>Ga0210063_1000001_pt1 | contig 428371 bp, 444 predicted proteins | sample Muzzi_PWA_D1_FD_185529 | JGI IMG/M metagenome (GOLD analysis project Ga0210063, IMG submission 185529) | Wetland microbial communities from San Francisco Bay, California, USA, that impact long-term carbon sequestration - Muzzi_PWA_D1 (SPAdes) | ecosystem: Environmental > Aquatic > Marine >... | reverse complement strand
ACTGGTTCAATCACCGCAGGCTCCATGGAGCCTGCGGTGATATTCCGCCCGTTGAGTTCGAGACGAACCACCTGGCGGAGTTGAGTCCCCAATGAAAAGCGTCTCCAAGAAAGCCGGGGCGGTTCACTCGCCTCCATCTCATCGACCGTGCCGGGAGTAGAGTTATTCCAGTTCTCACCGTACTTCTCAGGCGTCGTCCACAGGAGCGCAACCTGCCCTCCGTCTCCGGCGCCCTTGCCCCCCTTCTTCGAGCCTGCGCCGTTGCGCGACGGCATCTGGTCAACCACAACGAGCTCGGTCGGATAGGTCAGGCTCGGGCCGATTCCCCCACTTGACTTGTGCCAATCAGCAAGACGAACGGCGAGCTGGAAGGACCCCTCCGCGGCACCCTCCGGAACCTGCAGCTGCACGCGCACGAAACCATCGCGCAAAGGACCCACCTGGATTGCATTGCTGACGGCGATATCGGGATGATCAATTTCGAAGCGAAGCGTGCCGCGACCGCTGTCGAGGAAATCATCGACGGCATTGAGCATGTAGGACAAATAGCGCACCTTGCCGTCCTCGACGATCAGTTTGTCGGGGCCCTCCAGGGTGGTCGGATCGGGATAGGTCTCGACCTTTCTGCGAAACCGTGCACCACCACTACCGCTGCGGGGACCGCCACCAGATTCTCCGATTCCGGAGACGTTGAAGCCCTTGATCTTCAATGCGCTCGCGATGCGGCGACTTACGTCGAGCGCTGAGCGACCGCTACTCGCGGTCGAGATGGCCTCTCGGACGAGTTGGTTATTTGCCTCAACCAGCTTGTGCCAATTATCGAGGAAGTCCGCAACCTGATCCTCAAGCTGCAGTGCTGCCTCATTGGCGAGAAGCTGGGACCGATCCGGCGTGAACAGAGCCGTGCGTAACTCGATTGGCAGGTTGTCGGTCTCGACGACAACAAAGATCCGCTCATAGAGCTTGTTGAGCTTCGTCCTGCGGCGAAATTCGGGCGGCGTCCAGTGATGATGGACTTGCCCGTTGGAGGTGAACGCAAGTGCGTGCCCTTTCGCCACAAAGCGGCGCCGGATCCCAGCGCTTCGCGCCGGGAAGACATAGTACCTCACGGGCAGGCGGTAGGTTTCGCCGCCATAGGCGTAGAGAAGATCCTCTGCATCGGAGGGGCGATCAGGATTGGGGTTGTCATCAAGCCGCCGCTGCAACCCGCGCAGGTACTCATTCTTGCCACGCGTCACTTCATTGGTGAAACGCACCGGCATAACCGGCTTCAAGAGGCGCGTGTTGAGGACCATGTCGAAGGAGCGCTCGTCTCCGGAGCGGGCTCGGTGGAAGCCCTCGACGCCGTAAGAGATCAAGGCGAGATGGGCTCCCGGCTCGAACTCCGGAAAGGCGGATGCGGGCGCAGACCAGGGCTCTGCCTCCCTGTCCGTGGCCCAGTCCGAGGTGACCAAGTAGTAAGCCGACTGCCCCTTCCCGTGCGCCTCCCATCTCACTACTGCAACCGAGATTCGGTCGTCGACGGATTCCATCTCGGGTGCACGCCGAGTCACGAGAATGACTGCCTTTGCGTTGCGATAGGTGCTGGCGCCACCGATGCCGTAGGCACCCTGGTGCCAGGCACTGGCGGTCTTGTGACTGGAACCGAGTGCAAAGACCGTCCTTGGGATCTCGGCGGGTTCAATGCCGCAGCCCGTGTCGCGATACACGACCGTTAGCCGTTTGCTGGAACGAGTCGGTGGATCCGATTCGCGAAACGCAACCGTCACCATGTCGGCCTGCTGCTGATAGCTGAGGCTGCCAAAGAGATCGACGGACGCCTCCTCCGGCGTGTTATACGGCACCTGCGAGATATCGCCCCATTTCTTGGCCGCCCAGCGCTCTAATACCGCGTCCTGGCTGTTGGTAACCGGCTCCAGGGCCTTGTACTCATAGGAGCCGCTAGATGCCATCAAGCCGTAGTTGTTGTAGCGATCACCCACTGGCCGCTGATAACGCGCTCCGATCTCGCGCTCGATCATTTCGGCAACCCGCTCCGCGTCCTCCGGGGTGGCTGCTTCCAACGCCGTGGCGATGATCGCCCTGGCACTATTTTTGCTCATTTAGATCTGCTCCTTTTGTTATAGACGAATTTTCCTTGATCTCCTGCTCGAACTCACGGCCCGCCTCGGTGAGCCAGTAACGACCGTCAATCAGTCGCGGCTCGAGCAGACCCCACTCGCGCGCACGCGCCACATACCCCTGGGCCACCGAGCTGGCGGTCGCTCTGCTCCAACCCTGGTCAGCTGCCGCGAAGCTGTTGACCAGCTCCTCGCGGCTGGGCCCGGCGACCGCCGAGCGCACGACGTGGTCGAATCCCCACCTGTCGCGGGGAGCGTGCTCAGCGAGGTAAGCAAGGAACCGGGTCGCCAGCGAGCGGGCGTGTGGCAGCTCAAGTGAAATTCCCTCAAGGTCACTAATAAGGCGCAAGCCCGAGTCCGTAAGCCCGATCTCGAGCCTGTCCAGCGATGACACCCCGACGGCATGCCAGGCAAACAATGGGCCCGCCCCTGTCATCGCTTTACCGTCGCGTCGAATGAGGTTGCCGACCGCAAAGCTCTGAAAACCACGCTCAGCCGACGGACGCTTGGCGACGTTGGTCGGGAAGAGCACGGCGAGCTTGCGACCTGGATGTTCGCGTTCGAGCAGTGCCAGCTGGCTACCGAAGTACCAAGCGCTCTTGGTGACCTGATTGAGGAACGCATCAAAGCTCATCGGGCTCGCATAACGCGCCATGCGGTGCAACACCCAGATCGAGACGTAGTCACGGTTGTGGAGGCCCAAGAGCGGCTCGCCCCGCACCTCGGCAACGCTGTCGCGAACCAAGCGCGGTGGTGATGGCGGAACGTGCAGCGCGGTTCCGGCGAGATCAGAGATCGTGAGTTCCTCGCGCTCATCCGCGGAGACGGCCAGGCCGAGTTCCTTGGCGACAGCGACCAAACCGAGCATCTCCTCGGCGGGAGAACCGCCCTGCTCGATGCTCTCAGCGACTTCGACCGGTGGGGCTTCAGGGAAATCGAGTTCATTGAGCATGTTCTCAATCGCCTCCTTAAGTAGCTCTGCCCGCGTGCGGAATCCACCACGCTCAGCTACAACCGCTTCATCCATTCGTCTTATTAGTGCGATGGGCAACGGAACCTTTACTATACGGTCCTTAGCTTCATATTTTTTCGTCATAAGTCAGATGTATATCGGATATAAACGCGAAGTCAAGGTCTATCGCCGCTGTATGCGACAACGAGCGGCAATAGCTCCATCGGAATAACAAGAAGGATCAGACCAGTCTCACCCGGTGGCGGCTCTAGGCGACCAAAGCGGTTACTTCCCGCCAAATCGGACCGTTGCCGTCAACGGGGCCACCGGCTTCACGGGGCTCGATCTGAAGCGAGTGGAGCGAGCCCTTGCCAGCCGGCGAAGTCACGGGAAGCTCGAGGCGCTGGCGGGTGGCCTTGGCGGGGTGCCGTTCCGTATCAAGCGGCTGATGAAACTCGCTCTACATGTCTGGAACCGGGAGGAAGTGCTTGACATGGTCGACGTATCGGAGATCGCCTCCCTTGCCGAAGACTGGATGGCCGAGATCGGCGCCGTCGAGGTCGGCGACGCTCCTCGCTCTTGATAGCAGAGCTGAACGGTGACTTAGGGCTTCACTCGGCGAGCGAGCTTGTGTCGGCGCGTTGCCGATCTACCGAATGAGCAGTCGGTACGCCTGCACGGCCCTCGCGATCTCGGCGGGTTGAAACAGAGCAGTCATGTCGGCGTTGTTGAAGTCAAGCGGCGCTTGACTCGCCCGCAGCCACCGCTTCTCAGTGTTCCTTAGGCCTTCTCTCGCCGCCAGGGCACGAGGATCATCGATAAGGCTCAGCAGGCGGATCACGTCTTGACGGTCGGAATTGTGCTTTCCCTTGCGCTGCTTCGCGACGACGCGAGTCTTGACCAGGATCGCCCCAAGAAGGCTTGGGCGCCGGACCCCCACCGGGCGTCCTCCTTCCAGAGAAACCCGAACCACCTCCGTCCTCCTCAGCGCCTGAGTCCCACCGGGGACTTGAAAGGTCACGTGCTTGCCGACTGTCCTCGGCTCTCGGCCAAGCCCATCAGGACCGAGCACCTCAACCGTCTCGCCGTCAAGGTACGATGTTTTTTGTCTGTAGCGGAATCAGGGCAGTCTAGCGCCTGGCCAGATCGAGAAAGGTCCGGCGGCCCGCGGCGGCGGAGCGGGGATCTGGGTCTTCTGCCAGGTCGATCGCGACTGCGGCGAGGGGGGCTATCTCTACATCAACCAAGTGATGCCAGGCCTTGTCCGGCACCACTCGAACTCGGACGTTCCCCGGCGCCGTGCCAACCACGGAAAGAGCGTGATCGGCGACCAGCTGCTCAAGCCGGCTCGCAGGGACGTACCCATCGGCCTCCTGCCCCGCGACCAGGTCGAGTCCATGCTCCCCTGCCGCGCTGATCCCGGTTTGGAGAAAGCTCGGGTCTTCGCCTAGATAGCGAAGCTCACCTGGATGCCCATCGAAATGCAGGGTCTCGGCGCGCCGGACCAGACGAGGCGCGAGCTTCTCCAGACCGTCCACGCTCAAGGCTCGCCGCAGCCGGGACCGAACGCTGGGCCCGACCCCACGGACCTCTTTGCCGGAGGCCAGCAACAGCAGCGCCCAAGCGTTGTGAGGCTCGAAGGGCCGCCCCACGTGCCCGCCGATCCGGTGACGAGCCTCGACTGCGGATCGGTCGAGGACCCACCGATCGCCGAGCTTCGCTGCCCCTAGCTGCCCGCGAACGGCCATCGCCCTGACTCGACTGGGATTGAGATCGAGAATCCGAGCGGCCTCAGGCACCGTGACCAAGTCAGACATATACAGAAATATAGCGTCTAAGCTCTATTTATGTGAATCCCTCCAAGCCATCCCGCAATGCGGCGGATAAGCTCATCCTCGATGAAGGTGGGGGCCTACATCGACGGGTTCAACCTCTACTACGGTGCCCGCAAGCTATGCGGCCGTGGGGCCGAAGGCTGGCGCTGGCTGGATATCCGCTCGGTGGTCAAGTCGACTCTTCCTCACGCCTGGCGTGATCAAGGAGCAACGTTGGAGCGCGTCGTCTACTGCACCGCCCGGGTTTCCGGAGCGCGGAATCCATCTTCGGCTGCTGACCAAACCGTCTACATTCGCGCGCTCGAGGCCCATGGAAGCGTCGATGAGGTGGAGTTCGGGAACTTCGTTTCCCGAGCCAAGTTCGCACCACTCGTGCGCCCGGTGCCGAGCACCTACCGACCGTCGATCGCGCGACCGGAATGGCCACTGATGCTCAAGGATGCTGCAACCGGTGATGACCTGCCGGACGTGACCATGATGGTTTCCTACCTGCACCAGGAGGAGAAGGGCTCAGACGTCAATGTCGGCACTCACCTTCTGCTGGACGTTCTCCAGCAGAACATCGATGCAGCGGTCGTCGTGTCAAACGACAGTGACCTCAAGCTCCCCGTTCGTGAGGCGCGCAAGCGTGTCCCGGTCGGAATCGTCAAGCCAGGACCGGCCCAGTTGGCTGGCGATCTGCGAGGAATACCGAGCGAAGGGGTGGGTAGGCACTGGTGGGGCCAGTTGGACGCTGTTCGCCTGAGAGAACATCAGCTACCTGACCCCGTAAACGGCCTCAGCAAGCCAGATGGCTGGTGAGCGGGGTTGTCTTCCGTCAACCTCGTCTCTATACTGATGTTGTCTTACTCACCCGGCCCCTTCGTGGGCCGGGTTTCTTTTTCGTCCGCTTAGAACGCTCGGGGCGGGAGTATCTGGTCGCCTTCACGAGGTAGCGTTCCGGCATGACTTCGAGCGACTCGGTGGGCGCTGGGGACCCGAACGGGCCGATCGCCGTGTATGGGGGCACCGGGTTCACCGGCGGACTGATTGCTCGGCGTCTCAAGGAGGCGGGAGCTGACTTCTTGATCGCGGGGCGGAATCGGGGGAAGCTGGATCGGCTCTCGGAGGATCTGGGAGGCGTCTCGGTGCGGGCCGTGGCGGCCGACGACGCTGCCGGGCTGCGGGGGATGTTGGAGGGGTGCTCGGTGGTCGTGGGGTGTGCGGGGCCGTTTTCGCTGTATGGGGAGGCTTTGGTGGCTGCGGCGGCGGAGACGGGGACGCATTACCTGGACACGACGGGGGAGCAGCCGTTCATCCGGATGGTCTTCGAGCGGTATGGGAAGCGGGCGGAGGAGACGGGGGCGGCGCTGGTCTCGGGGATGGGGTTCGACTACCTCCCCGGCGACCTGATCACGGCGCTCACGGCCGAGGGGATGGGCCCGCTGGAGGAGATCGTCGTCGCCTACGCCGTGCACGGCTTTGCGCCCACGCAGGGGACCTCGCTCTCGGCGCTGGAGATGATGCGGGCGGATGACGTCGTCTGGGCCGATGGCGGGTGGCAGCCCGGGCCGCGCAGCGCCGACGGCGGCCGCTGGCGCTTTCCCGACCCGATCGGCGAGCAGCGCATGCTGCGCTATCCCGCCGGCGAGCAGATCACCGTGCCGCGGCACGTCGAGACGCGGCGGGTGCGGACGCTGCTCAACGGCATGGTCGTGCCGCCGCGGCTGATGCCGCTCGCGGTTGGCGCCACCCCCCTGCTCGGCGCCACGATGCGCACGCCGCTGCGCAAGGCCGCGGCGGCGCTGATCCACCGCCTGCCGGCCGCGCCGAGCGAGGCCGACCGGGTGAAATCGCGCTTCACGATCAGCTGCGAGGCGCGCGGCGCCGCCGGCGTGCGGTGCGGCGTCGTCCGTGGCGGCGATGTCTACGGCCTCACCGCGGCGAGCCTGGCCCGCGGAGCGATGCTCTGCGCCGACCCCGGCTACGACCGCCGCGGCGCCCTGGCGCCGGCCCAGGCGTTCGACCCGACGTCGTTCCTCGCGGCGCTGGGCGACTCCGGCCTCTCGATCGAGGTCGAGCCGCTGCCCGGCTCAGCCGATCGCTGATCAGGGGCCCAGAGCGCCGATCGGGATCACCTGCACGCCGTCCTGCCTGACGTAGCCGTAGCCGGTGGCGACGACGATCGCGAGGACGGCTGGCTCGCCGACCTTGGCTTGATCGATCTGACGCGAGAACTTGAGCAGGCTCTGGGCGGCGCTTTCGATTGCCCGTTCGCCGCCCAGCTTCACCTCGAAGGCTCCCCATGCGCCACGCCCCTCGACGATCGCATCGACCTCGAGACCCTTGCTGTCGCGGAAATGTTTGACCCGCCGACGCGCCGGCTGGGAATAAATTCGCAGATCCCGAACGACCAGCGACTCGAAGAGCAGACCAAGCAGGTTGAGATCGCGAACCAGCGCCTCAGGGTCGGCTTCAAGGGCCGCCACCGCCAGCGAGGGGTCGACGAAGTGCCGTTTGGGGGATCGGCGCAGGGTGGCCCGCGAACGTAGGTGGGGCTCCCAGGCCGGCTGATCCTCGACGACAAAGAGGCGGCCGAGTGCTCGCAGATAGTCCCCGACCGTATGTTCATCCAGCGGCGAACCGGTTCCTGCGGTATCGCGGGCCAGCGTGGTCTGTGCCGCCGAGGTCGCCACATTGCGTGCCAGGCTGCGCAGTAGACGGCGCAGGCGCTCGGGGTCGCGGCCCACATCGTCAACCGCCCGGATATCGGTGCGACAGATCTCCTCAAGGTAATCGGCGACTCCCTGCATCGCCGCGTCGAGTGTGGTCTCCCGTAGGCCCGGCCAACCACCGCGGGCGATCTCCTCGGCGAGCGCCCCGATGGTCAGTTTGGAGTCGGCTGCCCGTCCGGGCTCGCCGGCCAAGAGTCCATCCAGCGATATCGCCCCGTCGCTGACCCCGGACTCGAACGAGGACATCGGCCGCATCCGCAGGCGACTGAATCGCCCGGCACCTGAGTGCCGGGTCGCATCGTCTGCCGGCACCGCCGATCCGGCGAGAATGAACTGGCCGGGATCGCGGCGGTCGTCAACTGCTCTACGCACCTGATTCCAGATCTCGGGTGCGACCTGCCACTCATCGATCAGCCGGGGCACTGCCCCGTCCAGAATCAGTGCGGGGTCGAGCATTACCGCTTCGCGACTACGGATATCCGTGTCGAGCAGGACCTCGGAAGCCGCCATCTGACGCGCGGACTCCGTCTTCCCGCAAGCCTTCGGCCCTTCGACGACGACCGCCCCAGCCCCGTCCAGACGCTCGCGCAATTCGGCGTCAGCTAGGCGAGGTCGGTATTCACGGGCTCGCATCCACGTGAATATACCAATTCTAAACGCGTGTTTGTACCAGAGCTAAGCGCATGTTTGTGCCGATTTCGAGCGCGGACTTGTACCTGCTCCGATTCGAGCCTACGCGGGCACCTCGCGGGAGTCTAGGTGGGCCGCTACCTTGCGCTTTACGCGCTGGAGGGCGTTGTCGACGGTCTTGGTGTCGCACTCGAGTTGCTCGGCGGTGGCCTCGTAGGAGTGGCCGTCGAGGTAGAGGGAGAGGACGCTGCTCTCCAGGTCCGAGAGCACGCCGGTGCTGCCCGAGAGGCAGGAGACGAGGCTCGAGAGCTCTTCGGTGGCGATCACCTGGTTGACCGGGTCCGAGACGCTGGGGCCGGGCAGGATCTCGTCGAGCGTCGTGTCCGAGTCGCCGGCGGCGGCCGGGGTCTGGCTGAACGAGACGTACTGGTTGAGCGGCGTGTGCTTGTTGCGGGTCGCGGTCTTGACCGCGGTGATGATCTGGCGGGTGATGCAGAGCTCGGCGAAGCTGCGGAAGCTCGACTCGCGGTCGCTGCGGTAGTCGCGAATCGCCTTGTAGAGGCCGAGCAGGCCTTCCTGGATCAGGTCGTCGCTGTCACCGCCGAGCAGGAAGTAGGACGAGGCCTTGAGACGGACGAAGCCGCGGTAGCGGCGCACAATCGTGTCGTAGGCGTCAGTCCTCCCCTCCTTGGCGAGCGCGACCAGATAATGGTCATCAAGCTCAGGTTGAGGGTTAATGCTGGGTCGTACAGAGCCATTGAAATTCCCGGTTGGGAGTCTCAATTCCTGGCTGGGGGACGATAGAGCCACAGATCCTTCTCCTTTTCGAGACGAAGGGTCGTGGCGCCTTACCTCCCCTGGCGGCGCCGGTATTGACTGGACAAAACTCAGACTCAAGCTGAGGTTCACCCTTATTGGAGGGGGATTCTTACCGCCCGGCGGAGTTCTGTCAACCCCAAATTGCGACTTTTTGCAAACGCCGTTGCAGCTGGTACGCAGCTCAGCGCTGCCGCACGGCCTCGAAAAGCAGCGCTGCGGCGGCCGCGGAGACGTTGAGCGAGTCGATCCGGCCCGCCTGCGGCAGGGCAATCAGGCCGTCGCAGATCGAGGCGACCCGGGGGCGGATGCCCTTGCCCTCGCCACCGAGCACGAGCACGGTCGGCCCGCTGAGATCGGCGTCCCAGGGTGCCCCGTCGGCCTCGGCCTCGGCGCCCCAGATCCAGAAGCCGGCCTGCTTCGCCTCGCCGAGCCAGTCGGCGAGGTTGCGCACGCGGGCGAGCGCGAGGTGCTCGACCGCGCCGGCCGAGGCCTTGCAAGCGACCGCGGTCACCTCCGCCGCGCGCCGTTCGGGGATCACGACCCCGGCGGCGCCGGCGAACTCGGCCGAGCGGCAGACGGCGCCGAGGTTGCGCGGGTCCTGGATCTGGTCGAGCGCCAGCAGCAGCGCCCCCTCGCGCCGCAGCAACGCGTTCGGGTCGGCGTACGGGTAGGGGTCCACCTCGGCGACGACGCCCTGATGGTCCGGCGAGCCGCAGAGCCGCTCGAGCTCCTCCGGCACCGTGTCCGGCGCGCGCCAGACCCGCCGCACGGCACGCCTCCCCCGCTCCGCCTCCTCGACCGGTCGGCGGCCGTAGATGATCTGGCCCTCTGGGGGGGCAGTCACGACTTAGGCACCAATTTGGCGCCGTCGGCCGAATCCCGCACTTCCCAGCCCAGCCCGGAGAGCTCGTCCCGGATCTCATCCGCCCGCCCGAAGTCCTTCGCCGCCCGAGCCTGCTCCCGCTCGGCAAGCAGCGCCTCGGCCTCTCCCCCGGCCCCCTGCTCGGCCTCCGCCAGCGACCCGAGACCGACCAACTCCACCATCTCCCGCACAGCCTCGACCGCCCCCGGAACCTCCCCCCGATTCGCTTCCACAATCAGCTCAAAAACCTCGGCCATTGCGCGGGGGGTGTTGAAGTCGTCGGCGAGCGCCTCCCTGAACGCTCCGAGACGGGACTCGGGGGAGGCCTCTCCGGAGCCTCCCCGCTGTTGCTCCGGAGATGCCTCCCCCGGGTCCCCCTCAGAATGCTCCCGAAAGAAGTTCCGAACCCGCTCCACCCGTGCCACGGCCTGTTCCATCTGCTCGGGCCCGAACGCCAGCGGCTGCCGGTAGTGCCCGGAGATCAGGTAGTCGACGACCGCCTCGCGCCCGTAGCGATCGAGCGCCTCGGAGAGCTGGAAGATGTTGCCCTCGGACTTCGACATCTTCTCCGCGTCGGTCTCGACCATGCCGTTGTGCATCCAGAGGCGGGCGAAGGAGCGCCCCGCCGCCTCCGACTGCGCGATCTCGTTCTCGTGGTGCGGGAAGACCAGGTCGGAGCCGCCGCCGTGGATCGCGAAGGACCGCCCGAGCTCGGCCTCGGCCATCGCCGAGCACTCGATGTGCCAGCCGGGCCGCCCCGGCCCCCACGGCGAGTCCCAGTGCGTGTCCTCGCCCTGCTTGTGCGCCTTCCAGAGGGCGAAGTCGAGCGCGTCCTCCTTCAGCGAGGCCGAACCGGCCTCCTCGCCCTGATCCATGTCCTCGGTACGCCGGTTGGAGAGCTTGCCGTAGCCGTCGAAGCTGCCGACGCGGAAGTAGACATCGCCGCCGGACTCGTAGGCGTGCCCCGACTCGATCAGGTCGGAGATCAGCGCGACGATCCCGCCGATCGTCTCCGTCGCCAGCGGCTCGGCGTCGGGTCGGCCGAGGCCGAGCCGGTCGGTGTCCTCGAAGTAGGCGGCCGCCATGCGCGCGGCGAAGGCGCCGGACTCCTCGCCGGCCTCGCGCGCCGCGGCGTAGATCTTGTCGTTGATGTCGGTGACGTTGACGACCAGCTTCGCCCGGTAGCCCTCGGCCTCGAGGAAGCGCGCGAGCAGGCTGAAGATCGCGAACGGCCGCGCGTTGCCGATGTGGATGCGGCTGTAGACGGTCGGGCCGCAGGCGTAGATGCCGATCTCCCCGTCAGGGTCGAGCGTCCTGAGCTCGCCGCTCAGCGTGTCCTTGATCCGCACCTCTCGCATCAGCGCGGATGCTAGAGAGGATCAGAACGTGCGGTAGCCGGCGCCCGAGTCGGATGACTCGGCGCGGCTCCAGCTGGGGGCGGTCTCGCTGGCCGCCGCCATCACCTCGCGGCGCGCGCGCTTGGCGCTCGCCTTGATCTCCTCCTCGGCGGCGCCGCGCAGGCGCTCCTCGCGCTGCTCCGCCTGGGCGCGAATCCGCTTGGACTCGGCCTGAAGCTGTTCCTCGGCGCGCAGCCGCGCCTTCTCGGTCGCCTCGCCCTCGACCTTCTCGACCAGGTGGCGGACCCGCTCCTCGGCCTCGCGGCGGACGTCCTCGGTCCCCTGCATCACCCGCTCCTCGATCTCGGCCTCGAGCCGCACCGCGACCCGGTGGGACTCCTCCGCCCGCGCCTCGGCCTCGGCGGCGCGCTGCTCGGCCGCCGCAACCCTGCGGTCGGCCTCGGTCTGCGCCTTTTCGAGCACCTCGCGGGTGCGCTTGGAGGCCTCGGCTTCGGTCTGCTTGACCGCCTGCGCCCGGACCTCGTCGACGTGTGACTTGGCGGCGGCCGCCTGCGCGGCGAAGGACTCGCGGTCGGCCTCGGCCTGCTTGCGGGTCCGCTCGAAGGCCTGCTCGGCCCGATCGCGGCCCTGCTCGGCCTGAGCGACCCGTGCCTCGGCCTCGCGCCGCTTCCCGCGCTCGGCCTCGACCCGCTCGCGTCCCTGCTCGCCGATCTTGCCCAGCGCCTCCTTGGCGCGCTGCTTGACCGCAGCGGTCTCCGTCTCGATCCGCGCCTCGGCCTCGGCAGCCCGGTTCTCGGCCTGCTCGACTCGCGTCTCGCTGACCCGGACCCACTCCAGCGCCTGCTTGGCGACGCCGTGGATCTCCCCGGTCGCCTCCGAAAGAGCGCTGAGCTTTATCGCGGGCTCGCCCATCGTCCGCAACCTACTACCCAGCCCGGAGGCAAGGCGACCTCCACCCCCAGCGAAAACCCGCAATTAGCGGCAGGCGCCTACGCGGACTTCTCGGCCTCGCGCGCGACCAGATCCTTCTTCAGGATCTTGCCGGTCGCGTTGCGCGGCAGCTCGTCCATGAACTCGACTTCGCGCGGCGCCTTGTAGCCGGCGAGGTGGGCCTTGACGTGGGCCTTGAGCTCGTCCTCGGAGGCCCCCGCCCCCTCGCCGAGCACGACGAAGGCCTTCAGCCGCTGCCCGAACTCCCGGTCCTCGATCCCGATCAGCGCCACCTCGGCCACCGCCTCGTGGTCGGCGAGCAGGTCCTCGACCTCGCGCGGGAAGACGTTCTCGCCGCCGGAAACGATCATCTCGTCGTCGCGGCCGTCGATGAAGAGGTGCCCGTCGGCGTCGATGTGACCGACGTCGCCGCTGCTCAGCAGCCCGTCGATCGCCTCCTTGCCGCCGCCGCCGGTGTAGCCCTCGAAGGACATCGCGTTGCCGACGAAGATGCGGCCGACCTCGCCCTGGGGCACCTCCCTGCCCTCCTCGTCGTAGAGGCGGATGACGGTACCGCGCGGCGGCCGGCCGGCGGTGCCCGGCGCCGCCCGCAGGTCGGCCGGGGTGGCGACCGTCGCGTAGGCGACCTCGGTCGAGCCGTAGAGGTTGTAGATGTTGTCGCCGAAGCGGTCCATCCACTCGATCGCCAGCTCGCCCGGCAGGGCCGAGCCCGAGAGCGCCGTGACCCGCAGCGACGCGAGATCGTAGGAGCGCAGCGTCTCCTCGGGCAGCTGCAGGATCCGCTGGATCATCACCGGCACCACGGCGAGCACCTCGGCGCCGTGCTCCTGCACCGCGCGGAGCGTCTCCTCGGGGTCGAAGCGGCGGCGCAGGACCAGGGTCGAGGCGGTCGGCAGCGCCATCACGAAGTGCGAGAAGCCCCAGGAGTGGAACAGGGGCGCGGCGATCGTCATCTTGTCGCCGGCGCGGTAGGGGATCTTGTCGATCAGCGCCGCCAGCGCGAGCAGGCCATCGGGGCTGGAGCGCTGCGCTCCCTTCGGGGTGCCGGTCGTACCCGAAGTGAGGATGACGAAGCGCGGTTTGTCGGGCGGCGGCTTCAGGTCGGTGGGGTCATTGGCGGCGATCAGCGAGTCCAGCGTCGCGCCCTCCGGCTCCCCGTCCGCCCAGGCGACGACTCGCTCGACGCCGGCGTCAACGCCACCCAGCAGCTCGGCGAACTCCTCGTCGTGGACCAGCGCCTTCGGCGCCTCGCGGCTCATCACCTCGACCAGCTGCGGCCCGGCGAACATCGTGTTCAGGTAGAGCGCGCTGGCGCCGAGCTTGGCCGAGGCGAGCGTCGCCTCGACGAAGCCGCGGTGGTTGCGGCACATGATCCCGATCCCGTCGCCCGGGCCGATCCCCATCCGCTCGAAGGCGTGGGCGAGGGCGTTGCTGCGCCGGTGCAGCTCGGCGAAGCTGAGCGAGCCGCGTTCGTCGATCAGCGCCGTGTCGTCCGGCCGCTTGATCGCCGCGGTGGCGATCCCGGTGGCCGGCGACGCCCCCCAGCGGAGAAAGGTCGCGCCGATCTTCAGCGCCCGGTCGGGGCGGGTGCCGCCGATGATCCCCGCCTCTTTCAGCACCCGCAGCTCGAACGCTTTGTCGGCGATCGAGTGGCGCGCACGCGTGACTATCGGCTTGAGCTTGCCCATCGAGCCGCGAAGCCTATGCCCTAATCGTCCTGCACGGAAGCGACGGCGATGCAGGCAATTCCCTCGCCGCGGCCGATCCAGCCCATGCCCTCGTTGCTGGTCGCCTTGACGCTGACCCGGGCCGAGGTCGCGTCCGCCAGCAGGTGCTCGATCTGCTCGCGGTAGGGGCCGAGCCGCGGCTCCTCGCAGACCACGGTCGCGTCGACGTTGACGATCCGCCCGCCGATCGTGCCGACCACGGTGCGCAGCAGGTCGATCGAGTCGGCGCCGGCCCAGCGCTCCTCGTCGTCGGGGAAGAGGGTGCCGATGTCGCCCGACCCGGCGGCGCCGAGCAGCGCATCGATCACCGCGTGGGTGAGCACGTCGGCGTCGGAGTGCCCGCTGAGCCCGCGCGGGTGGTCGATCTCGACCCCGCCGAGGATCAGCGCCCGCCCCTCGGCGAAGCGGTGGCTGTCGTAACCGATGCCGACGCTCATCTCAGCCCCGATTCTCGCCCAGCGGGGAGGACAGCGACTCGAGCCGGCGGCCGCGGCGCTCGAAGACGGCGATCTCCTCGACGCCGAGCTCGCCGAGGAACTCGAGCGCCGTCGGGTAGCCGAAGCCGACCTGCTCGGGCAGGTGGGCGTCGGAGGAGAGCGCGAAGGGGGCGCCCGCCTCGACGCACATCTCGGCGAAGGCGCGCGAGGGGTAGAGCTCGCCGACCGGCTTGCGCAGCCCGGCGGTCGAGAGCTCGACCGCGATCCCGCTCTCGGCGATCGCCTCGACCGCCGGCTCGTAGAAGTGGCGCGGGTCGCGCTCGGGCAGCGGTCGCGCACGGCCCCAGACCTTGACCAGGTCGGGGTGGGCGAGGATGTCGAAGAGGCCGCTGCGGGCGCACTCGGCGAGCGCCTCGAAGTAGCGCCGCCAGACCTCGCCGGCGTCGCCCCCGCCCTCCCAGACGTCCCAGCCCTCGTGGTCGACCGCGCGCTCACCGACGAAGTGGACCGAGCCGACGACGTAGTCGAACTCGCGCGCCTCGAGCAGGTTCGCGGTGCGGTCCTCGGCGCCGGGGACGAAGTCGCACTCGACCCCGAGCTTGAGCCCGGCCCCGCGCACGAACTCGCAGTAGGCGTCGAGGTCGTCGCGGGCCTGTTCCCGCCAGAACGGGTGGTCCCAGAGGTCGAGCGCCTGGGTGAAGCGGTAGACGTGCTCGGAGACCCCCAACTCCTCGATCCCGGCCGCAGCGGCCGCCTCGCGGTAGCGCGCCACGTTCTCCGCCGTGAAGTAGCGCTGCGGCGGCGTCTCGGGCTCGTCGGGGCGCAGGTGCAGGTGATAGTCGGTCAGCATCGGGGGCCAACGTTACCCTCGCCGCGCATGGTCCACCTGCGGATCGTCGTCCCGGCTGCCAAGTCCGATCGCGTCGTCGATCTGCTCGAGGCCACGCGCTCGGTGTCCAGCCTGGCGCGGATCGAGGGTGCCGCGCGCAAGCCGCTCGGCGACGTCGTCCTCTGCGACGTCGCCCGCGAGGACGCCAGCGTCGTGATCGAAGACCTGCGTGAGCTCGGCGTGCCGGACGAGGGCTCGATCTCGATCGAGGAGATCGACTCGCAGATCTCGACCGCGGCCGAGCGGGCCGAGCGCGCCGCCGGGGGGCTCGCCGGCGACGCCGTGGTCTGGGAGGAGGTCGAGTCGCGCACCTCCGAGGCGACCGAGCTCAACGCCAACTTCCTCGCCTTCATCGTCCTCGCCTGCCTGATCGCCTCGGTCGGGATCATGCTCGGCCAGCCGATCCTGATCGTCGGCGCGATGGTGGTCGGGCCCGAGTTCGGCCCGCTGGCGGGGATCTGCGTCGCGATCGTGCAGCGCCGCGGCGCGGTCGCCGCGCGCTCGCTGCTTGCCCTCGCCGTCGGCTTCCCGCTGGCGATCGCCGGCGCCTTCGGCTTCAGCCTCTTCGTCAAGTCGGTCGGGCTGGTCGAGGCCAGCTTCACGCTCGACAACCACCCGCTGACCGCGTTCGTCTCCGAACCGAACACCTTCTCCTTCTTCGTCGCCCTCTTCGCCGGCATCGCCGGCGTGCTCTCGCTGACCTCGTCCAAGTCGGGCGCCCTGGTCGGCGTGCTGATCTCGGTGACGACGATCCCGGCGGCAGCCGCGATCGGCGTCTCCGCCGCCTACGGCGACTGGCCCGACCTCTGGGGAGCCGTCGCCCAGCTGGCGATCAACCTGACCGCGATCCTGATCGCCGGCACCGCGACGCTGATGCTGCAGACCCGCGTCTTCCGGGCGCGCCGCCGCCGTCACCGCGCCGAAGGCTCGCGCGCGGCGGCGGGCCTACCCCGCGAGTAGGAGCTCCGCCACCCGCAGGTCGAGCGGGGTCGTCACCTTGAGGTTCTCGGGCGGCGCCGGGTGGATCAGCACCCGGCCTCCCGCCGCCTCGACCAGCATCGCCTCGTCGGTCGCCGCCTCGACCGCGGCCGGGTCCGCCGCCAGCGCCCGGCGCAGCGCCTCGACCCGGAAGACCTGCGGCGTCTGCGCCGCCCAGAGCTCGCCCCGATCCACGGTCGACACCACGTCGATTGCAGCTTTTTCCCCACCATGGGGGGTAGAAAGCTGCAATATCCCTGGGGAGGGGCCGGCCGAGGCCCGCTTGATCGTGTCGGTGACCGGGGTGGCGGCGATCGCGCCGGCCGCGTCCGGGTCCTCGGCGAGGGTCGCGAGGACGCCCTCGACCAGCTCCGGCGTCAGCAGCGGCCTTGCCGCGTCGTGGATCGCGACCAGCTCGGTCTCGACTACGGCGAGCGCGTTGGCGACCGAGCGGGCGCGGGTGGCGCCGCCGTCGACCACGTCGAGGTCATCGCCGCCGAGCTCGTGCGCGTGCCCCGGCGGGCAGGCGACGACGATCGAACGCACGCTCGGGGCCGCGCGCAGCGCGGCGATCGACCACTCGACCAGCGGCCGGCCGCCGAGCGGCACGAAGGCCTTCGGCCCGCCGGCTCCGAGCCTCTCCCCGGAGCCGGCGGCCGCGATGACCGCGGTGACGGAACCCGCCGTGCTGCTAGGCGGCTGCGGTGGCGGCGAAGCGCTCCTCCAGCAGGCCGTCCAGGTACTCCTCGGCGCCGTCCTCGTCCTTGTCGAGCGCGTACATGAACTCCGAGGCGAGAATCTTCTTCGCCCGCGTGTACATCTGCTTCTCGCCGGTGGAGAGACCCTTCTCCATCTCGCGCAGAGCGAGGTTGCGGACGACCTCGGCGAGCTCGAAGACGTCGCCGGTCTTGATCTTCTCGCGGTTGTACTTGAAGCGCCGGTTCCAGTTCTTCGGCATGTCGGACACGTCGTCGGTGAGGACGGATGTCACCTTTTTGATTTCGATCTCGTCGATGACCCGGCGCAGACCTGCCTTGCCGGCGTTCTCGCAGGGAACCATCACCGTGAGTTCGTTGTGCAGGATCTTGATCGTGAGGTATTCGCGCTCCTCACCCATCAGCTCCCGTGCCTCTTTCTTCATCACCAGGCCGGCGCCGTGATGCGGGTAGACGACCTTGTCGCCCTCCTCGAAATCGCAGACGTACTCGACGTCCTCGACGACTACCTCGGTGGCCTCTTCTAGCTGGGGAATCGCTTGCTCCTTTCGATTTGCGACGGCTTCCTGACAGCCGTCAACTCTGTAAGTACCGGTCGACCAGATCGACTTCCTGGAGCCTCCGCAGTCCCTCGCGGATCTCCTTGGCGTGGGTCTCGCCGACGTCCTCGACAGCTCCGATATCGGCTTCGGAAGCCGCCAGGACCTCCTCCAGCCCACCGAGGTCGCGGATGATCTTCTGGACGACAAGCTTGGGAATGCGGGGGATGCGGCCCATCACGCGGTAGCCGCGCGAGGCGACCGGGAAGTCGAGCGTGTTGAGCTTGCGGTCGTAGCCGAGCAGCTCGGCGAGCCGGCCGAAGTCGAGCACGTCCTCGTGCGGCAGCCGCGCCAGCGACTGCTGCACCGCGGCCAGGTTCCCCTCCGAGTCTTCGACGCTGTAGTCGCGGATCAGCGCCGCCTTGTCGGCGGCGACGCCGACCATCGTCTCCTCGAGCTGCATCTCGATCAGCCGGCCCTCGGTGCCGAGCTCGACGATGTAGCGCTCGACCTCGACCGCCATGCGCGTGGTCAGCTCGGCCCGCTGCAGCACGGTCAGCGCGTCGTAGAGCACGCCACCGCCCTCGAACTCGAGCGCGGTGAGGCGGTTGGAGACCTGTTCGAGCCGCTCGCGGTACTTCTCCAGCGTCGCCAGGCCCTGGTTCGCCTTGGCCAGCACCGCGGGGATCTCCTGCAGGATGTACTTGGTCCCCTCGACGTAGAGCGAGACGACATCGCGGCGCTGCGAGATCGCCACCACCAGGGCGCTGGTCTGCTTAGAGACGCGCTCCGCGGTGCGGTGGCGGGTGCCCGTCTCCGAAGAGAGGATCGTCGGGTCGGGCATCAGCTGGACGTTGGCCCAGACGATCTTGGTCGCCTCGGCGTTGAGCACAATCGCCCCGTCCATCTTCGCCACCTGGTAGAGCATCGCCGGGGTGTAGTCGATGTCGAGCCGGATCCCGCCCGAAAGGAGGTGGGAGATATCGCCGGGGTCGCCGACGACGATCAGCCCACCCGTGCTGGCATGGACTATGTTGTCGATCCCCTCACGGAGGGAGCCTCCTGGAGCGACAACGTCCAGGGCCCTCAGCAGCCGGGGATCCTGTCGTTCCGCTAGCTCGTGAAGCTCATCCCCTGGCGGCGAAGACATCTCCTCTAGGATGGCAAATTCCGCTCTGGAATGCGGTCTGGCTAATCCCTAGTGGACAGGTCGGATAGGCCGTTGTCAAGCGCATCCGTCACTCAGAGGTGGAATCTGCGGTGATGGGCGTGGCGATGGAGGTCCTGCGGCGCCGGTTCGCCCGCCACGGAGGGGTCGGGACCGGGGGGATCCGGGTCACGGACGAAGGCCCACGTCAATGCGGCGCCGACCGCGACGAGGGCGACCAGGACCCAGGTGGAGCCGCCGACGGCGTCGGCGAATCCGCTCCCGCCGGCGAGCATCGCCGCGAACACCGCGCCGACCACGGCGAGCGCGACCGTGCCGGCCAGCACCCGGTCCATCGCCAGCACGCCGGAGGCGATGCCGACCTTGGTCGCGGGCATCGCCGCCATCGCCGCCGTCGACATCGGCGCGTAGACCAGGCCGAGGGCGACGCCGAAGGGCAGGTAGCCGGCGAAGAGCAGCGCGTAGGAGCTGTCGGGGCCGATCCGGGTGAGGACGAGTAGGCCGAGCGCGCCCAGCGCCATCCCCACCGTCATCAGCAGGCGGGCGCCGAAGCGCGCGATCAGCCGCCCCGAGAAGGGCGAGACGAAGACCATCGGCACGGTGATCGGCATCACGATCAGGCCGGCGACCACGGCCGAGTGGTCGCGCACGTCCTGCAGGTACTGCGGCTGGAAGAACATCACCGACCAGTAGGCGCCGACCAGGGCGAAGGCAGCGGCGCTGGCGCCGAGGTACGGCCCGTTGCGGAACAGCGAGAAGTCGACGATCGGCTCCTCGTCCCGGTGCTCGACCCGCCAGAACGCCCAGAGCGAGGCGAGCCCGAACAGGAACAGCGCGGCGACGAGCCAGTCGGCCCAGTCTTCGGCCTGGACCAGGGCCAGCACGACACCGGTCAGCCCGGCAGCGAGGGCGATCAGGCCGCGAAAATCGATCCGGGTGCCGGAGCCGGGGTCGGTCGACTCCGGCGCCGCCCACCAGACGAGCGCGATCCCGATCACCGCGATCGGCAGGTTGATCCAGAAGATCGCCCGCCAGTCGAGTTCGACCAGGATGCCGCCGATCAGCGGCCCGAGCCCGAGCGCCACCGCGGAGATCCCGGCCCAGATCCCCAGCGCCCGCGCCTGCTCGCCGGCGGGAAAGGCGTGGCAGACGATCGCCAGCGAGAGCGGCAGCATCGGCGCCGCCCCCAGGCCCTGCACCGCGCGGCCGCAGATCAGCGTCAGCTGATCGTCGGCGGTCGCCGAGACGACCGAGCCGAGCGCGAACAGCGCCAGCCCGACCAGGAAGAGGCGCTTGCGGCCGAACATGTCGCCCAGCCGCCCTCCGGTGACGACGAAGGCGGTGATCACCAGCAGGTAGCCGTTCATCATCCACTGCAGGCCGGTGGAGGTCGCGCCGATGTCGGCGCGGATGCTCGGCAGCGCCAGCGCGACCACGGTCGAGTCGAGCATCAGGATGAAGAGGCCGAAACAGGCTCCGGCCAGGGTCCACCAGGGGCGCGTGCGCTCGTCGAGCCGCAACATCCGGGCGCGAAGCTACCCCCGCGCCCGGATGCCGATGGGCCGAAAGCGGACGCATTGCGACCGGATCCGGCCCATCGGCGGGCTGTTTAGGGGATTGAGATCGCGCGCTCGCAGCGGACGCCGCTGTCGGTGCCGCGGGCGCCGTTGCAGAAGTCGCGGCTGGGACCGCCGTTGAGGAAGTCCGTGCCGCTGCGGCCGAAGAGCACGTCCTGGCCGACGACGCCCCAGATGCGGTCGTCGTCGCGGCCGCCGTCGAGCACGTCGCGGCCCGAGCTGCCGTAGATGCGGTCGTCCCCGTCGCGACCGCGGACGAGATCGTCGCCGGCGCGGGCGATGATCAGGTCGTTGCCGGACCCGGCGGTGATGATGTCGTCGCCCTTGCCCGAGCAGACGATGTCGTCGCCGGCGCCACCGATGATCCGGTCGGCGCCGTCGAGGCCGACGATCACGTCGTCGCCACGGGTGCCGACCAGTTTCTCGCTTTTGTCGGTGCCGAGCACGGTCACCTGCTGCTTGCCGCACATGATCGTCGAGCGGCCCCATTCAGGGTGGCCGTCGACCGTCGGCGAGGCGATCAGCGCGATCTGGTCGCTGCCGTCGCCCTGCATCAGGTAGACGTCGGGGCTGCCGGCGCGGTCGCTCTGGAAGGCGATCCGCTTGCCGTCCGGCGAGTAGGCCGGCTGCGTGTCCTCGGCGCCGTTCTCGGTCAGCCGAACGGCCGCCGCGTCGGCGCTGGACGTCGGCTTGGCGTAGATCTCGCCGTCGCCGTCGCGATCGCTGCTGAACGCGATCCAGCCGCCGTACGGAGAGAGCGACGGGGCCACATCCTCGGCCGCGTTGTCGGTCAGCCGATCCTGCTCGGCGCCGTCGGCGTTCATCGCGAAGAGCTCGGCGTCGCCGTCGCGTTCGCTGACGAAGATCACCCGGGCGCCGCTCTGGTTGAAGACCGGTTCGGCGTCGCGCGCCGCCTCGTCGGTCAGCCGCACCTCGCCGCTGCCGTCGGAGTCCATCGCGTAGATCTCCTCGTTGCCGTCGCGGTCGCTGACGAAGACGACCCGCGTGCCGTCGGGCGAGTAGGCGGGCTCGCTGTCCTCGGCGGCGTCGTCGGTCAGCCGCACGACCCCGGAACCGTCGCGATTCATCGCGTAGATGTCGGTGTTGCCGCCGCGGCTGCTCTGGAAGACGATCTGCTCGCCGTCGGGCGAGAACGCCGGGTTGCGATCGTCGGCCGCCTCGCCTGAGGTCAGGTTGGAGGCGCCGCCGGCGCCGACCGTGTAGACGTCGTAGTCACCGTCGGCATTGCTGTCGTAGGCGATCCTGCCGTTGCCGCCCGGGAACGCCGCCTGGGCGCCGGGAACGAGCATCAGCATCAGCGCGAGTACGGCGAGAAATGCCCTGCTGGGCATGGAAAACAAGTCGATCCCCCCTTGGATCGAGGATTTTCAGAGTCCTGGCTACTGCGTCGCTACCCGAAACACGGCGGGCGAAGCGTTTGCAGCGGTCTGGGCGCGGCGTTTCAGGCGCCGACGAGGTCGCGCTCGGGGTCGATGCCCCAGCGGCTGCCGACCGCCGCCAGCTCTTCGTCGAGCGGCCAGCGGTCGGGCCGCTCCTCGCCCTCGTGCCGGGGGCTGGCGCCCTTCAAGGCCATGCAGCCGGTGTTGTCGCCGATCGCGCGGATCGCGGCGACGTCCTCCTCGCCGAGCCGCTGCTCGACCGGCATCCGGCCCAGCTCGACCCGCTTGGCCTCGATCGGGCAGGCGTCGGGGCCGGTCTCCTGGATCAGCGTCGGCACGACGCACTCGACCGCCGGATGGGCGAGGTTCCATTGGCAGGCGAGCTGGATCGGCGTCAGCCTCGCCGCTTCGGCAATCGGCATCAGCCGCTCGAGCTTCTCGACCCCGGCCTCGATCCAACCCTCCGGACGAAAGGCGCGGTGGTCGCCCTTCGGCAGCTCCGCGCCAGGGCGCAGGTCGCCCCAGAAGATGCCGCCGTAGTCGACCACGCGGGTGATCGCCCGCACCCCGTGGCGCTCGGCGGCGTCGAGGCAGAGCTCGCCGGGCCAGGGCTCGAACGGGTTGAGGATGATCATCGCCCAATCGATCAGCTCGCCGAAGCGCTCGAAGCAGGAGATCAGGTCGAGCGTGAAGCCGTTCGCGGGCCCCGGCGCGACGCCGATCTGCGCGGCGAGGCCGGCCTCGCGCAGCGCCGCCATCCCCTCCCAGACCGCCGTGCTCGTGTAGCCGATGCGGTCGGGGTTGTGCAGCAGCAGCAGGTCGAAGCTGTCGACGCCGAGCCGCTCGAGGCTGCGCTCGGCCGCCATCCGCAGGTACTCGCCGTAGGCGTCCGGCCCGCGCAGGCGCGGATCGGTGAAGCGCGGGAACCCGCGCGGTCCGTCCCGCTCGCCCTCGTAGAAGTCATGCCCGACCGCCCCGACCAGCGAGTACTCCTCCCGCGCCACCCCCCGCAGCGCCCGCCCCAACACCAGATCGGCCTCCCCCTGCCCATACGTATCGGCAGTGAGAACCGTGTCGATCCCCTCGCCGGGCTTCAACAGCGCTTCGAGGCGGGGCTCCTCGATCTTCTCCCCGAAGTGGAGAAAGCGCCCCCCACTCCAGGTGCCTATCGCCGTGCGGCCAGGCTCGCGCATCGAAGCTGTGTGCTCAGGAATCGCCGTCTTCGGCGGGCGGTGCTTCAGCCCGAGGATCGCTGTCCTCGCCGACCGGCTCGTCCTTCTTCGCCCCGACGCCGACTTTCTCCGGCTCCGGCTCGGCTTTCTTCTTCGCCGGCTTCTTCGGCGCGACAATGTTGAGCTTCAGCGGTTTGTCCTCCGCGTCGCCGGCGGCGTCGCGCTCGACCAGCACGGTCGAGCCGGGCACCATCGGGCCCTGGCGCAGCACTTCGTCGGCGAGCGGGTCCTCGATGTAGCGCTGGATCGCGCGGCGCAACGGCCGGGCGCCCATCGACGGGTCCCAGCCTTTGTCGACCAGCAGGTCCTTGGCATCGTTGGTCAGTTCGAGCTGCAGCTCGTGCTCGGCGACCTGGACGCGGACGCGGTTGATCATCAGGTCGATGATCTCCTTGACCTCCGCCTTGGCGAGCTTGTGGAAGACGATCACCTCGTCGATCCGGTTGAGGAACTCGGGCCGGAAGACTTTTTTCAGGTCGCCCATGATCCGGTTTTTCATGTCGTCGTAGGACATGCCGGTCTCGTCGGCGACGGTGAAGCCGATCGAGGTGTTCTTGGCGATCTCCGAGGCGCCGATGTTCGAGGTCATGATCACGATCGCGTTGCGGAAGTCGACCGTGCGCCCCTGGGCGTCGGTGAGCCTTCCGTCCTCGAGGATCTGCAGGAGGATGTTGAAGACGTCCGGGTGCGCCTTCTCGATCTCGTCGAGCAGCAGCACGCTGTAGGGCTTGCGCCGCACGGCCTCGGTCAGCTGGCCGCCCTCGTCGTAGCCGATGTAGCCCGGCGGCGAGCCGACCAGGCGGCTGACCGCGTGCTTCTCCATGTACTCGGACATGTCGATCCGCACCAGCGCCTCCTCGTCGCCGAAGAGGAACTCGGCGAGCGTCCGCGCCAGCTCGGTCTTGCCGACCCCGGAGGGGCCGAGGAAGATGAACGAGCCGGAGGGCCGCTTCGGGTCCTTGATCCCGGCGCGCGAGCGGCGGATCGCTTTCGAGACGGCGGTGATCGCGACCTCCTGGCCGATCACGCGCTTGTGCAGTTCGCCCTCCATGCGGATCAGTTTCTTGGTCTCCGCCTCGGTCAGTTTGAAGACCGGGATCCCGGTCCACATCGAGACGATGTCGGCGATCTCTTCTTCGCCGACGTCGGGGCGCTCGGCCGAGTCGCCCTCCGACCACTCGTCTTCGAGCTGGCGCTTGCGCGTCGTCAACTGGCGCTCGGTGTCGCGCAGGTTGGCGGCTTTCTCGAACTCCTGGGCCTCGATCGCCGACTCCTTCTCGCGCCGCGTCTTTTCGACTTCCTCCTCGAGGTCGCGGTAGACCGGCGGCGCCGACATGCTCTTGATCCGCATCCGCGAGGCCGCCTCGTCGATCAGGTCAATCGCCTTGTCGGGCAGGAAACGGTCGGAGATGTAGCGGTCGGCGAGCTCGGCGGCGGCCTGCAGCGCGTCCTCGGTGATGTTGACGCGGTGGTGCTGCTCGTAGCGCTCGCGCAGGCCCTCGAGAATCTTGACCGTGTCCTCGACCGAGGGCTGGTCGACCTTGATCTGGGCAAAACGGCGCTCCAGCGCCGAGTCGCGCTCGAGGTATTTGCGGTACTCGTCGAGCGTCGTCGCGCCGATCGTCTGCAGCTCGCCGCGGGCGAGCGCCGGCTTGAGGATCGAGGCGGCGTCGATCGCGCCCTCGGCAGCGCCGGCGCCGACCAGGTTGTGAAGCTCGTCGATGAAGAGGATGATGTCGCCGCGCTGGCTGATCTCTTTCATCACCTTCTTCAGCCGCTCCTCGAACTCGCCGCGGTACTTCGAGCCCGCGACCAGGGCGGCCAGGTCGAGCGTGTAGATCTGTTTGTTGCGCAGCAGCTCCGGCACCTCGCCGTTGTTGATCCGGGCCGCCAGGCCCTCGACCACGGCGGTCTTGCCGACGCCGGGCTCGCCCAGCAGCACCGGGTTGTTCTTGGTCCGGCGGGAGAGGATCTGCATGATCCGCTCGATCTCGGTTTCGCGCCCGATCACCGGATCGAGCTTGCCCTCCTCGGCCAGTTTGGTCAGGTTGCGGCCGAACTGGTCGAGCAGTTTCGAAGACTTTTTGCCGCCGGCCTCGCCCTGGGCCCCGCCACCGCCGCCGCCCTGGCGCCGGCCGCCGGGGCCGGAGAGCATGCGGATCACCTCGTTGCGGATCTTGTCCGAGTCGGCGTCGAAGTCGAGCAGGATGCGCGCGGCGACGCCCTCGTTCTCGCGCACGAGGCCGAGCAGGATGTGCTCGGTGCCGATGTAGTTGTGGCCGAGCGAGAGCGCCTCGCGCAGCGCCAGCTCGAGCACCTTCTTGGCGCGCGGCGTGAACGGGATCTGACCGGAGGTGACCTCCTCGCCGGAGCCGACGATGCGAACCACCTGCGAGCGCACGCGCTCGGTCGTGATGTCGAGAGACTCGAGGACGCGGGCCGCCAGGCCCTCCTCCTCGCGCAGCAAGCCGAGCAGGATGTGCTCGGTGCCGATGTAATTGTGTTTCAGCGTGCGAGCCTCTTCCTGGGCCAGGACCACCACCTGACGGGCTCGCTCAGTGAATCTCTCGAACAAAGGCTTCCTCTCCAGACCCTCTTAGAAGGTCAAACGCGATTTGCGGTCGGAAGTACCGGAGACGCCCTTCAGTTATCGGGAAGCGTCCATGTGCTCCTTAAACCTTACCGAGAGTGCCCACCCGGCCTTGGGACCCCGATTGCCGCTCGTAGCGGCTTTTTCAGCCCCGATTCGCGGCCTCAGGAGCGCATCGCCGGGAAAAGGACGATCTCACGCAGGCTGGCGGCTCCGGTCAACATCATCGCAAGCCGGTCAATACCGAGGCCGACGCCGCCGGTCGGCGGCATGCCGTGCTCGAGCGCCTCGACGAACGCCTCGTCGAATGGCTGGGCCTCCTCGTCGCCCCGCGCCAGCTCCGCCGCCTGCTGTTCGAAGCGCCGGCGCTGCTCGTCGGGGTCGTTGAGCTCGCTGAACGAGTTGGCGATCTCGATCCCCCCGACGAAGGCCTCCCAGCGCTCGACCAGGCCCGACTCGGAGCGGTGCGCCTTGGCGAAGGGCGAGAGCTCGACCGGGTAGTCGACGATGAAGGTCGGCTGGACCAGCTTCGGCTCGACCGCCTTCGAGAGCAGGCCGTCGACCAGCTTGCCCCAGCCCTCGGCCGGGTCGGGCTCGCCGCCGATCGCCGCCGCGAGCGCCTCGCGGCTCGGGTGCTCGGCGATGTCGATCCCGCTCTGCTCGCGGATCGCGTCGCGAAGGCTGATCCGCCGCCAGGGCGGGGCGAAGTCGATCTCGACCCCGTCGCGCTCGACCACGGTCGTGCCCAGCACGCGCTCGGCGACCTCGGCGACGAGCCGCTCGAGGTCGTGTGCGGTCTTCTCGTAGTCGGCGTAGGCCTCGTACCACTCCAGCATCGTGAACTCGGGGTTGTGCTTGTGCGAGACGCCCTCGTTGCGGAAGTCCTTGCCCAGCTCGTAGACCTTGTCAATGCCGCCGACGACGAGCCGCTTGAGATAGAGCTCGGTCGCGATGCGCAGGTAGAAGTCGCGGTCGAGGGCGTTGTGATGGGTGGTGAAGGGCCGCGCCAGGGCGCCGCCGTAGAGCGGCTGCAGGACCGGCGTCTCGACCTCGATGAAGCCCCACTCGTCGAGCCGGCGGCGCAGCTCGGAGATCATCCGGGCGCGGATCGCGAAGACGCGGCGGCTCTCCTCGTTGGCGAGCAGGTCGAGCTCGCGCCGGCGGTAGCGGGTTTCGATGTCCTCGAGGCCGTGGAACTTGTCGGGCGGCGGCCGCAGGCTCTTCGCCAGCAGGCGCCAGTGGTCGATCGCCAGCGAGAGCTCGCCGCCGCGTCGCGTCGCCAGCGCCGTGCCCTCGACCCCGACGAAGTCACCGAGGTCGAGCTCGACCAGCAGCTCGAAGGCCTCGGCGCCGAGCTTGTCGGCGGTCGCGTGCAGCTGGATCTGGCCGCCGCCGTCGCGTAGGTCGAGGAAGGCCGCCTTGCCGTGCCCGCGCCGGGCGACGATCCGGCCCGCGACCCGGTGGCGCGAATCGGTCTCGATCCCGGCCGCGAGCCCCTCGTGCGCGGCCCGCACCTCAGCGATCTCCTCGCGTTCGTCGAAGGACGGCGGAAACGGGTCGATCCCCGCCTCGCGCAGCCGCTCCAGCTTCGCCCGCCGGTCGCGCCGGACGTCGGAGAGCTCTCGCTCCTCTGGCTCGCTCATCGCCGCGAGCCTATTCGACCGCTAGACCGACTCTATTTTCGTGATTTTGAGCTTCTTCTTCGGCCCGCGCGGCGTCTCGACCTCGACGACGTCGTTGCGCTTGTGGCCGAGCAGCGCCTTGCCGATCGGCGACTCGTTGGAGAGCTTCTGCTCGGCCGGGTTGGCCTCGGTCGAGCCGACGATCTGGAACTTCTGCGAGTCGCCGCTCTTCTGGTCTTTGACGTGGACGACCGAGCCGAAGCTGACCGCGTCGGTGTCGACGCTCTTCTCGTCGATCACGGTCGCCCGGCGCAGCCGCTCTTCGAGCTGGGCGATCCGCCCCTCCAGCAGGGCCTGCTCGTTCTTCGCGTCGTCGTACTCGGCGTTCTCGGAGATGTCGCCGAACTCGCGCGCCTCCTTGATCCGCTCGGCGACCTCGCGCCGTTTGGCGGTCGTGAGGTACTCGATCTCTTCCTTGAGCTTCTCGAGTCCTTCGGGGGTGATGACGGCTTGACGGCTCACTTGCACTGCCCTCGCTTTTTGCTTGCTGGACGTGGGTCGGCTCGGCCCTGAGACCAAAAATGCCCGGGGGCGGCGGCTTGCGCACGCCACACCTGGGCCCGAAGTCGCGGGATTATAGCGAGGGCGCCAGGCGTGCACTAAGGGGAATTTGGGCGGCGATCAACTCGCGCGCACGGGGAAGATCGGCACTGCGCTGCAACTCCTGCGCGACCTCCGGCGGGGCGCCGAGCGCCTCGACGTACCAGGGGTAGAACTTGCGCAGGTAGCGACTCGCCCGCTCGGTCCCCAGGTGCTCCTCGGCGCGGTCGACCGTCCAGAGCAGCTCGGCGACCACCTCCTCGCGCGAAGGCGGCCCGCTGCGGCGCCCGGTCAGCTGCTCGAACAGCCAGGGGTTGCCGAGCGCGCCGCGGGCCAGCATCACCGCGGCGGCGCCAGACTCGCGGTAGGCGCGGCGCACCGACTCGGCGTCCTCGAGGCCGCCCGAGACGACCACCGGCGGCTCGATCCGCTCGACCAGCTCGCGGGTGAGCGCGTAGTCGGGCTCGCCCTTGTGTTTGGTCGTCGCCGCGCGCGGGTGGAAGCCGATCGCCGCGGCGCCGCCCTCCTCGGCGAGGCGCACAGCGAGCTCGAAGCCGGAGCGGTCGCCGGGGCGCAAGCCGGAGCGCAGCTTCACCGTGACCGGCAACCCGCTGCCCTCGATTGCGCCGCGCAGCAGGCCGAGCGCCAGCTCCGGGTCGGCGAGCAGCTCGACCCCGGCGCCGGTCTTGCGCACCTTGCGCACCGGGCAGCCCATGTTGATGTCGATCAGATCGGCGCCGGCCTCGGCGGCGACCGCGGCGCCGGAGCGCATCACCTCGGGGTCGTGGCCGAAGAGCTGCACCGAGACCGGATGCTCGTCGGGGTGGATCCGCATCAGCTCGCGCATCGTGCGCTCGTTGCGGTAGTGCAGGCCGAAGCTGGAGACCATCTCCGAGACGGCCAGCCCCGCCCCGTGGCGCCTCGCCTGTAGGCGCACGAACCAGTTGCCGATCCCGGCCAGCGGCGCCAGCAGCACCCGGTTCTCCAAGCGGACATCCCCAATGGAGAAAGGCGAGGTCAGAGATGGCTGAGCCGCCCCCGGACGCGGGAGGGAGGGCCCGTCCATATCTGATTCTTCAGGCCCTCCCGGGAGCCGAGGAGGCGGCGTCATGTTCTGTTCAGGCGTTCCTCTCATGGATCAGGCGCAGGCCCTTCAGGGTAAGCATCTCGTCGACCTCGTCGATCGTCTCGGTGAAGGGGACGATCGTGCGGGCGAGCCCGCCGGTCGCGATCACGCTGGCATCGCCCAGCTCGTCTTCGATCCGCCGCACGACGCCGTCGATCATCCCGGCGAAGCCGAAGACGAAGCCCGACTGGATCGCGGCGCGGCTGGAGCGCCCGATAGCCGTCTCCGGTTCCTCGAGGTCGATGCGGCCGATCCGGGCGGCGCGCTCGACCAGCGCCGTCAGCGAGATCTCCAGGCCCGGGCCGATCGCGCCGCCGAGGTATTCGCCGGCCTCGGAGACGGCGTCGATGTTGATCCCGGTGCCGAAGTCGACGACGACGCAGGCGCGCTTGAAGCGCTCGAAGGCGGCGATCGAGTTGACCAGGCGGTCGGCGCCGACCTCGAGCGGGTTGTCGATCCGGATCGGCATGCCGGTCTTCACGCCCGGCTCGATCGCGAGGAAGTCGCAGTCGAGGTAGCGGGCGGTCATCCGCTCGTACTGGGCGCCGAGCGGCGGCACGACCGAGGAGACGCAGACGGCGCTGAGGTCGCCGAGGCCCATCTCGCAGAGCCCGAAGAGCCCGGCGATGCGCTCGGCGAGCTCGTCGCCGGTCGCGCCCGAGCGGGTCTGAAAGCGCCAGTGCTCGACCAGGCGCTCGCCGTCGAAGGCGCCTAGGTGGGTCTGGGTGTTGCCGACATCGATCGCGAGCAGCACGGCGCGAGTCTATGATGCGCGCCATGGAGGCGCGGCTCTACGTGGTCCCGGGGTCCCATCCCTCGATGGCGGTCCGCCTGATGCTCGAGGCCAAGGGCATCGAGTACAAGCGCACCGACCTGATGCCGGTGGTCTCCAAGGCCGCCCTGCGCGTCGTCGGCTTCCCGGGCGTCACCGTGCCGGCGCTGAAGATCGACGGAAACAAGGTCCAGGGCACCGGCGAGATCGCCCGCGAGCTCGATCGCCTGCGACCGGAGCCGCCGCTCCTGCCGGCGGATGCCGCGCAGCGAGCCGCCGTCGAAGAGGCCGAGCGCTTCGGCGACAGCGAACTGCAGCAGTCGATCAGGACGATCGCCTGGTGGGCGCTGCGCAAGGACAAGGCGCCGCTGCGCTCCTACTCGGAGGGGGCGAAGCTCGGCCTCCCGATCGGGCTGGCGGTGAAAACGGCTGCGCCGATCGTCGCCGCCTCGGCCCATTTCAACGAAGCGACCGACGAGAACGTGCGCCGCGCCCTGGCGGAGCTGCCGGCGAAGCTGCAGCGGATCGACGATTGGATCGCCGCGGGGACGATCGGCGGCGAGCAACCCAATATCGGCGACTTCCAGATCGCGACCAGCCTGCGGCTGGCGATGAGCTTCGACGACCTGCGCCCGGCGATCGAGAGCCGTCCCGCCGGAGAGCTGGCCCTGCGCGTCGTGCCGGACTTCCCGGGCAATACGCCGCCGATCCTGCCGCCCGCCTGGCTTCAGCCGCTGCGCAGCGAGACCGCAGCTGCCTGATCGACCCGTTCGCCGGGGCCGAGCGCCGCGAGGGCGCCGGCCAGTTGCGTGCCGTCGGGCAGCGTGAGGCCCGGGTCTAGCTCCAAGAGCGGGGCGAGGACGAAGCGGCGGCTGGTCACCTCGGGGTGCGGCAGGGTGAGGCGGTCGGTGCTCAGCTCGAGATCGCCGAGCAGCAGGAGGTCGATGTCGAGCGGGCGGGGGCTGTGGCGGGGGGCGTCGAGAGCGCGGCCGCGCTCGGCCTCGATCGCCTTGCAGGCGTCGAGCAGCTCCTCGGGCTCGAGCGTCGTGCCGATGCGGATCGCGGCGTTGAGGAAGTCCGGCTGGTCGAGCACCTCGCCGACCGGCTCGGTCTCATAGGCCGAGGAGACCGCCTCGACCTCGACCCCCCGCTCGCCGAGCATCCCAATCGCCGCCCGCAGGTGCGCCGCCCGATCGCCCACATTCGACCCCAGCCCCAGGTACCCCGTGCGCATCAGACGTGCCTCAAGTTAGAGGCCACTATGGGTACTCAACTCGAGGCACGTCTATGCGTCCTCGGTTTCGTCGTCCTCGTCGCTGCTGCGTTCCTGGGTCACCTCGACGCCGACCTCCTGGATCGAGAGCGGTAGCGGCGGCTCGGGCTTGGCGGCGCGGACGCGGACGGACTCGGAGCCGTAGCGCTCGATCAGCCGCTCGCCGACGACCTGGGCGAGGCGCTCGAGGGTGCGGTAGCTGCGCTCGGTGGCGGCGAGGGCGACGATGTCGCAGACGTCGCCGTAGTCGACCGTGTCCTCGATCCGGTCGGTGAGCACCGCGTCGCAGTCGGGCACGTCGAAGGAGAGGTCGAACTCGAGCCGCTGGCCGACCTCCTGCTCGGCGTCGCTGACGCCGTGGTGGGTGTAGATCGAGATCCCCCGCAGGTCGACCTCGACCCGCGACTCGATCCCGTTGCCCTGCGGCTCGTCCATGTGTGCAACCTAGCCGAGGATCGCGCTTGCGACCTTGACCGCCTGCGCCATCTCGGCGACGTCGTGGACGCGCAGCACGTCGGCGCCCTCGGCGGCGGCGAGGATCGAGGAGGCGATCGTGCCGCCGAGCCGCTGCTCGACCGGCGAGCCGTCGATCTTGCCGATGAAGGCCTTGCGCGAGGTGCCGACGACCAGCGGCCGCCCAAGCTCGCACAGCTCGCCGAGCCGGCGCAGCAGCTCGAGGTTGTGCTCGAGCGTCTTGCCGAACCCGATCCCCGGATCGACCCAGATCCGCTCCTCCGCCACTCCGGCCGCGACCGCGACCTCGACCCGCTCGGCCAGGAACGCCTTGACGTCCTCGACCACGTCCCCGTAGCGCGGATCCACCTGCATCGTCCGCGGATCCCCCTGCATGTGCATCAGCACCAGCCCCGCCCCCCGATCGGCGCACAGCGAAGCGATCTCAGGATCCCCCCGCAGCGCCGTCACGTCATTGACGATCGAGCCCCCAGCATCAAGCGCAGCCTCAGCCACCGCCGCCTTCGAAGTGTCGATCGAAACCGTGTGCCCCGCAGCCGCCAGCGCCCGCACGACCGGCTCGATCCGCGCCCGCTCCACATCCGCACCGACCTCGACGGCCCCAGGCCGAGTCGATTCCCCCCCGACATCCAAGATGTCGGCCCCGTCCCGCACAAGCACCTCGCCATGCGCAATCGCAGCTTCCGGATCAAGGAACTCCCCCCCATCCGAGAACGAGTCGGGCGTGACGTTGACAACGCCCATCAGCTTCATGGCGTCGTTCAGCTTGCGTCGCCGCCGGCGAATCCCGGCCGCGGCCGGGGGTTCGGCCGAGCGCCCTCGCGGGCGGCTTTTTCCGGCTCCGCCGCCGGCTCCGCAGGCGGCGACTCCTCCTCCTCGTCGACGAAGACCTCGCTCTCGGTCTTGCCGTCGAGCAGGGCGATGAACTGCTCGGCGTCGATCGTCTCGCGCGTGAGCAGGATTTTCGAGATCGTGTCGAGCTCGGCCCGCTTTTCGTTGAGCAGGTCCTTGGAGGTCTGGTGCGCAGACTCGACGATGCGGCGGATCTCGTCGTCGATCTCGCGCGCGATCTCGTCCGAGTAGTCGGGCTCGGAGGAGAACTCGCGACCGAGGAAGGGCTGGCCGCGATCGTGGCCGAAGACGCGCGGGCCGAGCCGCTCGGACATGCCGAAGCGCATCACCATCTGCTTCGCGGTCTCGGTCACCTTTTCGAGGTCGTTGGAGGCGCCGGTCGTGATCTCGCCGAAGACGATCTCCTCGGCGGCGCGGCCGCCCAGGGTCATCGCCATCGTGTCGGTCAGCTCGGCGCGGCTGGTCAGGAACTTGTCTTCGCTCGGCAGGCTGATCGTGTAGCCGAGCGCCTGCCCGCGGCTGATGATCGAGATCTTGTGGACCGGGTCGCAGTTCGGCAGCAGGTGGCCGACGATCGCGTGGCCGAGCTCGTGGTAGGCGGTGATCAGGCGCTCTTTCTCGCTCATCACGCGAGTCTTCTTCTCCGGCCCGGCGATCACCCGCATGATCCCCTCCTCGAGCTCCAGCATCGAGATCTCGCGACGGCCCGTGCGGGCGGTCAGCAGCGCCGCCTCGTTGATCAGGTTGGCGAGGTCGGCGCCGGTGAAGCCGGGCGTCTGGCCGGCGAGCGCGTCGAGGTCGATCTGCTTGCCCAGCGGCTTGCCGCGGGTGTGGACTTCGAGGATCTTCTTGCGCCCTTTGCGGTCGGGCCGGTCGACGACGACCTGGCGGTCGAAGCGGCCGGGCCGCAGCAGCGCCGGGTCGAGGATGTCGGGGCGGTTGGTGGCGGCGATCAGGATGATGTTGTCTTTCATCTCGAAGCCGTCCATCTCGACCAGCAACTGGTTCAGCGTCTGCTCGCGCTCGTCGTGGCCGCCGCCCATGCCGGCGCCGCGGTGGCGGCCGACGGCGTCGATCTCGTCCATGAAGATGATGCAGGGCGAGTTCTGTTTGGCCTGCTCGAAGAGGTCGCGCACGCGGCTGGCGCCGACGCCGACGAACATCTCGACGAAGTCGGAGCCCGAGATCGAGAAGAAGGGCACGCCGGCCTCGCCGGCGACGGCGCGGGCGAGCAGCGTCTTACCGGTGCCGGGAGGGCCGTAGAGCAGCACGCCCTTGGGGATGCGGGCGCCGAGCGACTGGAATTTCTTCGGGTTCTCGAGGAACTCCTTGATCTCGTGCAGCTCCTGCACCGCCTCGTCGACCCCGGCCACGTCGCGGAAGGTGATCTTCGGCGCGTCGACGGACATTTTCTTCGCTTTCGATTTGCCGAAGTTCATCACCCGCGAGCCGCCGCCCTGCATCTGGTTCATCAGGAAGATCCAGAAGCCGAGGAAGATGATGAAAGGCAGGACGTAGATCAGCGCGTTGAGTATGCCGCCGCCGCCCGTGCCCTTGACCTCGGTTTTGACGTCGTTCGCCTCGAGCTGGTTGACCAGGGTCTGCTCGGTGTTCTCCGGGTAGCCGGTGGAGAAGCTTTCGCCCTCTTTGCCCGCTTCTTCGGCGAGCTTCACGTCGAGCGTGTTGTCCTTCGTGTTGATCGTCAGCTCGTCGACCTTGCCGCTGGCGATCAGGCCCGTCTTCGGAGCGACGAGCTCGTTGTAGGAGGGCGATTCCTTCTCCGGCCCGGGGCTGATCACTTTCTGCGCCACGAAGGCGAGAATGACCACGAGCAGGATCGGGAACGCTGCGCTTTTGAAGAAACGCCTCACAGGGAAAAATCAGCGTACCAGGGCGGTTTCAGCGCCTGGGTCGATGGATGGAGGCTCGCAATCGTCTACTCGTCCAGCGCCGCGACGTAGTCGAGGTTGCGATGCCGCTGCGCGTGATCGAGCCCGTAGCCGATCGCGAAGCGGTCGGCGATGCGGAAGCCGACGTAGCGCGGCTCGAGATCGACCCGCAGCCGGTCGGGCTTGGTCAGCAGCGCGCAGGCCTCCAGCGAGGCCGGTTCGCGCGCCTTCAGCGTGCGCATCAGGTAGTGCAGGGTGAGACCGGAGTCGATGATGTCCTCGACGATCAGCACGTGGCGGCCCTCGATCGGCGCGTCGAGGTCCTTGAGGATGCGGACCACGCCCGAGGAGTCTGTCTGCGAGCCGTAGCTGGAGACGGCCATGAAGTCGATCTCACAGGGGACGTCGAGGTGGCGCATCAGGTCAGCGAGGAAGATCACCGCGCCCTTGAGCACGCCGATCATGAACAGGTCGCGGCCCGCGTAGTCCTCGCTGATCTGCTTCCCCAACTCGGCGACCCGCCGCTGGAGGTCCTCGCCGGAGACGAGGGTCTCGCCGATCGCGTTCACCGTCCGAGCCTATCTACAGCTCGGCGCGCAGGGTGCCGCGCTCGGCGATCGCGCGGACGCCGCCGCCGAGGTCGAGCATCGCGGTGCCGGTGCGGCGCAGGGCGGCGACCTCGTCGGCGTGGTTGGCGGCGCCCGGGACGGGGCGGCCGGCGGCGCGGTCGGCGAGCTGCTGGACGACGAGCCGGCGCAGCGCCGGGGGCAGCCCGGCGAGGCGGTCGAGCTCGATCGCGTTGCGGCGCGAGCCGTTCGAGCCGTCGAGCTCGGCGGCGACGAGCTCGTCGAGGACCTCGGCCTCGTCGCGCAGCAGCGCCGCCGTGCGCAGCACGTTCTGCGCCGCAGCCGGGTGGGCTTCGGCCAGCGCCGCGGCGAGGCCGTGGCGGATGCGGTTGCGGGCGTAGGCACCCTCGTCGTTGCTCGGGTCGTCGCGCCAGGGCAGTTCCCGCTGCTCGCAGTAGGCGGTCGTCTGCTCGCGGCTGAACCCCAGCAGCGGCCGCACCAGCTTGCCGTCCTCGGGCCTCATCCCCAGCAGCGCCCGGCGGCTGGGCGAGGATGCCAGCCGGTAGAGGATCGTCTCGACCTGGTCGTCGGCGGTGTGCCCGGTCGCGATCCGCGCGCCGCCCCCCTCGGCCAGCCCGGCCGCGGCCGCGTAGCGCGCGTCGCGCGCCCAGGCCTGCAGGTTCCCCGGGCCCTCCGGCCGGCGCGGCCGCTCGGCCGCAAGCCGCACGCCGAGCCGCTCGCAGAGCGCCGCGCAGTGCTCTTCGTCGGCGTCGGAGTCGTCGCGCAGGCCGTAATTGACGTGCAGCGCCGTCACCTCCTCCGGGCCGAGCAGCCGCACGGCGAGATCGAGCAGGCAGACCGAGTCGCGCCCGCCGGAGAGCATCGCGACCAGCGGCGCCCCGGCCGGCAGCATCCCCCCCGCGCGCACCGCCTCGAGCATCTCGGTGTGCGCGGTGTTCGGATCGGCCTCCATTGAGCCAGTCTAGGCTGCGCGTCGGTCTCACAACTGTGTGTGCTTAAGAGCTAATTAATTAGTTATTAAACTTGAAAATAGCTTCAATCGCTAGTAAATTAGGCTTTATGCGGATAGACGCACAACTCACGGATGCCGCGATCCTCGAGCAGCTGGGCACCAGGCTGAAGCGCACGCGGCTGCAGCGCAACCTGACTCAGCGCCGACTCGCCGAGGAGGCCGGGGTCTCGCTGGCCACGATTCGCAATCTCGAGGACGGCAAGCCGAGCCAGCTCGTCACCTTGATCCGGGCCATGCGCGTGCTCGGCCTGCTCGGCGGGCTCGAGCGAGCCGTCCCCGAGCCGCCCCCCAGCCCGGTCGAGGAACTGCGCCTGCGCGGGCGCGAACGCCGGCGTGCGTCCTCCCCGAGGGCCGCAGAGTGAGCACGCTGGCCGAAGTCAAGCTGTGGGGCGAGCCGGTCGGCGCGGTCTCGCTGCAGGATGGCGACGATGTCGCCACCTTCGAGTACCTGCCGGAGTTCGCAGCCGGCGGAATCGAGGTGGCCCCGCTGATCATGCCGCTCGACGGGAACGGTCCATTCCGCTTCCCCGAGCTCGCCCAGCAGACCTTCAAGGGCCTGCCCGGCCTGCTCGCCGACTCGCTCCCCGACCGTTTCGGCAACGCGCTGATCGACAGCTGGCTCGACCGCCAGGGACGCACGCCCGACAGCTTCGACGCGGTCGAGCGCCTCTGCTACGTCGGGCGCAGGGGCATGGGGGCGCTCGAGTACGCGCCGGCCCTGGGCCCAAGCCCGACCGAGAGCCACCGGATCGACATCGGCGCGCTGGTCGAGCTGGCCGCGGGCGTGCTCTCCGAACGGCGCGGCCTGAAGACGGAGCTGGGCAGCGAGGGCGCGCTCGAGGAGATCCTGCGCGTCGGCAGCTCGGCCGGCGGCGCCCGGGCCAAGGCGCTGATCGCCCTGCAGTCGCAGACCGGCGAGGTTCGCTCCGGTCAGCTCGACGTCGACCCCGGCTTCGAGCACTGGATCCTCAAGTTCGACGGGGTCGACGACAGCAGTCGCGAGATCGGCGAGCCGAACGGGTACGGCACGATCGAGTGGGCCTACTCGCGAATGGCCGGCGCGGCGGGGATCGAGATGAGCGAGTGCAGGCTGCTGGAGGAGAACGGGCGCCGCCACTTCATGACCCGCCGCTTCGATCGGCTCGCCGACGGCTCGAAGCTGCACATGCAGTCGCTGGGCGCGATGGCGCATCTCGACTTCAACCAGCCCGGCGCGAACTCCTACGAGCAGGCGCTGATGACCATCCGTCGCCTCGGCCTGCCGATGGCGGCGATCGAGGAGCAGTTCCGGCGCATGGCCTTCAACGTCGTCGCCCGCAACCAGGACGACCACGTCAAGAACATCGCCTTCCTGATGGACCGTGGAGGCGAGTGGCGGCTCTCCCCCGCCTTCGACCTCGTCTATGCGTTCAACCCGTCGGGCTCGTGGACGGCGCAGCATCAGATGTCGCTCAACGGCAGGCGCGACGGATTCACGCTCGACGATTTCCGCGAGGTCGGCAGGACCGCGTCGATGAAACGCGGCCGTGCCGAGGAGATCGTCGACGAGGTTCGCGCGGCGGTGGCGACCTGGCCGCAGTTGGCGGCTGAGGCGGGAGTCGATGAGGAGCGCACTGCCCGGATCGGGCGGGCTCATCGGCTCGAGCTGCCGAGCGGCTGAACGTCAGGCGGCGCGCCGGACCACGTAGAGCGGGATTGGCGCGGGGAAGCCCTTGAGGTTGACCTCGCCGATCGGGGCGCAGGTCAGGCCGCGTTCGGCGAGCGAGCCGGTGACGGCGTCGGTGACCAGGACCTCGCCGGCCTGGGCGCGGTCGGCGACGCGGTGGACGAGGTTGACGTCGGTGCCGAAGTAGTCGCCGTCGCGGTAGACGGCGTTGGCGTAGTGGATCCCGACCCGCGGCCGCGGCCGCTCGGGGAAGCGGTCGAGCAGGCCGACCGCCCACTCGGTCAGCGAGGCGGCGTCGGGCGAGACGACCATCACCTCGTCGCCGATCGTCTTCACCACCGTCGCCTCCGGCGGCAGCGTCGCCTCTACCGTTTCGACGAAGTTCTCGACCACGTCGAGCGCCTCCAGGTCGCCCTCCTCCTCGGTGTAGCGGGTGAAGCCGGAGAGGTCGATGAAGCAGAGCGTGACCGGGACCTGGCCGAGCTCGGAGACCGGCGCGTCGAGGTCCGACTCCATGTGGCCGACGACGTCCTGTTCCATGAAGTAACGCAGGTAGCGCGTGTGCAGGTACTCGGTCAGCGGCGCCGCCAGGGGCAGGATGTCGGCGGCGAGCTCGCCCATCTCCTCGGCGATCTCGAGCTCGGGCAGGGCGTCGCGGATCAGCGGTTCGTGCACGTAGAGGTGGAAGAGGCGGACCTCGGCGTCGGCGATCCGCCGCAGCGACTGGACGTAGACGCGGACGATCTGCAGGAAGGCGACGAGCGGGAAGCCCGCCGCCAGGACGCGGGCGCAGTGGCGCAGCGCCTTGACGTCCTCGGGGCCGAGCCGGCGCTCCTGGCCGAGCGGCGTGCCGAGGATGACGAGGATGCGCTCGATCAGCTCCGGCTCGAGCCCGGTCTCGCGGGCGACGTCCTCGACCGTCGCCTCCTCCGCCGGCGTCGGGAAGAGCTCCTCGACGAAGCCGAACGCCAGGCGGCCCTCGCGGCCGGCCCGCTTCAGCTCCTCCAGCGAGTGGCCGCGCTCGCGCATCCGCGCCACCACCCGCGCCTGGGCCGCCGCCGCGGCCGTCCAGCGCCCCCGCCGCACCGGCACGACCTTCTCGGAGGCCCAGCGTTTCAGCGTGCTGGTCGAGACCCCGGACCTCCGAGAAGCCTCAGCCAATGAAATCCGCTCGTCCACCATGACGAGCCGAGGCTAATGCGAAACCCCCGCCGGGACGATCCCGGCGGGGGTTTCGTAGGAATCGATCAGGCGGTCACTTCCTCGTCGGAGTGCGCCTGCAGCACCTCCTCCCCGCCCTCGCCGGTGCGGATGCGAACCGCCTCCTCAACCGGCAGGACGAAGATCTTGCCGTCGCCGACCTCACCCGTGCGGGCGTGCTTGAGGATCGTCTCGACGACGAGGGCCTGGTCTTTGTCCTCGACCACGACCTCGAGCTTCAGTTTGGGTCGGACGTTGACGGTCAGGGTCGAGCCGCGGTACCGCTCGACGATCCCTTTCTGCCTGCCCGATCCCTTTGCCTCGAGGATCGACAGGGACGGGAATCCCTTGTCGAGCAGCTCGGTCCTGATCGGCTCGAACGCCTCGTGGCGGATGAATGCCTCTATCTTTTTCATTCGTCCAGCCCTCCTAACGCGACGACTCGGTCGCGGTCATCTGGGCGGGTGCAGCCGCGGGAACCCCGGCTCCGGTGCCCATCGTGCTTGGCAGCCCGGTGGAGTACTCCGGCTGCGGGATGAACTGCTCCGGGTATCCGTACATGCCGTGCGAGCTGATGTCCAGGCCCGCTTCCTCCTCGGCGTCGTCGACCCGCAGCCCGATCGTGCCTTTGATGATCCCGAAGGTGATGAACGAGATCGCGAAGACGACGACGAACGTGAACAGGACGGCGAGCCCCTGTACGGCGAGCTGCCCGATCGACGCGCTCAATGGCTCGCTGCCGAAGATCGAGTACCAGACCCCCGGCGCCGCGCCTTCGACCACAAGCCGCGAGGAGCCGAAGATGCCGACCGCGAGCGTGCCCCAGATTCCGGCCAGGCCGTGCGCCGAGAGCGCGCCGACCGGGTCGTCGAGCAGCTTCTCGATCGCCAGCACCGCGTAGACGACGAGCAGGCCGGCGATGAAGCCGATGATCGGCGCCGCCCAATACTCGACGAAGCCCGCTGGGGCGGTGATCCCGACGAGGCCGGCGATCGCGCCGTTGCCGGCCATGCCGACGTCGAGCGTCTTGCTCTTCAGGTAGACGGCCAGCGATGCGCCGATGACTCCTGCGGCCGCGGCCAGCTGGGTGTTCAGCATGACCTCGCCGAAGAAGTTGCCGGCGGTTTCGAAGGTCGAGCCTCCGTTGAAGCCGAACCAGCCGATCCAGAGGATGATCACGCCGAGGCCGACGAGCGGCATCGAGTGACCGGGGATCACCCGCGGGTTGCCGTTGGCGTCGTACTTGCCCTTGCGTGCGCCGAGCAGCAGCAGCGCCGCCAGCGCGCCGGTCGCACCGGTCAGGTGGACGACCGAGGAGCCGGCGAAATCCATCACCGGCTTGCCGCCGATGTCGTCGAGCAGGCCGCCGCCCCAGACCGCGTGGGCGACGAGCGGGTAGATGATCGCGCCGAACACAGCCGCGTAGATCACGTAGGCGCCGAACTTGATCCGCTCCAGGGTCGTGCCCCAGACGATCGCCAGCGAGACCGCGCAGAAGGCGAGCCCGAAGAGCATCAGCATCGCCGATTCGCCGTTCACCGCTTCGCCCGCGACCGTCTGGTCGAAGTGGAAGAAGAAGCCGCTGCCGCCGAACAGGTCGTTGCCGGGCAGGCCTTCGGCGCCGTTGCCGCCTTCCGCGATCCCGTAGCCGATCGCCCACCAGGCGATGGTCACGATCGCGAGGTTGACGAGCACCTTGGCGACGCCCGTGCCGGCGTTCTTCTGCCTCGAGAAGCCGACCTCCAGGAACATGAACCCGGCCTGCATGAGGAAGACCAGGACGCAGGAGACCGCGACCCAGACCATGTTCAGCTCGCTGACCTTTTCCTCGAGCGAGCCGGCGACTTCGCCGACGGTTGCGGCCGATGCCGCCGCGGGTAGCATTAGGGCAGCGAGCACCGCCAAAATGGCGGCGACGCCGATCTTCGTTCTCATCTCTGGAATTCCCTCCTAGCCCGCCGAGCACACGGCAGCGGCGGTCGCGGTTGTGTTCTTGCCATCGCGCTCCAAGGTATGAATGGGCCGTCCGGCTGTGTTTGGACCGATGGAGGAAATCTGGGGGGCGCATCTCTCACGAGTGGCAGGAGCCCGCCTGGGAGGCGCGTCAGGCCTCGCGGAGTCATTCGCCATACCCTTGCGCGGTGCCACCTTCCCGCTTGCGACCGACGGCGCCGATCGCGAACAGGGCGATCCTGGTCGGCGACCCCGGCCGCGCACTCTTACTCGCGCAGGCCCTGCTCGAGCAGCCGAAGATGAGCAATCACGCCCGCGGCCTGTGGGGGTACTCGGGTCGGACGCCGAGCGGGACTGAGCTGACGATCCAGGCGACCGGGATGGGCGGCCCCAGCGCCGCCATCGTCCTCGCCGACCTGGCGCAGCTCGGGGTCGAGCGGGTCGTCCGGGTGGGGACCTGCGTCGCGCTGGGCGGTCGTGCGGCCCTCGGCGAGCTGCTGGCGGTCGAGGAAGCGCTGGCGGTCGGCGGCAGCATCGGCGCCTTCGGCCTCGAGATCGGCGACACGGCGGTGCCGGACCCGGAACTGCGGGCGGGGCTCGAAGCGGGCCCGGCGGGGGAGGTGCGCAGCGCGCTCGTCGCCAGCCTCGACAGCGCCGACCCGGAGGCCGGCGGAATCCCTGACCTGATCGCGGCGATCGACCTGCAGACGGCCGCGGTGCTCGCCCGCGCCCCGCAGCTCGGGCTCGCCGCGGCGGCGCTGCTGATCGTCAGCGAGCGCGATGGCGAGCGGCTCGACGACCAGCAGCTCGAGGCAGCCGCGAAGACCGCCGGACAAGCGGCGGCCAAGAGCCTGTTCGGCTAAGTCTAACCCTCGACTTGAGGGTCAGACTCACGCTTGGTCGCCGCCAACTCGCGGCGCAGGGAGCCGATCTCGCGGCCGAAGCGGTCGATCTCATCCTCGACCTCGTCGAGGCGCTGCGAGAGCGAGCGCAGGCGACGCTCGAGCCGCTCGAGATCGCCCGCCGAGGGCAGGTTGAGCGCGGTCATCGCCGCATGCTGGGCCTCGGCCGCCTTCTCGCGGGCGCCGAAGGCGGCCGATACGGCGTTCTCCAGCATGTGGCTGTCGAGCAGCGTCTGGGCAAGCTCGCCGATCGCCTGCTCGCTGCGCGCGCGGAAGCTCTCCTGGTCGTCTTTGAACTCGTCGTCGATCGCCATGCGGGCAAACCTTAGAGATTCGCGCCCCACCCCGAAATCTCGGCTGAAACAGCTTCTTGACGAGTGCATCCGGGTGGGCTGAGATCCTGCGGCCGGTGCGCACGGGCAGACGGTTGATTAAGTCCATGTTGGGGGTGGAGCCCATGCGTTGCAGGCGTCCCCACAACTCAGTAGCGTGGGCGTGCTTCATGCTTGGGGAGAGGATGGAAGCGGGTAGGGAAGGAACGCCCGTGTACGCAGGGAATCGAGGCGCCATCGCATGAGACAGAAGATCGCACTCATCATCGCCCTGGCCGGTTTCGCGGTCGTCACCGCGTTCGGCGTCGGCATGGCGGGTGCGGATCGCTCCGCCGGCCTCGGCGAGAACCGGGCCGCAAACGGGATCGTCAGTGGCCCGGCGCTTCCCTCCGCCGAAGTCCCGGCCTGCTCGAACGAGCTCGACGACGACGAAGACGAGCTCGTCGACGACGAAGACCCAGACTGCGAATCGCCCGCCGATCCCAGCGAGGAACCGGAGCCGCCCACCGCCGAGGAGGAGCCGCAGCAGAGCGAGTCGCCGGCGCAGCCGAAGCGCGGCGGCAAGGTCGAGAGCGGCGACGCGCTCGACGCGGCCGAGGCCCCCGAGGCCGAGCCGCGCGGCGTCAAGCGCAACGAGAGCATCGGCGGCGGCACCCAGAGCGGTGGCGTCGTCGCCCCCAAGGCGACCGCGGGCGACCAGCCCCCCGGCGACGGGCCCGACGGCGGCTCGCAGTTCGACAGCGGCGGCGCCCCGACGGCGGCGAACCCGAGCACGACGTTCGCGCCCTTCGGCCCGGCGCCGATCGGCGTCCCCAACTTCGTCATCGACTCCTTTGAGATCCCGCCCTTCCTGCTGCCGATCTACCAGGCCTGCGGAACCGAGTACGGGATCCCCTGGCAGGTGCTCGCCTCGATCAACAAAATCGAGACCGCCTTCGGCACCAACCTCAACGTCTCCAGCGCCGGCGCGATGGGCTGGATGCAGTTCATCCCCTCGAGCTGGGAGATGTACGGGCTCGACGCCAACGGCGACGGCCGCAAGGACCCCTACAACCCGGTCGACGCGATCTGCGCCGCCGCCAACTACCTCAAGGCCGCCGGCGGGCGCGAGAACCTCTACGACGCGATCTTCGCCTACAACCACGCCGACTGGTACGTGCAGGAGGTGCTGCTCTACGCGCGCGCCTACGGCAAGCTGCCGGCCGACCTGGTCGGCTCGCTCACGGGGCTGACCGAAGGCGCCCACTTCCCGGTCGCCGCCGATGCCCGCTACGCCGACGACATCTCCGCCCGCGCCGCGCTGAGCAAGGCGACGCCGAAGGCGCGCGAGAGCTACGGCAACGCCGCCGAGGTGATCTCCTCCTCGCCGACCCGGCGCGGGATCAACATCTTCGCCCGCAAGGGCGCCCCGGTCGTCGCCGTCAACGACGGCGTGATCGCGAAGATGGGCAAGTCGAAGCAGCTTGGCCGCTTCGTCGTCCTGCGCGACGCCTACGGCAACCGCTACATCTACGCCGAGCTCGGCTCGCTCGTGCGCAAGCACCGCCGCGTGGTGATGCCGAGCGGCAAGGAGAAGCGGGTCCCCGTCAACAGCGAGGACATCCGGCCCCGCCTGCGGGCGCTGCCGCAGCGGGCCGAGGGCGATGAGCGGGGAGAGGCGAGCGAGGGCGTCGACCAGGTCGCCGCCAGGAGCGCTGACGGAACCCTCAAGGTCGGGTCGAGGGTGATAGCGGGAACGGTGCTGGCCAAGATCGGCGCCGGCGAGGACGGCGTCGACCCGCATCTCAACTTCGCGATCCGGCCGGCCGGCAAGGGCGCCCCGCGGATCGACCCGAAGCCGATCCTCGACGGCTGGAAGCTGCTCGAGGCGACGGCGATCTACCGGGCCAAGGGCAAGAACCCGCTGACGGCCAAGCTCAGCGGCGCCGGCGTGCTGCTGCTGCCGAAGTCGATGCTCGGCCGCCGCGTGCTCGCCGACGAGAAGATCGAGGTCTCCGACTGCGACCGCACGGAAATCCGCGCCGGCCAGATCGACCGCCGCCTGCTCGCCGCGCTCGCCTACCTCTCCGACCAGGGCTTCCGGACGACGGTCACCTCGCTGCTCTGCGGCCGCCACGGCAGCATCACGACCAGCGGCAACATCTCCAACCACTCCTTCGGCGGCGCCGCCGACATCGCCCTGATCGACGGCGTGCCGGTGCTCGGCCACCAGGGCCCCGGCTCGGTCACCGAAGACCTGCTGCGCGCGGTGCTGCGCCTGCAGGGGACGATGGTCCCCGACGAGCTGATCTCGCTGCAGGAGCTGGGCGGGCCGAGCTTCGCGATGGGCGACCACGCCGACCACGTCCACCTCGGCTACAGCCCGGTCGGCGGGCCCGGCAAGGCGCGCTTCGTGCAGCTGCTCAAACCGAAACAGTGGCTGCGCCTGACCGACCGGCTCGAGCGGATCGACAACCCCGACGTGCCGACCGAGCCCTCAAGGTTCTCGCTGCCCGCCGAGAAGCACTCGCACAAGTCAGACAAGGGCCACTGACCCAGCTCTTCGGATTCGTGCAGTTCGAGCTCCCGGGCACGGTGGCTCTGCCCGACGGGCGCTATCTGGCCCGCGAGGGGGATCGTGAGGAGGTGCTCGTGATCGAAACGCTCGCGGCGCCCCCTCCCCCGCGCCGCCGCCGGCGCAAGCCGAAGGACGCCGAGGCCGGCGAGCTTCCCTCGCTGCCGCTGACCCGAGTGACCGCGGTGCGGGCGCACGAGCCGTTCGAGGCGGAGGAGGATGCGGCGCAGTGGCTCGCCGAGGCGATCGCCGCCGAGGACGCGGTCGACGACGCCGTCGCCGCCGCGGCCAGGCTGGTCAACCGGGCGCTGCACGCGCAGGCGATCGCCGCCTCCGAAGCGGGCTGGCAGGAACTCCGCCCCGAACGGGCGGCGCGGGTCCTGATCGGCCATGGCAGCGGCGATCAGGTCGCCGCCGGCCGCTTCGCCGACGCGCGCGAGGTCGACCTCCGCGGCGGCGCCTCGCGTCGCCGCCGGCGCGACGAAGAGCTGCGCCCGCAGGGACGGCTCGCCGCCGTGCTCGGCGGCCGCGAGCGCGCCGACGCCTGCGAGACCCTCCTCCTCCGTGCCCGAGCCGACCTCGACGCCAACCGCCCCCGCGAGGCCGCCCTACAACTGCGCGTAGCCCTCGAGGCGCTGCTGGTAGAGCTGGACGGCGCGCTGACGGACCCCGACCACGAAGCCGACATGGCCGAGCTCAAGGAGCGCCGCAAACAAGCCGGAGACGCCGCCAACGCCGCGGTCACCGACAGCCTGAGCATCGAAGACGAGCGCCACATCACCGAGCTCACCGAGCTCTGCGAGCGCATCCTGAGACGCCGCCGCGTGCTCAGAGGCTGACTCGGGGATCCCCCGAACCGGAGATACGCACGACGGCAATCTCATAGCCCAAGGGTCGCCGGTTCGAATCCTGTCCCCTCTTTTCACGGAAGCCCTGTAAACCACAGGTTTTTCGTATGATGTTTAGGCAGACAATAAAATGCACAATCGGCCATGGGACGAGCCTTGGGGCAAGATGAAGTCCGGGAGAGAACCGTCGGCGCTGCTGCAGACGGGTCGATTTCGTCCGGGCGGCGGCGCCGAGATGCGGGGGGTGGGCACAGCTGAGTGCCGAACGAAATAGGATCCACTTCGGTATGTGCCGGGTTTCCTTGGCGGTGCGCCGAGCCTGGCGAACTGTCCATACGAACGAAAGTTCCGTTCACGTGCAAGATCATCACGATCCGCGCAGGGAGATCGAGAAGCTACGTGAGAGCCTCGGCTCCCACGACAAGCCCCTCGCCTTCCTAATCGGGGCCGGAGCCTCCTGCGCGACAGTGGGATCCGACGGCGATCCACTGATCCCCGCCCTGGCCGAGCTCGCGCGCCGCTGTAAGGAGGCGGTCGCCTCGCTTGGCGGCGAGCACGGCGCCGCTTACGAGCTGATCGGCGACGAGTTGAAAGAGAAGAACGGGCGCGAGGCGACCGTTGAGGATGTGCTCTCGAGCGTGCGGGAGAAGATCGCGGCGATGACCAACGCCGACAAGCTCTCCGGAGTCGATCGCGACCAGATGGTCGCGATCGAGGCGGAGCTGCGAAAGACGATCGCCACCGCCGCCAATCCAGAAGAGAGGCGCTTCCCCGAGGAGTTGCCGCACCGGGCCTTCGGTCGCTGGCTGACGCGGATCGAGCGCAAGGTCGCGGTCGAGGTCTTCACGACCAACTACGACACGTTGCTCGAGCACGGTTTCGAGGAGGAGCGCGCGCCGGTCTTTGACGGCTTTGTCGGCTCGAGGCGCCCGTTCTTCTCTACGGCCAGCCTGCTCCACTCCGAGGCTGCACCGGCCCGCAACTGGACCCGGCTGTGGAAGATCCACGGCTCGGTTAACTGGCGCTGGGAGGTGGAGCGCGACGGCGGCAAACGGATCATTCGCGGCGCCGAAGGGACCGAGGGCGAGCTGATCTTTCCCTCCGTCCACAAGTACGACGAGTCGCGCAAGCAGCCTTACGTCGCGATCCTCGAGCACCTTCGCCACGTCCTCGACCGAGATACGGAGACCCTGCTCATCGCCGCTGGATACTCGTTCGGTGACGAGCACATCAACGAGGTGATTTTTGACGCCCTCGAGGCTCGCAACCGCACCCACCTAGTCGCTCTGCAGTTCACGGAGTTGGGAGACGAGCACGACCTGATCAGGACGGCGAAGCGCCGTCACAACGTGATCGTCTACGGCCCCGAGACCGCCGTCGTGCGGGGGAAGCGGGCGGGCTGGCAGCTGAACGAGCCGGCCTCCGACCGCACCAAGCACCTGCTCGACATCCCGTTTGACTCAGACGCAGAGCCCGACAAGGACAAAGTCTCATTGACCGGGCGAATGCGACTCGGCGACTTCGTCGTTCTTGCCCGCTTTCTCGACTCGATCGCCGGCAACGATGGGTGAGGAGCAGGGCAGCGCTCCAACCCTCATCGGGCGGGTCGCTTCGGTCCGAGGCGCCATCGTGCGAGTGCGCCTGCAGGGGCTGCCAACGACGCTGGTTTTGGTCGAGGGCGAGTCCTACCGCGTGGGCCAGCTCGGGGCTTTCGTGAGGATCCCGCTCGGTTACACGGACCTCTACGCGATCTGCACCCAGGTGGGCGCCGACGCGGCCCCGCCGCAGCCCGCAGAGGAACCGGCGCCGATCCCCGCACCCGAAGCAGATGCCGATGCCGACAGCTACCGCTGGATGAGCGTCTCCCTCTTCGGGGAGGCGGTTGGGGGCTATTTCGATCGCGGCGTCGGCCAGTACCCGACTGTCGGTGACGAGGTCCATCTCGTCACCTCTGGCGATCTCGAGACCATCTATGGCGGCAGCGGCGGCGAGGATGCGATCGTCGTCGGCCGCATTGCCAGTTCGAGCGGGCTGCCGGCGCGCCTGCAGCTCTCGACGTTGGTCAGCCGCCACTCGTCGATCGTTGGCTCGACCGGCGCCGGCAAGTCGAATCTAGTGGCCGTCGTCCTCGACGCGCTCTCCTCCGGAGACCTGCCCAACTCTCGGACCCTAGTAATCGACGCTCACGGCGAGTACGGGTCCTCGGTCGGTGACAGCGGGCGAGTGATTCACACCGGGGCGAGCACGCCCGAGGGCGCCGAGGTCTTGCGCGTTCCGTACTGGGCGCTGCCCTTCGACGAGTTGGTCGTGTTGGCGATGGGGGAGATGCAGCCTCTTGCGCTCGAAGCCTTGCGCGATCGAGTGGCACAGATGAAGCGCGACGCAGCCCAATACCTCGATGAGCCGCCACCTCCGGAGGCGATCACCGCCGACACTCCGGTCCCCTTCAGCATTCGCAAGCTCTGGCTCGAACTCGAGACCGAACAGCGGGCGAGCTACAAGAAGAGCGGCCCGCAGACCGAGGCCGATCGCGAAGACCCTCTTGACCTCGGCGACGCCGAAGCTTTGCGCCCCCCTCGGTTCCCCGACGTAGCGATGGGTTCGGCTGCTCCTTATGCGCCAGCGAAAAGGCTCCCGATCGCCCGCCAGCTTGACCTCCTCAACAGCCGCCTGCGCGACAGTCGCTTCAACTTCATGTTCGACCGCGACGACCCGCTTCACCCCGATCTCGAGGGCAAGACCGAAAAGGACATCGACACCCTCCTGGCCCAGTGGGTGGGCGGCGAGAAGCCGGTCACCGTGCTCGACGTCTCCGGAATCCCCCCGGAGGTGCTCGGCACCGTCGTCGGCACGATGCTGCGCCTCGTCTACGACGCCCTCTTCTGGGCGATGGATCTCGACATCGGCGGCCGCAAGCAACCGCTGCTCGTGATTCTCGACGAGGCCCATCGCTTCCTGCCCGAGAACGGCGATGGCCCCGCGAACCGAGTCGTATCGCGGATCGCCAAGGAGGGTCGCAAGTACGGAGTCGGCCTGATGGTGGTTACCCAGCGGCCATCGGACGTCGACTCGGCGGTCCTCAGTCAGTCCGGGACGATGATCGCCCTGCGCGTAACCAACCAGCGCGACCGCAGCGCCGTCGCCTCAACCATCCCCGACGATCTCGGCGACCTCTCCGAGCTACTCCCGGCCCTGCGAACCGGCGAGGCGCTCGTGCTTGGCGACGCGCTCCAAGTTCCGTCGCGGATTCGCGTTGATAAGGCGGTCCGAAAGCCCGTCGGCGAGGACCCACCGCTACCTGCTGCTTGGCTTTCGGGTGACCGACCTGACCCCAAGCTCTACCGTGCGGCCGTCAAGAACTGGCGCCGTGAATCGACCTCGATTACTGAGACCTGAAAGGAAACATGTCCGAACCCGAGATGCAGATGGTCGACTCCTCAAATGTCGAAGCTGTCGGCTACGACGCAGGCAACGGTGCAATCTACGTCCGCTTCCTGAGTGGCGACACGTACGTCTACTCCGGTGCCGATCAAGGCACCTTTGAAGAACTACTGAATGCCGACTCGGTAGGCAGCTACCTGAACAGGGTGATCAAGCCGAACTACGAGTACTCGAAGCTCTAAGCTGTCCGGTGTGTCCCCGCCATTTCGGGCGCACTTGGGCAATCCCTAGTTCGATTGTGCGTTCGCAGGAAGCTCCGCGAGGCCCTTTGAGACCAGATCGCGCTTGTCGCAACTAACAAGGCGATGGCCGCCTTCGTTGGCGACGGCTGCGTAGGCGGCGTCGTAGACGGAGATCGTGTGGCGCTCGGCGATCTCCGCCGCCTTCGTCAGGAGGGTGCCCGTGGATGAGACGATGCCGCCATCGTCGGCGAGCCTCTCGATCGCTGCGAGCAAAGGCGCCACCGATTCCGGTGCACGCCACGCTCGCACCGCGACGTTGGCGACCTCGTAGCGAGCCAGGTCGATGGTGGCGAGGGTGGCCTCGTCGTCTTCGAGCAAGGCTCGTGCAGGCTCGTGGTGGTCGTCCTCGGGGTCGAAGGCGGCGAGCAGGACGCTTGCGTCGAGAAGCAGCGTCGTCACGGCCCAGGCCGCGTTGCCTTTACCTGCTCGGCGGCGCGTCCGCCATGGGGCGAGGTGTCGCTGAGCAGTGATTGCATCGCTGCTGCCCGGCTCTCACGGCGACGGCGCAGCGCCGCGTCGGCGAAATCCCGCATGACGGCGCTGCGGGTCGTGCCGCCGCGCTGCGCCTCAGCGTCGACCTCGGCGAGGAGATCGTCTGGAAGGGAGACCATGACCTTTGCCATGCGGCCAGTATACCCAGGTATACCAGCAGTTGGGGCAACGAATAGGCTCGCTCCAAGGCGAGAGCCTTTGCGCGGCCGAGGTTTTTTGTCTCCTGCGAAAGCCGCGTAAGCTAGGGGAGCGAATGGCTACCAAGTCCCACGAGTTCGAGGTCGTTCTCCTGCCGGAGGAAGAGGGTGGCTTCAGTGTCTCCGTCCCGGCGCTGCCTGGCTGTCATACGCAGGGCGAGACCCGCGACGAAGCGCTGGAGATGGCCAAGGACGCGATCGAGGGATACCTCGAGGAGCGGATTACCGTCGCCGCGTGAGCGGGCGGCTTCCGTCGGTCAAGCGCGGGACGCTGAGCGGCATTCTCGCGGATACCGGGATCGACCGCGACGAGTTCCTTCGCCTGCTGAAGTAGGTAGTTCGCATCGCTGGCCGAGGCGGTCGGTAGCTCGATCGCCCGGAAACCGCTTGAAACTGTTCCCACGTAGGACGAAGGCCTAACGAGCTTACTCTTTCGTTTCTTTCAATCCTTGCGCTACACTGCTCTGACCATGGCCACCATCGACGTCACCAGCAGCGGCTACGTTCGCGCCTTGCCGACCCTCTCGCGCGCCGCGGAGTTGATCGACATCAGCCCGGCGGGGATCACGCGGGGGATCGAGGAGCTCGGGCTAGAGCCGGTCCCCTGGGGACGCCGCGAGAAGCACCTCGGCGTCGAGGATCTGATGCGCCTCACCGCGCACCTGCGCCGTGCCTCCCCTGAGGAGGTTGCCGGCGGTCTTCAGGAAGACGTCGAGCGCGACCACCCTGAACAGGTGGAGGCGATCAACGTCGGGATCGAGCGCTTCTTCGACTCGCTGCCGGCGCGCCGCGCCGAGCAGCCCGACCGCTTCGTTGCCGAGCTTCACGAGGCGCTGCCGGAGCGCTACGCCAAGCAGGCGGAGACGATCTACCTACGTCACGCCGCCAGCTCGTAGTAGCTGCCCTTGTAGCCGTCTCGCTTCCGGCCAACCGCCGTCAGTCGCCTGCCTTCCTTGGCCTCGACATCGTGGAAAGCGGCGAGGACATCCTGTGAAAAAGGCGCGTGCGCAAGCCGGTGACGAGCGGTGCGAAGCCGCAAGGCACACCGCGCGCTGATCTGCCGATCTATTCGCGGTTCGGCGATCGATTCGTGGTCCTCGCGGTGGCCGCGAAGAAGAAAGACTTCGATCGAGCTGTCGCGGCTGCGAGCGACCACCTGAAGCACCGCGTTTGACGGCTGATAATAGAGCTATTATCATAGCCACGATGGCGACTCCAGGTAAGAGCTTCGATGCCCTCTTGGCCGAGGAGCAGCTGGCCGATCCGAGTTTTCGGGCGGAGTGGCAGAGGCTCGCTCCTGCGCGGGAGTTCGCGGCAACGCTGCTGCGATATCGCGCTGAGCACGGATTGAGCCAGAGGGCGCTGGCGAAGAAGCTGGGTGTCTCGCAGCCGCGCATCGTCAAGCTCGAGGCTGGGGAGCACAACCCGGAGGTCGACACGATCATCAACGCCGTTAGACGGCTCGGGATCGAGTTCGTTCTTGATGTGGCGCCCGCGAGCCGCAAGCCGACGCTGGTGACGGCGCGAGCTCAGAAGCGCGGGGCGATCGCCCACGACGATGTTTCCGTTGTGGCAGCGTCTTCGGCGTAGACGCCACTAAGCGCTGCGGTCCTACAACACCAACCGGCGACTGACTACGTCGTCCTGCAGCGAGGCGGCTATCTCGTGGGCCTCGTCGAGTGCGATCCCGTCGATCGAGGGGATGCCGATCACGGTCAGGCCCGCCGCGCGGGCGGCGGCGACGCCGGTCGGGGAGTCCTCGAGCGCGACGATCTCCGGCCCGGGCTCGACGCCGAGCCGGGCGCAGGCCTCAAGGTAGGGATCGGGCGCCGGCTTCGGCGCGGCCACTTCGTGGGCGCTGACGACGACGTCGAAGCGGTCGTGGAAGCCGGCGATCTGCAGCGAGCGGCGGACGAAGGCGAGCGGCGAGTTGGAGACGAGGCCGATCGGGGTGCCGCGCTGCTTCAGCGCGTGCAGCAGCTCGCGCGCCCCGACCATCGCCTCCACCCCGTGCTCGAGCTCGGCGATCACCAGCTCGTTCAGCTCTTCGATCAGAGCGGCGGCACGGCCGGGCTCGGCGAGGCGGCGCTCGAGCACGCCGCCGGCGATTTCGGCCGAGGTGCCGACCAGCTCCAGCTTGTCGGCCGGGGTGAACTCGAGCCCGCGGCGCTCGAACAGGTCCTGCTCGGCCCGGGTCCAGACCGACTCGGTGTCGAGCAGCAGCCCGTCGTTGTCGAAGACGACGGCCGTGGGCAGGCCGGCCGCGCCGTTCCCCGTGCCGGCCATCTAGGCGAGCGCCGCAAGCACGGCGGCCAGCTCCTCGTCGACCTCGCCCTCGAGCTTGAGCACGGCCTCGCCGTCGTAGGGGGTCGGGCCCTGGGTGACGATCGCGAGGCTGCCGCCGGCGGCGAGCGTGAGGCCGGGCAACCCGGCGACCGGGTGGACGACGAGCGAGCTGCCGACGCAGAGCATCAGCTCGGCCCGTTCGGCCAACTCCTGCGCCTGGCGCATCGCCGCCTCGGGCAGCATCTCACCGAAGAGGACGACGTCGGGCTTGACCGCACCCTGGCAGTTGGCGCAGACCGCCACCCCGTCCTCGTCGAAGAGCGCGTCGACCTGCTCGAGGGCGTAGGAGGCGCCGCAGCTGCGGCAGGTCGAGGTCTCGATCGAGCCGTGCATCTCGACCACGTTGACCGAGCCGGCGGCGCGGTGCAGGCGGTCGATGTTCTGCGTGACCACGCCCTCGAGCAGGCCGCGCCGCTCGAGCTCGGCCAGCGCCTCGTGAGCGCCGTTGGGCTGTTTCTCGCCGAGCGAGTGGAAACGCGGCCGGTAGTAGGACCAGAAGCGCTCCGGGTCGCCTTCGAAGACGTCGATGTGGGCGACCTCCATCGGGTCGACGTTCGCCCACAGCCCCGTCTCCGGCGTGCGGAAGTCCGGGATCCCGGAGGGCACCGAGACCCCGGCCCCGGTCAGCGCCACCGTGCAGCCCGAGTCGCGGATCAGCTCCGCGAGCCGGTCCACCGCTGTCGCCTCGAGATGATCCCGCGCGTTCACGCGCGGGATCATCTCAGAGCGTCGGGCCTGCCACCGGTCGCTCGGTCAGTGGATCTGGATGTTCCCGCCGATCAGCGTCTCGCCCATTCCGACGCTGTATCCGTCGGCAAGTTCGAGCTCGTACCGGTCCGCCGTCCCGGGCTCGCCGGCATCGATGAGCCGGAGGTAGAACCGCTGCGATTCGCCGCCGACGTCAACCATCCCCCAGACGATCGCTTCTTCGCCTTCGCGATAGATGCGTAGCGTTTCGATCGAGCGGGTGTGGAGGTTCAGCTTCGCGCCCGGCCCTTTCGCGTGCTCATTGTACTGGAGGGTGCCGCGCACCTCGTCCGCCGAGTCTGCCATGAAGTTGAACCCGCTGGTGGCGTACCCGTCGGGGAGCGGGATGTCCACACCGCCGGTCACCAGCCCAGGCGTGCTCTTTGTGAACAGATCCAGCTCCAACTCCTCTTCTTCGCACTCGCGGACCTCGATCTCCTTGACGATCGCGAAGCGGCCTTCCACCGACGTCACATCCGGGTCGGTCGTGAAGAAGCCCTCCGGAAGGAAAGCGGTCACACGATAGGTCCCCGGCAGCAATTCGCCGAAAGTCGGCGTGCCGGTCATCGTCCGGGGCAGCGGCGGTTCGTTTTCGAGAATGCCCGGCACCGAGACCTCCTCCAGCCGGACTTCCATCGGCACCGGTTCGCCGGTGTCCTCGTCGACTGGCAGCACCGATAGATCCCCGAGACAGACATTGCCGAACTCGATGTCATCGACCACCTGGCCGCTGATCACGGTGAGGGTTCTCGTGCCTTCGCCTCCAGGAGCGGTCTGGCGCCAGCCTTCCTTCAACGCCTCGCTCACCGTGTAGGTGCCTGGGCGCACGCTGAACGAAAAGGCGCCTTCGCTGTCGGTCAGCCGTTTTTCCCCGTTGGATAGCGAGATCGCCCATTCCGGCAGGCCGATCTCTTCCGGGTCCCATTCGCCGTTCACGTTGGAGTCGTCGTACTTGTACCCGGAAATTTCCGCCGGCCTGTAATTGCCGAAGTCCTTGCCGCCGAACGTTTTGCTGTGCGAGCCGAAAGGCACCGAGAAGGACCCCGGCGTCTGGCTCGCAACCCAGCCGCCTTTGAGGACCTCTTCGACTTTGTACTGCCCGGCGCCGATTCCCGATTTGTTGGCGTCGAGAACAAAGGAGTAGCTGCCGTTGGCCGCGGTGGTCGTGGTAGCGACGACTTTCCCGCCGTGGCGGAGCTTGATCGTCCAGCCCCCCAGCCCCGGCTCGCCGGAATCGCGTTTGCCGTCGGCGTCCAAATCCTCGTACTTGAGGCCGGTGACGCGCGGGGGCGGCGGACCGTTGCTACCGACTTCGGAGAAGTTGCCGCAAACGGTGGAGATGAACCGGTTGTTCCAGTGAAGCGCCGTGATCGTGCTGTCTTCGTAGAGCGCCGCGTTCACCGCATTGAAGTGCACCGAGGAAAACGGACAAGGACCCGTGTGAGGGCCGGCTTCGCAGCCTGCCCACGGCGCAGCCCCGGGATTGATCGTCGTGATCTTCGCCCAGTGAAGGAAGTTCGGATCGAAGCCCCTGTTCTGGTAGTAGCCGTAGAGCGGCGACTGGACGAACTCTTCCCTCTGGATGTTTTTCCCTTCGCCCGGGTCATAGATAAAGGTGTCACGGCCGGTCGAGCTATTGCGCATTGCGTTCTCGTCGGTCCATGCCACCGCCATCGCGGCCGCTGGCACGATCATCGTCGCCACCAGTGCGATCGCCGTAACAAGCAATCCCGATCGCCGTGCCCCCTGCGACACCGCCCTGCCTACGCTCATGCCTTCTCCTTACCTCGTCATCTGGATCAGAAATTGAGTGTCACCGACGGTTCGGTGTGTCGGCCACATACTGGCGCCTCGGAATGATCGCCTTGAGCAGCCAGTAGAGCATCATCCGGCGGAAGGATAGGTGGAGCAATTTTTACCGTCAAGAATTCACATATGTTCACTCTGACATTCTTAAGAGTGAGTCACATGGGGACCGGCGATTGGCTCTGGAGTGAATCGAGGCGGGCCGCGCGGCGGTGGCTACGCTCAAGCGCGGCCGAGCGCACCGGCGATCTCAGCGCCACGGGACGAGAGTCGCCAGGCATTTGGTCGGCCAGGTTTGCCTGTCTCCTTTTCGAGCAAGCCCTCGTCGTTGAGCCGGGCAAGCAGCACGGATGCCTGGCCTGGGTGCGAGATCCGGATCCCGTCCGCAACGGCCTTGTTGCTCGAACCGGGGTTATCGGCCAGGTAACGCATGCACAACCGCATCCGGTGAGCGTTGGCGCGGCGCAGCAGGCCGGGGACCTCGGCGACCTCCGCGGCAGCCCCGTTCGACCGCTCGCCCTGCATGGCCTGGGCACGCTCCCGACCTTCCCGCGCCACCCCGGCCGCGGCCTCGGCGCCCAGATAGGGCGTCACCACGACCTCCGCAAGCTCGCCGATCAGCCCGGCGAACGGCGGCGCCTGCCCCTGGAGAATCCTTCTGCGCAGCAGCCCCAGGACCGATCCGACAGTTCCCTCGGCCATCGCCGCCGACGGATGGTGCGCCGGTGAAAGCTCCTGCCGAGCTCGCCCGCGAGCCCGGCCGCTCAGGTCGCCGAGAGCCTCAACATGGGAGCCGAGCCCGGTCGAGGAAGCGGCCAGCCCCTCGAGTAGGCACGCTCGGGCACAAGTCGGCTCGCGATCGAGCAGCGCGACCAGCGCCTCGAGCGCTGCCAGCACGCCATCGCTCCACGAGGGCCCTCGCTCGAACGCCTCGGCCATCGCCGACGACCCCTGTTCCACCATCCGGCCGATGAGCGCCAGAAAGCAGTCGTCCGGGCTCGCGAAGTGCTTCCGAAAGGTCTTGGGGGATACGCCGGCACGCTTCGCGACTTCAGCAACGCTTGCGCCGCGCATGCCACGCTCGGCGACGACCTCGCCCATCGCCTGCAGCATCCGCACCCGCTGGATCTCATATCGGTCTTTATTGAGTATCCAGAGAGGATATGTGCGGCAGACACAGCACGCCTTTTTGGCGGGGTGGGCGCGCTACTTCCCGCTCCACTTCGGGGTTCGTTTGCCGAGGAAGGCGGCGATGCCCTCCTTGGCGTCCTCGCTGGCGAAGGCGGTGGCGAAGGCCTGCTTCTCGGCCTCGATGCCCTCGTCGAGGTCGCCCTTGTGCGAGGCGGCCTTGATCTGGCCGCGCGCGATCGGCGCCTGGCCGGCGAGCTTGCCGGCCCACATCAGCGCCGTCTCGAACAACTCGTGGTCGGGCACGACGCGGTTGACCAGGCCGGAGTCGAGCGCCTCGCCGGCGAGCACCGCGTCGCCGACCAGGTTCATCTCCAGCGCCTTGTTGGGGCCGACCAGGCGCGGCAGCCGCTGCGTGCCGCCGAAGCCGGGGACGATCCCGAGTTTGATCTCGGGCTGGCCGAAGACGGCCGCCTCGGCGGCGATCCGCACGTCGCAGGCCATCGCCAGCTCGCAGCCGCCGCCGAAGGCGATCGAGTTGACCGCGGCGATCGTCGCCGTGCTGTCGGTACCGAGATCGCGCAGCAGCGCGTGCGCGGTGTGCAGCAGCTCCTCGCCCGCGCCTTCGTCCATCTGGGTGAAGGCCTTGATGTCGGCGCCGGCCGAGAAGACGACCGGGATCGAGGAGGCGATCACCATCGCGCCGATCGCGTCGTCGGCCTTCACCTGGGCCCAGACCGTTCCGAGGTCGCGGATCACGTCGGGTGAGATCGCGTTCATCGGCATGTTGGCGAGCCAGGCGATCGCGACGTCGCCGCGCGTCTCCAGCTTCACCGTCTCGGGCTGATCGCCCTCGTCGGCCTGCGGGTAGGGGTAGAAGCCCTGGCCCGACTTGAGCCCGAGCCGCCCCTGGGCGACGAGCCGCTTCAGCGTCACCGGCGGGGCGAAGCGCTCGCCGTGCTTCTCCTCGAGCTGCTCGATCCGCTCGAGGATCGTGTCGAGGCCCTCGAGGTCGGCTTTCCAGAACGGCGGGAAGAGGCCTTTGCGCGGGTCGAGACCGGCCCCGGCCATCATCCCGAGGTCGATGTCGCGGACCGAGCAGACGCCCTCCTCGACCAGCTGACAGGCCTCGATCAGGGCGCGGCCGGTGAACATCGCGACCAGCTCCTCGGCATCGGGCTCGGCGTCGCCGGGGACGTTCTGCTCGCCCTCCTTGAAGAAGCCCTCGCCGCCGCTCTTGACGCCGAGCTTGCCGTCGCCGACGAGGCCCTGCAGGCCCTTGTGGACGTAGAAGCTCTCGCCGTAGGAGCGGTTGAGGTGTTCGGCGACGTGCAGCACGGTGTCGAGCCCGAGCAGGTCGGTGAGGAAGAACGGGCCCATCGGCGCCGCTTTGGCGCCGGCGATCGCCTCGTCGATCGCCTTCAGCGAGAGGCCCTGCTCCTCCTGGGCGCGCCAGATCTCCCCCATCGTCGCCATCAGCACCCGGTTGACGACGAAGCCGGGCACCTCACCGCAGACGATCGGCTGCTTCTTGATCGCCTGGGCGAAGTTGTAGGCGGCGGTCGCGGCCTCCTCGGTCGTGTCCTCGCTGGCGATCACCTCGACCAGCGGCATCACCGAGGCCGGGTAGAAGAAGTGGAAGCCGACGACCTTGTCGGGCCGCAGCGTCGCTTCGCCGATCTCGGTGATCGAGAGCGAGGAGGTGTTCGAGGAGAGGATCGCGTGGCCGGGCGTGGCCGCGTCGAGCTCGCGGAAGACGGCCTGCTTGATCTCCATCTTCTCCGGCACGGCCTCGATCACGAAATCGACATCGGCGAAGTCTGCGTAGCTCGTCGTCCCCACGATCAGGCCCATGACCTCGGCGAGGCGCGCGTCGGCCTGCTCCTGGGTCAGCTTCTCCTTCTTGACCAGGCGGGCGAGCTGGCCCTCGGTCACGGAGCGGGCCTTCTCGACCGCGGCATCGACGAACTTCTGGTCGATGTCCTTGACGACGACGGGGATGTCTGACGCGGCGATCGCCTGCGCGATCTCGCCGCCCATGGTGCCGCCGCCGACGACGGCGGCCTTCGAGACGAACATTCGTTCGGTTCCTCCGGATTCTGGCTTGGGGACGCGGGTCGCGGAGGCTATTCGATCGGCACCGGTCGAGTGCAGCCTTTTCCACAGCGGCGTGGGGAAAAGGCTGCAACATCCCGGGCGCCGGCGTGGACAACCGCGCGGGGCGATCGTTGTACGGCGGTACAAAGGCATTTTCTGCGCCGTCCCATTACGCTCTTTTGGCTCTTCTTAGGGAGTTAGACCGCAATCGATCGTGCCCGGGGGCCGGGCGCGCACAAGCGAGGAACTGACACAGAGATGACGCGTATCCGCCAGCAGAACGTGACCGCCGCGCAGTGGAGCTCCAACGGGGAGGCCCTGGGCGCGACCGACCTGACCCTGCCCGAGAACAACCCCTTCGGCGCCAATGTCTTCTCCGCCACGGTGCAGCGTGAGCGGCTGCCGGGCGACGTCTTCGAGAAGCTGCAGGCGACGCTCGAGGGCGGCGAGGCGCTCGACCCGAGCCTCGCCGACGCGGTTGCCGAGGCGATGAAGGAATGGGCGCTGGAGAACGGCGCCACCCACTTCACCCACGTCTTCCAGCCGCTGACCGGCTCGACCGCGGAGAAGCACGACTCCTTCTTCGAGCCCGCCGGCGAAGGCACGGCGCTGGCCGGCTTCTCCGGCAAGGAGCTGGTCCAGGGCGAGCCCGACGCCTCCTCCTTCCCGACCGGCGGCGTGCGCGCGACCTTCGAGGCCCGCGGCTACACCGCCTGGGACCCGACCTCGCCCGCCTTCATCCTCGAGAACCCCAACGGGGCGCTGCTCTGCATCCCGACCGCCTTCGCCTCCTGGACCGGCGAGGCGCTCGACGGCAAGATCCCGCTGCTGCGCTCGATGGACGCGCTCTCGCGCTCGGCGATCAAAGCGCTGCGGCTACTCGGCGACGGGGACGCGCAGCGCGTCTTCACCACGGTCGGCCCCGAGCAGGAGTACTTCCTGATCGACGAGCAGTACTACTTCGAGCGGCCCGACCTGATCGCCGCCGGGCGCACCCTGTTCGGCGCCAAGCCGCCGAAGGGGCACGAGCTCGACGACCACTACTTCGGCTCGATCCCCGAGCGCGTGCTGGCCTGCATGTTGGAGACCGAGTTCGAGCTGCGCAAGCTCGGGATCCCGGTCAAGACCCGCCACAACGAGGTCGCGCCGGCCCAGTACGAGATCGCGCCGATGTTCGAGAACTCCAACGTCGGCTCCGACCACCAGCAGCTGCTGATGCAGGTGATGGAAAGCGTCGCCCGCCGCTACGGCCTCGTCTGCCTGCTGCACGAGAAGCCCTTCGCCGGGGTCAACGGCTCGGGCAAGCACAACAACTGGTCGATGGGCACCGACACCGGCGACAACCTGCTCGACCCGGGCGACACGCCGGCCGACAACATCCACTTCCTCTTCTTCTGCGCCGCGGTGATCCAGGCGGTCAACAGGCACCAGGGGCTGCTGCGCGCCTCGGTCGCCAACATCGGCCAGGACCACCGCCTCGGCGCCAACGAGGCGCCGCCGGCGATCATCTCGATCTTCCTCGGCGGCGAGCTGGAGAAAGTGTTCGACGCGATCGCGGCCGGCGAGGGCGACCCCAACACGCCCGCCTCGTTCCTCGAGCTGGGCGCGACGGTGCTGCCGAAGCTGCCGATGCACGGCGGCGACCGCAACCGCACCTCCCCGTTCGCCTTCACCGGCAACAAATTCGAGTTCCGGGCGCTGGGCTCGAGCATGTCGCTCGCCTTCCCCAACACGGTGCTGAACACGATCGCCGCCGAGGCGATCGACGAGCTCGCCGACAAGCTGGACGAGAAGATGAACGCCGGCACGGCGATGCCCGAGGCCGTGATCGAGATCGTCAAGGACTCCTACAGCGCCAACAAAGCGGTCTGCTTCAGCGGCGACAACTACGCCGAGGAGTGGCACGCCGAGGCCGAGCAGCGCGGGCTGAAGAACCTGCGCACGACGCCCGACGCGCTGCCGGAAGTGCTCGCCGAGCAGACGATCGCGGCGTTCGAGAACTACGACGTGCTCTCCAGGCGCGAGCTCGAGTCGCGCTTCGAGGTCTGGATCGAGCAGTACTCGATCCGCGCCAACATCGAGGCCGAGACGACGCAGTCGATCGCCAAAACGATGATCCTGCCGGCGGCGCTGCGCTACATGGCGCTGATCAAGGACTCGGGCCGGGGCGCGGGCGTCGCCGATGAGCTCGGCGCCGAGCTCGATGCGCTCGGCGCGGCGCTGGCCGAGCTCGAGCAGGCCAACGCCTACCCGGACGAGCTCGAGGGCATCGACCTCGCGATCCACGCCCGCGACAAGCAGATCGCGGCGATGGCCAACGTCCGCGAGGCCGCCGACAAGCTGGAGAAGATCGTCGCCGACGACCTCTGGCCGCTGCCCAAGTACGAGGAGATGCTCTTCATCAAGTAGCGCCCGACACCCCCGATCAGGCCGGCCGCGCCGGCCTGATCGGGTGATGCAGGTGGAAGACCTCGCCGGGGTCGTACTCCGCCTTCACCACAGCCAGGCGGTCGTAGTTCTCGCGCCCGTAGCCGGCGACGACGCGCTCCGCGCCCTCGTCGCCGACGAAGTTGAGGTAGGTCGCGCCGGTCGCCCAGGGCTGCATCGCGGCGCAGAGCTCACGCGTCCACTCGATCGCCCGCTCGTCGTCGGCGCGGTCCTCCCAGACGGTGAGCGGGTGGACGACCCAGGGCGCCTCGCGGTTGGCCATCGGCGAGTCGCCGGCGCCGCGGGCCACGGCTCCGCCCCAGGGGAAGATGATGTGCTGGGTCGGCGAGGGCACGATCACGCCCTCGGCGGCGTCGCAGAAGACGTCGATCGCCGCGTCGGGCAGCTCCCCCAGGTACTCGGCCGACCAGTAGTTGCGAAAGCCGGGCGGGTCGTCGAGCATCGACTGCAGTTCGGCGTAGGGCAGCTCGGCGATCATCTCCCCCGCCGGCTCGAGGTCGAGCAGAGGCGCGATCGCCTCGCGCAGCTCAGCCTCGGACCCGGTCCAGGTGACGAGCACGGCGCAGACCAACTCCCCCTGCAGGGCCTCCGGGACGAAGTCCTCGGGCGGGCCGACGATGTAGGCGAGGAAGCCGCCCGCCTCGTCGGGCATCGACTCGAACAGGTCGCGGTAGGCGCGCGTCAGCTCCGGCCCGGTGGCCGAGGGCCAGACCATCAGGGCCATGCTGAACTCCGGCATCGGGTGCAGCGCGAAGGTCAGCTCGGTGGCGATGCCGAAGTTGCCGCCACCGCCGTGGAGCGCCCAGAACAGCTCCGGGTTCTCATCCTCGGCGGCGCGCACCTCGCGCCCGTCGGCGGTCATCAGCCGGGCGGCGAGCAGGTTGTCGCAGGCGAGCCCGAAGCGGCGCTCCAACCAGCCCGATCCCCCGCCGAGCGCGAGCCCGGAGACGCCCGTGGTCGAGACGCGGCCGCCGGTCGCGGCAAGGCCGTGCGGCTGGCAGGCGCGATCGAAGTCGCCCCAGGTCGCGCCGCCGGCAACGGTCGCGGTGCGCGCCTCGGGGTCGACCGCGACCGCGTTCATGTGCCGCAGGTCGATCGTGATCCCGCCCTCGGCGAGGCAGGCGCCGGCGACGCTGTGGCCGCCGCCGCGCACCGCCACCTCCAGCCCCCTCTCCCCGGCGAAGGCGAGCGCCGTCGCGACGTCCGCGGCGCCCTCGCACTGGGCGATCGCCGCCGGGCGCCGCTCGATCATCGCGTTGAAGATCGCGCGCGCATCCTCGTAACCGTCCTCGCCGTCGACGATCAGCCCGCCGTCGAGGCGGTCGCGCAGGATCGCCAGCGAGTCCGGGTCGGGTCCGGTGGGGGGCATCGACGCTAAGTGTCGCGCAGACCGGAGCCGCCGCGCAAGGGGTTGAGATCGGCGAGGAGCTCGAGCAGGCGAGGCTCGGGCTCCTCGTCGTCGATTACGACGGCGCTGCCGGGCCAGGCGTAGCGCAGGTAACGCTCGTAGGCCTGCGGCGAGCCGTGCGGCGGCTCGTAGATCCACGAGCCGGTGTTCCAGTAGCGCGTGCGCGAATCTGCCTTCGACTGCACGCAGGCGAGCGGCTGGTGGGTGTGGGCGAAGACGATCTGCTCGCTGCGCTCGGCCCAGCCGAGGTTGGCGACGACCTGGGCGAAGGCCTCGAGCGCGTGCTCGGATGGGTCGCTCGGTGAGACGACGCTGGCCGACGGGTAGGCGCGGCGCGGCGCGGGGGCGTCGGGCGGCTGCGGGGCGGCCTCGCCACCCCGCAGGCTGCGCAGCCTGCGCAGCGGCCGGCTCAGCGCCGCCTCGAGCTTGCCGGCGCGCTGCGTGGCGCGGAAGACGTTGCGCTGCGCGTGCGTGCCGTGCGGCATCTGCGCGGCGATGTAGAGCCACTCGGTGAGCAGCGTGATCACCGACTCGTAGTCCTCGATCGTCCGTGGCTGCTCCGGGCCGCCGGTGGCGATCCCCCAGAGCGTGCGGGTCAGCAGCCGGTTGCCGCGCGAGCCGGCGAGCCGGGCGTGCGGGTCGAGGTAATGGCCGTGGGTGCAGAGCACGCCGCCGACCTCGTAGGTCGGATAGGCCACCTCGACCTCGACCCCGGGCAGGCGGCGGGCGAGGAAGGAGCGGAAGAAGCCGGGGCCGGCGCGGTCTGGGTCTTCGCTGGCGAAGCCGCTGCCCTCCTGGGTCGGCGAGAGGCCGGAGGCGAGCTGCGCCTCGAGCCGGTTCTCGCCGTCGCGGTGGACCAGGTGGTGGTCGTGGTTGCCGGCGAGGAAGACGAGCCGCTTGCCCGGCAGCTTCTCGGCGATCAGACGCAGCAGGCCGTCGGAGGCGTCGACCGCCTCGGCGACCGAGCCGAAGAGGAAGTCGTAGAGGTCGCCGAGGAAGACCAGCTCGTCGATCCCGTCGAGCGCCGGCGCCAGCCGTTCGAGGAAGAAGTCCTCACGCAGCAGATCCCGCCCCGTCCAGGCTCCGAAGTGCGTGTCGGAGATGACCAGCGCCCTCACGGGCGCGACAGTACCCGCATCGGCAGACCGTCTCGCGGCGAGAGCGTCGGCATCTGGCGCACCGTCATCGTGCGGCCGGGAAGCACGTCCAGCCGCAGCCGCTGCAGCAGCATCGTCGCGACCAGCTTCACCTCGGTCTGGCCGAAGCGCTTGCCGATGCAGATCCTGCTGCCGCCGCCGAAGGGGACGTAGGCGCCGCGCGGCAGCGCCGCCTTGCGCTCGGGTGTGAAGCGCTCCGGGATGAAGGCCTCGGGCTCGGGGAAGACCTCGGGGATGCGGTGGCTGGCCCAGGAGCAGTAGTTGACGTAGGCGCCGCTCGGCACGCCGTAGCCGCCGAACTCGAAGTCACGCACGGCGCGGCGCGGGCCGATCCAGGCCGGCGGATAGAGCCGCAGGACCTCGTCGAGGACCATGTCGAGATAGGGCATCCGCTCGAGGCTGTCGACGCTCGGCGGCTCGCCACCGAGCACCTCGTCGGCCTCGGCGCGCAGCTTCTCCGCGACCTCCGGGTGGTGGGCGAGCTCGTACATCATGAAGCTCAGGGTGGAGGTCGAGGTGTCGTGCCCGGCGAACATCAGCGTCATCACCTGGTCGCGGACCTCGCGGTCGGTGAACGCCTCGCCGGCCTCGCCGCGGGCGCCGACCAGCAGGCTGAGGATGTCCTGGCGCTCGGGGTCGGGAGCGGCGCGGCGGCGCCCGATCTCGCCGAAGACGATCTCGTCGAGCACCTGGCGCGCGGTGTTCATCTTGCGCCAGGGCGAGCCCGGGCCACGCAGCAGGCGCAGCGGGTAATCGATCCCGTAGAAGCCGAGCGCGCGCTCGAAGTGATCGGCCGCAGCGGCGCCCTTGCCCGCCTCGTCGGGGTCGAGCCCGAGCAAAGCCCGCATCGCGATCCGCATCGCCAGGTTGCGCATCCACTCGTAGACGTCGGTGGTGGACCCGGTGCGCAGGGCCCCGATCGCGGCCTCGGCCTCGGCCGTCATCGCCTCGACCGAGGCGGTCAGCTGGCGGCGGTGGAAGGCGGGCATCATGATTGCCCGGGCGCGGTCGTGGTAGCCCTCGTCGATCGTCAAGAGGCCGTCGCCGAGCAGCGGGATCAGGTCGCCGAAGCTGCCCTCGCGCCAGTGGAAGTTCTCCGGGTGGGCGACGGTGACGAAGTGGTTCGCCGCCGGGCCGAGCATGAAGACGACCCGGCTGTGCAGCAGGCGCAGGCTGAAGATCGGGCCGAACTCTTCGTAGGCGGAGAGCAGGATCGGCAGCGGGTCGTGGGCGATCTGGTGGGTGCGCGAGAGGCTGAAGTCGCCGCGCCCGGGCGGGAATCGACCCCGCCCGCGCCACTCGGCGACCGCGTCTTCGGCGATCCGCCGCACCGGGTTCGACGAGAGCTGGCGCGGTTTGACGACGGGCGCTGCAGTCTCGGTCGGCATCGACCCAATCGTAGTTGGCTGACCAGCCAGACGAGGCGCGGGGCGCTCAGCTCTCGTGGCTGAACAGCTCGAGCACGCGGTCGCCCTCGCGCAGCTCGGCGGCGCGCTCGTCGTCGAAGCGGATCACCTCGCCGTCGCGGACGACGGCGAGCATGATCCCGGCGGTCGCGCGCGTCGGGCTCGGGCCGGCTTCGCCGGCGCCGATCTGGCGCTCGCCGATGTCGAGGCCCTCGCCCACGGTCAGCAGGTCCTCCATCACCTCGGTCACCTGCGGCGTCTGGGTCGAGAGGCCGAGCAGGCGCCCGGCGGCGCCGGAGGAGGTGATCACGGCGTCGGCGCCGCTCTGGTGCAGCAGGTGGACGTTCTCTTCCTCGCGCACCGAGGCGACGATCGTGGCGTCCGGGTTTAGCTCGCGTGCGGTCAGCGCGATCAGGACCGCGGTGTCGTCGCGGTCGGGGGCGACGATCAGCGCCGCGGCGCTCTCCGCCCCGGCCTCCTTCAGCACCTCCTGGCGGGCGGCGTTGCCGGCGACGACGGCGATCCCGTCGGCGCTAGCCCGCGCCCTGCCGGATGCGCCCTGCTCGATCGCGACGATCTGCTCCGGGGCGAGCCCTTTGCCGAGCAGGGTGCGCACAGCAGCGCGGCCCTTGACCCCGTACCCGCAGACGATCGTGTGGTCCTTCAAGCGTTTCCTCCAGCGCCTCATTCGGTAGGCCTCGCGGCTGCGCTCGGCAAGTATCTCCAACGTCGTGCCGACGAGCAGTATCAGGAAGAGCACGCGGGCTGGGGTGACGACCACGGTGGTGATCAGGCGGGCCTCGTCGGAGGCGGGAATGATGTCGCCGTAGCCGGTCGTGGTGATGCTGACGGTCGAGTAGTAGAAGGCGTCGAGCACGCTCATCCCGCCGCCCTCGGGGTCGATGTAGCCGTCGCGGCCGGCGTAGGCGACGCCGGCGACGAGCGCGATCAGCGCCAGCGCGATCGCCAGCCGCACGAGGATCTTGCGCAGCGGCCCGGCCTCCTCGCCCGGCAGGTCGACGGGGAAGCCGCGGCGCGTGCTCGGGTTGGTCATCGGGCTCTCAGCTCGCGGCCGGGCCGGCGGCGGAGGCGGCGAGCTGGCCGCAGGCGGCGTCGATGTCGCGGCCGCGGGTGAGGCGGACGGTGGCGCCGAGGCCGTGCTCGGCGAGGATCGCGCGGAAGCGCTCGATCCGCTCCGGCGAGGAGCCGTCGTAGGCCCCGGTCGGGTTGTAGGGGATCAGGTTGACCTTGTAGACGCGGCGGTCGAGCAGGGCGGCGAGCTCGCGCGCGTGCTCGGGCAGGTCGTTGACGCCGTCGAGCATCACGTACTCGACGAAGACCTTGCGCCGGCGGCGGGCGCGGTAGCGCTCGCAGGCGGCGAGCACCTCGGCCAGCGGGTAGCGCTCGTTGACCGGCATCAGCTGCGAGCGCAGGCCGTCGTTCGGCGCGTGCAGCGAGAGCGCCAGGCTGAGCGGCATCTCGCACTCGGCCAAGCGGTCGATCCCGGGCACCCAGCCGACGGTCGAGATCGCCGTGCGGCGGTGGGTGACGCCGAGCTCGGGCAGGCGCTCGCAGGCGGCGAGCACGGCGTCGATGTTCATCGTCGGCTCGCCCATGCCCATGAAGACGACGTGGTCGATCGCTTCGACGCGGCGGAAGTGCAGCGCCTGGTCGAGGATCTCGTCGGCGCTGAGGTTGCGGCCGAACTTCATCTGGCCGGTGGCGCAGAAGGTGCAGGTCAGCGGGCAACCCGACTGCGAGGAGACGCAGACCGAGCGGCGGCCGTCGCGGTAGCGCATCAGCACCGCCTCCAGCGGCCGCCCGTCGGCGCTGTCGAAGAGCGCCTTGACCGTGCCGTCGTCGGACTTCGCCTCGGCGCGCAGCGAGAGGGTCGAGAGCGGCACCGCGTCCGCGAGCCGCTCGCGCAGCGCCGCGGGCAGGTTGGTCATCTCCGCGTAGGAGCCCGCCCCACGCGCCACCCACTCCCAGACCTGAGCGGCACGATAGGACGGCTCGCCGGCCTCGGCCAGCGTCTCGGTCAAGAGGGCGCGATCCACAAACCGAGCCTAGCGAGGGAACGTGCCTCGAGTTAGCGGCCCTTATGGGTACTCAACTTGAGGCACGTCCGGGTGCTACTGGGCGGAGGGGGGCGTCTGCTGCTCGGGGGGCAGCGGCGGCGGCATCTCGGTCTGCGGGGTCGGCGGCGGCTCCTGGCCCGGCAGCGCTTCGGCTTCCTGGCGCCAGAGCTCGTTGAGCGAGACCTGGATATAGGCGTAGAAGGCCGGCGAGATGAAGAGGTAGAGGACGAGCGCGATCCAGCCGTTGAGCGGCTCCTTGCCCCCCAGTTTCGAGGCGCCCATCACGCGCTTGACCCCGCGCCAGTAGGTAACCAGCGCCGGGACGATGATCAGCGCGCCCGGGAAGAGCGCCAACAGCGAGTTGGTCGGGTTCTGACCGAGGTCGTAGCCTTTGGCCTGGCCGTAGTCGCGCAGCTCGCGATTGATCCGGTACCACCAGACGAGGTGGTAGATGCCGAAGGTGATCAGCGGCAGCAGGGCGGCTGCCCAGGGGCTGCGCACCTTCACCTCGGAGTCGGTGCCGCGGATCTTCATCTCGTAGGCCATCGGTGGGGCTCCTTCGCTGGGGGCAGGGGCAGGGCGACCCTAACCGACGTGCAGGCGGCTGAAAAGGCGGGTTTCCCGCAGTCCTCAGCCGGCCAGCACTTCGGCCGCGACCCGCTCGCCCGCCTGCAGGGCGCCCTCCATGTAGCCGCTCCAGACGGTGGCCGTCTCGGTCCCGGCCCAGTGCAGGCGGCCGCTGGGCTCGCGCAGGCTCGGGCCGCAGGCGGTCCAGCCGCCGGGGCCGAAGTTCGAGGTCGGGCCACCGCCGGACCACTCCTCTTCGGCCCAGGTCTGTTCGGCGTACTCGAGCGGCCGGGCGGCGCGCGGGCCGAAGAGGCGCTCGAGCGCGGCGAGCACGGGCGCGCGGCGCTCCTGCCGCGGCAGCCTGGCCAGCTCGCGCGCCTCCGGCCCGCCGACGAAGCCGAGCAGGACGCCGGCCGAGCCGTCGCGCGGCGAGGCGTCGAAGGTCAGCGTGACCGGGCCGGCGTCGCCGACCGCCTCGCCGCTGAGCCCGTCGGCGCGCCAGAAGGGCTCCTCGTAGAGCGCCATGCACTTGCTCAGCGCGCCGGGCCGCAGGCGCTCGGCCAGCGCGGGGCGCCCCGGCGGCAGCGGCTCGAACTCGATCCCAGCGGCGACCGCGGGCGGCACGGCGACGATCGCCTGCCGCGCCTCGACCGCGACGCCGGCGGCGAGGACACGCACGCCCTCCCCGTCCTGCTCGATCCGGTGCACGGGAGCGCCGAGCCGCACCCGCTCGCCGAGCGACTCGGCCAGTCGCAGCGGCAGCGATTGGGCGCCGCCGTCGACGCGGTCCTGCTGGGCGCCGCCCTCGGTGTCGATCAGCTTGTCGAAGCCGCCCGCCGCGGCGACGTAGAAGAGCGCGTGCAGCATCGAGATCTCCTCCGGGCCGGCGCCCCAGACGGTGCGCCCGGCGAGCCCGATCAGCTCACGGGCGACCGGCGTGCGCATGTTGCGCTCGCACCACTCGGCGACGGTTTCGGCGTCGAGCTCGGCCGCACGCTCGGCCGCCCAGGGCGCCGCCGGATCGACGTCGCGGGCGAGCCGGTCGAGCCGGCGCCGGGCGAGGAAGACGTCCCAGAGCACGCGCGGCCCGAGCCGCGGGATCGTGCCCCGGTAGCGGCGTCGCTTGCCGTCCACGTCGAGCAGGTTGCGCCCCGCGCCGTGCTGCGGGAAGAGCTCGATCCCCAGTTCCAGCGCGAGCCGCTGCACCCGCACGTGGTCCGAGCCGACCCAGGCGCCGCCGAGGTCGACCGTCACCCCGTCGCCCAGCGTCGCGTTCAGCAATCGCCCTCCGACCCGCTCCCGCGCCTCGAGCACGACCACGTCCCGCCCGGCATCCACAAGCCCCCGCGCCGCCGCAAGCCCCGACAGCCCGGCGCCGACAACCGCTACGTCGGCGGAAATGCTCTCGCGTCCGCCCCCGTTCACCGCAATGCCTCGCGCAACGCCATCTCGTCGATCCCCTCCACGCGCACAACCTTCTCACGCGACTTCTCTCCACGGACGACGGCGACCCGCGACGGCGGCACGCCGACCCGCTTCGCGATCAGCTTGCAGAGCGCCCGGTTGGCCTTGCCGTCGACCGGCGCTGCCGTCACCTTCGCCTGCAGCACCCCGTCGCGCAGCCCCGCCAGCTCGTCCCGGCTCCCCCGCGGCCGCAGCCGCACCTCGATCTGACCTTCAGAGGACATACTGCAAGTTTGATCGTTTTCGTTGCAGAATTTTTTGAGGGCTGCTGGGAATCTGTTTCGGGATCTTGACAGTTGTTGTCGACATGGTCATGGGCTAGCATGCTCTCTGTGTACAAAACGCTTCTGCTCGGGATACTCGCCACGGCGGCGCTTGCCGGCGTTTGCGGCCTGATCGCCTTCGGCACAGGGATCGATCCCAAGCTCGGCGGCCTTGTGATCGCGCTGGGCGCCGCAGGCACGGGACTGATCGGCGGCGAGGTAGCTCGGCGCACATCGCCTCGTACGCCGCGCCAGAATCGCTAGCCGGCTGTCGCGGCTACAGCCCGGCGGCGTCGGCGAGCAGGTCTACTTGGGCGGGGTCGCTGGAGCTGGGGCAGAAGACCAGCTCGTCGCAGCCCGCCTGCTCGTAGCCGGCGATGTACTGCTTGACGGTCTCGGCGTCCGTGGCGGCACCGCCGGCGATCATCGCGGCGATCTCGTCGCCGAGGAAGGAGTAGTAGTCGATCAGGTTGTCCTGGGCGTCCTGCTCGGCGCGCTCGCCGAGCGAGAAGTAGGCGAGCGCCATCAGGTGCGGCTCGCCCTCGCGGCCGGCGACGCTCCATGCCTCCTTCGCCGCCGTCGCCCCTTTGGCGAACTCTTCCGGGCCCGAGCCGCCGGCGATCCAGCCGTCGCCGACGCGGGCGGTGCGCACATAAGAGGCGGCCGCGTGGCCGCCGACGATCAGCCGCGGCGCTCCGGCGAGCGCCGGCCCGACCTCGTCGCCGGCCCAGACCTCCTTGATCCGGTCGAGCATCTCGTCGAGGCGCTTGCCGCGCCCCTGCAGCTCGACCCCGCTGACCTCGTAGTCGTCCTCGCGGGCGCCGAGGCCGACGCCGAGCGAGAGCCGGCCGCCGGAGAGGGCGTTGACGCTGAGCGCCTGCTTGGCGAGCTCGACCGTGTTGGTGCGCAGCGGCGCCAGCAGGACGGTGGTCGAGAGGCCGATCCGCTCGGTCACGGCCGCGGCGGCAGCGAGCGCGGTCAGCGGCTCGTAGTTGTCGTAAACGATGCGGTCGATCGTGCCCAGGGTCGAGAAGCCGCGCGCCTCGGCGCGCCGCGCCCACTCGGTCAGCTGATCGCCGCTCGCGCCGGGGACGGCGTTGGGAAGTGCGATGCCGAGGTCCACTGCGCTAACCGTAGCGCTCGCCGATGATCGCCCTCAGCTTCGAGCGATCGTGGCGGGCGTGCACGCGGCGCACGGTGCCCGAGCGCGAGCGCATCACCAGCGATTCGGTGCTGGCGCCGGGGCCGCGGTAGCGGACCCCTTGGAGGACGTCGCCGTCGGTGACGCCGCTGGCGGAGAAGAAGACGTCCTCGCCGCCGCAGAGGTCGTCGGCTGTGAGCACCTTGTCGAGGTCGTAACCGCCCTCGACCGCGGCGCTGCGCTCCTCGTCGTTGCGCGGCCAGAGGCGGCCGAGCTGCTGGCCGCCCATCGACTTCAGCGCGGCGGCGGAGAGCACGCCCTCGGGCGTGCCGCCGATCCCCCAGAGCAGGTCGACCGGGGAGCGGTCGCTGACCGCGAGCAGCGCCGCGGAGACGTCGCCGTCGCTGATCAGGCGGATGCGGGCGCCGGCCTCGCGCACCTCCTCCATCGCCGCCTCGTGGCGGGGGCGGTCGAGCATGACCACGGTGACGTCGCCGATGCTGCCGCCCTTGCGCTCGGCGATCAGCTTCAGGGTCTCCGGCAGCGGCCGGTCGAGGTCGAGCAGGTCGGCGATTTCGTCGCCGCCGGCCATCTTTTCCATGTAGACGCAGGGCCCGGGGTCGAACATCGAGCCGCGCTCGGCGAGCGCGATCACGGCGAGCGCGCTCGGCATGCCGCGGGCGCAGAGCGTCGTCCCCTCGAGCGGGTCGACGGCGATGTCGACCACGGGGGCGCTGCCGTCGCCGATCTGCTCGCCGTTGTAGAGCATCGGCGCCTCGTCCTTCTCGCCCTCGCCGATCACGACCATGCCGTCCATCGCGACCGAGTCGAGCACGAAGCGCATCGCGTCGACCGCGGCCTGATCGGCGGCGATCTTGTCGCCGCGGCCGACCCAGCGGGCGGCGGCCAGCGCCGCGGCCTCGGTCACCCGCACGAGCTCCAGCGCGAGGTTGCGATCCGGCGTCTGCGGCGAGGTCTCGCTCATCCTGGCCGCAGCCTATAAGGTCGCCCCATGGCTCAGAGATGGGGACTGACGCTGCCGCTTCCCGGAACGCCGCTGCACGCATCCGGGGAGCACGTCAAGCGCGCCGAGGCGGCCGGCTACACCGACCTCTGGAGCGGCGAGACCAACGGGCCCGACGGCTTCACGCCGCTCGCGCTGAGCGCCGCCTGGACCGAGCGGGCGCGGCTCGGCACCGGCATCGTCGGTGTCTTCCAGCGCGGGCCGGCGCTGCTGGCGCAGGAGGCCGCGGCCCTCGCCGACGCCTCGGCCGGGCGCTTCGTGCTCGGCATCGGCTCTTCCTCGGACCGCATCGTCGAAGGCTGGAACGGGATCCCATTCGAGCGGCCGCTGAGCAAGGTGCGCGAGACGCTCGAGTTCCTGCGCACGGCGCTCGACGGCGAGCGCACCGCGAGCGGCTTCAAGCTAGAGACGGCGCCGGCCGAGCGGGTCCCGATCGTGCTCGCGGCGCTGCGCGGCAAGATGCTCGAGCTGGCGGTCGAGCGGGCCGAGGGCGCCTTCACCAACTTCCTGCCGCTCGGCGGCCTGCCCAAGGTCACGGCGCAGATCGAGGACGCCCCGGAGGGCTTCGAGCTGCTCTGCCGCTTCTTCTGCCTGCCCGGCGAGCGCGAGGCGGTCGAGCCGCTGGCCCGCTTCATGTTCTCCTCCTACATCACCGTCCCCGTCTACGCCGCCTTCTACCGCTGGCTCGGCTATGGCGAGCAGATCGACCCGATGATCGCCGCCTGGGAGGCGGGCGACCGCCAGGCCGCCGCGGCGGCCGCGCCCTGGGAGCTGATTGAGGACATGTTCGTCTTCGGCTCGCCCGAGCAGATGCGCGAGCGGCTCGACGCCTTCGTCGCCGGCGGCGTGACGCTGCCGATCCTCACCCCGATCGTCCCACCGGACAAACTCGGCGAGACGATCGAGGCGCTGGCGCCCTGAGCGCCGCCCGTCGTCAGTACTCGACCTCCGCACCGAGGCCGAAGGAACGGTCGGCGGCCAGTTCGACGATTTTTTCCACGATCGGCTGGTGCCAGCCTTCCTGCTTCGCCCGCGTCGCGATCGTCTCCACCGCCATCCCGACCCGGGTCGCGGTCGTCGCGGCCAGCCCGCGCATCACTTCGAAGTCGAAGGCGCACGCTTCGCAGACCTCGGCCAGTTCGAGCAGGTAGGACGTTTCCTGGTACTCCTCGGAGATCGTCAACCCTTGGTGGATCGGGTCGTCGTAGACGACGGTCGAGGTGATGTCGGTGAGCGGCGCGAGGCGCCACCTGCACTCCGGGCCGGCGAGCGAGGTCTTCTCGCGGTCGAGCAGGGCGAAGTTCTTGCCGTGTGCGTCGCCGTTGCCGAGGATGTAGTTGCAGAAGGCGGCCGTGAGCAGGTTGACGACTTCGTCGGGACGGCTGACCGCGTTCAGCAGGCCGCGCGCTTCGGTCCAGCCCGGGCCGTCGCTGTCCTCGCCCGCGACGCTCGCCACCGGCGAGATGCCGAGCGCCTGGCAGAACGACTCGCAGTGCAGCCGGCTCACATCCTGTCCGTCTTCGCCAACGACGCGGTCGTAGCGCGGCGAGACGAGGAAGCGGCGGCCGGCGACCTCCTCGACCGTCGCCTTGGCGACGGGCAGCCCGACCTGGCGCGCGACCGTCATGCAGAACATCTCGTTGGCGACGTATTCGGGGTATTCACCGGTCTCGGGCTTGAGCACGTGCGTGCTCGGCAGGCCGGCCCCGGGCCAGGCCCAACGGCCGTCTTCGCCCTCGCGGTACAGCGCCAGCTTGTGGCGCAGCCCGGGCAGGGTGAAGCGGGCGTCGGCGTCCGGCGGCAGCGACGGTCGCTTCAGCGCCTGCTCCAGCTCGTCGTCGCTCAGCCAGGCGATCGGGTCGCGCGCGCCGGTCTCGGCAGACTCGCCGGCGGGCAGGAAGGTGACGGCGCCGGAGCAATCCCGCCCCAGCTCGGTCAGCAGCAGGTATCCGTCGCCGGCGTCGATGTCAAGCTCCTGGCCGAGGCGGCGACGGCGCGGGCCCTCGGGCAGCAGTCCCTCGACGTAGGCCTGGGTGGCCTCGGCGCTGTAGGGCTCCGGCCGCGCGGGCAGTGAGTTGCTGAGCAGTGCTTTCCCGGGCCCCACCTTCTGCACCAGCTCAGGGTCGTAGGCAAGTCGGTAGTCGTTGTCGCCTGCGGGGAACAGAGTTCCGACGCGCTCCCCGTACAGACAGACGTCAAGGCTCAATTTGGTCCTCCTCGGTCATCCTCCGGGTATTCATGCTCTTCGACTTTAAACTGACGCAAGACTGAGCGCGTAATCCCCCGCCGGGTCGGTGAACCATCCGTCCGGCCGCAATCCGGCCTCCTCGTAGACGGCTTCGAGCCGCTCGCGCGTGAACTTCGAGGAGATCTCGGTGCGCATCTCCTCCCCCGCCCCGAAGCGCACGGTCAGGTCGAGCCCGTCGAGCCGCACGAGCTGGTCCTCGAGCGAGCGCAGGCGGATGTCCATGCGGGCCGCCTCGGCGTCGTAGCGCGCCACGTGCTCGAATCGGTCGGGGTCGAAGTCGCCGCCGAGCTCGCGGTTGAGGACCAGCAGGACGTTCTTGTTGAATTCGGCGGTGACGCCGTCGGCATCGTCGTAGGCGGCCTCGAGCCGCTCCGTCTCCTTGACCAGATCGGTGCCGAGCAGGATCCGGTCGCCGGGCTCCAGCAACGCGCCGATGCGGGCGAGGAAGTCGCGGCGGGCGTCCGGGAAGAGGTTGCCGATCGTGCCGCCGAGGAAGGCGACGAGGCGGCCGCCGCCGCCGTTGGGGATCCGCTCGAGGTCGTGCTCGAAGTCGCAGACGAGGCCGCGAATCGTCAGGCCCGGGTACTCCTCGACCAGCGACTCGGCGGTTTCGTGGGTGATCTCCTCGGAGATGTCGACCGGCACGTAGGTGCTCAGGCAGCCGGCCTCGCGCATCGCTGTGAGCAGGTGGCGGGTCTTCGCGGCGGAGCCCGAGCCGAGCTCGACCAGGGTGCCCGGCTCGCCCGCCGCGGCGACGATCTCGCCCGAGCGCTGGGCGAGGATCTGGCGCTCGGCGCGGGTCGGGTAGTACTCGTCGAGCTCGGTGATCTGCTCGAAGAGCTGCGAGCCGCGCTCGTCGTAGAAGTACTTGGGCGAGAGCTGCTTCGGCTTGGCGGTGAGGCCGAGGCGGACCTCGCGCGCCATCGCGACGCCGCCATCGGCGCGCAGGCGGACGTCGATCTCGATCGGCTCGGCGGCCGCGCCCGGCGTCATCGCGCGTCCCTCGCGCAGCGGAAGCCGGAGAAGATCTGGCGCCGCTCCGGCAGGTCCCAGTTGCGGAAGCCGGGGCGCAGGTCCTCGCGGTGGGTCGCCCAGGAGCCGCCGCGCAGCACCTTGTAGGTGTCGCCGAAGAAGGCCTGCGAGTACTCCTCGTAGGGGAAGGCCTCGAAGCCCGGGTAGGCGAGAAAGTCGGAGCTGGCCCATTCCCAGACCTGCCCGGCGCCGGGGAGGCCGAGCGGGTTGGCGCCGTCCGGCGCGGCGCTGCGGGCCGCGGCCTCCCACTCCTGCTCGCTCGGCAGCCGCTTGCCGGCCCAGCGGGCGAAGGCGTCGGCCTCGTGCCAGGAGACGTGGATCGCCGGTGCCTCGGGTGCGATCGGCTCACGGCGTCCCATTGCCGTGTCGATCCATCCCCCCTCGCCGTCGCGCTCCCAATACAGCGGCGGCTCGCCCCCGGTCTCCTCGACGAACTGCACGTACTCCCCATTCGTCACCGGCCAGCTATCGATCTCAAACGAATCGAGCTCCACCGAGTGCCGCGGCCGCTCGTTGTCATAGGCAAAGCCCCGCGCTGGGGCGCCGATCTCGTACTCGCCGCCGGGCAGCCAGATCGGAGAAAGAGCGTGGGGCATCTCTCGAACGGGCGGATACTCAAATTGCCGGCCCAACTGGACCGGCAATTGTCCGGCCGAGAGATGCCCCGTGCTTCCGGGCAGCTCATAGCCGTCGACCATCATCAAGAGCTGCAACATCGTCTCGTTGTGCTGATGCTCGTGCGCGATCAACATCTCGTAGACGAAGCCGTCGCGCAGCAGCGGATCGTCCGCGTCGCCGTCGATCTCGACCTCGTCGAGCACCTCGAGTGCCCGCTCGCGCACCTCGGCCAGGTAGGAGCGCAGCTCCGCGTCGCGCAGGATCGGCAGCTCGTTGCGACTCTTGCGCGGGTTCTCGATCGCGTCGTAGAAGCGGCCGAGGTCGCCGTGCAGCGGCTCGCGCTCGCCGATCGTCTGCGCCAGCCAGAGCTCCTCGAAGTTGGCTATATGGCCAAGGTCCCAGGCGAGCGGGCTGAGGATCGGCGAGTAGACCCGATTGAGCTGCTCTTCGTCGAGCGGCTCGATCAGCTCGTAGGTGCGCTTGCGCGCCGCTTCGAGCCGGTCACCGATCGCGTCCTTGGAGCTGGACTGTGCCGTCACCTCGGTGGCGATGCAGACACATTAACGACTAGGCTGCGGCTGCGATGCGACTGGACGCAAACGCCGGAGTACTTGTGGCCGGGGGCGCCTCGGGGCTGGGCGAGGAGGCGCGCGAGGCGCTCGGGGCCGGGATCCCCTTCCCCTCCCGCCTCGGCCGGCCGGCCGAGTACGCGCAGCTGGTCGAGCAGATCGTCGCCAACCCGATGCTCAACGGCGAGACGATCCGCCTCGACGGCGCCCTGCGCATGCCGCCGAGGTGATCTGGGGCAATCTCAGTTCGTGCCGGGCGCCTCAGGGTCGCGCCAGACGCGCTTGCGCCAGGGCGGGCTGACGGCGAAGCGGTGGGCGTCGCCCTCCGCGGCGGCGATCGGCTCCAGCGGCACCAGGTGGACCCGGAGGGCGGGGACGATGCGGTCGATCCGGCCGAGGAAGCCGTTCGTATTGCCTGCGTGGCTGCCGCCGGAGACGAGCAGCAGGCGTGTCGAATCGCCCCAGCCGTTGCGCGGCCGCGCGCCGACCGCCTCGGCGGCCTCCCGCAGCGGGACCAGGCCGGCGTCGGAGCCGGCGTTGGCGACGCTCCGAGCGTGGTTGTATCCGTGGTGTGAGGAGGCGCGCTGGGCAACGCGGCCATCGGCCCCGATGCGGACCTGTGTGGACTCCCAATCATCTCGGTGATAGCCGCGCCCCCCGGCCACGGGCACGCCGCGCAACGTCGCCGAGTCTGCGTAATAAAGCCAGTACTGCAGATAGAGATTCCCCGCCCTCGCGCCTGAGCAGTCGGCGTCCTCCCCACCGCCGCCCGCCTCGCGGCAGTCGATCGCGCGGACAAACGCCGTCACCGGCAGCCCGGCATCGCTTGCATGCACCAGCCCGCGCGGCGAGCCGTCGGCGCATGCGGTGCTGCGGCAGCGCCGGAAGTCGACCGGCAAGGCCTTCGAGCCCCGCTCGAAGAGCAGCGTCGGCATGTGCTCCCGCGCCAGCCGCCCCACCTCGTCGCCGTAAGCCGCGATCAGCGTCGGTTCGTCCCCACACCGATCCGCCAGCGCCGCCGCGCAGAGAATCCGCGACGCCACAGCCCGCGCCAGCGCCCCGCCCGGCACCCGCACCCCCGCAGCGAGCAGCGCCACCAACACAAGCGCCACCAGGGCAACGAGCCCAACCCACTCAACAGTCCCCTGCCCCCGCTCCCCCGCCCCCAGCCGCCCGGGGGACGTGCCTCTAGTTGAGTACCCATATGGGCCGCTAACTTGAGGCACGTACGCCTCCGAGGGCGAGTAGGTGGCGGATTTGATTGGCGATCGCTTCGGGTTCGCGCTTCATGCGACGGTGTGTGAGGCGGAGGACGCGATAGCCGCCCACCTGCATCGCGGCGTCGCGATCGCGATCGCGCTCGAAGGCGGCCCGATGCCCGTGGTGCTGCCAGCTATCGGCCTCGGCCGTCAGCTTGGCCGCCGGCCAGAAAGCGTCGACCTCTTTGCCGAGCACAAGGGCCCCGGTCACGGGCGGCGGCAGATCGTGCTCGCGGCAAAGATCCAGCACCTGATCCTCGAGCGTCGACTGGGTGTCCTCAGCCGTCCAGCCGGTCTCGATCAGGTGGCGGATCGGGCGTAGCGCGCGGCGGCCGAAGCCGCGCGCACAGACGGCTTCGAGCTCGCGAAGCCGGAGGAGGCTCATCCGATCGGCCTCCTCGAAGACACGAACAAGCTTTTCCTCGTCAACGATTTCAGCCAGATCGAACAGGGTCCGGGCAACGCTGGTGACCGGAATCCGCGCGACGGTCGTCCGATCCTCGGCGAAGATGGCGCCCTCGTGGAGAACAATCCCGCGGCGCACCCGCCCAGCCGCTGCCGACACTTCAATCGGACGCTCAGACGCTCGCATCAGTCCCCAGAGCGCGGCGGCGCTGCGATGGCTCAACAGCGCGTTCTCACCGCAGGCGCGCACCGCCGCGAGCCAGCGTCCCCGCCGATTGACGGTCCCGTCGCCCAGTGCGTAAACGCCGCGGTGAAGGAGGTGGAGGCGACCCGCCTCGACCCGGCGGCGAATCGTGCGCGCGCCCAATCCAGCCTCCAGCAACTGCTTACGCGACAGCACCCCGTGCTGCTCGCGAGCCAAGGCCGTCAGCTCGCGTTCGCGTTGCGCAAGGCGTCGCCTCGAGCGCTCCGGACGTGCCTTCGATTGAGGACCCATATGGACCTCTAAGTTGAGGCACGTCAGAACTCGCCCCCCTTGGGCGGCGGATTACGTGGAGTTTGCGAGAGATGCAGGCGCTGCGGGGGCGGTGACCCGAGCCAGCCCCTACAGGTTGTTGATCTCGGCGGCTATCTCCGACGCGGCGGCTTTGGCATCGGCGAAGAGCATCGAGGTGTTCGGTTCGTAGAAGAGGTCGTTGTCGATGCCGGCGAAGCCGGGGCTGAGCGAGCGCTTGATCACGATCACCTGCTGGGCCTCGGAGACTTCGATGATCGGCATCCCGGCGATCGGGCTGTCGGGGTCGTTCTTCGCCGCCGGGTTGGTGACGTCGTTGGCGCCGACGACGACGCAGACGTCGGTGCGCGCCAGCTCCGGGTTGATCTCCTCCATCTCTCTGAGCTGCTCGTAGGGCACGTCGGCCTCGGCGAGCAGCACGTTCATGTGGCCGGGCATGCGGCCGGCGACGGGATGGATCGCGTAGTTGACGGTGACGCCGCGGCCCTCGAGCTCGTCGGCGACCTCCTTGATCGCGTGCTGAGCCTGGGCGACCGCGAGGCCGTAGCCGGGCACGATCGTGACCGTGTCGGCGTAGGCGAGCTTGATCGCCGCGTCCTGGGCGCCGATCGAGGTGTGCGGCCGTTCCTCGCCGTCGCCCCCGCCGCCGCCCGAGGGGGCGCCGCCAAAGCCAGCGAAGAGGATGTTGCCGACCGAGCGGTTCATCGCCGTCGCCATCTCCAGCGTCAGGATCGTTCCCGAGGAGCCGACCAGGGTGCCGGCGACGATCAGCGCGACGTTGTCGAGCGCGAAGCCCGCCGCCGCGGCGGCGAGGCCGGTGAAGGCGTTGAGCAGCGAAATCACGACCGGCATGTCGGCGCCGCCGATCGGCAGCACGACGAGGTTGCCGAGCACCGCGGCGGCGATCAGGATGCCGATGAAGAGCGCCTGGTTGGGATCGTCGTTGTTGATCGCGATGCTGGCGCAGGCGGCGATGATGCCGATCAGCAGGACGATGTTGATCACCTGCTGGCCGGGCACCGCGAGCGGCTTGGTCGGGATCAGGTCCTGGAGCTTGGCGAAGGCGATGTTCGAGCCCCAGAAGGAGACCGAGCCGACGACGGCGGAGAAGAGGATCGGGATCAGCGTGTCGAGCGGGATCTCCTCGCCGAGCGAGATCCCGTGGCGGATCTCCGACCAGGCGATCAGCGCCACGGCGCCGCCGCCGACGCCGTTGTAGAGGGCGACCATCTGCGGCATCTCGGTCATCTGCACGCGCACCGAGGCGATCACGCCGACGGCGGTGCCGACGCCGAGCCCGATCGCGATCAGGCCCCAGTTGCCGATCCCGTCGAGCAGCAGCGTGGTGACGACCGCGACCGCCATGCCGACGGCGGCGACTAGGTTGCCCTGCTTGGCCGTCGTCGGGTGGGTGCCGCGTTTGATCCCGACGATGAACATCGAGAAGGCGACGATGTAGAGCGCCGTCGCGGCGTCGCCGCCCGGCTCGAGCACGGCCTGCAGCATCAGCCCGCTCCGCCCTTGCCGTCGCCCTCGGCCTTCGGCTTCGGCTTTCTGGCGAACATGCCGAGCATCCGGTCGGTGACCATGAAGCCGCCGACGATGTTGATCGCGCCGAAGGCGATCGCGATCGTGCCGATCACGTACTCGAGCGGGTCGTTGGCGTAGCCGACGACGATCAGCCCGCCGAGCATGACGATGCCGTGGATCGCGTTGGTCTGCGACATCAGCGGCGTGTGCAGGGTCGCCGGCACCTTCGAGATCACCTCGAAGCCGACGAAGACGGCGAGCACGAAGATCGTGATCTCGGTGAAGAGCGTCATTTCGCGGCCCTCTCGTTGCGGATCTCGCCGCCGTGGGTGATGCAGGCGGCGTCGACGATGTCGTCCTCGAAGTCGACCTTCAGCTCACCCTCCTCGTCGACGAGCAGGCCGAGCAGGTTCTCGAGGTTCTTGGCGTAGAGCTGCGAGGCCGGGGCCGGCATCTCGCTGGCCAGGTTGCGCGGTCCGACGACTTTGACGCCGCCCTCTTCGACCGTCTGGCCGGCCTCGGTCAGCTCGCAGTTGCCGCCGCTCTCGGCAGCGAGGTCGACGATCACCGAGCCCGGCTTCATGCTGCGCACAGCGTCCGCGGTGATCAGCACCGGCGCCGGGCGGCCCGGGATCGCCGCGGTGGTGACGATCACGTCCTGCTTGGCGGCGTTCTCGCCGAGCGCCTCGACGACCTTTTCGTTCTCCTCGTCGGTCAGCGGCCGGGCGTAGCCGCCCTCGCCTTCGGCGTCGGGGATGAAGTCGAGTTCCAGCGGCCGCCCGCCGAGCGAGGCGATCTGCTCCCAGGCGGCGCGGCGGATGTCGAAGCCGGTGACGATCGCGCCCAGCCGCTTCGCCGTGGCGACCGCCTGCAGGCCGGCGACGCCGGCGCCGAGCACCAGCACCTTGGCCGGCGGCACGGTGCCGGCGGCGGTGGTCATCATCCCGAAGAAGCGGCCCGACTCGCGCGCCGCGATCAGCATCGCCGCGTAGCCGCCGGCGGCGGCCTGCGAAGAGAGCGCATCCATCGCCTGCGCCCGCGTCGTCCGCGGGATCGCCTCCATCGCAAAGGAGGTGACGCCGGAGCCGGCCAGCGCCTTGTTGGTCTCGGCCGCGGTCCAGGGCGAGAGGTGGCCGATCAGGATCTGATTCGAGCTGAGCTTTCCGATCTGCTCGGTGGTCGGCGCGGCGACCCGGAGGACGACATCGGCGCCCCAGGCGACGTCGGAGTCGACGAGCTCGGCGCCCGCCTCCTCGTACTGGGAGTCGGGGTGCCCGGCGGCATCGCCGGCGCCGCGCTCGACCGCGACGTCGAGCTTCTCGTTCTTCTTCAGCGACTTGACCACGTCGGGGACGAGCGCGACGCGGCGCTCCCCATCGACGGTCTCTTTCGGCACTCCGATCTTCATGCGGCGGGGGACCTTATGACAACCGGCTAGGCGGGTGCTTCGACGCCCGCGAGGGACGCCAATCGCTTGATCGTGTGCAGTTGCTGGTCGCGCTCGACGTGCACCGGCGAGACGATCAGGCGGTCGATGCCGGCGCCGCGGAAGCGCTCGATCCGCTCCGCGACCTCGGCCTCGCTGCCGACCAGCGAGGTCGCCTCGACGATCTCGTCCGGCATCGCCTCGAAGGCGCCGCCCCGATCGCCGTCCTGGAAGCGGCGCTGGACCTCGTCGGCGACATCGCCGAAGCCGAAGCGGTGGGCGAGGTCGACGTAGAAGTTGGTCTTGCGGCTGCCCATGCCGCCGAAGTAGAGGACGAGCCCGGCCTTGACGACGCTCTTCGCCGCCTCCAGGTCGCCGTCGATGGCGACCTGCAGCGAGGGGCTGACCTCGAGGTCGGAGCGCTGCCGGCCGCCCTTGGCGAAGCCGGCCTCGAGGTGCTCGCCCCAGGTCTGCTCGAAGGCGTCGACGGAGAAGAAGATCGGGATCCAGCCGTCGCAGATCTCGGCCGCCATCTCGACCGATTTGCGCCCGATCGCGCCGACGAAGACCGGGATCCGCTCGCGCTCGGGGTGGAAGTTGAGCTTCAGCGGCTTGCCCTCGCCGCCGGGCAGCGGCAGCTGGTAGTGCTCGCCCTGGTGGTCGAGCTTGGCCTCGCGGGCGACGATCTCGCGCACGACTTCGATGTACTCGCGGGTGCGGCCCCAGGGCTTCGAGTAGGGGACGCCGTACCAGCCCTCGGAGACCTGCGGGCCGGAGGGGCCGAAGCCGAAGAGGAAGCGGCCGCCGGAGAGCTTGTCGATCGTCGCCCCGGCCATCGCCGCCGCCGCGGGCGGGCGCGCCGGCACCTGCATGATCGCCGCGCCGAGCTTGATCGTCTTCGTCTGCGGCGCCAGCCAGGCGAGCACGCTGACCACGTCGGAGCCGTAGGACTCGGCCGCCCAGACCGACTCGAAGCCGGCCGCCTCGGCCGCCTGCACGACCTCAACCGCATCGTCGCCGGCGGGGCCGATGCCCCAGTAGCCGAGATTGAGCCCTAGCTTCAACGCCATCGCCTGCCAACCCTATTGAATGTGAGGCGATGGCAACCGCAGAGACCGCCGAGATGCCCGGCGCCGCCGAGCGCGGCCTGAGCAGTGCCGAGGCCGCCAAGCGCCTGCGCAAGCTCGGCTCGCCGGCCGACACCTCCTCGCGCTCGGTCTCCAGCATCGTCGCCGGCAACGTCTTCACGCTCTTCAACGCGATCATCGGCGGCTTCTTCGTCCTGATCCTCTCGCTCGGCCTCTTCGCCGACGCGGTCTTCGGCCTGATCGCGATCGTCAACTCCTACATCGGCATCCGCCAAGAGCTGAAGGCGAAGAAGACGCTGGACGAGCTGGCGGTGCTCGTCGCCCCCCACGCCAAGGTCATCCGCGACGGCGAGATCGTCAGCCTCGTCGCGGCGGAGATCGTCCCCGGCGACGTGGTCGCGATCGAGCCCGGCGACCAGCTCGTCGCCGACGGCGAGACGATCGCCAGCCGCGGCATGACCCTCGACGAGTCGATGCTGACCGGCGAGGCCGACGGCGTGCGCAAGGAGCTCGGCGAGCGAGCGCTCTCGGGCTCCTTCTGCATCTCCGGCTCGGGCAGCTACCGGGTCGACGCGGTGCGCGAGCAGAGCTACGCGGGCCGGCTCGCGGGCGAGGCGAAGGCCTTCCGCCACCCGCCCTCGCCGCTGCAGGACGAGGTCAACCGGGTGATCGTCGCCTGCACCTGGGGGATGCTGCCGCTGGCGGCGCTGCTGCTGCTCACCTTCCAGCTGCGCAGCGTCGACCTGATCGAGGCGGCGCAGACGGCGACCGCCGGCCTGGTGACGCTGATCCCCGAGGGCCTGGTGCTGCTGATGAGCGTCACCTTCGCCGTCGCCGCGGTGCGGCTCGCCCGGCGCGACACGCTCGTCCAGCAGATGAGCGCGACCGAGAGCCTCGCCGCGGTCGACACGATCTGCGTCGACAAGACCGGCACCCTGACCGACGGCCGGCTGCGGCTACTCGGGGTCGAGGTCGCCGACGGGGTCGATCCCGACGAGGCGCGCCAGACGCTGGGCCGCTTCGCCGCCTCGGCAGGCGAGCGCAACCGCACGCTGGAGACCGTCGCCGAGGCATTCCCGGCTACCCCCGGGCGGATCGGCGGCGAAGTCCCCTTCTCCTCGAAGTGGAAGTGGAGCGGCCTGCGCCTCGGCGGGACCAGCTACGTGCTCGGCGCCCCCGACATCCTCGCCGATTCCGGCGCCCTGGAGCTGCCCTCGGGCCTCGCCCGCCGGCTGGCGGAGGAGACCGCGGCGGGGCGGCGCGTCGTCGCCTTCGGCCAGGCGGCCGAGGCGCTGCCCGACGACCCCGAGCACGCGCCGCCGCCGCGGCTGGCCGCCGTCGCCCTCGTCGTGCTCGAGGAGACGCTGCGCGCCGACGCCGCCGAGACGATCGCCTTCATCCGCGACGGGGGGATCGACCTGAAGCTGATCTCCGGCGACGCGCGGGCGACGGTCACCGCGGTCGCCTACTCGGTCGGTGTGCCCGGCGACGCCGGCGTGATCGAGGGCTCGGAGCTGCCCGAGGACCCCGAGGCGCTCGCCGCCGCCGCCCAGGCCAACACGATCTTCTGCCGGATCGCGCCCGAGCAGAAGCGGGCGCTGGTCGAGGCGCTGCGCTCCGCCGGCCGCTACACGGCGATGATCGGCGACGGGGTCAACGACGTGCCGGCGCTGAAGCAGGCGCGGCTCGCGGTGGCGATGGGCTCGGGCGCGCAGGTGACCAAGGGGATCGCCGACATCGTCCTGCTCAAAGACCAGTTCGCACGCCTGCCCGAAGCCGTCGCCGAGGGGCGGCGGATCGCCCGCAACATCCACCGGCTCGGCCGCCTCTACCTGACCAAGAGCATCTACGCGGCGACCCTGATCCTGCTCGTCGCCGTGCCCGGCTTCGTCTTCCCCTTCCTGCCGCGCCACCTCACTCTGGCCGTCTTCCTGACGATCGGCGTGCCCTCCTTCGTGCTCGCCCTGGCCCCCTCCGACGGGCCGCTCTACCGCGGCCGGCTGCTGCGCGCCCTCGCCGCCTTCGCCGTGCCCGCCGGGGTCTCGACGGCGCTCGGCTCGATCCTCTGCTTCTTCCTCGTCGACACCGTCTTCGGCGGCTCGCTCGAGGCCGGGCGCACCGCGGCGACGACGACGCTGATCGTGCTCGGGCTCGCCTTCGTGCTGCTGCTCGAGCGTGGCCCCGGCCGCGAGCACATCGCGATCCAGAGCTACATGCTCGGCATGGTCGTCGGGCTCGGCGGGCTCTTCGCCGGGATCCTCGCGATCGGCCCGCTGCGCGACTTCTTCGAGATGGAGATGCTGACCGCGGCGCAGTGGTTCCTCGCCCTGGTCTGCGGCGCCGTCGGCCTGACGATCGCCAGTGCGATGTGGCGCCTACCTCAAATCGAAGCGCTGGAAGGGCCTGGCCCCGAAGCCTGAACGACTTCGAGCTCGCGCTCGGGGAAGGGACAGGGGTCGGTCGTGCGTTCGTACTCGTCGAGCCCGTCGGGGGCGAGGCCCTTGAAGGCATGGCGGACGGCGCTCACGTAGGCGGTGCTGACGACGACGTCGCCGTCCTCGGCGCCCTCGCGGCAACGCTCGCGGGCGGCCGGCAGGCCGACGTAGGTGAAGATCCTGCCGAGCACGGGGGTCCCGAATGCAGCGGTCACGTCGACCCGTTCGTAGTTGACCTCGCGCGCGTCGAGCGCCGCCAGCCGCTCGGCGTCGACCGGCAGCACCAGGCCGTTGACGACGCCGGCCGGCTGCGCGTAGAGGTCGAGGTAGGCGACGCGGACGCGGGGCCGCTCGCCCGTCGCGGCGTCGACGAAGTGCTTGGCGTCCTCTTCCCCCTCCCAGTTGTTCATCGCCACCCCCCAGCGGCGCCGGAAGCCGTACAGATGGCCGGGCTGCGGCGCCTCGCCGCGGGCCTCCGAGTAGTCGCCGCGCAGGCCGACCAGCGAGGCGTAGCCGAAGACGTACTCCTTCAAGCCGGTGGCAGAACGAACTGGCTGACGATCAGGTTGGCTGCCAGGCGCGGCTCGGCCCCCTCGCGGCGGCGCTCGATCCGCACCTCGATCACGACCGTGCTCTTGCCTGCGTGCAGCGGCTCCGCCGTGGCGACGATCTCGTCGCCGAGCACGCCGGCGGCGAAGACGTTCAGCTTCAGCTCGATCGTGGTGAAGTTGTGCCCGGCCGGGATGCTGCGGAAGGTCGACCAGGCGGCGACCGTGTCGCCGAGCGCGGTCCAGACGCCGCCGTGGACGAAGCCGCCCGGGTGCAGGTGGCGCTCGTCGACGACGATGCGCCCGCGCGCGTGCGTCTCCTCGACCTCCAGCGGCTCGATCCCGAGGTCGCCCGGAAAGCTGCCCGGGAGGAAGTCCCGCACCGACTCGGGCGTGATCAGGCTGCTCGGGTGCTGCGCCTCCTCGCTCATCGCGGCGCGGACCCTAACCGAGCGCGTAGGCGTCCGGCTCCAGCTTCTCGGTGCGGCGGCGGTAGTCGCCCCAGAGCCAGGGCCACTGGCTCGGGTCGTTGCCGTCCTCGTCGACGTACCAATTGGTGCAGCCGGTGTGCCAGACGGTGCCGGCGAGGGCACCGCGCAGGTCGCTGTCGAAGGCCTCCGCCGCCTCGGGCCTGACCTTGATCGTGCCCGCCCCGGCGCGGTCCAGCTCCTCCAGGGCGGCGAGCACGTGGCCGATCCCGCACTCGAGCACGTTGACGACCGAGCCGGCGCCGCCATTGGTGTTCGGCCCGTAGAGCAGGAACATGTTGGGGAACTCGGGCACGCTGAGCCCGAGGTAGGCGCGCGGCACCTCGCCCCAGGCCTCGGCCAGGCTGCGCCCGCCCCGCCCGGCGATCTCCATCGGCGCGACGAAGTCGTGGCTGGCGAAGCCGGTGGCGAAGACGAGCACGTCGGCAGGGCGCTCGGTCCCGGTCGTGTCGCGGATCCCGGTCGGGGTGACCGCCTCGATCCGCTCCGCGACCAGCTCGACGTTGGGCCTGGCCAGGGTCGGATACCACTCGTCGGTGAGCATGATCCGCTTGCAGCCGAACTCATCGGTCGGGGTCACCTTGCGGCGCAGCTCGGGGTCGGCGATCGCCCTGTTGATCTGGCGGCGGCCCACCGCGCGCAGCAGCGGCAGCAGCCAGCCCCGGCGGGTCAGTGCCGCGGTCGCGAGCTCCTGCGAGGCGTGGACGATCTGCCGGTCGAGCCGGCGCAGCCGCGGAAAGCGCCTGTACAGCGCCCGCTCGCGCGGCGAGTACTCGCGGTCGCCCTTCGGCAGGGTCCAGCCGGGCGAGCGCTGGTAGACGTCGAGCTGCGCGACTTCGGGCTGGATCGCCGGCGCCACTTGGATCGCGCTGCAGCCGGTGCCGACGACGGCGACCCGCTTGCCGGCGAGGTCGGTGTCGTGGCGCCACTCGGAGCTGTGAAAGGCGGGCCCCCGGAACTCGTCCAGCCCGGGCAGCGGCGGCACCTGCGGCACCGAGAGCTGGCCGCAGGCGGTCACCAGCACCTCGGCCTCGTGCGGCCCGGCGCTCGTCTCCAGTTCCCAGACGCGGCGCTCCTCGTCCCAGTGCGCGCTCTTCACCTCGGTGCCGGTGCGGATCCGGTCGCGTACGCCGAAGCGCCGCGCGACCCCCTCGATGTAGACCTGGATCTCGGGCCCCGGCGAGAAGCGGCGCGACCAGGAGTTGGGCGCGAAGGAGAACTCGTAGAGGTGCGAGGGGATGTCGCAGGCGGCGCCCGGGTAGGTGTTGGCGTTCCAGACCCCGCCGACCCGCTCGCCCTTCTCGAACACGGTCACGTCCTCGTAGCCGGCCCGCCTCAGCATCGCCGCGGCGCCGACGCCGCCGAAGCCGCCGCCAACGATCGCGACCGAGCGGCGGCGCCCGTGCCCGTTACCGCTCGACACCGGGGCCGCCGAGGCCGAAGTCGCCGAACGGCTCGTCGCGTTCGCGCACCGCCTGCTTGAAGCCGCCCTCGGCGGCGCGGCGGACGAAGTCGTGGCCCTCCTCGGTGTGGCGGGCGACGCCGTCGAAGAAGGTGCCGAGCAGCTGCGTCTGGTGCAGGCCCTGCGAGTAGAGCGACTGGTTGACCAGCAGCTTCATCATCACCAGCTGGTTGATCGGCATCCGCGCGACCCGCTCGAGCAGCTCCTCGAAGCGCTCGTCGAGCTGCTCCGGCGCCGCCGCCTCGGTCGCCAGCCCCCACTCCGCCGCCTGCTCGCCGCTGAGCGAGTCGCCGGTCAGCAGCAGGCGCTTGGCCCGCATCGGGCCCAGCCGCGCCGCCCACATCGCCGTCGTCGGCGAGCCCCAGACGCGCGCCGGCGGGTAGCCGATCTTGGCGTCGGCGCCGATCACCAGCAGGTCCGAGCAGAGCGCCATGTCGGTGCCGCCGGCGACGCAGTAGCCGTGCACCTTGCAGAGCACCGGCTTCTCGGAGTGGAAGAGGCTCATGAAGCCGCGCACGTTGCGCGACATGAACTGGTAGTCGACCACAGGGTCCCAGTTGGTCTCCGGCGCGTGGTTGGCGCCGATCGTCGCCGGGTCGGTGGGCGCACCGGGCGGCGCCTCCATCCCCTCCCCCAGCCCGTCCATGTCGCCCTCGGCTGAGGCGACAAGGTCGTAACCGCCGCAGAAGCCCGTGCCGGCGCCGCTCAGCGCGATCGCGTGGACCGCAGGGTCGAGGTTGGCGCGCTCGACGCAGGCCGCGAGCTCGACCGGCATCCGCGGCACGATCCCGTTGCCGCGCTCTGGCCGGTTGAGCGTGATGCGGGCGACCCGGCCCTCGGTCTCGTAGGTGAGCGTCGTCAGGTCCATGAGTCGCCTCGGCGGGGCGCGTTAGTTGCGTATAGCGTCACTAACGCGCCCCGAGGGCTCAGTTCATCCGCTCCACGATCATCGCGTTGCCCTGGCCTCCGGCCACGCACATGGTCTCGATGCCGACCTGGTGGTCGTCGGTCTCCATCACGTTGAGCAGGGTGCCCATGATCCGGGCGCCGGTCATCCCGAAGGGGTGGCCGAGGGCGATCGCGCCGCCGTGCGTGTTGAGTTTCTCCTGCGGGATGTCGCACTCGTCCATGATCGGGATCACCTGGGCGGCGAAGGCCTCGTTGAGCTCGACCGTGCCGACGTCGTCCATCGTCATCCCGGCGCGGTCGAGGACGCGCTTGACGGCGCCGATCGGGGCGACGCCCATGTACTCGGGCTCGTTGCCGTAGGTGGCGGCGGTGACGATCCGGGCGCGCGGGGTCAGGCCCATCTCCTTGGCCTTGGTGTCGCTCATCACCAGCACCGCGGCGGCGCCGTCGTTGAGCGGGCAGGAGTTGCCGGCGGTGACGCCGCCGCCGCCGAACGCCTCGTCAAGCGAGGAGAGCTTCTCCAGGGTCGAGCTGGCGCGCGGGCCGTCGTCCTTGGCGACCTCAGTGCCGTCGGGCAGCTTGACCGGGACGATCTCGCGGTCGAAGAAGCCGTCCTCCTGGGACTGCACGGCTAGTTCCTGCGAGCGCTGCGCGAACTTGTCCATGTCGGCGCGGCTGACCTCGTATTTCTTCGCCACGTTGACCGCGGTCAGGCCCATGTCGATATAGACGTTGGGCTGGCCGTTGTTGCCCTGCAGGTTGGTGTTCTGGTCGTCGGCGCCGGCGGGCTCGGTGCGCTCGTTGTAGCGGCTCACCCACTCGACCCCGGCGGCGATGTAGACGTCGCCCTGGCCGGCGACGATCGCGTTGCCGGCCTGGCGGATCGCGTCGAGGCTGGAGGAGCAGTAGCGCGAGACGGTGACCCCGTTGACCTCCTGCGGCAGCTTCTCGCTGAGCAGGCTGATGACGCGGCCGATGTTGAAGGCCTGCAGGCCCTGCGGCATGCCGCAGCCGCAGATCAGGTCTTCGATCTCGTTCGGGTCGACCTCGGGGTTGCGCTCGAGCAGTTGATCGACGACGTAGGCGCCCATCTCGTCGGGGCGCAGCTGGGCCAGCGAGCCCTTGAAGGCGCGGCCGATCGGCGTGCGGATGGTGTCGACGATTACTGCCTCGGGCATGCGGTTCTCTCCTTGGTCGGTGGCGAGCGTCTCGCCGTGGGAAGTGCGGACCGGAGCGTATTTGACCGCGCCGCCCGGCGCGGTTCTCGACTAAATTGGGGCGATGTCGCTGGAGGGGTTGCGCGCATGGGTCGCCGAGGTCGAGCGCAAGCTCGCCAAGCGCACGCGCGTCTTCCTCGCCCTGACCGTGATCGCGATCGGCATCGCCGGCGCCGCCGTCTACCTCGCGATCGACGCCCGCAACAGCTCGGTCAGCGAGAGCGACGTGCAGGCGCTGCAGGAGGAACTGGAAGAGCGGATCGACACCGGCGGCGCCGCGCTGACGCCGCCGATCGAACCGCCGCCCGAACCCGAGCCGACCCCGAGCCCGCAGGGCAACCAGGGGAACGGAGGCGGAGGCAGCGGCGCATCGAGCGGCAACGGCACGGGAACCGGCGGCGCCTCGGACAACGCCAAACTCCAGGAACTGCTCCAGCAGGCCAAAGAGCGCTCGCAACAGAACGAATAGGCGGGCGTGCGGGACAAGGTTGCGCTTTGATGCGTTAGAGGGTTAAACTTCTGCGCGTTAGATGGTTAAACCCACTCACCCCTACCGCAAGAGGCTGGTCGACGCTTGGCTCGAGGAACTGCTTTCGCAGCTTCCCGCCCTGATGCTCGTCGGCCCTCGGGCTGCCGGCAAGACGACCACCGCCCGCCGCCGGGCGGCTAGCGTGGTCCGGCTCGATCGCCGAGCCGAAGCGACGGCCTTCGAAAGCGACCCCGACGCCGCGCTTCTCGGCCTTCCGGAGCCGGTGTTGCTCGACGAGTGGCAGGCCGTGCCGGATGTGCTCGGGGCGGTGAAGCGCGCGGTCGACCAGGACTCCCGGCCCGGGCGCTTCCTTCTCGCCGGTTCGGTGCACGCCCCGTTCGAGGGAAAGACCTGGCCGGGCACGGGGCGCGTCGTGCGCGTGCCGATGTACCCGATGGCGGTCCGCGAGCAACTCGGGCGAGTGGACGGGCAGACGTTTCTCGACCGCATCGCGCAGGGCGACGGCCCGCGCGCGCCCGCCGACCCCCCGGACCTTCGCGGATATGTCGAGCTTGCGGTGCGGGGCGGCTTCCCCGAGGCGGCGCTGCACTCTGACGACGTGGCCTTGCAGCCCTGGCTCCAAAGCTATGTCGACGACCTCTTGAGCCGCGATGTCGCCACGCTCGGCGGCGAGCGGCGGAGCGGAGGCGGGCTGCGTCGATACTTCGAGGCGTACGCACTCGCGTCGGCGACGGTGACTGAGGCAAAGACGATCTACGACGCCGCAGCCGTGAACAAGGTGACCGCGGTCGCATACGAGGAGCTGCTGGAGCGCCTCCTGGTGGCAGAAGCGATGCCGGCATGGCACTCGAACCGGCTGAAGAGGCTCGTCCACCAACCGAAGCGCTATCTGGTCGACTCCGGCCTGCTGGCCGCCGGGATGCGGGTCGGTCCGCAAGACGCAATGCGGGACGGCCTGCTCCTCGGCCGGCTGCTGGAGACCTTTGTCGCGGCCCAGTTGCGAGCGGAGCTGGCGGGCTCCAGCACGCGTCCACGCCTTAATCACCTACGCACCGAACAGGGGCGCCATGAGGTCGACCTGATCGCCGAGCTGGCAGGCGGGCGCCTTGTCGGCATCGAGGTGAAGGCGACCGGGGGACCGCGCAAGGGCGACGCCAGGCACCTGGCCTGGATGCGTGACGAGCTTGGCGAGCGCTTCGTCGCCGGGGTCCTCCTGCACACCGGGCCACACGTCTACGAGATCGACGAGCGCATCGTCGCAACGCCGATCGCCTCCCTCTGGGCCTAGCAATAGCCGGAGGCTATTTGTAGCAATTCGCACGTTCACGCCTGGGCAACGTCCCCGGCCTGCGTTACATTCGCCTCAATCCACCTCGCGCCAACGACGCGAGTCATGCCCACAGCGGCGAAAGGAGACCCCGATGCCCGAGGGTTACTGCGTCAAAGAGCGCAAGAAGGTGCAGATCAAAGATGCCGAACAGGTGACGATGAAAAACGGTCGCCCGGCGATCAAGGGCGTCTGTCCCGACTGCGGCACCAAGATCTTCAAGATCGGGAAACTGGAGTAGGCAGTCCGCAGCGCCCCCTCGTTCCGGGGGCGCTGCGGCAAAAGGTCGTGCTCCGGTGCGCTTGAGGGCCAATATCAACACGGATCGGTATCCGTGTCGCGGCAACCAGGCACGCGCGGCAGGTGGGACCCCGGCGGGCGAGCGGATCTTCCGACAGGGCTACGAGTACATCGAGGGAATCGATGTCGGCGGGCCCCGCCTGGGCCTCAACTTCGTCAGCTTCCAGAACGACATCCGGCGACTGCACCAGATCCTCAGCCTCAACGGCTGGCTCGGTGACGTCAATTTCGGTGGGCCATCCAAACCGGCCGACGGCGATCCTCGCTCCCCCATGCTGCTGACGCTCTGCGCCGGCGGCTTCTACGCGGTGCCACCCCGTTCCGACCCATTCCCCGGTGCCGCGTTGTTCGGCCTGTCGTAGCCTGCCCAAAGGGAATACTGGCTGTTGCCGTTCAGCTGGCGATCCCGGTGACGATCACGCCGAGCATCGTGATGATGGCCCCGCCGCCGGTGACCATGATCACCCGGATCAAGTCATCGAAGCGGGAGTCGAGCTTGTCGAGGCGCTTGTCGACGCCATCGAGGCGCCGGTCGACATCGTTGAAGCGCCGGTCGACGTCGTCGAAGCGCGCGTCGGTGCGACGCTCGGCTTCGTCGAAGCGCCGATTCACTTCGCCCCGAAAGTCGTCCAGCCGCTCGTCGGTCCAACTCTCTCTCATCGTCACTGGCATGGTAGCGCCTTCGTAGACAGAACAACTCGCGCGAGTGGCGCGCAAAATCAAAATCTTCTGTAACGACTTGTGTGCGAAAGGGCTACGGGCGCTTGCGCCAGGAGAGCGTCGGCGGGACGTGGGCGCGGATCTCGGCTACGAGGCGGGCCGAGAGCTCGCCGGGGTCCTCGCCGGGCTTGGCCTGGCCGCCGGCGGGGGCGAAGAAGCGGGTGCTGATCCGCGGGCGGCGGGGGAAGCCGGTCATCTCGCTCGTGCCCTCGATCGCGACGCAGACGAGCCGCGCCTCGGGCACTTCGAGCGCCAGCCGGCCGGCGCCGCTGCGGGGGCGCAGCACCTCGCCGCGCGAGCGGGTGCCTTCGGGGAAGACGCCGATGCAGGCGCCGGCGCGCAGCTCCTCGATCGCCCGCGAGAGCGCGCCGGCGTCGCCCGCCCCGCGCTCGATCGGGATCTGGCCCATGCCGTCGAGCACCGGCCCCAGCCCGCGCACGTCCCAGAGCGCCGATTTGGCCAGCGCCTTGACCTGGCGGCGGCGGATCGCGGCGACGCCGACGGTGACCGGGTCCCAGTGGCTGTCGTGGTTGCCGACCAGCAGCACCGGCCCCTCGGCCGGCAGCGCCTCCAGGCCGTCGACCTGCAGCCGGCCCCAGCCGGCGACGGCCGGGCGGCAGACGGCCATCGCCGCCCTATACATGGTGCTGGGCTCCTTCAAGGCTCGCGAGTTCTACACCAGGAGGGCGGTGGTCGAGGTTTTAACCGGATACCGGGTCAAAGCTCGACCACGGGAGGAATGAGGCGGACCACGCTGTAAATTGCCTAAGTGACGAAAATCACAGCCCTGGTACGCATCCGCATTCGAGGGTAGGCGATTACGCATGGAGACGGAGACGGTGACCCAAAAGCCCCTAGAGCTGATCCTCGCTCGCAATTTGATGTCGGCGCTCTCGACCCCAGCCTTCCTCGTCGACGAGGGCGGCATCCTCGTCTTCTACAACGAGGCCGCCGGGTTGCTGCTGGGCAAATCCTGGGAGGAACTGGGAACGGTCGGCCCGCAGGAGTGGGGCGCCCTCTTCGGCCCCTTCGACGAGCACGGCGAGCCGGTCCCCTACGACGAGCTGCCGCTGGTCAGGGCCGTGCGCGACGACCGTCCCGCCCACGCCGAATTCGAGATCCAGTCGGCCGACGGCACCCGCCACCAGATCGAGGCCTCGGCCTTCCCGATCCAGACCGCGCACGGCTCGCGCGGGGCGATCGCCGTCTTCTGGCCCGCGGCGACAAACGGGGCCGAGGCCTGAGATGAAGGCCAAGCTCTGGGGCACGCGCGGCTCGGTCCCCTCCCCAGGGCCGGAGACGATCCGCTACGGCGGCAACACCTCCTGCGTCGGCGTCACCCTCTCCGACGGCTCGCTGCTGGCGCTCGACGCCGGCACCGGCATCCGCAACCTCGGCCTCGCGCTGCCCGACGAGCCGACCCGCCTGCACATCCTGCTCACCCACCTGCACCTCGACCACATCCAGGGCCTCGTCTTCTTCGCCCCCTGCTTCCGCCCCCAGACCGAGATCGTGATCTGGGGCCCGGCCTCGCCGGAGGCCTCGCTGCGCGACCGCATCTCGCGCTACATCTCGGCGCCGCTCAGCCCGATCGAGGTGCGCGAGCTGCCCTGCGACGTCTCCTTCCGCAGCACGCCGGAGAGCGAGTGGGAGATCGGCCCGGCGCGGATCCGCGCCGCCTCGGTCTCCCATCGCGGGCCGACGCTCGGCTACCGGATCGACGACGGCGAGGACTCGCTCGCCTACATCCCCGACCACGAGCCCGCGCTCGGCGCCGACCTCGAGACGATGGAAGAGGAGTGGATCTCCGGCTTCGAGCTCGCCCGCGACGCCTCGCTGCTGATCCACGACGGCCAGTACGCCGACGCCGAGTACCCCGACCATCTCGGCTGGGGCCACTCCTCGCTCTCGCACGCGCTCAGCTTCGCCCGCCGCACCGGCGCCCGGCGCACCGTCCTCTTCCACCACGATCCGCTCCACTCCGACGAGCAGCTCGACCGGATCGAGGCCGACGCGCGCGAGCTCTGGCGGGCCGGCGGCGGCGATCCGGATGCGATCGAGCTCGCCGTCGAGGGGGCCGAGCTGGACGTGCGCGCGGCCGCTCCGAGCCCCGCGGCCGCCGTCTGAGAAAGCACCCTCCCGGCAGCCAGCCCGAATATCGCACAATACATCTGTCCCGTTTCGGTACGAATGAAGTATTTTTCTCGTTTGGTTCGTTACCCTGAGCCTGGATGTCCCTTGCGTCCAGTCGCATCGATTCGAAGGCAGAGCAGTCGCCGCTCGTGCGCGGCGCACTCTCGGTCGCGCGCCAGGCGCACGCCGGCCAGCTCCGCCAGACCGGCTGCGAGGAGGTCCCCTTTGTCGAGCATCTGCTGGCCGTGGGCGAGCTGCTCGCCGAGCACGGCTACAGCGACGAGGTGCTCGCGGCGGGCCTGCTCCACGACGTGCTCGAGCACACCGAGCTGGGGCCCGGCCCGCTGCGCGACCGCTTCGGCGACGAGGTCGCCGGCCTGGTCGAGGGGCTGACCGAAGACGAGCAGATCCCGGATTACGAGGAGCGCAAGGAGGAGCATCGCGGCCGCGTCGCCGAGGTCGGCGAAGGCGCCCGGGTGATCTTCGCGGCCGACAAGACCGCCAACGTGATCGCCCTGCGCGAGGCCTACGCGGTCCTCGGCGAGCTGGTCGACGAGGAGCTGCCCGTCCGACTCGATGTCAAGATCCTCGTCTGGGAGTTCGACCTCGAAATGCTCTTCCGGCACACACCCGAGACGCCGCTGGTCGAACGCTTCGCCGACGAGATGGTCGGCCTCTGGGGCCAGCGCGCCGAAGACGGCCGCGCCTCAGTCTGCTGAGCCGCGCCCCGTGCTGCGGCCGAGTTCGCCTTTTGTCGTCCCATGCGCGACAAACGGCGAACGCGACGGCGAATAGGATCGCGGCCGTGGGACGCCTCGCAGTCATCCTCGGCAGCGGCGTCGCCGGACCGGGCGGCGCGGAGATCGTCGCCGCGGCCGAGCGCCACGCCGTCGTCGTCCAGCGCCACGGCGAGGCCGGCGCCTACGTCCTCCCCCACGCGATCGACCACGAGGCCAACCTGCGCCCGCTGGCCGAGGCCGGCTGCGACCGGGTGCTCGCGGTCTGCTCGACCGGCTCGCTCGACCCCGGGCTCGGCGTCGGCAGCATCGTCTGCCCGCACGACTTCATCGCCCTGCAGGCGACGGTCACGACCTTCGACGACCCGCGCGGTCACGCGACGCCGGGCTTCGACCCGGCCTGGCGCGAGCGCGTGCTCGCCGGATGGAGCGAGAGCGCGGCGGGTGAGCTGCGCGACGGCGGCGTCTACTGGCAGACCAACGGCCCCCGCTTCGAGACCCCGGCCGAGATCCGCCTGATCGCCGCCCACGCCGACCTGGTCGGGATGACGCTGGCCTCGGAGTGCGTCGTCGCCGGCGAGCTCGGCCTCGCCTACGCCGCCGTCTGCGTCGTCGACAACCTCGCCAACGGCATCGCCCCCCACCCCCTCTCCCCAGCCGAGATCGACCGCGATCGCGAGCGCAACGCCGTCCGCCTGCGCGACGACCTAACCGCCGCCCTCCCGGAGCTCGCCTGATGACGTGCCTCAACTTTGCGGCCCATATGGGTACTCAACTTGAGGCACGTCTGCGAGGGGGTTGGGTATGGCGCTGACGGTCACCGGGGCTTCGCTGGACGGGAAGCTCGTGGGGGTGCGCTGCGTCGGTGGGACGATCGAGGCGATCGGGGCCGACGTGGCGGCGCGGGCCGGCGACGAGACGATCGACGCGGGCGGGGCGCCGCTGATCCCCGCCCTGGTCAATGGGCACACGCACGCGGCGATGACGCTCTTCCGCGGCTACGGCGGCGACCTGCCGCTGATGCGCTGGCTCGAAGAGAAGATCTGGCCGGTCGAGGCGAAGCTCGACGACGAGGACGTCTACTGGGGGGCACGGCTCGCCTGCGCGGAGATGATCCGCGGCGGCTGCGCCCGCTTCTGGGACATGTACTGGCACCCGCTGGCGACCGCGCGGGCGGTCGAAGACGCCGGCCTGCGCGCCCACCTCGGCGGGCCGCTGTTCGACGCCGACGGCCGCACCGCCGAGATGCAGGCGCAGACGCTGGCCGACAGCGAAGCGCTGGCCGGATGCGCCCCGGCGATCGCCGCCTCGATCGCGCCGCACTCGATCTACATGGTCAGCGAAGCGCTGCTGCGCTGGGCCGGCGAGCAGGCGGCCGAGCGTGGACTCGCCGTCCACCTGCACCTCTCCGAGACCGAGCAGGAGGTCGCCGACTGCGTCGAGGCGCACGGCGTGCGCCCGGCGATCTACCTCGACCGGCTCGGGCTGCTCGGCGAGCGCACCGTGCTCGCCCACGGGGTCTGGCTCGACCAGGAGGAGCTGGAGACGATCGCGGCCCGCGGGGCCACGGTCGTCGCCAACCCGGTCGCCAACATGAAGCTCGCGGTCGGCGGCTTCCTGCCCTACCCGGCGGCGCGCGCCGCCAGCGTCCAGGTCGGGCTCGGCACCGACGGCGCCGGCTCCAATGACTCGCTCGACCTGCTCTCCGACCTCAAGCTCTTCGCCCTGAGCCAGCGCCACGCGAGCGGCGACCCGACCGTGCTGCCCGCGGCCGAGGCGCTGGCGATCGCCGCCGGCGCCCGGGCGCCGCTGCTGCGCGACGGATCCGCCCCCGCGACCCCGTCCGCCACCGCCGCCGGGCTGCTCTCCCCGGGCGCCCCCGCCGACTTCCTGCTGCTGCGCGGCGACTCGCCCGCGCTCGGGCTCGGCGAGCTCGCCTCCGACCTCGTCTACGCGGCGAGCGGCTCGGTCGTCGACACCACCGTCGTCGCCGGCCGCGCGCTGATGCGCGGCAGGGTCGTCGAGGGCGAGGCCGAGATCGTCGCCCGCGCCGCCGAGCGCGCCGGGCGGCTCGGGATCAGCTGAGCGCGCGACACCCGCTGCAACCGGTGCGTTCGCTGTTTGTCGGCCCATGCGCGACAAACAGCGAACGCATCGGTCAGGCCGGCGCGACCGCGGTGCGCCGCAGGGACGCGCGGGCGCCAAAGGCCGCGATCAGGCCAGCGGCCGCGGCCAGAAGCAAAGCTACGCGGGGGTCGTAAGTCTCGGCCAGCCAGCCGGCGAGCGGGCCGCCGATCGGGGTGGTGCCGATGAAGACGACCGAGTAGAGCGCCATCACGCGGCCGCGCATCTCGGGTGAGACGGCGAGCTGCAGGGTCGAGTTGACCGCGGCGGCGAAGGTGACGGCGGCGGCGCCGAGCCCGACCAGGGCGAGCACCTCGAAGGCGAGCGTCGGCATCGCCGCGGCGAACAGGGCCGTGCCGCCGAAAGCCAGTGCCGCGGCGGCGATCAGGCGCGGGCCGGTGCGCCCGCGGGCGCCGGTGACCAGCGCCCCGGCGACCGAGCCGACCCCCATCGCCGTGACCAGCGCCGCGTAGGCGCCGGCCCCGCCCTCGAAGCTGAAGGTCGCCAGCAGTGGCAGCACGACCTGGAAGTTGAAGCCGAAGGTGCCGACCAGGGCCATCAGCGCCAGCGGCACCGCCAGCTCCGGCGTCGCCCGCACGTAGCGCAGGCCGGCGCGGATCGCCCCGCGCTCGCGCTTCGCCACCGGCGGCGTCTGCAGCTGCGCCGGGTCCATCGCCAGCAGGGCGACAACCATCGCGACGAAGGTCAACGCGTTGAGCGCGAAGCAGGGGACGACGCCGACCGTCGCGATCATGATCCCGGCCAGGGCCGGCCCGAGCACACGCGCGGTCTGCACCAGCACGCTGTTGAGGCTGACCGCGTTGACGACGCGCTCGGCGCCGACCAGCTCGATCACGAAGCTCTGCCGGGTCGGGTTGTCGATCGCGAGCACGGCGCCGCGGGCGAAGGCGGCGACGTAGACCATCGCCGGGGTGACGACGCCGGCGGCGGCGACCGCGAGCAGCGCGATCGCCGGCAGCGCCATCAGCACCTGGGTCGCGATCAGCAGCCGGCGCTTGTCGATGCGGTCGGCGAGCAGCCCGCCCCAGGCACCGAAGAGCAGCATCGGCAGGAACTGCAGCGCGGTGACGAAGCCGACCGCGACGCCGCTGCCGGTCAGGCTGAGCACCAGCCAGACCGCGGCGACCATCTGCATCCAGTTGCCCGAGAGCGAGACCAGCTGGCCGATGAAGTAACGGCGGTAGTTGGGAACCGAGAGTGAGCCGAAGCTGCGCCTTACAGCGGCGCTCAACTCGTCACCCCGCGCTCGCCCTCGAGGATGCCCTCGAGGATCGCCGCCGCGCGCTCGAGCGTCGCCACGTCCTCCTGCGGCAGGTCACGCATGCGCCGCGCCAGGTAGGCGTTCTTGCGCCCGCGCAGGCGTCGCAGCCGCCCGCGGCCCGCGGGCGTGACGCTGACCAGGGCACTGCGCCCGTCCGCGGGGTCGGGGGTGCGCTCGACCATTCCCTCGTCGCAGAGCACCCGCAACGTCCGCGTCGCCGTCGGCCGCTTGACCCGCTCGATCGCGGCCAGCTCGCTCGGCGTCAGCGGCCCGTGCCGCTCGACGCTCGCCAGCGCCGCGACCGTCGACGGGCTCAGGTCCACCCCGGCCTCGAACGCCTCCTGCCGCAGCCGCCGCGCCGTGCGCACGATCGCCATCCGCAACCGCGAAGCGGAGTCGGTGAGCGTCGTCTCGGTCGCAAGAAGATTCATTAGCCTTGGTAATTAGTTTAGCAAACTACTCCAGCGACCACCTCACATAGAGATCGCTGGAGCGGTCGAGTCGGTGCGGTCCACCGTGCTAGCCTGACGGTGGGTGTCAATCGTGTGGGGTGGTTCCCCATCGCCAGACTCGACCCGCTCCGGCGGGTCTTGTCGTTTAGGGATGTAGGCACAGGGCGCTGCATGTCGAAGTAGGCGCGGTGAGCCGAGGAGCCGCAGAGGAATCGGTCTACGAGCCGGGCATGGATGCGCGCAGCACGCGGGTGGCGGAGCTGTTCAGCACGCCGATGCTGATCGCGTCGGCGCTGACGATCCCCGCCGTGGCGATCAACGAGTCGCATCCGGGCGGGGCGCTGGAGGGCATCGCCCAGGGGCTCAACTGGGTGATCTGGGTCGCTTTCCTGGTCGAGCTGGTCGTGATGCTCGCCGTCGTGCCCGACCGCCGCACCTGGCTGCGCCACCACCCGCTCGACCTGATCATCGTCGTCTTCACCCCGCCGGTGCTGCCGCCGGGGCTGCAGGGCCTGCGCGTGCTGCGCCTGCTCCGCCTCCTCCGCCTGCTGCGGCTGGCGCAGCTCTCGCGCCAGGTGCTCTCGCTGCAGGGCCTGCACTACGCGGCGCTGCTGGCGGCGCTGACCGCGGTCGCCGGCGGCGCCCTCTTCGTCGGCTTCGAGAAGCAGAACCAGCAGCTCAACGCCTGGGAGGGGATCTACTGGGCGATCACCTCGATGACGACGCTCGGCTCCGAGATCCACCCGACCACGACCGGCGGCCAGATCGTCTCCGTCACCGTCGTCCTCGTCGGCATCTCCTTCGTCGCCCTGCTCACCGGCTCGATCGCCCAGCGCTTCCTCGCCGACCGCGATCCCGACGCAAGTTGACGTTTTTTCCCCACGCCCGTGGGGAAAAAGCTTCAATCCTCGTCGCGGCGCTCGGCGATCTTCGCCTCCAGCTCCTTCATCACGTCGGGGTCGCGCAGGGTGGTGACGTCGCCCAGCGCCCGGCCCTCGGCGATGTCGCGCAGCAGCCGGCGCATGATCTTGCCTGAGCGGGTCTTGGGCAGGTCGCCGGACCAGATCACCCGCTTCGGCCGCGCCAATTTGCCGATCCGCGCGGCGACGTGCTCGCTCAGCTCGGCGGCCATCGCCTCGTCGCCCTCGTGGTCGCCCTCGAGCGTGACGAAGGCGCAGATCGCCTGCCCGGTGTCGTCGTCGCTCTGGCCGATCACGGCCGCCTCGGCGACCTTCGGGTGCGAGACGATCGCCGACTCGACCTCCGCGGTCGAGAGCCGGTGGCCGGAGACGTTGACGACGTCGTCGATCCGGCCGAGCACCCAGAGGCAGCCGTCCTCGTCGCGGCGGGCGGCGTCGCCGACCAGGTAGGTCCCGGCGCCGAAGCGCGAGAAGTAGGTCTCGACGAAGCGCTCGCGCTCGCGGTAGAGCGTGCGCAGCATGCCCGGCCAGGGCCGGCGCAGGACGAGCAGCCCCTCCCCCTGCTCCAGCGGCTCGCCCTCGTCGTCGAAGACCGCGGCCTCGATCCCCGGCAGCGCCTGCATCGCCGAGCCCGGCTTGGTCGCGTCGATCCCCGGCAGCGGCGAGATCATGATCTGCCCGGTCTCCGTCTGCCACCAGGTGTCGACGACCGGGCAGCGGCCGCCGCCGATGACCTCGCGGTACCAGAGCCAGGCCTTGGGGTTGATCGGCTCGCCGACCGAGCCGAGCAGCCGCAGCGAGCTCAGATCGTGCGCCCCGGGATGCTCGGGCCCCCACTTCATGCAGGCGCGGATCGCCGTCGGCGCGGTGTAGAGGATCGTCACCCCGTAGCGCTCGATCGTCTCCCACCAGACGTCCTTGCTCGGGTAGTCCGGCGCCCCCTCGTACATGACGCTGGTCGCGCCGTTGGCGAGCGGGCCGTAGACGATGTAGGAGTGGCCGGTGACCCAGCCGACGTCGGCCGCGCACCAGTAGACGTCGCGCTCGGGGCGCAGGTCGAAGACGTTGCGGTGGGTCCAGGCGGCGCCGGTCAGGTAGCCGCCGCCGCTGTGCAGGATCCCCTTCGGCTTCGCGGTCGAACCGGAGGTGTAGAGGATGAAGAGCGGGTCCTCGGCGCCGAGCGACTCGGGCGGGCACTCGGGCTCGGCGGCCTCCAGCGCCGCCTCGAACCAGACGTCGCGGCCCTCGCGCATCTCGCAGTCCTCGCCGGTGTGGCGGACGACGAAGATCGTCTCGATCGAGCCGACATCGCCCATGACCTCGTCGACCCGGGCCTTGACCGGCGCGGTCCTGCCCTTGCGACGGGCGCCGTCGACGGTGACCAGCGCCTTCGCCGCGGAGAACTCCATGCGCTCGCGCACGGCCTCGGCCGAGAAGCCGCCGAAGACGACGTTGTGGACGGCGCCGATCCGCGCGCAGGCGAGCATCGCGACGACGACCTGGGGGATCATCGGCAGGTAGATCCCGACCACGTCGCCGCGCTCGATCCCGCGCTCGCGCAGGGCGTTGGCGAAGCGCTGCGTGTCGGCGAGCAGCTCGGCGTAGGTGACGTCGCGCTGCTCGCCCTCCTCGCCGCGCCAGTGGTAGGCGACGCGCTCGCCCAGCCCGGCGGCGACGTGGCGGTCGAGGCAGTTGGCGGAGACGTTGAGGCGGCCGTCGGCGAACCACCTGTAGAAGGGCGGGTCGGACTCGTCCAGCGCCTCGCTCGGCGCGCGGTCCCAGTCGAGCAGCTCGGTCGCCTGGCGCAGCCACCAGGCCTCGGGGTCGGCCGCCGCCTCGGCGTAGATCGCCGGATCGCTCAGCCGCGCCGCGGCGACGAACTCGGCCGGCGGCTCGAAGCGCTCGACCTCGAGCAGCTCGCCCAGCCGCCGCTCCAGCCCCGTTGCCTCTTCCGCGCCCATGGATCTCCTTCCTCGACCGGTACCCTCAGCGGGGAACGCTACCCGTTCGCTCAAATGCTCTTCAGGCAGATCATCCACGAGGACCTCGGCTGCGCCTCCTACCTGGTGGGCGACTCGGGCGCGGGCGTCGCCGCGGTGGTCGACCCGCAGTGGGACATCGACCCCTATCTCAACCTCGCCCGCCTGCACGGCGTGCGGATCGAGCACGTACTGGAGACGCACAACCACGCCGACCACGTCAGCGGCCACGGCCGACTCGCCCGCGCCAGCGGGGCGACGATCCACGTCAACCGGCTGGCCGCGGCCGAGTACGAGCACGACCCCTTCGACGACGGCTGGACGCTGGCGCTGGGCGAGGAGGTCGCGATCGAGGCGCTCCACACCCCCGGCCACCGGCCCGAGCACACCTCCTTCCTGCTGCGCGACGGCGAGCGCGGCGGCGACCCGGTCGCGGTGCTGAGCGGCGACTCGCTGTTCGTCGGCGACGTCGCCCGCCCCGACCTGGCGATCGAGCCGCGCGACGGCGCCGCCGGCATCTTCCGCTCCCTGCACGAGCGCCTGCTGACCCTGCCCGACGAGGTCGAGGTCTGGCCCGGCCACCTCGGCGGCTCGCTCTGCGGCAGCTCCGGGATCTCGCTCAAGACCTCCTCGACGATCGGCTTCGAGCGCGGCCACAACCGCGCGCTCGCGATCGCCGACGAAGCGGACTTCATCGAGGACGCGGTCGCCAGCATCGGCGCGCGGCCGCCCAACGTCGAGCACATCGTCGCGCTCAACCGCGGGCCGCTGATCGAGTCGATCGGCTCGCCCGCGCGGCTGACCCCGCGCCGCTTCGAGGCGGCGATCGCGGCCGGCGCCTTCGCCGTCGACTCGCGCACCAACGAGCAGTTCGACGAGGCCCACATCCCCGGCGCGATCAGCGCCTCCGGCTACGACACCGGCTTCGCGACCAAGGTGGCGCAGGTCGTCCCGCCCGAGGGCGAGGTCGTGATCGTCGCCGCCTCCGACGGCAACGAGCTCGAAGCGGCCGAGCTGCTGGCCGCGGTCGGCCTGCGCGTGCAGGGCTTTCTCGGCGGCGGGATGAGCGCCTGGCGGGCCGAGGAGCGGCCGGTGGCGCGGATCGAGCCGATCGGGCCCGACGGCCTGGCGGCGCTGCTCGAGGGCGAGGATCCGCCGCTGGTGCTGGACGTCCGCAACGCCGGCGAGTACGCCGAGAGTCACATCGCCGGCTCGCTGCACATCCCCTACGGGGAGCTGCCGCGGCGGCTCGACGAGCTGCCCCGCGACCGCGCCCTGGCGACGATCTGCAAGGGCGGCAAACGCAGCGGCCTCGCCGCATCGGTGCTGCAGCGCGAGGGCTTCGACACGATTCATGTGGCGCGCGGCGGCGTCGGCACCTGGGCCGCCGAAGGCAGGCCGGTCGAGTCGGCCGAAGTGCCGGCGTAGGCGCTAGGCGGAGCGGGTTCTGGCGGACGGCTCGAGCGCCCGGGCGATTGCGGCTGCTACGGGTTCGGCCTCGCTGGGGTCCAGGGAGCTGACAGTGATCCGGATCGCCGGCGGCGATTTCAAGCGGAACGGGGAACCGGGCATCACCGCCCAGCCGTCCGCCTGCAGGGATTGGACGGTGGCGGTCTCGTTCTCGGCCGGGATCCAGACGTTGAGGCCGCTCCGCGCCTCGACCCCGATGCCCTGCTCGGCGAGGGCGGCGACGAAAGCCCCGCGGCGTTTGGCGTAGGTGTCTGCGGCGCGGTCCAGTTGGCGGGTCACGGACTTGGCCGACAGCAACTCCGCCGCGCAGCGTTGCAGCAGGTGACTGACCCAGCCGGGGCCGACCGACTGGCGGCCGCGGACGCGGCTGATCGTGTGGGGGTCGCCGGCCAGGACCGCGAGGCGCAGGTCGGGGCCGAGCGACTTGGCGAGCGAGCGGGCGGCGGCCCAGCGGCTGCGGCCGGCGGTGAGGGTGACGCGGGGCGCCCCGGCGATCGGGCCGAGGTGGTCGTCCTCGATCGTCATCGCGTCGGGGTGGCGGTCGAGCACGGCGCGTAGCGCGGCGGCGCGCTCGGCGTCGAGCGAGGCGCCGGTCGGGTTCTGGCCGCGCGGGTTGAGCACGACGGCCTCGACCCCCGCCTCCAGCGCCCGCTCCAGCGCCGCCGGGACCATGCCGCGAGCGTCGACGGCGACCGGCCGCAGGGCAAGGCCGAGCGCCCGCAGCAGGTAGAGCAGCCCGGCGAAGCCCGGGTCTTCGACCGCGACCGCGTCGCCGGGTCGCAACCGCGCCTCGAGCGCCCGCTCGATCCCGTCGAGCGCGCCGCTGACGACGGCGAGCTCGGCCGCGTCGATGCCGTCGCGCTCGAGCTCGGCGCCGACCAGCTCGAGCAGCCGGGGGTCGGCCGGGTCGCCGCCGTAGAGCTGGCGCGGCGGCTCGACCCGTCGCAGCACCGGCGCCAGGTCGGGGAGCAGCGCCGGGTCGGGGTTGCCGCTGGCCAGGTCGCGCACGCCCGGCTGCACCGCGATGCCGGCCGACGGCGCGGCGACCGGTGGCCGCCAGCTGACCACCGTGCCGCTGCGCGGGTGGCTGACGACGAGGCCGCGCGAGCGCAGGTCGCGGAAGGCGGCGGCGACGGTCGTCGGACTGACGCCGAGCTCGGTCGCGAGCGAGCGCACCGGCGGCAGCGCCGCGCCCGCGGGCAGCTCGCCGCTCTCGATCCCGCGCTCGATGCTGGCCGCGATCGCGGCGGCCCCGTCGCCGCTTATCCGATACTGTGCCAGTTCAGTGGATATATCTGTACTGTAACAGATTGGAAGGGCTGGCGATGGCAGACAGGGCGAGGACCAGGGTGACGCGGATGCCGAGCCGGGCGAGCTACGAGCGCGAGGCGATCGCGGCGATCCTCGACGAGGCGATCGTCTCCCACGTCGGCAGCGTCGGTCCCGACGGCTCGCCGGTCGTGATCCCCACCCTGCACGCCCGCATCGGCGAGCGCCTCTACATCCACGGCTCGGCCGCGAGCCCGACCCTGCGCCGCGCCGCGCGGGCCGAGATCTGCCTCACCGCGACCCTGCTCGACGGGCTCGTCCTCGCCCGCTCCGCCGTCCACCACTCGGTCAACTACCGCTCCGTCGTCGTCTTCGGCCAGGCCGAGCGGCTCGAGGCGTCCGAAGAGAAGCGCGCGGCGCTGGAGGCGTTCACCGAGAAGCTCGTGCCCGGGCGCTGGGGCGACGCCCGGCCGCCGACCGCCCAGGAGCTGAAGGCGACGGCCGTGCTGTCCCTGCCGCTCGACGAGGCCTCGGCCAAGCTGCGCAGCGGCGGCCCGCTCGACGACGAGGAGGACTACGAGCTGCCGGTCTGGGCCGGCACCGTCCCGATCCGCCTGGTCAAAGACGCGCCCGAGCCCGACGAGCGCCTCAAGCCCGACGTCGAGCTTCCGGCCTACCTCAGTAGCCCGGCGGGTGGCGGAGGATGAAGCCGCTGCTGGTGTAGACCGGGGTCTCGTGCCAGCGCGGGCCGGCGCCGCCGGAGGTGTCGAAGGCGAGCCCGGCGATCAGCACCCAGGCGTGGCCGGCGTTGGCGTAGACGGTGATCCACTTGCCGGCGCCCGCTTCGCCCCAGGTCGAGAGGCCGGTCGAGTCGAGAGGGCTGCTGAGGAAGCCGCCGCCGTTGAGGGCGAAGCTGACCGCGCCCGAGCAGTCGTAGCCGGAGGAGCTGAAGGAGCCGTGGCCGCCGCCCCAGACGTAGGGGGTCGAGGCGATCGAGTTGGCGGCTTCGATCGCCGCCGCGACCGCCGGCGGGGCGGAGCTGGGGACGCTCGCCTGGCTCGGCGAGATGAACTTGGCGGTCTCGCCCGGGGTCAGCGGCGCCGGCGCGCCGGCCGGGGTGGGCGCGCCCGAAGAGGCGAGCTGTTCGGAGATCGAGGCGAGGTTGTTGCTGAGCGCGGCTTCGCGCGATTCGAGCGCTTCCAGGTCGGCGCGGCGCTGCGCCTGCGCCGCCTTCAGCTCGGCGAAGCGGGCGCCCGCCTCGGCGCTCGCCGCCTCGGCCTCGCGCTCCTTGACCGCGATCGCGTCGCGGGCGTCCTTCAGCTGCGCGCGGATCTCGGCCATCCGCTCGACCGCGTCCTGCGCTTCGTCGCGCAGGCCCTTGACCCGGTCGGCGACGGAGTCGTCGTAGTCCTGGATCCGGCTGAGGTATTCGGCCTGCACGCTCGCCTGCGACCAGCTCTCCGAGTCGAGCACGAGGTTGAGCGCGTCCGGCGTGCCCGCCTCGTAGATCGCGACGAGCCGCTCGCGCAGCACCTTCAGCGCCCGCTGCAGTCGGGCGCGGATCCGCTCGAGCCGCTCCTCTTCGGCTTCCAGCTCGGCGGTCGCCCGGTCGAGCTCGCCCTGCTTGGCCGCGAGCTCGGACTCGAGCGCCTGTTGTTCCTGGCGCAGGCGCGAGACTTCGCCCAGCATCGTGTCGATCGCCCGGTTCTGCTCGGCGATCGAGGCCGCGACCGAGCGCTGGCCCTCGCGCACCCGGTCGAGCTTGCCCTGGGTCGCGTCGTATTCCTCGCGCAGGGTCTCCGCCGGCGCGCTGGCGACGCCGATCGCGCAGACGGCGACCAGCAGCACGATCGCCGCCGGAAACGCCAGCCTGGCGTTGCGCTCTGTGGAGAAGAAGCCCATCGACTCCCGCCCACCCCGCAGAACGGGGTGCAAGCGGGAGTCGCGAGGCTACAGAGGTAGCGGCGAAATTGTTAGGAGTTGCTAATAACCTGCAACTCCCGTTGCAAGATCAGGCCAGCAGCTTGGCCTTCGCCGCCTCGAACTCCTCGCCGCTGAGCGCGCCCTTCTCCTTCAGGTCGTTGAGCTTGTGCAGCTCGTCGGCGGCGGAGCCGGCGCCCGCCTGCTCGCGCACGTATTCGTCGAAGTGCTTTTTCGCGTCAGCCTGGGCTTTGATCGTGCGGTCGCGCATGCCGCTGCCGCGTGCGATCAGGTAGATCAGCGCCGTCAGGAAGGGGATCACGACTAGAAAGAGCACCCAGGCCGCCTTGCCCCAGCCAGACATCGCGTGGTCGCGGAAGAGGTCGGTGATGATCGTGAACAGGATCCAGATCCAGATCACGAGGAAGAAGATCTCGAGACAGATCAGGAGCAGATGGCCGAAGCTGATATCGGCGAATGGCAACAAGGAGGTTCCTTTCGTGGGGGCGAGAGCGGATGATCGTAATCCACTCGTAAGGTCTTGGCGCGATACTGCGGCAGATGGCTCGCCTCTCGATCCTCGCAATCTGCGCTGCGGCGCTGTTCGCCGCCGGCTGCGGCGGCAGCGACGAGAGCACCGCCTCCGGCGGCGCCTCGCAGACCGAAGCGACCACGGCCGCCGCCACGACCGAGGCATTCTCCAGCGCCCGCCGCAACAAGCGGCAGGCGAGGGGCAAGAAGATCAAGGTCGTCGGCTCGCAGTTCGGCCGCGTCGTCGCCGACGGCCGCGGCGAGGCCTTCTACCTCTTCGACAAGGAGAAGGGCAAGCGCAGCCAGTGCTACGGCGCCTGCGCCCGCGCCTGGCCACCGGTCCTGACCAAGGGCAGGCCGCGCGCCGGCAAGGGGGCAAAGGCACGCCTGCTCGGAGTCACCCGGCGCAAGAACGGCAAGCTCCAGGTGACCTACAAGGGTCACCCGCTCTACTACTACGTCGACGACCGGCCGGGCCTGATCCTCTGCCAAAACGTCCCCGAGTTCGGCGGCCTCTGGCTCGTGGTCAAGCCGAACGGCGACCCGGTCACCTGAGCCCTACGCGCGCTGGGCGAACAGCACCGCGGCCACCGCGGTCGCCAGGTTGAGGCTGGAGACGCCCTCCCGCATCGGGATCCCGAGCCTCGCGTCGGCGCGCCCGAGCAGCTCCTCGCTGAGCCCGTAGCGCTCGGTGCCGAAGGCGAGGATCGCGCGCGGCGGCAGCTGCGCCTGCCGCAGGCTCTCGCCGCCGGGGTCGATCGCGACCAGCGGGCGGTCGTGCGCGGGGAGGCTCTCGAGTGGCGCCTGGCGCGTTTCCCGTCCACTGGACGGGAAACACGCCACCGGCGCGACCGGCAGGGCGAAATGGAGGCCGGCGGCAGCGCGCAGGGCGTCGGGGTGCCAGGGGTCGTTGGGGCCGGTGGTGAGCACGCCGGCGGCGTCGGCGGCGGCGGCGACCCGCACGCAGGCGCCCATATTGCCCATCGTGCGCGGGTCCTCGAGCAGGACCAACGGCGCCTCGCCGGGCGCGGCGAGCACCGCCTCGACCTCGACCGCGGGCCGGCGGGCGATCGCGACGACGCCGGTGCGCGGCGCCTGCGGCACCAGCTCGGCGATGACCTCGGCGGCGACGGGCGTGGTGCGCTCGCCGAGCAGATCGCCCAGATCGGGCGCCAGCCCGGCCGCCAGCTCGCGCAGCTGCGCCTGATCGGCGGCGACCGCCTCGACCACCTCGGCGCCGAAGCGCAGCGCGTGCTTGAGCGCGTGGAATCCCTCCAGCACCGCCAGCTCGCGGTCGCGCCGCGCGCTGCGGAAGCGGCGGATCAGCGCCTGCTCGTCGGCCTCACTCACCGCCGCATCATGACCCGATCGCGCGGCGCAGCGCTCAGCCGGAGGCGAGCGCGCGGCCGGCGTCGTCGGGCAGGCCGGCCAGAAACGGGCTGAGGCGACGGCCGACGATCTTGCCCTCCGGCTGCGGCCAGAGCGGCTCGCGGCTCAGCTGCGAGGATTCGCCCTCGCGGCCGCTCAGCTTGCCGTAGAGGTAGCGCGGCTCCTCCCCGGTCCAGAGCACCGCGCGCAACACGGGGTCGAAGGGCGCCGCCTCGACCTCGCAGCCGGCCGCCGCGGCGATCGCGGCGGCGGCGACATCGGCCTCCTGCGTCGCGATCCCGCCCTGCTTGACCGGGAAGGCGGAGACGTCACCCGCGGCGTAGACGCGCTCGGCGCCGCTCACGCGGCAGTGCTCGTCGACCGGCAGGAAGCCTTCGGCGTCGGCGGGCAGGCCGTCGATGCGACGGCCCTCTAGCCGCGGCAGGCTGACCACGGCCCCGGCCTCGATCGGATCGCCGGGCGCAACCCGCAGGCTGCCGTGCTCGAAGGCGACCGGATGGACGCCGCAGCGCAGGCCAACCCCCCGCTCGGTCAGCAGCGCGGTCATCTGCTCGCCGACCGCGCGGCCGAAGAGCTGCAGCGGCGCCTCCTCTGGCGTCGCCACTGTGAGCCTGGCGTCGGCGATCCCCGACCTGGCCAGCACAGTCGCGCCGAGCAGCGCCAGCTCGTAGAGCGGCAGGCCCCAGCTGCGACCGCCCGGCATCGTGAAGACGACGTCGCGCAGCATGCCGGCGCGCAGCTTGCGCACGATCGCGCCGAACCCGCCTTCGTCGGCCGCGCCCCAGAAGGTGACGGCGCCGGGGACGGCCCAGAGCGACCGCGCGCCGCAGGCGACCACGAGGAAGTCGTAGGGCAGCCGCTCGCCGTCGCGGGCCGTCGCCGACCGCTCCTGCGAATCGACCGAGTGGATGCCGCCGAGGCGAAAGCCGGCGCCCATCCGCTGGGCCAGGTCGCCGAGGTCGTAGCGGAGGACGTGCGCGGCGCCGAAAGGCTCGCCGACGGCAAAGGGGCGGTAAACGAACTCCGCCCGCGGCGCGCAGAGCTCGACCTCGAGCCGCTCGCCGCCGAGCTCGCGCAGCGCCAGGGCCGCCTCGAGCGCGGCGACGCCGCCACCGGCGATCAGGACTTTCGAACCCACCCGCCCGACACTAGGGCCGCCGCCCCGCGCTTCCATCCGCAGAGCGCCGCAGCGGGGCTGCGGCTTTACCCCGATGGCCGCTCGACCGATGCCAGCGGGCGCGCTCAGCCGCTGGTGATGCCGCCCGAGACCCCTCCGCCGCCGCCCGAGGGCGCCGGGGCGGGTGCGGGCGCAGGAGCCGGCGTGGGCGCAGCCTGCTGCTCGCCGCCCCGGTCGTCCTGCTCGTCCTTTTCTTCCTCTTCGTCGCCTTCTTCTTCGAAGCCTTCGAGGTCGTACTCATCCTCGGAGGAGCCGGCGGAGCCCGAGGAGGCGCTGGTCTCGTCGCTGTCGAGGCCTTCGAGGTCCGGCAGCGTCGCCGGCTGCTCGAATGCGGCGCATTCGGCGCTGTTGGCCGCTTCCATGAAGGAGCGCCAAATCGGGCCGGCGGTGGTGCCGCCGTAGCCGGTCGCTTCGCGCGTCGCCGGGTGGCCGACCCAGACCGCGGTCGAGTAGCGCGGCGTGTAGCCGGCGAACCAGGCGTCGGCGAGCTCCTCCGAGGTGCCCGTCTTGCCCGCCGCCTCGCAGCCGATCGAGGTGTAGCCGGCGCCGGTCCCCTGCGTGATCACGCCCTCCAGCAGCCGCGTCACTTCGTAGGCCTCGCCCTCGCTGAGCACGCGCTCGCCCGCGTCGGGATCGGGTTCGTCGACGTCGCCGTCGGGGAACTCGACCCGGGCGACCGCGGTCGCGTCGTGGTGGACGCCGCCGTTGGCCAGGGTCGCGTAGGCGGAGGCCATTTCGAGCGGGGTGACGCCGACCGCGAGCCCGCCGATCGACTCGGCCGGCACCGATTCGAGCGGCGCCTCGATGCCCATCTCGCGCGCCGTCTCGGTGACGGCGTCGGGGCCGACGTCGAGGTCGAGCTGGGCGAAGACGACGTTGGTCGAGTGCCAGGTCGCCGAGGCGAGCGACATCGTGCCGCCACCGCCGGGCTCGGCGTTTTCGACTTTCCACGGCGGGCCGTTGCCGGGCGGGTCGAGCGTCTTCGGCGAGCTGCCGTCGTAGTAGGTCGTGTCGGGGTCGATCCCCTGCTTGATCGCGGTCGCGAGCACGAAGGTCTTGAACGAGGAGCCGGGCTGGCGGTGCGCCTGCCAGGCGTAGTTGAATTCGCTTTCGTCTTCGGAGCCCTCGGTCGAAGCGAGCGCGACGATCGCGCCGTCCTCGGGATCGACCGAGGCTAGCCCCGCCGCCGGCCCGCCCCCGGCGTAGCAGACGCCGCAGGAGTCGACCGCTTCCTGCGCCCGTTCCTGCAGCTCGGGATCGATCGTCGTGTAGGCCTTGAGCCCGCCGTAGCGGACGGTGTTGAGACCGTACTTGTCGATCAGCTCCTGCTGGACGAGGTCGAAGAGCAGGCGATCGCTGACCACGCGGTACTTCTCGCCGGGATCGAGGCCGAGCCCCTTCGCCGCGGCCTTCTCGTATTCCTCGCCGCTGATGTAGCCCTGGTCGCGCATCGCCGCCAGCACCTGGTTGCGGCGCTTGAGCGCCGCGCGCGGATCGAGCAGCGGGTTGTATTCGGACGGCGCCTGGGGGAGCCCGGCGATCAGCGCCGACTCGGTCAGCTCGAGTTGCCGCGCAGGCTTGTCGAAGTAGGTCTGCGCCGCCGCCTCCGCGCCGACCGCGGTCTCGCCTTCGACCGTGCCGTAGGGGGCGGTGTTGAGATAGGCGGTGAGGATCCACTTCTTCGAGTGCTTTTCCTCCATCTCGTAGGCGAGGTGGGCTTCGATCAGCTTGCGCTCGATCGTCGGCGCCGGGTTGCGGATGTAGAGGTTGCGGACGAGCTGCTGGGTGATCGTCGAGGCGCCCTGCACCGGCTTGCCGCCGGCCTGCAGGTTCTTCCAGGCGGCGCGCACGATCCCGGCCGGGTCGATCGCGCCGTGCTCGAAGTAGTTGCGGTCCTCGATCGCGACCGTCGCGTATTTGAGGTTCTGCGGCAGCGCCCGGGCCCGTACCGGCTGGCGGATGCTGCTGGCGCTGATGAAGCCGATCAGGCTGCCGTCGGCGGCGTAGATCGCCGAGGAGCGGCCCTTCTGCACGGGCTTCAGGCTGGCCAGCGGCGGCGCTGAGTTGTAGATGTCGATCGCCCAGCTCGCGCCGACCCCGCCGGCGACGACGAGGCCGATGCCGAAGACGGCAAGCATCGCCGTCAGCTTGCGCCTCCAGCTCACGCCGTGCGAATGCCTACGGCGCAGCCGCCGCTCCCGGGTCGTCATCGCCAAAAATTCTATTGAGGTGGGTTGCTCGGCCCTTTTCGCTCTGGCAAGCGCAATTTCACGTGCGCGCGGTGCTCAGGCGGCGGCCCGGATCCGCGCCCGCCACTGCTCGGCGTCGAACTCGGCGGGCTCGGTCTCGCGCAGGAAGCGTTCGAGCGCGGCGATGAAGCGGCCCGGCGCCTCGAGCTGCGGCAGGTGGCCGACGTCCTCGAAGACCTCGAGCCTGCTGCCGGGGATCGCCTGCACGGCGTCTTCGCCGTGGCGGGCCGGGATGATCGAGTCGCGGGCGCCCCAGACGATCAGCACCGGCACGGCCTCGGCCAGGTAGAGCCGGTCGCCGGCGGCGACGCGCTGGCCGCCGGTGCCGACGACGGCCCGCAGCGTGTCGAGGAAGGCGGCGCGGCGCGGCCCGTCCTCGAGCGAGGCGTAGCCGCGGGCGATCTCGGCGAGGTCGGCGCCGGGGCGCAGCCCGACCGCGCCGAGCCCGCGCCCGAGGACCGAGCCGATCCGCTGCCCGGCGCCGGCGGTGACCGCGATGAAGAGGTCGGCGCCCGGCAGCGCCGCGGCGCGCAGGACCGGGCTCACCTCCGGGCCGAGGCCGCCGCTGGAGACGAGCACGAGGCGCTCGACCATCTCCGGGAACTGGTAGGCGAGCTGCATCGCGACGCCGCCGCCGAGCGAGTGCCCGACCACGGTCGCGCGCTCGTGGCCGAGCGAGAGCAGCAGGTCGCGCAGGCCGGCCGCGAGGGCGCCGATCGAGTAGTCGCCGCCGCCCGGGTCGGAGGCGCCGTGGCCGGGGAAGTCCGGGGCGATCACCGTGTGGTGGCGGGCCAGCGGCTCGATCACCTCGCTCCAGTTCTCGCAGGTGCCGGCGATCCCGTGGACCAGCAGCAGCACCGGGCCGTCGCCCGCCTCCATGTAGGAGACGGAACGGCCGTGTACGGTCGCAGTCGCGATCTTGGCCTCGGGCATGGGAACACAGTACGCCCCCGCAGAGACGGGGTTACCGCGACGAGGCCGCTAGCCTGCTCCTGTGCCCAGCTTCCTGCACACCTGTTACCGGATCGGCGAGATCGAGCGCTCGGTCGCCTTCTACGAGAAGCTCGGCTTCGAGGAGGTCGCGCGGATGCCGATCGGCGACGAGGCGATCAACGTCTTCATGGGCATGCCGGGCGAGGATCCGCGGCTCGAGCTGACCTACAACCACGGCATCGACTCCTACGAGCACGGCAGCGGCTACAACCACATAGCCCTCGCCGTCGACGACCTCGACGGCACCCTCGCCGAGCTGGCCGGCCAGGGCATCGAGCCCGAGAAGCCCCCCTACCGCCCCGGCAACCGCACCGAAGGCCACCGCATAGCCTTCGTCCGCGACCCCGACGGCTACCGGATCGAGCTGATCGGCGAGTAGTCGTGCCGACGCAACGCTGGCGTCGTCCGCCGCAGGCTAGCCGGCCTTGGACTGCCAGCCGAACCGTCCAGCGAACTCCTCGAAGCAGCTAGGACACACCCACTCGCCGCCGACGGGCCCAGCCGTATAGCCCGAAGTCAAGATCTCTGGGTCAGTCTCAACCGCCCGGCGACTCGCCTCCGACAACTCGGGATCCATGAGCTTTGCCCAGCAGAAGATGCAGTGATCATGATCCCAGCTGGCCTTATGGGTCCGGTACGAACTGAACTCAAGCGTGGTGCCGGGCGGGAAGATGTCCTCCTGCCCACTCTGACCCCAGTGATCCGGATCGCGTGAGATGCAAGCAATCATATTCGGCGAACCCCATCGACTGGCGCGGCAGTCCGTGTCTACTCCAGGTGGAGCTGCGACGGCTACCGGATCGAGCTGATCGGCGAGTAGGGCCTTCAGGCCGCGTAGAGCTCCAGGCCGTCGAGAACGGGCGCGATCCGGTCGAAGTCCGTATCGAGGCTCCAGAGGGTGTGACCACTGCGAGCAGCGGCGACGGCGATGGTGAGGTCGGTCAGGGGGAGTGTCTGCCCGGCCTGGCGAAGACGACGGGCGACAGCGCCGACCTCCTCCCAGGCGGTCCGATCGAGATCGGCCATCGGCAGGCCGCCGACGGTACCGACGATCGCCTCGCGCTGACCGTCTCCCGCCCCCGCCAGCAACTCGGCGAGAACGGGGCCGCAGATCGCAACCTCACCGTCTTCGATCAGTTCTTCTAGGCGATCTCCGTCCGGCCCGCTGGTACTGCGGAAGTAGGGGATCCACACCGAAGTGTCCGGCAGAACCATCAGATGTGTCGGTCGATCGCACGCATCTCTTTCGAGACGTCTTCGATCTCGATCTTTCCGCGCATCCTCAGCAGCCAGTCGACCGCGCCACGACGGACGTGGTCTTCGATCGCCGTCTCAACCGCTTTGGTCTTGGTCATCTCCGGGTGGCGGGCCATCAGAGCCTCCATCAAATCGTCTTCCAGGTCGAGCGTGGTTCGCATGGCATAAATATGCCATATACAGATGATGTTGTCATAGGGACATAAGGCCCTGGCCACGAAATCTCTCCCCCCTCTGCGCTAGTACGCTCATCGGAATGGCGCAGATTGCGGCGATTACGGGGGCTTCGAGCGGGATCGGGGAGGCGACGGCGCGGGCGCTTGCGGGGGACGGCTTCGAGGTCGTGCTGGGCGCGCGGCGGACCGAGCGGCTGGAGCGGATCGCGGCGGAGGTCGGCGGCGAGGCGGTCGCGCTCGACGTGACCGATCCGGCCTCGGTCGCCGCCTTCGCCGAGCGACTGCCGCGCTGCGACGTGCTCGTCAACAACGCCGGCGGCGCGCTCGGGCTCGAACCGCTGGCCGAGAGCGACGAAGAGAAGTGGCGGACGATGTACGAGTCGAACGTGCTGGGGACGATGCGGGTGACCAAGGCCCTGCTCCCGCGCCTGATCGAGTCGGGCGACGGCCACGTCGTCTCGGTCACCAGCATCGCCGGCTTCGAGGCCTACCGCGGCGGCGCCGGCTACGTCGCCGCCAAGCACGCGCAGCGCTCGATGCAGCGGGTGTTGCGCCTGGAGCTGCTCGGCGAGCCGGTGCGGGTGACCGAGATCGCCCCCGGCATGGTCGAGACCGAGTTCTCGCTGGTCCGCTTCGACGGCGACGAGGAGGCCGCCCGGCGCGTCTACGAGGGGCTCGAGCCGCTGCGCGCGGAGGAGATCGCCGAGTGCATCCGTTGGGCGCTCGCCCAGCCGTCCCACGTCAACATCGACGAGATCGTCGTCCGACCCCGCGCCCAGGCGGCCGCGGCCGAGGTGCACCGCTCACAGTAGCCAGCTGTTGCATAATCTGCCCACTGACTGTGCATATAATGCCCACTCAACGGGCAAATTATGCAAGAACTCGAACGCGCCATAGCCCCCCGCCTCCTCGCCGCCCTCAACGACACGCCTGCGGTGATGATCGTCGGCCCAAGACAGGCCGGCAAGAGCACGCTGGTCAAAGAGCTGGCGGGCGGAGCACATCCGGCCCGCTACGTGAGCCTCGACGACCTGCGCACGCTGGAGGCGGCACAGGAGGACCCGGTGGGCTTCGTCGAGACCGCCGGCGAGCCACTGGTCATCGACGAGATCCAGCGCGTGCCGGAGCTGCTGCTGCCGATCAAGCTGGCGATCGACGAAGACCGGCGCCCAGGTCGCTTCATCCTCACCGGCTCGGCCCAGGTGATGGTGCTGCCGACGGTGTCGGAGTCGCTTGCCGGCAGAGTCGAGATCCACACGCTATGGCCCTTCTCACAAGCGGAGATCGAGGGCGTGGCAGGCGGCCTGGTCGGATCGCTGCTCGGGAGCGACTCGCCGCCCCCGGAGGCGCCCGCCACGTCGCGTTCGGAGTTGCTCGACCGCGTATCGCGCGGCGGCTTTCCGGAGGTGGTGGCGCGTGCGCCGGGCGCGCGCCGCGAGGAGTGGATCGACGCCTACCTGAGCGCGATCACGCAACGCGATCTCCGCGACCTGGCCAAGATCGAGCGGCTGGGTGAGGTTCCGGCGATCCTCGCCTCGCTCGCCGCGCGTGTTCGGGCGCCGCTGAACAAGGTCGAGCTGAGCAGCTCGGTCGGTATCCCGCGCAGTTCGCTCGATCGCTACCTGACGCTGCTGGAGCACGTCTTCCTGGTGCGTCGCCTGCCCGCCTGGCACACGAACCTGGTCAAGCAGGTGACCAAGTCCCCCAAGCTTCTCCTTTCCGACTCGGCGCTGCTGATGAGCCTGCTCCGCGTCGATCGGGACCGGCTCGGGGACGACGCCTCGCTGCTCGGCAGCGTGACGGAGTGCTTCGTCGGCATGGAGCTGGCAAAGCAGATCGCGGCCTCCCCCGCTCGCGCCTCGCTGCATCACTTCCGCACCGCTCGCGGAGCTGAGGTCGACTTCGTGCTCGAAGGAGCCGGGGGGCGTGTCGCCGGTGTCGAGGTCAAGCCCTCCGCCACGGTTCGTCGCGGGGATTTCAAGCATCTTGCGACGCTGCGCGACCGACTCGGACCGGAGCGCTTCGCCCGCGGAGTCGTCCTCTACAGCGGCGGCGAACGGCTCTCGTTCGGCGAGCGGCTCGAAGCCTGGCCGATCTCGACGCTGTGGACGACGGCGGCAGGCCAGGGGCCTCCGCAGAGCTGAGCGTCCAGCACGGGCGATAGGGTGCTCACCGCTCTAGTTTGGGAGACCGTAGAGGTGAGAGGAGAGGGCCTTGAAACTGGTGATCGGGATCGTGCGGCCTGAGAAGGCCAACGACGTGCTGGAAGCGCTCTACCGGGCGGAGGTCCGGGGCGTCTCGCTGAGTCGTGTCGAGGGACACGGCGGCGAGCTGGAGCGGGTCGAGACCTACCGCGGTACGACCGTGAAGATGGGCCTCGAGGACAAGGTCCGCTTCGAGGTCGCGGTCTCCGACGAATTCACCCAGCCGACGGTCGAGGCGCTCTGCGAGGGCGCCCGCACCGGCGAGGTCGGCGACGGCAAGATCTTCGTCGTGCCGCTCGAGCAGGCGGTCCGGATCCGCACCGGCGAGTCCGCCGAGGCGGCCGTGACCCCGGTGGCGAGCCGATGAGCCCCGCGATCGACACCGGCGATACCGCCTGGATGCTGGCCTCGACCGCGCTCGTCCTGCTGATGACGATCGGCCTGGGGATCTTCTACGCGGGCCTGGTCCGCGCCAAGAGCTCGCTCAACACCTTCATGATGTGCGTCTCGGCGATGGCGATCGGCGGGATCAGCTGGGCGCTGCTCGGCTACTCGCTCGCCTTCGACGGCGAAGGAGCGCTGATCGGTGGGCTGGGACACGTCGCGCTCAGCGGCGTCGGCTTCGAGCCACGCGGCGAAGGCACGATCCCCCATCTCGTCTTCATGGCCTTCCAGGGGACCTTCTGCATGATCACCGTGGCCCTGGTCTCCGGCGCCGTGGTCGAGCGCATGCGCTTCGGCGCCTGGATGGTCTTCGCCACGCTCTGGTCGCTGCTGGTCTACGCCGTGCTCGCCCACTGGGCCTTCGGCGGCGGCTGGCTGGCGGCCGAGGGAGTGCTCGACTTCGCCGGCGGCGTCCCGGTCGAGATGGGCTCCGGCTTCGCCGCCCTGGCGGCGGCGCTGGTCGTCGGCTCGCGCAAAGACTACGGCCGCCAGGCGCTGCTGCCGCACAACGCGGTCTACGTCCTGCTCGGCGCCGGCATCCTCTGGTTCGGCTGGTTCGGCTTCAACGGCGGCAGCGGCCTCGGCATCAACGACGCCGGCGTGCTCGCCTTCGTCAACACCCTGCTGACCCCGGCCGCGGCGCTGCTGACCTGGTTCGTGCTCGACCTGATCCGTGGCCGCCGCGTGACCGCGGTCGGGGCCGCGACCGCGATCATCGTCGGCTGCGTGCTGATCACCCCCGCGGGCGGCTTCATCAGCCCCGGCTGGGCGATCGCGCTCGGCTTCCTCGGCGCCCTGCCCTGCTACGCGATGATCGTCTGGCGGCCGCGCACCCGCGTCGATGAGACGCTCGACGTGCTCGCCGCCCACGGCATCGCCGGCTTCACCGGCATCCTCTTTCTCGGCCTGGTCGCGCAGGTCGGCTGGAACGGGGTCGCCGACGGGCTCTTCTACGGCGACGCCGGCCAGTTCTGGTCGCAGGCGCTGGCCGCGGCGGTCACCCCCGCCTACGCCTTCATCGCCACCTTCATCCTGCTCAAGCTGGTCGGCGCGGTGATGCCGCTGCGGGCGAGCGAACACGACGAGGCGGTCGGCATGGACGTCGTCTACCACGGCGAGGAGGCCTACCCGAGCGGCGAAGGCGCGATCCTGGTCACGCCCGAGTCCGAGCGCGAGCTGCTGGTGGCCGACCCGGGCTGAGCGGCGCCGAGCCGCTCAGCTTCGCCCTGAGAGCTCGGCCAGGCGGCGTTCGAGAAAGCGGCGCTCGACCTCGTTGCCGCTGAGCTCGAGCGCGCGCTCGCAGGCGGCGGCCGCCTCGGCCTCGCGGCCGAGGCGGCGCAGCAGGTCGGCGCGGGCCGAGTGGAGCGGCTGGTAGCCGTCGAGGCCCTCGATCGCGTCGATCAGCTCGAGCCCGCGCTCCGGGCCCTCCGCCATCGCCACCGCCGCCGCCCGGTTGAGCTCGACCACCGGGCTCGGCGCCGCCAGCGCCAGCCACTCGTAGAGCCGCACGATCCGCTCCCACTCGGTCTCGGCGGCGCTCGGCGCGCTCGCGTGCGCGGCCGCGATCCGGGCCTGGATCGCGTAGGGGCGCGGGCCGGCCGCGGCGGCCTGCTCGGACAGCACCAACCCCTCGGCGATCCGCTCCGCGTCCCAGAGCGCGCGGTCCTGCTCGTCCAGCGGCACCAGTTCGCCGGCGGCGTCGACCCGCGCGGCGCGGCGCGAGTCGTTCAGCAGCATCAGCGCCAGCAGGCCCTTCGCCTCGGCCTCCTCCGGCATCAGCGCGACGAGCAACCGCGCCAGCCGGATCGCCTCCTCGCTCAGCTCCTCGCGCACCAGACTGCCGGCGCTCGCCGCCAGGTAGCCCTCGTTGAAGATCAGGTAGAGCGTCGCCAGCACCGCCGGCAGCCGCTCGGGCATGCGCTCGCGGCCGGGGACCTCGTAGCGGATGCCGGCGGCGCCGATCTTGCGTTTGGCCCGCACCAGCCGCTGCGCCATCGTGCTCTCGGCGATGAGGAAGGCGCGGGCGATGTCGGCGGTCGAGAGGCCGCCGAGCGTGCGCAGGGTGAGCGCGATCCGCGCCTCCGGCGCGAGCGCCGGGTGGCAGCAGGTGAAGACCAGACGCAGTCGGTCGTCCTCGATCTCGCCGGCTCGCTCGAGCTGATCGCCGGGCTGCTCGGCCGGCGGCCGCAGCTGCTCCAGGCGCTCGAGGATCCCCTCCTTGTCGCGCAGCGTGCGCTCGCGCCGCAGCCGGTCGATCGCCCCGTTGCGGGCGACCCGCACGATCCAGGCGCCGGGGTTGTCGGGCACGCCGTCGCGGGACCAGCGCTCGAGCGCGACGAGGAAGGCGTCCTGCACCGCCTCTTCGGCGGCGTCGAAGTCGCCGAGGACGCGGATCAGCGTCGCCACCGCGCGCCCCGACTCGTGCCGGAACGTGCGGTCGACGACGCTGTCGCGGTCCGCCGCTACGAGCCCTCCGCGCCGCTCTCGACGCGCGACATCAGGTCGCTCTCCTCGGTGATCAGCGGCCGCACCTCGATCGTGCCCTCCTGCATCGGCGCCTTCTTCGCCCAGGCGAGCGCCTCGTCGAGGTCGGTGCACTCGAGCACCCAGAAGCCGGCCAGCCACTCCTTGGTCTCGGCGAAGGGGCCGTCGGTGACGCTGCGCGCATCGCCCTCGAAACGGACGGTGGTCGCGGTGTCGCTGCGGTCCAGGCCGGCTCCGAGCACCATCGCCCCCGCCTCTTCGAGTTCCTTGTTGTAGGCGTTCATCGCGTCGAAGGTCGCCTTCATCTCCTCCGGCGAGATCTCCTCCCAGTTGTGGGTCTGGCTCTCGTCTCCGATCAGTCCAAGCAGGTATTGCATCGCGGGCTTCCTTTCTGTCTCGGCAGCGCCATTCGCCGCCTCTAAAACTACGACGAACGGGCCGGCGCCAGATCGACACCCCCGCCGAAATCTCTTTGCGATCAGGCGCGCAGGCGGTAGCCGCGGCTGAACAGGCGCAGGTTGACGGCGAAGATCGCCGCGGTCGCCGCGAACAGGGCGAGCAGCGAGAGCGCGACGCTGACTTCGCTGTAGCCGAGGAAGCCGTAGCGGACCAGGTTGATCATGTAGAAGAGCGGGTTGAAGTGGGTCAGGGTCTGGAACGGCTCCGGCAGCAGCGTCGCCGAGTAGAAGACGCCGCCGAGGAAGATCAGCGGCTGCAGGACGAAGGTCTGGGCGAAGGCGACGTCGTCGAACTGCTCGGCGCGGACGCCGACCAGCACGCCGAGCTGGGAGAAGAAGAAGCCGACGAGGAAGAGCGCCGGCAGCAGCACGAGGACGTGGTCGAGCGGCAGGTCGACGAGGAACGATGAGGCGACGAAGGTCAGCGCCGCGACGATCAGCCCGCGGGCGAAGCCGCCGAAGGAGAAGGCGAGCAGCAGCTCCAGCGGCGAGGCCGGCGAGGAGAGCTGGTCCTGGATCGCGCCCTGGAACTTCTGCTGCAGGATCGAGGAGGAGTTGTTGGCGAAGGAGTTGGTCGAGAGCGCCATCATGATCAGGCCAGGGATGACGAAGACGACGTAGTCGAAGCCGTGCAGCTCGCCCACGCGCGAGCCCAGCGCGGCGCCGAAGACGCTGATGTAGAGGAAGGTTTCGAGCAACGGCGCGCCGATCGTCTGTTTCTTGATCTTCATGAAGCGGTTGACCTCGCGCCGCCAGAGCGTCGCGAAGCGGATCTGCGCGGTGCTCATCAGACCGGCTCGACCTCGATGTGGGAGCGCGAGAGCTCCTTGCGCCCGACCAGCGTCAGGTAGGCGTCCTCGAGGTTGGCGACGCCGTACTTGGACGCCAGCTCGCCGCTGGTGCCCTCGCCGACGATCCGGCCCTCGTTGATGAAGGCGATCCGGTCGCAGAGCTGCTCGGCCTCCTCCAGGTAGTGCGTCGTGAGCAGGATCGTCGTCCCCTCCTGGTTGATCCGCTGCACGTAGTGCCAGAGCTCGAGCCGCAGCTCGACGTCGACGCCGGCGGTCGGCTCGTCGAGGATCAGCAGCCGCGGCCGGTGCATCATCGCCCGCGCCAGGATCAGCCGCCGCTTCATCCCGCCCGAGAGGGTGCGCGTGCGTTCGCCCGCCTTCTCGGTCAGCGAGAAGGTCTCGAGCAGCTCCTCGGTGCGCTCGGCCCGCTCGCGCTTGGGCATGCCGAAGTAGCCGGCGTGGTAGTCGAGCGTCTCCGCCACGGTCAGGAACCAGTCCAGGTTGGGCTCCTGCGGCGCCAGCCCGACCGCCTGCCGCGCCGGGCCGTAGTCGTCGATCGCGTCGTGACCGAAGACGGAGATCGCGCCGCCGGTCGGCTGCGCCAGCCCGGTCGTGCAGTGGATCAGCGTCGACTTGCCGGCCCCGTTCGGCCCCAACAGCGCGAACAGCTCGCCCGGCTCGATCGCCAGCGAGACCCCGCGCAGCGCCTCGACCCCGGTCGCGTAGCGCTTCTCCAGATCGCGTATGTCGAGCGCCGTCACCCCGGGGAATCTAGACGTGCCTCAAGTTCGGTACCCATGTGGGCCTCGAACTTGAGGCACGTCTGGCGGGTTAGAGGTGGCGGAGAGCTGAGAGCGCGGCGTTGTAGCCGTTCATGCCGTGGGCGCCGGCGGCGGGCGGGGTCGCCGCGGAGCAGATGTAGACGCCGGGGATGCCGGTGGCGTAGGGGTCGAGCGCGATCCGGGGGCGGAAGAGCGACTGCATCGTCGTCGTCGCGCCGCCGATGATGTCGCCGCCGACCTGGTTCGGGTTGTTGGCGGCGAGCTCGGCCGGGCCGCGCACGTGACGAGCGACGATGCGCTCGCGCAAGCCCGGGGCGAAGCGTTCGATCTGGTCGATCAGGGCCTCGGTCGCGTCGCCATCGAAGCCGCTGGGCACGTGCGCGTAGGCCCAGACAGGGTGCAGGTCGCCGCGCGAGCGCGAGGGGTCGGCGAGGTACTGCTGGCCGACCAAGACGAGCGGGCGCTCCGGCATGCGGCCACGGTCGATCTGGCGCTCGCACTCGGCGACTTCCTCGTAGGTCCCGGCGACGTGCACGGTGCCGGCCCGCCGCGGCGCCTCGGCGGTCCAGGGGACGCCGCCCTCGACCGCGAGGTCGACCTTGTAGGCGCCGGGGCCGTAGCGGTAACGCCGGTAGGCGCGCGCCACCTTCGCCGGCAGCCGCGCGCCGGCGATCTCGGCGACCGCGGCCGGGCCGAGGTCGAGCAGGACCGCGTCGGCGGCGGGTAGCTCGTCGAGCGAGCGCACGGGCCGCCCGGTCTCGATCCGGCCGCCGTGCTCGCGCACGACCGCGGCGAGCGCGTCGGCGATCGCCTGCGAGCCGCCGCGGGCGACCGGCCAGCCGTGGGCGTGGCAGGCGCACGTCAGCGCCACCCCGACCGCGGCGCTGAAGGGGCGCGAGAAGGGCCGGAAGGCGTGCGCGGCGGAGCCGGCGAACAGCGCCCGCGCCTGCGGCGTCGCCAGCGCCCGCACCACGGCGGACACCGGCGGCAGGCTCGGCAGGCCAAAGCGGGCGAGCAGCAGCGGGTGCCGCGGCAGGTGCAGGATCGGGCGCAGGATGTCCTCCTCCAGCGCTTCGAAGCGCGCCGCCGAGCCCCCGAAGAGGCGCCGCCAGGCCGGCCCCGCCTCCCCCAGCCCCTCCACGGTGGCCTCGATCGAGCGCAGCATCGTCGCCGCGCTGCCGTCGTCGAAGGGATGGGCGAGGTCGATCTCCGGCCACAACCACTCGAGCCCGTGGCGCTCGAGCCCGAGCGCCCGCAGCGCCGGCGATCCGGCGCCGAAGGGGTGCGTCGCCGAGCACTCGTCGTGGATCAGGCCGGGCACGGTCAGCTCGCTGCTGCGGGCGCCGCCGCCGATGCTCGGCGCGGCCTCGATCACGGTCACGCCGACGCCACGCGTCGCCAGCGTCGCCGCCGCCGCGAGCCCGTTCGGCCCCGCCCCGACGACGATCGCCTCGCTCATGCCGGAGTGACCGGGAACGGCCGGCCGTCGAGCCAGGGCTGGCGCTCGGCCATGTCGGCGACGTTCACCCAGCCCTCATCGACCAGGCCGTCGGCCGCGTCGTAGATCCGGTAGCGCTGCCGCTGCACGTGCGCCGCTTGCGACTCGAGCACGACGATGCGCAGCTCACCGGGCCCGAACCCGCAGCGCTCCTGCACAGCGGCGAGCAGGCGCTGGTCGTGGAAGTGGCCGTCGCCGAAGTTGTAGCCGAGCACGACGCCGGCGACGAGCTCGCCCTCGCGCACGTCGTAGGCCTCGATGTCGTCGACCGCGCGCAGCGCGAGCCCGTTCAGCGCCCGCCCGTGCGAGTGCATCGAGCGAAAGGCGAGCCCTTTGTGCACGAGCACGTCGATCATCTCCGCGTCATAGGTCTTCGCCAGCTGCTCGGTGACGATCTCCGCCGGCTTGACCACGTGCTCGTCGAGCTTCGCCTCGCTGCCCTTGCGGAAGAGCCACTGGCTGGTCGCCCAGTTGCCCGCGTAGTAACGCATCGCGGGCAGGAAGGAGACGAGGTCGGGGCGGAAGTTGCCGAGCACCGGGAAGCCGATGCAGGGGATCGCGAGCAGCGCCAGCAGCAGCGGATCGTCGATCGTCGAGAACGGCGTCGCGCCGTAGTGGCCGAAGAGGAAGAGGACGCCGAAGATCATGAAGATGTTCCACTCCAGCGGCACCGCCAGCGGGAAGGTGGAGAGGATGTGGAGGTGGAAGATCACCATCCCGGCGACGGCGATCGTGCCGATCGTGCCGCCCTGGGAGATGAGCAGGATCGCCGGCAGGGTGAACTCGATCACCGTGCCCATGTGGGCGGTCATCGTGCCGATCCGCGAGGGGCGCAGGTCCTCGGGATGGTCGCGGTAGAGCTGCTTCTTCGCCGCCCGCCAGCGGTTCCAGGGCGTGTTGCTGATCATCACCGTGACGACGAAGGGGAAGTGGCGGTTGAGCTTCGAGGAGGCGGCGCCCCACCAGATGCAGACGAAGACGAGCTGGGCGGCGACGATCATGTTGGTCAGCGGGAAGAGGAAGATCAGCGCCAGCGTGCCGTAGATCTCGGCTCGGGCGGCGAGGAAGGGCACCTTGTCGCGCAGGCCCAGCAGCGTGAGCAGGACGAGCAGGACGCCGACCGCGACCGGGTCGAGCCGCCCGGCGCCGCCGGCGACGGCGTCGATGCCGCCGGAGAGCAGCAGGTTGAGCGCCGCCGCGATCAGCCCGGCGTAGAGCGCGACGTCCACCAGCGTGCGCCGCGTGCCGCGGGTCAGCGGCACCCGCTCGGGCCACGGCGGCAGCCGCGTCGTCCCCGGCCGCAGCCAGTAGAGCACGCCGCCGATCAGCGGCGAGAAGCGCAGGGTCAGCGGCAGCGAGCCGGCGCCGAGCCCGAGCACCTCCCAGAGCATCGTCCAGATCACCGCCTTCTGGAAGACGATCGGTTCGGTCCACCAGGAGCCGAGCTCGCCGAGCCCACCGAGCCCGGGCGTCGTCGCCGAGATCAGCAGCAGGCCGCCGCCCGCGTAGAGGATCAGCTTGACGACGTAGAGCAGGTAGACGAAGTAGGGCGTGCCGAACCCGTTCAGCGCCCAGTCCTGGGCGCAGGCCTTGATCCGCTCCAGGTGGGGACGGCGGCGCCACTCGTCGTACTCGAAAGGTGGTGGGGTTGGATCGATGAAGCCCATTGCGTTGAGAGCCTATCCCGGTAGGGCCTCCACTTAACTTTTTTTGAAGACAGTTGTCAGCCGTCCGAGATTGTCGCCGCAAAAAAAGTACAAGACGTTCCGGCCCTACCGGGATAGGCTCTGACCATGAGCGGGCCGCTGCTAGTCGTGGACACGCCCTCAATGCTGTTCCGGGCCTACTACGCGTTGCCGGACTCGATCAAGGGAAGTGATGGGAAACCGGTCAACGCGCTGCTGGGTACGGCGAACTTGGTGCTGCGAGAGGTGGAAGTGCACGCGCCGCGCGCCGTCGTGCTCTGCTTCGGCCCGGACGCCGCTTCGTACCGGACGGAGCTCTATCCGGCCTACCACGCCGAGCGCGAGGCAGCGATGCCGGACGACCTCTCGCCGCAGTTCGCCGCCTGCCGTCCCTTCTTCGAGGCGTTCGGATGGACGGTGGCGACCAGCGACGATCTCGAGGCCGACGATCTGCTCGGCACCTACGCGCGGCGCGAGGCCGAGGCCGGGGGTCGGGCGCTGCTGCTGACCGGCGACCGCGACATGTACCAGTGCGCCGACGAGCAGGTGACCGTGCTCTACGTCAAGACCGGCGGCGGCAAAGGCGCCGAAGAGGTCGGGCCGGAGGGGGTGCGCGAGCGCTACGGCGTCGACCCCGCCCAGGTGCCGGACTTCATCGCCCTGCGCGGCGACCCCGCCGACGGGCTGCCCGGCGCCAAGGGCGTCGGGCCGAAGACCGCGGCCGAGCTGCTGCGCCGCCACGGCGACCTCGAGACCGTGCTCGAGAACGCGATCCGCGAGCAGCGGCCGAAACTGCGCGGCGCCCTGCTCGACGCCCGCGAGGATCTGCTCGCCTTCAAGGACATCGCGACGCTGCGCGACGCGGGGGTCGAGCCGCCGCCCGACCGCGACACCGACTGGCCCGGCGCCGCCGAGGCCGCCCGCGGCCTCGGCATGAACCGCCTCGCCGAGCGGCTCGAGGCCAGCGCCTGATCGGCGCATCCGACATTGACCACCCCAGGGTGGGGTCAATGTCGGATGCGCGTCCTCAGGCCCGGTAGTCCGGGTTGGGGAAGTCGGCGCGGCAGCCGGCGTCCCACTCGGGGCGCCGGTTGCCGTGGGCGGGGATGCCGCCGGCGTCCTTGAGCATCCGCGCGAGGTGCAGCATGTTCCAGGCGGCGAAGGTCGTGTTGCGATTGGTGAAGTCGTTCTCCGGGCCGCCCGAGCCCTCGTCGAGGTAGGACGGCCCCGGACCGGCCTCGCCGATCCAGCCGGAGTCGGCCTGGGGCGGGATCGTGTAGCCGAGGTGCTGGAGCGAGTAGAGCACGTTCATCGCGCAGTGCTTGACGCCGTCCTCGTTGCCGGTGACGACGCAGCCGCCGACGCGGCCGTAGTAGGCGTACTGGCCGTCGTCGTTGAGCAGGTGCGAGTTGCCGTAGAGACGCTCGATCACCTGGGTCGCGACCGAGGACTTCTCACCGAGCCAGATCGGCATCCCGAGCACGAGGATGTCGGCGGCCATCACCCGCTCGAAGATCTGCGGCCACTCGTCGCGCTCCCAGCCGTGCTCGGTCATGTCCGGCCAGACGCCGGTGGCGATCTCGTGGTCGATCGCGCGCACGGCCTCGACCGCGACCCCGTTGCGGCGCATGATCTCCATCGAGATCTCCATCAGGCCCTCCGTGTTCGAGGCCTCGGGGCTGCGCTTGAGCGTGCAGTTGACGAACAGCGCCCGCAGGTCGGAGTAGTCGGTCTCGCTGCGCTCGCAGAGCTCGGCCTGCTTGTCGTTCAGGGTTGCCATCGCGCCGCCGCGATTCTAAGCGCGGCGGCGCGGGCGGGCGGGGCTCAGCCGGCCGGGACGACCTCGACCGTGCCCTGCATTTCGGGGTGGATCGTGCAGACGTACTCGTAGGTGCCGGCCTGCTTGAAGCTGGCCGAGCCGAGCTTGCCTTCCTCCAGCGTGCCGGTGTCGAAGCTGCCGTCTTCGGCGGTCGCGGTGTGCGGCGCCGAGTCGCGGTTGATCCAGGTCACCTTGCCGCCTTCCTCGATCGTCACCGGGTCGGGGTCGTAGGCGAAGTCCTCGATCTCGACCTTGGCCGAGCGCACGGCGTCGCCGCTCGGCGCCCTTTCGTCCTCCCCCTCGGTCGCGTCTTCGACCTCGGTCGTCTCCTCGATGGCGGTCTCGGTCACGGTCGCCGAGCCCGAGCCCGAGTCGCCGTCGTCGTCGCTGCCGCAACCGGCGGCGAATGCGGCAAACGCGAAGCAGGCGACCAAGACCGGCAGCAGCAGTTTCGTTTTCATCCGCCCAAGCTACCCGCTGGGCGGCGAACGCAAGCAGCGGGCCGGCGGGCTCAGGCGGCGACGCGGTCGGCCGGGCGGTCCCGCGCCGGGTGGCCGGAGAAGCGCAGCGCCCCGTCTTCGAGCGCGCCGCGCCGGATCGTGCCGATGTCGAAGACGTAGTTCTGGCGCAGCTTCCACGGCTCCTTCGAGCCCTGTTTGGGGAATTCGTGCAGCGAGCGCTGCACGTAGCCGGAGGTGAAGTCGAGCAGCGGCGCCTGCTCGACCGAGGGGTCGGCCTCGGGCAGCACGCTGCGGTGGCCGCGGGCGTCCATGTGGCGCAGCAAGCGGCAGACGAACTCCGAGGTGAGATCGGCCTTCAGCGTCCAGGAGGCGTTGGTGTAGCCGACGGTGAAGGCGAAGTTGGGGACGCCGCTCAGCATCATCCCCTTGTAGGTCATCTTGCCCGGCAGGTCGACCGCCTCACCGTCGACCCGCAGCTCGATCCCGCCGAGGAAGAGCAGGTTGAGCCCGGTCGCGGTGACGATCACGTCGGCCTCCAGCTCCTCGCCCGAGTCGAGCTCGATGCCGCGCTCGGTGAAGCTCGCGATCGTGTCGGTGACGACCGAGGCGCCGCCGCCGGAGATCGCGCGGAAGAGGTCGCCGTCGGGGACGAGGCACATGCGCTGGTCCCAGGGGTCGTACTTCGGCTTGAAGTGCCTGTCGACGTCGTAGCCCGGCGGCAGCGAGCGCTCGACGCCCCTGCGGATGAAGCGCTTGACGATCGCCGGGCGACGGCGACTGAGCTGGAAGAAGAGCGACTGGATCAGGACGTTCTTCCAGCGCACGAGGGCGTAGGCGGCGCGGTCGGGCAGCAGGCGGCGCAGGCCTGTCGCGATCCGGTCCTCGGCGGGCAGCGAGGCGACGTAGGTCGGCGAGCGCTGCAGCATCGTCACGTGCGCGGCCTTCTCCGCCATCGCCGGCACCAGCGTCACCGCGGTCGCGCCGCTGCCGATCACGACCACGCGCTTGCCCTCGTAGTCGAGGTCCTCAGGCCAGTGCTGGGGGTGGACGACGGGGCCGGAGAAGCGCTCCTCGCCCTCGAAGCCCGGAGTGAAGCCTTCGTCGTAGCGGTAGTAGCCGCTGCAGGTCCAGAGGAAGTCGCAGGTCAGCGTCACCCGCTCGCCGTCCCCGGAGCGCTCCGCCTCGACCGTCCAGCGCAGCTCCTCGCTCGACCAGGAGGCGGCGAGGACGCGGTGGCCGTAGCGGATATTCGGCTCGATCCCGTCCTCGCGCGCGGTCTCGCGCACGTACTCGAGGATCGACGAGCCGTCGGTGATCGTCTTCGACCTCGTCCACGGCTTGAAGCGGTAGCCGAGCGTGTGCATGTCGGAGTCCGAGCGGATGCCGGGGTAGCGGAAGAGGTCCCAGGTGCCGCCGAGGTCGGCGCGCGCCTCGAGGATCGCGTAGCGCTTGCCCGGGCAGCGGTCCTGCAGGTGCCAGGCCGCGCCGATCCCCGAGAGCCCGGCGCCGACGATCAGCACATCGAGATGTTCGGGCGAGCCCTCGGACACGCCGCCATTCTCACACACTGGCTGGTCAGCCAGTGTGAGCGACGGCACGATCGCCTACCCTGCTCCGGGTGAAACGTCCGTCCCCTCCGCGCACCCGGGGGCGCCTCGCGACCGCGGCGCTTGCGCTCCTGCTCGTCGCCCTCGTCCCGGGCGATGCAGCGACGGCTGCGGCGGGCGGGTCCGCACCAAGCCTGTCGATCCGCGCCGACAACCCCTACTACCCGTTGCTGCAGGCCGAACAGGCGCGACAGGTGCGGCTGGGAGAGCGCTTGCGGGGGCGCTGCCCGATGCGGCCGCGGGCGCAGTGCCCGGGGGTGGCGCTGAACGGCGCCAGCCTCAACGGCGCCGAGCTTCCCTACGCCGACCTGCGCAAGGCTCAGCTGCGCGACACCGCCTTCACCGACGTCGACGCGACCCATGCCGACCTGCGCGGCGCCGACCTCAGCGGCGCCCGCCTCGCCGGCGCGTCCACCGGCTTCGCCGACATGCGCGGCGCCAGCCTGATCGGCGCGAAGCTGCGCCTCGCCGACCTCTCGCTGACCGACCTGCGGCGGGCCGACCTGCGGCGGGCCAACGCCAACTTCGGCGCGCTCTCCGGCGCCGACCTGCGGCAGGCCGACCTGCGCAGCATGAACCTCTCCGACAGCGACGTCAACGGCGCCGACCTGCGCGGCGCGCGGCTCGAGCGGGCGAATCTCAGCAACGCCGACCTGACCGGGTCGAAGCTGGCGAAGGCGCGCCTCGCCGGGGCGAGCTTCTGCAACACGCTGATGCCTGACGGCAGCGTCCGCGCCCCGCGCGAAGGCCTCTGCCCCGGCCAGCTCACGCCAGCGGGCAAGGGCAAGCCGATCCGCATCGGCCCGTCGAGCCCCTACTACATCGCGATCCGGGCGCTGGAAGACGGCAGGCAGCTTGCTCCCGGCAGCGTCGTCAACGGCTGCACGATCGTCGCCTTCACCCGCTGCCCGAAAGCCGACCTCGCCGGCACCGATCTGCAGGGCGGCTTCCTCGCCTTCTCCCGTCTCGGCCGTGCCGACCTGCGCGGCGCCAACCTGCTCCAGGGCAGCCTCGCGTTCGCCCACGCCTTCGCCGCCGACATGACCCGGACGCGCCTGGCCGGGACCTCCTTCGCCGGTACCGACCTGCGACGGGCATCGCTGCGCGGAGCCGTGCTGCCGATCGCCACGATCGTCGGTGCGGACCTGCGCGGCGCCGACCTGCGCGGCGCCGACGGGCGGGAGGTCGATCTCGGCGGCAGCGACCTGCGCGGCGCGGACCTGCGGGCGATCGACCTGCGCGGCGCGGCCCTCGTCGGAGTCGATCTGCGCGGCGCCGATCTGCGCCGGGCCGATCTGCGCGGCGCCAGCCTCGTCGGCGCCAGGCTGCGCGGCGCCAGGCTCACCGGCGCCAGGCTGCGGGGCGCGATCGGCCTCGGCCGCCGCCCCCGCTAGCGCTCAACGTCCCCGAAGCTCGCCGCCTACTCGTACGGCGCGTAGCGGTTGTGCAGCATCAGGTCGTTGCCGTCGGGGTCGGTGAAGAAGGCCATGTGGCAGACCCCGGTGTCCATGATCTCGCCCGCGAACTCGACCCCCTTGCCCTCCAGCTCCGCCCGCGCCGCGGCGACGTCGTCGACGTGCAGCGCCGGGTGCGCGTTCTTCTGCGGCGCGAAGGGCATGCCGAACTTCTCCGGCTCCCAGATCCCGAAGCAGGTCTCCCCCGCCCAGAACTCGAAGCGCGAGCTCTCGTCGGGCCGCAGCCCCAGCGTCTCGACGTAGAAGCTGCGCGAGCGCTCCGCGTCCTGCGAGGGAACTCCGATGAAGTCGGTCTTGCTGATCATGTGCCCTCCAAAGTCCGGTCGAAAGTCCGAAAATACGCATCCAGCCTAGTGCCAAGGGGGGAGAGTTTTCGCCGCTGAGGACTTTTACCTTGCAATGGCACGTAGAAAGTCCAATGCGCGAAGTGCGCGGGCCTGGGAGCTCGCTGGGAGGCAGCACGGGATCGTCAGCCGGCGCGATCTATTCCGGCTTGGCTTCAGCCGGGAAGCAATCGACCACCGGATCGCGAGCGGTCGCCTGCACCCGGTCGCACGTGGGGTTTATGCGGTCGGCTGGCCGCGCTTGACACCAGAGCGGCGCTGGATGACAGCCGTACTCGCCTGCGGAGAGGGAGCGGCGCTCAGCCACCGAAGCGCCGCGGCGCTTTGGAGGATCGGCCGTGAGGCCCAGGCCCGAGTGGACGTGAGCATCCGGCGCCGCTGCAAGCACCGGCGCCCCGGCATACGGGCCATGAGTCGGCCGTCACTCCGAGATCAGGACTTCACGATCCGAGAAGGCATTCCCGTCACCTCCCCCACCCGCACCTTTCTCGATCTCGCCACCGAACTGGGCGCCAAGGCGCTCGAGCGCGCGATCAACGAAGCCGACAAGCGCGATGTCATCGACCCCGAGACCCTCCGGGCGGCACTCGGCGAGCACAGAGGCGAGCCTGGTGTTCGCCCGCTTCGCGGACTCCTCGATCTGCACACGTTCCGCCTCTCGGATTCCGAGCTCGAGGTTCTCTTCCGCCCGCTCGCTGCCGCTGCCGGCCTTCCTCCACCGATGACGAAAGCGACGGTCAACGGGTTCGAGGTCGACTTCTACTGGCCCGACCTCGGGCTCGTCGTCGAGACAGATGGGCTCAAGTACCACCGTACGCCGATCTCCCAAACTCAGGATCGGCTCCGCGACCAGACCCACACCGCAGCGGGCCTGACCCAGCTCCGTTTTTCTCACCGACAGGTCAGATACGAGCGACGCTACGTACGGCGAGTCCTCGAACAAACCATCCAACAACACGCCGCGTAGCACTTTGACCTTGCTGGAGCACGGTCAAAGTGCGTTACGCGGTGAGGGAGATGACGTGGGCTTGCTTGGGGGGGACGTTGCCCTCTAGGACGTCTAGGTAGGCGGACTGGAGGGCTTCGAAGCCGTTGCCGGGAATCGGCTCCAGCCAGGCGGCGGTCCACTCGCAGAAGGGGTGCCAGGCGGCGGCCACGCGGTCGCCTAGCTCGTCGCGGCCCCATTCCTTGGAGCGCTTGCTGACGCGGTCGGGGGCGAAGAAGAGCTTGGGCGACGGGCCGGGCAGCTCGCCGGCGCCGGCGGCGAGGTCCTCCCAGTGGGTGACGCCGACGGCCATGCTGTGGACGAGCTCGTCGCCGAAGTGCGCGTGCACGGCCTGGCGCACGGCGCCGTCGCCGGCCATGTCGACGAACGTCGTCGGGCGGCGCTCGAGCTCGCCGATCGCCTCGTAGGCGACCGTGCGGTCGTAGATCCCCAGACCCGCGACGAAGCCGGCGTTGCCGGCCGACGTGAGGCCGATCAGCTCGACCCCTTCGCGCCGGGCGAGCAGGAAGGCGGCGGCGATCGCGGTCTTGCTCGAGGCGCTGGCGATCGCGATCGGCCCCTGACCGGTCAGGCCCTCGTCGTCGAGCTGGTCGTCGATCAGGAAGGAGGTGAAGAAGAGCGGCCGCAGCAGCATCTGGATCTCCTCGCTGCCGGCCGTGTAGAAGGGATCGCCGCCGGTGACGAGGTAGCGGTGGTAGGCGGAGGGCAGCTTCGCCCGGTGCGGCGAGCCGTCGACGAAGCCCGACGCGTCCGCGTCGGCCGGGGCGACCAGCAGGTGCGAGGACGGCGGCAGGTAGCCGAAGACCCGGGCGCCCTCCTCGACCCCCTCGGCCTCGCTGCGCTCGACCGTGGCGAAGCCCCACATCGGCACCCGGCCCCAGCCCTCCTCGGCCGGGAAGAAGTCCCAGTAGCTCATCGCCTCGCCCATCACCGCGTAGGTGACGTTGTTCGCGGTCAGGCCGAAGATCTCGACCCGCAGCAGCGCCTGGCCGGGGCCGACCTCGGGCGTCGCCGACTCGGCGACGCGGCACTCGCGCAGGTCGTCGCGCCTGACCAGGAAGTCGCTCATCGCGATCCATCCTCGCAGCGTCATACTGCTCTGTCCAGGTGGAGGGCTCTCAAGCAAACGGCAAGACCGTTCTGGTCAGCGGCGGCTCGGGCTTCCTCGGCGGCTGGTGCGTGGCCGAGCTGCTGCAGCGCGGCTACACCGTGCGCACGACCGTGCGCGACCTCGCCCGCGAGGCGGAGGTGCGCGCGGCGGTCGCCACCCAGGTCGACGCCGGCGACCGGCTCACGGTGCTCGCCGCCGACCTGCAGGACGACGCCGGCTGGGCCGAGGCGGCGGCCGGCTGCGACTACGTCCTCCACGTCGCCTCCCCCTTCCCGCCGGAGCAGCCGAAGGACCCCGACGAGCTGATCGTGCCCGCCCGCGAGGGCACGCTGCGGGTGCTGCGGGCGGCGCTCGACGCGGGCGCCGAGCGGATCGTCGTCACCTCCTCGGTCGCCGCGGTCAGCGGCAGCGGCGTGGCGGTCTCCGGCCGGCCGCTGGACGAGCGCGACTGGAGCGATCCCGGCAACCTGAAGACGACCCCCTACGCGCGCTCGAAGACGATCGCCGAGCTGGCCGCCTGGGACTTCATGGCCCAGCGCGATGCGACCGCGAAGCTGGCGACGGTCAACCCCGGCGCGATCATCGGCCCGACCCTGAACGACGACCACTCCTACTCGCTGCAGGCGATCGAGCGGCTGATCAAGGGCATCCCCGGCACGCCGAAGATCGGCTTCAGCTTCGTCGACGTGCGCGACGTCGCCGACCTGCAGATCCGCGCGATGACCGAGCCCGCTGCGGGCGGCGAGCGCTTCCTCGCCGTCGACCGCTTCATGTGGATGGGCGAAGTCGCCGCGGTCCTGCGCGAGCGGCTCGGCGACCGCGCGCCGAAGGTGCCGAGCCGCAACATCCCGAACCTGGCCGTGCGGGGGATGGCGATCTTCGATCCGAGCATCCGCTCGATCCTCGGCCAGCTCGGCAAGAAGACCGAGGTCTCGAGCGCGAAGGCCGAAGAGCGCCTCGGCTGGGCGCCGCGCCCGATCGCGGATTCGATCGCCGAATGCGGCGAATCCCTGCTCTGACGCTGTCCAAAGATCCGCGCCGGATCTTTGTACTTATGGACTAGACGCCGCGCCCCCCGAGGTGCATCATTCATACATGAGGTCGCCTAGCCACTCCTACGCAGCGATTGCAGGTGCTTTCGGCGGCCGTGGCGAGGCCGGGATGAGGCGGATCGAGTCCGCGGTCGAGTCGGCCCGGGGAGCGGGCGCCTCGCTGGTCGTCCTGCCCGAGTGCGCGCTCGGCGGCTACCTGCGCGCCGACGGCAGCCACGCGGCGCCGATCGACCTCGACGCCCCCGAGATCGCCCGGCTCAGCGCGATCGCCGGCGACACCGTCGTCTGCGCCGGCTTCACCGAGCGCGGCCCCGGCCGGCCCTACTCGAGCGCGGTCTGCGTCAACGGCGACGGCGTGCTCGGTCACCATCGCAAGGTCCACCTGCCGCCGGGCGAGTGCGAAGCGTTCGCGCCCGGCGACGGATTCGCCGCCTTCGACACCCCGGTCGGCCGGATCGGGATGCTGATCTGTTACGACAAGCTCTTCCCCGAGGCGGCGCGGACGCTGGCGCTCGACGGCGCCGAGACGATCGCCGCGCTCTCGGCCTGGCCGCTCGACCGCCGCGAGCCGGCGCGCCGCATCGCCGCCGACCGCCAGACCCGCCACTTCAACCTGCTTGACGAGTCGCGGGCGCTGGAGAACCAGGTCGTCTGGATCTCCTCCAACCTGACCGGCAAGATCGGCCCGCTGCGCTTCCTCGGCCAGGCCAAGGTCGTCGACCCCGACGGCAACGTGCTCGCCCGCACCGGCGGCCGCGCCGGGCTCGCCGTGGCCGAGGTCTCGCCGCGCGCCGCGATCGCCGAGTCGCGCAACTGGATCTCCCACCTCGACGACCGCGCGACGGAGGCCTACCGCACCGATCGGCCCGCGCCGCCGGCCGCCCACCCGGGCGTGCAGGGACCGGCGGCGGAGCAAGCCGAACCCGCCCCGGCGCTGTCCCCGGCCCCCTCCCCGGCGCTGGTCTGAGCGGCGCGAGCACGGCCTCCCCGTAAGGTAGGTGGACGCAAATGTGTGGAATCGCCGCCCAGCAAGGTGTCACCGACCCGGCCTCGGGCAAGCGGATGCTGGAGCGACTCGTCCACCGCGGCCCCGATGACGACGGCGAAGCTGACTTAGACGGCGCCTGGCTGGGGCATCGCCGGCTCTCGATCGTCGACGTCAGCGGCGGCCACCAGCCGCTGCAGGGAATAAGCGACGATCACTTCTTCGTCGGCAACGGCGAGATCTACAACCACGCGGCGCTGCGGGCGCGGCTCGGCGGCGACCGCTTCCGCACCGCATCCGACAACGAGGTCGCGCTGCACGTGGTCGAGCGCGACGGGCCCGAGGGCCTGGCCGAGCTCAACGGGATGTTCGCCTTCGCGATGGCCAGCGGCGCCGGCGACTTCCTCGCCGCCCGCGACCCGGTCGGGATCAAGCCGCTCTACTGGGCGCAGCCCGACGGAGGCGCCGTCTTCGCCTCCGAGATGGCCGTCTTCGAGCCCGAGCTGCTCAGCAGCATCGAGGTCTTCCCGCCCGGCCACTACTGGACAGCCGAGACCGGCCTGGTCCAGTTTGCGCCGCCGGTGCCGAGCGCCCTGCGCGGCACCTCGCCGAGCACGATCGCCCCCGAGGACGTCCCCAACGACGCGCTGATGCGCACCCGCTGGGTGCTGGTCGACGCGGTCGAGCGGCAGATGATGGGCGACGTCCCGGTCGGCGTCTTCCTCTCCGGCGGGCTCGACTCGAGCATCGTCGCGGCGATCGCCGCCCGCTACCTCGCCCGCCAGGGCGAGCTGCTGCAGACCTTCGCCGTCGGGCTCGAGGGCTCGCCCGACCTGGTCGCCGCCCGCCACGCCGCCGAGTTCCTCGAAACCGACCACCACGAGCGCGTCTACACCGCCGCCGAAGCGACCGCCGCCCTGCCCGACACGATCGCCGCGATCGAGGCCTTCGACCCCTCGCTCGTGCGCAGCGCCGTGCCCAACCACATGCTCGCCGAGATGACCGCCGAGCACGTCAAGGTCGTGCTCACCGGCGAGGGCGCCGACGAGCTCTTCGCCGGCTACGGCTACATGCGCGAGTTCGACCAGCCGGAGGAGCTGCACGCCGAGCTCGTGCGCAGCGTCGAGGGCCTGCACAACCTCAACCTGCAGCGCTGCGACCGGGTGACGATGGCGCACGGGCTCGAGGCGCGCGTCCCCTTCCTCGACCGCGAGGTGATCGAGCACGCGCTCGCCCTGCCGGCGGCCTGGAAGCTGAGCGACGGCGTCGCCCCGGAGAAGCAGATCCTGCGCGCCGCCTTCGACGGCTGGCTGCCCGACGACCTGCTCTGGCGCGACAAGTCGCAGTTCGGCGACGGCAGCGGCGCCGCCTCGGTGCTGACCGACCCGTTCACCGACTCGATCGGCGAGGAGGAGCTGGCGGCCGAGCGCGACACGGTCGACCCGCCGCTGCGCACGCGCGAGGAGCTCGCCTACTACCGCATCTTCCAGGAGCGCGTCGGCGAGGTCCGCCCGGAGCGCACCCTCGGCCGCTTCGCCACCGCCTGAGCGGGCCCGCCGCCGAGCACTCGCGTGCGACCGCTCGGTTTGCTTCAATCATGGGACCAGAGAAAGGAGGTGGTCCTAACTTGATTCACATGCTTGATGGGACTCTGGAGGTGCAGGGCCGCTAGGCGCCGCACTGGTTCGGGCGCCCGGCGGAATCCACCCCGGGCACCGGCGAACGCAGGGAGATGGGACTAGTCCCGCCCGTCCGCCGTTCCCGTGTTCGTCCCTTTGCACCAGTCCAGGGCCGCCTCCGGGCGGCCCTGGTCGTTGCGGCGCCGGTGCCCGCGCTCAGTAGCCGACGCCGGTCTTGATCTTCTTGCGCTCGGCCGGGTCGGCGCCGCCCTTGCGCTCCAGCGTCGCGCAGGCCTCTTCGATGTCGCCGGCGAGGTGGTCGATGCGGGCCCGCGAGAGGGTCAGCTTGACCAGCGCCCGCATCACCTTCACGTCTTCGGCGTCGGGCGGCATCGTGTAGGCGGGCAGCATCCAGCCGCGCTCGGCGGAGAGTTGCCAGGAGACGTCGAACTCGTCGTAGGGGTGCTCGCCGGCGAGCTTGAAGGCGACCAGGGGCAGCTGCTCGGCGTCGGCCCCGATCAGCTCGAAGTGGCCCATCGCCTCGAGCTTCTCGGCCAGCGCCCGGGCGTTGGTCTGCATCGCCTTCATGATGTACCCGTAGCCCTCGCGGCCGAACCGGACGAGGTTGTAGTACTGGGCGAGCACCATCGCCGCGCCGGTCGAGAAGTTGAGCGTGAAGGTCGCGTCTTTCTTGCCGAGGTAGTTCTCGTAGAAGACGAGGTCCTCGGCGAGGTCGGACTGCTCGCGGAAGATCAGCCAGCCGATCCCCGGGTAGACGAGCCCGAACTTGTGGCCCGAGACGTTGATCGAGCGCACCTGCTCGAGCCGGAAGTCCCACTCGGAGTCCGGGTAGAGGAAGGGCCAGACGAAGCCGCCCGAGGCGGCGTCGACGTGCAGGGGAACGTCGAGTTCGCGCTCGGCCTTGATCCGCCGCAGCAGCGCGTCGATGCCGACGATGTCGTCCTTGTGGCCGGTGAAGGTGGTGCCGAGCACGGCGGCGACGCCGATCGTGTTCTCGTCGACGTGCGGCTCCACGTCCTCGGGGCCGATCGTGTACTTGCCTTCGCGCAGCGGCACGATCCGCGGCTCGACGTCGAAGTAACGGCAGAACTTGTCCCAGACCACGTGCACGTCGCCGCCGAAGACGAGGTTGGGCTTGTCGACCGGCAGCGAGGCCGCTTCGCGGCGCTGCTTCCACTTCCACTTGAGCGAGAGCGCGCCGAGCATGATCGCCTCCGAGGAGCCCTGGGTGCGGGCGCCGGTGGTCTCGCCGGGGGCGTTGAAGAGGTCGGCGAGCATGCGGATGCAGCGCTGCTCGATCTCGGCCGTGATCGGGTACTCGGCGTGGTCGATGAAGTTGCGGTAGAGGTTCTCGGAGATGATCCGCTGCGCCTCCGGCTCCATCCAGGTGGTGACGAAGGTGGCGAGGTTTTTGTACGGCTCGCCCTCCAGCATCAGTTCCTCGCCGACCAGGCGCATCGCGTCGACCGCGGACATGCCGCCGGCCGGGAAGCCGTGTTCGGGCGCGTCTTCGACCAGGAAGCGGTTGCCGTAGAGCAGCTCGGCCTGTTCGGCGCTGTGGGGCTCCTTGGTCATCGGCGCTCGCCCAGGTTCATGCGGCGCACCCTAGCGCCGCGGTCCGGCGCTCGCTAGGGTGGCGGTCCATGAGCAGCGATGCGACCACGGAGATGGGGCCGGTCGACTACGTCGTGGTCGAGTGGCCGGGGCGCCAGCCGAGCGGCGAGGCGCTGCCGCACCTGATCGACCTCGTCGACCGCGGCCTGATCCGCGTGCTCGACCTCGCCTTCGTCCACAAGGACGAGGGCGGCGCCGTCGCCGGCCTCGAGATCGCCGACCTGGGCGCGCAGGTCGAGGAGATATCGGCCTTCGCGGGGGCGTCCTCGGGACTGCTCTCCGACGACGACCTCGGCGAGGCGGCGAACGCGCTCGAGCCGGGCACCTCGGCCGCGGTGCTCGTCTACGAGAACAGCTGGGCGGCGCCCTTCGCCGCCGCCGTGCGCAGCTCCGGCGGCCAGCTGGTGGCCAGCGGGCGGATCCCGCTGGAGGACATCGAGGCCGCGCTCGACGCGGCCGAGGCGAGCTAGGAGGAGCGGAAGATGCCGGGACTACTTCGAGGCGTGGCGCGGACGGCGGTCATCGCCGGCACCGCGACCACGGTCAGCAACCGCGTCTCGCGCCGCCAGGGCGAACGCTGGCAGGCCCAGGAAGCGCAGCAGGCCCCGCAGCAGCAGCAGCCGGTCGCAGCCCCTCCCCCCGCTGCGCCGGCGCCGCCCGCCGGCGGCGAGCAGTCGACGATCGAGCAGCTCAAGGAGCTGGCGGCGCTGAAAGAGCAGGGCGTCCTCACCGACGAGGAGTTCGCCGCCCAGAAGGCGAAGATCCTCGGCTGAGGCGCATGTCCTGGCGCACGCGCTGGCGCGTCTACGAGTACGTCCGCAACAGCATCTGGATCGTGCCCGCCCTCTGCGGCGCGATCGCGATCGCCGCCGGGATAGTCCTGCCCCAGATCGACGAAGGCACCACGACGACGATCGGCGTCGCCTTCGGGCCGGAAGCGGCGCGGGCCGTGCTCGGCTCGCTCGCCGGCGGGATGATCACCTTCACCGGCTTCGTCTTCTCGATCCTGCTGCTCGCCGTCCAGTTCGGCTCGAGCCAGTTCTCGCCGCGGATGCTGCGCCGCTTCCTCCGCGACCCGACGACGAAGATCGCGCTCGGCGTCTTCATGGCGACCTTCATCTACTCGCTGCTCGTCCTGCGCGTCGTCGGCACGGCGGCGGAGGAAGCCTTCGTGCCCGACAACTCGATCTCGATCGCGCTGCTGTTGCTGCTGCTCAGCATGCTGCTCTTCCTGCGCCTGATCAGCCGAACCACCCAGGGGCTGCGGGTCGCCTCAGTGCTGAGCGATCTCGGCCACGACGCGCGCAAGGCGATCGACCGCGTCTACCCGGATCCGGTCGGCGCAGATGGGGAGGGGACGAGCCCGCCCCCAGCGGACGCGGGGCCGGCGCGGACGGTCGTCCATCGGGGGAATCCCGGCGTGCTGCAGAGCATCGACCGCGAGGGGCTGATCGGGCGCGCGAGCGCGGCCGGGGCGACGGTCGAGCTGATCCCGCGGGTCGGCGACCTGCTCTACGCCGGGGCGCCGCTGTTCCGGGTCCGCGGCGACGTGGCGGAGCCGATCGACGACGGCTGGCTGCAGGGCGCGATCGCGGTCGGCGATGAGCGCACGATGCGCCAGGACCCCGCCTTCGCCTTCCGCCTGCTCGCCGACATCTCCTCCAAGGCGCTCTCCCCCGGCGTCAACGACCCGACCAGCGCCGCCCAGGCGCTCGACCAGATCGAGCTGCTGCTGCGCCAGATCGGCGGCCGGCGGCTGACGCCCGGGATCGGGCGCGACGACTCCGGCACGGTCAGGCTGCGCTACCCGACCCCGTCCTGGGAGGACCTGCTCAGCCTCGCGGTCGACGAGACGCGCCAGTTCGGCGAGACCTCGGTGCAGGTGACCAGGCGCCTGCGCGCCCTGCTCGAAGACCTCCGCGACGACCTGCCCGAGTCGCGGCGCGCGGCGGTCGACGCCGAGCTGGCCCTGCTCGACGCCGGCGCCGACCGCGCCTTCGCCGCCGGCGACCGCACTTCGGCGGGCGCCCGCGACCGCCAGGGCCTCGGGGCCGGCGAGGGCACCGAAACAGCGCGGTAGCCTGGGTGGGCCGATGCCCACCGAGAGCGCCCACGCGACCGAGGTCGACGTCGCGGTCGTCGGCGCCCGCTGCGCCGGCTCGGCGACGGCGGCGATGCTGGCCGGCGCCGGCAGGCGGGTGCTCGTCATCGACCGCGCCGCCTTCCCCTCCGACACGCTCTCGACCCACGCGATGTTCCCCAGCGGGCTCGCCGAGCTGGAGCGAATCGGCGCCTGGGCGCGGATCCGCGACGCGGTCCGGCCGGCGAAGCTGACCCACGTGCAGGTCGACATCGACGGCGAAGTGCGCCTGCGCGAGCGCTGGCAGCCGGTGCTGGGAATCGACCACGGCGCCTCGATCCCGCGCAGCCTCTTCGATGTCCACTTGGTCGAGAACGCGCGCGAGCGCGGCGCCGAGGTGCGCGAGCGCTGCGTCCTCGACCGCGTCCTCTGGGAGCGCGGCCGCGTCGCCGGCCTGACCTACCGCGATCCCGACGGCGAGCTCTGCGAGGTCCGCGCGCCGCTCGTCGTCGGCGCCGACGGGCGCCGCTCGGCGGTTGCCGCCGGGGTCGGCGCCTGGCATCCCTACCGCGCCTCGAAGAACGGCCGCGGCCTCGTCTTCCGCTACATGGACGATCCCCGCGCCGGCGGCTGGGAGTCGCGCACGATGTGGCAGTGGCGCGACGGCGAGTCGTTCGCCTTCGCCTTCCCCAACCCCGGCGACCGCCTGCTCTGCCTGTTCATGGGCGCCGCGAGCGAGGTCGGCGAGGCGCGCGGCGATCCCGAGGGCTACTGGTCGCGCAAGCTCGCCGAGCACCCCGGCTGCGCGGCGCGGATCGAGGGCGCGACCGAGCCGACCAAGCTGCGCTCGACCGCCGACGTCACCGCCTTCTGGCGCGCGTCCAGCGGGCCCGGGTGGGTCCTCGCCGGCGACGCCGCCCACTTCAAGGACCCGGTCACCGGACAGGGGATGGGCGACGCGCTGCGCATGGGCCGCACCCTCGGCGAGGCGGTGGCGCCGCTGCTCGGCGACCCGGTCGAGCTCGACCGCGCGACCCGCCGCTGGGAGCGCGAGACCCAGCGCCACTGCCGCGACGCCTACCACCTCGCCAACCTCGACACCAGGGTCGAGCCGGTCTCGCCGATCTTCCGCGCCGCGGCGGGCATCTTCGGCCGCGACGAAGAGCCGGGCCTCTCGCACCTCTTCAACCGCACGCGTCCGGTCGAAGCGGTGCTGCGGCCGCCGGTCGTCGCGCGGGCCTACGCGCGGGCGCTCGCCCGCGGGCCGCGGCGGCTGCGGACCCTGCGGATCAGCGGCGAGCTGGCGCGCACGCAGGTCGGCGTGATGCGCGAGATCGCCGCCGACCGCTTCCGCGAGACCGGGCCGGTGCCCGGCTCCGACCACCCGGGCTGGGAGTTCTGGGAGGCTCCGCGGGGATGAGCGGCGACGACGCCACCCGCACGGTGAAGCTGGCCGCGGTACAGCCCGCGGTGCGGCTGGGCGAGGTCGAGCGCAACCTCGCCCACGTCGAGGACCTGATCCGCGACGCCCACCGCGAGCACTCGCCCGACGTCATCACCGTGCCCGAGTCGCTGACCAGCCCCAACGTCTACTCGCCGAAGATGCACGCCGCGCCGCGCCCGGTCGACGGCCAGCCGTTCCAGCTGCTCACCCGGCTCGCGCGCGAGCTCGACTGCACGATCGGCGGCGGCTTCATCGCCGCCCGCGGCGGCCACGCCTACGGCACCTACGTGCTCGCCGAGCCGGATGGCAGCGCCAACCTGCACGACAAGGACATCCCCACCGCCTGGGAGCACAACTACTACCGGGGCGGCGACGACAGCGGCGTGATCGACTCGGGCGCGCTCGGCCGGATCGGGCTCGCCTGCGGCTGGGAGTGGGCGCGGTTCGGGACCGCCCGCCGGCTGCGCGCCGGCGCCGTGCGCCTACTGCTCGGCGGCATGTGCTGGCCCTCGTTCCCGACCAACTGGCCGGGACCGCTGGAGCGCCTCTGCAGGCGCGAGCGCGACGTCCAGCGCCAGCTCGCCCGCCAGCTGCCGGGCCAGATGGCGCGCCTGCTCGGGGCGCCGGTATCGATGCCCTCGCACGTCGGCGACGTCGAGTTCGAGACGCCGATGATGCGCCGCGTCCCCTGGCACACCGAGCTGCTCGGCGAGACCCAGATCTGCGAGCGCGACGGCCGCGTGCTGGCCCGGCTCACCTACGGGGACGGCCCCGGCCACTGCGCGGCCACGGTCGAGCTGCGCCCGCCGCAGCCGCTCGACCCGATCGAGGACCGCTTCTGGATCCCGCTGATGCCGGCATCGATCCACGCGGTCTGGCACCCGCTCAACGCCCACGGCAAGCTGCGCTACCGGCTGCAGCGAGCCGGCGGGCGACTGCCCTGGCAGCAGGAGCCGCCGGTCGACCTGCCCGACCGGATCGAGGCCCACGCGGCGAGCGAACAGCCGGCCGCCACCGCTCGCTGACCGCGGCTGCCGCCTAACCGGGGTTGGTCGCGCCGACGAGCCAGACGGAGCCGCGGCCGACGATCGAGCCGTCGGGCCGCTGCCAGCCGGCGTAGCGCTCGGCGAGGGCGTCGGCGATCTGCGGCCTCAGGCTCTCGCCGTGCTCGCCGTTGAGGCGGATCAGCTCGGCGCCGGGGCCGATCGCGAGCAGCGAGTCGAGCGCCTCCTCCATGTCCCTGCCCATGTAGTAGTCGAAGTCGCGGCGGTGCAGCTCGATCTCGGCGAACCCGGCCGCCTCGAGGATGCCGCTGAGCGTTTCGGGATTGCCCAGCGAGAACGGCCCTGGGCCGCAGGTGTCGGCGTCGTACTCCTCGGGGCGCGAGAGGAAGCGCTGGACGACCGCCTCGGTCTCCGCCCAGAAGGGGCTCTCGTCCTTGCGCCGCCAGCAGATCTTGCGCAGCCCGGCGCCCGGCCTGAGCGCGCCGCGGATCGCCCGCATCGCCGGCACCGGGGCGGCGAAGAACTGGGTGCCCATGCGCGAGAAGGCGTAGTCGTACTCGGGCTCCCAGCTCGCGGCCTGCGCGTCGGCGAGCTCGAAGTCGACGTTGCCGACGCCGGCCTCGGCCGCCTCGCGGCGGGCATCCTCGACGAAGTGCGGCGAGGAGTCGGTGCCGAGCGCGAATCCCTCCGACCCGACCAGCGCCGCCATCTGCCGCGTCGTCTCGCCGAAGCCGCAGCCGATGTCGATGCAGCGCCCACCCGGCGGCGGCGGATAGAGCTCGAGCAGGTCGTCGGTGACCTCGTCCAGCGCTCCGACGAACACCTTGCGATTCTGCTTCCAGCGTTCGTAGAGGACCGTGTCCCAGGCCCGCACGGCCTCCTCGTTGCCCGGCGCGACGCTCATAGGAGAAGCATCTCACGAACGCCCATCGAGGTCGGCCTCAACCGGTGGGGATCGCGATCAGGCTGCTGAAGTTGGCTGACCCGTTGGCCACTGCCACCTGGCATTCGACGCTCAGCTGGGAGGGCGAGGCCACTTCGACCACCGCCTGAAGCGACGCCGGTATCGCGGCTAGAGCGGGCAGCGTCTTCATCGCGATCTGGTCGACAGTGGCGGCGCCTGCCTTCAGCACGCATTCAACGGTGTCGCCCGCGCCGGTATGGGAGAGCTGGGTCTTTGCCAAGACGACATAGCTTCCGGTCGGGACCGCCACGCTGACCACCGCGGTCAGCGGACTCCCGGTCGGCAGGGCTACAGATCCCGCCGTGGCGGACAGCGGCGCGATCGTGCCGTCGATCCCATCGACCCCGTTGACGCCAGGGGTTCCGTCGATCCCGTCGGTCCCGTCGATCCCATTAGTTCCGTCGACCCCATTTGCGCCGTTCGGGCCATTCGGGCCGTTGGCTCCATTGACTCCATCGGTCCCGTCGGTCCCATTAGTTCCATCGACCCCGCTGGTCCCATTGGCGCCGTTCGGGCCATCTGCGCCGTCGATCCCGTCGGCCCCGTTGGTCCCGTCGACCCCATTTGCCCCATTGGCGCCGTTCGGGCCATTGGCCCCATTGGCTCCGGAAGAGCCGGGCTCGCCCGTCGCGCCACCGCTGGCCAGTAGCGCTCGCGTCGCCGAGCCCAGGTCCCAGGGCTGGACTGCGCCATTCCTGATCGCCTTGCTGGTCACAGCCCCCCGGGCGATATCCCGAGGGTGAATCAGGCCCCCGGCGTATGCCGAACCGCCGAGCGCAACGAACAGGGCTGCGCCGGCGATGGCGATTGAGAGAGTCGACAACCGTCGCCCCTCCCGCTTTCGAGGCCTTCTGGATGGATGACTCATTTCGGGGTACTCCCTCGGCTGACTACGTGCCTGACCTGACACTTGGCTGACGCTGGGCATCGCCCTCGCCACTACACTTTTTATCGACAGAGCAGGCCCAGACATAAACGAGGCGTGGCATGGGTGTGGCGGCGACGTCGGTCCCCGTGCCGCGCCGGCCGGCCGACTAGGACGGACTAGGAACGCGGGCCGGGAATGCCACGAAAGGTGAACGGCGCGCTCTCGCGCCCGGCCTGGACGAACCAGCACTCGCCGTTCATCTCGCCGTCGAAGAGGGTGAGGACGGTGTCGATCACGTCCTGTACGGGGATGATCGGCGGGCCGTCGCTCTGCAGGAACTCGCGGATCGGGGCGATGATGTTCGTGTCGGCGAAGCCCGGGCAGACGGCGTTGATCCGCACGCCGTCGGCGGCGAGGACCGGGCCGAGCGAGCGCACGAGGCCGACGACCGCGTGCTTGTTCGCCGAGTAGATCGGGTCCATCGGCACCGGGGTCAGCCCGGCCAGCGAGGCGGTGGCGACGATCGCGCCGCCGCCGCGCGCCTTCAGCGCCGGCAGCACCGCATTGACGCCGAAGACGACGCCGTCGAGGTTGACGCCCATCGCGCGCCGGTAGGCCTCGAGGTCGAAGTGCTCGCCGAGCACGGTTCCGGAGGTGACCCCGGCGTTGAGGAAAGCCATGTCGAGCCCGCCGTGCTCCTCGACCGCAACCGCGACTGCCGCCTCGCTCTGCTCGGGATCGCGGACGTCGCAGGCGACGAACAGCGCCCCCGTGCGCTCGGCCAGCTCCGCTCCGCCGGCCTCGTCGACATCACAGGCGACCACCGCCACCCCACGCTCGCTCATCTGCTCGGTCAGAGCCCGTCCGAAGCCACTCGCAGCGCCGGTGATCAATGCGACCTTCTCGCTCACCGGCAAACCATCTCACGAACCAGCCCGGGGGTGGTGTCGCTACTCGCAGCCGATCCCGTCACCGTCGGCATCGAGGCCGTGCGGGTCCGAGCCGGTGACGGTGACGCTGCCCGCGACGTCGGCGCAATCGACATCGGGCGGGTAGCTCGGAACGCATGGCGAGTAACCCGACTCGCAACCGGCCGATTCTTCTTCGCCGAGTTCGTCTTCTTCTTCTTCGATCCGCCTTTGTTCGCGCTCCGCTTCTTCCTGCGCCTTGCGTTCTTCGGCCTTGAGAGCGGACTTGAGGCGGCGGGAGGAGCGCTGTTCATCCGCTTCCGCCGCTGCCAGATCCGCCTCGGCGCCGCGCAACCCGCGCTTGGCGCCGCGTAGATCCGCTCGAGCGGACGCACGCTGGGCCAGTGGGTTCGCGGCGCGCTCGCGCGTCCGCGCCGCAGCGGCTTTCGCGGTCGACAATCGAACGGCGCCGGGCCCGCGCTCGAGCGCTTCGGCTTCCCTGCTCAGCTCCGCCGATGGCGACGCCGCCTCGGGCTCATCGGCGAAGAGCGAGATGCTCAGACCGGTGAGGAAGAGCAGCAGGAAGATTCCTGCCGTGGTGCGCGGAACCCACTCGGGCATCCGCTTGCGGCCGAACTGCGGCTTGGCCTCGTCGCGCTCGACTTCGAGCGAGTGGCGGCCCAGGAGCAGCGCAGTCGGCAGGATGAAAGCGAGGAGGACGAGTGCCGTGCCGATCGCCCCGGCGACGCCGTCGCCGGCCAACGCCGCTCCGATCACAAGCAGAAGAAAGCCGCCGCCGACGCAGATAGCGACGGCCTGCGCGAGTTGCATCCTGACCAACGGCGCAACGATGGGTGAGGCGCGAAACCAGCCCCAGGACAGAGCGATCGCAGCTGCGACGAGCGCGGCCAGGGCGATGCCGATGCCAGACGACACAGCTTCGTCGCGTTCCTCCTCTTCCTCGCTGCGCGCCTCTTCCAGCCCGGCGATCTCAGCCCGCGCGTCCCTCTGCTCCGTCGCCAGCTCGGTGCGGATCTCGCGTACTTCCGCCTGCGCTGACCGAGCGGCCTCGGCCGGCTGCTCCGCCCGCTTCGCGGCGGAGTCGTAATCGGCGCTGGCGCGGTCGAGTTGCTGCTGGGCTGCCGAGACATCGGCTTCCGCACCCGCAACCCGGGATTCGGCTTCGCTGAGATCGGAGGCGGGGTCGGCGGACACCGAGCCGACCAGTAACACCAGCGGAACCAGCAGCCCCAGCGCCACAGCCAGGACGGCGAGGCTCCGCGAGCCCCGCTTTCCCCCTACGTGCAGTTTCCCGACGAGCCCCGCGATTGCCGCGGCACTGTATCGGAACACATTGATGTCAGTTCAGAAACACACTTACCGGAATAGATGGGATGCAATCAGCTCGGCGGCGGCTTCGGGCTCCTGGGCCGGGAAGGCGTGGCCGGCGCCGGCGAAGAGCTCGACCCGGGCGGCGGGGAAGCGGGCCGCGAGCAGTTCGGCGTTCGCCGCTGGGATGACGATGTCCTCGGCGCCGTGAGCGATCAGGACCGGTGCGATCGGCGACGGGTCGCCGCCGGCCCGCGGCGCGGCCCACCACTCGTCCATCGCCCGCTCCTCCGCGGCGAGCGCGGCGGGGTCGAGCGCGGCCTGCGCCGCGGCCGCGATCTCGCCGAACTCGCGGTCCATCTCGAGCGCGACGGGTGGCGGAAAGAGGAGTGAGATCTCACGCGAGGCCCGCTCGCGTGGGGTGCCGGAGTGGTCGACGAGGCGGGCCCAATCGGCCGGGTCGGCCCGAACCGCATCCGGGCCGCCCGCATCAGTGGAGAGGAGGACGAGCGACTCGACCCGCTGCGGCGCCCGCGCCGCCAGAGCCTGGGCGACGAAACCGCCCATCGAGAAGCCGAGCACTGCGATCCGCTCGATCGCCAGCTCGTCGAGCAGCGCCTCGAGGTCGGCGGCCATCGAGTCGATCGTCAGTTCGGCCGGATCGCCTAGCTCGGAGTCGCCCATCCCGCGGTTGTCGGGGGCGATCAGCGAGAACGAGCGCCCGAGCGCGGCGAGGAAGTCCGGTGGCCAGTCGTCGGCGCTGCCCGCGTATCCCTGCACGAGCAGCAGCGGCGGCCCCTCCCCGAGCGCCCGCCAGACGAACCGGCGCCCCGCGATCTCCACCGCCCCATCTCGCTCGAACCCACTCATCGGCGGATCATCGGCGGAGAGAGCCGTCCTCGACGAACCATCTGTGCTCGAAGCCGCTGGCGGCGGCTATTCGCTCATAGTCGCGGTCGTAGTGGACGAGCGGCACGCCCGCCTTCTCAGCCGCAGCGGCGAGCAGCAGATCGGCGGGCGGGACACGACGATGATCGCCGGCGGAGGCGAGGAGAAGTTGAACCTTCCTCACACGCTGCCAGAGCCCGCCCGGCATCGGTATGGATCTGAAGGCGTCGAGCCGCTCAGCCGTCGCGCGTGCCCGCTCCTCATTGGGCGCGAGTCGCATCAGCTCGAGCACAACCAGGTCGCAGACCAGAACCCGACCCGCCGCGACCTCACCGTTGAACCACTCGGCCAGGTGGGGAAAGCGTCCGTCTCGCACCCACGTCCATACGCCGGAGTCGAAAAGCGCCGGACCATCCAGCTCCACCGGCGTGGGTGCCGCGCCGGTGCTCAGAGGCGCTCTCGCCCCTCGCGAATCTCTTCAGGCGTCCCGTCGATGTCGCGACGCACGTCGAAACCCTGCAGGACATGTCGCCGGGTTGCCTCCCGCAGAGCAACGTTGACCGTGTCGCTCAACCCCTTAGTCCCCAACTCCCGCCTCGCGGCGGCGAGTGCTCGCTCATCGACATCAACGGTGGTGCGCGTCATTCGCATCAGTCTAGCGCATCATTACGATGCATCACGGATGAGATGCCGAGATCAGGGCGTGGCCGACTCGGGCATCGTCCTCACCTACAGTTGACGCTGAGCCACGGACATGCCAAGGGTCACAGCGGACATGACGATCACCCTCGAGGGCGGCCCCGTCTTTCACTTCGTCACCGAGGGGATCGACGCGGCGCTCGAGCGGGCCCGCGACGCGGCCGGCGAGAAGGACGTCTCGACCGCCGGCGGCCCCTGGGTCCTCAACCAGTACCTCGCCGGCGCCGAGGGCGTGGAGCTGACCCCGGTCAGCAGCCGCGCCACCCCCCACGTCACCCACCTCGTCTACCACCGCGCTGGCGCATAGAGGGAGATGGCCGCCCTCGGGAAGTGGCTGCCGACTTCGCGCGAGCGGTTGATCGCGCCGTTCGACAGCTTCCGCGCCAGCTTCGGGTCCCTCAGCTCAGCCCGCGGGTCTTGCGCAGCTTCCGTCGCGACCTGATCAGCCAGCTGACTCTCGCCGCCTTCCTCGGCACCTTCGTCTACTGCCTCGCCACGCTCGCCCGGCTCGGCAGCATCGGCGCGCTCGGCGACGACGTCCCTTCGATCTCGATCGCCTTCGCTGTCCTGCTCGCTCTCGGCTCGCTCGCCCTCTTCGCGCTCTTCATCGGGCACATCGCGAGCATGCTGCAGCCCGCCTCGGTCATCAGCTCGATCGCCGCGGATGCACGGCCCGAGCTTGAACGCCCATTCCCCGGCGGGGTCGGCGGCGAGCCCGAGGACCGCGAGGCGGCGGAGGAGGAGGCGGAGCGACAGATGCGCGCGATGCCGGGGCGCGCGGTCGAGTGCGACGGCCACGGTTACCTGGCAGTCGTCCGTGCCGGCGAGATCGTCGCCGCGGCCGAACAGGCCGACGGCTTCGTCCGCCAGCGCATCCGGATCGGCGCATACATGCTGCCCGGCCAGGAGCTGGCCACCGTCTGGGCCCCCGACGCGGCCCGGGCAGAGCAGCTCGCGACCGGCGTGGCCGGTTGCTTTGAGACCGGGCGCCAGCGCACCCTGCCGCAGGATCCCGGCTTCCCGGTGCGCCAACTCGCCGACGTCGCCTTGAAGGGCCTCTCGCCGGGAATCAACGACCCGACCACGGCGCTCAACGCGATGGAGGCGATGACGGCCGGCCTGATCCATTTCGCCCGCACCGAGCAGCCGTCGACGGTGCGCCTCGGCGACGACGGCGTCCCCCGCCTCCTCACCGATGTCCCCGACCTCGACGACCTGGTCGAGCTCGGGTTCGAGCAGGTGCTCGCATTCGGCCACGACGACCCACTCGTGATGCGCCAACTGCACAAACTGCTCGAGGCCCTGCGCCGCGCCGCGCCGACCGGCAGCCCGCACCCCCGGCTCGAGCAGCTACTTGCGGAATCCGCCCGACAGCCTTGACATACGCGGTTGGTCCGGGTGCGCAAGGCCTGGAGGATCTCGGGTCCAATTTCGACGGCGCGCCGGACCTGGAGTTCCGCCTGGCGACCAAGGCGCTCGGGCTCGAGAGCCCCGGCCTGAGACGTCCAGCGCGTCCCGCCCGGCACCTGGCGAGGCTACGAGGCCGGACCGGAGGGCCTCGAGATCCTCGTCATCGGCGCCCCCAACCTCGGCGACGATCCGCGCGGCGACGTCGAAGGCCGGCGCGACTGGTGGGCCGACTAGCAAAGATCGCGAACTCGTCGCCGCCGCAGCGGTAGAGAAGCCCTCGCGGCCGAGTGGGCCGTTCGGCCCATCTTCGCGACAGCCACTGGTGGAACGGTCGGTGGTTGCCTAAAACCGGCTTGAATCGGCCGCGAACGGTCTTCGCGGCCCGCAAACGAACTGCAGTGGGAGGGCTCGTGAAAAGTCTCGTCGTTGGATGCCGCTTGGTGAGTGTCGTTGCCGCCGTCGTCGTCGCGCTGATCGCAGCGCCGGCCACTGCCGGAGCCGACTGGAGCGGCGCAGCCGAGCTCAGCAACAGCGGCGAGCGCGACGGCGAGCAGCTCGTGATCGACGCGAACCTTGCCGGCGATCTCGTCGCGGCGTGGCGCGAGAGCGGGACCGCCGACATCGCCGCGGTGTTCAAGCGCGCCGCAGCGGCGGCGGGCGCGCCACAGAAGTTCACCGGCGACTTCGAGCAGCCGGACGTGGCGATCGGCCCCGGCTCGGTCGCGGTGCTCGCCTTCGACGACGATTCCGGCTACGGCAGCGTCTACGCGGCGAGCAAGGCTGCCGCGGCGTCCACCTTCACGGGCACAACGACTTTTGAAGGCGACGATGGCCACACCTCGCCCAACGCTCCTCCCTCGGCCGCCGAGCCCCGGGTGGCCGTCAACGGCTTCGGCACCGGGATGCTGTTCTTCGGCCGCGACTACTACAACCCGCCGAGCTACACCGACATCGCCGAGGCGATCGAGGGGCGCGTCCTGCTCGACCCGAGCGCCAATTCCTGGAACGCGGGGACGGATCTCAACACCGTCGTCAAGGACCCGCGCGATATGGAGGTCTCCGTCGGCCCAGATGGCTCGGCCTTCCTCGGAATCAACTTCTTCTCACTGGGACCGTGCTGGGGGATCGAGCCCGCCCTGCTCGAGGATGACGGCACGGGCTCGACCGACCCCGCCGGCCTCACCGAGTCCTGCGGCGATGTCTACAGGGGCGTCTACCCGAGCAACGACCGCCTTCCGAACAGCGACGTCGTGATGGCCTGGGGCCACAGCGGCGACGGCAGCGTGCGCTTCCTCGACCTGCCGAAGGCGCGCGCGCTCAGCGGGGGCGCGGCCCAGGATCAGGAGGGCAATGAGGTGAGGCTCGACGCGGGCGACGACACCGAGACGACCTCGGGCGCCGTGCGCGTGCGCACCGACGCCGCCGGCAACACGATCGTCGTCTGGCATGCCTCCGGCGGCGCCGAGGAGGCGATCCTCGCCCGGGTGCGACCCACGGGCGGCAGCTTCGGGCCGGTCGAGGTGATCGACTCCGGCGAGGACTACATGGCGGCGTCCCGCGAGCTCGACTTCGACGTCGACGATGCGGGCAACGGCTACCTCGTCTACAGCCAGGCGAACGGCACGAGCGGCGACGACGAGATCATGGCCGCCGTGCGCACGCCGGACGGGGAGTGGTCGAGCCCCAAACTGCTCTCGGTCGGCCAGGGCATCGCCGGGAGCCCCGCCGTTGCCGCCGGCGGCGACCGGGCCTATGCGGCGTGGATCGCCGACGGCGACGACGGCGTCTACTACTCGACGTTCCAGGCGCCCGAGGACGAGGACCCGCCGGCCGAAGAGGACCCGCCGGCCGGGGGCTCGAGCGGCGGCAGCCCGCCCGCCGACAATTCGACCGCCCAGGATTCGGATACCGAGACCGTGACCACCCCCGCCTGCATCAAGGCCGGGAGCGGCCTGGTAAGGGCGAGCAGGAGGGTCGCGAGGGCGAATAGGAAGCTGAGGAGAGCGAGGATCGGGGCCAAGCGAGCCAACAGGCTGACCAGGAAGGCCAAGGGCAGTAAGGCGAAGATCAAGCTGAGGAAGGCCAGGATCAGGGTCAAGCAGGCCAAGCGACAGGCCAAGAAGCTCAAGCAGCAGCGCAAGCGAGCAGGCACGGCAAAGCGCAGGGCCTGCGCGTAGCGCACTGACGGTTGCCTCCGGCCACGGCGGCTATGAGAACCCCAGCGTGCGCGGTTTTCCCAACTCTGCAGCCTCGGGCCGCCCACCCGCGACGATCGCGTGCAGCTCGGCGAGGGTCTTCGGCGAATCGACCCTGCGATCGATTCCTCGTTTGGCGAGCCAGGCGGTCGCCTCGTCGGCTCGAAGCGGCGTGAACTCAAAGGCGGCCATCGCGCGACCCGGCCGCAGTGCCGCAGGGTGGAGCTTTCCCAGTGGCTCGTTGGTCGTGACGAGTATCAGCGCCTTCGTCCCCTGACCCAGCAACCCGTCGGCGATGTTCAGCAGCCGGGCGAACCCCCGCCCCACCTCAGTGGGCGCCGCCACGCCGAGGAACTCGCCGGCGTCCTCGAGCACGAGGAGCCGCCAGCGATCCTCGCGCTCGCGTCGAACCCGACCGTCCGACAGGAGGTCGTCCAGGTCGTCGTCCTGCGGCTCGGAGCGGCTCGCGAGCACGCTGAGCATGTAGCCGGTGTCGCCACCGAGAAGGCGCTCGGGGTCGGTCACGTAGTGCAGGTCGCACCACCCGTTCCACTCACGGCCGAGCGCGCGCAACGCCCAGGTCTTGCCGGTGCCCGGAGGTCCATGCCACAGCGCGAGCCGGCCCGGCAGGCCGTCGCCCGAAGACCAGGAGAAGAGCCCGGTGAGCTGATCCCTGATCTGAGACCGGTAGTTGTCCTCGATCGTCGCGAACCGCGGCAGGTGCAGTCGGCGCCAGCGCGGTTCAGGTGTTCCGGGAAAGCCTCCCGAGCCCGACCAGAAGGCAACCGAGACCCGGGTGTCAGATGGCTTGCGCTCGATCCTGATCCGGTCCGCCAGCTCCTCGGCCAGCTGGCTGGCGCGACTCGGATCGCTCGCCGCCACAGAGACTTCAAAGCTCGCGGCCCGCTTGGCAATCAGCACCGGATTCGCATCGTCGTGACGCAACAGGGCTTCGCGCAGACCGTCCTCGTCAACACTTGCCTGCCTGAGCTCACCTACACCGGAGATTTCGTCGAGGGTCAGCTCGTCTCCATCGCGCTCAGCCTGTGCAATCGCAACCACACATCCATCCCGAGCGAGAACCTCGCCGGCGAACAGCGCTCTCGGCAGTTGCGACCCCTCGACGTCCAAGGTGGGCAGAAGCAGACCGCGGGACCTGAGCCCCGTGACGATCCCCCCAACAATGCTTTCCGCTTTCCCCGCCATTCCGTGACGAAGACGATACATTACGCAATGTGTAAGCAGCATCGCGCGCTGATACCCCGCTGCGAAATGGAGGGCATTTGGTTGCGAAACGGAAGGGTAGGCATTCTTCCACTAGGTCAGCTATTTAGGTGATAAAATCCTCTATATGTCTGACATAGACCACGATGGTCTCTATAGGCAAGCGGAGGCGCAGGCGGGGTATTTCACCGCGCAGCAGGCTGTCGCCGCAGGTATGGATCGCAGCACGCTGCGCCATCACGCCCGACCGGGCAGCCGATACGAGCGGGTCCGTCGCGGGCTCTACAGGCTGCGGCATTTCCCCTCCAGCCCATATGAGCACCTGATGGCGGCCTGGCTGCCGCTGCGCGACGCGGAAGCGGTCGTCTCGCACGAGAGCGCCCTCGAACTTCACGGGCTCTCCGATGTGATTCCCGACGCGGTTCATCTCTCGCTGGCGCGCTCGGAGCGAGGCCAGCGCCGCCGCGGGGGCGTGCGCCTCCACACGCTGAACCGGCCGCCGACGAAGGCGGAGGTGCGCACCGTCGAGGGGCTGCCGGTGACCAATCCGGAGCGGACCATCGTCGACGCGCTCGAGACGGGCGCCCAGCCCGAGCAGATTGAGATGGCGATCGGCCAGGCCCTGGAGCGCGGGCTGACCACGCCGCGACGACTAACCGCGGCGGCCTCCGGGCGCTCGGCATGGGTCCGCGAGTTCACCGAGCGGCACCTGGAGAGGAAACCCGCGTGAGTCCGACGCTCCAGTGCCGAGCTGCCCTCAACGAACTGATGCCTGCGTGACGCTATCCATGCCAATCGCTGGGAAGCCCTGACAGGATGCTTCGTCATCACCGCATGATGCGTCCGGCGGATGTCGCAGCGGCGCCCGCCAGAGTTGATCCGAACTCTCGGAGCCGAGCGTGATTCGGTGAACTCGACCTGCCTGTCGGAGTGAGCGGATGGGCTCCGCGGGGCGGAGCGTGGGTTTATGGGCTTGCCGGCCAGCGTCTCACCGCAACCGCCGACAGCGACGCCGTCTTCGGCGCCTCGACTGGCTCGTCGGGAGCGACGATGCGGATAACCTGCTAGCGAATGAACGGCGCCAACGGCCACGTCCAATTCATCTGGAGCATCGCCGAGCTCCTGCGCGGCGACTACAAACAATCTGAGTACGGACGCGTAGTCCTTCCCTTTACCGTTCTGCGACGTCTCGATCTCGTCCTCGCACCGAAAAAGCAGGCCGTGCTTGATGAGGCCGCCCGTGCCGAGGGGGTCGATTTCGACCCGGATCCATTGCTTCGCAAGGCGGCGGGTCAGGGCTTCTACAACACCTCCGAACTCGACCTCGAGAAGATCGCCGGCGACGCCAGCAACGTCGCTGCTGGGCTTCGAGCTTACATAGGCGCATTCTCGCCGACGGTGCGTGAGATCTTCGAAGCATTCAGCTTCGACCAGCAAATCACGCGGCTGAACAAAGCGGATCTGCTCTATCTCGTCCTCACCAAGTTCCTCGATGCCGATCTTGATCCGAAGACCGTGTCAAACGCCCAAATGGGCGATATGTTTGAGGAGTTGATCCGGCGCTTCTCCGAGGCATCAAACGAGACGGCTGGTGAGCACTTCACCCCGCGAGAGGTGGTTCGACTCTGTGCCGAGCTCGTGCTAGCTGGCGACGAGGGGGCAACGAGCAGACCGGGAGCGATCCGCAAGGTCTATGACCCGGCCTGCGGTACGGGCGGAATGCTCTCTGTGACCGACGAGCTCGTGCGCGAGCGCAGCGCCCGCGCACGCCTCTACCTCTACGGCCAAGAGTTGAACCCTGAGACCTGGGCAATCTGTCGGTCGGAGATGCTGCTAAAGGGGCAGGATCCCTCGAAAATTCATCCGCGCTCGACGCTTTCCGAAGACGGGTTGCCCAATGAGAGCTTCGACCTCATGCTCGCTAATCCACCGTTCGGCGTGGACTGGTCGAAGGACCATGACGCCGTGATCGAGGAGCACGACACGATGGGCGCGGACGGGCGCTTCGATGTCGGCACGCCCCCAAAGAACGATGGCGCATTGCTCTTTCTCCAGACGATGCTCGCGAAGCGAAAGTCTCCGAAGGAAGGTGGCAGCCGTATAGCCATCGTCTTCAACGGCTCACCGCTGTTCAGCGGTGGCGCCGGCTCGGGTCCCAGCGAGATTCGGCGCTGGATTCTTGAGAACGACTGGCTCGAGACCATCGTTGCGCTCCCCGAGCAGCTCTTCTACAACACCGGGATCGCCACCTACGTCTGGGTGCTGACTAACCGCAAGCCCAAGGAACGCCAGGGCAAGGTCCAACTCATTGACGCACGCGAGCGCTGGGAACCGATGCCCAAGAGCCTCGGCGACAAGCGCAGGCGGCTCTCCCTCGATCACAACCAAGAAATCCTCGATATCTACCGGGCCTTCGAGGACAGCGAACAGGCCAAGATTTGCAGTACCAAAGACTTCATGTTTAGGCGGATCACGGTTGAGCGCCCACTCCGGCTGCGCTACGAGATCAGCGACGACGCGCTTGAGCGACTCCAGGCGTCGAGGGCGTTTGAGAGCCTGGTCAAGCTGCGCGCGAACGTGAAAGACCCAGCGAAGGCGATTGAACAAGGCGAAGCGGCTCAGACAGCGATCTTGGATGGCCTCCGGGCTTCTAACGGCTTCAATTCAACCGATCGAAGCGAGGCGGAGGCCAAACTGCTGGATGTGCTGAAGCAGGTCCCGAAGCCCACTGTGGCCCTCCGCAAGGCTGCGTGGGACGCGATTTCGGTGCGCGACACCGCAGCGCCTGTCGTAACCGACAGCAAGGGTGAGGCCAAGCCCGACCCAGATCTTCGCGACCACGAGAACGTACCGCTCTCTGAACCGGTGGACGACTACATGGCCCGCGAGGTTCTGTCCTTCGTCGAGGACGCCTGGGTCGACGAGAGCAAGGACAAGATCGGCACGGAGATCCCGTTCACTCGCCTCTTCTATCGCTATGAGCTGCCGCGGCCGCTTGACGAGATCGATGCCGAGATTCGGGAGTTGGAGCGGGATATCTCATCCCACCTCGGGGATCTTGCAAACCGTGCGACTCGCTGAACTCTACTCAGGCCAGGATGACTGGCTGAGAACGCGGATCGATGCCTTGGCCACACCGGTTCGGCAGCTGATCGACCCGGCGAAGCTTGATGGCCAAGACGTCTTTCATATCAGCATTCCGGCTTTTGACGAATTCGGGGACGGCCAGATTCAGTCATCTGAGTTGATCGGTAGCCAGAAGCTTAGGCTGCATGGTGGCGAGGTTCTCTTGGCGAAGCTCAATCCACGGAAGAGCCGCGTAGCCCTCGTGTTACCTCAGCCAGTGCCAATCTTGGCCTCCGGAGAGTTCATCGCACTTGAACCAGGCCCGTCGTGTGACCCCCGCTTTCTGGTCTGGCTTCTCCGCTCGCAAATGGTGAGGCAATGGCTCGACTCTCAGGTCCGATCTGTTACGCGCAGTCATCAACGCGTAGATCCACAGGCTCTCACGCAGGCACAGATCTGGGTCCCTCCAATCCACAAACAGCGTTATATTTCAAAATTCCTGGATGACAGGATAGCGAAGCTCGATGAGTTGATATGTCTCAAGGAGAAGTTGTCTGCCCAACTGCTCGAACGCCTCAGCGCCGCGATGCACACCGCTATAGCGAGATTGCCGCGAGACGCAAAGCTCGCTTACGCTGGGTCTTGGTTCTCTGGTGGCACCCCGCCGAAGGACGAGCGCAAGCATTGGTCAGGTCCGATGCCGTGGGCATCCACGAAGGACCTAACCACGGACGAATTGCACGAGACCCTCGACCATGTGACCTCCGAGGCTGCGCTTACTTACTCGCGCGTTGTGCCCAAGGGTTCGCTGCTGGTCGCGACGCGGGGCATGGCACTCGCCAAGAGGCTTCCATTGGCTGTGACCCGGTGCCCGATCGCGTTCAATCAAGACCTGAAGGCCATCGTTCCGGTGCCTGGAATCGACGCCGACTACCTACGCATCGTAGTGCGCGGGTACCAGTCTGAGTTACTCGGGGCCGTCGTCGAGTCGGCTCATGGCACCCGCCGCCTTGAGACCCGCCACCTCAAGGCACTTCGGGTACCTATCCCGAGCCCTGACGCTCAGCGCCGGATCGTAAAGCAGGTCCATAAGGTCGAGGTCGAGAACCAGACGGTTGCGAAAGCGCTGCGTCTACAGATGGATCTCCTTCAAGAACGTCGCGATACCTTGATCACCGCTGCGGTCACCGGGGAGCTTGATCCGTCGTCCTACAGAGCCTCGGCGGTGACGATATGAGTGCCGTGAGGGCGCCCCATCTGGAGCTCGCATTCGAAGACCTGATCGAGAAACACCTAGTTGACCACGGCTGGGAACGCGGGGCATCGGCAACCTTCGACCGCAAGCTGGGAATCGACTTCGACGAGATGCTCACATTCATTGGCGCTACGCAACGGTCCGCCTGGGATGATCTCATCGAGCGGCGAGGCGGGGATCGGGACACCACCCAACGCGAGTTCCGCAAGTTGGTTGTTAAGCGAATCGAGGAGTCTGGAACGTTGCATGTCCTGCGCCGTGGAGTCACCGACATGGGCGTTGACTTCCGCCTCGCCTACTTCAAGCCTGAGCATGGCTTAACGCCTGAGCTCGTTGCCGGTTACGAAGCCAATCGATGCACTGTCGTCCGCCAGCTCGCCTACTCGGAGGGCGAGCCCGAGAAGACTTTGGACCTAACGTTGCTGTTGAACGGAATCCCGACCGCCACTGCAGAGCTGAAGAACCCCCTCACCAGCCAGGACGTCGAGCACGCGAAACGCCAGTATCGCCGCGACCGCGACCCGAACGAGCCGATCTTTTCGTGCGCGATCGCCCACTACGCCATCGATCCTGAGCTCGTCTTTCTGACCACGCGGCTTGCCGGTGAAGACACCGTCTTCCTGCCTTTCAACCAGGGGAGCGCCGGACCGGGAGAGCCTGGCGGCGCCGGAAATCCGCCGGCAGCTGGCCACAGCCACGCCAGCGCATATCTCTGGGAGCAAGTCTGGCAGCGAGACGCCTGGCTCGATTTGCTCCATCGCTTCGTGCATGTGGAGCCAAAAGCGCCTGTCAATCGAAAGCGCACCGGTAAAAAGAGAACGGGCGGCAAGCTGATCTTCCCTCGCTTCCAGCAATGGGATGCCGTCCGCAAGCTGGTCGCCGAGGCACGTGCCCAGGGCCCCGGCAGCAACTACCTGATTCAGCACTCAGCCGGCTCCGGCAAGTCGAACACGATCGCCTGGCTGGCACACCGCCTTGCCGGGCTCCACGCCGAGGATAGAAAGGTATTCGACAAGGTCGTGGTGATCACCGATCGAGTCGTGCTCGACCGCCAACTCCAGGCGACGATCTTCCAGTTCGATCACGAGCCAGGTGTCGTGGAGAAGATCGAAGGAACCTCGGCGCAATTGGCCGACGCGTTGGAGTCAAACACGGCCAAGATCGTGATTGCGACTCTTCAAAAGTTCCCTTTCGTGCTGGAGAGAATCGGGGACGTATCTGAGAAAACCTTCGCCGTCATCGTCGACGAGGCGCACTCTTCGCAGTCGGGTGAGGCCGCCAAGGCGCTTCGCGCGGCACTTGGCTCAGCAGGCCAGCAAGCCAATGATGCCGGCGACGTCGAGCCGGATGAAGTCGAGGACATGGCGCTGACGCTAATCGAGCGTTCAGCGCATGAGCGGGGACCGCAGCCGAACATCAGCTTCGTCGCCTTCACCGCAACTCCGACGAAGCGCACGCTCAACACTTTTGGGCACACCGAGAACGGAGAGTTCCGGCCGTTCCACACCTACTCGATGCATCAGGCAATCGAGGAGGGTTTCATCCTCGACGTTCTCCAACGCTTCATGCCTTACACCGTGTTCTGGAAGGTTGCATCCACGCTGGATGATGACCCAGAGGTGGAGCGGCGGAAGGCGGCTACTGAGGTTGTCCGCTTCGTGGCGGCACAGCCCGAAACCCTTGAGGAAAAGGCAAAGATCATCGTGGAGCACTTCCGTACAGCAACTAGGAGGCAGATCGGAGGGCGCGCAAAGGCGATGGTCGTGACGGCTTCCCGTGAACTCGCAGTGCGTACCTACTTCGCGATCGAGGCATACATCCGATCACAGCGCTACGCCAACTGCGACCCTTTGATCGCCTTCTCCGACGCTGTCGAGGTGGATGGCGAATCCTGGACGGAGGCCAAGATCAACGGGTTTGGTGAAAAGCAGCTACCGCAGCACTTCGCCGGAGCCACCTATCGCATTCTGATCGTGGCCGAGAAGTACCAGACCGGCTTCGACCAGCCACTGCTGCACACGATGTATGTCGACAAGCAACTCAGTGGCTTGCGCGCCGTCCAGACGCTTTCACGCCTCAACCGCACGCACCCCGGCAAGGACGACACGTTCGTCCTCGACTTCGTGAACTCGGCGGAGGAGATCCGCGCTGCCTTCAAACCGTGGTACGAAGAGACCTCAGCGCTTCCAACCGATCCTAACGAGCTCTACTGCGCGCGTGAGCGCGTGATTGAGTTCGGCGTCGTTGACGAGCGCGACGAGGCGGCGTTCGCAAAAGCGTTCCTTGGCGGTAAAGGCGCTGCGCATGCTGAACTCTACGGGCATCTCGCGCCCGCCAAGGACCGGTTTGAACTGCTCGATTCGGACGCACAACGTGAGTTCCACGCCGATGTCGCCAAGCTCTGCGTTCTCTATGCGTTCCTCTCACAGGGCGCCGGCTTCATCGACGCCCGCCTCGAGCAGATGTACCTCTACCTTAGGCACCTCCAACGCATCCTGCCGCGCGAGCGAAGTGAGGGCCTAGACCTCGGCGGCTCGCTCGGGCTTACGCACCTTCGGGTTCAGGAGGGGAGCGAGACGAACGCAAGCCTCGATGAAGGTGGCGAGCCAATGGGGCCAGAAAGCTCGGAGACGATACTGACCGAGCCCGAAACTGACGCGCTTTCACACATCATCCGCGACCTCAACGAGCGCCACGGCCTGCAGCTCGGGGCTGGAGATGAGGTCGTGCGGCGCATCGCCAAGTCCTTGACTGAGGACTCTGACCTTCAGGAGGCCGCCGCAGTCAATTCGTTCGCAAATTTCGAGTTGCTCTTCGACGAGAAGTTCGAGGCGAAGGCGATCGATGCCCGCAGTCAGAGTTGGGAGTTCTTCGAGCTCGCACTCGGAGATGCAGAGAGTCGAAACCAACTCGCCCGCGCCCTCGCTCGCGAGATCTACACGCAACTTACCGGCAAGCAACGAGGAGACGACGAGAGCGCTTAAGGCCAGAGACGCTTCAGACTCTTCTTGTAGACGCCGTAGATATACGGGCCTGACTTGCGGGATTGGCGGAGGATTCGGTGGCGGTTCGAAACGAAGCGCTCGATCTGCTCCGCGCCGCGCATGTTGCGGTTGGTCAGGCAGAAGACGCGAACCGCTGCCTCGGTGAGGGCATCGCGCTCGGCGGGGCGGCGGCGGATCGCGTCGTCCTTGGTTAAGACGATCCAGTCGTTCTTGCCCGCGTCCCGGAGCCAGACCTCGTCGGCAAGGAGCTGGGCTTGCTTCTCGCCGTAGATGTCGGCCATCGAATGGACCGTGAGCCCGGCGTCGCGCAGGCCCTCGACGATGCTCTTGCCAAGGCTGCGATCGACGAAGAACTCGGCTGGCTTCTCCTTCGGACGAGACATCGCTGCGAGCTATCCGGCGCAGCGTCCTCGGCCCGCGGCTCAGGCGGCCGTTCGGGTTGCGAGCCGAATCACGTCCTCGACCTCATCGGGAGGGACGCTGAAGTCCGTTGCGATCTCGGCGACGGAGTCGCCAGCCTGGAAGCGGTCGACGAGATCCTCTAGGCGAGCGCCGCCGTGGGCGACGATCGGGAGGCCAAATGCGACCCTCGGGTCAACGACCACTTTCGCATTGCCGTAAGTCGGCAGTCGCACGGAGTCCGCCCAGCCATCGCCTCCGTAGTGGATGCGCTTCAGATAGTCATTCACAACCCCGGAGAATTGGCGCTGCTGCGTGCGGACAACGACCAGATCCATCACCTCGCGCTCGCCACGCTTGTTCGCGTAGTCGAAGAGAACCTCGGCTCCATCCGTATAGAGGCGCTTGGAGGCGAGGGCGTGATCGACGCCGATCTCCTTTTCCAGCACCTCGACGGCGGGTCGAATCCGCTGCAGCGGAACTCCGGCTCGCCTAAAGCTCGACAGCACAAACGCCTCGGCAAAGCCGATGAAGGGCACCGTCGCCTCCCGGCCGTGTGGCGGGAAGCAGGTGATCAGCGGATGCCTGGCTTCCGGCGGTCGCGCCCAGCGCTGGATGTTCGACTTGGGCACGTCGAGATAACCGGCCGTCTCACGCAGCGTGAAGATGGCGCGGGCAAGCCTCGGGTCATCCGCCCCGAGATGAATCTTCTGTCGCGCCTGAGCCTTGATCAACGACCTCCTTCCACCGATGGCTCCGATCGTAATGACGAGAACGGCGGCGATCCGGAAAAAGAAAAGGCCCTGCGTCCGCAGGGCCTTCGTCCTATAGCGGGGGCAGGATTCGAACCTGCGACCTTCGGGTTATGAGCCCGACGAGCTACCTGACTGCTCCACCCCGCGGCGGTTTGTCGATTCTAGCAACGGTTGGGCGAGGGTCGGGGCGGCGGGGTTGGGCTCGCAGGCGGGCTTGCGGCGGCTACTCGAGCCGGTAGCGCTCGGGGACGCGGGTCTGGGTGTCGGCCGGGGGGCGGACGTAGGCGCGGTCCTGGCGGGGCGGGAGCTCGATCTGCTCGTGGTCGACGCGCTCGTAGGGGACCTGGCCGAGCAGGTGGGAGATCAGGTTGAGGCGGGCGGCGCGCTTGTCGTCGGCCTCAACCACGAACCAGGGCGAGTCCTTGGTGTCGGTGTAGGCGAACATCTCGTCCTTGGCCTCGGCGTAGTCGACCCAGCGGGCGCGCGCCTCGACATCGACCGCGCTCAGCTTCCAGCGCTTCGCCGGGCTCTTCAGCCGCGCCTCGAAGCGCCGCTCCTGCTCCTCGTCCGACACCGAGAGCCAGTACTTGAGCAGCTGCACGCCCGAGCCCTGGACGATCCGCTCGAACTGCGGGCAGGTGCGCATGAACTCCTCGTACTCGGCGTCGCTGCAGAAGCCCATCACCCGCTCGACCCCGGCGCGGTTGTACCAGGAGCGGTCGAAGAGGACGATCTCGCCCGCCGCCGGCAGGTGCTCGACATAGCGCTGGAAGTACCACTGCGTGCGCTCGCGGTCGCTCGGCTTGCCGAGCGCGACCGTGCGCACGACCCGCGGGTTGGTCTTCTCGGCGATGCGGCGGATCACGCCGCCCTTGCCCGCGGTGTCGCGCCCCTCGAAGACGACGACCACCTTGAGCCCCTCCTGCTTGACCCACTCCTGCAACCGGACCAGCTCGACCTGCAGGCGCTTCAGCTCCTTTTCATAGCCGGCCCTGTCGAGCACCTCGGTATCCACGCCCTGACCTTAACTAGAGTGCCGCTGCCCATGGCTGAGAATCCTCAACGAGTCGCGGTGATCGACATCGGCAGCAACTCGACCCGGCTGTTGATCGCCGACGTCGAAGGCGGCGTCTCCGTGCGCGAGCGGCAGAGCCGTGTGACCCGACTCGGGCGCGGCGTCGACCTCTCCGGCCAGCTCGCCGACGAGGCGATCGAGGCCGCCTGCGCGGTGATCGCCGACTACGTCGAGATCTGCCGCGAGGCCGGCGCCGAGCGGCCCACGGCGATCGCCACCTCGGCTGTGCGCGACGCTTCCAACGGCAGCGCCTTCGTCGCCGAGCTGCGCGAGCGCTTCGCCCTCGGGGCGCGCGTGCTCGACGGCGAGGAGGAGGCGCGCCTCACCTACCGCGGCGCCACCGCCGAGCAGCCGCCGGACACGCCGACCCTGGTGATCGACATCGGCGGCGGCTCGACCGAGATGATCGTCGGCACCGGCGCCGAGGTCGCCTTCCACGACTCGCTGCAGGCCGGCGTCGTCCGCCACACCGAGCGCCACATCTCCGGCGACCCGCCGACCGCGGTCGAGCTCGAGGCGCTGGCCGGCGACATCCGCACCCAGATCGCCGCAGCGCTCGCCGACCACCCCGGCGCCGGGGCGAGCAGCGGCATTGCCGTCGCCGGCACGCCGACCTCGCTCTCGGCGATCGAGCTCGGCCTCGAGCCCTACGATCCCACCCGCGTGCACGGCCACGTGCTCTCGCTGGCGACGATCCAGCACCTGCTCTCGCAGCTCTCCTCCGCCCCGCTCGAGCAGCGGGCGGCGATCCCCGGCCTGCACCCCGACCGCGCCCCGACGATCATCGCCGGCGCGGTGATCCTGATCGAGGCGATGCGCGCCTTCGGCCTCGACCGGGTGCAGGCCTCCGAGCACGACATCCTCTACGGGATGGCGCTCGAGACCGCCGCCGATCGCGGCTAACCACATGAACGCATCCGGGCAGGACCCGTGGGACCCGGTGTACAGACGAGTTTTCGGCACCCGTCCAGTTGGGTAAACGTTGGCTCCTAAGCCCAAGAACTTGGTAGAGTCCTACTACCGAATTGTCAGTAGGGGCATATCCAGCTCCTAGACATTCCGGATAGACGAGCGCATACTCGTCACATCGGGGAAGAGGAGAGGACGAGAGTCCCGAATTCGAACCGATTCATAGGGCTTAGGCGATTGCCGCATCATGGCGCCTCCCGCCGTCTGAGCCCATCGAATAAGAACTGGTCCCTGAAGACGTACCCCTGCCCGTCCTGAGGGGCCAACCTTGAATCGGCCGCCAGTCCTGGCGGCCGATTCATGTCTGGGACCGCTCGTGCGCAACCTGGCCGGCCAGCCAGGATTTGGCTTTGTCAAGCCAAGTTCGACTTGCGCGGGTAGACGACCTCGGGGTCGGTGAGGACGTTGACCAGGGTCGGCCGCCCCGACTCGAAGGCGCGCTCGAGCGCCGGCCGCAGCTCGGCCGGGTCGCTGACGAGGACCCCGTCGCAGCCAAGCGCCTCGACCACCTTCTCGTAGGGAGTCTCCGGCTGCAGCTCGGCCGCGACCGAGTAGCCGTAGAGGAATTTCATCGGGTGATGCTCGAGCGCCCAGATGCCGTTGTTGCCCATCACGCCGACCACAGGCACGCCGTGACGCGCCAAAGTGTCGAACTCCATGCCCGCGAAGCCGAAGGCCCCGTCGCCGAGCAGCAGGCAGACCTGCTTGTCCGGCCGGGCGAGCTTCGCGCCGAGCGCCTGGCCCGGCCCGGCGCCGAGGCAGCCGAACGGCCCCGGGTCCAGCCAGCAGCCCGGCTCGTAGGTGTCGACGAAGCGGCCGGCGTAAGAGACGAAGTCGCCGCCGTCGCCGACGACGACGGCGTCGCGGTCGAGCACCTCGCCCAGCTCCTTGTATACGCGCACCGGGTGCAGCGGCGAGCGCGCGTCGTTCAGCTCCTCCTGCTCGGCGGCGCGCTTCTCCGCCTCGATCGCGCGCAGCTGCTCGAGCCAGGCGTCGGTGCGGCCGTGCCCGCCGGTCGCCGCCTCGCCCAGCGCCGCCAGCGTCGCCGCGACATCGCCGACCAGGTCGACCTCGGGCGCCCGGTTGGCGCTGAGCTCGTTCGGCGCCGCGTCGAGCCGGATCAGCTTCGTCTCCTCGCCGAAGCTGCCGCCGAAGCCGAGCCGGAAGTCGAGCGGCACGCCGACGACGAGCGCCACGTCGGCGCCCTTCAGCCCGGCGCCGCGGGCGCGACTGAAGGCGAGCTCGTGGTCGGCGGCGACGCAGCCGCGGCCGAGCCCGTTGAGGAAGACCGGGATCCCGAGCGCCTCGGCCAGCGCCCGCAGCTGCTCCTCGCCGCGGCCCCAGTAGAGGCCGCTGCCGGCCATGATCGCCGGCCGCTCGGCGCCGCTCAGCAGCGCCGCCGCGCGCTCGACCCCCTCGGCCGGCCGCGCCGCGGCCGCCGCCGCGGCCGGGATCTCCGCCTCGGCCTCGCTGAAGACGACGTCGAGCGGATAGTCGACGAAGGTCGGGCCGAACGGCGCGCTCAACGCCAGGTCGAGCGCCGCCGCGCTGCGCGGGCCGATCTCCCCCGTCTCCTTCACCGTCTCCGCCGACTTGACCAGCGGCGTGACAAAGGGCAGGTGGTCGATCTCCTGCAGCGAGCCCGAGCCCCAACGCAGCTCCGGCGCCCGCCCGCCGAGCACGCAGACCGGCGAGCAGTTGGCCTGGGCGCCGGCGATCGCGCTGATCCCGTTGGTCACGCCCGGACCGGCGGTCAGCGCCGCCACGCCCACGCCGCGGGTCGCCTTGGCGAAGCCCTCGGCGGCGAAGACGGCCGACTGCTCGTGGCGCACGTCGACGATCTCGATCCCCTCGGCCTTGCAACCGTCGTAGATCGAGAAGAGGTGGCCGCCGGAGAGCGTGAAGAGATGGCTGACGCCGCGCGACTTCAGCGCCTTCGCCACTATCCGCCCCCCGTGCTCGGACATCGACTGAGCCTATCGACGCGGCTACCATCCCCGTTGCCCGGGTGGCGAAACTGGCAAAAGCGGCGCACTTAAAATGCGCTGCCCCTCAGGGGGCTTGCGGGTTCGAGTCCCGCCCCGGGCATTCGTTGCGCCTCTGAGGACAACGCGTGCTCCAAAGCGGCTTGGTTCGCACGCCTAAATGCCGGGTAAATGTTTGTACAGAGCGCAACTATCGCGCTGTTACGGTGTCCCTACTTACGAAGACGCCGCCGTTCACAACGCCTTTCCCTGGAGGAGTGAAGCTTGGAGGCATCGGCTCTAACCCACGCCAGTCAGCACGGACTTCTAGCTCGCCGCTCGCCCCTGCTCAAGCTGCAGGGCGACGCGAAGCTGATCGCGATGGCCCGCAGCGGCAACACCGGCGCCTTCGAGACGATCGTCGACCGCTACCAGGCCCGCCTGCTCGGCTTCTGCCGCCAGATGCTGAAGTCCACCGAGGACGCCGAAGACGTCCTCCAGGAGGTCTTCGTCAACGCCTACCGGGCGATGCTCGCCGACGAGCGCGAGATCAACCTGCGCCCCTGGCTGTACCGGATCGCGCGCAACCGCTGCCTCAACCACCTGCGCAAACCGACCGCCGACGCGCAGGAATCGATGGACATGGTGCCCGTCGTCGAGGCCGCCTCGACCGCCGAGAAGGTCAGCAACCGGGAGGAGTTCCGCCAGCTGCTCACCGACGTCGGCAAGCTGCCCGAGACCCAGCGCACGGCGCTGCTGCTGCGCGAGATGGATGCGATGTCCTACGAGGAAATCGCCGCAACGATGGAGACCAGCGTGCCCTCGGTCAAGTCGCTGCTGGTGCGGGCGCGGATCGCGCTCGCCGAGGCGAGCCAGGCGCGCCAGCTGACCTGCGGCGAAGTGCGGCTAGAGCTGGCCGAGGCCTCCGAGGGACTGCGCAAGGTCTCCGGCCCGGTGCGCCGCCACGTGCGCGACTGCGACGAGTGCTCTGACTTCCGCGCCCAGGTCCGCTCGACCGACAAGGCGATGGCGGCGCTCTTCCCGGCCGGCGCGCTGGTCGCGCTCAAGGGCTTCATCCTCGGCAAGCTCGGCCTCGGCGGAGCGAGCGGCGGGGCTTCGGCCGGCGCCACCGGCGGCGCAGGGGCTGCCGGTGCAGGCGCGGGCGCAACCGCGACCGCCGGGGCCGGCGCAGGGGCGACCGCAGCGGCGACCGCAACCGGCGCGGGCGCCGTCGGCAGCGTCGGCGCCGCGCTCGGCGGCGGCGGCGCCGCAGGCGGGATCGGCGCGGTCGGCGGGGCGATCGGCACCAAGGCCGTCGCCGGCGTCGTCACCGCGGCCGTGATCACCGCCGGCGCGGTCGAGGTCAACCAGCACGCCGACACCAGCCCGGTGCCGAAGACCAACCCGCCGGCCAAGGCCACCGCTTCGTCCGTCCACCGCGGCCCGCTCGCGGTCGCGCCGCTCCAGGTCGCGCCAGCTCCCGCAGAGCCGGTCGAACTGACCGTCGCGGCCGCGCCGGAGCCCGCAGCCGACCCGGCCCCGGTCCCGGTCGAGGAGCCCGCCCCGGTCGAGGACTCGAGCGGCGGCACGGAGGCCGGCGGCACGCCGGTCGCCACCGAGGAGGACGGCGATCCGAAAGCGATCGCCAAAGCCGGCACGCCGAAACTGAACGGGGCGAAAGCGCCGCCCGCCGCGGCCGGCGCCCCGACCGGCGCCGAGACCGTCGTCGTCACCGTCGGCGGCTCACCGCCGCCCGCCGAAGAGGCTGCAGCGCCGCCGGCCGAGAGCCCGCCGCCGCCGGCCGAATCGACCCCGCCGCCGAGCGAGCCGCCCGCGAGCGATCCGCCGGCCGAAACCACGCCTCCCCCGCCGCCCACCTCGAGCAGCAGCTCGGAGGAAGGCGAAGCCGAGGCTGAAGTCGAAGCTCCCGCCGCACCCAGCGGCGACCCGGGCCTCTAGCCCAGCGTCTCCCCCGGCTTCAGCACGACCACCTGCGACGAGGTCTGCGCCTCGACGTCGGCCTTGAAGGCCTCGGCGTCGGTCTCGATCGGCGGGAAGGTGTCGAAGTGGATCGGGATCACCGTCTCAGCGCCGACGAACTCGGCTGCGACGACCGCGTCGTGGCGGTCCATCGTGTAGTGGCCGCCGATCGGCAGCAGCGCGACGTCGACCGGGTTGCGTTCGGCGATCAGCTTCATGTCGCCGAACAGGCAGGTGTCGCCAGCGTCGTAGACGGTCTTACCGCCGATGTTGATCAGCAGACCCGCGGGCGTGCCGAGCGCGATCCCGTGCTCGGCGCTGTACGGCGCCTCTTCGGAGCCGGGCAGCGTGCTCGTGTGCCACGCCGGGACGAGCTTGATCCAGCCCCACTCGAAGCGGACCGTGCCGCCGAGGTTGGGGTCGGAGACGTCCTCGACGCCCTGTGACTTGAGCCATTCGGCGAGCTCGACGATCGCCACGCACTGCGCGCCGGTGCGCGTCGCCACCGGAACCGCGTCGGCCATGTGGTCGGCGTGGCCGTGGGTGAGCGCGATGTGGGTCGGCTCGACTTCCTCGGCGGTGTGGACCGCGCTCGGGTTGTTCGGCTTCAGGAACGGGTCGACCAGGACGGTCGTCTCGCCCTCGCTCAGCTCGAAGCACGAGTGGCCGTGGTACTTGATCTCCATCTCAGCTCTCTCCTTCCGTCTCGGGGCCTTCGCCCTCGCTGATCTCCTCTTTCAGTGCCCAGCCGACGGCGACCCCAACCATCATCCCCATCCGCGCCTCCTCGGCGAGCAGGGTGCGGACGGCGGCGATGCGCTCGTCGGGGTCGGGGATCGTCGCCGCCTTCAGCGACTCGTTCTCGTGCGACTCGCCGAACCAGCCGCCCTCGGCCAGCGCCGCGGCGAGCACGCGCTGCAGCTGCGGCGCCGCCCGGGCGACGATCGTCTCCGCCTCGGCGAAGCGATCGGCCTCGGCCAGCCGCTCGATCGCCGCTTCGAGTCGCTCGTCGTCCACCGCCATCGCCCGCCAGCCTAGACGTGCCTCAACTTGGAGGCCACTATGGGTACTCAACTTAAGGCACGTGCTCGTGGCGCAGGCGGGCGGCGGCGAGGCCGGCAAGGCCGCCGACGAGCGCGCCGGCTAGGCCGGCGGTGACATCGGCGGTCGACTCGAAGATCGGCAGCGCCAGCAGCACGATGGCGGCGACGGCTACGCCGATCGGGTCGTAGTCGCGGTCGATCGAGTGGCGCGCTTCGGAGCGGCGGATCGCGAACCAGGCGGCGACCGCGCCCAGCGCGATCCCGTTGCCGCCGGCGATCACGACGACATCGTCCATCGCATTGGCGACGCCGCTCGCGGCCAGCATCCCCAGCGCGCCGCAGGCGAGCAGCAGGATCGCCGTGGCGACGCTGCCGAGGCGGCGCTCGACGCCCGGGCCGAAGATCGCCAGGCCGAGTGCGACGACGAAGAGGTAGCCGACGTCGGCGTAGGCGAAGGGGGCGACGAGGAAGCGCCACCAAACATCGGCGAACGGCACGAGCAGGGCGCCGACGTCGAGCACCGAGGCGCCGAGCGCCTTCCCGACCAGGAGCAGCAGGGCGGGGCCGACGATCGCCGCCAGCGTCGCGTAGGGGCGGGCCGGGCGATCGCCGCCGAGCGAGGGCAGCTTGATCCGGAAGAGCCGGCTCGCCGGTCCGCGCCGCGGCCTCGGCTCGAGCCCGTCCCCGCGCCGCTCCAGCTTCGGCGCCCGCTTGCGCAGCCGGGCTCCGCAGTAGGGGCACTCGGTTACGTAGGGACTGACCTCGGAGCCGCAGTTTTTGCAGATGACGCTGAGCTCAGTCTCGCTCATGGTCAATCGAGGATAACCGCCCGGTGGCGGGCGCTCGGCGCGCGCTGCCGGTGGCATACTGCGGGAACACCGATCTCCGAGGAGGAATACAGCGTGGAGTTGAAGAGCCTGACCGAGCAGAAATCGCTTCTCGCCGAGCTGGCGCCCGGCAAACGGACCCGGCTGCGCCGCCTGCTGTTCGAGTTCGGACCCGGCAACGGGACCCTGATGCTGCTGCCGATCGACCAGGGCATCGAGCACGGCCCGCGCGACTTCTTCCCCAACCCCGACTCCAAGGACCCCGACTACCAGTTCCGCCTCGCCGCCGAGGCGGGCTACTCGGCGCTGGCCTGCCAGATCGGCATGGCGAGCAAGTACTACCCCGACTACGCCGGCCAGGTGCCGCTGATCCTCAAGGTCAACGGCAAGACCGACATCCCCTCCTCCGCGCAGGCGTTCTCGACCTGCAACGCCAGCGTCGAGGACGCGGTGCGGCTCGGCGCCGACGCGGTCGGCTACACGCTCTACGTCGGCTCGCCGCGCCAGGACCAGGACCTGGCCCAGCTGCGCGGCGTGCGCGAAGACTGCGACCGCTACGGGATGCCGCTGATCGTCTGGTCCTACCCGCGCGGCGAAGCGATCGAAGCCAAGGGCGGCCCAGGCTCCTTCTACGCGATCGACTACGCGGCGCGGATGGCGATGGAGATGGGCGCCGACGTGGTCAAGCTCAACATGCCGAAGATCGACCCCGCCAAGGACAAGGACGCGCCCGCCCCCTACAACGAGATGGAGATCGACGAGGCCGGGGCGATCCAGCACTGCGTCGAGTCGGCAGGGCGGGCGCTCGTCGTCCTCTCCGGCGGCTCCAAGGTCGACGACGACACCGTCCTCAACCACTGCCGCGAGATCATGCAGGCGGGCGGCAGCGGCGTGATCTTCGGCCGCAACGTCTGGCAGCGCGAGTGGAGCGAGGCGCTGGAGATCATCGCCCAGATCAAGGAGACGCTGCTGAGCAACGTCAGGCGCACGCCGTAGGTGCCGCGTCCGGCAGGGCCTCCACTTAACTTTTTCTGAAGACAGATGGCGGCCGTCCGAGAGCGTCGCCGCAGAAAAAGTACAAGACGTTCCGGCCCTGCCGGACGCGGCACCGTCGGGAGCCTGGTGTTGCTTCTCGTCGTGTGCTTGGTGGTTCTCCGCCCCTGGGAGGAGGAGCTTGAGGAGGGGCCGGCGTCCGCGAGCACGGTGGTTACGCGCGTAGTGGACGGCGACACGGTCGAGGCGCGGATCGGGGGCGTGGTCGAGGACGTGCGGCTGATCGGGGTCGACACGCCGGAGACGGTCAAGCCCGGCGAGCCCGTGCAGTGCTTCGGGCCGCAGGCCTCGCACTTCACCAAGCAGCGGCTGGAAGGCGAGCGCGTGCGGCTCGTCTTCGGCGCCGAGCGCCGTGACGTCTACGGCCGCCTGCTCGCCTACATCTACCTGCCGCATCGCACTTTGTCCGTGCCCCAGCACGTCAAAGGTCCAATGCGCCTCTTCAACGCGGACCTGATCAGGCGCGGGCTCGCGCGCACGCTGACGATCCCGCCGAACGACCGCTTCGCCCCCCGCCTGCGCCGCATCGAGCTCGCCGCGGCGCGCGCCGGGCGCGGCCTCTGGGGCGCCTGCGGGCCGTGACCGTGATCACATTTCACGCCTGGGAGGCGGGCTTTAGGGGTGCAAGCGGTCATGCGGCTTGGTACGGTGCCCCCTCGGCCCTGCGGGGCCGCTTCTATGAGAATGCGGCAAAGCATCAACCAGTTCGAGGACGCCTTCGAGCAGGAGACGAGCCTCGAGCGGCGGCGGCGCGAGCAGCTGCGGCGACGCGCAGCCAACCGCTCGCGCGAGCGCCGCATCGTCCGCAACGAGCACCACGGCAAAGTGCGCTTCAGCGTGCTCGCCGTCTGCCTGAGCGCGACCGTGGCGGTCGTCGTGATCTCGATGTTCGAGGCGCTCTCGTTCCTGATGGCCTAGCCGGGGCCCTTCGCCGCGAGGCGAGGCCGCGGACCGCCCCCAAGGTTGAATAGACTCGCGCGCCGATGGCACGACGCTCACTGAAACCACAGCTGAATCAGATCCGCGCCTGGGTGCAGCAGGGTCGCACCGACGCCTGGATCGCCCACCAACTCGAGGTCTCCGCCTCGGAGCTGCGCGAGTTCCGCAAGCAGCACGACCTCAACCCCGATGCCGAACAGAGCAACGGCGGCGGCGAAGTCGACCTGCGCGACGAGATCGAGGCCGAGGTCGAGGCCGCGACCGCCGAGGAGGCCGAAGCCGAAGAGGAGGAGCCCGAGGAAGAGGCGGACGAGGCCGAAGACGACGATGACGGCGACGAGGCCGATGACGGCGACGACGAGAAGCCGGCCCGCAAACCGCGCGCTCGCAAAAAAGCTGGTGGTGGAACTGGTGGTGGTGGCGGTGAAGGCGAGGCAGGCGACTCCGACCGGCCACGACGGCGCCGGCGCCGCGGCAGGCGCGGTGGGCGCGGCCGCCGCAAAGAGATCGAGGCGACCTTCGACCACGGCGAGCGCGACGGCTACGGCCTCTGGCTCGACGCGGCAGTCAAGGACAACCCCGTGTACAGCGAGCACTGGGCCGGCAAGAGCGCCGTCACGGTCCGCATCGACGCGGACCAGATCGTCATCCGCCGCGCCGGCGAGTCCGGCGGCGACGGCGACTCAGACGATTAGCTGGCGCCCGCCAGCGAAGTCAGTCGCGCCGCGCAGGTAGAGCCAGAAGGCGGCGTCGGCGATCGTCTGCGGATCGACCGCCAGGCCCGGAGCGGTGTCGGTCGCGACCTGCAGGCACCAGTCGGTCCCCCGCCCGTAGAGCTCGGCCAGCTCGGCGGCAGAGAAGGTCGCTCCGATCCGGCGCCGCAGCTCGACGTCGACGGCAGCGACGACCGCGTCGGCCTGCCGCCGCTCGCGCGGGTCGTCGATCGCGCGCAGCGTCCTCAGCCCCTCCTCCCACTGGAAGAGCGCGTTCTCGAGCGGATAGTGCATAGGTCGTCAGGTTAGTGGGCCTATCCCGGTAGGGGTTCCACTTAACTTTTTCCGCAGACAGGTGGCGGCCGTCCGAGGTTGTCGACGCGGAAAAAGTACAAGACGTTTCACCCCTACCGGGATAGGCCCTCAATCCGGTTGCTGTGGCACTACTCGCTCTTCGTCGCGACAGCTGGAGGGGTCCAGGCGGCCGTCGACGCGCCAGACGGTGACGGGGCCGCTGCGGTCGATCGGGGTGACGGCGGGCTCGCCGCGCAGCCAGCGGGCCTCGGGCGAGGTCACGGGCTCGGCCGGCTCGATGAAGTTGAGCAGGGGCGCGGTGACGAGGTAGTCGAGCTCGGCGGCGTTGACCGCGGCGCGGAATCCAGCGCAGGTCGCGATCGCGTTGAAGGCGCCGTGCGGGCCCTTCTCGCCGAGATAGCGCACCTGGTTGGAGAGATCGGTTCCATAGAAGCCGTACTGGAGGAAGCCGGCGGTGGTGCCGGCGAGCCCGATCCGCGCGTCCTCGACGTCGCGGGCCCAGCGGTAGGCGGAGTCGAGGCGCATGCCCGGAATCGCCGTCGCCGCATTCGCGTTGGCGTAGCGGTCGTCCAGGTAGGCGCGCTGGGCCGGGTAGCCGATCGCGGCGACGAGCAGCGCCAGGGCGGCGAAGCCGCCCGCGACGAGGCCGCGCGAGAGGCCGCGGCTGCGCGCGTAGAGCAGGGCGGCCGGGATCAGGACGAAGAGCAGCGCGATCAGCCAGGCGGCGAGGCGATCCGGGTCGCGGATCACGGCGTCGGCGCGGTTGGTGGCGACCAGGAGCACCAACAGCCCCCCGAGCAGCACCCACGTGCCTCTAGTTGAGTACCCATAGCGGCCGCGAAAAAGAGGCACGTCCGCTAGTGGCAGCAGGGTCAGGCCCGCTAGAAGGGCTGGGATCGCGTAGCGGATGTTGATGCCGAAGCCCTCTGGCATGCCCTCGGCGCCGGCGGCGCTGAGGGGGGTGAAGAGGTAGGCGAGGAGGCCGAGGAGGGCTACGGCGCCCATCCAGCGGAGGACGCGGGGGCGGCCCCAGGCGAGGGCGAGGAGGGCGCCGGTGATCGCGGCGAGGACGACGACTGGCCAGAGGGCGCCGAAAGCATTGTCGAGGCCCGGGCCGAAGTAGTCGCGCCAGACGCCGGTGTCGGTCGCGTAGTGGGCGATCGAGAAGTCGGGGCGGCCGCCCTGCAGCCGCTCCGGGTGCGGCAGCGATATCGGCCCGATGCTCTCCAGTTGCGGCAGCGGGTTGCCGGATATGACCAGGTTGCGCAGATACCAGTAGCCACCGCCCGCCAGCCCCGCACCGAACCACCAGCCGGCGGCCGCCCAGCGCCGGCCTGCCGGCGCCAGCACGATTACGGCCACCGTCAGTGCCGCCGCCATCGCCAACGCCGTCGACTTGGTCCCAACGGCCATGCCGACGGCCAACCCCGCCACCGCCAACGGCCAACCGGGCTTCCGCCCCGAATTGACCAAGATCGCGATCGCCGCGAGGAGCAATGCGGCGGCCATCAGGTCGTTCTTGGCGGCGCCTGGCTCCCTCACCACGAGCGTGTGGCACTCGAGGATCACTCCAGCTGCCACAACCGTCAGCGGCCCCCTCCCATACGGCCTCCCGATGCACCAGGCCGCGAGGAAGGCCGCCGCCAGCCAGCCGAAGTTCAGGAACAAGCTCAGCGTGTCCCGGTCCGTGAGCAGGATCCCCACCCCGTGCAGCAGCTCCGAGTTCTGCGGGTAGAACCAGTTCGTAAACACGGTCTCCGTGTAGTGGATCCCGGTCACCGAATGGCTCTTAGCCATCTCCACCGCAAACGGCTGGTGGTACCAGAGCGAATCGAAGTTGAAAATGCCCCTGCTGAGCGCATCCGCAGCCGTCAACCCCCAGTGCGCAAACACAAGCGCCACAACCCCAACAGCGACAGCCACAAGCGCTTGTCCCGTGGGTGGCGAGGAGACGGGGTGCCGGGGCACAGCGGCGTCCTCTTTTTCGCCCCACCCTGAATCTCGGACGGCCGAAGGCGCCTCTGGCGAAAAACCCAGCGAAGCCCCGGCACCCTGTCTCCTCGACAGGACCCGCGGGCCGACAGCGATCACAGTCGCCAGAAGGACGGAAGCGCCAACTAAAAGTCCCGCGTAAAACAGGCCGAGGACACCAAGAATCTCCGACAACCCGATCAACAGCGCAACGCCGACGATCGTCTCGACCAGCCGCGCCGGCGCCCCGCTCCAGCTCGGCATCAGCCACCGCCGCAGCCACACAGCCGAGAACCCCAGGGAAAGCGTCAGGACGGCCAGCAGGGCGACGCTGAGGACGTAGGAGCCGGGGCTAACCATGCCGGCCTCGAAGGAGCTGCGTCAGCCGCCGAGGCCGCGGACGACGAGCGGCGTCTCGCCCTCGGCGACCATGCCCTGCGTGCGCGCCTTGCGGCTGATCGCGAGCGGCTCGTCGGCCGTCTGGATGCGCTTGTGCAGGCGCTTGTTCTCGTCCAGCTTCTCGTGGAACTCGGCCTTCGCCGCGCTCGTCGCCGTGTAGGTCTTGACCAGGTCGATCGCCGGGTTCAGGTACGAGTAGAGCACGGCGGCGAGGACCAGCGTCAGCGCGATCCGCCCGACCCGGTCCCAGCGGATGCGGCTCCCGCCGCGGCGGGCGGCGGGCCTGCGGCGCGCCGTGGGACGTCGTTTCTGCCGGGAGGCCGGCCTTCGTGCCGGACGCGTGCGGGTCGCCATACCCGGTGCTACGCGGCCGGGCGCCGCATTCCTGCATCTAACCCGCGTGCTGGACGAATGCCTGCAGGCCGGGGAAGCGGGCCGCGTCGCCCAGCTCCTCCTCGATCCGCAGCAGGCGGTTGTACTTGGCGACCCGGTCCGAGCGCGACGGGGCGCCGGTCTTGATCTGGCCGGCGCCGGTGGCGACGGCGAGGTCGGCGATCGTCGTGTCTTCGGTCTCGCCGGAGCGGTGCGAGATAACGGCCGTGTAACCGGCCTCGCGGGCGATCCGGATCGCCTCCAGGGTCTCGCTCAGGGTGCCGATCTGGTTGACCTTGACCAGAATCGAGTTGCCGACGCCGAGCTCGATCCCGCGCCGCAGGCGCTCGGGGTTGGTGACGAAGAGGTCGTCGCCGACCAGCTGCACCCGCTCGCCGACCTTTTCGGTGAGCAGCTTCCAGCCCTCCCAGTCCTCCTCGTCCATGCCGTCCTCGATCGAGACGATCGGGTAGCGCGAGCAGGCGTCCTCCCAGTAGGCGGCCATCTCCGCGGGCGCCAGCGTGCGGCCCTCGTGCTCGAGCGCGTAGGCGCCGTCGGCGAAGACCTCGCTGGTCGCCGGGTCGAGCGCGATGAAGACGTCGGAGCCGGGCTCGTAGCCGGCCGCCTCGACGCCGGCCAGGACCGCCTGCAGCGCCGCCTCGTTGGAGTCGAGGTCGGGGGCGAAGCCGCCCTCGTCGCCACCGGCGGTGGAGAGGCCCTTCGAGGCGAGGCTCTTCTTCAGCGCGTGGAAGACCTCGGTGCCGATCCGCAGGCAATCGGAGAAGCTCTCAGCACCGGCCGGCACGACCATGAACTCCTGGAAGTCGACCGAGTTGTCGGCGTGGGCGCCGCCGTTGAGCACGTTCATCATCGGCACCGGCAGCAGCGCCGGCTCGCCGCCGCCGTAGAGCTCGGCCAGGTAGCGGTAGAGCGGCTGGCCCGAGTCGGCCGCCGCAGCCTTCGCCGCCGCCAGCGAGACGCCGAGGATCGCGTTGGCGCCGAGCCGGCCCTTGTTCGGCGTGCCGTCGAGCTCGAGCATCGTCTGGTCGAGCGCGTCCTGCTCGGCGGCGCGGGCGCCGGTCAGCGCCGCGGCGATCTCGCCGTTGACGTTCTCGACCGCACGCGCCACTCCCTTGCCCCCCCAGCGCTCGCCGCCGTCGCGCAACTCGACCGCCTCGAACTCACCGGTCGACGCGCCGGATGGGACCGCCGCACGGCCCCTGGCGCCTGAGCCCAGGACCACCTCGACCTCGACGGTCGGGTTGCCGCGCGAGTCGAGGATCTGGCGCGCGTGGATGGAGGAGATGGCGCTCACGGGGGCGCCAGTCTATTGGTGAGGGCGGCCTATTCGCCTTCGGCCGGAGGCGCCGTGGTCCCACCTTCGGGCGTGAAGTTTTCCGGCAGTTCGAATTCGCTCGGCGCGGCGCCTTCTTCTTCCATCGGCCGTGGACGCTGCGGCAGCGGTTTGCCCTTCGGTTCAAGCGGGTTGACGCTCCCGGGCACGGCCGGTTCGAGCTGTTTGACCGGAGCCGGGCACGCTTCCGGTGCGCCGCCTTTGGGATTGGCTTCGTAGCAGGCCGGCGGCGCTTCGGCCTGGCGGCCGTCGCCCTTGAAGTTGGCGCAGCGTTCGGTCACGTAGTCGTCGGCGCAGAAGGTGCGCGCGGTCCACGTGTAGGTGAACGTGCTGATGAAGCCGGCGAAGTAGTCCTGTTCGGTCTGCTGGGCGAGGGTCGCCTGGATCTGGCCTTCGACCGCTTTCAGCTCCTGCGTGCTTTCCGGCGTCGTGTTGGTCACTTCGAAGACGGTGAAGCCGCGCTGGGCTTTGTACGGGCCGTCGACGAGGCCTTCCGACGCTTCGAAGACTTTTTCGTTGAGCGGTTCTTCCAGCGTGCCTTCCTGTACGCCTTCCTGCAGGCCGCCATTTGCTTTCGTCGCCGGGTCTTCGGAGAATTTTTTGGCGACTTTTTTCCAGTTGCCTTCCGAGTTGTCTTTCGTCAGCAACTCGCGCGCTTCTTTTGCCTTCTTGCGGTCTTTGTTGACGATCCACCGCACGTCTCGGCTCGGCTGTTGCGTGAACTGGGTGTCCTTGGCCGCCTCGTAGTAGTTCTCGATTTCGCTCTGGCTCGGTTTCGGCGCTTTTTCCTGCAGCTCTTCCTGCAGCGCGGTGCTGAGGATCTGCAGCTTGACCCGGTCGTCGACGTCAGCGGGGGTGAAACCGGATTCTTTGAGGAATTCTTTGAATTCTTTATCCGATTTGAAGCTTTCTTTCTTCAGTTTTTGCGTTTCTTTGGCGATTTCAGCGTCGCCGGCCTCGATATCCCATTCGGCCGCCTGGCCTTCCAGCCAGGCTGCTTCGAACAGCGAGTTGAGTGCCGCTTCCTTCTGTTCCTCGTATTTCGCGTCACCAGGTTTCGGCGCTTTTTTTTCGCCGCCCTGTATCGCCGCCAACAGAAGCGCGTGATCGAAGTCCTCCTGGGTGATGTCACCGCCGTCGCCCGGCACCTTCTCGACGATCGCCACGCTGCCCGAAGGAACGCTCGGGTCGCCCAGCCCCTCAGCGATCGCGACGATCGCAAAGAGGACGACGAAGGCGGCGCCGAAGACGAGCAGGCCGAGACGGCGTGCAGCCGCGGGGCCGGAAGCACCGAAGCTCCCGCCCTTGCCAGGCGTACCTTTCCTCCCCGGGTCCGAACTCACGAAGCTGGGAGCATATCTTTTTCGACCATTGGCGAGCGGCCCGCCTCGCGCAGAGCCTCTGCCAGCGCCAGCACAGCGGCCAGCCGTGGCTCCGGCTCCTCGGGCACACGCACGGAAGCCGTCTTCTCGCGCCACTCGTAGAGCGCCCCCTCGACCAGCTCGCCGAGCTTGCCGGCGCCCTCGGAGTCGAGCTCGATCCCGACCACGCTGAGCCGCCCGCCGCGCAGCTCGACGCTGCGCGCCCCCGCCAGGCGCAGCTCGATCCGCGCCCGCTGCAGCGCCAGCAGGTTCTCGCCCTCCGGCGGCGGCGGCCCGAAGCGGTCGCTGAGCTCGTCGCGGATCGCCCGCAGGTCGCCGGGCGCGCGGGCGGCGACGATGCGGCGGTGGATGTCGATCTTCGCCGCCTCGAAGGGGATGTAGGAGGCGGGCAGGTAGGCGTCGACCGGGACGTCGAAGCGCAGCGGCTCGGGCGCCTCCTCGCCGTCGTCGGCGGCGCCCGCCTCGGCCACGGCCTCGTCGATCATCTGGCAGTAGAGCTCGAACCCGACCGCGGCGACATGGCCCGACTGCTCGTCGCCGAGCAGGTCGCCGGCGCCGCGGATGTCGAGGTCGCGCATCGCGATCTTGAAGCCCGAGCCGAGCTCGGTGTGGTCGGCGAGCGTCGTCAGCCGCGCCGCCGCCTCCTCGGTCAGCGCCTCGGCCGAGGGGTAGAGCAGGTAGGCGAAGGCGCGCTCGCGCGAGCGCCCGACGCGGCCGCGGATCTGGTAGGCCTGCGCCAGCCCGAGCCGGTCCGCGCGCTCGACGATCAGCGTGTTCGCGGTCGGGATGTCGAGCCCGGACTCGATGATCGTCGTCGTCGCCAACACGTCGGCCTCGCCGCGCAGGAAGTCGAGCATCGTCTGCTCCAGCGCGCCTTCGTCCATCTGCCCGTGGGCTTCGAGCACGCGCGCCTTCGGCACCAGGCCGCGGATCTGCTCGGCGACCTCGGGCAGGGTCTCGATCCGGTTGTGCAGGAAGAACGCCTGGCCGCCGCGCTCGAGCTCGCGCGCGATCGCCTTCTGCACCAGGCCCTCGTCGTAGGGGCCGACGTAGGTGCGCACCGGGCGGCGCCCCTCGGGCGGGGTCTCGATCGTCGAGATGTCGCGCAGGCCGGCGAGGCTCATCTGCAGCGTGCGCGGGATCGGCGTCGCCGAGAGCGCCAGCACGTCGACTTTCAGCTTCAGCTGGCGCAGCAGCTCCTTCTGCTTGACCCCGAAGCGCTGCTCCTCGTCAACGATCAGCAGGCCGATGTCCTTCGCCCGCACGTCGCGCGAGAGCAGCCGGTGGGTGCCGACGAGGATGTCGACCTCGCCCGCCTCGAAGCGCTTCAGCACCTCCTTCACCTCGGCCGGCTTGCGCAGCCGCGAGACCCAGTCGAGCGTGAAGGGCAGCTCGGCGAGGCGCTCGCGGAAGGTGCCGAAGTGCTGCTGGGCGAGGATCGTCGTCGGCGCCAGCATCATCACCTGCTTGCCGTCGGAGGCCGCCTTGACCGCGGCCCGCAGCGCCACCTCGGTCTTGCCGAAGCCGACGTCGCCGCAGACCAGCCGGTCCATCGGCTGCTCCGATTCCATGTCGCCCTTGACCGCCTCGATCGCCTCGACCTGGTCGGCGGTCTCGCGGTAGGGGAAGGCCGCCTCCATCGTCATCTGCCACTCGCCGTCGGGCGGGAAGCCGTGGCCCTTGCGGGTCCGTCGCTCGGCATAGAGGTTGAGCAGCTCGCCGGCCAGCGCCCCGGCCGCTTTGCGCGCCCGCGCCTTCATGTTCTGCCAGCGCTTGCCGCCGAGCGCCGAGAGCGCCGGCTCGGCGCCGGCGCCGACGTAGCGGCTCAGCTTCGCCAGCTGGTCGGTGGGGACGTAGACGCGGTCCTCGCCCTTGTATTCGAGGTAGAGGTAGTCGCGGGCGATGCCGCCGACCTCCCGGGTCTCGAAGCCGGCGAAGCGGGCGACGCCGTGGTCCTCGTGGACGACGTGGTCGCCGACCCGCAGTTCGCTGAAGGCAAGCCGGCCGCGGCCGCCGGCGCGCTCGCGCTCGTCGGCGCGGCGACGGCGGTGGACGAGGCGGCGGAAGGGGTAGACGGCGAGGCGCAGCTCGGGGCTGACGAAGCCCTCGCGCAGGCGCGCCTCGGCGAAGGCGAGGCCGGGCTCAGGCGAGAGGTTGCCGCCTTCGAGCAGCTTCGCGTCGAGCCGGTCGAGCCCGTAGCGCGAGCGCTCGGCCTCGCCGCGGCTGTCGAAGGCGACGACCGTGCGGTAGCCGGAGCGGACCAGTTTCTCCAGCTCGCCCTCGGCCTCCTCGACGCTGCGCGCCGGCGACTCGGCGCGCGAGGCGCGGAACGGATCTTGCGTGTGAGGTTTGGGCTCCATGGCAGTCCCAACCTCACTCTCAACGTCGCCGGGCCCGTGCACCGTGAGCACGGCACGGCCGGCGAGCGGCGCCTCGACGTCGACGTAGAGGCGGCTGGCGTCGTCGGCGTGCATCGCCGCGGTCGCGTCCTCCCAGTGGTCGTGCAGGGCCGGCCCGATCTCCTCGGCGGCGGTGAGGATCACGGAAGTCGCAGCGGGGACGAGGTCGAGCGGGGCGCCGAAGTGCTCCAGCGGCAGCGCCTCGGCGGCGCTGGGCGCCTCCTCCCCCCTTTCCTCGGCCTCCATCGCCGCCAGCTCGGCCAGTTCGCGATGCTCGGCGTCGAGCTCGGCCGCGGGCGCCAGCTCGACCCGCTCGGCCTCGCCGAGCGAGCGCTGGGTGAAGGTCGAGAACCAGCGCATCGACTCGACCTCGTCGCCGAAGAGCTCGATCCGCACCGCCCGCTCCTCGGTCGCCGGGAAGACGTCGAGGATGCCGCCGCGGACGGCGAACTGGCCGCGCTCCTCGACCTGCTCGACCCGCTGGTAGCCGGCTCCGGCGAGCTCGCCGACGGCGCGGTCGAGGTCGATTTCTCCGCCGCGCTGCAGCGCGAAGCCGGCCGGGCGCAGCGAGGCGTCGGGCACGGCCTCGGCGAGCGCGGTGGCGGAGGCGACGACGACCGCGTCCTCGTCGCTGCGCAGCGAGTCGAGCGCGTCGATCCGCAGCCCGACCAGGTGCGGCGGCGGGGTCACGTGCGAGGCGTAGCCGGTGCCGCGCGAGGGGTAGAAGCGGACGCGGCGCGGCGCCAGGTAGGCGCGCAGGTCGGCGGCGAGGTCGCGGGCGGATCGATCGTCGGCGCTGACCAGCAGCGCCGGGCGGCCGGCGAGGCCGCGGTCGTCGTCGAGCAGGGTCGCCAGCAGCAACGGCCGCAGGGTCGCGGAGGCGCCGATCTCGACCGGCGCGCCACCCGAGGCCGCGCGCACGTCGCCGGCGAGCGCGTGCAGGCGCTCGTTCTCCGATGCGATTTCCAGTAGCGGGCGAAGGGACATGGGCGAGGTAGGCTGCCCTCGATGCTAATCCGTCGCCCCTTCGCCGCTCTTTCGACGCTGGGACTGGCCGCCCACAACGCCTTCGAGACGCGGGCCGGGGTCGGGCTCGTCTTCGAGCCGGAGCTGGGGCGGCGCGGCGCCTACGCGCTCTGGGCCGGGCTGATCCCGCTCGGGCTGCTCGCCGCGGCGCGCGGCGGCAGGTGGGACGAGCGCCTCTCGGCCCTCAACGCCGGGATCGGGGCGGCCGGCGTCGCCGTCCACTTCAAGGCCTGGCCCTGGTCGCTGCACGGCGGCCTGCCGATGCTCGACGAAGCCGAGGGCCTGAGCGAGGCGCAGCTGCCCGCCTATAACACCGTGCTCTGGGCCTGGGGCATCGCCAGCGCGCTCAGCCTGCTGCGCGAGACCGCGCCGGGGTCGCGCCGCTACGCGCTCGCCGGGATCTCGACCTTCCCGATCCTGCTCGCCTCCGCCGGCCACCACTTCCGCTGGGCGCGCGAGCAGGCCAGGCGCGATCCGGAGCGCTGGAGCCCGGCGCTGCTCGAGGACTGAGCCGTGGGGCAGTGGCCCGGCGGCGCCCGTGGCGCGCTCTGCCTCAGCTTCGACAACCTCGGCGTCGACGCGGCCTCGAGCGCAGCGGCGGCCCTGCCGGGGCTGCTGGAGCGCCTGGCCGAGCGCGAGCTGAGCGCGACCTTCTTCGCCGAGGGCGTCAACGCCGAGCTCGACCCCGACTCCCTGCGCGCGATCGGCGCCGCCGGCCACGAGGTGGCCTACCACGCCTGGCTGCACGAGCAGTGGGGCGAGCTGAGCGCCGCCGGGCAGGCCGAGAACCTGGCGCGGGGCGTCAGTGCCTTCGCGGCGCTGGGAATCGAGCTCAGCGGCCTGCGCCCGCCCGGCGGCCAGCTCGGCGCGGGCGGCGTAGCCGTCCTGCGCGAGGCCGGCCTGCGCTACGCCTCTCCCGCGGGCGCCGGCGCCGGTGTCGAGGACGGCATCGCCCTGCTCCCCTTCCAGTGGCGCCACGTCGACGCCACCGCGATGCTCCCCGGGCTCGACCCCGTGCGCGAAGAGATGACCGGCTCACCGGACCAGATCGATCCGGACACGCTCACCGCCTTTCTGAGCAGGGAGATCGAGGAAAACGAGCAGAGAGACGAGTTCATCTCAATAGTCCTCCACCTCCCCCTCCTGGCCTGGCTCGGCGAGAGCAACCTGGCCACCATCCTGAGCCAGCTCTCGTCAACCCGGTCGTGGGTGGGACGCTGCGACCAGCTCACCGATCACGTCCTCTCCCACCCAGAGGACTTCAGCGCCGGAACGACCCTCGACCCGAGCAGCTGGGGCTAATCGGGCTGGGGCAGGCCGGGGCCGTCGCGCGCCCACTCGACCTGGCCGACGCCCTCGGCCTTCGAGCGACCCTCAACGTCGTCCCACCCGTGCAGCATGCGCTTCAACCGGGCGACCGCCTCGGGCGGGTGGGCGGCGACCGACGCGGCCAGCTCCAACGCCGCCTCCTCGGTCTTCGCCGCCGGGGCGACGCGGTTGACCAGGCCGATCCGCAGCGCCTCGTCGGGGCCGACGGTGCGCGAGCTGAACAGCAGGTACTTGGCGGCGGCGAGGCCGCAGAGGGTGACGAGGCGGGCCGGGCCGACCGGCACGCCGAGCGCGGCGCCGGGGAAGCGCATGCGCAGGTTGGCGCCGCCGACCCGCATGTCGCAGGCGACCGCAACCTCGGCGCCGCCGCCGACGACATCGCCGTGGCAGGCGGCGACGGTAGGCCTGGGGAAGGCGACAATCGCGTCGTAGAGGTCGGCGAAGAGCTGCATGCGGCGCAGCTGCCCCTCGTCGTCGAGCTTCTCGCGCACGTCGGCGCCGGCCGATAGCCCCATCTGGTCGGAGGAGCTGAGCACCAGCACCCGCACCGCATCGTCCTCGCGCGCCGCGGCCAGGTGGGCGAGCAGCTCCTCGAGCATCTGCGTGTCCATCGCGTTGCGCGCCTCCGGCCGCTCCAGCCGCAGCAGGGCGACGCCATCGGGGTCGACGGCGTAGCTGGTCCGCGCGGCGCTGGCCTCAGGGCTGCCACTCATATTGCCTCCCGCTTCGCTCGCGGCGCGAAGAACCAGAGATGCACGCTTGCTCGCTCAGCGCTCACGGGCGCCGGAGCCTATTTCGTCGAGTCGCTCGACGAGCCGCTCGGTCTCGTCCGCGGCCGCGGAGATCAGCGCTTCGACCTCGGCCTTGGGCTCGCGGAAGCGGCCGAGCACGTAGCGCGAGACGATCTCCGGGTCGGTCGAGTCGGGCCGCCCGACGCCGACCCTGACCCGCCAGAACTCGCGGCTGCCGAGCCCGCGGTCGAGGCTCTTGAGCCCGTTGTGGCCGGCGAGGCCGCCGCCGATCCGGCTCTGCACCTCGCCGAACGGCAGGTCGATCTCGTCGTGGACGACGACGACCCGGTCCAGCGGCGCCTTGAGCGAGCCGCGCGCCGGGCCGACCGAGTCGCCGGAGGCGTTCATGTAGGTCTGCGGCAGCAGGATCGCCGCCCGCGGCCCGCCCGGCCGGACCCGCCCCTCGGCGATCAGGCCGCCGAACTTCTGCTTCGCCCGCGGCAGCTGCCAGCGGCGCGATAGCTCGGCGCCGACCTCGAAGCCGACGTTGTGGCGGCTGCCGGCGTGCTCCGAGCCCGGATTGCCCAGGCCGACGACGAGGATGCGGTCGCCCGGCTCGGATTCGCCCCCGCCGCTCGAGCCGCGACGGCGGAAGATCGACATCGTCCGCGGCTACTCCCCGGAGTCGCCGGAGTCGCCCTCGGCCTCGCCGCCGTCCTCGGCGGGGGCCTCGCCCTCCTCGCCGACGAGCTCGGTCTCCTCCTCGACGTCGGGCTCGGGCTCTTCCTCGACCCGCGGCGGTGAGAGCGTCGCGATCGTGATCTCGTCGAGATCGTCGGCGACGAAGGTCACGCCCTCGGGCGCGGTCAGGGTCGAGAGCTGCACGGTGTCGTTGATCTCCATCTCGGAGACGTCGGCGACGAGTCGCTCGGGAATCTCGGTCGGCAGCGCTTCGACGGTGATCTCGCGGGTGACGTGCTCGAGCACGCCGCCCTCTTTGACGCCGGGCGCGACCTCGGTGCCCTCGAGCTCGATCGCGACCTCGGCCTGGATCGCCTCGTCGAGCTTCACTTCCTGCAGGTCGATGTGCTGAAGCACGCCCTTGACCGGATGCCGCTGTTCTTCCTTGACCACGACCGGCACGGCTTTGGCGCCCTCGAGCTCGAGGTCGAAGAGGGCCTGGCCGCCGCCGAGCACGTTGCGCACGTCGCGCTCGACCGCCTGGAACGGGCGCGCCTCCTCGCCGCCGGCGTAGACGACGCCGGGCACGAGTTTCTCGCCGCGCAGGCGGCGGGCGCTGCGCGAGCCGAAATCGGTGCGCGGCGCAGCCTTGAGCTTTTCGCGAGTCCGGGCCATCGGATGCGGGAGGATACTGAGAACGTGGCCGACGACGCCAACAGGATCCCGAAGGGGCGGTTTCGCCGCTCCGCCAAGCTGGGCTCGATCGTGGGCGTGCAGGGCGCCCGCTATGCCGGCACCAAGGCGACCAACGTCGCCCGCTCCGACGAGGGAAGCAAGGAGAAGCTCGAGCAGCGCCACCTGGAGACGGCGATCAAGATGGTCGGCGCGCTCGGCCAGATGAAGGGCGCAGCGATGAAGCTGGGCCAGTTCGCCTCCTTCATCGACACCGAGTTCATCCCCGACGAGTACCGCGAGATCTATCAGGAGCAGCTCGCCAAGCTGCGCACCTCGGCGCCGCCGATGCCCTGGGAGAAGGCCGAGAAGGTGCTGCTCGAGGAGTACGACGGCGAGCCTGTGTCCGAGCTCTTCGCCTCCTTCGAGCAGGAGGCCTTCGCCGCCGCCTCGATCGGCCAGGTGCACCGGGCCGAGCTGCTCGACGGCCGCCGCGTCGCGGTCAAGGTCCAGTACCCGGGGATCGCCGAGGCGCTCGACGCCGACCTGCGCAACGCCGGCACGATCGTCCGCCTCGCCCGCGCCCTCGCCCCCGGGCTCGACGCGAAGGCGATCGCGCACGAGATCCGCGAGCGCGTGATGGAGGAGCTCGACTACGAGTACGAGGCGCAGAACCAGCGCTCCTTCGCCCGCGCCTACCGCGACCACCCCTTCGTCTACGTGCCGGAAGTGGTGACGCGGCTCTCGCGCCGCCGCGTGCTCGTCACCGAGTTCGTCGAGGGGATGGACTTCGAGCAGATCAAGCAGCTGCCGCACGAGGAGCGCAGCCGCTTCGGCGAGATCGTCTTCCGCGGCAACCTCGGCTCGATGTTCAACCTGCAGCACTTCAACGCCGACCCCCACCCCGGCAACTACCTGTTGATGGAGGACGGGCGCGTCGCCTTCCTCGACTTCGGCATGACCAAGAAGCTCGACCGCGAGCAAATCGTGCTCGAGCAGCGCGCCTTCGACGCCGCCTCGCGCGACGACCCGGAAGGCTTCCGCGAGGCGCTGCACGAGCTCGGCTTCATCAAGAACCCGTCGAAGCTCGACGCCGAGCGGCTGATGGACCACATGCGCGCGGTCGGCGGCTGGTACGTCGAGGACCGCGAGATCGAGATCACGCCGAAGCGGGTGATGAAGATCATCGAGTCGACCAACGACCCGCGCTCGGAGTACTACGACCTGATGCGGCGCGAGTCGATCCCGGCCGACGAGCTGATGGGGCGGCGGATGGAAATCGGCGTCGTCGCGGTGCTCGGCCAGCTGCGGGCGCGACGCAACTGGCACCGGATCATGCGCGAGTGGGTCTACGGCGAGACGCCCTCGACCGAGCTGGGCGAGCAGGAGTGGGAGTACTTCGAGGGAAGAGGGCTTGAGAGAGCGCCCGGCCTTGCCGAAAAGCTCTGAACCAAGCCGAGACGAACGGAGACGCGATGAAGAAGATCAAACGCGGTTGGGCGCTGAGCAAGAAGAGCTGGGGACTGCTGAACGAGAACCGCGAGCTGATCCGCTTCCCGCTCTACGGCGCCTTCGCGACGATCCCGCTGGCCTTCATCTTCCTCGGCCCGGGGCTCTACTTCCTCGACGACGGCAGCTTCGCCGGCGCGATCCCGCTGCTGGTGATCGGCGTCTACGTGCTCAGCCTGGTCAGCTTCTACTTCAGCGTCGGCCTCGCGGCGGCCGCCGACAAGATCTTCCGCGGCGAGCAGGCGACCGTCGGCGACGGGCTCGCCGTCGCGCGCAGCCGCTTCAGCCAGATCGCCGGCTGGGCCGCGGTCTCGACCGCGATCAGCGTGATCATGGGCGCGCTTGAAAACCAGGGCGGCATCGCCGGCACGATCGCGGCGCGCTTCGTCGGCATGGCCTGGTCGCTGGTCACCTTCCTCGCCGTGCCCGTGATCGCGATCGAGGGCACCGGCCCATTCGAGACGCTGAAGCGCTCCGCCCACCTGTTCAAATCGCGCTGGGGCGCGCAGATCACCGGAAACCTCGCGATCGGCGGCGCCGTCTTCCTCTTCGGCATCCTGCCCAGCCTGCTGCTGATCGGCGGCGGCGTCCTGGTCTGGGCCAGCACCAGCTTCGTCGGCGCCCTGCTCGTCGTGATCGGCGCGATCGGCGTCGCGATCTCGATCCTGATCAGCAACGCGCTCAACGGCATCTTCGGCGTCGCCCTCTACCGCTACACGCTCGACGGCGAAGCGGTCGGCGGCTTCACCGCCGAGGAGCTCGAGTCCGCGGTCAAGACCAAGAGCGGCGGCCGCAACGCCCCGCCGACCGCAACCCCGGGCACGGTCTGAGACCGCGCATCCGACATTGACCCCGCCCTGGTGGGGTCAATCTCCGATGCGGAGTTTGGCGTCGAATGGCTGAGCTCGAAGTCAAGAACCTGAGCAAGCGCTACGGGAAGACCGTGGCGGTCGACGATCTCTCCTTCGCGGTCGAGCCGGGGCGGGTGACCGGCTTCCTCGGCCCCAACGGGGCCGGCAAGACGACGACGATGCGGGCGCTGCTCGGGCTGCTCGCCCCGAGCGCGGGCGAGGCGCTGGTCGAGGGCCGGCCGCCGCACGAGATGGCGGAGCCGCTGCGCACGGTCGGCGCGGCGCTGGAGGCGACCGCGTTCCATCCCGGCCGCAGCGGCCGCAACCACCTGCGGGTGCTTGCCGCGGCGGCCGGGATCCCCGCCGCGCGGATCGAGCAGGTGCTCGAGATGGTCGAGCTGACCGGCGCGGCCGGCCGGCGCGTCAAGGGCTACTCGCTGGGCATGCGCCAGCGCCTGGCGCTGGCCGCGGCCCTGCTGGGGGAGCCCCGCATCCTGATCCTCGACGAGCCGGCCAACGGGCTCGACCCGCAGGGGATGCGCTGGCTGCGCGACCTGCTGCGCGAGCAGGCGGCGGAAGGGCGCACCGTGCTGGTCTCCAGCCACCTGCTCTCCGAGGTCGCCCAGACGGCCGACGAGCTGATCGTGATCCGCGACGGCAAGCTGGTCGCGCAGGCCACGCTCGACGAGCTCACCGGTAAGGCGAGCCGCCTGCGGGTCCGCTGCGCCGCGCCGGCACGGCTGGCCGAGGCGCTGGCCGCCCGCGGGGCGAGCGTCGAGACGGACGGCGGCGGCGACGGTGCCCTGCTGGCCGGCGGCATCGACGGCGAGGCGCTGGGCGAGCTGGCCCTGGAGCTCGGCATCGCTATCCACGAGCTGACCGTGCTGCGCTCAAGCCTCGAGGAGCGCTTCCTCGAGCTGACCGGCGAGGAGGAGGCATCGTGAGGTTGCTGCGCTCAGAGGCGATCAAGCTGCGCTCGGTGCGGACGACGTGGACGATGCTCGGCATCGGGCTGCTCGGCGAGGCGCTGTTCGCCGGCCTCTACGTCGGCCTCGCCTCGCTGGGCGAGATCGGATCGGTACTCGATGTGCAGACCGGGACCGGCCTGCTGATGGTGATGCTGCTCGTGCTCGGGGTGCTCTCGATCACGACCGAGTTCCGCCACGGCACGGCGAGCACGACCTTCCTCGCCACGCCGCGCCGCCACCCGGTGCTGGTGGCGAAGCTCGTCGCGGCGCTCGGCATCGGGCTGCTGACCGGCCTCGCCTTCGTCGCGGTCAACGGCGGGCTCGCATTGACGCTCTTCTCCTCGCGCGGCGGCGAGCTGCCGACGACGGGCGATATCGCCTCCGTCTATGCGGGGGTCGTCGTCTCCTTCTCGCTGCTCGCCGCCTTCGGCCTCGGCGTCGGCGCGATCGTGCGCAACCAGGTCGGCACGATCATCGCCGCGCTCGCCTTCTTCTTCATCCTCTCGCCGCTGCCGGAACTGCTGCCGGGCACGATCGGCGACTACTTCCCGGCGCAGGCGATCGGCTCGCTGCACAGCCTGCCGGAAGCGACCGAAGACGGCCTGGGCCAGGTCGCCGGCGGCCTCGTGCTCGCCGCCTGGTCGCTGGGGCTGTGGGCGGTCGGCACGGCGCTGGTCATGCGCCGCGATCTCAGCGAATAGCGGCGAACAGCCGCGGGTCGTTGGAGCAGATGCCGTCGACCCCGGCGGCGACTAGCTTGCGCATGCGGGCGGGGTCGTCGACGGTCCAGGCGATCAGCTCGACCCGGGCGAGCGCGGCGATGCGGGCGAGCTGCGGGCTGACCAGCGGGTGATAGACCCACATCGCCTCGACCCCAAGCCTGGGCAGTTCGCGCGCGGCGAGGCCGGGCAGGCGGCGGCGCATCCAGACCAGGGCGGCGAGCATCGGCGCCTTCGCCCAGCGCTTCGAGGCCCAGTCCTTGGTCACTTTCGGATAGGTCCAGCCGCGCCGCAGGCCGGGCTCGAGCTCGCCGATCCGGGCGATCGTCGAGAGCTCCATGGTCGAGATCATCGAGCGCTCAAGCAGGCCGTGGCGGCGGACGGCGTCGACGATCTCCTCCTCCCTGCCCGGCAGCTTGATGTCGAGGTCGATCTCGACCCCGTCCAGCGGCGCCTCGGCGAAGGCGTGCAGCGCCTCGTCCAGGGTCAGCGGCGCGCGCCCTTCGGCGTCGTGCCAGTCGTGCGCGACCCAGAGCGGCGTGCGCTCGGCGGCGGCGATCCGCGGGTGGCCATCGCGAGTCCAGAGCACGTCGAGCTCGATCGTGCCCGCGCCGGCCTCGACCGCGGCGGCGAAGCTCTCCAGCGTGTTGCCGGGCGCGATCAGGTCGGCGCCCTTGTGGCCGACCAGGCGCAGCCCGTTGCCTCCCCGCGCGGCCAGGGCGCTAGAAGAGCTGGTTCTCGCCGGCGAAGATCTCCGAGACCGAGTCGTCGGTGAAGATCCGGCGGATCGAGTCGGCGAAGGTGCCGGCGGTCGAGAGCACGGTGATGTTGTCGGGTGCGCCGGGGCGCAGCGGGATCGTGTCGGTGACGACGATCCGCTCGATCTTCGAGTTCTCGTAGGCGAGCCGCTCGAAGGCCGGGCCGGAGAAGACGCCGTGGGTGGCGCAGGCGATCACCCGCGCGGCGCCCTCGTCGAGCACGGTCTGGGCGGCGGCGCAGAGCGTGCCGGCGGTGTCGATCATGTCGTCGACGAGGACCGCGGTCTTGTCCTTGACGTCGCCGACGACGTAGCCGATCTCAGCGACCTGCTGGGCCGGGCGCTCCTTCTCCATCACCGCCCAGTGGGTGCCGATGCGGCGGGCGAAGTTGCGCGCCGTCTTGACCCGACCGGCGTCGGGCGAGACGATCACCAGCTCCTCGCTCAGTTCCTGGTCGGCGAACCACTGGGTCAGCATCGGCATCGCCGTCATGTGGTCGACCGGAACGTGGAAGAAGCCCTGCACCTGGCCTGCGTGGAGGTCCATGGTGAGGACGCGGTCGACGCCGACGCCCTCGAGGCACTTGGCGACGATCCGGGCCGAGACCGGCTCGCGCGGGGCCGACTTCTTGTCCTGGCGGGCGTAGCCGTACCAGGGCAGCACGGCGATGATCCGGTGCGCCGAGGCGCCCTGGGCGGCATCGATCATCGTCAGCAGCTCGACCAGGGCGTCGTTCGGGGTCATCTCGCTCTGCTCGTTGGCGCAGGTCGACTGCACGATGAAGACGTCGGCGCCGCGGATCGACTCCTCGTAGCGGCAGTAGACCTCGCCGTTGGCGAAGGTCTTCAGCGTCACCTGGCCGAGGTCGAGGTCGAGCTTGCCGGCGACTTTCGCCGCCAGCTCCATCGAGCCGCGGCCGCCGAAGACCATCATCCGCTTCGAGTAGTCGTGCGGGATCGCGGTCGGCGCGGTGCCGGGGGCCGCCTCGGGGCGCTGCTGGGTCGTGCTCACGAATCCTCCTCTTGGGCGTCGGCGGCCTTGCGCTCCGCGTAGCCCTCGATGTTCCTCTGGTCGTTCTCGCTCACCGCCAGCGCCCCTTCGGGCACGTCCTGCTTGATCACAGCTCCGGCGCCAGTGTAGGCGGCGTCTCCGACTTCTACCGGCGCGATCAGCATCGTGTCAACGCCGACCCGCACGCCGCGGCCGATCGTCGTCCGGTGCTTGCGGGAACCGTCGTAGTTTGCGGTGATCGTGCCGGCGCCGAGGTTGCTGCCGGCGCCCACGTCGGCGTCGCCTATGTAAGCCAGGTGCGGCACCTTGGCGCCGGGGCCGAGAGTCGAGTTCTTGACCTCGACGAAGCTGCCCGCCTTGGCGCCCTGCTCGAGCCGGGCGCCGGGACGCAGGTAGGCGAAGGGACCGACGCTGCAGCCGTCCTCGACCTCGCACTCGACCAGGTAGGAGTGCGGCGCGGCGACGTTCGCGCCGAGCCGGGTGTCGGTCAGCGTGGTCAGCGGGCCGACAACCGAGCCGGCGCCGACGGCGCTGGCGCCGCGCAGGCTGGTGCCGGGCTCGATCCGGGCGTCGGCGGCGATCTCGACGCCGGCGTCGATCCAGGTGCTGGCGGGGTCGACGACGGTGACGCCGTCGCGCATGTGGCGGGCGAGGATGCGGCGACGGGCCTCGGCCTCGACCGCGGCGAGGTCAGCGCGGTCGTTGACGCCCATCGTCACGGCGAAGTCGTCGGCGAGGTGGGCGGCGACCGAGTGGCCGGCCTCGCGCAGGGCCGGGAAGACGTCGGGCAGGTAGTACTCGCCCTGGGCGTTGTCGTTGCTGAGCCCGGCGAGCGCCGCCGCGAGCGGGGCGGCGTCGAAGATGTAGGTGCCGGCGTTGATCTCGCGGATCGCGAGCTGGGCCGGGTCGGCGTCGCCGGCGGCTTTCGCCTCGACCACGCGCTCGACCGAGCCGTCGGCGGCGCGGACGACGCGGCCGTAGGAGCCGGGGTCGTCGAGCTCGATCGTCATCACGGTCGCCGCCGCTCCCGAGGAAGCGTGGGCGGCGACGAAGCCGGCGATCGTCTCGCCGGAGATCACCGGGTGGTCGCCGGAGAGCACGAGCACGGTCTCGGCCGCCTCGATCAGCGGCAGCGCCGCGCGCACGGCGCCGCCGGTGCCGTCGGGCTCGGGCTGGACGACGGTCTCGACCTCGCCCGGGAAGCCGGCGGAGATGTCGCGGCCGGGCGAGACGATCGCCGCCACCCGGCCGGCGCCGGCCTCGCGCGCGGCGAGGATCGGCCAGGCGACCATCGGTCGCCCGCAGACGGGATGCAGCATCTTCGGCGTCGAGGAACGCATGCGCGTGCCCTCGCCCGCCGCCATGACGAGAACCAGGGGGGAGCTCACCGCTGAATCGTAGTGGTGGAAGGGGAGGATGGGGTGTCCCTCCGTTTGCTGGGTTTTCGCCGTCACCGCAGGCGCCACTCGTGGCTGGGCGGCGGCGAAAACAGGACGCCGCGCTCTCCGGGACACCCCATCCTCCCCACGTCAGTGCTCCCGATGGGCGAGCTCAGGCGAGGCTAGCTGCGTGAGAGGTCTTTGCCGACCAGGGCGACGGAGACCAGGGTCCAGCCGGCGAAGATCAGGTCTATGCCTACCAGGAGGCCGATCGCCCAGTCGGAGCTCTCTGGGAGCTTGGCGAGGATGAGGATGCCGACGAGCAGGCCGGCGACGCCGCTGAGGCCGACCAGGCCGGCGCCCTGTTGGCCGCGGGCGGCGAAGGCGACGGCGATCCGGGTGATCCCCATGAAGAGGAAGTAGAGGCCGAGCACGAGGGTCAGGGTGAGCGTGCCGCTGTCGGGTTCGACGAGCAGGTAGATGCCGACGATCACGGTCAGCAGCGCCCAGACGAGGCGCAGGACGACCGAGCCGACCGTCTGCGCGGCGAAGGCGCCGGCGACCAGGAAGACGCCAGCGATGATCAGGATCCAGCCGATGAAGATCGCGGTCGCGACCGAGGCGACGGCGGGCACGAGGATCGCCACGCAGCCGACGAAGATCGCGATCACCCCGACCGCCATCAGCGTCTTCCAGCCACGCCGCAGCCCCTCACGCACTTCCGGATCCAAAGCCGCTCCACCCATCTCCATAGAACGACCCTAGCCCCGCGCCCGGACGAACAACTGGGGAGCCCGGACTTGAACCGGGAATGCGGCAGCCAAAGTGCCGAGTGTTGCCGATTACACCACTCCCCAAAGCTCTACCAGCTTAGAACGAGGAGCCGGATGTCCTCTGCCGGAGGCTCCCGGACAGACGATCCGAAGCAGGCAAAGCGACCAGCTGCGCGACGGCCTCCGGCGGAGGACATCCGGCTCCTCAACTGACCGGCTCGCGCTCGCTTGGCAGCTCGCCGCCGCGGTCGGTGCCGGCGATCAGCTCGTCGGGGGACCTGTCCTCAGGGAGCTTGCCGGACTTCATGCCGAAGTAGACGGCCTGCGGGTGGTGGGCGACGATCGCCACGGTCGACTGCTCGGGCATCACGGCGAAGCCGTCGGAGAGGGTCATGCCGATCTCTTCGAGGCCGAGCAGGCGCCAGACCTTCTCGTGCTCGGCCTGGTCGGGGCAGGCCGGGTAGCCCCAGGAGTAGCGGCGGCCCTGGTCGGGGTCGATGCCGAGCCCGCGGCGCACGTCGGAGTGCAGCCACTCGGCCAGGCCCTCGGCCGCCTGCACGCCGAGCCCGTGGACGAAGAGCTGTTCGGCGAACTCGCCTTCGCTCTCGAGCCGCTCGATCAGGTCGGTCACCTCGGGCCCGACGGTGACGCCCTGCAAGGCGACCACGTCGCGCTCGCCGCTGTCCAGCGGCCGGTAGAAGTCGGCGAGGCAGATCCGGTCGTGCTTCGGCTGGCGCGGGAAGACGAGCCGCTCGAGCTCGCGCTCGGGGTCCTCGGGGTCGAAGACGATCAGCTCGTTGCCCTCCGAGTTGCAGGGGAAGTAGCCGAGCCGGGCGCGCGGGTTGAGGTAGTCCTGCTCGCGCCACATCCGCTCCAGCCGCGGCGCGAAGCCCTCCTCGTCGCCATCGCCCTCGATCAGCTTGCGCCAGGCCTCGCCCTTGACGCCTTTGCCCCCCCAGTGCAGCTTGAACAGCACGTGGCGGTCGAGGTAGGGGAAGACCTGGTCGAGGTCGACGTCGATCTCGCGCACGCCCTCGAAGGGCGGCTCGGGCAGGGGCGTGTCGGTGCGCGCCGGCGAGCGCACGCCGGCGTCGGTCGTCGGTGGCGAGTCGTCCTCCACGACCGGCTTCTCGCGCAGCTCCTTCGCCTCGCCCCGCATCCGCTCGACCAGCGCCGCGCGCGCCTCCTCGTCGACGATCGCGTCCATCGTGTCGAGCCCCTGGAAGGCGTCCTTGCAGTAGAAGACGCCGGGCTCGTAGACGTCGTCGGATTCGCGGCCGCCCGGGTAGAGCGTGCGCCGGCCGAAGTCGCGGTTGATCGCGGCGCCGCCGATCAGCACCGGGAACTCGAGCCCGCGCTGGTGCAGCTCCTGGATGCAGATCGGCATCTGCTTCGAGGTCGAGACGAGCAGCGCCGAGAGCCCGATCGCGTCGGCCTCGTTCTCGACCGCGGCCTCGATGATCGTCTCCACCGGCACCTGCTTGCCGAGGTCGACCACGGTGTAGCCGTTGTTGGTCAGGATCGTGTTGACCAGCGACTTGCCGATGTCGTGCACGTCGCCGAACACGGTCGCGATCACGACCTTGCCCTTGCTGTGGCCCTCCATCCGCTCGAGGTAGTTCTCCAGCCGCGCGACCGCGCGCTTCATCACTTCCGCCGACTGCAGCACGAAGGGCAGGATCAGTTCGCCGGCGCCGAATTTGTCGCCGACCTCCTTCATCGCCGGCAGCAGCACCTCGTTCAGCGTCGGGACCGCGCCGATCTTCTCGTTCGAGCGGTCGATCCAGTCCTCGACCCCGTCCTTCTTGCGGCGCAGGATGTGCCAGTGCAGCGCCTCCTCGGGCTCCATGCCCTCGGTCGGGTCGCCGGCCACCTCGGCCTCCTCCTCGCCCTTCGACTCGAAGTGGGCGATGAAGCGCTCGAGCGCGTCCTCGCGCCGGTTGAACACCAGGTCGTCGGTGAGCTCGCGCTCCTCCTCGCTGATCTCCGAGTAGGGCGTGATGTGGTTCGGGTTGACCATCGCCAGGTCGAGCCCGGCCTCGACGCAGTGGTGCAGGAAGACCGAGTTGAGCACCGCGCGGGCCGGCTGGCCGACGCCGAAGGAGACGTTGGATACGCCGAGCGAGGTCTTCACGCCCGGGATCTCAGCCTTGATCCGGCGGATCCCCTCGATCGTCTCGACCGCCGAGGGCCGCCACTCCTCGTCGCCGGTGGTCAGGGTGAAGGTGAGCGCGTCGAAGATCAGCGACTCGGGGTCGAGCCCGTGGCGCTCGCAGGCGATCTCACGCAGGCGCTGGGCGATCTCGACCTTGCGCTCGGCCGTCTTCGCCATCCCGACCTCGTCGATCGTCAGCGCGATCAGCGCCGCCCCGTGCGCCCTGGCGATCGGCACGACGACGTCGGCCTTGTCCTCGCCCGCCTCGAGGTTGATCGAGTTGACGATCGCGCGGCCGGGGATCTTCTCCAGCGCCGCCTCGATCACCCCGGGCTCGGTCGAGTCGACCTGGATCGGCGCCGGCTGGGTCAGCGAGACGCGCTCGGCGACGGTCGCCATCTGCACGTCCTCGTCCTCGCGCTCGGTCAGCGCAACGCAGAGGTCGAGCACGTGGGCGCCGCCCTCGACCTGGTCCTCGGCGACCTGCAGCAGGCCGTCGTAGTCGTCGGCGAGCAGCAGCTCCTTGGCCTTCCTCGAGCCCTGCGAGTTGACCCGCTCGCCGACCAGGGTCGGGCGCGGCTCCTGCACGAGCGGCGTCGCGGTCATCATCGAGGAGACCTGGATCTGGCCCGGCGCCGGGCGCTCGCCCGGGACGAGCCCGTCGACCCGCTCGGCGATCGCCGCAATGTGCTCGGGCGTCGTGCCGCAGCAGCCGCCGACGATCCCGACCCCGTAGCGCTCGACGAACTCGCCCAGCGTCGCCGCCAGCGGCCCGGGCTCTTCGGGGAAGATCGTCTCGCCGTCGGGGCCCTGCAGCGGCAGGCCGGCGTTGGGGATGCAGTGCACCGGCAGCGGGCTCGCCTCGCCGAGGTAGCGGATCGCGTCGCGCATGTCCTCGGGGCCGGTCGAGCAGTTGAGCCCGATCACGTCGACCTCGAGCGCCGCCAGCGTCGTCAGCACCGCCTGGATGTCGGTGCCGAGCAGCATCTTGCCGCCCTGCGGCAGCAGGCTGACGCTGGTCTGGATCGGCAGCGTGCGGCCGGTCTCGGCGAAGGCCTCGCGGGCGCCGAAGATCGCCGCCTTGACCTCGAGGATGTCCTGCGCGGTCTCGATGATGATCAGGTCGGCGCCACCTTCGACCAGGCCCTTGGACTGCTCGGCGAAGACCTCGACCAGCTTGCGGAAGGAGATGTCGCCCAGGGTCGGGTCGTCGGAGGCGGGCAGGAACCCGGTCGGGCCGATCGAGCCGGCGACGAAGCGCTCGTCGCCCGCCGCCTTGCGGGCGATCTCGGCCGCCTTCAGGTTGACCTCGTGGGTGTGCTCGCCCAGCCCCCACTCCTCGAGCTTCAGCCGCGAGCCCTGGAAGCTGTCGGTCTCGACCACCTCGGCGCCGGCCTCGAGCATCGAGCTGTGCACGCCCTCGATCACGTCGGGGCGGTTGAGCACGAGCGCCTCGTGGCATTTGCCCTCGAGCCCGCCGTAGTCCTCCTGGGTCAGGTCGAACTGCTCGAGGGTCGCGCCCATGCCGCCGTCGAAGACGACGACGCGCTCCCTGGCCGCAGCTATGTAGTCGCGCTCGGACATGTTGAAAGAGGCTATCGAGATGACCGCGTTCGCCTTTTGTGGCGCTATACGCGCAAAAAGACGAACGCGGTCGGTGGATTAGGCTGGCAACCGATGATCGACTCGCACACCCATCTCTTCCTCTGCGATCGCGACGAGCGGGCGCTGGTCGACGGCGCGCTCGCGGCCGGCGTCGGCCGGATGCTCAACGTCGGCCTCGGCGGCGAGCAGAACGACGCCGCGATCGGCGCCGCAGAGCGGCACGAGGAGGTCTTCGCCGCCGTCGGCCGCCACCCGACCGAGGCGACTGGATACGACGAGGCCGAAACGGAACGGATCGCCGCCCTGGCGGCTCATCCCGAGGTGCGGGCGATCGGCGAGACCGGAATCGACTACTACCGCGACACGGCGAGCCCGGCCGAGCAGCGGCGCGCCTTCGAGGCGCAGGTGGGGATCGCCCGCGAACAGGGGCTGCCGATCGTGATCCACGGCCGTGACAAAAACGGTGAGACGGCGGCGATCGACGAGATCTTCGAAGTGCTCGACGCGCAGGCGGGCGAGACGCCGGTGATCCTGCACTGCTTCTCGGCGCCCTGGCGCGCCGCCGACGCCGCCGCGCGCGGCTGGTACTGCTCGTTCGCCGGCCACACCACCTACCCCGGCTCCGGCGAGCTGCGCGAGGCCGCCGCGCAGCTGCCCGCCGAGCTGATCCTGGTCGAGACCGACGCCCCTTACCTGGCACCGCAGACGATGCGCGGCAAGCCCAACGAACCGGCCTACGTGGTCGACACCGCACGCACCGTCGCCGCGGCACGCGGGATCTCCTACGAGGAGCTGGAGGGCATCGTCGAGGCCAACGCCCGCGCGCTCTTCGGCTGGTAGCGACGTGGCCCCGGTCAAGCTCGGCCAGAACTTCCTCGCCGACACCAACCTGCTCGACGCGATCGTTCGCGACGCCAAGCTGCAGCCCGAGGACATCGTGCTCGAGGTCGGCGCCGGCGAAGGGCCGCTGACCGAACGCCTGGCGAGGGTCGCCGCGCACGTGCACGCGATCGAGCTCGACCGCCGGCTGGAGCCGGCGCTGGAGCGGGTCGCGGCGCTGCCGAACGTCGAGCTGCACTGGGGCGACGCGCTCAAGCTCGACCTCGCGGGCCTCGACCCGGCGCCGACCGCCGTCGTCTCCAACCTGCCCTACTCGATCGCGACGCCGCTGCTGATCCGCACGATCTACCAGCTGCCCGGCCTGCAGCGCTGGACGGTGATGATCCAGCGCGAGATCGCCGACCGGCTCAGCGCCCGACCCGGCAACCGCGTCTACGGCGCACCGAGCGTGCTCGTGCAGCTCGCCTGCGAGACGAAGGTCCTGCGCGCGGTCAACCCGGCGGTGTTCCGGCCACGGCCGCAGGTCGACTCGGCCGTGATCGGCCTCTACCGGGTCGGCCCCGGCGCCGACGAGGACACCCGCGACCTCGTGCGCGCCGCCTTCTCGCACCGGCGCAAGACGCTGGCCCGCTCGCTCTCGGAAATCCGCCCCGGCGTCCTCGGCCGGGTGCGCGCGATGCTGCCCGCAGTCGGCCTGCGCAAGGAGGTGCGGGCGGAGGAAGTCACCCCCTGGGAGTACGCCGAGATCGCCCGCGGCATGCCCTGGCGCGCTGACGGCAAGCTCAGCAGCCGCGAGTAGGCGACCGCACCCGATGCGCCTCCAGGCCCCCGCCAAGATCAACCTCTGCCTCTTCCTCGGCCCGCGCCGCGACGACGGCCTGCACGAGCTCTGCTCGCTGTTCGAGCCGCTGGCGCTGGCGGACGGGATCGAGGTCTCCGAGACGGAGCGCGACGAGGTCCTCTGCCCGGGCGTCGAAGGCGAGAACCTGGCGGCGCGGGCGCTGGCAGCGCTGCGCGAGGCCGGCTGGGAGGCGCCGCCGCTGCGGATCGAGATCGAGAAGCGGATCCCGGTCGCTGCGGGCCTCGGCGGCGGCAGCGCCGACGCCGCTGCGGTGCTGCGGCTGGCGACCTCTGGCGCGTTTCACGCCCAATGGACGGGAAATTCGCCATCCGACCCCTGGCCCGACTCCACTCCCGACCTGCCGGCGCTCGCGGCGCGGCTCGGCGCCGACGTGCCCTCGCAGCTGGCGCCGGCGCTGGCGCTGGTCCGCGGCGCCGGCGAGCGGATCGAGCGGCTGCCGGATCCCGAGCCGCACGCGGTCCTGCTGCTGCCCGGCGGCGGCGGGCTGAGCACGGCGGAGGTCTTCGCCGAGGCCGACCGGCTCGGGCTCGGCCGCAGCGAGGCGGAGCTCGACCGGCTCGCGGCAGACCTGCGCGAGGCCGCGGGCGGCGGCGCTTCGCCGCTCGCCTACGCCGAGCTGCTCGCCAACGACCTCGAGCCGGCGGCGCGCACGCTGCGGCCGCAGATCGGCGAGGCGCTCGACGCGCTGCGCGTGGCCGGGGCGCCGCTCGCCTTCATGTCGGGCTCGGGCCCCACCGTTGTGGGGGTTTTCCGTTCCCTGGCAAGGTCAAAGTCCGCAGCGGCGGAAATCGGCCGCGAGGACGCGATCGTCTGCGCGGCCGGCCGCTTCCCGTAAGACTGCGCGGGGTGAAGCTGGAGCTGCCCGAGGACCGCCGCACGCGCCACCTGCTGATCGTCGCGATCGCGGCGGCCGTGGCCGCCGGCTTCTTTGCCGCCAGCAAAGCGCTCCCCCACGACCTCCTGCAGAACGCGCTGGAGGATGCCGCGCACGCGCTCGGCGGCTGGACCTACCTGCTCGCCGGCCTCTTCGCCTTCGCCGAGACGGGCGTCTTCGTCGGCCTGGTCGTCCCCGGCGAGACCGTCCTCGTAGTCGCCGGCGCGATCGCCGGGCAGGGCGCGATCGACGTCTACATCCTGATCGCGATCGCCTGGTTCGCCGCCGCGGCCGGGGACAGCACGAGCTTCGTGATCGGGCGACGGCTCGGGCGCGGCTTCATGCTCCGCCACGGGGAGCGCTTCGGCCTGACCGAGGAGCGCTTCGAGCAGGTCGAGGGGCACTTCGCCCGCCACGGCGGCAAGACGGTCTTCTTCGGCCGCTTCATCGGCTTCGCCCGGCCGCTGGCGCCATTCATCGCCGGCAGCTCGGGGATGCGCTACCGGGTCTTCCTCCCCTACAGCGTGCTCGGCGCGGGAGTCCTCAACACGGCCGTGATCGCGCTCGGCTACGCCTTCTCGCGCAGCATCGATACCGCCGCCCAGTACGCCGGGCGCGGCGCCTTTCTGCTCGGCACGCTGATCGTCGTCGTCGCCGGCTCGGCGCTGCTCTACCGGCGCCTGCGCGTCGCCGAGAACCGGCGCGAGGCGGTGCGCTGGATGGAGGACCGCAGGGCGACCCGGTGGCTGGTCGCGCTGGCGCGGCGCCTGCAGCCGCAGCTGCGCTTCCTCTGGGACCGGGTCACGCCGGGCGGCACCTTCGGGCTCGAGTTCACCTCGCTGATGGCGGTGCTCGCGGTCGGCGGCTTCGTCGTGATCGGCTACACCGCGATCGTCAGCGGCGACCCCGGGCCGACGCCCGGCGACCAGACCGCGGTCGACGTGGTCGACGCGCTGCGCGCCGGCTGGCTGGTCGATGTCGCCAAGCTGCTCACCGGGCTCGGCGCCGGGGCGCTGGTCTACTCGCTGGCGGCGGTCTGCGCGGCGGCGCTCGCGGCGCGGCGGCGCTGGGCCGAGCTCGGCGTCCTCGTCGCCGGCCTGGCGATCGTCTTCGCCGGCGTGCACGAGCTCAAGGACGCGATCGACCGCCCGCGGCCGCAGGGCGGCCTGGTCGACGCCTCCGGCTCCTCCTTCCCCAGCGGCCACGCCGCCTACGCGACCTTCTACGTCTGGCTCGCGGTGACGCTCGTGCTGCGGCTGCGGCCGGGGATGACCCGCGGCGCCGCGGTCGTCGTGGCCGGGATCGCGATCGCCGCTCTGGTCGGGCTCTCGCGCGTCTACCTCGGCGTCCACTACATGAGCGACGTCAACGCCGGCTGGGCGCTCGGCGCCGCCGCCTTCGCGCTCTGCGCCGCCGTGGCGCTCGTCGTCACGACGATTCGCGCGATGCGCGCTTCAGACGGGGCCGTGCGACAGAATGGGCGGCGTGCTGCTGCCTCTCGCCCTGCAGAAGATCGAAAATGAGTACGTCCTCTTCGGCGTCGCCGGCCTGATCAGCCTGGTCGCCTTCGTCGCCCTGATCTTCGTCCCCGCGATCGGCTCCTTCGGCCGCATCTGGGAGAAGGCCGCCGCCGGCTTCCTCTCGGTGATCGTCCTGCTCGCCCTCGTCCTCACCGGCGTCGTCGTCGGCCTCGCGGTCGTCTACTACTACAACGACATTGCCGAAATCCTCGGCTAAAGAAGAGGGCACCCTCGACGCGCTCTCCGAGGCGGTCGAGTCGGGGGCCGGGTTGCCCGCGGTGGCGCGGGCGGCGGCGCGGGTGCTCGACGCCAGCGTCGCCTTGATCGAGCGCTCGGGGGCGGTGCTGGCGGTGGCCGGCGCCTCGCCCGACCAGGAGGAGAAGCTGCTGGCCGGGGGCGAGCGGGTGACCGCGGTCGAGCTGCGCGTCGCCGACAGCGCCGTCGGCGAGCTGCGCTACCGGGCCAAGAAGGCGCCCGACCCGGCGATCGCCCGCATGGTCACGACCCTGCTGGCGCTCGAGCTGGAGCGCTCGCGGGCGCCGGACTGGCAGAGCGAGGAGGTCGCCGGCGTCTTCGTCGCCGCGCTGCTCGCGCGCGACGTGACCGACCGCGGCGACATCCTCGCCCGCGCCCACGAGCTCGGCGCCGACCTCGAGCGCGGCGCCGGGGCGATCGTCCTGCGCGCCGCGCCGCGCTCCGCCCAGACCGGCGAGTGGCGCGCCCGGGTGCTGACCCTGGCGATGCGGGCGCTGCGCTCGCTCGCGCCCGGAGCGCTGGCCGTGGCCGAGGAGGGCGAGGTCGCGACCGAGATCGCCGTGATCGCGCCAGCCGACAGCGAGGAGCGCCTGCAGCGCGCCGCCGCCGGGCTCGCCCGCGAGCTCGAGGACGCCCTCGCCGGCTTCCACCTGACGATCGGTGCCAGCCGCCACGTCACCGACCCGGTCGACCTCCACCGCGCCGGCAGCGAGGCGCGGCTTGCGGTCAACGTCGGCGAAGCCGAGGAAAAGCCGCTGCTCGCCTTCGAGGACACCGGCGCCTACCGCCTGCTGCTGCCGGCGATGAGCGACGACCCCGGCGAGCTCGAGCGCTTCTACGCGGAGACGATCGCACCCCTGGCCGCCTACGACGACCAGTACGAGACCGAGCTGGTCGCCACCGTCGAGGCCTACCTGGCAAACGACGGCAACGTCGCCGCCACCGCCAAGCAGCTCTTCACCCACCGCCACACGATCCGCTACCGGCTCGAGCGCGTGCGCGAGCTCTGCGGCCATGACGTCTCCGCCACCGAGGGCCGCGAGAAGCTCGGCCTCGGGCTCAAGGCGATGCGGGTGCTCGGCATCGCCTCCCCCCGCGGCCCGGCGCAGGAACCCGGAGCCGGCGGCGGCAAGGTCCCCCGCGGCTCCGACGACTGACCGGCGCTAGCCGACGCGGCCGGACCGGCTCGCGCGGTGCGGCTGCAGCTGCACCGGCGACGAGGAGAGAGCCTGGACGCGCAGGTCGCCCCAGGTCAGGCCCTCGCGGACCAGGGCCGGCAGGCCGAGGGCGACCGCGGTTGCGATCTCGACAGCCTGCAGGATGACGCCGTAGGCGAGCGCGTCGGCGGTCGAGATGCCGAAGCCGGTGTGGAGGACGCTGATCGTGGCGAGCTGGAAGACGCCGATGTTGGAAGGGGTGGCCGGGACGACGGCGGTGACGTTGACGGCGAAGAGGACCGCGGCGGCGGCGCCGATCCCGCCGGGCAGCCCGAGCGCCGCCAGCAGCGCCGTGCAGGCGGCGAGCTGGATCGCCCAGGCGCCGAGTTGCGCCGCCGCGGCGACGGCGCCGTGGCGCGGCTGGCGGAAGACGGCGAGGCCGGCGCGCACCTGCAGAAGTGCGCGGTGCAGGGCGGCGCCGAGGCGCGCGACGCGGCCATTGCCGTTGCTGCGCATCACGGTCGGCGCGACCAGGACCAGCAGCAACAGCCCGACCGGCACGAGGCTGAAGATGAACAGTTTCTCGGTGCTGGAGTGGAAGAGGTCGGTGCTGGAGACGATGATCGCGCCGAGCATCGCGAGCGCGACGATGTTGAGCATCGTCTGCGAGACGAGCGTGCCCAGCAGGACGGGGAAGGTCTCGCGCATGCGGCCGATCCGCCGTGCCAGGGTCATCGCCCTGGCGGGCTCGCCGAGACGGGCCGGCAGGGTCGCCGACATCAGCACGCCGATCATCGTCGCCGAGGTGACGTCGCGGCGGCGCACCGGACGGTTGGGCAGCGCCGCGCGCACGATCCCGTACCAGGAGGCGGCGCGGAAGAAGAGCGAGAGCGCCATCAGCGCGCAGGCGACGAGCACCCAGGTGAGGTCGGAGCGGACGATGCTGGTGACGACGTTGTCGACGCCGATCTTCTGCGCGGCGAGGGCGGTGAGGCCGACGCCGAGCGCGCCGGCGACGCCGAGCCCGATCCGGCGGACGATGCGCCGCTTGCGGCTACCGCTCTGCGCCAGTGGTGGGTCGAGCGAGTCGAGTCGCTGCGGCGGGCTCGGCCGCCCGCCGTCGGCCGAGCGCAGGCCGAGCCAGTGCCCGGCGTGCTCAGCGGCGCCCTGCGGCTCCGGCGCCTCGAGCGCCCGCTCGTAGACCCCCTCGATGCGATCGGCGACGCGGGGCCAGGCGTAGCGCTGCGCGCTCTGTCGCGCCGCCGCCCCCATCGCCGCCAGCCGCTCGGGCTCGTGGTGGGCGCGCAGCAGCTCCTCGGCGAGGCGCTGCGGATCGCCCGGAGGGACGAGGACGCCGTCGATGCCGTCTGTGACGACATCGCTGTAGCCGGCGATCGCGGAGGCGATCGCCGGCGTGCCGGCGGCGAACGCCTCGGTCAGGACCATGCCGAAGCTCTCGCCCGAGAGCGAGGGCGCGCAGAGCAGGTCGGCCTCGTGCAGGCTCTCCCAGAGCTCCGCGCCGGAAACGCGGCCACGGACGTCGATCGAGCCCATCGCCTCGGGGTCGGAGAGGTAGCGCAGCACGTCCTCGCGTTCGGCGCCGATCACGGTGAGCCGGCTGGGCACGTGCTCGATCAATGCTTCGAAGGCGGCCAGCAGGACCGGCAGGCCCTTGCGCTCCTCCGGTCGCCCGACGAAGACCAGGCGCAGCTCCTCCGCGGCCGGCTTGGGACCGTGCGGCACGGCGTCGACGTCGACGCCGTTGGGCACGATGTCGTAGCGCCCGCCGAACCAGCGCCTGCCGGTCCAGGCGGCCGCCTCGGAGACGGCGATCCGCGCCGAGAGGCGGTTGAAGACGCGGCGCGCCCCCAGCGCCGAGGCGATGTGGTTGGGCAGCGGCCTGGTCGAGTAGGAGTGGAAGGTGCCGACCGCCGGCGCGGTCGCGCCGAGGGCCGCGTTCCAGCCGACCAGCGGCACGACCGGCTCGTGGATGTGGATCACGTCGTAGCGGCCCTGGCGCAGCTCGCGGCGCGGGGCGAGGACGCCCCCCGCCGGGAACGGCGCGAGGTTGGAGACGGCGCCGTTGGCGGGGAAGCCCGCGGTGCGGCCCAGCGGCACGAGGTAGTCGGGGCGCTCGCGCGCCTCCGCCGGGGCGCGATGCAGCGCCCGGCTGAGCCGGTCGGGAGGGTCGAAGGGGGCGAGCACACGCACGTGGTGGCCGCGGCCGAGAAACTCCTCGGCAAGGGCCTCGACGTGCCGGTTCACGCCGCCCTGGTAGCTCCAGGAATATGGCGAGACGAGGGCGATCCGCACGAAGCGCAAAGCCTAGACGATCAATCCCCCATTCCCGCACCCATGGGGAATGGACCGCCTAGAGGATGTCCCGGGCCGCATTCGGGCGCTTGCTTTCGGCCCAGGCGAAACCGAGGAAGGCGACCAGATAGACGGCGCCGATCTCGAGCAGGAGGGCGCCGGAGTCGTTGGCAATGGTGCCGACCAGGGTCGCGGCGAGGGCGCCGAGCAGGCCGGCGCGCATCGCCGGAGCGCCATGCAGCCAGGCGGCGATGCGGTCGCGCCCACGCCAGGCGAGCGCCGCGGCGGCGAGGACGAGCGGCAGGACCGCGAGCAGGATCGGGCGGCCGAAGCTCTCCCCCGCCTCGCGCAGGCGGTCGCCGAAGACGGCGAGCACGTCGCTGCCGCTCTCGGCGTCGAGCACGGTGCTGGTCAGGTGGGCGTCGGCGCCGGTGACCAGGTCGGCGGCGGCGAGCAGCGCCAGCGCCGGGATCGGCAGCAGCAGCGCCGCCCAGGCCAGGCGCGGGCGCCCGGCGAGGACCGCCGCGGCGACCGCTGCGCCGAGCGGCAGCGTGATCGCCGCGCCCACGTCGGCCCCGTAGCGCCCGTAGGCGAAGACGAAGGTGAACACCGCGGCGACGACCAGGAAGGCGGCCGGCCCCCAGGCCCATTGATGCCGCATCGGACTTTGACCTTGCTCTGGCACGGTCAAAGTCGACAGCGCCGCGCCGGTGCCGACCAGGACCAGCACCACGAGCGCCGCCTCGAGCTCGTTGCCGATCCCGTAATAGCGGTGGCCCGCTGCCGGGTTGGGCCCGACGAGCGAGAGCTGGGTCAGCGGCGAGCCGGCGATCAGGTCGGTCGCGTAGGCGAGCGCCGTCGCGCCGCAGACGAAGGCGAGCGCCCGGTAGCCGCCGAGCACGGCGAGCGTCAGCGCGGCCAGCGCCGGTGCGCCGAGCATGACCAGGAGGCGTTCGGCGCCGACGCTCGGCTCGAGCGCCGCCCCGGCGAGGCAGAGCAGCGGCAGGTAGACAAGCGAGAGCGCCAGCAGTCGCGCCGCGATCCTTCCGGTGTGCTTTTCGTGTCCCTGAGACACAAAAAGCACACCGGAACGGTTGGAGAGGCGTTCTGCCGCCATCGCCGCCACGAAAGCGCCCAGCCAGACGAGCAGGGTGACGCCGATCACCGGCGCCCGCCGGCCCGCCACGTCGAAGAGGCGGTCGCCTGGCGCAGCCTCGCGCACGACATCCAGCGGATCGCCCTGGAAGCCCGCGCCGGCCGCGTGCAGCGCCAGCAGCAGCGCGATCGCCGCGGCCGTCAGCGCAGCCGGCGCTATCGTGCCCGCGATGGCCGACCGCACGTTCGCCAAGTTCACTTTCTTCAAGATCGATCCCGAGTGGCGCCGCCGCGACGCCGAGTTGCGCGCCGTCGACAAGCGAGAGTTCCTCGCGGCCTGCGACGACTTCGCCGTCGACCGCTCTCTGCGCGCCTACTCAACCATAGGCACCCGCGGCGACGCCGACCTGGTCCTGCTGACCCAGAGCCCCAACCTCGACGACCTGCACACCTTCCACGTCGTGCTCGGCCAGAGCGGCCTGGCGAAGTGGGCCGACACCCCCCACTCCTTCCTCTCGATGACCAAACGCTCCCCCTACAGCGAGGAGAGCGCCCGGCCGGAGATCTGCGTCTCCGAGCGCAAGTACCTCTTCCTCTACCCGATGGTCAAGCAGCGCCGCTGGTACGGCCTGCCCGCTGAGGAGCGGGGGCGGATCATGAAGAGCCACATCGAGGTCGGCCGCCGCCACCCGGAGATCTCGATCAACACCTCCTACTCGTTCGGCATCGACGACCAGGAGTTCGTCGTCGCCTTCGAGGGCGACGACCCAGGCGAGTTCCTCGACCTCGTGCAGGAGCTGCGCCCGACCGAGTCGAGCGCCTACACCGAGCGCGAGACGCCGATCTTCACCTGCCTGGCGATGTCGGTGCGCAAAGCGCTCGACGCGCTCGACGGCACCCCCGCTGCATAGCACCCTTTGTCACCGATAGTCTGAGCACTCGGTGACTGTTGATGCGCTCAGCTACGCGATCGACGGCGAGGATCGGCTGATCCGGGTCGACGAAGGCTTCTACCGCTTTGCCGAGGAAAACGGCTGGCACGGGGTGAACGACAGCCTCGGCCGCTCGATCTGGGACTTCGTCGCCGGGCACGAGGTGACGAGGCTGCAGAAGATGCTGCTGCGGCGGGTGCGCGACGGCGTGCGCGACATCCAGTTGCCGTTCCGCTGCGACGGGCCGGAGGTCGCGCGCGAGATGGACATCCGCATCGCCGCCGGGCCGAGCGGCCGGGCGGTGCTCTTCTCGGCGACGCTGCGTACAGAGACGGAGCACGACGAACCGCAGCCGCTGCTCGACCACGATGCCCCGCGCGGCGGCGGCTTCCTCGCGATGTGCGCCTGGTGCGACCGCTTCCTGGTCAGCGGCGAGTGGATCGAGGTCGAGGAGGCGACCCGGCGGCTGCAGCTCTTCCGGCGCAGCGAGATGCCGGTCCTCGACCACGACGTCTGCCCGCCGTGCAGCAAGCAGCTGCACGGCGCGATCGCCTCATAGGCGCGCGCGATGCGCCCGCTTCCCTATCCTTCCGCGTTCGCAAACGGTGAATGAGATGGAGCAGATGAGCAAGATCGGAACCGAAGAGAACCCCGTCCGCGTCGCGATCGTCGGCGCCGGCCCCTCCGGCTTCTACGCCGCCGAGCACATCCTCAAGGATGCCGAGACGCACGCCCAGGTCGACCTCTTCGACCGTCTGCCGACCCCGTTCGGCCTCGTCCGCGGCGGCGTCGCGCCGGACCACCCGAAGATCAAGTCGGTGATCCGCGTCTACGAAAAAACCGCGGCGCGCGAGGGCTTCCGCTTCTTCGGCAACGTCAAGGTCGGCCACGACATCGAGGTCGAGGACCTCGAGCGGCTCTACCACGCGATCGTCTTCACGGTCGGCTGCGAGACCGACCGCCAGCTCGGCATCCCCGGCGAAGACCTGCCGGGCAGCCACGCTGCCACCGCCTTCGTCGGCTGGTACAACGCCCACCCCGACTACGCCAGCGACGAGTGGGACCTCTCCTGCGAGCGCGCCGTCGTGATCGGCAACGGCAACGTCGCGATGGACGTGGCGCGGATGCTGGCGCTGACCGACCACGAGCTGCGCCAGACCGACACCGCCGACCACGCGATCGAGCGGCTCGACGCGAAGGGGATCCGCGAGATCGTCGTGCTCGGCCGCCGCGGCCCGGCCCAGGCGGCCTTCACCAACCCCGAGATCAGGGAGCTCGGCGAGATGGAGGACGCCGACGTGATCGTCGACCCGGCCGAGGTCGAGCTCGATCCTGCCAGCGCCGCCTACCTCGAGTCCGACGAGGCCGACAAGACGACCAAGGTCAACGTCGAGACCCTGCGCGATTTCTCCCAGCGCGAGCCCGCGGGCAGGAAACAGCGGATCGTGCTGCGCTTCCTCGCCTCGCCGGTCGAGATCAAGGGCGAGGGCAAGGTCGAGTCGATCGTCGTCGGCCGTAACGAGCTGGTCGAGGAGGGCGGCGCGCTGCGCGCCCGCGACAGCGGCGAGCGCGAAGAGCTCGAGTGCGGCCTGGTGCTGCGGTCGGTCGGCTACACCGGCGTGCCGATCGAGGGCGTGCCCTTCGACGAGAAGCGCGGCCTGATCCTCAACGAGGGCGGCCGCGTGCTCGACTCGCACGACTCCGGCCACAAGGTCGGCCACTACACCGCCGGCTGGATCAAGCGCGGCCCCTCGGGCGTGATCGGCACCAACAAGAAAGACGCGCTGGAGACCGTCCAGCACCTGCTTGCCGACATCGGCTCGCAGACCCTGCTCAGCCCCGCGAGCCCCGAGCCCGGCGCGGTCGAGGATCTGCTCGCCGAGCGCAACGTCCGTTACGTCAGCTTCGAGGACTGGCAGGCGATCGACCAGGCCGAGGTCGGCCGCGGCGAGCCCCACGGGCGGCCGCGGGTCAAGTTCGTCCGCGTCGAGGAGATGCTCGAGACGCTGGGGCAGAAAGTGTCCAGCTAGGGATCGGCCCCAGGTCCTGTCCCGGTAGGGGTTCCACTTAACTTTTTCTGAAGACAGGTTGCGGCCGTCCGAGGATGTCGCCGCAGAAAAAGTACAAGACGTTCCACCCCTACCGGGACAGGACCTGGCTTAGGAACTCAGCCTGGTCGGATCCCATTTGCTCGAGGGTGTCTCCTTGCAGGGGGTCGAAGTGGCCGCCGGGGTAGAGCTTCAGCTGGCCGTGCGGGGCGTGCTTGGCGGCGCGCTTACCCAGATCGGGCGGGTTGACGTCGTCCTCGGTCGTGATGCAGTAGAGGATCGGGCAGGCGATGCGGCGGGTCTTGCGCTCCAGCCTGTACAGGGGCGCGAGCGCGGCGCGGGCGCAGAGCGCGTTGCGCCAAGTCGAGCCGGGCGAGGTGATCGCCTCGAAGCCGGGCTGTGAGTCGGGGCTGCAGAGCAGGCCGCGCGAGCCCGCGCGGCTCGCCGCTGCTGTGGCCGAAGTAGCGGTAGTCGAAGGCGAGCGCGGCGAGGCCCGACTCGGCGAAGCGCTCCGCGTAGAGCGCCAGGCCCTGGTCGTAGACGCAGGAGGCGCCGGTGCCGAGCACGACGCAGGGTGCGTCGTCGCCGCCGGGCGCCGCGGGTCGGAAGAGCCAGGCGGCGCACTGCGCGCCGCCAGAATCGAAGCGCAGCTCCTCCGGCTCCATCGGTTGAGGCTAGCGTCCGGCGGCGGCTGCATACAATCGCCGCCGTGGCCGACCTGGCGGAGATCGAGGGGATGATCGCGGCGGCGCTTCCGGGCGCGACGGTCGAGGTGGTCGACGAGACCGGCGCCGGCGACCACCTGCGGGCGACCGTGGCGGCGCCGCAGTTCGAGGGGCTCTCGCGGATCGACCAGCACCGCCTGGTCAAGGCCGCGGTCAAGGAGCGCTTCGAGGACGGCCAGATCCACGCGCTCTCGATCAAGACCGAGGCCGCGGGATAGCTAGTCTGTGCCGATGGCCGATCCACAGCTGAAAGAGAAGGTCGAGGAGCTGGTCGCGGGCAACCCGGTGCTGCTGTTCATGAAAGGCACGCCGGAGATGCCGCGCTGCGGCTTCTCGATGCGGGTCGTGCAGGTGCTCGACTCGATGGACGTCGAGTACGGCGCGGTCGACGTGCTGCCGGCGCTGCAGCCGCTGCGCGAGGTGACGGCCGAGATCTCCGACTGGCAGACGTTCCCGCAGCTCTACGTCAACGGCGAGCTGCTCGGCGGCGCCGACATCGTCGAGGAGATGTTCGACTCCGGCGAGCTGGCCGAGGCGCTCGGGGTCGAGCAGCCGGCGACGAGCCCGCCCCCGCAGGAGCAGGCCCAACCACCGCTGCAAATTGAGTAACGGCCCCCGGCTCAGCGCAGTCGCGCCCTGAAGCCAATCCACTTCGACGCGCAGCGAGGCCCGCGCTTGTGCAGGCGGTCCTTGACCCGGACCTTGCCGCGGACGACCTTGCCGCGCACCCGGCCCTTGAAGAACACTTCGTCGGTCTTGCCGACCTGGACGTCGTTGAAGCTGCCGTTGCCGCGCAGCGGCGTGCGCACGAAGCCGCTCTCGCTGACGATCAGCCTGACGCCGTTGCGGCACTTGAGCGCCGCGGTGAAGTGGCGCAGCTTGATCGTGTTGCCGCGCATCGTGATCCTCACCGGCCGCTTCTGAGCGGTCTTGCCCTTGTAGACGCGCTTGGGCGCCGCTCCCGCGAGCGGGGCTCCCTCCACCGCCAGCATCAGGGCGCAGACCATCATCGCTCCAACTACGAGCTTGAACCGCATACCTCTCCAGCCTCCTCCAGTTGCTTACAGGGGTGCTGCTACCCGGAACAAGGAGGCCCATGCGTTGTTGCGGTCTGTATATACACGGGGGTTCCCGAAGACCCGCGGGCGGCGACTCAGACGGCGGCGGACTCGGCCTCGTCTTTCACCTGGAAAGACGACCCGCAGCCGCACGCAGCAACCACATTGGGGTTATTGACCTGAAAGCCCGCCCCCTGCAAACCTTCGACGTAGTCGACCTCTGAGCCGAAGACGAACTGCATGCTGACCTTGTCGACGATGACGGCGACGCCGTCGACCTCGAAGACGTGGTCGTCGTCCTTGGCGCGGTCGAAGGCGAGCGCGTACTGGAAGCCGGAGCAGCCGCCGCCGCGCACGGCGACGCGCAGCGCCTGGTCCTGGGTGTCGTCCTGGCCGCCGAGCAGCTCACCGATCTTGGCGGCCGCCACGTCGGTCAGGGAGATTGCCTCTTGCGCGGTGTCGGTCGTCGTCTCAGTCACTTCATTAAGTGTAGCGGCCAACCCCCTCGCAAACCCCGGGAATCAGTCAGACTAGGAATCGCCGTGTCCCCCCCGCCCCCCACCGCGGTCGTCTGCGACTCGACCGGCTACCTCCCCGCTGCGCTGATCGCCGAGCGCCAGATCTCGGTCGTCAGCCTCTACGTCTCGATCGACGGCGCGCAGGAACGCGAGGTCGACGTCGCCGACTACGCCGGCTTCTTCACCCGCCTGCGCGCCTCCGAGGGCGGCGCGACCACCTCGCAGCCCTCCGTCGGCGACTTCAACGCCATCTACGAGCCGCTGCTCGACGCCGGCAGGGAGATCGTCTCGGTGCACATCTCGGCCGGCATCTCCGGCACCTTCGAGGCCGCGAGCCAGGCTCGCCAGCGGCTGATCGACGAGGGCAAGGGCGGCGAGCGGATCAGGATCTTCGACTCGCGCTCGGCCGCCGGCGGGATGGGCCTGGCGACGCTCGCCGCCGCCGCGGCTGCCCAGGGCGGCGCCGACGGCGCGGCGACGCTGGCCCGCGCCGAACAGTGCCGCGAGGAGCTGAAGATGTGGTTCGCGATCGACACGCTCGAGTACCTCAAGCGCGGCGGCCGGATCGGCGGCGCCAGCGCCTTCATCGGCTCGGCGCTGAAGATCAAGCCGATCCTCACCCTGGAGGAGGAGATCACCCCGGTCGAGCGCGTCCGCACCCGCGCCCGCTCGATCGAGCGCCTGCGCGACTACGCCCGCGAGCGCCACGAGTCCGGCCTCGACGCCTGGGTCGTGCAGCACATCCAGGACGACGAGACCGCGACCGGGCTGGCCGACGACGCCCGCGAGATCTTCGGCTGCGAGCCCGCCTTCATCTCCGAGGTCGGCCCCGTGCTCGGCGCCCACGTCGGCCCCGGGCTGCTCGGCATCGGCAGCGTCTCGAAAGCCGTTCTCTCGTAACTGCGCGCTAGCCGCGCTTGCGCTTGCGGCGGCGCATTGCCATCAGGCCGACGACGAAGCCGGCGACGGCGGCGCCGGCGACCAGCTGGCTGCGGTGCTCCTGGACCTGGCGGCGCCAGTCGGTCAGCTCGGTGACGCGGCCGCGCAGGGCTTCGACCGAGTGGCCGAGGTCGCGACGCTGAAGATCGATTTCGCTGCGGATCTGGGCGGCGCTGCGGCCGGGCTCGGGGCTCATGGCTTCGGGGCCTCCGGAGGAGTCGGCTGCGGGGTCGGCGGGGGAGTCGGCTGACCGACCTTTTCGGCCTCGCTTTCGAACATCTCCTTGGTCAGCCTGGCCTGCTCGATCGCCTGCTCGGGCACCGGCGGGGCGCCGGCCTGGACCGCCCGGTAGGCGATCAGCCCGGCGACCGCGGCGACGATCAGGAAGAGCGCCGCCTCGACGAAGTAGCCCGACCAGACGTTGCCGCCGAAGACCTCTTCGGCGAGCAGCCAGGCGATGCCGTGCATGATCAGGATCAGGGCGAGGAAGGCGAAGGTGCCGGCGGCGATGCCGACGACGGAGCCGCGCAGGAGCTTGCCGACTTTCTCGCCGACCTCGGCCTTGGCCAGCTCGATCTCTTCGCGGACCAGGCCGGAGGCGCGTTCGGAGACGTCGAAGACGAGCGCCGCGACCGAGCGGTCCTCGGGATCGGGCGGCGGTGGGGCCTGCGTCGGGGGGGTCTGTCCTGGGGTCGGCTCTGCCATCGCGTCTACTCCGGCGGGTCCTCTTCGAATACCCGCCGGTAGACGATCCCGGCCGCCCGCGTCGCGAGCACGCTGGCGAGCGCGCCGGCGGCAGCGAGCATGCCGCTCCAGACGAGCCTTTTGACGATCTCGTTGTCCATCGCCGCCGACCTTACCTATCGCGGCTCGAGACCGTCGCAGATCGTCGCCGTTACAAGGCTCTTTGCCTGCTCGAGGTCGGCGTCGCTGCCGGGGGTCAGCTCGAAGATCCAGCCGGAGAGCTGCTGCTCGATCGCGCCGTAGAAGGACATCGAGGCGAAGTTGGGGTCGATGTCGCGGCGGAAGGCGCCGGCCTCCTGCCCGCCGGCGACGATCTTGGCGATCTGGTCGTAGGCGCGGCGGATCTCGGCCAGGTGGGTGCGGCCGAAGGAGTTGGCGGCGCGGGTGACCTCGACGATGATCACCTTCATCAGCTCCGGGTCGTGGCGGTAGGAGTCGACGATGAAGCCGGCGACCGCCTCGAGCTTGGCCCGCGGGCTCGCCTCGCTGCGGTCGGCCTCGTCGATCGCGGCGAGCAGCAGCGACCAGCGCTCGGTGAAGAGCTCGTTGAGCACCTCGTCCTTCGATTTGAAGTAGTGGTAGACGAGCCCGTAGGCGACCCCGGCCTCGTCGGCGATGTCGGCGACGCGGGTCGAGTGGAAGCCCTGGCGGGCGAAGACGCGGATCGCCGCGTCGAGGATCTGGCGGCGCTTGTCGATCGCCGGTGCTTTCGAGCTCGCCATCAGGCGTGCGCCTCCACGAGCTGGGGCCAGGCGTAGGCGGCCGGGCGGCGGTTGGCCAGCGAGGGCAGCTTCTCGCGCACCCGCTCCTGCGCCGCGAGGTCGAGCTCGGCGGCGACGAAGCCCTCGCCGTCGGGGGCGGTCGCGAGCACCACCCCCCAGGGGTCGACGATCGCCGAGTGCCCGTAGGAGTCGTAGTGCGGCGGCGCCTCGCCGACCTGGTTCGGGGCGAGGAGGAAGACCTGGTTCTCGATCGCGCGGGCGCGCAGCAGCACCTGCCAGTGGTCGCGGCCGGTCGCCGTGGTGAAGGCCGAGGGGACGGCGATCAAGCGGGCGCCGCGCACGGCGAGGATCCGGTACAGCTCGGGGAAGCGCAGGTCGTAACAGACGCTGAGCCCGAGCTCGAGCTCGGGCTCGGGCTCGCCGAGCGGGGCGGAGACGATCTCGCCGCCGGCCTGCTCGTGCTCGGACTCGCGGTACCGGACGCCGCCGGCCTCGACGTCGAACATGTGGATCTTGCGGTAGGCGGCGAGGTCTTCGCCGTCGGGGCCGATCAGGACCGAGGTGTTGAACGTCTTCTCCTCACCGGGATCGGCGCCGCGCTCGGCGATGCTGCCGGCGAGCAGGTGGATGCCGAGCTCGCGCGCCCAGGCGCGGGCGGCGCTCAGGCTGGGCCCGTCGAGGCGCTCCGCCCCGGCGGCGATCTCCTCGCCCGCGGCCAGCAGGTTCCACTTCTCCGGCAGCGCGACCAGCACGGCGCCGTCGGCGGCCGCGGCGCGCACGAGCCGCTCGGCGGCGGCGAGGTTCCGCGCCTTGTCCCCGTTCGAGTTGAGCTGCACCGTCGCTACGCGCACGTCGAAGTCCTCCGGCCTCTTGCTGACTGACTGGTCAATCGGTTTCGGTCCGCGCCAGTATAGGCGCGAGCGGGGCGTACGATTGGGCGCAGGTGACCAGTTCCGATCGCATCGAGCCCGACGGCGAGCGCAAGCAGGTCACCGTGCTCTTCGCCGACGTGATGGGCTCGATGGACATGGCCGAGGAGCGCGATCCCGAGGAGTGGCGCTCGATCATGCAGGGCTTCTTCTCGATCCTCTCCGACGAGGTGCGCCGCTTCGAGGGCACGGTCGACAAATTCACCGGCGACGGGATCATGGCCGTCTTCGGCGCCCCGGTCGCCCACGAGGACCACGCTCAGCGCGCCTGTTACGCGGCGCTGCGCATGCTCGACGAGGTCGCCGGGTACGCGGCCGAGTTGCGCCGCCGCCACGGCCTCAACTTCTCGGTGCGGATCGGGATCAACTCGGGCGAGGTCGTCGCCGGCGGGATCGGCGAGGGCGACTACACGGCGATCGGCCACACCGTCGGCCTGGCGCAGCGGATGGAGGCGCTGGCCGAGCCGGGCCGGGCCTACCTGACCGAGGCGGCGGCGTCGCTGGCCCGCGGCTATTTCGAGCTCGAGGACCTGGGCGAGTTCGAGATCAAGGGCGCGAGCAGGCCGGTCTGCGTCTCCGCCCTGGCCGGCGTCGGCCGGGCGCGCTCGCGACTCGACCGCTCGCGCGAGCGCGGCTTCTCCAGCTTCGTCGGGCGCGACGAGGAGATGGCGATCCTCGAGGCGGCGCTGGAGGGCGCCAGGGCCGGCGAGGGCTCGGCGATCGGGGTCGTCGCCGAGCCGGGCGTCGGCAAGAGCCGCCTCTGCCACGAGTTCGGCGAGCGCTGCCGGGCGGCGGGGATCGAGGTCCACGAGGCGCAGGCGCTGGCCCACGGGCGTGAGATCCCGTTCATGCCGGTGCTGCAGATGCTGCGCGCCTACTTCGGCATCGGCGACGACGACGCCGAGCGGATCGTGCGCGAGAAGATCGCCGGCCGGACGCTGCTGCTCGATCCCGAGCTGGCCGAGGAGCTGCCGCTGCTCTTCGACTTCCTCGGCGTGCCCGACCCGGAGCGGCCGCTGCCCAAGCTCAGCGCCGAGGCCCGGCAGCGGGCGCTGCGCGACGTCGTCTGCCGGCTCGCCCACGCCCCGGCCCGGCACGAGCCGATGGTCCTCCTGGTCGAGGACCTGCACTGGATCGACCCCGGCTCGGAGGCGCTGCTGGGCGGCCTGCTCGAAGACCTGTCGGGGTCGAGCCTGCTGGCCGTGGTCAACTTCCGGCCCGAGTACGAGCCCGCCTGGGCGCTGCCGCCGGAGCACCGCACGATCGAGCTGCAGCCGCTGGGGCCCGACGACACGCGGGCGCTGCTGCGCGACCTGGCGGGGGAGGACCCGTCGCTGCGGGACCTCGCCCCGGTGCTGCACGAGCGCACCGGCGGCAATCCGTTCTTCATCGAGGAGATCGTGCGCTCGCTGGCGGAGGCCGGCAGCCTCGAGGGAAGCCGCGGCGCCTACCGGCTGACGCGTCCGATCGAGGGCAGCGGCGTGCCGGCCGAGGTGCAGACCGTGCTCGCGGCTCGGATCGATCGCCTCGGGCCGGAGGCGAAGCGCCTGCTGGGAGCGGCCTCGGTCGCCGGCAAGGAGGTCGCCGAGCGGGCGCTGGTGAGGATCGCCGGCCTCGAGGATCGGCCCGAGCAGGCCGAGACGCCGCTGCGCGAGCTGATCGAGGCCGGCTTCCTCTTCGAGCTCGAGCTCTACCCGGAGCGGGTGCTGGCCTTCCGCCACCCGCTGACCCGCGAGGTCGCCTACGGCAGCCAGCTCGCCGGGCAGCGGCAGGCCGGCCACGCCGCGGCGGCGCAGGCCCTGATCGAGCTCAACCCGGAGCGCCACGAGGAGCTGGCAGCGCTGATCGCCTCGCACCTGGAGCAGGGCGACGAGCCGCTCGAGGCCGCCCGCTGGTCGGCGCGAGCCGCCTACTGGGCCGGGCACAGCCGGCCGCGCGAGGCGCTGGGCCTGTGGCAGACGGTGACGCGCCTCGCCGACGGGCTGGGGACGGGCGAGGAGCCCGAGTCGATGGCCGTGGCCTCCCGCCTGCAGCAGCTCGACTTCGCCTGGCGGGTCGGCATGCCTCGCGAGGAGCAGCGCCGGCTCGAGGACGAGGCGGAGGAGATCGCCGAGCGGATCGGCGACACGCGCTCGCTGGCGCTGCTGCAGATGCTGCGCTCGGGGCGACCGGGGCTCGAGCGGCGCACCGCCGAGTGGGTCGACGGGATCGAGCAGGCGGTGCGGCTGGCCGACGAGTCCGGCGACCCCCACCTGCGTGTGGCGCTGCGCGCCGCCGGCGCCTACGCCTACCTCTGCGCCGGCCGCCTCGACCGGTTCGAAGCGGCGCTGGACGAAGCCGAGGAGCTCGCCGGCGGCGACCGCTCGCTCGGGGCTGGCATCGTGATCGGCAGTCCGCTCGCCTGGGCGGCGATGGGCAGGGGGATCGCGAAGCGGGACCGTGGGGAGATCGACGAGTCGCAGCGGCTGCTCGAGCGAGGGGTGCGGATCGCCGAGGAGGACGGCGACCCCGAGACCGCGAGCTGGGCGCGCAGCAACCTCGCGGTCGTCCAGCGGCTGCGCAACGAGCCCGAGGCCGCCGTCGCCGCGGCGCGGCGCAACTGCGAGCAGACCGAACGGCTCGGCGACGTCTTCTCCCGCAGCCTCGCCCTGGCCAGCCTCGGCTCGACCCTGCTCGGCACCGAGGAGTACGCGGCCGCGCTCGAGGCCGACGAAGAGGCCGAGCGGATCTACCGCGAGGCGATGGGCGGCGGCGGTGAGATGGAGGTCTGGCGCGCCGGCCTGCGCGCCGAAGCGCTGACCGGGCTCGGCCGGGCCGCGGAGGCGGCGGCGGTCGCGGAGGCGGCGATCGCGCTCGCCGGCGAGCGCGAACTGCACTGGTCGCTGCCGCTGGCCTCGCTGGCGCTTGCCCGGGCACGGGCTGCCGCCGGCGACCGTGAGGGGGCGCTGGCGACGCTTGACCGGACCGAGCTGGCAGCCGGGCGGATCGGCGCCGAGCTGATCGTCGCGACGGTCGAAGAAGAGCGCCGCGACATGGCCGGCGAGCGGGCCGGCTGAGCGGCCCCTACATCCCGGTCGCGCGGGCGACGAGCCAGTCGACGAGGCGGGTGGGCAGCAGCTTCTTCGCCAGCGCCTGGCCGCGGGCGTCGGCGCCGACCAGGTAGCGGACGCGCGGGCGGCGGGCGCTGAGCGCGTGCTCGACCCGCTCGGCGACCTTCTCCGGCTCGATCCCGCGCTCGGCGGTCTTGCGGGCGACCTCGCGGTAGGCCTCGATCGCCTTGCCGTAGAGCTCGGCGTGGCCGTCGCGGGAGCGCTCGGCGATCGCGTCGACCTCGGCCTGGCCGCGTTCCCAGATCGGCGTCGCGATCGAGCCCGGCTCGACCACGGCGACCCTGATCCCCCAGGGCCGCAGCTCCTGGCGGAAGACGTCGCCGACCGCCTCCAGCCCGAACTTGGCGGCGTGGTAGGCACCGAACATCGGGAACGCCATCAGGCCGCCGATCGAGGTGATGAAGACGACACGGCCGCGGCCGGCGCGGATCGCCGGCAGCATCGCCTGGGTGACGGCGACTTGGGCGTTGAGGTTGACGTCGACCTGGCGCCTGAAGTCCTCGATCGGCAGCGTCTCCAGCGGCCCCGGCACGGCGATGCCGGCGTTGTTGACCAGCCCGTCGAGCCCGCCGGAGACCACCGCCTCGCCGATCCGCTCCGCCGCCGCGTCGATCTGCACCGCGTCGAGCACGTCGAGCATCAGCGGCGTGATCCGCTCCGACCCCGCCTCCCGCAGCGAGTCCGCATCCCCCTCCTTGCGCACCCCGGCGAACACCCGCCATCCCTGACGGTCCAACCGCAGCGCCGTGGCCCGGCCGATGCCCGTGGACGCCCCAGTGATCAGTACCGACTTCGCCATCCGTCCCGATATTGAAGCCTTTTACCCCCGATGGTGGGGACAAAGCTGCAATATGCAGTGGGTGAAGGCATTCGTCACCGGCGGCTCTGGGTTCATTGGCGGGCGGCTGGTCGAGCGGCTGGTCGGCGAGGGGGCGACGGTGCGGGCGCTGGTGCGGTCGGAGGAGTCGGCCGCGCGGGTCGCGGCGCTCGGGGCGGAGCCGGTGCGAGGCGACATCGGCGACCGGGGGTCGCTGGCCGCGGCGGCGGAGGACTGCGACACGGCCTTCCACCTCGCCGCGCACGTCGCTGACTTCGGACCCTGGGAGCACTTCGAGCGCGGCAACGTCGAGGGCACGCGCAACGTGCTCGCCGCCTGTGCCGAGGCGGGCGTGCGGCGCTTCGTCCACTGCGGAACCGAGGCCGCGCTGATGGCCGGCGAGCCCCTGGTCCGCGTCGACGAGACGACGCCGCTGCGGCCCGATTCGCCGGCGCCGTATCCGGCGACCAAGGCGAAAGCCGAGCTGGCGGTGCGCGACGCGAGCCGCGAGGGCTTCGAGACCGTCGTCGTGCGCCCGCGCTTCGTCTGGGGCAGGGGCGACACGACCCTGCTGCCGGAGATAGTGAGGACTGTGCAGGCGGGCCAGTGGGCCTGGATCGGCGGCGGGCGCAACGTCACCGATACCGCCCACGTCGACAACGTCGCCGAGGCGATGCTGCTGGCGGCGGAGCGGGGCCGGCCCGGCGAGGCCTACTTCGTCACCGACGACGAGCCGGTCGAGTTCCGCGAGTTCGTCAGCGCGATGCTGCGCACCCAGGGCGTCGAGCCCCCCGACCGCTCGCTGCCCGCCTGGAGCGCGCTGCCGCTGGCCAAGCTGAGCGAAGCCCTGTGGCGACTGCTGCCGCTGAAGGGCGACCCGCCGATGACCACCTTCCGCGCCTGGGTGCTGACCCAGGAGTGCACGATCGACATCGCCAAGGCCCGCACCGAGCTCGGCTACGCCCCGGTCGTCAGCCGCGAGCAGGGACTCGCCGAGCTCTAGCCGCGGCGGGCGCGGTGGCGCTCGAGCTCCGCCACCAGGAGCTTCGTGTGCAGGGCGGCGATCAGGTCCTGCAGGGGCTCGGAGCCGGATTCGAGCATCTCGACCACGCGCTCGGGGGGGACCTCGCCGGCGAGGCGGTCCATCACCATCTCGACCTCCTGGCCGACCAGCTCTTCGAGCGCCTTCTTGTAGCGCAGGGTGTCGTAGACGGTGAAGCCGATCTGCTCGTCGTAGCCGCCGGCGCGGAAGCGACCGATCGCCTCAATGATCTTGATGTCGGAGGGCGAGTAGCCGCGGCTGTTGGGGCTGAGCACCTCGATCTCCTCTAGCCGGTCGAGCACCTCCCTGGGCACGCCGTAGCGCTCGCGCACCTCGGTCGCGCTGGTGCGGGTGCGCTCGCCCCCCAGCGCCCGCTCGAGGATGCGGTCCTCGAGCTCGACCATCGCCCGCACCCGCTCGGGGCCCTCTTCGAGCACCGACTTGATCGCCTTCAGCGGCATGAAGCGCTCCTCCTGCAGCTGCTTGATCAGGCGGATCCGGTCGACCAGCTCGGGCGGGTAGTAGGCCATGTTGCGGCTCGTCTTCACCCCTTCCGGCAGGAGGCCCTCGCGCAGGTAGTGCTTGATCGTCGGCACCGGCACCCCCGAAGCCTCCGCCAACTCCCCGATCCTCAGCCCGGTCTCGGTTTTCATGCGCGGAAGGTGGTGGCGCCGTCGGCACCCGGGCCGGCGGCGGCGCCCGAGGCCAGCATCGCGGCGATCTCCTCGTCGGAGTAGCCGGCCTCACGCAGGGCCTCGCCGGTGTGCTCGCCGAAGGCGGGCGCCGGGCGGGTCGGGTCGCCGGGGGTGCGGCTCATCTTCACCGGCACGCCGAGCTGGCGCACCTCCCCCAGCCCCGGCTGCTCGATCGAGCTGACCATCCCGCGCGCCCGCACCAGCTCCGAGTCGAGCGCCTCGCCGACGTCGAGCACCGGCTCGATGCAGCAGTCGTGCTCGTCGTTGAAGGCCTTCCACTCGTCGCGGCTGCGCTCGCGGAAGACCTCGGCGACCTTCGCCCAGGCCTCCGAGCCCGGCGCCTCGAACTGGGCCTCGATCAGGTCCGGCCGCTCGACCCCGTTGCAGAAGGCGGCCCAGAACTTCGGCTCGAGGGCGCCGCAGGTGACCCAGCCGTCGGCGGCCTCGTACGGGTAGTAGCAGAGCAGGCCGCCGGCGAGCTGCTGCTCGCCGCGCCACGGCGCCTCGCCGTCGCAGAAGTAGCGGCCGGCGACCAGGGCCAGCCAGGAGAGCGCTCCGTCGGCCATCGAGATATCGACCAGCTGGCCCTCGCCGGAGCGGCGGCGCTCGTGCAGCGCCGCCATCACGCCGAAGGCCGCCATCAGCGCGCCGCCGCCGAGGTCGGCGATCTGGCCGCCGGACTGCACCGGCGGCCCGTCCTTGGCGCCGGTCAGGCCGAGCAGCCCGACCAGGCCGAGGTAGTTCATGTCGTGCCCGGCGCGCTGCGCGTAGGGGCCGTCCTGGCCGTAGCCGGTGATCGCGCAGAAGACGATCGCCGGGTTGGCCTCGCGCATGCGCTCGTAGCCGACGCCGAGCTTGTCGAGCACGCCGGGGCGGAAGCCGTCGAGGACGACGTCGTGGCGCTCGACCAGGCGCAGCAGCGCCTCGCGCCCGGCGTCGCTCTTGAGGTCGAGCCGGACCGAGCGCTTGCCGCGATTGAGCGCCAGGTAGAGCGAGGAGCGGGTGCCCTGCTCCTGCTGGGACTCGTCCCCGTAGTAGGGCGGCGCCCAGCGGATGTAGTCGCCCATGCCGGTGTCCTCGACCTTCAACACCTCGGCGCCGAGGTCGGCGAGCAGCAGCGAGCAGAAGCCGCCCGGCAGGAGCCTGCTCAGGTCGAGGACCCGGACGTCGCTAAGCGGCAGATCGCTCACGCTTGGGGACCCCCAGCAGCTCGCGCGCCTCGGCGACCGTCGCCGCGCGGCGGCCGCTGTCCTCGGCCATCTGGCGCGCCTTGGCGATCAGCTCGCCGTTGGACTTCGCCATCTCGCCGTCGGGCAGGTAGAGGTTGTCCTCGACCCCGGCGCGGACGTTGCCGCCGAGCACCAGCGAGGCGCCGAGCAGCTTCCACTGGTCGCGCGAGATCCCGATCACCTGCCACTGGTGCGCCTCGGGGCCGCCGGGCACCTGGTCGGCCATGAAGCCGACGTTGCGCGCCGTCGGCCGGATGCCGCCGTTGACCCCCATCACCAGCGAGACCTGCAGCGGCGTGCGCTCGAGCAGGCCCATGTCGATCAGCGGGTCGAGGTTGGCGACGTGGCCGGCGTCGAAGCACTCGTGCTCGGGCTTGATCCCGAGCTCGCGCATCGCCGTGAGGAACTCGATGATCGTGTCGAAGCTGTTCTCGAAGACCGCCTTGAAGACGAAGTCCTTGCGCCGCCGGCTGTACTTGGCGTAGTTCATCGAGCTCATGTTGAGCGCGGCGACGTCGGGGCGGCAAGCGCGCAGGTACTCGATCCGCTTCTCGATCGGGATCCCGATCGCGCCGGTCGAGTAGTTGACGATCACGTCGCCGACCTCGGCCAGGATCGCCTCGGTGATCGCCTGGAAGTCCTCGATCTCATAGGAGGGCGTGCCGTCGGGCTTGCGCGCGTGGATGTGGATCTGCGAGGCGCCCTCGTCGACCGCGCGCCGCGCCTCGGCCGCGTACTCCTCCGGCGTGTAGGGGATTGCCGGGCACTGGTCGCGGTTCGCGATCACGCCGCTGATCGAGCAGCTGATCACCACCGGGTCCTCGAAGCGGCTCATACGGGCATCACCCCGTGTCGTTTCTTCGGCTTGGTGACGTGCTTGTTGCGCGCCATCCGCAGCGCCTCGACGATCGTCGGGCGGGTCTCGCGCGGGTCGATGATGTCGTCGATCACGGCGTTGCCGGCGGCGATGTAGGGGTCGATCTGCTCGCGCACCGCGGTCAGCATCGCCTCGCGCGTGGCCTCCGGGTCCTCGGAGGCCTCGATCGCCGAGCGGCCGATGATTTCGACCGCGCCCTCGGCGCCCATCACCGAGATCTCGGCCCCGGGCCAGGCGACGATCAGGTCGGGCTCGTAGGCCTTGCCGCACATCACGTAGTAGCCGGCGCCATAGGCCTTGCGCACGATCACGGTGATCTTCGGCACCGTCGCGCGGCTGACCGCGTAGAGCATCTTGGCGCCGTGGCGGATGATCCCGGCGTGCTCGACCTTCGAGCCGACCATGAAGCCGGGCACGTCCTGGAGGAAGACGAGCGGCACGTTGAAGGCGTCGCAGAGGTTGATGAAGCGGGCGGCCTTGTCGGCCGAGTCGTTGTCGAGGATGCCGGCCAGCTGCTTGGGCTGGTTGGCGACGATCCCGACCGGCTGGCCGCCGAAGCGGGCGAAGCAGGTGATCAGGTTCTTGGCGAACTTCGGCTTCAGGTCGAACCACTCGCCGTCGTCGACGATCTCGGCGATCACCTCGTACATGTCGTAGGGCTTGCGCGAGGAGTCGGGGACGATCTCGAGCAGCTTCTCCGAGCGGCGGTCGTCGGGGTCGTCGCTCTCGATGATCGGCGGCCGCTGCTCGCAGTCGGCCGGGAAGTAGGAGAGGTACCGCTTGACCGCGGCGATGCACTCCTCGTCGTCCTTCACCTCGAGGTCCCCGACGCCGGACTTGCGGCAGTGGACCTTGGCGCCGCCGAGCTCCTCCATCGAGATGTCCTCGCCGGTCACGGCTTTGGTCAGGTGCGGGCCGGCGAGCGCCATCGCGCCCTGGCCGGAGACCATCGGCACGAAGTCCGAGAGCGCCGGGATGTAGGCGGTGCCGGCGGCGCAGGGGCCCATCATCGCCGCGACCATCGGGATCACGCCCGACATTTCGACCTCCTCGCGGAAGAGGTGGCCGGAGCCGGCGAAGAGCGAGCCCGCCGCCTCCTGGATGCGGGCGCCAGCCGAGTCGAGCAGCCAGACGAACGGCATCCGCTTGGAGAGCGCCATCTCACGCAGGCGGGTGACCTTGAGCTCGCCGGTCATCCCCATCGAGCCGGCCATCACGGTGAAGTCGTAGGCGGCGATGCAGGTCGGGCGGCCGTCGATGTCGCCCCAGCCGGTGACCACGCCGTCGGCCGGCGCCTCTTTGCCGTCCATCGCCCGCTGGGCGAAGTGCGGCCGGCCGTGGATGCCGAGCTCGACGAAGCTGCCCTCGTCGACGAGCAGGTCGATCCGCTCGCGCGCGGTCAGCTTGCCGCGCTCGTGCTGCTTGGCGATCTTCTCCTCGCCGCCGCCGAGCCGCGCCTTGGCGCGGCGCTCGTTCAGCTGCCCGGTCAGCGCGTCCAGCGGCGCCGTCCCCGGCAGCAGGTTCTCGGTCGCCTCGGTCTCCTCGGTCGCCACGCCTACCGTCCCTTCCACTGCGGGTCGCGTTTCTCGAAGAAGGCGGTGACCCCCTCGACGATGTCCTCGGTGCTGAAGGTGAGCGAGAGCTGCGAGCGCAGGTAGTCGAGCGCGTCGTCGACGGCCATGTCCTGCTGGCGGTACATCGCGTCGTGGCCGAGCCGCATCAGCACCGGGCTCTTCGAGGCCAGCTTGCCCGCCCACTCGGCGACCGCGGCGTCGAACTCCGCCGCCGGAACGACCTTGTTGGCGAGCCCGTACTCGACCGCCTGCTCGGCGCTCAGCCGCTCGCCCAGCAGCATCATCTCGTTGACCTTCTTGCGCGGGACGTTGCGGTAGATGATCGCCATGATCATGTAGGGGAAGGCGCCGACGTTGATCTCCGGCGTGCCGAAGGTCGCGCCCTCTTTGGCGATCAGGAGGTCGCAGGAGAGGGCGAGGCCCATGCCGCCGGCGAGCACGTGGCCGTTGGCGGCGCAGAGGCTCGGCTTGCCCAGCCGCGGCATCAGCCGGAAGAACTCGAGGAAGAGGTCGGAGGCGAAGTGTTTGGCGACCAGCGGCACGTCGGCCGCGAAGCCGCCCAGGTCGGCGCCGGCGCAGAAGGCCTTGTCGCCGGCGCCGGTGAGGACGACGGCGCGCGCCTCCTCGTCGTCCTTGGCCCGCTTCATCGCGTCGACCAGCTCGGTCAGCATCTGCGCGGAGAGCATGTTGCGCTTCTCCGGGTTGTTCAGCGTCACCGTGGCGACCCCCCCGGCGACCTCGTAGGTGACGACCTCGTAGTCCATCGCGGCCGGACCATAGCCGACTCAAGTCGAAAGTGGAAAGTGCTACTGTCCACCTCTGGCTGACGTGCCTCAAGTTAGCGGCCCATATGGGTACTCAACATGAGGCACGTCGACGATCGGCGAATGGAGGAGAGACCAGTGGAGAGCGCGACGACCAACGGCTCCAAGGTGATCAAGCCCGACCACGCAGCGGGCGGCAAACACTTCATCTTCAGCCAGGAGCACGAAGACCTGCGCGACTCGATGCAGGCCTGGGTCCAGAAGGAGATGTGGCCGCACCGCAACGAGTGGGAGGACACCTACTGGCCGACCGAGGTGATGAAGCGGGCGGGTGAGCTCGGCTTCCTCGGCCTCTGCTTCCCCGAGGAGTACGGCGGCCAGGGCGGCGACTACTACTACTCGCTGGTCCGCGCCGAGTGCATGAGCTACTCCGGCTCCGGCGGGACCAACATGGCCTTCGCGGTGCAGAGCGACATGGTGCTGCCGCCGATCCACCTGCTCGGCAGCGAGGAGCAAAAGCAGCGCTACCTGGTGCCCGGGATCAAGGGCGAGAAGGTCGGCAGCCTCGGGATCACCGAGCCGGGCGCCGGCTCCGACGTCGCCGGGATCCGCACGACCGCGATCCGCGACGGCGACGAATACGTGATCAACGGCTCCAAGACCTTCATCACCAACGGCCCGCGCGCCGACTTCATCGTCCTCGTCGCCAAGACCGACCCCGAGGAGCGCCACGCCGGGATCACGCTCTTCGTCGTCGACCTGCGCGACGAGAACGGCGAGAAGGTGCCCGGCTTCAGCGTCTCGGCCGAGCTGGAGAAGATGGGGATGCACGCCTCCGACACCGGCGAACTCGCCTTCGAAGACGTCCGCGTCCCGGCCAGCGCCGTCCTCGGCGAGGAGGGCAAAGGCTTCTACCACATCGCCTGGGAGCTCCAGGGCGAGCGCCTCGTCGCCGCCGCCGGCTCGCACGCGGGCTGCGAAAGGATGATCGAGAAGACGCTCGAGTACGCGAAGGAGCGCGAAGCCTTCGGCCGCCCGATCGGCAAGTTCCAGGCGATCCGCCACAAGTTCGCCGAGATGGCGACGAAGACCGAGGCCGCGAAGCAGTTCACCTACGCGACCGCGTGGCGCTTCGCCAACGGCGAGTACCCGGTGCGCGAGATCACGATGGCGAAGCTGTTCGCCTCGCGGGTCGGCTGCGAGGTCGCCGACGAGTGCATCCAGATCCTCGGCGGCTACGGCTACATGAAGGAGTACGAGATCGAGCGCGCCTACCGCGACGTCCGCCTCAACCGGATCGGCGCCGGCACCGACGAGGTCATGCTCGACGTGATCGGCCGCAGCTACGGGCTCTAGGGAGGAGGACGCGATGAGCGCGAACATCGACCACATCCACTCCTACTACGAGGCGCTGAACAGCGGCGACGCCGAGCGCGTCGCCGCGCACTTCACCGAGGACGCGACCCACTACTACACGCGGCTGGAGCCGCACCGGGGCGCCGAGACGATCGGCCAGACGACCGATTGGGCGGTCGCCAACATCAAGGCCAACTGGAAGGTCGAGAACGCGATCGAACAGGGCGACCAGGCGACGATCGAGTGGACGATGACCTGGAGCCACCTGGAGAGCGGCGAGCCGCGACTCGACCGCGGCACCGAGTGGTTCCTCTTCCGCGACGGCAAGATCGCCGAGATCCGCGCCTACTACCACGGCGGCCCGAAGAACCGCCAGGGCAACCTGCTCGGCTTCGACCACGCCAGCCGCGGCCACCGCACGCTCGAGTCCGCGCCCTCCTAGGCGGACGCGGGCGGCAGGCAGGTCGCGCAGAAGTCCTCGCCGAACGGGGTGAGGACGATGCTGCGGCGGACGGTGCGCGCGGTGCGCCCGCCCTGCTTCAGCGCCTCGGCCACTTCCGGCTGGGCCTCGAGCACCTGATAGCGGGCGGCGTCCTTCAGCGGCTCGCGCAGGAACCAGACGAGGCCGAGCCGGTGCAGGTTGTTGAGGTAGGCGTAGACCCGGTCGCGGTGGCGGCAGCCCGCCTCCTCGGCGACCATCGTCCGCCCCTGGGCCCGCAGCTCGGAGGCGAGCGGCAGGCCAGCGCGCACGTCGACCGCGGGCTGCGAGCCGTGCTCGGCGAGGAAGCGGAGGATGCGGGCCTCGTCGGGGGCGAGGGCGTCGAGGATGCGCATGTAGGCGGGGTGGGAGTCCTGGTCGATGCGGATGTCCGCCGATTCGCGCAGCAGCTCCTCGCCGCGGCGGCGCAGCGCCGCGGTCGAGGAGTCGCCGGTCGCGGGGGCGCGGGGCGCCTCGGCAGCGGCCGTCTGCGGCGCCTCGCCGCTCGCCGCGCGGGCAACGCGCAGCAGGGTGCGGCCGTAGGCCTTGGCGGCCTCGCCGCTCAGGCGCAGGCCGGTCAGCGCGGCGATCCGCCCGATTCCGGGCGTCGCCCGCCACAGCTCTCTCGCCGGTCCCCCACTCTCTCTTGCCGGTCCCCCGTCGCTCATCCGAAGATCGCCAGGTGTAGCAGGCCGGCGCCGAAGCCGAGCACGGCGCCGTGCAGGTAGAGCAGCCACTCGTCCTCGCGCATCGCCGTGCGCAGCATTTCCGAGAAGTCGGCCGGGTCCATCGCGCGCACCCGCTCCTCGACGAAGCTGCGGATGCCCTCGCCCTGGGAGCGGTTGAACTCCTCGTCGGCGAGCGGCGCCACCGTGTAGTCGGCCGCCTCGAGCGCAACCGAGGTGCGGATCTGGTCGTACTCGCGCCGGCCGAGCGCCGCCTGCACCGCGGGCCTGGTGCGGCCGACGGCGCGGTCGACCGCGGGCCGCAGGACGACTTCGATCATCCGCCGGGTGCGGTCGGAGTTGGGCCCGTGCAGGAGGTCGTCGGCCATGTTGCCCATCGTCACGATGTCGTCGGCGATGATGTCGGCGTAGACGCCGGCGACCTCCGGCTGGCGCTTGAGGAAGAGCCCCTGGATGCTGAGGCCGCCCAGCCGGCGCGGCCGCACCGGCTCGAAGATCATCCGGATCCCGAGCAGGTTGGTCGTGTAGCCGATCGCCACGCCCGCGATCGGCAGCACCCACCACTGGGTCAGCGCCAGCTCGGTGACGAACGCGGTCGGGATGCCGAGCGCGAAGCCGAAGAAGAAGCCGAAGTTGACGATGAAGCGCAGCTCCTTGCGGCCGACCTCGAGGAAGATCCGGTTGGCGAGCTCGGGCTGCGCCTCGATCCGGCGGATCACCATCAGCTTCAGGTCGACGAGCTGGTCGGCGTGGGCGCCGATTTCCGCGGTCACCTGGCGCACGAGCTGCGGCAGCTGCTCCTCGACGCGGGCGTGGACGGCAGCGCGCAGCCGCGGCGGCAGGTCGTGCCAGAGCTGCGGGTGCTCGCGCTCCATGATCCGCTCGACGACCTCATGGACATCGTCGCGGGCGCTGACGAGGATGTGCTCGGCGATCGCCTCGGAGTCGAGCTGGTCGTAGAAGTCGGCGGCGCCACCCAGCTTCGAGATCCCCTTGTCGACGGCGATCGAGCCCATCTTCGCCGCCCGCGAGGGGACGATCCCCTGCCACCCGATGCCGCCCTGGCCGATGCCGGGGATCTGGCGGATCCGGCGCGGAAGGAAGTTGGCGAGCGCCGCCAGGCCGGGCAGGCGGAAGCCGGCGAAGCGGACCGGGTAGAAGAGCATCCAGACCCCGCTCCAGTTCGTCACGTACCCGATCGCGCCGGTGAACAGCGGGATCGTGATCAGGCTGAGCGTATGTCCGCTCAGCGCGCCTCCAGCTCCCCGTCGAGGGTGAAGACGTGCTGCTCGCCGAAGCCCTTGACCTCCTCGACGCCACGGTCGGAGCAGATGAACTCGTCGCGGATCAGCTCGTGGGTCTGCTCGGTGATCGCGATCTCCATCGGCTCGGCCAGGGTCTCCATGCGCGAGGCCAGGTTCACGCCCGGTCCGAAGATGTCGTAGACGTAGCGCTGCACGCCGACGATCGAGCCGACCACCGGGCCGGAGTGGATCCCGATCCGGCCGAGCCAGGCTTCGCGGTGGGAGGTGTTGCGACGCTCCAGGTAGCGGCGCATGCGCAGCGCCACGCGGGCGATGCTCTGCGCGTGGTCGCTGCTTTCCTCGGGGATCCCGGCGACCGCCATGTAGGCGTCGCCGATCGTCTTCATCCGCTCGCAGTTGAACAGCTCGACGATGCGGTCGAAGGCGGAGAAGATGTCGTTCAGCTCGGAGACGATGCTGCCGGGGTCGCGCGAGACCGCCATCTCGGTGAAGCCGACGAAGTCGAGCATCAGCACGGTCGCCGACTCGTAGCGCTGCGGCGTCACCGAGCCGAAATCTTTCATCTCCTCGTAGACCGCTTTCGGCATGATGTTGAGCAGCAGTTTCTGCGCCCGCTCTTTCTCCCGCTTGAGGTCGCGGGTGTACTTCTCGACCATGCGCGTGTGCGAGTCGAGCATGTACTCGGCCTCCTTGCGCTTGCCGATGTCCTCGCATTCGACCAGGACGAGGCCGTTGTCGCCGAAGTCGCAGCGCTGCAGCGTCACTTCGATCGGCACCTTGCGCGCGCCCTCGCCCGACTCGGTCTCGAACTTGTAGGCACGGCCTTTCTCCAGCCGCGCCGTGGCGCGCTCGCTGTCGAAGCCCGGCAGGCGCAGGTTGAGCCCGGCGTCGATCTCCTCGTCGGGCCCGAACCAGTTGAAGAAGCGGGCGTTCTCGAAGACGATCTCCCAGCTCTCGGGGTCGGCCACGGCGACGCCCAGGCCGAGCGTCTTCAGCAGGTCCTGGAGGAACTCGGAATCAACGGCCGGTGACGATGACTGACTCACGCTTGCGCAGCTCCTGTCCGATCTTGGCTATGTCCTCGCTGCCGAGCTCGAAGTCTTCGAGCGTCTCGGTCAGCAACTCGACCATCTCGTCGAACTCCGTCAAGGTGATCCCGAGGCGCGAGTGGACGTGCTCGATGTGCTCGTCGGTGTAACTGGCGGGGCCGCCCATCAGGAAGGAGACGAAGCGGGTCTGGTGATCGATCAGCTTCGACATCTCGATCTGCTCGAAGTGATGCGCGATCAGGTCCGACTCGAGCGCCTTCTCGTAGAAGGAGGAGACCACCTTGCGGACCGAGGCGAAGCCGCCGACGCGCTCGTAGATCGTCAACGCCATTGCATGATCCTATTGACGCAATCTCTGCAAATCCAGTGCATCCGACACCTCTTTGAGTCGGTGGTGGACCTGATGGATGACGATCGAGCCCTCGCCGACGGCCGATGCGACGCGCTTGACCGAGGCGTGGCGGACGTCGCCGACGGCGAAGACGCCGGGCAGGCCGGTCTCGTGCATCTGGCGCTCCTCCGGGGCCTGGCGCTGCTCCGGGACGTCGCGCCCGGTCAGCACGTATCCCCACTCGTCGCGCTCGACCTCGGGCGGCAGCCAGGCGGTGCCCGGGCGGGCACCGATCAGGACGAAGAGCGCGTCGGCCTCGACGCTCGAGGTCGCGCCGGAGGCATCGCGCAGCGTCAACCGCTCCAGCTTCCCCTCCCCCTCGCCGCCGACGACCTCGGTCCCGGTCGACACCTCGACGTTGCCGGCGGCGTCGATCGCCTCGCGCAGGTAGTTGGACATGCTCTGCGCGAGCGACTCGCCGCGCACGACCACGGTCACGCGCTCCGCCCAGCGGGCGAGGTGCATCGCCGCCTGCCCGGCCGAGTTGCCGCCGCCGACGACGAAGACGCGCCGGCCGGCCAGCGCTTTCGCCTCGGCTGCCGAGGCGCCGTAGAAGACGCCGCTGCCCTCGAGCTCGGCGAGCGCCGGGACCTCGAGCCGGCGGTAGGAGACGCCGCCGGCGAGAACCACCGCCCGCGCCCGCACCTCGAGCTCGCCGGAGACGACGAGGGTGTGCATATCGTCGCCCGGGATCAGCTCGAGCGCCTCGCGCATCAGCAGGAACGAGGTGCCGAAGACCCACGCCTGCTGGTAGGCGCGCTGGGCCAGCTCGGCGCCGCTGACGCCGCGCGAGAAGCCGAGGTAGTTGCGGATCAGCGAGCTCGACCCGGCCTGGCCGCCGATCGCCTCGCGCTCGACCACCAGCGCCCGCAGCCCCTCGGAGGAGGCGTAGACCGCGGCGGCGAGGCCCGCCGGCCCGGCGCCGACGACGACGACGTCGAACTCGCGATCCTCGCCGAGCTCGGTGCTGACGCCGAAGGCGTCGGCGAGCTCGACGTTGCTGGGATCGACCAGCAGGCTGCCGTCGCGAGTGCGGGCGACAGGGACGGCGGCGTCCTCGCAACCGGCCGCGGCGATCAACTCCCGCCCGGCCTCGGACTCGGGCGTGTGGCAGGCGTAGGGCACGCCGTTGCGGCCGAGCAGGTCGTGCAGCTCATGGGTGCGCGGCGAGCCGGGCTCGGCGACGAGCTCGATCTCGCCCTCGACCGAGGACTCCGCCCGCGCCCACTCGAAGAGGAACTCGGCGACGGTGCGATGGAAGAGCTCGTCGGGGGAGCCCTGCGGCTTGAGCACGTAGTAGTCGATCTGGCCCAGCGCCATCGCCTCGAAGATCGCCGCCGAGGTTTCGGGATCCCCCCAACCGCCCCACTCGATCAGCAGGCCGCGCTTGGCGCTCGGGTGCAGCGATTTCGTCCGCGCCAGCAGCTCCGCCCCGGTGGTGCCGCTCAACCACAGGTCGGCGAGAACGAGGGCCAGCGGCTCGCCCGCCTCGCGCAGCTGCTCGAGCGCGCTCGTCGCGGCGTCCGCCGAGGCGGCCACCCGCACCGAGTAGTCGCCGCCGTAGCGGCGACTGAGCTGCCGCTCGACCCGCTCACGGCAATCCGGATCCCCCTCCACAGCGAGAATCACCGGCAGGCCCATGGCGGCGATGGTATCGCCGGGTTCCAGCCCGCATCGCGTTCGCCATTTGTTGCGCATAGCCAGACAAACGGCGAACGCAAGCGCCACCAGGTACCTTCAGGCGCGTGACGGTGGTCAAGGACAGCGGTGCGCGGGCGACGCTGCCGCCGTTCGGCTCCGAGCACGAGGAGCTGCGCGAGACGGTCAGCCGCTTCGTCGCCAAGGAGATCGCTCCCAACGTCGATGAGTGGGAGGAGGCGCGTGAATTCCCCCGCGAGCTCTACGGGCGCTGCGCCGAGCTCGGCTTCCTCGGGCTGAAGTTCCCGGAGGCCTACGGCGGCCAGGGCGGCACCCACCTGCACGACGCGATCTGGGTCGAGGAGCTGGCCCGCTCCGGCGGCTCCGGGGGGGTCGCGGCCGGGCTCAACGCGCACGCCTCGATCGCGATGCCGCCGATCTTCAACTTCGGCACCGAGGAGCAGAAGCAGCGCTGGCTCGTGCCCGGGATCGCCGGCGAGAAGATCGGCGCGCTGGGGATCACCGAGCCCGGGGCGGGCTCCGACGTCGCCGGCATCTCGACCTACGCCGAGCGCGTCGACGGCGGCTACGTCGTCAACGGCTCGAAGACCTTCATCACCAACGGCGTCCGCGCCGACTTCCTCGTCTGCGCCTGCAAGACGACCAAGGAGGGCGGCCACGGCGGCATCTCCTTCCTCGTGCTCGAGCGCGAGATGCGCGGCTACGAGGTCACGCAGAAGCTGGAGAAGATGGGCTGGCACTCATCCGACACGGGCGAGCTCGCCTTCACCGACGTCGAGGTGCCGGCCGAGAACCTGCTCGGCGAGGAGAACGAGGGCTTCCGCCTGATCATGGCCAACTTCGCCTGGGAGCGGCTGCTGATGGCGATCGGCGCGGTCGGCGCGATGCAGCGCCTGATCGAGACCACCGTCGCCTACTCGCTCGAGCGCGAAGCCTTCGGCCGCCCGATCGGCAAGTTCCAGGCGATCCGCCACCAGGTCGCCGAGATGGCGACCAAGGCCGAGGCCTCGCGCGCCCTCACCTACAACGCCCTGCGCCTCTTCCACGAGGGCCACGACTGCATCAAGGACGTGACGATGGCCAAGCTCGTCACCCAGCGCGCCGTGCTCGAGATCGCCGACGAATCCCTGCAGATCCACGGCGGCTACGGCTACATGCGCGAGTACGGCATCGAGCGCGCCGTCCGCGACGCCCGCCTGGGCCCGATCGGCGGCGGCACCGACGAGGTGATGAAGGAGATCCTCGGCAAGTTGATGGGGCTGTAGGGGTCGATTGCAGCTTTTTCCCCACTGGCGTGGGGAAAACTCGACAACTTGCCAGCGGTGCCTCGGGCGCCCGTCAAGCCAGGCGGACACAATCCGGACACATCGCGCCGTGCCTGAGCGATCCGATCCTCGGCAGACACGCGCTCGGCGACATCGAACTCATCGAAGACGTGCGCGTAGACATCGAGCGCCATCGTCGGCGAGTGCCCCGCCTGGCGGGCGACTTCGACCACGCTGCGCCCTTCGTGGATCAGCAGCGAGACGAAGCTGTGGCGGAGGTCGTACGGCCGCGCTCCCTCCAGGCCGACGGCACGACACGCCGGCGCCCAGGCGTCCCGGTGCCAGGTCTGCCAGGCCGGGTCATTCCAGACTCCGCCCGAGCCGTTCGGGAACAGCAGCGCGTCGTCGGCGGGTTGGTCAAGCGAACGCCGCCACTCCGCAAGGTCGGCGGCGAGCGGTCCGAGCAGCCGCACCGTCCGCCCCTGCCCCGTCTTGGTGGTCTTGACGCCGCCCTGCCCGTCAGCCGCCTTCTCGACCAGCAACGTCCGCTTGCGCACGTCGCCCCATTGCAGCGCCTGCGCCTCCTGAGGGCGCAGGCCGGCATAGGCGAGAAGGCCGATCAGCGCCGCGTCCCGCGCACCGTGCTTGCGGCGCGTCGCGGCGACGGCGCGCAGTCGCTCGACCGTGAGCGGCGATAACGGGCGCACCTGTCGATGCCGCCGGACCTTCGGCTTCTGGACTCCCTTGACCGGGTTGTGCGCGATTCGCCGCCACTCGACGGCACGGCGCATCACGCCCTGGAGCAACACCATCGCCCGATGAATCGCCGTCCGCCCCACCCCATCGGCTTCCAGTTCCGCGCGGAAGCGCTGAACGACCTCCGGCGTGATCGCGCTGAGCGGCATCGAGCCGAGACGGGGCAGGACGTGCCGGTCCCAAAGCCCGGCGTAGCTGCGCAACGTGCGCGGGGCCAGGTTCGGAACCGCGTAGAGCTTCCACCACTCCTCCGCGAACTCGGCCAGCGTTTCCTTGCCGCCCGTGAGCAGATCGAGGTCGCCCGTCCGCTTGCGCCGCACGACCTCCGCATCGAAGGCTTCGGCATCCCGCTTGCGACCGACCACCTTCGACCGCGCCCGCCCGTGCTCGTCGCGCCAGCGAACACGCCAAACGGCTTTGCCCTTGCGCTCTGCTCGTTCAACGCTCACGGTCGGTCACCGCCGCTCCATCCGCCTCGTCGAGCAATGCCCGCAGGCTTCCCGGCGGTGCAGTATCGACAGACAGCCGCGGCTTCGCGGACGCGGAAGCCTCCGGCGCGACCGTCTGCTCCCCGATCCACCGCTCCAGCTCGGCGGGCTGCACGCGGAGGCGATTGCAAAGCCGCGCCGCCCGCAGCTCGCCCCGCGCGATAGCCCGATACACGGCCCGCCGCGAAAGCCCGCAGGTGCGAGCGACCTCCTCCGGCGAGAGAAGGCGTCCATTGCGATCTGTCGCTCGTCCGTACATTCCTCTGCACGCGGGTTGTCCACGGAGAGCGCCAAATGCATCGGCCAAACCCGAAATCTCTGCCCGTGCAGCGCCGTCCTTCCGCCCTCTCCGGGGCGGCCATACCGGCGGCCGTCCGCACGGCAAAGCCGTGCCAAAATCGGCCGCCCGCCGCCCCGGAGAAATGCCGTTGCCTGGCCTTCCGTGCATCGCCGCCGGCACCGATCCGAAAGAGGCCGCTCAGGCACGAACCGGGGGGGTTCCCAATGTGTCGTGCAGTTGCGCTGTCGCTTCTGGCTGATTGAAGTGCGGCATGGGGGGCCATTGCTGGTTGTCTTGTCCTCCGGGCCGATTCAGGCTGGATGTTCGTCTGCTCGGCCTGGTCGTCTCGGTGGTCGATCTGTCTGGGACTTCGCTCTTGGCTCTGCCTTGGCCTACTGCTGAACGACTGGCTCTGAACCGACCGGCCTGACCGAGAACCCCGCCGCCCGCCTCGTCACGACCTCCGTCTCCTCCGGCATCCAGTCGATCCCGGCCAAAAGCTCCCCCGGCTCGACCCCCAGGGCGCAGGCGAGTTTGATCAGCGTGTCGATCCTTGGCACGCGCTCCCCGCGCTCCAACAGCCCCACCTCGGTGCGGTGAAGCGAGGAGCGCCAGCCAAGCTCTTCCTGGCTGAGGCCGACGTGCCTACGACTGCGCCGCAGGTTCTCTCCGAACCCTGCGGCGCAGTCCTGGGAGGCCACGTCAGCCGCCCAGAAGCTCGTTGAAGCGGATCGCCGCCCTGGTCGGCACGACGATCCCTCCGGGGCAACGCAGCAGCCCCAGGCCGGTCAGGTCGCGCACAGCGCGCTCCATCCGGTCGTCTTCGGCGAACTCGGCGACTCCCGCGCCGATCTCGCGCACAAGCTCGGGAACGATCAGCTGAGCTGGCTGAACAGCGAGAACGTGGGTCAGGACCACCGCCTGGTCGCGAAGATCCTGGCGGGCAGTTGGCGGGGCTGAATCAAGCCCCGCATCACTAGGCTGGTCTTGCATGGGAAGTACTCCTTCCTGTGCCACGCCCCCGGCTGTTGTCGCAGCGCGGGGGCACTTTTCATCGGTCGGCAACAGACTACCAGACACCACATACATATCGCATATGCTTTGTGCCCTGGCTCATCTCACTCGCGCTTGAGAACGTCTGCGCCGATGCGCCGCTCCGACCAACCCCAGCCCGCCCTCGGCCAGGCGATCCGCCAACTACGCGAAAAGCGCGGCACCACCCAGGAAGACCTCGCCCACGCCGCCGACATCACGACCGGGACCCTCTCCCTGATCGAGCGCGGCCACGCCAACCCCACCTGGGGCACCCTCAAGCGCATCGCCGCAGCGCTCGGCATCTCAATGGGCGAGCTGGGAAAACTCGCGGACAAGCTCGACCGCTAATCGCTTGGATCGTGTGAGGACGGAATCTTGAAGACACCAATCACAAGACGCGGAATCTGCATTCTCTGAGTTGTCGAGTCGGCGAACTCGCGCCAATAGGGCCACGCATGCAGAGTCCCGTTTGCGAGAGCAAAGCTCTCCAGATCATCGGCACTCAAATCTGCCTCTCCAAGCACCGTGTAGTCAAGGTCGAAGGTCCCCTGGATCTCCACGTCAGGAGGATCTTCAGGATCGAGATCAGGAAGCTCAGCTACAACCTGATCACTCCAGCTCGCCTTGTAGACGGCAATGAACGCAGCATGGATCGTGAAATCTGAACTTCCGGGCTCCCAAACCCCAACGGTCGTCTCGAACCCCACGAACGCATCACCGGACCACGTATCGACAACCTCGCCTCGCGGGACGTTCAATGCCGCACGGGACGACCCGAGGGCGATGTCTTGCAGCTTGACAGCACTCGCAACGCGTGCGACCGCGTCGTAGTCGACCGGAGCTGCTTTTCCAGAAGCTTTGCTGTTGAAGTGCGTCACGGCTCAGCCAGCAGCTACGCGATCAAGGTCGGTCGAGTCGTTAACGGAGTTGGCTTTCTCGGTTGGCTGCGGGGACTTCCGCATCATGCCTTCGAATGAGCCCACAAGAAGGTAAGTGCTGCGCCGGCGATAGGCGGGGGAGCATTGCTTCTGGGGGAAATGCCCCGCCGCATGACCAGAACCCCGCCGGAGCGAGGCGGACAAGATTCCGCTGCTAGCGGACACCCGTGCCTCAGTGCGGCGAGGAACGGCCTCACTTCCGTAGTCGCTGTCCTGCTGCTTATCGAGCGGAACCGCCTCCAACTCGACCCGCTGGTTGAGGGCAAACGCGAGATCGGCCAACGTGCGAAGCGTCATATTCCGATCGCCCGCCAGCACCTGGGTCACAAACCCCTTCGAGCGTCCGAGCTTCTTCGCAAGATCCTTCCTGCTCATCCGCCGCACATCAAGAAGTTCAGAGATGACCTCAGTCGCCTCAAAGATCAACGTCTCCTCCTCGACAAGCCGCTCGTAATCGCGGTCTCTGTTCTCCTTGCTCCTGTTCATCACGCACACCCCCTCCGTTTGGCAGCATCTAGGTATTGGCGACGTAAGCTCGCCGCAACCTCAAGGTTGCGAACGCTGCGCTTGCTCTTGGCTGTCTTCTTCGTGAACCCATGAATCAAAACTAGGTCTCGCCCGTCGTTGAAGCACGCGATTCGCCGGGCATGCGTCTTGAAGCAAAAAAGTCCATCGGGCTCCTTGACGAATCGCTCTCGATTGTAAATTTTTCCCGTTTCGGCGAATCGCCGAAACAACGGCTCAAACTTCGCTTGGTCGCGACGCGGAAGTCCTTCGAGGTATTCACGCGCTCGAAACCGACCAGAGGAATCGGCTCCCCAAACGAGTCTTCGGCATGCGCCGTCTTGATGTACATCGAACATTGGTTTATATAGCAATAAACAGCAAGCCCTGGACGCCAATTGCCTTCGTTGTTATAGTTTAGCTATAAGTAAACCAAACGCAAACTTGGAAGGTACCCATTGACTAACCGCTCGCGCCACTGGCGGAGGCAACGGCTTGCCCCGGTCGGGGGGTAGCGCTCATGCGCACTCTGCTCGTTGGCTATGACCTCAACCGACCCGGCCAGAACTACGAGGGCCTGATCGGCGCTCTGAAAGCCAAGCCCTGGTGGCACCACCTCGATTCGACTTGGCTGATTCGCACGGAAGAGACTCCTGTGCAGCTGCGGGACCGCCTAGCTCGACATATCGATTCTGGGGATGAACTGCTGGTTATCGATGTCACCAGTCGCGCGGCTGCGTGGCAAGGAATCGACCAAAGCGGCGGCCAATGGATCAAGGACCATCTTTAGCTTGCAGGAGGACCGAATGGCAAAGAAATCAAAGACGAGCGGCTTGACGCCAGGGACGATCACCCCGATCAGTGGTCAATATGAACTGGTCGGACCGCGTGGTGGCCGCACCGGTGCCGAGGTTGCTTCGGTCAAAGGCAGCCCGCTGCCACCCGTCGGGAAAGGCGAGACCTACCGTCTACTGACCGCATTCGCCAAGCCATGACAACGCGAGGCAGACTCAGGATCGCTGACGAATACAGAGATCAGACAGCCAAGCCGGCCGGCAAAACCGGGTCGCTTTGGAGTAGCGCAGCAGATTCCGCTCATCCCCGCCATAGCCAGAGCTACTGCCATGCCATTTCACATCAGGCTTAACCGGAAGTCACACCCGACTCACGATGAGGTCAAGCTTGATCTCAGCGAGGCTGACTTGGACGAGCAGTTTCTACGTCGATACCGCGAGGGACGGCCCATCTTGATCGGGGGCGTAGTCGTCCCGGTGGATGACATTAGCTACCTGAAGATCACTCACACCGAGAATCCCTCCGACGACATCCTCCCCCGGCTCCGCCAGGAACGTGAACAGAGCAGCATCATCGCGGTTGGGCTCTCCGACGAGTGGGAAGTGGCCAACTCTGGAACTGACGTGACTGACGAGTTCATCAAGGAGCCTCCCGGCAGCGAGCTGCCACCCGATGCGAAGGCAGAGGCGGGCGCTGGCCGGGGACCCGACCCCCGCGCGGTTTTTGTCGTTCATGGGCGCAATGCTGCGGCCCGCTCGGCACTGTTCGACTTTCTGCGATCCATCGGCCTCCATCCCCTCGAGTGGTCGGAGCTGATTCAACGCACGGGTAAGCCAGCGCCTTACATCGATGAGGTCCTAGCCGAGCTTAAGAACGCCCAGGCAACGGTTGTTCTGCTCACCCCAGACGACGAGGCTCAACTTCGAGAGCCATTCAGGGAGAATGGGGACCCGGCCCATGAGACCGAGCTAACGCCGCAAGCCCGGCCCAACGTCCTTTTCGAGGCCGGTATGGCAATGGCCCACGATGAGAATCGCGCTGTTCTCGTTGAACTCGGAACCCTGCGGCCATTCAGCGACATCGGGGGGCGGTTTACGGTCAGAATCGACAATTCCACGCCCCGCAGGCAAGAGTTCGCACAGCGGCTGGAAGCTGCCGGATGTGCCGTCAACACCACCGGCACGGACTGGCACACCGCTGGGAACTTCGATGCTGCCCTCGAGACCGACTAGGTCACCGAGACGACCTCTATGCGATGAGCGGCGGGCGGACACAATCCGGACACATCCGCCGGACCACCAGCGATCACGGCTGGCCATCGCCTCCATCCTTGAACAAGCTCATTTGCCGGGGGTCCTTGCCCTTGGACGATTCCGCGTGTTCTCCCGTGCCATGCTCGCCATTCATGGAGGAGATCGTCGGAAAATTGATGGGGTTGTAGCTGCTACCCTGTCGATCAGATTGTTAAGTAAAATGTTAATCAACATGTCGATTTCACGCTCAAGATAGGCAGCTCATGGAGGCAATCGCAAAAACCGGCGCCGGTGCCCTCGTCCGCAAGCTCGACTCGATTCGAGATGAGGTTGGCGTGCAGGGGCGGGAGATCGCGCAGTTGCTCGGCACTACGCCGCAGACTGTCTCGCGCTGGCGTACGGGGAAGGCTGAGCCGCAGCGGCGCAGCCTCGATCGCCTGCTCACGCTCGCCTGGCTGGCCGAGGAGCTGGCCGAGTTTTACCCGCCCGACGAGGCTCGACTGTGGCTCTTCTCGCCTCATCGACTGCTGGAGGGACAACGTCCCGCCGACCGCATTGAGGAAAATCAGGTCGATGACGTGCTGGCGCTGATCGCTCAGCTTCGAGACGGCAGTTACGCGTAGGGCGCCTTCGTCGTGATCCACGATCCGGCGCTGCTCGATGCTCTGGAGCGCTTCGACACCGAGCCGTGGCAGGGTCGCGTCTACCGACACATGCTCGGCTCGGCACCGCCCGAGCTTGTCAACGAGCGCGGGGCTCGGTGGAATCCACCGGGAACGCCGGCGATCTACACAAGCCTCGCCGGGACGACCGCGAAAGCCGAGGGCGACCACGTGATCGCGATGCAGCCCGTGCCGCCGCGGGCGAGCCGCACGATCTACGAGCTGGATATCTCGATCAAGAGCCTGCTCGACCTGACAGACGCCGGGCGCCTCGCCGCCATCGGGGTCGCCGAGGAGGACTTTGAGTCGATCCCGTGGGAGCCGTGCCAGCGGGTCGGCGGTGCCGTCGCATGGCTCGGACACGACGGGTTGCTCATCCCTTCGGTGCGCGACACCGACGGCTCGAACCTCGTCGTCTTCACGACCAACCAGGCGCCTGGGTCAGAGATCGTTGTGCAGGACAGCCACGTCATTTGAGGTCGGCGGACACAATCCGGACACATCGGCCGGACCACTGGCGTTCACTCGCGGTCGTCGCTCTTCTCCTCGAACAGGCTCATTTGCGGGGAGTACTTGCCCTCGGATGATCCGGCGTGTTCTCCCCTTCCCCGCTCGCCAGTCATGAAGGAGATCCTCGGCAAACTGATGGGGTTGTAGGGATTAGCAGGGGCGGCTGGTCGAATTCCGACCCTCAGATCCCCATCGCCCGTAGCGCTTCTTCAAATTGCGGCCGGCTGATGCTGCAGTAACCACTCTGCACACTCTGGCCGCTTAGTCCGAACTCTTCGAGCTTGACGCCCGACTCGATCGGCACTTCACCGACCACCTCGATCATCGTCCGGTAGGGCCACTGCTTCGCCGCCTCGGGGTCACCGTGCTCGGCGATCCACTCGGGAGCGAACTGCGAAGGCTCGGTGACCTTGACGACCGCTGGGCAGATTGCAGGACCACCGTCCTTGGCGCTCAGGTAAAGGACGATGAGGTCGCCGATCACATAGGGGGCTTGCCGCCAGTCGCTGATCCAGCCCCGTTTCCACCAGGCCTGGTCGTCGTGGCGCTGATAGTTGGACTTGACCCAGTAACCACGACCGAGCGCAGTTAACTCATCCTCGGCCAAGATCTTCTCGAGACTCTGTGGCAGGCCAACCTCCACCGGCGTGCCGTAATCGCCAGGTTGACCAAGCGCCCGTTTCAGCCGAGGCAACGCCGCGTATTCGGCGATCAAGCCAGCGCCGATCGGATCGGCACCGTCCCACCAGCGGGCGAAGAGCTCGGTCGCCGTGGCGATCTGCTCAGTGTTGAGGGCGACGCCGAGCTCGACGTTGGCGGAACCTTCACCACCGAGCCCGGCATTGGTCAGATTGCCAGAGCCGACCAGTCCCCAGCTCATGTCAATCAGGCTGAGCTTGGCGTGCAGGTTGGGAACGCTGCAAAGCTCGAAGTCGCAGTCGAACAGGACCTCAAGCGCGCCTGGGTCGAGGGCGCGCACCTGCACGCTGCTCGCAACCAGCGCGGTCAGGAGGCGTCGCTCACCCGCCGAGGCGTCCTCCGCGGCGGCTGCGATCTGCTCGGCGACTGGCTTGCTCAAAAATGGGCTCGCAAGCCAGACTCGCTGTTTGGCGCCACGAATCCGCGCCAGCAGCTCGGCGCGGGCATAGGTGACCAGTTCGCCAACATCTCCTGTCGCCATCTCCTTCTGAAGCTACTCGACGGCGGCCGGTTGCTCGGCACTACGCGGCTTGCTCGGGTGTCAAGCCCGTCGAACTGCGCCCGCTTGGCCCTCGCGGAGACGACGCTTCACGCGCTTGGCGTACTCCTCGGCGGATATCTCCTCTCGAAGCAACCGGAGGTACTCCTCAGAAGGGCCCGCTTGCACCGAGCCGCCGTTTGATGCTGCCTTTCGCCTGTCGATACCTGGTTTCGCCATAACCACCTCCAGTCTAGCCCTCACTGCTGTCGTCATCCGGCATCGCCAGGCTCCAGGCGACGCCGATGATGGAGCCGAGGACATCGATGTACATGAGCTCCGACGGAAAGAACGCGTGCTTCTCCGTGGAGAGGATGCTCAGGATCGCGACGATCTCGTCCCCCACGCGAACAGGAGCGCACGCCAGAGAGCCGTACTCGCGGCCAGGGCGTGCTCGCGGATGGCGTTCCCATCGAGGGTCCGCCTCAACATCGTTCGCCCACTGCATCTCGCCGCTGGCGAGTACGTGACCGGCGAAGGAACCGGTCGTCGGGAGGTCGAACTTCTGGCGGGCCTCCAGCGAGTGCCCGGCCTCCAACCACATAGAAAATCTCTCACCATCCGGCACGAGCACGGCGAGCCGGATCTCCTCTTCACCTTTGCGCGTGGGCACGGCCAGCCATTGGCGTGCCGGAGCGAGGATGCCGCGCTCGATAAACGTCGCGGCGCCAACGCCATGGATATCACCTGCGACGATCTTCTGGAGCGTTTCGAGGACCTCGCGGACGTGGTCGACGTAAAAAGGCTCAAGACTCTCTCCAGCCTCCGCGTCCCGGCCGGCAGCAAAGGCGATGGGCAAGGTGATCGCGACAGCGACGATCGCAGCAACGATCAGGGTCCAGAGGGGGATCGACGCATCGAGGACGCCTGCGGCGAGCGAAAGCAACGCAATGATGCCGCCAACGATCAGAGACAAGATCACCCCACGAACGACGTCGCTGGCCGATGGAAGCACGGATGGCATGATCGGACGATCCTAGTCTCGGGTCCGGCGTCGTCCAGAGGCCGCCCATCCCGATCGGGACCCCTGGCCCGGCGGACACAATCCGGACATACCGGGCCGACTACTGGCGATCACTCGCGATCGCCGCAGCCGTCCCCGAACAAGCTCATTTGCGGGGAGTCCTTGCACTCGGATGATCCCTCGTGTCCTCCCGTGCCACGGTCGCCAATCATGAGGAGATCCTCGGCAAACTGATGAGGCTGTAGGAACCTTCCGTCCGCTGTGCTATTAATCTGTGCCTTATGAGGTACAGATTTTGACCAAGGCCACCCGTCCACTTTTGACCAGAAACGAGATCGCTGAGATCAGCGGCATCTCGGTCAATGCCGTGAATAAGGCCCTGGAGCAGCGGGTGGCGAAGGCTCGACGCCAGAAGGGACGGACGTTGCTTGCCGCTGACGAGGCGGCTGCTCTCGCGCTGCTCTCAGAACTCCCGATCGGCCTCTCGCTCAAGTTCAAGCGGGAGGTCCGGAACTGGATCGTCAGGCGGAATCCCGCTGAGGCGGAAGAGTTTGAGCTTTCCCGCGCCTTGCGGATCGCAATGACCGAGAACGCCGCCGACGTTGCCAAACGGGCATTTGACTACGTGCGCCTTCGTGAGAAGTACATCGAGACCGATCCGAAGAAGATGGGCGGCGCGCCGGTTGTCCGAGGCACGCGCGTCCCGGTGCGCACGCTGGCTCGGTTGGTCGAAGGCGGAGAGCGCCATACGGCGCTCAAGGAGGACTACCCGCACATTCCAGAGGAGGCGTACGACGTTGCCGCGCTGTGGGCGAGAGGCAACCCGCAGCGGGGGCGACCGGTCGGGAAGTCTGCCGGCCGCGCTGCGGCGTGAAACTCTGGATCGACGAGTGCCTCTCGCCCACCCTCGTCGAGCGAGCCAATCGTCGCGGCTACTGGGCGACCTGCAACCGCGACCGGAATCTGCTCGGCGTCCGTGACCAGCCGCTTCACAAGACGATCTACCCAGTGCGGAGTAGCGGCGGACACAATCCGGACACATCGCCAATCTTGAAGGAGATCCTCGGGGAACTGATGGGGTTGCGAAGCTCGATTGCAGCTTTTTCCCCACTGGCGTGGGGAAAACTCGACAATCCGCCAGCTGCGCTTTTAGCCTTCGGGCTCGAGTACGTCCATGCGGACTACCAGGCCGTCCACGAGCTGCCAGCGGTGGAGGACTTGCGTGTCGGCTTGAAGATCACCCGTCTTGTCGGCGAGGTAGATCCCCCGTGGCGGCCCGCGCTAGGTTTTTGAGACCGATCCACGCACTGAGGAGGCGCCGATGCTGTCCTGGCTGGCCAAGAGGATGATCGCCCGCAACATGGCAAAGGCGAGCGCCGGGGACCTGGGGCCGACGCTGCGGATGGACGCCGAGGACGTGCGCTTCCGCTTTCCCGGCGACAGCTCGTGGGGTGGGGAGTTCAACGGCAAGGCGGAGTTGGAGCCTTGGCTGCGGCGCTTTGCCGACACCGGGCTGCAGATCTCTCCCGACGAGGTCGTGCTCAAGGGCTTTCCCTGGCGGCAGACGATCTGCATCCGCGGCACCGACCACCTCGACACGCCGCAGGGCGAGCGCGTCTACGAGAACCGCTACGTGATCTGGGGCCGGATCTCGTGGGGCAAGCTGCGCGAGTACGAGGTCTACGAGGACACGCAAAAGTCGAAGGCGCTCGACGCCTACCTGGCCTCGATCGGCGACCCCCTGAGCCGACAGGCCGCCGGGTGAGCGACCGTAACGCCCACCTCAACACGGTCGAGAGCTCGCGGCGGCTGTTCGGGCTCGATCCGGGGGCGAAGATCGAGGCGGGCGACGGCTGGCTGTTCGGCGCCGGCCGCTCCACCCATCCGCTGATCTCCAACGCGGCCTTCCGCGTCGACGACGGGCTCGACCCGAACGAGCACATCGAACGTGCGCGGGGCTGGTTCGCCGAGCGCGGGCGCGGCTTCGCCGTCTGGGCCCGGGCCGGAGCCGCGGAGGACGGCGACCTGATCGAGGCCGCCGAACGGGCGGGACTGCAGAACGCCTACGCGATGCCGGAGATGGTGCTCCAAGGCAAGGGCGGCTCTCCCCCGCCCCGGTTCGCGCTCCCCACCCCCGAGGGCGCCGAGCTGGCGCGGGTCGAGTCGGCCGCCGACGCCGCCGACTACTGGCGGGTCGCCACCGAGTCCTACACCGACATCGGCTTCCCGCCGGAAATATTCGCCTTCTACGAGAACCACGAGTACCTCTGGGCGGACGGCGCTGCCGCCTTCCTTGCCCGGGTCGACGACAGGCCCGCGGCGATCTCGATGACGATCGTCAGCCACGGCGTCGCCGGCATCTACTGGGTCGGCACGACCGAGCAGGCGCGGGGCCGCGGGCTCGGCGCCGCGATGACCGCGGCCGCAGTCGACGCCGGCCTTGAGATCGGCGCCGGCTCGGCTTCGCTGCAGGCCTCGCCGATGGGGAAGCCGATCTACCTGCGGATGGGATTCGAGGCGATCTATGACTACCGGCTGTATCTGTGCCCGATGCCGCAGACGGCGGAGTGACCCCACGCGTACGATTTCGGCCGTGATCTACCTGCTGCGACACGGAGAGGCCGAGAAGGGCGGCGATGACGACGCCGCCCGGCGGCTGACCGGCGAGGGCGAGCGCCAGTCGCAGGTTGCGGGGAGGGCGCTGGCTGCGCTCGGCGTGGGGATCGACACCTGCCTGACAAGCCCGAAGGTGCGGGCGGCCGAGACGGCGCGGCTCGCCTGCGCGGCGCTCGGGGTCGAGCCCGAGGTCGCCGGCGAGCTGCGCGAAGGCGGCTTCGACTCGCTCGCGCTCGCCGCCGGCCGCGGCGAGACGATGCTGGTCGGCCACAACCCCTACTTCGCGGAGGAGATCGCCCGGCTCACCGGCGCCAACGCGAAGCTACGCAAGGGCGGGCTCGCGATCGTCGACGGCGGCATGCTGGTGGCGCTTCTGCGCCCGGCAGAGCTGACCGCGATCGCCGCCTCCCACGCTGCCTAGGCGACCGGGTCAGCCTGCAGTGCCCCGACCGCCCATGGGAGGTGAAGCGGCCGGGGCACACCCTTTGCGGACGACCTCTCTCGTACGCAGCCTCTTGTCTATCAGACATCAGCGCCCGCTCAAAGTCTGACACTTATATCGATCAAACAACGGGAGTTTGACGGAAATGTCAGGCCCCACCGGCCGACTGGCCAGTCAACCAGTACACCCGCTTTCCTTGTAGCCTCCCGGCCGACTTCACGACCTAAACAGGAGAGAGCGAATCGATGGGACTTCTTGATGGGAAAGCGGCGATCGTCACCGGCTCGGCCCGGGGAATCGGCCGCGCCACCGCGGAAATGTTCGCGGGCGAGGGCGCCAAGGTGCTGATCAACGACCTCGACGCAGACGTCGCCGAGCAGGCGGCGGGCGAGATCGACGGCGAGACCGCGGTCTTCTCCGGCGACCTGACCAAGGAGGGCGCTGCCGACGAGCTGGTCAAGGCCGGGGTCGACGCCTTCGGCGCGATCGACGTCGTCGTCAACAACGCCGGCTACACCTGGGACGGCGTCGCCCACCGGATGAGCGACGAGCAGTTCCAGGCGATGCTCGACATCCACACCGTCGTCCCCTTCCGCGTCGCCCGCGCGATGGCGCCGCACTGGCGCGAGGCCGCGAAGGCCGAGAGAGGCGAAGACAAGGAGGTCTTCCGCAAGCTGATCAACATCTCCTCGACCTCGGGGACGATGGGCAACGCCGGCCAGATCAACTACTCGGCGGCGAAGATGGGCGTCGTCGGCGTGACCAAAACGCTGGCCAAGGAGTGGGGCCAGTTCAAGATCAACGTCAACGCGGTCGCCTTCGGCTTCGTCGAAACCCGCCTCACCGCGGCCAAAGAGGAGGGCGGCGAGATGACCGCGCCCGGCGGCGAGAAGATCGAGCTCGGCATCCCCGAGCAGATGCGGGCGATGGCCTCGGCGATCATCCCGCTCGGCCGCCCCGCCACCCCGGGCGAGGCCTCCGGCCCCGTCCTCTTCCTCGCCTCGCCGCTGTCCAACTACGTGCACGGCCAGGTGCTCAACGTGACCGGCGGCATGTTCGGGGGGATGTACACCTGAGCGACACGGCGACAGAGGGCAGGCGACCGCCGCGCTATCTCGATCTGGGCGACCGGATCTGGCCTGCCCTCAACCGCGTCGCCGGCCTGCAGACGTTCCTCTACAAGGTGTCCGGGGGGCGCGTCGCCAACGGCATCCCCGGCTTCCCGGAAGTGCGCGGCAAGCTGCTGCTGCTTGACCACGTCGGCGCCAAGAGCGGCAAGAAGCGCACCTCGCCACTGCTCTACTTCCGTGACGGAGAAGATGTCGTGGTGATCGCCTCCAAAGGTGGCTACCCGAAGAACCCGGCCTGGTACTACAACCTGATGGCGAATCCGGAGGCCCGGGTTCAGATCCGCGGCGAGCGACTGCAGGTGCAAGCCCGCCTCGCGACGGAGGAGGAGCGCGAGCGCCTCTGGCCGCAGGCCGTAGCGTCCTACAAGGGCTACGCCGACTACCAGGCGCGCAGCAAAGGCCGCGAAATCCCGCTGGTCATCCTCGAGCCGCGCTGAGGCTCACTCCTTCGCGCGGCGCTCCTCGGCGACCGGGGTACCGCCTTCGCCGGCGATCGCCTCCGGCGGCCAGGGTCCGGCCCAGTTGTCGCGGGCGCCGTCGAGCGTGATCGTCGTGCCGGAGAAGAAGTCGCCCGCGGGCGAGGCGAGGTAGGCGACGAGCCAGGCCATCTCCTCGGCGCGACCGGCACGGCCGATCGGGATCGAGCGCTCGAGGTTGTCGACGACGACCTGGGGATACTTGGTCAGCAGGGTCTCGGTGGCGAACTGGCCGGCGGCGAGGGCGCAGGTCTTGATCCCGAAGCGGGCCCACTCGACCGCGAGCGTGCGCATCATGTTCTCGACCGCGGCGCGGGCGGCGCCGGAGTGGACCATCCCCGGCATCCCGTTGTGCGGCGAGAGGGTGACGCTGAGCACCTTGCCGCCGCCCTGCGGGATGAAGGCCTTGGTCGCGGCGGCGTGGGTCATCAGCCAGGTGCCCTGCACGTTGAGCTCGATCACGGTGCGGAAGCCCTTCGGGCTGATCGACTCGGCCGGGGCGAGGAACTGGCCGCCGGCGTTGTTGACAAGCACGTCGAGGCGGCCGTGGCGCTCGAGCAGGCGGTCGAAGAAGGGCTCGATCGCCTCCTCGTCGCGGATGTCGAGCGCCTCGTGGGAGAACGAGCCGGCCAGCGGCTCGGCCAGCTCGGCGGTCTCGGTCAGCGGCTCCTCGCGCCGCCCGCAGCCGACGACGTCAGCGCCGAGCCGGGCCAGCTCCAGCGCGGTCTCGCGACCGAGGCCGCTGCCGGCGCCGGAGACGAGGCAGACCTGCCCCTCGAGCAGGCCCTCCCTGAAGATCCGCGAATGGGCGCTCTCACTCATCGACGCGCAGCCTATAGGCGGCCTGGGGGCGGGTAATGTGACCCGGCGATGAAGGTGCACATGGAGGCGAAGTTGCTGCACGAGCCGCTTGCGGGCGGCACCCAGGGCGCGACGGTGAGCGTCGAACCGCTGCTCGCCGGCACGGTCACCTGGTCACGCTCGATGATGGAGTCCCCGGGCGGGAGATTCCTCACCCTGAAGCTGCTGCGGGCGCTGCTCAGCGGCGAGCCGGCGATGACCGTCCCCTGCCCCGCCTTCCTGATCCGCCACCCGAGCGCCGGCGCGATCCTCGTCGACACCGGCCTGCACCCCTCGGTCGCCACCGACGGGCAGCAGAACTTCGGCCGCCTCGGCGCCCGCTTCGGCAAGCCGGCGCTCGAGCCCGGCGCCGACGTGCCGGCGCAGCTGCGCGCACGCAACCTCGACCCGGGCGAGATCCCGATCGTCGTGATGACCCACCTGCACCTCGACCACAGCTCGGCGATCTCGGAGTTCCCCGACTCGACCTTCGTCGTCAGCGAGGTCGAGTGGAAGGCGGCGACGGTGGGGCCGAGGCCGATGCTCAACGGCTACCGGCGCCAGCACTTCAACTACGCCTTCGACTTCCGCACGGTCGACTTCGACCGCGCCGGGATCGACTCCTACTCGAGCTTCGCCCGCTGCTTCGACCTCTTCGGCGACGGCTCGATCCGGCTCGCCTACACGCCGGGGCACAGCGCCGGCCACATCTCGCTGATCCTGCACCTCTCCGAGCACGACTTCGTGATCGGCGGCGACGCCACCTACACCGAGGGCCAGCTCGACGGCAGCGCGCCGCCGGCGCCGCGGCCGTTCGACGCGCACAACTACCGGCGCTCGCTGCAGGAGCTGAAGCTGTTCCGCAAGGAGTACCCGGGCGCGATCGTCACGCCGGGGCACGATCCGAGCTTTTACTCTCAGCTCGGTTCCCGTTACGAGTAGCGGCAAGCCCCGCGTACATGTCGCGCACGCGGGCGAAGATCTCCGTCGCGACCTCGAGCTGGCGCTCGTTGCTGGGCGCGCCCTCCTTGGGGAAGCTGAGCGGCTCGCCGTACTGGACGGTGACCGAGGGGAAGCGGAAGCGCTTCCAGCGCCGCACCCCGGCGGAGCCGTAGATCGCGACCGGGACGACCGGCGCGCCCGACTCGAGCGCGAGCCGGCCGACGCCGCGTTTGGGCTCGCCCAGCTCGCCCGAGCGCGAGCGCCCGCCCTCGGCGTAGATCAGCAGCATCCCGTCCTGGCCGAGCACCGTAAAGGCGGTCGTGAACGCCTCCTCGTCGTGGTGGCCGCGGCGGACCGGGATCACGCCGCCGTGCTTGTAGATGTAGGTGAGCAGCGGCGGGCCGAACATCTGCGATTTGGCCATGAAGCGGATCTTCCGCCGCAGGTAGAGGCCGATGAAGAAGTGATCCATCTGGCTGAAGTGGTTGGGGGCGAGGATCAGCGGCCCGTCCTTGGGCACGTTCTCGCGCCCGACCGTCCGCACCCGCCAGAGCAGCAGCGTCGGCAGCGAGACGATCATGCGGACGAGGGTGTAGGTCCAGCCGACGCCCTTGCGGGCCGCCGCGTGGAAGGGCTCGAAGTAGGACGCGGGGCGGTCGTCCTTGTAGACCTGTGGCTTGATGTCGGACATGGCGGCTGGCGACGGCCGCAGGCCGTCGCCCTGCGTACCCCCGGGGGGCGGGGCGGTTACGCGCCGGTTGCGAGTATCGACGCGATCACGCCGAGAAACCCGACGACGAGGCTCACGAGGCTGATGACCATGATCCGGTACATCTGGTCGAAACGCTCGTTCATCTGGTCAAAACGCTGGTCGAAGCGCTGGTTCGTCTGGTCGAAGCGCTGGTTCGTCTGGCCTTGCCCGCCCTTGATTTCCGCTCGCAATTCCCGAATGTCGGTCTCGACCCGCCGGAAGCCGTCGTCAACCTTCGCGTTCAGGTCGTCCAGCCGCTCGTCTGTCCATGCCTCTCTCATCTTCACCTCCATGATGGCATGGTCTCAGACAAAATGTCACGCGTGTGTGACAGAGCAAAATTCTCTGTGGAGGCCTTGGAGAAATTCGCAGGCGTTTCTGGGTTTACGCGACCCAGCCGCGCGATCGATCCAGCGCGCGGCGCCAATCGGCCACCAGCGAGTCGCGCTGCTCGGCGCCCATCTTCGGCTCGTAGCGCGCCGCCTCGCGCCACATCGCGGCGACGTCCTCCGCGGTCCAGCGTCCGGTTGCGATCCCGGCCAGGTAGGCGGCGCCGAGCGCGGTCGTCTCGGCGATCTCGGGGACGACCACGGGGGCGCCGAGCACGTCGGCCTGGAACTGCATCAGCCAGCGGTTGGCCACCGCGCCGCCGTCGGCCTTGAGCTCCTCCAGGCGCTTGCCGGAGACTTCCTCCTCGGCGCGCACCGCGTCAACCGTCTGGTAGGCGATCGCCTCCAGGGCGGCGCGGGCGAGGTGGGCGCGGCCGCTGCCGCGGGTGAGGCCGACGATCGTGCCGCGCGCGTAGGGGTCCCAGTGGGGCGAGCCGAGCCCGGTCAGGGCGGGGACGAAGTAGACGCCGTCGTTGCCCTCTAGCGAGGCGGCGAGCGCCTCGCTCTCCCCCGCCCCGCCGAGGATCCCGAGCCCGTCGCGCAGCCACTGCACAGCGGCGCCGGTGACGAAGATCGAGGCCTCGAGCGCATACGCGGCGTCCGCGCCGGCGCTGCAGGCGGCCGTCGCGAGCAGGCCGTCGCCCGGGTCGGGCACGTCGGCGCCGGTGTTGAGCAGGACGAAGCTGCCGGTGCCGTAGGTGTTCTTGGCGCTGCCGGGCCCGTGGCAGGCCTGGCCGAAGAGGGCGGCCTGCTGGTCGCCGGCGATGCCCGCGACCGGGACCTCGCCGCCGAACTCCGAGGTCGTGCCGTAGAGGTGGGCGGAGGGCAGCGGCTGCGGCAGCCGCGCCGGGTCGACGCCGAGCAGCGCGCAGAGCTCCTCGTCCCAGGCGAGCCGGCGGATGTCGAACAGCATCGTGCGCGAGGCGTTGGTGTAGTCGGTCGCGTGGCGGCCGGTCAGCTTGAACAGCAGCCAGGAGTCGATCGTGCCGAAGACGGCGCTCTCGGGCAGGTCGGCGTTGCGCAGCAGCCACTCGATCTTGGTCGCGGAGAAGTAGGGGTCGAGGATGAGCCCGGTGCGCTCGCGCACCAGCGCCTCGTGGCCGCCCTCCCGCAGCTCCTCGCAGCGCGCCGCGGTGCGCCGGTCCTGCCAGACCAGCGCCCGGTGCAGCGGCTCGCCGCTCGCCGGGTCCCAGGCGACCACGGTCTCGCGCTGGTTGGTGATCCCGATCGCGTCCAGCTCCGCCCCCTGGATCCCGGCGTCGACGATCGCCTCGACCGCGACTCGCCGCGTCACCGTCCAGATCTCCCCCGCGTCGTGCTCGACCCAGCCCGGCCGCGGGAAGTGCTGCTCGAACTCCGAGTACGCCCGCCCCGCGACCCGCCCCTCGCCGTCGAAGACGAGGCAGGTCGTCCCGGTGGTCCCCTGGTCGATCGCGAGGATCATCGACCGGAAAGGCTAGCCGCGGCGCTCAGACGGGTTCGGTGGCGATGCGGCAGGCCTCGTGGCGGCTCCTCCGCAGTGTTGGGCTAAATCAAAGTTCAACTTTGATATTGTCCAAATATGATCCAGCGCACTTTACGAAAGCAAGTAATTGACGCTGCCTCGCACTATCCCGTGGTCACGGTGACCGGGCCACGCCAATCGGGCAAGACCACTCTCGCCCGGATGACCTTTCCGGACCTGCCTTACGTGTCCCTGGAGACCCCGTCGGAGCGGGAATTCGCCGGCGACGATCCGGTTGGCTTTCTGGCTCGATTTCCGGACGGAGCGATCTTCGACGAGATCCAGCGCGCTCCGGACCTGCTCTCCTACCTGCAGGGCATCGTCGACGAGGATCCGACGCCGGGCCGCTTCGTCCTGACGGGCTCGCAGAACCTCACCCTGATGGAGGGAGTGAGCCAGTCCCTGGCCGGCAGAACCGCGCTGCTCGAGCTGCTTCCTCTCGAACTGGCCGAGATTCGCCGTTTCGGCGATGCAACGCCTGACCTGAGCGCCATCCTTTGGCGGGGCGGCTACCCGCGCATCCACGATCGCGGCCTGCCCGCCGCGCAGTGGCTTTCCGACTACACGGCGACCTACCTCGAGCGAGACGTCCGCAGCCTGCTCGCGGTCGGCGACATCGGCGCCTTCCACACCTTCCTGCGGATGTGCGCCGGGCGCGTCGGTCAGCTTCTGAATCTCTCCTCCTTGGCGGCGGACTGCGGAGTCTCGCAACCCACCGCTCGACACTGGCTCTCCACGCTCGAAGCAAGCTTCATCGTCTTTCGGCTGCAGCCGTTTCACGCCAACCTCGGCAAGCGCCTGACGAAGCGGCCGAAACTGTACTTCCACGATTCCGGCCTCGCCGCGAACCTGCTCGGCATCGAGGAGCCCGGCCAACTGGCGAACCATCCCCTGCGCGGCGCGATGTTCGAGGGGTGGGTCGTATCGGAGATCGTGAAGTGGCATCGGCATCGGGGCCTGCGCCCCGAGATCTCCTTCTACCGGGAGCGCGACAGGCTCGAGGTGGATCTCGTGATCGAGAACGGCGCGGACCTGACGCTGATCGAGGCAAAGGCCGGACGGACCCCGGCAAGCGACTACTTCACCGCCATCACGGCCCTCTCAGAGCAGATCGAAGCCCGCGGCGACGGACGGTGGCAGATCAAGCGCCGCCTGGTCGTCTACGGCGGCGAGGAGTCGCAAAGGCGAAGCCGGGGCGAGCTCGTCAGCTGGGGCGAGCTTCCCGAGTCGCTTTCTTGACCTTCAGGGCGATGAGCCGGCGCGCGCCAGATACACACGCGTGAAGTCCGCCAGCTGGCGGGCGCGGTGGACGAAGCCGGCGAGGGAACGGCCGGTGGCACGGTGGGAGAGGTCGAGCTCGTACTCGTGCAGGCGGAAGCCGGCGCGGACCGCGTCGATCGTCATCCCGATCTCCATCCCATAGCCGTGGGCGAAGGGGAGCGCGGCCCGCAGCGCCTCGACCCGCAGGGCGCGCTGGCCGGAGATCGGCGCGGTCGTCTCCAGCCCGCAGCGGCGGCGGATCGCCCAGCGGGCGAAGCCGAGCGCGACGCCGAAGCCGCCGCCGACGCGGCGGCTGAAGGCGGCGACAGCGAGGTCGCACTCTCCCCCCCGCACCGCCTCGACCAGCGGCACCAGCTCGGCGGCGCTCGCGCCGAGGTCGCCGTCGCAGAGCAGGACCAGGTCGGGCGCAGGGGCTGCGCTCAGCGCCGCCTCGGCCGCGGCCGTCACGTTGGCGCCCTTGCCGTGCGGCCGGCCGCGGCTGACCACCTGCGCCCCCGCCGCCATCGCCGCCTCCGCCGTGCCGTCCTCGGAGGCGTCGTCGGCGACCCACAGCGCCGCCTCCGGCAGCGCCTCACACAGCGCGCCCACCGTCGCCCCGATCCGGTCGGCCTCGTTGCGCGCAGCGACGATCACGGCTAGAGCGTTAGATCCCTCAGTAACGATTTTCGACACCTCTCACTATCGATTTTCGACAGCCGGTCAACGGGACGGCTCTTCGACATCCAGGAGCCAGGCGAGAATTCCCACCGGAACAGCCCAGACGGCTCCCGCCCCGTGACCGTCCTCCAGGTCCAGCGCGGAACGGGTGGCGAAGATGCCCCCTCCACGCGCCTGGAGAGTCCGTGCGGTGCGCCGCCAAGGCCCATCGACGTATTTCCCCTCGAATCCGATTCCCAGCTCTGGCCCGACGAAGTCGACCTCAGCCCCCGTCGCCGCCCGCTCGTACATCACCGTGCTCGCCTCCAGAAGCATGCTCGGCCCCTTCGCCGGCGCCGCCGCGCGAAGCAAGAGCAAACCGAGCTGCTGCTCACTGAGGAGCGAGTCGTCGGGATCACTCCGGCGCTCGTCCCTCAGGTGGGGAATTCGGGCAATCAGGGGGTCGACGAAGTAGACCTTCTCCTGCGCTCGCAGGTTCGGTAGGTCGCCCCTTGCCTGGTGGCAGCGCCATGCCATCAGGGCGAATCCAAGCGCGTCGATCCGATCATTGACCCTGTGGTTGTCGGAAAGCCCGACATCGCGTGCGACCGACGAAGCATTGACCGGAGAGGCCAGATTCTCGACCAGACGCTCGAGAAAGGTCGCCACCGCACCTTCGCTCATTCCGGTGGCCTGAAACGCGTCGCCTGCAATCACCTCCCAGAGCGCCTGCACGAAGCCGGCGCTGACGTCCGCCGAGCCGACGAAATCGCTCACGGCGCGAGGAAAGCCCCCCACGCGAAGGTAGTTCTGCCATACGTGGTCGAGGTCAGAGAAGAACGGCAAGACCTCGCGAATCGCCCGTTCTCCCGGTGCCGCGCGCAAGTCCTTGGGCGACAGCGATGCATCCGGCAAACCATCGGCCGCTCCAATCGAGCGGCAGAAGGAGCGGAAGCCCATCGGCAACAGGAGACGATCGGAGTCGACCGCGCTACCCCGCCGACCCGCAAGAGTCTTCGTTGCTTCGTGCAGATCGCGGGCAGAAGACCCCGAAAGCACGACGCAACTCTGCCGGAAGAGAGCATCTCCATCTCGGAGCTCCTTGATCGTGGCCGCCCAGCCCGAAACCGCGGTCACCTCATCCAGGAACCAGTAGCGATCGCCGGAAACCGTGGCGGAATCCCGCTGACCGGCGACGATCAGCCGCCGCAGATCCTGAGCCGTCAAGCCATCGCAGGAGCAGAAGAACACGAGACGGGGATCGGTCCCGGCGGCGATGACCTCCTTGATCGTCCGCTTGATCTCAACGCTCTTTCCAACCCGACGAGGGCCGCGCAGGACGTAGAGCCCGGGCGGCTCGAGACCGAAGAGGGGAGCCGGCCTATAGACGAACGGCGCCTCAGCCGCCTCACGCAGGTCGGCGTCGTCACGCTCCCACTGCTCGGCACGCCACCAGGGCGAGCGATCGGTCAGAAGCCTACGTAATTGGCCATCGTTCACCCAAAAAACCCTATCAAATTGGGTGTGTATCCTCCAAAAAAGTATGGTATTTCGGGTGGACAGGGCACATATCGGCCACGGCGGATATTGTCCCGGCCCATGGCGGACAACATCGAGGCGCACATAACCGGCAACGTCTGGAAAATCGAGGTCTCGGTCGGCGACGAGATCGAGGACGGCGACACGGTCGTCATCCTCGAGTCGATGAAGATGGAGATCCCGGTCGAGAGCGAGGACGACGGCACGGTCAAGGAGATCCGCTGCGAGGAGGGCCAGTCGGTCAGCGAAGGCGACGTCCTCGTCGTCCTGGAGTAACGTGGAAGAGCGGCTCGCCGGCGGCAAGCTCCTGCTCGACTCCCCGGCCGAGGCGGTCGTCCGCATCCGCATCTCCAACCCCGAGCGGCGCAACGCCCTCGACCACGAGATCCTCGACACGCTGGCCGAGACGCTGCCGCGGCTCAATCGCGGGATCGAGACCCGCTGCGTGCTGATCACCGGCGCCCCGCCCGCCTTCTCCGCCGGCTACGACCTCGCCTCGATCCCGCGCAAGACCTTCGAGCGCGACGCCGAGGCGCTCGTCGCCCACCCCTTCCACGACGCGATGGAGGCGCTCGCCTCGCACCCCTGGCCGACCGTCGCCGCGATCAACGGCCACTGCCTCGGCGGCGGGCTCGAGCTGGCGGTCACCTGCGACCTGCGGATCTGCGCCGCCGGCGCCAAGCTCGGCATGCCGCCGGCCAAGCTCGGCCTCGTCTACGGCCACACCGGCCTGCGCAAGTTCCTCGACACGGTCGGCCTGGCGCGGACCAAGGAGCTCTTCCTAACCGGGCGCAACTTCGAGGCCGAGCGGGCCGAGCAGATCGGCCTCGTGCACGAGGTGGTCGCCGACGAGCAGCTCGAGGACGCCGCGGTCGCGCTGGCCGAGGGGATCGCCGCCAACGCGCCGCTCTCGATGCGCGGCAACAAGAGCGCGATCGAGACACTTAACGCGAACCCGAAGCTGAGCGAGCAGCAGGAGGGCGGCCTGATCGCCCTGCGCGAATCGTGCTTCTCCTCCGCCGACCTGCGCGAGGGCATCGAAGCCTTCGCCGAGAAGCGCAAGCCGCGCTGGCAGGGCCGATGAGCGCCGCGGGTCGCGCCGCGCTTGCCGCGGCCGACCCGGCGATGGCGGCGCTGATCGAGCGGGTCGGCGAGATCGACATCGAGACGCGGATGCGGCGGCGCAGCGAGGAGCGGCCGGCGGACGCCTTCGGGGCGCTGCTGCGGGCGATCGTCGGCCAGCAGCTCTCGACCAAAGCCGCGCGCACGATCTACGGACGCGTCTGCGAGCTCTTCGGCGGCGCCGCTCCCTCCCCCGAGCAGCTGCTCGGGGCGAGCGAGGAGGAGCTGCGCGGCTGCGGGCTCTCGGGGCGCAAGGTCGAGTATCTGCGCGACCTCGCGACCCACGTGCTCGACGGCGAGCTGGAGCTGGAGCGGCTGGGTGAGCTCGGCGACGAGGAGGCGATCGCCGAGATCGTCGCCGTGCGCGGGCTCGGCCAGTGGACGGCGGAGATGTTCCTGCTCTTCCACCTCGAGCGCCCCGACGTGCTCGCCGGCGGCGACCTCGGCATCCGCAAGGCGATCCAGATCGAGTACGGGCTGGCGGAGATGCCGGCGCCGGCGCGGGTGCTGGAGATCGGCGAGGCCTGGCGGCCGCACCGCAGCCTCGCCTCGCTCTACCTCTGGGAGTCGCTCGCAAACGTTCCTGCGGAGTAAGGCCGGGCAGGCAATTGGTCGAAGAGAGGGGCATGAGGCTTCGCTTCTGGCTGGGATACGCGCTGGTCGCGGCAATCGCGATCGGCTCGCTCGCGATCGCGCTGATCGTCCACGACCGCGAAACGACCACCTTCAAGCAGCGCCAGGACGCCGAGGCAGCGCGCTCGGCCCGCCAGGCGGAGGCACTGGCGGCGCTCTCGGTCGGCCAGCTCGCCGGCGCCGCCGCCTTCTACGAGGCCGAGGGGCGGGGATTCAGCGAGCACGAGTTCGACGTCATCGCCGACTCGCTGCTCAGCAACGGCTCGCTCTCGGCCACCGCCTTCATGCCGCTGGTGCGCGACTCGGAGCGAGCCGGCTACGAGCGCCGGCGTGGCTTCCCGATCATCGAGCGCCAGGTGCTCGGCGCACTGGAACGCGCCGAGCGACGCGATCGCTACTTCCCGCTGACCTACGCCGCCACCGGGTTGGATGTCGTGTCCGCCCTGCCCTACGGCTACAACGTCGGCGCCGACCCGGTTCGGGCCGCCCATCTGTGGGACGCCCGCGACAGCGGCCTGGCTTCGGCCACGCCGGTGATCCCGCTGCCTCTCGGCGGCAGCGGGATCAACGTCTTCCATCCCGTCTACCGCGACGGCGCCCCGACCGACACCGTCGCCCAGCGCCGTGCGGCGCTGACCGGCTTCGCGCTCGGCTCCTTCCGCATCGAGGACCTGACCGCGGCGGCGCTGACCGCGCTCGAGGAGGACGACGACATCCAGCTGCTCGAGGGTGGGCGCACCGTGGCCGGCGAGCCGCTCGACCGCGACGAGTCCGCCACCGCGCCGGTCCGGCTCGCCGACCGCACCTGGGTGCTGGTCGTCCACGACCGCAACCGGCCCGGGCTCGGCTGGCCGATCGTGATCGCCCTCGTCGGTCTCTCGCTGGCGGCCCTGCTCGGCGCCCTGGTCCTCGTCTGGAGCCGCACGGAGAAGATGCAGGAGCTGCGGCTGCAGGCCAGCCAGGACCCGCTCACCGGCCTCAAGAACCGGCGCCGCTTCGAGGAAGACCTGCGGGGCGAGCTCGCCCGCAGTCGCCGCGAGCACACGGTCGGCGCGGTGATGATGCTCGACCTCGACAACTTCAAGCAGGTCAACGACACGCTCGGCCACCCGGTCGGCGACCGCACGATCTCGGAGATCGCCGCGGTGCTGAGCGCGCGGATGCGGGTGACCGATGTCGTCGCCCGGCTCGGCGGCGACGAGTTCGCGATCGTGCTGCCGCGCTGCGACCTCGACGAGGCCGAGGAGATCGCCGAGGCGATCGCGAAGGCGATCCGCCTGCACACGCTGCCCGGCGAGGCGGCGCCGCCGATCACCGCCAGCATCGGCATCGCCACCTTCGGGCCGCAATCGGAGGGCTACGACGCCGTGCTCTCGGCCGCCGACAACGCGATGTACGAGGCGAAGCGGGCCGGCCGCGACCACGTGCGTGTTGCGGGGCATGTCATGGCTTCGGCCGATCCCGGCAGGGGTTTCGCTTAACTTTTTTTGAAGACAGTTGGCGGCTGTCCGCGATCGTCGGCGCAAAAAAAGTACAAGACGCTTCACCCCTGCCGGGATCGGCCCAAGCGGTGGCGGAGGCGCAATACGCGCGTCGTCGCTTGTTCGAAGCTGGAACGAGAAATGGAGCCTTTGCGTAGGGCCCGGACCAGGGTGCGGTGGGCCTTTGCGGCTTCGGCGGGATCTGCGTAGAGCAACAGGTCGTTGCCGGCGCGGGCTGCGGCCAGCGCGACCTCGGCGGTGCTGCCGTAGGCGCGCGCGGCGACGGCGTTGAGCGCGTCGGTGATCGAGACGCCCTCGAAGCCGAGGCGACCGCGCAGCTCGCCGGTCGCGATCTCCCTCGAGAAGGCGGCGGGCCGGGGCGAGAAGGCCGGGTAGATCGCCGTGCTGAGCATGACCAGCTCGCCGTCGGCGGCGACGAAGCGACGGTAGGGCGCCTCGTCGACCGCGCGCAGCGTCCGCTTCGGGAGGCCGATGCGCTGCACGGCGTCGTCGGTGTTGAGCCGGGCCGCGCCGAAGCCGGGGAAGTGCTTCCCGGTCGCCGCGACGCCGCCGCTCTGCAGCCCCTCGGCGAAGGGCACAGCGGTGGCGGCGACCCGTGAGGCGGTCGAGCCGAAGCCGCGCTCGGTGGCGGCGATCGTGCCGCCGGGACGGGCGACGTCGAGCACCGGGGCGAGGTCGACGTTGACGCCGAGGTTGCCCAGGTTGACGGCGGTGCGCCGGCCCTGGCGCCGGCTGTAGGCGGCGCCGCGGGCGCCCATCGTCCCTGCCGAGGCGCTCGGGGCGCCGTCGATCCGCTTGACCAGCCCGCCCTCCTGGTCGGTCATCATCAACAGCGGATCGCGCAGTCCCGACGGGCGCGGGATCGCCTGAAGCTCGCGAATCAGGCGGCGGCCGGCGGCACGGCTGGGCAGGTTTCCGGCGAAGAGGACGACGCCGGCGATCTGGCCGGCGCGGATCATCCGCCTCACCGCCCGCGGCGCCTTCGTCCCCTCGAAGCCGAGCACGATCCGCTGCCCGGCGAGCTCGCCGGCGCTGAGCCTGCTCGCCGCGCTCGGCCGCGGCGGCGTCCCGTCGCCGAGCGCCACGCCGAAGGCGAAGGCGCCCACGGCGATACCGGCCAGCGCAGCCAGGGCCGCACGGCGCCGGCTGCGCGTTCGCTGTTTGTCGCGCATAGGGAGACAAATAGCGAACGCGCACCGGCGGGCGCGGCGCCGCCGGCCGCGAACGTCCGGGCCGGTTCCTAGCCTTGCGCCCGAATGTCCTCCCTGATCGACTTCGACGAGGCGCTCGCGCTCGGCGAGCTGAGCGAGCACGAGCAGATCGGCGAGCTGGTCGAACGAGCCTGGGCCGTGCGCCAGGAGAACTTCGGCGACTCGACCGACATGTGCTCGCTGGTCAACGCCAAGTCGGGCGGCTGCGCCGAGGACTGCGGCTTCTGCGCCCAGTCGCGCTACGCCGAGGCCGACACGCCGATGCACGCGATGATGGAGCCCGAGCAGATCCTCGAGCACGCGAAGGCGGCCGAGGCGGCGGGCGCGCACCGCTTCTGCATGGTCACCCAGGGCCAGGGCCTCTCGAAGAAAGACTTCAAGAAAATCCTCGACGGCGCGAAGCTCGTCTCCGAGCAGACCAACCTGAAGCGCTGCGCCTCAATCGGCCACATGTCGGCGGAACGGGCGAAGGCGCTGCGCGAGGCCGGCATCCAGCGCGTCCACCACAACGTCGAGTCCTCGCGCTCCTACTACCCGGAGGTCTCGTCCACGGTCCGCTACGAGGGCCGGCTGCGCACGATCGACGCGGTCAAGGACGCCGGGCTGGAGACCTGCGTCGGCGGCATCCTCAACCTCGGCGAGTCGCCGCGGCAGCGGGTCGAGATGGCCTTCGAGCTCTCCGAGCTGGAGCCGGACTCGGTGCCGATCAACCTGCTCAACCCGCGCGAGGGGACGAAGTTCGGCGACCGCCCGCTGATGGACCCGTGGGACGTCGTCAAGTGGGTCGCGATCTTCCGCCTGATCATCCCCGGCGCGCTCTTCCGCCTCTGCGGCGGCCGGGTCGAGAACCTCGGCGAGCTGCAACCGCTGGCGGTCAAGGCCGGCCTCAACGGGGTGATGATGGGCAACTTCCTGACCACGCTGGGGGCCGAACCCGAGGACGACCGGGCGATGTTCGAGGAGCTGGGGCTGAACGTCGCGCGCCAGCCCGACAACGGCGCCAACCCGCGGCCCGACAACCGCTCCGGCCGGCTCGAGGGCGATACGCCGCAGACGCCGATCGACGAGCTGATCGACAAGCAGGAGGAAGCGAGCTTCTGGGATCCCTCGACGCAGCTGCGGGTGATCAAGAAGACGAAGAAGCCCCCGCCCTACCCGGCGCGCCAGACGGCGGCATGACCGATGTCGCCGAGCGGTTGGAGGAGCTGCGCGCGAGCGGGCTCCACCGCCGGCTGCGGCTGATCGAGGGGGCGCAGGGACCGCGCGTGCTGCTCGACGGGCGGCCGGTGCTGCTGCTCTGCTCGAACGACTACCTCGGCCTCGCCGCCGACCCACGGGTGCGCGAGGCGGCGGCGGAGGCGGCGCTGCGCTGGGGCGCCGGGGCGGGCTCCTCGCGCCTGATCGCCGGCAGCATGGAGCCGCACCGCCTGCTCGAGCAGCGCCTGGCGGCGTTCAAGGGCTACGAGTCGGCGCTGCTGTTCGGCTCCGGCTACCTCGCCAACGTCGGCGCGATCTCGGCCCTCGCCGGGCGCGGCGGCGTCGTCTTCTCCGACGAGCTCAACCACGCCAGCATCGTCGACGGCTGCCGCCTGGCGCGGGCCGAGACCTTCGTCTACCGCCACGGCGACGTCGAGCACCTCGCCCGGGGCCTTGCCGAAGCGGGCGGGCGGGCGGCGCTGATCGTCAGCGACGGCGTCTTCTCGATGGACGGCGACGTCGCGCCGCTGGCCGACCTGATGCGCCTGGCCCGCAACCACGGCTGCCGCCTGATGATCGACGAGGCGCACGCGACCGGGGCGCTCGGGCCCGGCGGGCGGGGATCGGTCGCAGCGGCGGGCCTGAGCGACGAGGTCGACCTCGTCGTCGGCACGCTGGGCAAGGCGCTCGGCTCCTACGGCGCCTACGTCTGCGCGAGCGCCGAGCTGCGCGACTACCTGCTCAACACGGCGCGCTCGTTCATCTTCTCGACCGCGCTGCCACCGCCCTCGCTGGCGGCAGCGACGGCGGCGCTGGAGCTGCTCGCAGCCGAGCCGCAACGGGTGCGCCGCCTGGCCGCCAATGCCGCGGCGCTGCGCGAGGGCCTGCGGGCCGAGGGACTCGACGCCGGCGGCGGCGAGAGCCAGATCGTCCCGCTCGAGGTCGGCGAGGCCGCGCCGACGATGGAGCTCTGCGAGCGCCTGCTCGAGCGCGGCGTCTTCGCCCAGGGCATCCGCCCCCCCACCGTCCCGCCCGGCTCCTCCCGCCTGCGCTTCAGCGTGATGGCGACGCACGAGCCGACGGACCTTCGCCTCGCCGCCCGCCAAGCCGGCGCGGCCGCCCGCGAAGCCGGCGTCACCCGCCCCATCGCCCTGGCGGCCTAGCGGCCTAGCCGACGTGCCTCAACTTAGAGGCCATATAGGGCACCCAACTAAAGGCACGTCTGGGGTGTTCGTGACCGGGACCGGGACCGAGGTGGGAAAGACCGTGGTCGCGGCAGCGATCGCTCGCACGCTGGCGGCGCAAGGCAAGCGCGTCGCTGTCTTCAAGCCGGCGGTCACCGGCCTCGACGACCATCCCGCCGATGGGCCCGATCATGTGATCTTGCGGGGGGCGGCTGGTTGCTCGCAGAGCGACGAGGAGATCGCGCCCTACCGGTACGGGCCGGCGATGTCGCCGCATCTGGCGGCGCAGCTCGCCGGCGAGCGGATCGACCCCGAGCGGCTGCTGGCGGCCGCGAGCGCTGCGGCGGACGGGGCTGACGCGCTGGTCGCCGAGGGGGTCGGCGGCCTGCTCGTGCCGCTCGCCCCCGGCTACCTCGTGCGCGACCTCGCCGCCGCGCTCGGCCTGCCGCTCGTCGTCGCCGCATCGCCCGGCCTCGGCACGATCAACCACACGCTGTTGACGGTCGAGGCGGCGCGCGGCGCCGGGCTCGACGTCGCCGCAGTCGTGCTCACGCCGTGGCCGGCCGAGCCGACCGAGATCGAGCGCTCGAACCGCGAGACGATCGCCGCGCTCGGCGAGGTCAGGGTCGAGACACTGCCGGAGCTCGATCTGCGGCGTCCGGGCTCATGGCCAGCGCTACATCCGCCTCCGCCTCGGCTGCGCTGACGCCCTTCGGCTTGGCGCGGATCGCGCTCGCCGCGATCACGGCGCCGATCAGCGTCAGCGCCGCCGAGACCATCATCGCGTCGCTGAGCCCGTCGACGAAGCTCTGCGGCGTCGCCGTCTCGAAGTCGTGGCCGGCCGACGCCTGGAAGATAGCGCCGGTGACGGCGACGCCGAGGCTGCCGCCGACCATGCGGAACATCGAGAGCACGCCGGAGGCGATGCCGGCTTTCTCGACCGCGACCGCGTTCATCGCGGCGCTGGTCATCGGCGACATCGTCAGCGCGATCCCGATCCCGAGCAGCATGAAGCCGGGCAGCAGGTCGAGGTAGGTCGAGTCGACCGCGATCCCGGTGAAGCTCCACAGCGAGAGGGTCAGGATCGCGAGCCCCGCGACGATCAGCCAACGCGGGCCGAAGCGGTCCGCCAGCCGCCCGGAGACCGGCGCGACGCCGACGATCATCAGGGTCGAGGGCAGGAAGCGCACGCCTGCCTCCAACGGCGTGTAACTGAGGATGTTCTGCAGGTAGATGGCGAGGAAGAAGAAGACGCCCATCATCGCGAAGGTGATGATCAGGGCGACGACGACCGCGCCGACGAAGTTGCGATCGGCGAAGAAGCGGAACTCGACCATCGGCGCCCTGACCCGCAGCTCGATCGCGACGAAGGCGGCCAGCGAGAGCACCGAGCCGGCGAGCAGGGCGAAGATGCCGGGCGACGTCCAGCCCCAGGCGTTGCCCTCGACCAGGGCGAGCACGAGCGCGGTCAGGCCGGCGGTCAGCGCGGCGACGCCGAGGTAGTCGACCTCGCGGCCGACCGTGGTGTCGCGCGACTCGCGCACGGCGAAGATCGTCGCCGCGACCGCGCCGGCGGCGACCGGGATGTTGAGGTAGAAGATCGCCCGCCAGCTGACCTGCTCGGTGAGCAAGCCGCCGAGCACCGGCCCGACCGCGAGCGCCAGCGCCGATACGCCGGCCCAGGTGCCCATCGCCTTGCCGCGCTCGTGGGCGGGAAAGGCGTCGGTGATGATCGAGAGCGTGCCGGGCATCATCAGCGCCGCGCCGACGCCCTGGACGACGCGGCTGATCACCAGGTCGGTCGAGCTCTGCGCCAGCCCGGCCGTCGCCGAGGAGAGGGCGAAGACGATCACGCCGATCAGGAAGATGCGGCGGCGACCGAAGATGTCGCCGAGCCGGCCGCCGGTTGCGAGCAGCACGGCGAAGGAGAGCGTGTAGCCGTTGACGGTCCACTCGAGCCCGGAGATCGAGGCGCCGAGGTCGCGCTGGATCGACGGCAGGGCGACGTTCACGACCGTGTTGTCGAGCATGATCATGAACAGCGCGAAGCACATCGCCCCGAGCGTCCACCACTTGCGGTTGTCGTCGGTGATCAGGTGGCGGTAGCGGGTCACTTCCTCATCTTGTCCCATCGAGCGATCTTCCTCTGTGATGTTTGCCGCCGAGGGCGGAGCTAGATTCGAAACCGTGGCGATGTCGGTGGATCCTGAGAAGCTCGACCGCGACCATCTCTGGCACCCGTTCACCCAGCAGCAAGGCTGGGTCGAGGAAGAGCCGCTGATGATCGAGCGGGCGGAAGGGGCGCAGCTGGTCGACAGGGAGGGCCGCCGCTACATCGACGGAGTCTCCTCGCTTTGGTGCAACGTCCATGGGCATCGCCACCCAGGCATCGACGCGGCCGTGCGCGAGCAGCTCGAGAAGGTCGCGCACTCGACCATGCTCGGCCTCTCCCACCCCGGCGCCGCCGAGCTGGCGGCGAAGCTGGTCGAGCTCGCGCCGCCCGGCCTCGCGCGCGTCTTCTACTCGGAGTCCGGATCGACCGCGACCGAGATCGCGCTGAAGATGGCCTTCCAGTTCCAGCAGCAGCGTGGCGGCCAGCACACCCGGCGCACCTCCTTCGTGCACCTGCGCGAGGCCTACCACGGCGACACGATCGGCTCGGTCTCGGTCGGCGGCATCGGCCTCTTCCACTCGACCTACCGGCCGCTGCTGTTCGAGACCCACGCGGTCGAGCCGGGCGACGCGGCCGATCTCGAGCGGGTGCTCTGCTGCCGCGAGGAAGAGATCGCGGCGGTGATCGTCGAGCCGCTGGTCCAGGGCGCCGCCGGCATGCTGGTCCACCCGCCCGGCTACCTGCGCGACGTGCGCGAGCTCTGCGACCGCTTCGGCGTGCTGCTGATCTGCGACGAGGTCGCGACCGGGTTCGGCCGCACCGGAACGATGTTCGCCTGCGAGCAGGAGGGCGTCACGCCGGACCTGCTCTGCCTCGCCAAGGGGCTGACCGGCGGCTACCTGCCACTGGCGGCGACGCTAACCACGGAGCGGATCTACGCGGGCTTCCTCGGCGCCTACGAGGACTACCGCACCTTCTTCCACGGCCACACCTACACCGGCAACCCGCTCGCCTGCGCGGCGGCGCTCGCCAGCCTCGAGGCGTTCGAGAGCGACCGCACGCTGGAGCGCCTGGGGCCGAAGCTCGAGCTGCTCGGCGAGCTGCTCGAGCCGGTCGCGGCGATGCCTGAGGTCGCCGCGGTGCGCCGCTGCGGGACGATGACCGGGATCGACCTCGGCGACCACGACCCGGCGCTGCGCCTCGGCCACCGGGCGACCCTGGAGGCCCGCCGCCGCGGCGCGATCGTCCGCCCCCTCGGCGACGTCCTCATCCTCATGCCCCCGCTCTCGATCTCGACCGAGGAGCTGACCCGGCTGGTCGAGATCGCCGCCGACTCGATCGAGGCCGCCCGCCGCGACGCCTACCCGGCCAAGTCCCCGCTCCCCCTCGCCAAGGCTGCCTAGCGCCGCGGGCCGAGAACGCGGTCGATGCGCGGCGCTCGCTTGGGCGGGGCATCGAGCACCGACCTGATGCGCTTGATCGTCTCGTCCTCCTCGTCGCCGATCAGCGCTGCGAGGGCTCCGACCGCAGACTCCACCTGAGCCGGGGTGCATTCGGCGATCGCCTCGATGTCCGCCCAGTCTTTGGTGCGATCGAAGAGAGACTTGAAGACGACCAGCGAGGCGCAGTCGAGCATGGGGACCTTGCGGCCTTCGAGCGGGACCCAGACGACCCCCTCGGCCACTTCTTCATGGAAGGGGTGGTTGTTGAGGAAGAGATCGACCGGCACGCCCCCCCAGAAGAGACGCGTCTGCCCGTCGCGCAGCACCTGAACGATCGCCTTCTCGGTCACCTCCACCCCAGGTGGCATCGCATCGAGCACGCGCTTGGCGTTCTCAGCCGGGGTGAAGATGTTGACGTCGAGATCGCGCGTACCGCGCGGCTCCTCGACGCAGTAGGCGAGCGCTACCGCCCCCCCGAAGGCATGGGCCAACCCGGCTTCCGTCAGCGCATCGTGGACCGCAAACAGCTTTTCGACCAGCTCAGTCATCGCTCATCCCCACCTTTCGTCGCGGGCAGACCGGGGAACTCCAGCCGTACCCGTGGCCGAAACGGTAAAGCTTCGGCCAGACCGAGGACTTGAACCAGCCTCCGACCAGCCTCGACCGGGTCGACCGGCGGCTCGCGGGGCGCCAGCCTCAGCTCCACACCGGCGGCGGCGGCGATCCGCATCAACACGTCGGCCCGCGGACGACGGGTGCCGTGAACGTAGGCATTCAGAACCGAGCGCGGCATGCCCGCCCGGCGCGCCAACTCGGCCTGCCGCAGCCCGCTGCTGCGCCAGATGGCCGCAACCGGAGGCAGGCCGGGCACGGCGAGTGGGTCGGTGTCATCGGTCACGCACGAAATGTTAGCGTTTTAGATAACGAATATCTAGGATAGAGTGAGGCTGTGAGCGAGAGAAAGCGGGGGTCGGCGGAGGCTCCCAACCTCGGGGAGCCCTCTACGCCGCGGCCGTCGGCCTCGGTGGTGCTGCTGCGGCGCGGCGGCAAGCACGCCGACCGGGCGCTTGAGGTGCTGCTGCTGAAGCGGACCGAGGAGGCGAGGTTCATGCCCGGGGTCTGGGTCTTCCCCGGCGGCGGCGTCGACGCGGCCGACGGCTCCGGCGAGGCCGGGCACCGGGCCTGCGCGGTGCGCGAGCTCGAGGAGGAGGCCGGGATCGCGCTGCCCGGCGACGAGGAGCTGGTCCTGTTCTCGCGCTGGATCACGCCCGAAGTGGTCTCGCGCCGCTTCGACGCCTGGTTCTTCCTCGCCCTGGCACCGGCGCACACACCGCCGGAGCCCGACGGCGTCGAGACCACCGAGGCCGGCTGGTTCGAGCCGCAGGCCGCGCTCGACGCGCAGGCCGGCGGCGAGCTGGCGCTCTCCTTCCCGACGATCCACCAGCTCGGCATGCTGCTCCCCTTCGCCACCTCGGGCGCGGCGATCGAGGCCTTCCGCGACCGCCCGGTCGAGCCGATCCTGCCGAAGGTGGTCGGCAGCCAGGAGGACCACCGCGTCGTCCTCCCCGACGACCCCGACTACCCCGCCTGAGTCAGCCCGCCGGGAACGGCTCGAGCCCGGCGTGCCAGGGGCCGGGCGGGTAGACGTGCAGGCCGCTCTCGTCCATCTCGCCCTGTAGGCGCTTGAACAGCTCGCCGGCGTTCTCCAGCGCCTCCTTCAGCTCGGCCTCGCTGCGCTCGCGCAGATGCCAGAGGAACCAGAGCTGGCGGTCGTTGACGCCGAAGTCGATCTCGCCGGTCATCGTCGTCGTCCAGGTCAGGAAGCCGGGGCTGAACAGCTCGCGCAGCTTGACCGGGTCGTACTCGCTCGGCACCGTCGCCTGGAAGCGGCGGTTGAACTCGATCGACTCGAACTCGACCTTGCGGGCGAAGCGCTTGGTGACGACCTCGTGGCCCTCGATCGACTCGACGTTGAAGGCGGGGATCACCTGCGCGAGGTCGGGCATGTGCGCCTTGGCGAGCAGCGCCGTCGGCAGCATCGCCTTGCCGAAGAGGCCGCCGGCCTCGCGTTCGTCGGCGTCGCAGCACGACCCCCAGAAGCCCTCGGCCAGTTGGCCCGTGAGCCGGTTGACGCCGCCGACGCAAAGCGCCACCGGCGCGTCCTTGGGGTTGATCCCGCCGACCGGCTCGTACTTCAGCCCGCGCCCCTCTCCGTAGCCGCGCACGATCCCGGCCCACTCCGCGGCTTCCTGCTTCGCGCCCACGGCGCGATCCTATGCGGGTAGGATGCGGTCAATGGTCATCGCCCTCATCGTGGTCGTCGCGATCGTCGTGATCGCCGTCCTCTACTTCATCGCCAAGCGCAACTCGATCATCGCCTCGCGCAACCGGGTCGACGAGTCCTGGAGCGGGATCGACGTGCAGCTCAAACGGCGCCACGACCTCGTGCCCAACCTGGTCGAGACGGTCAAGGGCTACGCGACCCACGAGCAGCAGACCTTCGAGAAGACGACGCAGGCGCGGGCCGAAGCGATGAAGGCCGAGAGCGTCGAAGACACCGCCAAGGCCGAGCAGAAGCTGACCCAGGCGCTCGCCGACGTGAAAGCCGTCGCCGAGAACTACCCGACCCTGCGGGCGACCGAGAACTTCCAGCAGCTCAGCCGCAACCTCTCCGAGCTCGAGGACGAAATCCAGGCCTCGCGGCGGATCTACAACTCCAACGTGCAGTCCTACAACACCGAGATCGAACAGTTCCCGGGCTCGATCGTCGCCAACCAGGGCGGCTTCACCGCACGCGAGTTCTTCGAGATCGAAGACAAATCCGAGCGCCAGCCGGTCGCGGTCAGCTTCGACAAATAGACCGGTCTTCTAAGCTTCGGACATGAGCGCAACCACCGAGGCAACCCTCTGGATCTGCGAGAGCTGCGGCTTCATCTACGACCCGGCGATCGGCGACCCCGACGGCGGCATCCCTCCGGGAACCGCCTTCGAGGACATCCCCAGCGACTGGTTCTGCCCCGTCTGCGGGGCGCGGACCTCCGACTTCCGCCCAGTCGAGCCGGGCGAGGCCTAGGCCGATGAAGACAGCCGGGGCCGCGAGCTACGACTTCGACTGGATCGTCGTCGGCTCCGGCTTCGGGGGCTCGGTCTCCGCCCTGCGGCTGGCCGAAAAGGGCTACGACGTCGCCGTGCTCGAGTGCGGTAAGCGCTTCGGCGACGACGACTTCCCCAGCTCGACCTGGGACAGCAAACGCTACTTCTGGGCGCCGCGGGTGGGGATGAAGGGGATCTTCCGGCTCAGCCTCTTCCGCGACATCGCCGTGGTCAGCGGCTGCGGCGTCGGCGGCGGCAGCCTCGGCTACGCGAACACGCTCTACGTCCCCCCCTCGCCCTTCTTCAAGGACCCACAGTGGGCCGACCTCGAGGACTGGGAGGCGCAGCTCGCCCCCCACTACGAGACCGCGCAGCGGATGCTCGGCGTCAGCGTCCACGACCGCGACGACCCGGCCGACCAGCTGCTGCGCGAAATGGGCGAGGAGATGGGCGTCGGCGACACCTACCGCAAGACCCCGATCGGGGTCTACCTCGACAACCCCGGCGAGACCGTCGCCGACCCCTACTTCGAAGGCGAGGGCCCGGAGCGGACCGGATGCATGCAGTGCGGCCGCTGCATGGTCGGCTGCCCGCACGGGGCAAAGAACACCCTGGTCAAGAACTACCTCTGGCTGGCCGAGCAGCGCGGCGTTGACGTGCAGGCGGAGCGCACGGTGACCGACATCCGCCCGCTCGGCGCCGCCGACGGGAGCGACGGCTACGCCGTCACCAGCGAGCGCTCCGGCCTGTTGCGCGGCCGCCGCAAGCGCACGCTGAAGGCGCGCGGCGTGATCGTCGCCGCCGGCCCGCTCGGCACCAACAAGCTGCTGCAGCGCTGCCGCCTCGGCGGCTCGCTGCCGCGGATCTCGCCGCGCCTCGGCGAGCTCGTCCGCACCAACAGCGAGAGCATCCTCGCCGTGCGGGTGCCGCCCGACTACCCGGAGGACCTGAGCAGGCGGGTCGCGATCACCTCGAGCATCTACCCCGACCCGCACACCCACATCGAGACCGTCACCTACGGCGAGGCGGGCGACTCGATGAGCACGCTGAACACGCTGCTGGTCGGCGACGGCACCCGGATCACGCGGCCGCTGAAGCTGCTCGGCCAGATCGTCCGCCACCCGGTCGACTTCGCCAGGGTGCTGTGGCCGTTCGGCACCTCGCGGCGCACGATCATCCTGCTGGTGATGCAGACGCTCGACAACGCGATCGCGCTGCGGCCGAAGCTGAAGCGCAACGGCGAGGTCCGCCTGCAGACCGAGCAGGACCCCGAGCGGCCCAACCCGACCTTCATCCCGGTCGCCAACAAGGCGGCCGAATGGCTGGCCGAGCGCACCGGGGGGATCGCGCAGAGCTCGGTGATGGAGGCGACGCTGAACGTGCCCACCACCGCCCACATCCTCGGCGGCGCGGCGATCGGCCACGACCCCGGCGACGGCGTCGTCGACCGCCACCAGCGCGTCTTCGGCTACAAGAACCTGATGGTCTGCGACGGTGCCGCGATCCCGGCCAACGTCGGCGTCAACCCGAGCCTGACGATCACCGCGATGGCCGAGCACGCGATGAGCCAGATGCCGCCCAAAGAGGGCGCCGCGCCGCGCGACCTGCCCGAGGCCGCGCGGCCGGCTGCCGTTGCGTAGCTACTCGGCGAAGCGCTCGCCGACGTAGTCCCAGTTGACGACGTTCCAGAACGCGTCGATGTATTCCGGGCGCTTGTTCTGGTACTTGAGGTAGTAGGCGTGCTCCCAGACGTCGCAGCCGAGCAGCGGCACGCTGCCGTCGCTCAGCGGCGAGTCCTGGTTCGGGGTCGAGACGACCGCGAGGCCGGAGCCGTCCTTGACCAGCCAGGCCCAGCCGGAGCCGAAGCGGGCAATGCCGGCGTTTTTGAACTCTTCCTTGAACGAGTCGAAGGAGCCGAAGGCCTCGTCGATCGCCGCGCCGAGGTCGCCGCCCGGAGCGCCGCCGCCGTCGGGGCCGAGCATCTGCCAGAAGAGCGAGTGGTTGTAGTGGCCGCCGGCGTTGTTGCGCACGGGGCCCTGCTTGTCGCCGGGCAGGCTGCTGAGGTTGCGTAGAACGTCCTCGACGTCGCGGTCGGCCCACTCGGTCCCCTCGAGGGCGCCGTTGGCTTTGTCGACGTAGGCCTGGTGGTGCTTGTCGTGGTGGACGCGCATCGTCTCCTCGTCGATGTGGGGCTCGAGCGCGTCGTATGCGTAGGGGAGATCGGGAACCGCAAATGCCATCTGGTGCTCCTTGTTTTCGATTTCGAAGTCCTGCGGGAGCCTAGCTGCTTGCTAGCTTTGTTCAGGGTTGGCTTGGAGCCGGAGCTGCGAAACGAGGATGAGTTGTGGCGGCGCTTCGGCGAAACGCGCGACCCGGCGATCCGCGAAGAGCTGGTGCGCCGCAACATGCCCTTCGCCAAGCGGCTGGCGCTGCGCTACCGCGGCGCCAGCGAGTCCTTCGACGACCTGCTCCAGGTCGCCAACCTCGGCCTGCTGGGCGCGGTCGACCGTTTCGACCCTGAGCGCGGCATCCCCTTCACCGCCTTCGCCTCGCCGACGATCCTGGGCGAGCTCAAACGCCACTTCCGCGACCGCGTCTGGACGGTGCGGGTGCCGCGCGGCCTGCACGACCGCATGGCCGAAGTCGACAAAGCGATCACCGAGCTGACCAAGAAACTGCAGCGCTCGCCCTCGGTCGGCGAGATCGCCGAGCGACTCGGGGTCGAGCAGACCGATGTGCTCGAGGTGATGGAGGCCAACCACAACCGCCGCCCGCTCTCGCTCGACCGGCCGGCCGGCGCCGAGGACTCCGAGGACTCGCCGCCGACCGAGTGGGTCGGCGAGGAGGACGAGGGCTTCGAGCTGGTCGAGGGTCGGATCGCGCTCGACTCGGCGCTGCCGGCGCTGGACGAGCGCGAGCGCCTGGTCCTGCGGCTGCGCTTCGTCGAGGACATGACGCAGTCGCAGATCGCCGAGCAGATCGGCCACTCGCAGATGCACGTCTCGCGCATCCTGCGTCGCGCCCTCGCCCGGATCCGCGAGCAGGTCAGGGAGCAGCGGCAAAGCGAATGATCAGGTACTCGCCGTCGTCGGACTGCTCGACGGTGAGCTCGTCGGCGAGCTTCTCCAGCGAGCCGCCGACGTCGGGCACGTCGAGGTCGGAGCGGATCCCGTCGGCCGCCCCCTGCTCGAGCGGGCCGAGGCGCAGGTCGATCCCGTCGTCGCGCTCGTCGAGCCCGAGCTGCACGCGCCCGTCGGCGAAGCGGTCGGGCGCCGCGCCGGCGATCGCGTCGGTGACCAGGACCACATCGGAGACGCGGTCCACCGAGAGGTCGCGGCGGGCGGCGAGCGCGGCGACGACCCGGGCCAGCACCGGCGCGAGCAGGTCGGAGCGATCGACGACCATCTGCGTGCGACCGGCCGGGTAGGGCTTCATCTCGACCGGGTCGCCGCCGCTGCTGCCGTTGGCGCCGCCGCCTTCGAGCGGCACCCGCATCGTGATCTCGGTGCCCTGGTCGAGCCCGCCGGAGATCGAGAAGCTGCTCGAGAGCGCCGCGATCAGCGAGAGGCCGAGGCGCAGACTGTCGCGCTCGGTGTCGGCCTGCGGCCGGATCCCGCCGCCCTCGTCGCGGACGACCACCGTGAGCCCGTCGGGGTCGGGCTTGGCGTCGACGGCGAGTGGCCCCGGCTCTCCCTGGTAGGCGTGGACGACGACATTCATGCAGGCCTCGGTGACGACCGTCTTCAGGTCGGCGAGCCCGGGTTCGTCCATCCCGATCTCCTCGGCCAGCCCGGCGAGAGCGTGGCGGATGACTGCAACGTTCTCGGATTTAGCGGGCAGCACCATCTGAAGCCCCCTGGGCCTGTCCTGGATTGCCGGAGTGTCTGAGCTTGACCCCATTGAGTCCGCCGAGGCGCCGCCTTCGGCGGAAACGAGCATAGTCGTCGTGCTTGTGAGTCCAACGGCTACCCCCGGTGCTCTGGGGCAAACCTGATGTAGGATCGGCGGGTGAACATCGTGCCTTTCCAGGTGCAGAGTGAGGAGCTCGGGGAGAGCGTCCGCGCCTTCACCGTCCACGGCGAGCTCGACATGAACACGGTGCCGGAGCTCGAGCGCAGCCTCGAGCAGGCGGTCGCCGATTCGCGGGCGATCCTGCTCGACCTCTCCGAGTGCGAGTTCATCGACTCGACCGGGATCGCGCTGATCGTGCGCACCTGGCAGCGCTTCGACAGCAGCGGCGGCAACGGCGGCGAGGGGCGCCTCGTCCTCTGCAGCATCAACCACCAGGTGCGCCGCCTGCTGCAGATCACCGGCGTCGAGGGCTCGATCGCGATGCACGAAGATCGCGACGCGGCGCTGGCCGAGCTGCGCGGCTGACGAGCCCGTTTCGGCGCCCGCTCGCGGGGTAGCGGCAGGGCGATGCCCGCGCCGCGCAGGAGGATGTCCCGCGACCTGTTCGAGACCCGCAGCCATTCCTGGCACGCGGTCGGCCTCGGCGAGGAGCTCGAATCGAGCTCGCCGCGGCGGGCGCTGGGCGGCCTGCTGATCGCGCTGGCGCTGATCGCCGGCACGATGGTCGTCTACCACCAGCGGCAGGAGTGGCTGCCGGGCTACGGGCCCTGGGTCAAAACCGGCACCGCCGCGGTGCTGGTGATCGTCGGCTCGATCGCCGTGCACTGGCTCGTGCGCAGCGTCTCGCCGCGGCTCTTCCGCCGCCTCGACCCGGCCACCGCGGGCACGCTCGGCTTCCTGATCCGCCTCTTTGCGATGTCGATCGTCGTGATCGTCGCCCTGCGCTTCGCCGGGATCAAAGCGAGCACGCTGGCGCTGGGCGGCACGATCACCGCCGTCGTCCTCGGCCTCGCCGCGCAGCAGTCGCTGGGCGGGATCTTCGCCGGCGTCGTGCTGCAGAGCACGCGGCCGTTCCGCGTCGGCGAACGGGTCCGCCTGGTCGGCGGCTTCATCGCCGGCTCGCTCGAGGGCACGGTCAGCTCGCTCAGCCTCTTCTACACGACGCTCGCCCAGGGTGCCGACAGGATCCAGATCCCCAACAGCGTGATGATCAGCCTCGCCGTGGTGCCGCTGCGCGAGCCCGACCGGGTCGACCTGAAGGCGCGCTTCTCGAGCGAGGCGAGCCCACGACTGATCGAAGAGCGCCTGCTCGACTCGGTCGACACGCCGACCCGCTACCCGCCCACCGTGGCGCTGGAGGAAGTGGACGAAGACGGCGTCGTGCTGCGGATCGGAGCCACGCCGCTGCGTCCCGGCGACGGCTCGCAGCTGGCCGAGGAAGTGCTCGAGGCGCTGCGCCGGGCCCCGACCGCCGCAACGGCCTAAGAGCCTCTAAGCAGCGAAGCGCAGGTCCGCCTGCTCGGGGTCGGGGAAGACCTCGCCGCGGACGAAGCGGCCGTCGCGCACCCCCCAGATCCAGGCGACGGGAACGTCGCGGATGCCGAGCTCGCGGCTGCGGGCGTAGGCGCGGCCGTGGACCAGCAGCGAGTCGCCCCGCGCCTGAATCTCGTTCGGCGCGATCCGCAGCTCTTCCCAGACCTCGCCGACGTCCTCGAGGTATTCGTGCAGGCCGGCCGGGCCGCGGTAGGGCGCCTCGCGTCCGAGCACCTCGGCGGTGATCACCGGGTAGAACTCCATCGCCTCGTCGCAGAGCTCGACCAGGCACTCCTCGTCGCGGCGGTTGAAGCACTCGTAGAGCCGGTGGACCAGCGCCGCGTCAGGCATCGGCGCGACCGTTGCGCGAGATCGCGAGCATCGCGATGTCGTCCTCGAGCCGCCCGCCGGTGAACGAGTGCAGCGAGCTCTCGAGCCGCTGCACCGAGTGGGCCGGGTTGCTCGCGCCGCGCAGGTGCTCGTGCAGGCGCGCCTCTCCGAAGCGGCCCTCGGCCCCCTGCGCCTCGGTGATCCCGTCGGTGACGACGACGAGCTGCTGGCCGGGCTCGAGCTCGCTACGGGCGATCTCCCACTCGGCGTCCTCGAAGGCGCCGAGCACCGGGTCGGAGCCGGCCTGCACCTCGGCGACGCGCTCGCCGTCGATCAGCAGCGGCGGCGGGTGGCCGGCGACGGCGAGCCGCACCGGTTCGAAGCGGTCCTCGCTGAGCGTCATCGCCGCGAGGCTGCAGAGGGCCGAGTCGCCGCGCGCGAGCAGGGTGCGGTTGAGCGTGCGCAGGGCGACCAGCGGGTCGTCGGTGAGCACCGCGGCGGTGCGCAGGGTGTAGCGGGCGACCGCGGTGACCGAGGCCGCGTGGGCGCCGCGTCCGGTGACATCGCCGATCACCAGCATCCACCCGCCCGGGACGCGGAAGACGTCGTAGAAGTCGCCGCCGACTTCGTTCTCGGCCCCCGCCGGCCGGTACATCGCCGCCACCGACCAGCCGGGGATGTGCGGCAGCGGCGAGGGCAGCAGGCCGCGCTGCAGGGTCTCGGCGATCTCCGCCCGCGAGCGCTCGGCGTCCTCGAGGTCGGCGAAGAGGCCGGAGTTGTCGAGCGCGAGAGCGAGGTGACCGGAGAGGATCCGGGCGAAGCGGGCGTCCTCCCTGCGGTAGCGCCGCCGCGACCAGGCGACGGCGATCGTCAGCGCGCCGGTGACCTCGCCCCGCGCCTGCAGCGCGACGGTGATCGCCGAGCGCATTCGGAGGCTGCGCAGGAACTCGAGGTCCTCGCCCTCGTCGTGGGCGATCTCGCGCAGCTCCCCCTCGCCGATGCGCTCGTAGAAGCGCGGCTTCAACGAGGAGCCGCCGCCGGCGCCGACCATGTTCTCGGGGGTCGAGGGCATCCGTTCGGCGATCCCCTGCTCGAACCCCGGCTCGGCCCCGGGGCCGACGCGCACGGCGAGGCGCCGCGGCACGCCGTCCTCGATCACGTCGATCATGCAGAAGTCGGCGAGCCCGGGGACGAGGATGTCGCAGATCGCCTCGAAGGTCTGCTCGAGCGACCCGCCGGCGTCGGAGACGGTCGCGATCTCGCCGAGGATGCGGAAGCGGCTGCGCGCCTTGCGCTCGCGGGCGACGAAGACAGCGAGCAGCGCCAGCAGGGCGACGACGGCGACAACGGCTATCTCAATCCAGGCCACCTGGCCACGATAGCCGCCTGATGCCTAGCGTCGGTCGAAGTCGACCCTGATGCTCTGGCTCTCGTCGCGCGCCTCGGCCTTGGCGAGGGCGCCGAGCACGCGCTCGTCCTCGTCGCGGCCGACGCCGAGCAGGCTGCGCGGCCAGAGGCCGCGGGCGCGGACGACGTTGAGCTCGGCGCTGAGCACGGTCAGCGCCGCGCCGAGGTTGATCCAGACGAGCAGGCCGAGGACGAGGGCGAAGGTGCCGTAGGCGGGCGTCGCGTCTCGGACCTGGTGGGCGACGAAGTAGCCGCCGACGATCTGCAGGCCCGACCAGACGACGGCGGCGAGGATCACGCCCGGTAGCAGCACGGAGAACGAGGCCGGGCGCGTCCCCAGCAGCGAGAAGAGGGCGCCGAAGACGAGCAGGTTGATGCCGACCGAGATCGCGATGCCGCCGACCGGGCCGAAGAGCTCGGCGCCGCCGCCGACCAGACCGGAGGCGATCGTCGAGGCGATCGTCAGCGTGCCGAGCACGACCAGCAGCACGAGCGCGCGCAGGCGCGAGGTGAGGAAGTCCGGGCGGTCGTGGAAGGGGATCGCCCAGACCCGGTCGAGCGCCGTCTGGGTCGCGAGCACGACGCCGAACCCGGCCCAGAGCGAGCCGGCGATGCCGATCGCGAGCGCGACGCCGCTGCCCTCCAGCGAGCTGACCTGGATCTGTTCGCCGATCACCGGGAACTGGGTCAGCACCGAGTCGACCGCTTCCTCGCGCAGCTGCTCGTCGCCGGCCAGCACGTAGCCGAGCACGGTGGTGAACAGCAGCAGCAGCGGGAAGAGCGAGAAGAAGGCGCGAAAGGCGATCAGCCCGGCGAGGTTGCCGCCCTGGTCGTCGCCGAACTTCTTCGCGACCGCGACCGGCACGGCGAGGGCCGCGTGGCGCTGCTGAAAGCGATCCAGTGACTGCAGCGCCTTCAGGCGAGGCCCTCGAACTCGTACTCGCGCAGAAAGCCCTCGAAGAGCCGGCGATGGCCCTGCTCGTCGCGGAGGATCGCGATCACCATGTCCTGGGTGACCGGGTCGATCCCCTCGGTCTCCTCGATGATCCTGGTGTAGTGCTCGATCGCGCCGGTCTCGGCCTTGATCACGCCGCGGACGATGTGCACGGTGTCGGTCTGGTGCTCGGGCGGCTGCAGGAAGGACTGCTCGGCGGCAAACTCCAGAGAGCCGGGGACGACGCCGTAGAGCTCCTTGATCCGATCGGCGAACTGCTTCGCGTGCCCGAGCTCCTCTTCGACGTCTTCGGCCAGCGACTCCTTGATCTCCTGCGCCCGCACGCCGTCGAGGTTGACCGAGGCCGCGATGTAGCTCATCACCGTCTCGATCTCCATCCAGTAGGCCTTCTGCAACAGTTCGACGACCTGCTCGCGCTTCTCCAGGTTGGCGCTGTCGTAGATGCCCTTGCTCGGCGACGGTGCTGATGCCTCCATCGTTCCTCCGTTTCTCGATCGCTCGGGTGTGTCGTCCGAGCTTACGCCTACCCGCCGCCCAGACCGCCCAATCGCCCGGCGGCGCCTTGCTCGGCTAGCGGCCGAAGTCGGCGCGCGGGACGATGTCCGGGTCGCCGCCGGTCCAGGCGGTGAAGCGGTACCAGGCGGGCTTCGCCTCGCGGCGCTCGGTCAGCAGCCCGGCGGAGTCGCAGAACTGGCAGCCGGCCTCGATGTCAGCCCAGGAGAACCACCAGACGCCGCCTATACGCCAGGAGCGGCGGTTCCGGGTCAGCATGCCGAACGCCTGGTCGAGCTCCCTCGCCTGGCCGAGCAGGCCACGCTCCCAGCGCGTCTGGAAGCTGTCGGATCCCCAGCCGAGCTCGGTCACGTAGAGCGGCGTCGCGGCGTCGCGATGGCGGCGCATGATCCGCCGCAGGTTGACGATCTGCGGTCGCATCGCCGCCGCGTCGGCGACGTAGGGGTGCAGGGCGACGCCGTCGAAGAAGCGCTTGACGCGGCCGGCCCGGTAGACGCGGTTGAGGAAGTCCCCGGAGCCGACGTTGGGCGGAATCTGCAGTGGCCGCCCGAAGAGGCCGCCGAGGATCACCTTGGCGCCGCGGTCGGCGCGATGGATCGCGCGGCCGCTGACCCGCACCAGCCGGGCGAAGCGCTCCGGGTCGGACGCGGCGGCGAAGGTGACGATGTTGGGCTCGTTCCAGATCTCCCACTTGCGGATCGGCAGCGCCGTCAGCTCGGGGTTCTCGCGCCAGAAGGCGCCCTGCGGTCCGTAGCGGCGCACCGCGCGGCGCAGGAAGGACGCCCAGGCCTGGCGGGCCCAGCCGCGGTAGACGGGTTCGACCCGGGCCTCGCCCGCGACCCAGGGCGGCGTGCCCCAGACAAAGGGGAGGACCCGCATCCCGTGTTCGGCCGCGAGCTGAACCGAGCGATCGAAGTCCGACCAGTGGGGGGCGACGAGGTAGGGGCTGTGCGGCTCGATCCCCGACCAGTAGAGCGGCAGGCGCAGGCTGCGCAGTCCGGCCTCCTCCATCAGCCTGAAGTCGGCCTTGTTGGACCCGGTCTGGGGCGAGATGCCGACGAACTCGGCCGGTAGGCGCGCAGCGGCGCTCGCCGGCAGCAGGAGCAGCGCCGCGACCAGAGCGGGAATGGCGAGCTTTCGGATCAAGGGCACTGATTGCAAACGCGGACCGCAGGCAAAGTAGCGGCCTGAGATAATCGCCGCTCATCGGGGCGTGGCGCAGCCTGGTAGCGCGCACCGTTCGGGTCGGTGAGGTCCCCGGTTCAAATCCGGGCGCCCCGATTGACGCCACCTTGAGGCACGGGCGGCCAGGTGGTTCAACGCATCCGACTTTCACCCCGCCAGGGTGGGGTCAATGTCGGATGCGCGGAGCTCAATAGGGGGCGCGGAGGCCCTTGAGCATCGGGAAGTGCTTGAGATTGCGCGTCGCCAGCGTTCCATCGACCTGCTCGACGGTCGCGGCTATCGCGAGGTCGGCAACCCCGATGCCGGGGTGGCTGCGCCGCCAACGACGGCCGAGATCTCCCGCGCGGCGCGCCACGGCTTCGCTCACTGGAACCCACTCGATCAGCGCGAACAGCTTTTCCGCAGCCCGCCGCTCAGCGGAGCGCAGACCCTGCATCACCTCGATCCTGCTGATCTCCGAGCAGGAGGGTCGGTCGGCGAGGCCGGCCAGATAGTCGGCCGCCGGCTGGGAGGAGCGGAGGTGATCGATGAGCACGCTGGTGTCGAGGACCACCTTCAATGGTCAAGGCCCGACAGCCGTTCGGCATCCCGGCCTCGGATGCTCTCGACGTAATCGGATCCCTCCTCGAGGTGGGACGCGACCCCGGCGGTCGCCTCGACTGCCTTTGTCCATTGCGTCTGCCACGCCGCCGTGTCCCGCTCATCCTGTGTCAGGTACACGTCTATGGCCCGGCGAATCAGCGTCGAGCGCGAAGCGCCCTCCGCGGCGGCCCGTTGGTCGAGGCGCGCCGTCTGCTTATCGTCGAGATAGATCTGGGTTCGATGCATGATGTATAGATATACATCATAGCTGCCCGGATGCGCTACAGCGGCGCAATGCCCGGAGCTTGGCCCGCCTGTTGTGGTTCAAATACCGTCCGGCACGCACGAGCTTCTCCTTGTCCGCCCCTTGGCCACCTGAGACACTTGGAGGAGATGAAGATGCTCGTCGTTGACATCACCGCAGCCGATGCCGCTGGAGGGCGGCTGGGCCGCTACAAGATCGTGGAGCGCCACGATGATGGCTCTCTGCTGCTCACGCCCGAGTTGGTGGACGAGGTGATCGCGGAGACGGCGGAGCGGCCGCTCAACGGCGACGAGTTCTTGGACGCGTTGCAGCGCTTGGACGTGGCCGCCGCTCAGCAGCCCCCGCAGTGAGCCCCACCTACGAGCTGCCTTCGGGCTTTGCCCGCGAGTTCGCGCGGATGCCGCGCGAGCAGCGACGCGCGTTCCAGGCGGCGGTCGAGAAGCTGGTCGAAGCGTTGCGCGAGGGCGGCGAGCCGCCGAGCTCGCTCCGGATCAAGCGGGTGCAGGGCACAAAGGACATCTGGGAGATGTCCTACTCGGGCGACGGTCGCGCCACCTTCCGCTACGGCGCGGAGGTCAAGCCGGGAGAGACGCACATCGAATGGCTACGAGTCGGCGGTCACGAGATTTTCTCCCGGCCGCAATAGGGCTCCGCTTGCGCGGCAATCGCGGAGCGGATCACCAGACCGTCAGCGATCGAGGCTTGTCGTGGTCGCGGATCGCCCGGTCCTTGGTGACCAGGGTGAGCCCGGACTCGATCGCGGTCGCATAGATCAACCGATCGGCGTGGTCGCCGGGGAATGTGGCCGGCAGATTGACCGCCGTGTCGGCGATCGAGGGCGTTATCCCGATCGTGCGGACCTGCTCGGCCAGGCTCTCGAGCCAGGACCGAATCGGCACCGTGACCGTGATGCGCTCGTGCCTTGCAAGCCATGCCAGCTCGTACCACGAGATCGCAGCAATGACGAGCTCGTCTGCGTCGTCCAGCGCCTTGCGTGCGCGAGCGCTGACTCGCTTCGGCTCCGCCGACCACCAGTGAACCACGTGCGTATCGAGCAACGCCGCGCGCACGCTCAGACAGCGTTCCAGCGCTCGCCGGTGGAGAACAACTGATCCTCGTCGCCCGCCGTCACCGCAATACCCTCAGCCGAGCCCTTCAGCGAACGTGCGCCGGAGGCAGGCACGAGACGGGCCACCGGACGTCCATGCCGCGTGATCTCGATCTCTTCGCCTGCGGCAGCATCGTCCAAGAGGCGAAGGATCGTCGCCTTCGCATCGGTGGCGGTCACTTGTCTGGACATATGGCCAGTATAACGGTCATACAGATGCCGACATCTGCTCAGAGTCCCAGGTCGCGGACGCCCTGCTCGTCCCAGCCGAGGTGGTGGGCGACCTCGTGGCGGACGGTGCGCCGGACCTGGGCTCGCAGCAGCTCGGGGTCGTGGCCGAAGTCGCGCTCCAGCGTGTCGCGGTAGATGACGATGTGGTCGCGGTAGTCGTCGCGGGCGACGGTGTCACCGATGTAATGGCCGTAGGCGCGGTGCAGGTGGCCGAGATGGGAGACGACGATCGGGATCCCCTCGACCACGTCGCGCAGCTCGTCCGGCAGCTCGTCGATCGCCTCGACAACGAGCTCGTCGAACTCGCTCAGCGGCTGCTCGGGCGGCGGCAGCTTGGCCAGCGCCTCGCTGCGGTCGGAGAGGCGGCGGAACTCGCGCTCGGGCATCTCGTCGCCGAGCAGCATCACCGTCACCCAGGCGGTGAGCAGGACGACGGCGACGATCCCCGCCAGCAGCGCCAACAGGTCGCCCGCGCCCGCGAACGAGGGCGGGTGGAGCAGGAGCACCACCAGCACGACGATGAACGCGGTCAGCGCGCCGGCGCGCAGCGGTGGGCCGAGCGTCTCTTTCATCCACCGAGGGTAGTGGCAGCGGGCTATAGGCTCCTCCGGTCGCCATGGACACGATCGACGAGCTGATCGACAACAACCGGCGCTTCGCCGACTCGCTGCCCGACCGGCACCTCGACGTCAGCCCCAGCCGGCGGCTGGCGATCGTCACCTGCATGGACTCGCGCCTCGACGTCTTCGCGGCGCTCGGGCTCGGCGACGGCGAAGCCCATGTCCTGCGCAACGCCGGCGGGGTGATCACCGACGACGTGATCCGCTCGCTGGCGGTGTCCCAGCGCCGCCTCGGCACGCGCGAGACGATGCTGATTCACCACACCGACTGCGGCATGCAGACGCTCACCGACGACGGCTTCCGCGCCGAGCTGCAGGAGGCCACCGGGGTCGCGCCGGCCTTCGCGATCGAGTCCTTCGGCGACGTCGAGGCCGACGTCAGGCAGTCGATCCTGCGGGTCCGCAACTCGCCCTTCCTCGCCCACCGCGACGTCGTGCGCGGCTTCGTCTACGACGTCGACACCCACCGCCTGCACGAGGTCGCGGCCCCCGACAAGCCGTAGGCCCCGCGCCAGCCGCTAGCTCACCGCGTCGATCGCCCGCTCTATCCGGCTGAGGCGCGGGTTGTCCTGCAGCGTCTCGGTCCCCCCCGGCCCGCTGACGATCAGCGCCTGCCCGGCGCGAATGCCGAGCCCGCGGCCGAGCTCTTCGTAGCCCTCCAGGCGCGTGGCGATCGGGTCGCCAGCGGCATCCTGCGTGTCCAGCGTCGCCTGCCACTCTTCGAGGTCGAGCTCGCCGATCGAGCCCGCCAGCGAGCCCATCACGCGGTCGCCGATCCCGAACCGGTCGGCCTCTTCCTGGTTGACGAAGAAGAGGTAGGTGTACTGCCAGCCGTAGCCCTGCTCGGCCGCCGCCTCGGCGCCGAAGAAGCCGAGCTCGACCGGGTTGGGGGCGATCGAGTAGTGGCGCATCAGCAGCTGCGCCTCGCCGGGCCGCACGTAGTCTTCGACCAGGGGCGGGATCGTGGTCAGGAAGTCGTCGCGGCAGTTGCCGCACTGGAGGTCGTTGAAGACCTGGATCGAGACCGGCGCGTCGGCCGGTCCGAGCCGGTCCCCTTCCTGCGCAATCCCGCCGAACAGGCGCTGAGCGCTGGCGATGCCGTCGATGCGGACCACTTCGCGGCCGGCCTCTTTGGTCGCGATGTCGACGATCGCGTAGCCGAGCGCCAGCAGGACCAGCCCGAGCAGGAGAATCACCCGCAGACGGCCGCGGCGGGGGATCGGCGTGGCGGCGATCTCGGACACCCCGGCATTATCGCGAGTGCCGCCCGGCTGCCCAGCCAGCCAAACTCCGATCGTCTATTACACTCTCCGCCGTGGAGGAGCGGGGAACCAGATCAGCCACGCTTGCCGACCTGCTGCCGCGGGCGGCGAAGCAGTACGGCGACGCGCCGGCGATCAAGGTCAAGGACGGCGGCCAGTGGGTCACGCGCAGCTTCACCGAGGTCGAGTCGATCGTGCGCGACCTCGCCCTCGGCCTGGTCGACCTCGGCGTCGCCAAGGGCGACAAGGTCTCGATCCTCGCCAACACCCGTCCCGAGTGGACCTACTTCGACTTCGCCGCGCTCTCGATCGGCGCCACCGTCGTGCCGATCTACCAGACCAACTCGCCGGAGGAGTGCCAGTACGTGCTCGAGAACTCCGATGCCAAGGTCGTCGTCGTCGAGGACGAGGAGCAGCTCGAGAAGATCCGCAAGGTGCGCGAGCAGCTGCCGCTGCTGGAGCAGGTGGTGCGCATGACCGGCTCCAGCGAGGACGCGATCTCGGTCGAGGACCTCTCCTCACGCGGCGCCGGGCGAGACGCCGCCGAGTGGGAGCAGCGTTCGGGCGCGGTCACCCCGGAGGACATCTGCACCTTCATCTACACCTCGGGCACGACCGGGCCGCCGAAGGGCTGCGTGATCTCGCACGGCAACTATCGGGCGATGCTCGACATGGTCAACGAGACCAGCGTCATCGAGCCCGAAGACGTCACCTACCTCTACCTGCCCCTCGCCCACTCCTTCGCCCTGCTGATCCAGCTCGGCAGCTTCGACCTCGGCGCGACGATCGCCTACTGGGAGCGCGACCCGCTGAAGATCATGCCCAACATGGCCGAGCTGAAACCGACCTACTTCCCCTCGGTGCCGCGGATCTTCGAGAAGATCTACACGACCGCGACCAGCGCGATGGAGAAAGAGGGCGGCCTCAAAAAGGCGATCTTCGACTGGTCGATCCGGACCGGGGAAAAGGCCCGCAGGCTCGAGCGCGAAGGGCGCGAGCCGGGCTTCCTGCTGCGCAAGCGCTACGAGTTCGCCGACAAGAAAGTGCTGTCGAAAATCCGCGGCCTGTTCGGCGGCAATCTGCGCCTCGCGGTCTCCGGCGCGGCGCCGATCAACCCCGACATCCTGCGCTTCTTCGACGCCGCCGGCGTGCTCGTGCTCGAGGGCTGGGGGATGACCGAGACCTCGACCGCGGCGACGATCTCCACCCCCGATGACTTCAAGATCGGCACGATCGGCAAGCCCTTCCCCGGCTGCGAGGTGCGGATCGCCGAGGACGACGAGATCCTGGTCAAGGGCCCCAACGTCTTCCAGGGCTACTACAAGAACGAGGAGGCCACCAACGAGACGATCGTCGACGGCTGGCTGCACACCGGCGACCTCGGCTCGGTCGACGCGGACGGCTTCATCACGATCACCGGCCGCAAAAAGGACATCATCATCACCGCGGGCGGCAAGAACATCACCCCGGCCAACCTCGAGAACGAGATCAAGCAGCACCCGCTGGTCTCGCAGTGCGTCGTCGTCGGCGACCGCCGGCCCTACCTGGTCGGCCTGGTCACGCTCGACCCCGAAGAGTCGGTCGCCTACGCCAAAGAGAACGATCTGCCTGAGGACCCGCAGCAGCTCGCCGACAACGGCGATGTCCGGGCCGCGATCGAGGCGCACCTGGCCGAGGTCAACGAGAAGTTCGCCCGCGTCGAGCAGGTCAAGAAGATCGCGATCCTGCCCCGCGACCTGACCCAGGAAGACGGCGAGCTGACGCCGACGATGAAGGTCAAGCGCGCGGTCGTCGCCGAGAAGCACCAGGGCGAGATCGAGCAGCTCTACGCCGGCTGATCCGGCGCGGCGCGGCTCAGGAGGCTTCGCCGGGGAGCAGCGCCGCCGTGGTCTGCTCGAGCACGCGGCGCCAGGCCGAGGACTGCTCCGGCTCCTCTTCGGAGGCGCGCTCGACCGCGCGGCGGACCCGGCGCTCGGAGATCTCCAGCCCGTGGCGCTCGGCGATCTCCTTGAAGCGGTCGTAGTCCTGGGCGAGCGCCGCGGTCACCGACTCGAAGCCGTGGCGGGCGATCTGCAGCCGCCGCGAGTAGTCCATGATCGGCGTGCCGAACATCAGCTCGTCGTTGGGCTCGGGCTCGATCAGGACGATGTCGACCCCCGGGTATTTCTCCTGCCACATCTCGACCGCCTGCTGCAGGCGGGCGTGGGCGATCAGGCGGAAGGTCTGGTTGGCGATCGCCGGCAGGCCCATGTCGGAGACGCGCTTGACCCGGGTGCCGAAGACGGTCGGGATCGTCTGCTCGAAGTCGTTGACGTAGGGGACGAGCGGGTTGACGACGAGGATGAACTCGGCCCCCTTCTCGACCGCGATGTCGACGTTGGTGGTCGAGCGGATGCCGCCGTCGATCAGCTGGCGCCCCTTCAGGTCGACCGGCTTGTAGACGACGGGCAGGGCCGTGGAGCACTGGATCGCCTTCGAGATCGGCACGTCGTCCCAGCCCGGCTCGCCGAAGACGAGGCGCTCGCAGGTGTCGAGGTCGGTCGCGGTCAGGTAGAGCTCGTGGTCGAGCAGGCGGAAGTCGTCGACGCGGCCGTTGTCGCGCAGCGACTGCTCGACGTAGTCGGCGATGCCGGCGTTCGAGTAGAGCCCGGTCGGCAGCGCCTCGGCGAGGCCGACGCCGATGTCGATCGCCGAGAAGTCGCCCATCTGCACCAGCCGGCGCATCAGCTCGGCCGTGCGCAGCGGCAGCAGCGCCGCTTTCTGCAGGAAGCCGAGGTAGTTGAACTTGAGCACCTTGTCGAGGTCGAGATCCTCGAACTCGGAGGGCTCGCGCTCGTTGATCACCTGCATCATTTCGTCGGGCGTGACGCCGTTGGCCAGCATCGTGGCGACGAAGGAGCCGGCGCTGGTGCCGACGTAGACGTCGAAATTGTTGACCGTGCTGTTGACCGCCAGCAGGTCGAGCGCGCGCAGGGCGCCGATCTCGTAGACGCCGCCGGTAAAACCGCCGCCTCCCAGCACCAGGGCGGTCTTCGACGGGCGCTTGCGGCCTTTGCCGCGTTTGCGGCGGGTCGGGGTCTCTATGTCGACGACCTTGCCCATAAACATGGATTATCCCAGAGGCGTCGGCTGGGCAGCTGTGAGGGCCTGCCCGCTACCTTCTGCTGCTCGCGTGTTGCAGCTTGCGATGAAACGAACGCCGATGCTCGTGCTCCTGGTGCTGCTGGTGATCCCGGCGACGGCCAGGGCGGGAGCTTGCGATGAGATGAAGAGTCGGTTGGTGCGTGGGGGTGGGGCGGCCAGTGGGTTGTTTGTGATCGATGCGGAGAGTGGGCGGCCGGTTTGTGGGCGGGCGGCCAAGCGGCAGCGGTCGCTGGCCTCGAACACGAAGCTGTTCACGACGGCGGCGGCGCTGGCGCGGTTCGGGGCGCGCTACCGGATCCCCACGCGGCTGCTCTCCGACGGCACGGTCGACCGGCGCGGGGTGCTGCGCGGCGACCTCTACCTGCGCGGCGCCGGCGACCCGACCCTCGGCAGCCCGGCCTTCCAGCGGCGCTTCACCGGCGGCTTCGGCGCCAACCTGTTCGCGCTCAAGGCGCAGCTGCGCCGCGCCGGCGTGCGCACGGTGAAGGGCCGCCTATACGCCGACGACACCGTCTTCGACCGGCGCCGCGGGGTCGCCGACTCCGGCTATGCCACCAGCCCCTACATCGGCCCCCTCTCCGGGCTCGCCTTCAACCTCGGCTACGGCAACTCGCGCGGCAGCTACTTCGCCTCCGACCCGGCGCAGGTGGCGGCCTCGAAGCTGGCCTTGGCGCTGCGCAAGGCCGGGATCTCGGTCCGCGGCGGCGCCGGGCGGCGCCCCACCCCCGCCGCGGCTGAGCCGCTGGCGACGGTGCGCTCGCCGACGATGTCGCAGCTGGTCGAGGCGACCAACCTACCCTCGAACAACTTCTACGCCGAGATGCTGATCAAGCTGCTCGGCGCCCGCTTCGGCGGCGCCGGCACGACCGCGGCGGGCGCCCGCGTGGTCGAGCGCTTCGCCCGCAGCCGCGGCGCGGCGATCCACGCCGTCGACGGCTCCGGCCTGACCCGCGGCAACCGCGCCTCGCCGGCCCAGGTCGCGCGCCTGCTGCAGGGGATGCGCTCCACTGCAGTCGGCGACCAGTTCATCCAGGACCTCGCCCTGACCGGCGCCGAGGGCACCGTCGACGACCGCACCCGCGGCACCGCCGCCTACCGCCGCTGCCGCACCAAGACCGGCACCCTGACCGGCGTCAGCGCCCTCTCCGGCTACTGCTTCAACCGCAGCGGCCGGGTCATGATCTTCTCGATCCTGATGTCGAGCGTCTACGACCTCGGCCTCGCCCATCGCGAACAGGACAAGATCGCCGGCCTCGTCGCCTCCTACTGAGAGCGGTCGCGGCGGCGTCGTTTGTCACGCTCGTCAAGGCTGACGTAGACGAAACAGGCCGCCAGGAACCCAACGATCACCAACGCCTGAAGGGCTGCCGTTCCGGCGTTTCGCAAGACAACGCAACCGATGATCAGAATCACCGCGTTGACTGCGAGGCCGATGTTCGCGAAACGAACTCCTTCCATCTTGTCCTCTCAGGTTATACAGACAATGACTTTCATGAAGCATAGCGGACGATCAGGTCGAGGCAGACGACAGATATCGCGGCGATCCCGCCCATATAGCCATGACAAGCCGAGACGCACACGTGGCGCGCAAATTGCGCCGGATCTGAAAATTCTCTCGCCGGAAATCGTGCCGGTGACGGCTATTCCAGGAGCTCGCGCAGGCCGGCTTCGTCGAGGATCTCGGTCTCGAACCTCTCCGCCTTCTCCAGCTTCGAGCCGGGGTTCTCGCCGGCGACGACGTAGTCGGTTTTCTTCGAGACCGAGCTGACCACCTTGCCCCCGGCGCCCTTGATCGCCGCCGCGGCCTCCTCGCGGGTCAGCTCGGGCAGGGTGCCGGTCAGGACCAGGGTCTTGCCCTCCAGCGGCCCGCCCGAGGCGCGCCGTTCGCCCTCGTCCGCCTCCAGCCGCAGCCCCTTCTCCTTCAGCTTCTCGATCAGCGTGCGGGTGGGCTCGTCGGCCAGCGACTCGGCGATCTGCTCGGCCATGATCGGACCGACGCCCTCGACCTGCTCGATCTGATCCGGCTGGGCGCGCATCAGCTCGTCGATTGAGCCGAAGTGGTCGGCCAGCGCCTCGGCGGTGACCGCGCCGACGCCGGGCAGGCCGAGCGCGTAGAGGACGCGTTTGAACGGACGCTGGCGGGAAGCGCCGATCGCGGCAATCAGGTTCTGTGCGGATTTCTCTTTGAAGCCCTTGCCGCCGATCTTGCGACCGACGAGCTGATCCTCGCGCAGGTCGTAGATGGCGGCGACGTCATCGATCATCTCGGCCTTGAGCAGGTTGAGCGCCAGCTCTTCGCCGAGGCCGTCGATATCCATCGCCCCCTTGCTGACGAAGTGCTTGACGTGCTGGAAGGACTGGCCCGGGCAGCCGGAGCGGTTGGGGCAGATCGTGAAGACCGCGTCGTCGGGCTTGACCGTCGGCGTGCCGCAGGCCGGGCACTTCGCCGGCGGCTTCGGCTTGCGCGCCCGGGGATTGTCGCGCGGCAGCTTCGGCGAGACGACCTGCGGGATCACGTCGCCGGCCCGCATCACCACGACCTCGTCGCCGACCCGCACGCCCTTGCGCGCCAGGTCCTCCTCGTTGTGCAGGGTCGCGGTGGTCACGGTCACGCCGCCGACGTGGACCGGCTCGAGCATCGCGAACGGCACCAGGTGGCCGGTGCGGCCGACGTTCCAGACGACGTCGCGCAGCTTCGTCGTCGCCGTCGTCGGCGCGAACTTCCAGGCGATTGCCCAGCGCGGCTCGCGCCCGACCACGCCGAGCTCGCGCCACAGCGCCCGCTCGTCGATCTTGACGACGACGCCGTCGATCTCGTAGTCGAGCTGGTCGCGGCGCTGCTCCCACCAGACGCAGCGCTTCACGGTCGAGTCGATCCCGTTGTGGTGCTCGGTGTCGGGGTTGACCTTGAAGCCGCGCGCGCGCAGCCACTCGACCTCCTCGCTGTGGGTCGCCAGGTCGAGGCCGCGCACGGCGCCGATCCCGTAGCACCAGATCGAGAGCGGCCGTTCGGCGGCCAGCGCCGGGTCGAGCTGGCGGATCGAGCCGGCGGCCGAGTTGCGCGGGTTGGCGAAGGTCGGCTCGCCGGCCTCGGCGCGGCGCTCGTTGAGCGCCTTGAAGGCGGCGATCGGCAGGTAGACCTCGCCGCGCACTTCGATCAGCTCGGGGGCGTCGTCGATGCTCAGCGGGATCGCGCCGATCGTGCGCAGGTTGCGGGTCACGTCCTCGCCGATGCGGCCGTCGCCGCGGGTGGCGCCGCGGCTCAGCACGCCGTTCTCGTAGGTCAGCGCGATCGCCAGGCCGTCGATCTTGGGCTCGGTCGTGTAGCTGAACTCCGAGGCGCTGATGTCGAGCCGCTTGAGGTGGTTGCGCACCCGCGTCTCCCAGGCGCGCAGCTCCTCCTCGTTGCGGGCGTTGGCGAGCGAGAGCATCCCCTCGCGGTGCTCCACCTGCTCAAAGCGGTCCAGGGGCGGCGCGCCGACGCGCTGGGTCGGCGAGTCGGGGCTGCGCAGCTCGGGGTTGTCGGCCTCGATCGCCCGCAGCTCGTCGAGCAGGGCGTCGTAGGCGTCGTCGCCGACCGCCGGGTCGTCGAGGACGTAGTAGCGATGGTTGTGCTCGGCCAGCTCGCGGCGCAGCTCCCGTGCCCGCTCGGCGTCGGCGGCGGCGCTCACACCGAGGAGGGCAGGCTCTCGGCCAGCATCTGCTCGAAGCCCCAGCCGCGCAGCCGCTCGATGCCGCCGTGGTCGGTGAGGTCGAAGTGGATCGGGGTGACCGCGATCCTGCCCTGGGAGACCGCCAGCAGGTCGGTTTCCTCGACCTCCTCGAAGCCCGGCTGCCAGCCGTATATCTCGTAGCGCTTGCGCCCGCCCTCCTCCTCGTCGACCAGCTTCAGCTCGTCGTTGTAGACGCGTTTGCCGAGCTTGGTCACCTCGATCCCGCCGGGCTCGCCGGCCGGGCAGTTGACGTTGAGCAGCGTCTTCGGCGGGATCGGCTCGCTCTGCAGTCCGGCGACGAGCCGAGCGACGAACGAGGCCGCGACGCCGAAGTCGAAGCGGCCGCTGACGTAGCCCATGCCGCCGCCCGAGGACTGTTGGGAGATCGCCAGCGCCGGGATGCCGAGCACGATCCCCTCGAAGGCGGCGGCGACCGTGCCCGAGTAGGTGATGTCGTCGCCGAGGTTGGCGCCGTGGTTGATCCCCGAGACGATCAGGTCGGGCCGGTGGCCGACCAGGCCCAGCTCGGCGAAGCGGACGCAGTCGACCGGGGTGCCGTCGGTGGCGAAGCCGCGGTCGCCGTCGCCGAACTCGACCTCCTCGACGGTCAGCGGCGAGCGGGTCGTGATGCTGCGCGCCGTGGCGCTGCGGTTCGAGTCCGGCGCGATCACGTCGACATCGACCCCGTCGAGCTCGCGCAGCTCGCGCCGCGCGGCCTGCAGGCCCGGCGCCGAGATCCCGTCGTCGTTGGTCAGCAGCACGCGCACGAGTCGATTCTAGGAGAGACACCTCCGCCGGGTTCGGGACACCGTGTCTCTCCGAGCCTCCCAGTCGGAATTAGGCTAACCTAACGCGCCGTTGCATTAGGCTCCCCTAATCCAAAGGAGAATGAATTGAAGGCGAAGGTACTCATCGGCACCGTCGCGTTGCTCAGCCTGGCGGCCGGACTGGCCGCCTGCGGCGGCGATGACGAGAACGGCCCGGTCACGATCTACTCCGGTCGCGAGGAGGAGCTTGTGGCGCCGCTCTTCGAGCGCTACGAAGAGCAGACCGGCAACGAGGTCGAGGTCCGCTACGGCGACTCCGCCGAGCTCGCCGCGACGATCCTCGAAGAGGGCGACAACACCCCTGCCGACATCTTCTTCTCCCAGGACGCCGGCGCGCTCGGCGCGCTCGAGAAGGAAGGGAGCTTCAGCGAGCTCGGCGAGGACGTACTCGGCAAGGTCGACGCCCGCTACCGCTCCCGCGACGGGCGCTGGGTCGGCGCCTCCGGCCGGGCCCGGGTGATCGCCTACGACAGCCGTGAGCTCTCCCCCTCCGAGCTCCCAGCCTCGGTCCTCGACCTCACCGACCCCGAGTGGGAGGGCCGTGTCGGCTGGGCGCCGACCAACGGCTCCTTCCAGGCCTTCGTCACCGCGCTGCGCCTGAGCGAGGGCGACGAGGCGGCCCGCGAGTGGCTCGAGCAGATGGATGAGAACGGGACCGAGACGTTCGCCGACAACTCGTCGATCCGCGACGCGATCGCCGCCGGCGAGATCGATCTCGGCCTGATCAACCACTACTACGTCGCCCAGGCCCAGGCGGAGGAGGGCCCGGGCTACCCGGTCAAGGTCCACTTCCCGCGCGGCGGCGACGCCGGAGCGATGATCAACGTGGCCGGAGCCGGCGTCCTCGCCGCCTCCGAGAAGCAGGAGGCGGCGGACGAGTTCGTCGAGTTCCTGCTCTCGCCGCAGGCACAGCGGTTCTTCGTCGAGGAGACCAAGGAGTATCCGCTGATCGACGGGATCGAAGCCGATCCGAGGGTCGTGCCGCTGAGTGAGATCGAGCAGCCGCAGATCGACCTCTCCAACCTCGACGACCTGCAGGGGACCGTGAAGCTGATCGAAGAATCGGGCGCGCTATAGAGGCGAGCGGAGCACCAGGCCTCCTTCGTGCCGAGAGGGGGGGCCGGGCGCCACGCGCCCGGCCCCCCCTCTTCCTGCTCCTATCCGGCGGCATCCTGGCGGCGGCGGCGGCACTGCCGCTCGCCTACCTGCTGATCGTCACGCTCGGCGACGCCTCGGCCTCGCTCGAGGCGCTCTGGCGGCCGCGCACGAGCGAGCTGATCGCGCGCAGCCTGGCGCTGACCGTGGCGGTCACCACGGCGGCGATCGCGATCGCGCTGCCGCTCGCCTGGCTCACGGCGCGAACCGACCTGCCGGGCAGGCGCCTGTGGACGGTTGCGGCGGCGCTGCCGCTGGTGATACCAAGCTACATCGGCGCCTACGCGATCCTCTCCGCACTCGGGCCCGCCGGACTGGCCCAGGATCTGCTCGAGCCATTGGGGGTGAGGCGGCTGCCCTCGATCGCCGGCTTCGCCGGCGCCTGGCTGACGCTGACTCTGTTCACCTATCCCTTCGTCCTGCTACCGGTCCGCGCCGCGCTGCGGCGCCTCGATCCGCAGCTCGAGGAGGCGGCGCTGGGCATGGGACGCAGCCGGACCGAGGTCTTCCGCACGGTCGTCCTGCCCCACCTGGTCCCGGCGATCGGCGCCGGAGCGCTGCTCGTCGTCCTCTACGTCCTCAGCGACTTCGGCGCCGTCTCGATCATGCGCTTCGAATCGTTCACCACGGCGATCTACACTCTCTACCGCGCCAGTTTCGACCGCGTGGGCGCCGCCTCGCTGGCCACCGTGCTGACGGCGCTGATGCTTGTCGTCCTCTGGCTCGAGTCGCGAAGCCGCCGCCGCGGCGCCCTCTACCGCAGCGCTCCGGGGACGGCGCGACGGGCGCAAACGGTGCCGCTGCGCGGCTGGCGGTGGCCGGCACTCGCTTTCTGCGCGACGATCTCGGCGCTGGCGCTGGCGCTGCCGATCGGGGTGCTCGCCTACTGGTCCCTGCAGAGCGTCTCCGGCGACGTCCCCTGGGGCGAGATCGCCGCCGCCACCGGTCACTCGCTGCTCGTCTCCGGCCTGGCCGCGCTGCTGGCCGCGCTCTGCTCGATCCCGATCGCGGTGCTGGCGGTCCGCTTCCGCAGCCCCTTCTCCGCCGCGGTCGAGCGCCTCAGCTACACCGGCCACGCGCTGCCCGGGATCGTCGTCGCCCTGGCCCTGGTCTTCTTTGGAACGCGCGTCGCGGCCGGCCTCTACCAGACTCTGGCGATGCTCGTCTTTGCCTTCGTCGTCCTCTTCCTGCCGCTTGCCGTCGGCGTGACGCGGGCGTCCCTTCTACAGGTCTCACCCAGGATCGAGGAGGCGGCGCGCAGCCTCGGGCGCGGCCCCTTCGAGGTGCTGCGGACGGTGACTGCGCCGCTGATCTCCTCGGGGACGGTGGCCGGCGCCGCGCTCGTCTTCCTGACCGCGGTGAAGGAGCTGCCGGCGACCCTGATTCTCGCCCCGATCGGCTTCGAGACCCTGGCCACGGAGATCTGGAAGGCGACGAGCGTCGGCTTCTTCGAGCGGGGGGCGGTGCCGTCCCTGGTCCTGCTGGCGATCTCGGCGCTGCCCCTCTACCTGCTCACCGCGCGCGACTGATGGAAGATATGGGCGATGAGCTCGATCTCCTGCCAGAACCTGCGCAAGAGCTTCGGCGAAGTGCGCGCCGTCGACGGATTCTCGCTGCGGGTCGAGCAGGGCGCCACCGTCGCCCTGCTCGGCCCCAGCGGCTGCGGCAAGACGACGACGCTGCGCCTGATCGCGGGCTTCGAGCGGCCGGACGCGGGGACGATCGTCGTCGGCGACCAGACCCTCGCCGGAGCGGACGTCTTCGTGCCGCCCGAGAAGCGGCGGATCGGCGTCGTCTTCCAGGACTACGCCCTCTTCCCCCATTACGACGTGGCCGGCAACGTCGCCTACGGGCTAGGCCGCGGCGCCGATCGCAACCGGGTCCGCGAAGTGCTCGACCTGGTCGGCCTCGGCGCTGTCGGCGAACGCTCCGTCAACGAGCTCTCCGGCGGCCAGCAGCAGCGGGTGGCGCTGGCCCGGGCACTGGCCCCCGCGCCCGACCTGATCCTGCTCGATGAGCCGTTCTCCAACCTCGACGCGAGCCTGCGGGCGAAGGTCCGCAGCGAGGTGCGGGAGATCCTCGACGCGCAGGGGGTCACCTCGATCTTCGTCACCCACGACCAAGAGGAGGCGCTCAGCGTCGCCGACACGGTGGCGGTCGTCAACGCCGGCAGGGTCGAGCAGGTGGGGACGCCGGAGGAGGTCTACTCGCGTCCCGCCAACCGATGGGTGGCGGGGTTCCTGGGCGAGATCGAGGTGCTGCCCGGCGTGGCGCGTGGCGGCACGGTGACCTGCGACCTCGGCGCCATCTCCGGCGACTGGGACCTGGCGGGCGAGGTCGACGTGCTGGTCCGGCCGGAGTCGCTGGCGGTCGACATCACCGCGCCGCCCGACCGCCCCGCCGTGCAGGCGCTCGTGCTCTCACGCAACTTCTACGGCCACGACCAACTGATCGAGCTGCGGCTCCCGTCGGGACAGACCGTCCGCGCCCGCCGTCTCGGCTTCCCCGCCTGGCACCCGGGCGACCGGGTCCGCGTCTGGATCGACGGCCCCGCCGACGTGCTGGCGCGCGACGCGTGAGCACGGTCCGGCTCGACATCGAATACGACGGCGGCCGCTTCAAGGGCTGGGCGGTGCAGCCGGGGCAGCGGACCGTGCAGGCGGAGCTGGAGGCGGCGCTGGCGACGATCCTGCGCGACGAGGTGCGGCTGACGGTGGCGGGCAGGACCGACGCGGGCGTGCACGCCCTGGGGCAGGTGGCGAGCTTCGCCACGAACGCCGCGATCGGCGAGGACCTGGCGCGGCGCCTCAACGGGGTCGGCCCCGACGACGTTGCCGTAACCGCTGCGAGCGTGGTCGCCGACGGATTCGACGCCCGCGGCGACGCGAGGTCGCGCAGCTACGTCTACCGGATCCTGACCCGCTCCTCCCCCAGCCCACTGGAGCGGGGTCGCGCCCTCTGGTGGCCGCACCGCCTCGACATCGACGCGCTGGAGCAATGCGCCGACGCCCTCGCCGGCAAGCACGACTTCACCGCCTTCACCCCGACCCAGACCGACCACGTCCACTTCGAACGAAACGTCCTCACCGCCGCCTGGGAGCGCAACAACGACATCCTCACCTTCCGCATCACCGCAGACGCCTTCATGCGCAACATGGTCCGCGTCCTAGTCGGCACGATGCTCGAAGTAGCCAACCACCGCCGAACCCCCGAAAGCCTCAAGCAGCTACTCCAGGGCGCTCCCCGCAACGCCGCCGGAGACACGGCCCCACCCCACGGCCTCTACCTAGAGTCAGTCAGCTACGCGTAGCCGACATCGACCCCACCCTGGCGTGGTCAATGTCGGATGCGCGCGCGAAAAGCGCCCGAGGAAGGAAGGCAGGGGGTGCCCTCGACGCAGCGGCGTCCTCCACCTGGAGAGGGTCAGCTACTGAAGAGGACGGAGGGGGACTCCCTCGAACCGGCGGATACTCAAAACGGCGACCTAATTAGGTCGCCGTTTGTCGGGGCGAGGGAGTCCCCCTCCGTCCTCTACACCAGCTCGAGAAAGACCATCTCCGTAGAGTCCGACCGCCGCGGCCCGAGCTTGACGATCCGCGTGTAGCCACCGGGGCGCTCGGCATAGCGCGGCGCGACCTCGTCAAACAGCTTGTGCACGACGAACTTGTCGTTGTGCAGGCTCGAGAGCGCCTGGCGGCGGGCGTGCAGGTCGCCGCGCTTGGCGAGCGTGATCAGCTGCTCGACCTCGGGCTTGACCGCCTTCGCCTTCGCCTGACTGGTTTCGATCCGCTCGTGCTCGATCAGCTGCTTCGAGAGGTTGGCGAGGAGCGACTCCCGGTGCGCCGCCGTGCGGCTCAACTTGTTGCGTTTCTTGCGGTGGCGCATCGGGCTCCTCGTGCGGCTTTCGCTCGCCCTACTCCTGGCTCAGGTCGAGGCCGCGGGCCTGCAGGGTCTCGACCACTTCGTCGATCGACTTCGAGCCGAAGTTCGGGATCGCGTTCAGCTCCGAGCGCGTTTTGCGGACCAGGTCGCCGACAGTCTGCACACCGGCGCGCTTGAGGCAGTTGTAGGAGCGCACGCCGAGCTCGAGCTCCTCGATCAGGATCTCGTCGAGCCCGTTGTTGGCGGCCGAGCCGGCGCCGTCGCCGATCGCGCCGATGCCGTCGGCGAGCGCGGGCACAGCGGCCTCACGCGCGGTCAGCTCCTCGACCCGCTCGGCGTCGGTGAAGATCGCCAGGGTCTTGATCAGGATCTCGGAGGCCTCGCGCAGCGCCGCCGACGGCTCGATCGAGCCGTCGGTCTCGAGCTCCAGGTTGAGTTTGTCGAAATCGGTGCGCTGACCGACGCGAGCGGTCGAGACCGCGTAGGAGGCGCGCCGGATCGGCGAGAAGATCGAGTCGATCGGGATCACGCCGATCGGCTGGTCGTCGGACTTGTTCTCTTCGGCCGGCGAGTAGCCGCGGCCGCGGCCGATCGTCAGGTAGACCTCGAGCTTGGTTTTCTTCTCCAGCGTCGCGATCGGCGCGTCGGGGTTGAGGATCTCGACCCCGGAGGGCAGGTCGATGTCCTTCGCCTTGACCTCGCCGGGGCCGGTGGCGACCAGCGGCGCCTCGATCTCGTCGGCGTCGGTGTGCATGCGGACGACGAGGTCCTTCAGGTTGAGGACGATGTCGGTGACGTCCTCCTTGACGCCCGGCACGCTGGAGAACTCGTGCGCGACGCCCTCGATCCGGACGCTGGTCACGGCGGCGCCGCCCAGCGAGGAGAGCAGCACGCGGCGCAGGCCGTTGCCGAAGGTGTAGCCGAAGCCCTTGTCGAGCGGCTCGATCGTGAAGGTGCCGTTGCGGTCGTCCGCTTTCTCGGCGGTAATGCGAGGGACCTGAAAGTCAGTGGTCATGAGTTCCTTGCCTATGGTGTTTCCGAAATCGATCCGGGCTACTTGGAGTACAGCTCGACGATCAGCTGCTCCTGCACCGGTGCCGAGATCTCCGCGCGCTCGGGGAGGCGCAGGACCTTGGCGGTGAGCGAGTCGTGGTCGGCCTGCAGCCAGGCCGGCACGGTCGAGACGAGCTCGGTCGCCTTGCGAATCGTGTCCGTCGCCGCCGAGCCGGCCTTGACCGAGATCACATCCTCGGGACGGACTTGGTAGGAGGGGATGTCGACGCGGCGGCCGTTGACCATCCAGTGGCCGTGGCTGACCAGCTGGCGGGCCTGGCGCCGCGAGGCGGCGAAGCCGAGCCGGACGAGGACGTTGTCGAGACGGGACTCGAGCAGCCGCAGGAGGTTCTCGCCGGTGACGCCCTCCTGGCGCGAGGCCTTGTCGTAGTAAGCACGGAACTGGCCCTCGAGCACCTGGTAGTAGCGGCGCGTCTTCTGCTTCTCGCGCAGCTGCACGCGGTACTCGGACTGGCGCATGCGGCCGCGGCCGTGGTCGCCGGGCGGGTAGGAGCGGCGCTCGACGCCGCACTTGTCGGTGAAGCAGCGCTCGCCCTTGAGGAAGAGCTTCTGGCCCTCGCGGCGGCACTGCTTGCACTGGGCTCCGGTGTCGCGGGCCATTAGACGCGCCTCCGCTTCTTCGGCCGGCAGCCGTTGTGGGCCTGCGGCGAGACGTCCTTGACCGTGGTCACGTCGAGCCCGGCGGCCTGCAGCGAGCGGATCGCCGTCTCGCGTCCCGAACCGGCGCCCTTGGCGAAGACCTCGACCTTTTCGAGCCCGTGCTCCATGCCCTTCTTGGCCGCCGCGTCGGCGGTGACCTGGGCGGCGAACGGGGTCGACTTGCGCGAGCCTTTGAAGCCCGCCGAGCCGGCCGACTCCCAGGCGATCACGTTGCCCTGGGGGTCGGTGAGCGTGACGATCGTGTTGTTGAACGAAGTCTTGATGTGGGCCTGGCCATAGGCGATGTTCTTTTTCACCCGCCGGCGGGTGCGGCCTTTGCTCGGTTTTTTCGCTGCTGCCATAGCTCGATCCGTCCTTTACACCTTGCGCTTGCCGGCGATGCTCATCCGGCGCGGGCCCTTGCGGCCGCGTGCGTTGGTCTTCGTTCGCTGGCCCCGAACCGGCAGGCCGCGACGATGGCGTAGGCCCCGGTAGGAGCCGATCTCCATCAGCCGTTTGACGTCCTGGGAGCGCTCGCGCCGCAGGTCGCCCTCGACCTCGCGCCGCTCGACCGCCTCGCGCAGTTTCACGACCTCTTCCTCGGTCAGGTCCTTGACGGGGGTATTCGGGTCGATCTTGGTCTCGGCGAGGATGTCCTGCGCCGTCGACTGGCCGATGCCGAAGATGTACGTGAGCCCGATCTCGATCCTTTTGTTGACCGGGATGTTGATCCCCGCGATCCGCGCCATGGGCTAACCCTGCCGCTGCTTATGCCGCGGGTTTTGGCAGATGACGAGAACCGCCCCGTTGCGGCGGATCACCTTGCACTTTTCGCACATCGGCTTTACGGAAGCTCGGACCTTCATCGCTCCGGGGGGTCGGTCTGACTACAGGACTCCCGTTCGCCCCATGAATCGGGCAAGCGGGCACGAACAAACGGCCCTCAAGGCCGACCGGGAAAGATAGCAGGGGGGCGCTTCCGAGGACTGCCGGTTGGGGGCCCGGGTGGGGGCGGCCTCGGGGGAATTGATCACCGCGGCTGCGCCGCGGTGAAATCGAGTGCGCGGCTAACGCCGCGCAGATGCCAGATTGCATTTCGCCGCTTCGCGACATTCCCCCGAGGCCGCCCCCACCCGGACTGCGAAGCGTCTCCGAAGCGCGAATTCCCTGAGCTGGGAAGAGGCACGGGCCTCAGGTGGTGAGGCGGGCGCCCATTTCGAGCTGGACAGGGCGATCCGGGACGGCGAGGGATGCACGGGCGATCGCGATGAGTTCTTCCGCGTCCAATTCGTGGTGTCCCGCCGCGGCGCGAAGCGCGTCGTCGAAATCACCTTTCGCGGCGCCGATCACGTTGATCGTCGCCAGGCGCTCCGGCATGACGCCGAGGATCACAGCGCCACCCGCAATTGCTTTGTCGCGGGCAGGCTCGAGGCCTCTCACAAGCTCTATCCGAATCGTGTCGCCCAGACTGTCGTACTTGGCGTTGATCATGGCGTCAGTATGACAGAACCATTCGCATCTGACTCGTCTCGGTGGCGCGCCCCGGCGCGGCGGCAGCCGCGCTGCATGTTCGTCGCTAAGCGCGTAGCGCGTGCGACATCAATTCCCGCGAGAGCGCATCGGCGTCCCTCGCCAGCCTGCCCAGCGGCGTCAGTCGTCCTCGTGCCAGGGAGTCAAGATCCGGGGGCCGTCGGCGGTTACGGCGACGGTGAACTCGAAGTGGGCTGCGAGGGAGCCGTCCTGGGAGTAGACGGCCCAGCCGTCCTCGCCCATGCGGACCAGGGGGCCGCCGGCGTTGACCATCGGCTCGATCGCCAGCACCGTGCCCTCCTCCAGCTCCGGCCCCTTGCCGGGCTCGCCGAAGTTCGGCACCTGCGGCTCCTCGTGCATGTCGCGGCCGATCCCGTGGCCGACCAGGGTGCGGATGATCGAGAGGCCCTCGATCTCGACCGCGCGCTGGATCGCCGCCGAGACGTCGCCGAGGTGGTTGCCCGGCTGCATCTGCCCGACCCCGGCAAAGAGCGCCGCCTTGGTCACGTCGAGCAGCTTGCGCGCCTCCGGCGTGACCGTGCCGATCGGCAGCGTCATCGCCGCGTCGGCGACCCAGCCGTCCTTGATCACGCCGACGTCGACCGAGAGCAGGTCGCCCCGCTTCAGCTCGTAGGGGCCGGGGATGCCGTGCACGACCATCGAGTTGGGCGAGGCGCAGATCGAGCCGGGGAAGCCACGGTAGCCCTTGAAGGCCGGCACCGCGCCCTGCGAGCGGATGAACTTCTCCGCCGCCTGGTCGAGCTGCTCGGTTGTGACCCCGGGCCGCGCCTTGGCGGCGACCATGCGCAGGCAGCGGATGAGAATCTGCCCGGAGGCAGACATCTGCTCGATCTGCTCGGGGCTCTTGAGAACGATCATCCGGTACACGCTAGCCGCCCCCGCAGGGTTGTCTAGATCGCCTCGTCGGCTTCGAGCTTCAGCGTCGCCAGCATGCGCCGCAGCTCGTCGGCGACGGCGTCCGGAGCGGCGCTGCCGTCGATCCGGCGCAGGACGCTCTGGTGGTCGTAGAACTCGATCAGCGGCTCGGTCTTCTCGTGGTAGGTCTCGAGCCGGTGGCGGATCACCTCCGGCTTGTCGTCGTCGCGGACCGTCAGCTCGCTGCCGTCGATGTCGCAGACTCCCTCGCGCTCGGGCGGGTTGAACTCGACGTGGAAGACGTGGCCGTTCTCGACGCAGGTGCGGCGCCCGCCGAGGCGGCGCATCACCTCCTCGTCGGAGGCGTCGATCAGCAGCACCGCCGTCAGTCGACGGCCGAGCTCGGTCAGCTTCGCCGCCAGCGCCTCGGCCTGCGGCACCGTGCGCGGGAAGCCGTCGAGGATGAAGCCGTCGGCGGCCTCGTCGGAGTCGATCCGCTCGCCGATCGCGCCGACGATCACCTCGTCCGGCACCAGGTCGCCGCGGTCCATGTACTCCTTTGCCGTCCGCCCCAGCTCCGTTTCGTCGCGCACGGCGGCGCGCAGGATGTCGCCGGTCGCCCAGTAGGGCAGCTGCAGATCGTCCTGCAGCCGCTCGCCCTGCGTGCCCTTCCCGCTGCCGGGCGGGCCGAGAAGTACGAGGTTGAGCTCTATTTGAGGAATCCCTCGTAGTTGCGCATCATCAGCTGCGCCTCGAGCTGCTTGACGGTGTCAAGCGCGACGCCGATGACGATCAGGATCGAGGTGCCGCCGAAGAAGAAGTTGGCCGAGGTCTGGCTGATCAGGATCGTCGGCAGCGCCGCCACTGCGCCCAGGTAGAGGGCGCCGGGGAAGGTCAGCCTCGAGAGGATCCGGTCGAGGTACTCGGCGGTCGGCCGCCCGGGGCGCACGCCCGGTATGAAGCCGCCGTATTTCTTCAAGTTGTCGGCCTGGTCGACCGGGTTGAAGGTGACCGCGGTGTAGAAGTAGGTGAAGACGATGATGAAGAAGACCTCGCCGACCACGTAGGCCCAGCCGTCGGGGCTGAAGAAGGCGGCGAAGTCGAGCGCGGCGGGGGTGTTGAGCAGCTGCCCGATCGTCGGCGGGAAGGCCATGATCGAGGCGGCGAAGATGACCGGGATCACGCCCGCCATGTTGACCCGCAGCGGCAGGTAGGTCGAGCCGCCCGAGGTCATTTTGCGCCCGACCATCCGTTTCGCGTACTGGACCGGGATCCGCCGCTGGCCCTCCTGGACGAAGACGATCGCGACGATCACGGCGAGGGCGACGAAGGGCATCATCACGACGAAGACCTGATCGGGATTGGTCCACCAGGCCTGGATCCCGCCGGGCAGCCCGGAGACGATCGAGGCGAAGATCATCAGCGAGATCCCGTTGCCGATGCCGCGCTGGGTGATCAACTCGCCCAGCCACATCAGCAGGGTGCAGCCCGCGGTCAGGCAGATCACGATCAGCAGCACTTTGGCGCCGCCGAGCGAGGCCAGCTCGTTTTCGCCGCCCGCCTGGGCGCCGAAGGAGCGGAAGAGGAAGACGAAGCCCCAGGACTGGCCGAAGGCGAGGCCGACGGTGAGGTAGCGCGTGTACTGGGTGATTTTCTGCTGCCCGACCTCACCCTCTTTCTGCAGCTTCTCCAGCGACGGCACGACCACGGTCAGCAGCTGCAGGATGATCGAGGCCGTGATGTAGGGCATGATCCCCAGCGCGAAGAGCGAGAGCCGTTCGAGCGCGCCGCCGGAGAAGAGGCTGAGGAAGCCGAGCACGTTGCCGCCGGCGAAGTTCTCGGAGAGTTCCTTGACCGCGTCGGCGTCGACGCCGGGCGCAGGGATGTAGGCGCCGAGCCGGTAGATCAGCAGCATCGCCGCGGTGAAGGCGAGCTTCTTGCGGATGTCCGCGACGCTGAAAGCGTTCGCAATAGTCCTGACCATTACGGCTCCAGAGTGTGACAGGAACCGCCGGCTGCCTCGATCTTCTCCTTGGCGGCCGCGCTGAAGCCGTGCGCGTGGACATCGAGCTTCTTCGAGATCTCGCCGCGGGCGAGGATCTTGACCGGATCGGAGCGCTGCGCGAGGCCCTTCTCCTTCAGCGTCTCGGGCCTGACCTCGGCGCCGGCGTCGAAGCGCTCGTCGAGGTCGCCGACGTTGACCGGCTGCGTCGCGGTGCGGAATTTCTCGAACGGCATCGACTGCTTTTTGTGCGGGCCGCGCAGCTTTCGCATCCGCATGTGGATCGGGTTCTGCCCGCCCTCATACGCCGCGTTGCGCTTCGAGCCGGAGCGCGACCCGTAGCCCTTGTGCCCGCGGCCGGAGGTCTTCCCCAGCCCCGAGCCCTCGCCCCGGCCGAGCCGCTTGCGCGGCCGTTTCGAGCCGGGCTTGGGCGAAAGATTGTGCAGCCCGATCTCTTCCGAGCGGGATTTCTCAGCCACCGTCGACCTCCACCAGGTGAGAGACCACGTTCAGCTGCCCCTGCAGCTGCGGCGAGTCCTTCTTCTCAGAAGCATTCCCGATCTTCCCCAGCCCCAGCGCATACAACGTAGCTTTCTGACTCGGGTTCGACCCATTCGCAGACTTGACCTGCTTGATCGAAATCACGCCTGCTCCTCAGCTTTCGGCTCCTCTGCGGGAACCTTAGGCGGCTCTGCCGCGACAGGACCCGCGGGCTGAGACGCCTGAACCCCCAGGACTTGAGCCACCGTCAGACCACGAAGCTCGGCAACCTCCTCAGGCCGCCGCAACCGCACGAGCCCGTCCATCGTCGCCTTGACCAGGTTGATCGGGTTCTGCGTGCCGATGCTCTTGGTCAGCACGTCGCGCACCCCGCCGAGCTCGAGCACGGCGCGCACGCCGCCGCCGGCGATCACGCCGGTACCGGGGCTGGCCGGGCGCAGGACGACGTGGCCGGCGCCGTAGCGGCCGATGATCTTGTGGGTCAGCGTCTGCCCGTATTTGGGCACGCGGATCAAGCTCTTACGGGCGTTCTCGACCGCCTTCTGGATCGCCAGCGGCACCTCGCGCGCCTTGCCGTAGCCGATCCCGACGACGCCCTCTTCGTCGCCGACGGCGACCAGCGCCGTGAACGAGAAGCGACGGCCGCCCTTGACCACCTTGGCGACGCGGTTGATCTCGATCACGCGCTCCTGGAGATCAAGCCCCTTCGGGGCCACCGTCTCCACGTTTGACATGTCCATGCCCTTCATCGGACCGGACAGGGTAGCTGGCTGTCGAATACGCGGCCCATCAGAACTTCAGGCCTCCCTCGCGGGCGCCTTCGGCCAGCGCCTTCACGCGGCCGTGGAACTTGTAGCCGGCGCGGTCGAAGACGCAGCTCTCGACGCCGGCGCCCTTGGCGCGCTCGGCGAGCAGCTCGCCGGCCCGCTTCGCCTGCGCTTCGGCGCTGAGCTTGCGCAGCTCCGGCTCGGTCCAGTTGACCGCGGCGAGCGTGTTGCCGGCCGCATCGTCGACGAGCTGGGCGAAGACGCCGCGGTTGGAGCGGTAGACGGAGAGGCGCGGGCGCTCGGCGCTGCCGACGATGCGGGCGCGGACGCGGCGGCGTCGGCGCAGGCGCTGCTGGCGCTTGGTCATCACCGTCATGCGCGCTTACCGACCTTGCGCACGACGTGCTCGTCGCTGTAGCGGATTCCCTTGCCCTTGTAGGGCTCCGGCGGGCGGCGCTTGCGGATGTCCGCGGCGACCTGCCCGACCAGTTGCTTGTCGATCCCGCGCACGATCACTTCGGTCGGCTGCGGCACCTCGAACTCGATCCCCTCGGGCGGCTCGATCGCGACCGGGTGCGAGTAGCCGAGCGCCATCTCCAGGGTCTTGCCTTTCAGCGCCGCCCTGTAGCCGACGCCCTGGATCTCCAGCTTCTTCGCGAAGCCGTCGACGACGCCCTCGACCATGTTCGCGATCAGGCTGCGGGTCAGCCCGTGCAGGGCGCGGTGCTCGCCGCGGTCGGTCGGCCGCGCGACGGTGATCGCGCCGTCGTCCTGGGCGATCGTCATCTCGGTCGCGAGGCTCTGCTCCAGCTCGCCCTTCGGGCCCTTGACGGCGACCCGCCCGGGGGCGAGCTCGACCGTGACGGACTCGGGGACTGAAATCGGTTTTCTGCCGATGCGGCTCACGCGATCACCATACGTAGGCGACGACCTCGCCGCCCACGCCCCTCTGCTTCGCCTCGTGCCCGGTCATCACGCCGACCGAGGTGCTGACGATCGCGGTGCCGGTGCCGCCGTGCACGCGCGGCACCTCGGTGTGATCGACGTAGCGCCGCCGGCCGGGGCGCGAGATCCGCTCCAGACCGATGATCACCGGTCGGCGATCCTCGGTGTACTTGAGCTGGATCTCGATCGCCTCGCCGACCTTGGCGGGCTTGCGCCGGAAGTCGCTGATGTAGCCCTGCTCCTTGAGGATGCGCGTCATCTCCTCCTTGAGCCGCGAGGCGGGAATCTGCACGTCGTCGTGGCCGGAGCCGAGCGCGTTGCGGATCCGGGTCAGGTAATCGGATATCGGGTCGTTGAGCATCTCGTCTACCAGCTCGACTTGGTCATGCCGGGCACGTAGCCCTCGTGAGCGGCCGTGCGCAGGCAGATCCGGCAGAGGCCGAACTTGCGGTAGTAGCCCCGCGGGCGCCCACAGCGCCGGCAGCGGTTGTACTCGCGCGACTTGAACTTGGCCTTGCGGCCCTGCTTGACCTTCATAGACGTCTTAGCCATCTTCGGAATCCTCCTCGCCGGCTGAACCGTCGGCCTCGTCACTCTCGCCCTCAGCGCCGGCCTCGCCCTCCTCGGGCTCGGGCTCGGGCTTCTCATAGGCCTCTGGGTTCTCCTCTTTGAGCTGTTCCAGCGCGGCCTGCTCGGCCTCGGCCCGCTGGCGGGCCTCCTCCTTGCGCTGCTCCTCCTCGGCCTCTTCCTGCGCCTGGGCTTCGGCTTCTCCGGCGGCGCCGGGCCTGCCCTCTTTGGCAAACGGCATGCCCAGCGCGAGCAGCAGCTCGAAGGCCTCCGCGTCGGTCCCGGCCGAGGTCGCGATCGTGACGTCGAGGCCGCGCACCTCGTCGATCGAGTCGTAGTCGATCTCGGGGAAGATCAGCTGCTCCTTGACCCCCATCGAGTAGTTGCCGCGGCCGTCGAAGGAGCGCGGGTTGAGGCCGCGGAAGTCGCGGATGCGCGGCACCGCGATCGAAGTCAGGCGGTCGAGGAACTCCCACATCCGCGCCCGGCGCAGCGTGACCGAGAGGCCGACCGGCATCCCCTCGCGCACCTTGAAGGAGGCGATCGACTTGCGCGCGCGGCGCACGTTCGGGTACTGGCCGGCGATCGTCGCCAGCTGCTCCTGCGCGGCCTCGAGCATCTTCGCGTTCTGTTTGGCCTCGCCGGTCCCCATGTTGAGCACGATCTTCTGCAGGCGCGGGATCTGCATCGCGCTCGTGTAGCCGAATTTCTTGGTCAGCGCGGGAGCGACCTCCTGCTCGTAGCGCTCGCGCAGGCGCGGCGGCGGCACTGCCTGGGACTGCGGGGTCGTCGCGGCCTCCATCAGAGACTCACCCCACTCCGCTTCGAGAACCGCTCGCGATTGCCGCCTTTGTCGCGACGCACGCCGACGCGGGTCGGTTTGTTGTCTTTGGGGTCGAGCGCCATCACGTTGGAGACGTGGATCGGGCCCTCCTTGTCGACGATCCCGCCGAGCTGCGAGCCGGCTTTTTTCACGTCCTGGGTCGGCCGCGGTTTTTCGTGCTTCTTGACCATGCTGAGCCCCTCGACGTAGACGAAGCCGCGCTTCGGCTCGGTGCGCAGCACACGGCCGACCTTGCCGGCGTCCTTGCCGCCGATCACCTGAACCATGTCGTCGGTCCTGATCCGCATCGACTTCGCCATCAGAGCACCTCCGGCGCCAGCGAGACGATTTTCATGAAGTTGCGCTCGCGCAACTCGCGCGCGACCGGCCCGAAGATTCGCGTGCCGCGCGGGTTGTTGCTGGCCGGGTCGATCAGCACGGCGGCGTTTTCGTCGAAGGCGATGTAGGTGCCGTCGTTGCGGCCGAGCTGCTTCTTGGTCCGCACGACGACCGCCTGGACGACCTCGCCCTTGCGCACGCCGCCCTGCGGGCTGGCCTGTTTGACCGTCGCCGTGATCACGTCGCCGACACCGGCGTAGCGCCGGTGCGAGCCGCCCTTGACGCGAATGCAGAGCAGCTCGCGCGCACCCGAGTTGTCGGCGACCTTCAGTCTGGACTCCTGCTGGATCATCGCTCTACTTGGCCTTCTCCAGGATCTCGACCAGGCGCCAGCGCTTGGTCTTCGACATCGGCCGGGTCTCGACCACGCGCACGGTGTCGCCCTCGCCGGCCTCGTTGCGCTCGTCGTGCGCATGCAGCGTGCGCGAGCGCCGAATCACCTTCTCGTAGGTGGGGTGACGACGGACGATGTCGACGCGGACGGTGATCGATTTCTGCCCCTTGTCGGAGACGACGATCCCCTGCCGCACCTTGGCCGCATTCGCATCCTTCTCCGCAACCGGGGTCCCGGTGCCGGCAGTCTTCTTCGCCTTCTTGGCAGCCCGCTCTTTACGCCGTTCCCCCCCACGCCGCTTGCGCTCGGCCAACCGAGCAGCCTTCCGCTCCTCAGGACTCTGCTGCGCCCCAGCTTTATGCGGCCGGCGAGACTTCTCCAGCCGACGCCGCTCCTTCCAGGGCAGATCGTCAGCAGGATCGGGCTCACTCGGCTCAGCCTTCGGCTCCTCAGCCGCCGGGGCTTCCGCCTTCTCGGCCGGAGCCTCCTCAGCGCCAGCCTCCTCTGACGCGGGTGGCGAGGAGGGGGCATCCGGCGAGGCGGCGGCGTCCGTTCCTCGCCCCTCAGACCCATCGTCCTCAGCCGCAGACTCCTCAGGCGAGGAACCCAGCCCCTCGCCGGATGCCCCCTCCTCGACAGGACCCGCGTCCTGGGGCGCCTCGTCCTTGGGAGCGTCCTGCTCAGTCGTCTCGTCTTTTTTAGTCTCGTCCTCAGCCATCATTTCCTCAGCTCTCGATCGACGTCGATCCCGCGCTGCTTGGCGATCGTCAGCAGCTTCGCAATGTCGCGCTTCGCCTCGCCCAGCCGCGCCGTGTTCTCGAGCTCGCCGGTCGCGTGACGGAAGCGCAGGTTGAACGACTCCTGCTTGGCGTCGATCAATTTCGCCACCAGCTCGTCGTCTTTCATGTCGTGCACCGCGGCCGCCTTCACTCGTGCTCGGCCCCCTCGCGCATGACGAACTTGGTCCTGATCGGAAGCTTGTGCCCGGCCAGGCGCAGCGCCTCGCGGGCGAGCTCCTCGGGCACGCCGGCCAGCTCGAACATCACTTTGCCCGGCTTGACCACGGCGACCCAGCCCTCGGGGTTGCCCTTGCCCGAGCCCATCCGCGTCTCGGCGGGCTTCTTGGTGTAGGGCTTGTCGGGGAAGATGTTGATCCAGACCTTGCCGCCACGTTTGATCTTGCGGGTCATCGCCACGCGGGCGGCCTCGATCTGGCGGTTGGTGATCCAGCCGCGGTCGACGGCCTTCAGCCCGTACTCGCCGAAGGCGACATGGCTGCCGCCCTTGGTGTAGCCGCGCATGCGGCCGCGCATCTGCTTGCGGTGCTTGACCCGCTTCGGCATCAGCATCGCTAACGACCTCCCCCGCCGCGGGAGCGGTCGCCCGGCCGGTTGCCGCGTCCGCCGCCACCCTGCGGCTCGCCGTCGGGCGGGACCTGGTCGGAGCGGAAGCCTTCGGGCATGACCTCTCCCTTGTTGATCCAGCATTTGACGCCGATCCGGCCAGCGGTCGTGCGCGCCTCGTAGAAGCCGTAGTCGATGTTGGCGCGCAGCGTGTGCAGCGGCACGCGGCCGTCGGCGTAGCTTTCGGTCCGCGCCATCTCAGAGCCGCCGAGCCGGCCGGAGACCTGCAGCTTCACGCCCTTGGCGCCGGAGCGCATCGCCGAGGTCAGGGCGCGTTTCATCGCGCGCCGGAAGGCGACCCGGTTCTGCAGCTGCTCGGCGATCGACTGGGCGACCAGTTTGGCGTCGAGCTCGGGCCGCTTGACCTCGCGGATGTTGACCTTGACCGGCTTGCCGGTCAGTTTGTGCAGCTCCTTGCGCAGGGCGTCGACTTCGCTGCCCGACTTGCCGATCACGATGCCGGGGCGGGCGGTGTGGATGTCGACCGAGATCTCGCCGCGGCGCTCGATCGTGATGCTGGAGAGGCCGGCGTGGGCGAGTTTGCCTTCGATGTGCGCGCGCAGCTTCAGGTCCTCCTCGAGGACGTCGGCAAAGCCCTTCTCGTCGAACCAGTTCGACTTCCAGTTCTGGATGTAGCCGACGCGGAAGCCGCCGGGGTGGATCTTCTGTCCCATGTCCTCTAGCTCTCCTCGCCGATGCTCAGCGCGACGGCGATGTGACTGGTTCGCTTGTTGATCGGGGTCGCCCGGCCCAGCGCCCGCGGCCGGTAGCGGCGCAGCGTCGGGCCTTCGTCGACGGTGATCTCGGCGACGTGCATCTCGTCGGCGACCAGGTCGAAGTTGTTCTCTGCGTTGGCGGCCGCCGACTCGATCAGCTTGCCGATGTCCTCCGCCGCGCTGCGCGGCGAGAACTGCAGCAGCGCCCGCGCCTTGTCGATCTCCATGCCCCGGACCTGGTCGGCGATCAGGCGCGCCTTGCGCGGCGCGATCCGCACATAGCGCGAGCTGGCGCGGACGACGAGCGGCGCCGGCTTGGCGACCTCTTTGGCTTTCGGCGCGTCTTTTTTGGCGGCTTTTTTCGCCGCCGGTTTTTTCGCGCCCTCTTTCTTCGCCGGAGCTTTCTTCTCGCCGTCTTTTTTCCCAGCCGCTTTTTTCGCCGCCGGTTTTTTCTCCTTCGTCGGCTCGTCTTTCTTGCCGGACTCTTTCTTGGTGCTCGGGTCGCGTTGCTTCTTCTCGAGCGCCATCGCTACTCGCCCTTCCCGGTGCCGGAATGGGCGCGGAAGGTCCGCGTCGGCGCGAACTCGCCCAGCTTGTGGCCGACCATCGACTCGGAGATGAAGACCGGAACGTGCTTTTTGCCGTCGTGGACGGCGATCGTGTGGCCGACCATCTCGGGGAAGACGGTCGAGGTCCGCGACCAGGTTTTGACCATCTGCTTCTGGCCGGACTCGTTCATCGCCGAGATCCGCTTCATCAGCGCCTCTTCCACCCACGGGCCCTTTTTCGTCGAGCGTCCCATTCCCTACCTCTTCTTCTTCCCGCGGCGTCGGCCGCGCACGATGTAGCGATCCGAGCTCTTGCCCTTCTTGCGGGTGCGGTAGCCGAGCGTCGGCTTGCCCCACGGGGTCACCGGGTGGCCGCCGGGGGTGTGGTGAGCCTCGCCGCCGCCGTGCGGGTGGTCGACCGGGTTCATCGCCACGCCGCGGGTCTGCGGCCGCTTGCCCTTGTGTCGGCTGCGGCCGGCCTTGCCGACGGTCATGTTCTGGTGCTCGGCGTTGGAGAGCTGGCCGACGGTCGCGCGGCACTCGGCCCGCACCATCCGCATCTCGGTCGAGGGCAGGCGCAGCGTCACCATCTCGCCCTCCTTGGCGACGAGCTGGATCGCGGTGCCGGCGGCGCGGCCCATCTTGCCGCCCTGGCCCGCGGTCAGCTCGACGTTGTGGACGATCGTGCCGGTCGGCATCTCGCCGAGCGCGAGCGCGTGGCCCGGTTTGATGTCGGCGCCCTCGCCCGACTGCACCGTCGCGCCCGGGGCGAGCCCGGCCGGAGCGAGGATGTAGCCCTTCTCGCCGTCGGCATAGTGGATCAGCGCGATGTAGCAGCTGCGGTTGGGGTCGTACTCGATGCTGGCGACCTTCGCCGGCACGCCGTCCTTGCGCCGCTTGAAGTCGATCTTGCGGTAGCGGCGCTTGGCGCCGCCGCCGCGGTGGCGCGCGGTGACGCGGCCGTTGGAGTTGCGCCCGCCGGACTTGCGCAGCCCTTCGGTCAGCTTGCGGTCGGGCTCGGTCGCGGTCAGCTGCTCGCGCAGCGGGTAGGTGGCGAAGCGGCGCCCGGGGCTGGTCGGTTTGGTCTTGCGGTTCGGCATCGTCTCTCCCCTACGCGGTCTCGGCGCCTTCGAACAGCTCGATCCGCTCGCCGGGGGCGAGCTGGACGACTGCCTTTTTCCAGCCACGGGTCCGGCCTTTGCTGAGGTTGCGGCGCTTCGGCTTCGGCCGCACCTGCGAGGTCCGCACGGCGGCGACGCCGACGCCAAAGATCTCTTCGACCGCCCTCGCGATCTGGGTCTTGTGGGCGCGGTCGTTGACCCGGAAGGTGTACTTGCCTTCGCCGATCAGGGCGTAGCTCTTCTCGGAGACGACCGGGCGGACGATGATCTGGCGCGCATCCATCAGCCGAGCCTCCCCTTCAGCGTCTCGAGCGCCTTTTCGGAGATCGCCAGCGAGGCGGCGCCGATCACGTCGGCGACGCCGATCGCGCCGACCTCGGCGACCGTGACCCGGTCGATGTTGCGGAAGCTCTTCAGGGCGCCGGTCTCCTCGGCGTCGAGCACGAGCAGGGTCGGCTGCCTGGCGCCCCATTTGGCCAGCGCGGCAGCGGCGGCCTTGGTCGAGGGCGTCTCGAAGGCGGCGGGGTCGAGCACGGCGACGCTGTCGCGCTCGGCGTGGACCGAGAGCGCCGCGCGCATCGCCTTGCGGCGCGCCTTGCGGTTGACCTTGACGGTGTAGTGGCGCGGCTTGGGGCCGAAGGTGACGCCGCCGCCGTAGCGGCTGGAGACGCCGAGCGTGCCGGCGCGGGCGCGGCCGGTGCCCTTCTGGCGCCAGGCCTTGGCGGTCGTGAAGGCGACCTCGCCGCGGGTCAGGGTCGAGGCGGTGCCGCGCCGGCGCGAGGCGAGGTCGGCGCGCGCCGTCTCGTGCACCAGCGACTGGTGGAAGGGCTCGGAGAAGAGCTCTTTCGGCAGGTCGGCTTTGCCGCTCTTGCCGAGCACGGTGGCTTTGGCGCTAGCCATCGGTCCTCACCTCGATCAGGGCGTTGCGCGAGCCGGGGACCGAGCCCCGCAGCAGCAGCAGGTTGCGCTCGGCGTCGATCTCGGCGACTTCGAGCCCGCGCTGGGTCGTGCGCTTGTTGCCCATCTGGCCCGGCATCTTCTGTCCTTTGAAGACGCGGCCGGGGAAGGTGCTGGCGCCGATCGCGCCGACGGCGCGCACGTTGTGCGAGCCGTGGCTGACCGGGCCGCGGCCGAAGTTGTGGCGCTTGATCCCGCCCTGGAAGCCCTTGCCGATCGAGACCCCCGAGACCTTGACCCGCTGGCCGGGCTCGAAGGCGCCGACGGTGACGTCGTCGCCGACCTTGGGGCCCTCCTCGGCGCCGAGGTCCTCGTCGCGGAACTCGGCCAGGTGGCGCAGCGGCGGCGCCCCGGCCTTCTTCAGGTGGCCGAGCTCGGCCTTGGTCAGCTTGCCCTCGGCGACCTCGTCGAAGGCGAGCTGGACGGCGGCGTAGCCGTCGCGCTCGGCCTCGCGCACTGCGGTCACCTTGCACGGGCCGGCCTCGATCACGGTGACCGGCACGACCTCGCCGTCCTCGCGGAAGACCTGCGTCATGCCGAGCTTCTTGCCGAGGATCGCCGCCATCGCTGCCCTAGAGACGGATCTCGATGTCGACGCCGGCCGGAAGCGAGTCGAGCCGCTGCAGCGAGTCGACCGTTTTCGGCGACGGTTGCAGGATGTCGATCAGGCGCTTGTGGGTGCGGATCTCGAAGTGCTCGCGCGAGTCCTTGTCCTTGAACGGGGACTTGATCACGCAGTAGACGTTTTTCTCGGTCGGCAGCGGGACCGGGCCGGAGACCGAGGCGCCGGTGCGCTCCGCGGTCTCGACGATCTCGCGGGCAGCCCGATCTATGGCGTCATGGTCATACGCCTTAAGTCGGATCCGGATTTTTTGTGCCGCGATGGTCGCCACGTTCGTCTTTCTTCTGTCTTTTCTCTCTGCGCGGCCTTACCGCGCGGAAAGGGCGCCGCCCCTTGGTGGTGGGGCGCCGCCCCCTAGGTCGTATGTCTTTTCAGTTTTCCGCCGCCGCAGCGGCGAGGGCGGGCCGGAGCCCGCCCCGGTGCTGGGCTACTCGATGATCTCTGCGACGACCCCCGAGCCGACGGTCCGGCCACCCTCGCGGATGGCGAAGCGCAGGCCCTGGTCCATCGCGATCGGCTGAATCAGCTCGATCGTCATCTCGACGTTGTCGCCCGGCATCACCATCTCGGTCCCCTCGGGGAGGTTGGCGATCCCGGTCACGTCGGTCGTGCGGAAGTAGAACTGAGGCCGATAGCCAGAGAAGAACGGCGTGTGACGGCCACCCTCCTCCTTCTTCAGGCAGTAGACCTCTGCTTTGAACTTGGTGTGCGGGGTGATCGAGCCGGGCTTGCAGAGCACCTGGCCGCGCTCGATCTCCTCACGCTTGGTGCCGCGCAGCAGGGCGCCGATGTTGTCGCCGGCCTGGCCCTGGTCGAGCAGCTTGCGGAACATCTCGACCCCGGTGACGACCGTGGTCGTGGTGTCGGTGATGCCGACGATCTCGACCTCGTCGCCGGTGTTGACGATGCCCTGCTCGACGCGCCCGGTGGCGACGGTGCCGCGGCCGGTGATCGAGAAGATGTCCTCGATCGGCATCAGGAAGGGCTTGTCCAGCTCGCGGACCGGCTCCGGGATGTAGGAGTCGAGCGCTTCGGCCAGTTCGTAGATCGCCTTCTGGGCGTCTTCGTCGCCCTCCAGCGCCTTCAGCGCCGAGCCTTTGACGATCGGCGTGTCGTCGCCGGGGAAGTCGTACTCGTCGAGGAGTTCCTTGACCTCCTCCTCGACCAGCTCGATCAGTTCGTCGTCATCGACCTGGTCGACCTTGTTGAGGAAGACGACCACGTGCGGGACGTTGACCTGACGGGCGAGCAGGATGTGCTCGCGCGTCTGCGGCATCACGCCGTCGGCGGCCGAGACGACCAGGATCGCGCCGTCCATCTGCGCCGCGCCGGTGATCATGTTCTTCACGTAGTCGGCGTGGCCCGGGCAGTCGACGTGGGCGTAGTGGCGGTTCTCGGTCTCGTACTCGACGTGTGAGGTCGCGATCGTGATCCCGCGCTCTTTCTCCTCCGGGGCGTTGTCGATCTCAGCGAAGCTCTTCGCCTCGGTCTCGCCTTTGCCGGAGAGCGTGGTGGTGATCGCGGCCGTCAGCGTCGTCTTGCCGTGATCGATGTGACCGATCGTGCCGACGTTTACATGCGGCTTATCGCGCTCGAACTTCTCCTTTGACATCTGCTCTCCGTTCTACCTTTCGAAGTTTGGGTTTTTTCTACTGCCTGCTGGCGAACCTGGGAAATATAGCCAGATTCACGAGGAGGCTCCTACCGGCTCGCCGGAACGGTGCTCGACGATCTCTTCGGCGATGCTGTCCGGCACCTCCTCGTAACGCTCGAACTGCATCGTGTAACTGGCGCGCCCCTGGGTCGAGGAGCGAAGATCGGTGGCGTAGCCGAACATCTCGCCGAGCGGTACGAAGGCCTGTACGGCGAGGGCGTTGCCGCGCTGCTCCTGGCCCTGGACCTTGCCGCGGCGGCGCGAGAGATCGCCGATCACGTCGCCGAGGAAATCCTCGGGCGTGACGACCTCGACCGCCATCACCGGCTCCAGCAGAACCGGGTCGGCCTTGCGAGCGGCCTCCTGAATCGCCATCGAGCCGGCGATTTTGAACGCCATCTCGGAGGAGTCGACGTCGTGCGAGGAGCCGTCGATCAGTTCGACCTTGACGTCGACCAGCGGGTAGCCCGCCTTGACGCCGTTCTCGAGCGCCTCGCGCATGCCTTCTTCGGCCGGGCCGATGAATTCGCCCGGGATCACGCCGCCCTTGATCTTGTTCTCGAAGACGAAGCCCTCGCTCGGGGCCGGCTCAAGGTTGATCACGACGTGGCCGAACTGGCCGCGGCCGCCGGTCTGGCGGACGAAGCGCGCGACGACCTTCTTCGCGTCCTTGCGGATCGTCTCGCGGTAGGCGACCTGGGGCTTGCCGACGTTGGCGTCGACTTTGAACTCGCGCAGCATGCGATCGACGATCACCTCGAGGTGGAGCTCGCCCATGCCGTGGATCAGGGTCTGCCCGGTTTCCTCGTCGGATTCGATCTTGAAGGTCGGGTCCTCCTCGCCCAGCCGCTGCAGCGCCGTGCCCATCTTCTCCTGGTCGGATTTGGTCTTCGGCTCGATCGCGACCGCGATCACCGTCTCCGGGAATTCGATGCTCTCAAGGGCGATCGGCGCGTCCGGGGCGGCGAGCGTGTCGCCGGTGCCGGTTTCCTTGAGCCCGACGCCGGCGCAGATGTCGCCCGCGTAGCACTCGTCGATCTCCTCGCGGCTGTTGGCGTGCATCATCAGCAGGCGGCCGATCCGCTCGGTCTTGCCGGACTTCACGTTGAGCACGCGGCCGCCTTTCTCGAGCTTGCCCGAGTAGACGCGGAAGTAGGTCAGCTTGCCGACGTAGGGGTCGGTCATCACCTTGAAGGCGAGCGCCGCGAAGGGGCCGTTGTCGTCGGCGGGGCGCTCCTCTTCGGTCGCCTCGGTCTCGCCCTTGGCCGGGGCGACGACGCCCATCACCGGCGGCACCTCCAGCGGCGAGGGCAGCAGTTCGACGATCGCGTCGAGCAGCGGCTGCACCCCCTTGTTCTTGAACGAGGTGCCGCAGAGCACCGGCGTGATCTCGGTCGAGAGGCAGGCCGCGTGCAGCGCCGAGATCAGCTTCTCCTCGGCGATCTCCTCCTCGCCGAGGAAGGCTTCCATCAGCTCTTCGTCGTAGTCGGCGCAGGCTTCGATCAGCTGGTTGCGGTATTCCTCGGCCTGGTCGGTGAGGTCGCCGGGGATCTCGACTTCGTCGTAGGCGGCGCCGAGCTCGTCGGTCCAGACCAGGCCCTTCATCTTGACCAGGTCGACGACGCCTTTGAAGCCGTCCTCGGCGCCGATCGGCAGCTGGATCGGCAGCGGCTTGGCGCCGAGCCGGTCGGTCATCGTCTCGACCGAGTTGAAGAAGTCGGCGCCGGTGCGGTCCATCTTGTTGATGTAGGCGAAGCGCGGCACGCCGTACTTGTCGGCCTGGCGCCAGACCGTCTCCGACTGCGGCTCGACCCCGGCGACTGCGTCGAAGACGGCGACGGCGCCGTCGAGCACGCGCAGGCTGCGCTCGACCTCGACCGTGAAGTCGACGTGGCCGGGCGTGTCGATGATGTTGATCCGGTGGTCCTTCCACTCGCAGGCGGTCGCGGCGGAGGTGATCGTGATCCCGCGTTCCTGCTCCTGCTCCATCCAGTCCATCACCGCGGCGCCCTCGTGGACCTCGCCCATTTTGTGCGTGCGGCCGGTGTAGTAGAGGATGCGCTCGGTCGTCGTCGTCTTACCGGCGTCGATGTGCGCCATGATCCCGATGTTGCGCGTTTTCTCTAAGGGGAAGTTTCTAGCCATGTTCCTGAGCTGAGCATTTGAGTTGAAGCGGAGACAGACGAAAAAAAAGGCCCTTGCGGGCCCGGCGAAGCGTTCTGCAAAGAAGAAGCCTGAGCGACGGGCGATGATAGCAGCGGCGCGGCGACGCATACGCGCCGCACGCGCGGCGGCCAGCAGGCGCCTGCGCGGCGCCGTCCCCGCCACCCGCAAGCTCGACCGCGCCGCCGACCGGCAGCTGCGGCGGGCCTGGCCGCTGCTCGCCCGCGGCGGCCGCGCGGCCAAGGCGGCGGCGCGATCCGCCGGCCGCCGCCTGCGCCCGCTCGCCGTGCTGCTCTTCCGCGGGCTCGCGCTGCTCGAACGGGTGCTGCTGCGGGCCGCCGCCCTCGCGCAGCGGGCCGCGACCGCCGCCAGCGGCGTGCTCACCCCGCAGCGGGCGATCTGCCTGACGATCGCCGGCGCCGCCGTCTGCCTGATCGCCGCGCAGTTCGTCGAATACCGCGCGGTCGAGCTCGGCCAGCAGGGCTACGCCGGTCTGCCGGCCGCAGAGGCGCCGACGACCGGCGGCGAGACGGCCGGGGCGGCGAGCGCCTACCTGCTGGTCCCGGTCGGCCTGCTCGCAGCGGCGCTGGCGGCATGGGCGGCGGTCGACGAGCGCCGGCGCGGGCTGGGCCGGGTCGTCTTCGCGCTCGGGCTGCTCAGCTTGGCGACGATCCTGATCGTCGACCTGCCGGCGGGCCTCGACGTCGGCAGCGCGGCGGCGCGCTTCTCCGGCGCCGAGGCCGTCCTCTACGACGCCTTCTACGCCCAGATCGCCGCCGCGGGCGGCCTTGTGCTGGGCGGATTGCTGCTGGTTGCCGCTCCAAAAGCGGCTGGCCGCTACTATGCGCGGCCGTGCCGAACACGAACCAACTTATTCGCAAGGGCCGCAAGCGCCCTAAAAAGAAGACGACGACGCCGGGCCTCAAGTCGGGCCAGGGGCGCAAGAAGGGCGTCGCCGCGCCGCAGCGGCGAGGCGTCTGCACCCGTGTCGCCACGGTGACGCCGAAGAAGCCGAACTCCGCCCTGCGCAAGATCGCCCGTGTGCGCCTGACCAACGGCATGGAGGTCACCACCTACATCCCGGGCGAGGGCCACAACCTGCAGGAGCACTCGGTCGTGCTCGTCCGCGGCGGCCGGGTCAAGGATCTGCCGGGCGTCCGCTACAAGGTCGTCCGCGGCACCCTCGACGCGGCCGGGGTCTCCGACCGCAAGCAGGCCCGCTCGCTCTACGGGGTCAAGGCCTCCTAGCCATGCCGCGCCGCTCCGCCGCAACCATCCGCCCGGTCGAACCGGACGCCCGCTTCCGCAACAGGCTCGTCCAGCAGCTGATCAACAAAGTGATGCGCGACGGCAAGAAGTCGATCGCCGAGCGGATCGTCTACGACGCGCTGGCGATCGTCGGCGAGCGCTCCGGCGAGGATCCGGTCGAGACGCTCGAGGCGGCGATCAAACAGCTGACCCCGGTGCTCGAGGTCCGCTCGCGCCGGGTCGGCGGCGCCACCTACCAGGTGCCGGTCGAGGTTCCCTCCCGCCGCGCCCGCACGCTCGCCGTGCGCTGGCTGGTCGACTTCGCCCGCAACCGCCGCGAGTACTCGATGTCGGAGCGCCTCGCCACCGAAATCCTCGACTCGACCCAGCAGCAGGGCGGAGCGTGGAAGCGCAAGGACGACATCTACCGCATGGCCCAGGCCAACAAGGCCTTCGCTCACTACCGCTGGTAGATAGCGTGGCCGCATGAGCCGGCCGATCCTCGCCGTCGACGTCGACGGCGTCATCTCTCTCTTCGGCTTCGACGAGCCGCCCGACAAGTCGGAGGCCAAGTTCGAGCTCGTCGACGGGATGGTGCATTGCATCTCGCTTGCCGCCGGCAAGCGGCTGATGCGCTTGGCGCAGGACTACGAACTGGTCTGGGCGACGGGCTGGGAGCAGAAAGCCAACGACTACCTGCCCAATATCCTCGGCCTGCCGGAGCTGCCCGTGCTCAGCTTCGACGGCGCCGCCCGCTTCGGCTCGGCCCACTGGAAGCTGGGACCGCTGCAGGAGTACGGCGAGGGGCGACCGCTGGCCTGGATCGACGACAACTTCGACGAGAGCTGCTACGAGTGGTCCCGCGGGCGCGACCAGCCGACCCTGCTGGTGCCGACCGAGCCGCACCGCGGCCTCGAGGAGGTCCAGGTCGAGGCGCTCGCCGCCTGGGCCAAGGGGCTATAGGGCCCAGCCGACTGAACGATTTACCCCCGTATCGGGGGGTAAATCGTTCAGTCGGCCCTCGGTACACTGGCCCGATGGAGGGATTCCTGCCGATCTTCTTCCTGCTCGTCGTGCTGAAGATCCCCGTGCTCGGGGCGCTCTGGCTGATCTGGTGGGCCGGCAAGGCCCCGGAGCCGGAGACCGGCGGGACGGGCAGCGGCGGCGACTTCGGCCGCCGGCCGCGGCGGCCGATCCTGCCGCGCGGGCCGCGCCGCGGCCCCGCTCACGCCGCCTGCGGCGACGAGCGGCGCTTGCGCTCGCGGCGGATCTCCCGCATGTAGGGGTGGAAGTCGACCTCGATCGTGTGCCGCTTTGAGCTGACGAAGCGCCGGTCCATCCAGCGTTCGTAATCGGCGATCTCCTTGCGCATCTCCGCCGCCGGCGGCAGCGCCGCCATGCCGCCGAGCAGGTCGGCGATCCATTCGCACTGCGCCTCGGCGAGCGGCATGATCGGGCCCAGCGGCTGGATGAATCCGACGAAGTAGAGGCCGGGGCTCTCCGCCGCGACCGCGCGCTTGTAGAGCGGCATGCGGTTGTCGCGGGCGGCGAAGACGGCGGCGTCGAGGAAGGGGAACTCGATCTCGTAGCCGGTGCAGTAGATCGTCAGGTCGATCTCCTCTTCGCTGCCGTCGACGAAGCGGACCGTGCGGCCGCCAGCGAAGCGGTCGATGTTGGGCTTGACCGTGATGTCGCCGTGGCCGATCCGCGGCAGCAGCTCCGAGGAGACGGTCGGGTGGGCCTCGAGCAGCTTGTGGTCCGGGTCGGCCAGCCCGTAGTCGCTCATCTCCCCGACCGAGAGCTTCAGCAGCCGCTTCATGAAGAAGCGCCGCACCGGCATCGGCAGGTAGGTGGCGGCCGGCGGGGTCGCTTCGTCGATCGGCTTGCCGCCGAGGAACTTGGGGATCACGTAGGCGCTGCGGCGCATCGCCATGAAGGTCTTGGCGGCGATCCGCGAGGACTCGACCGCGACGTCGACGGCGGAGTTGCCGATCCCCAGCACCAGCACGCGCCTGCCCTCGAGCAGGTCCGGCTCGCGGTAGTGGTGGACGTGCATCTGCTCGCCCTCGTAGGCGTCGGCGCCCGGGAACGGCGGTTCGGGCCAGCGCGGCTTCCAGTGGTGGCCGTTGGCGACCAGCACGGCCCGGTAGCGCTCCGTGCGCCGCTCCCCGTCCGGCCCCTCGACGGTGACCTCCCACTCCCCCTCCCCCGCGTTCGCCTTTTGTCGGCCTGAGGTCGACAAATCGCGAACGCTGACGACCTCGGTGTTGAAGGCGATCTTCTCCTTCAGCCCGAAGCGGGCGGCGTAGTCGTCGAAGTACTTGGCGACCTGCCAGTGGCTCGGGTAGTCCGGGTAGGAGTCCGGCATCGGGAAGGACCTGAACGACATCAGCTTGCGGGCGCTGTTGATGTGCAGCGAGCGGTAGGCGGACGAGGTCCCGTTGTCGTTCTCGTAGCGCCAGTTGCCGCCGATCATCGACCCCTTCTCGAAGCAGTCGTAATCGACCCCCCTGGCGCCCAGCACCTGGCATGCGGCCAGCCCGGAACTGCCCGCGCCGACTATGCAGACCTTCTCTGGCTTGGCCATGTGGCCAAATCTACCCCACAACCAGATGCAATCCGATTGGCGTTCAGTACAACTATTCGTCAATGAGATGACAGCTTAGGCATGAAATGACGTACTTTGTCTGACATGCCGCCTAGACGAAAACAGCGGGAACGGCAAGGTCGGCCTGCGCTTGTCTCGCCCGAGGCGGGCACGCGCCGGGGGCGCCGAGGAAGGGGCGCGATTCCCAGCTACCGTTGCGGCAGTGGCCCCGCCGCGGGAGCGGCCGAGGCCGCGGCCCGCTTCTTCTTGCGCTTGCCCACCTTGGGCTTGCGGAAGGTGACCGCCCTGGTCCGCCGCACCGTGTTGCCGACGGTCGGCTTGAAGACGAGCTTGACCGGCACCTTCAGCTTGCCGCGCCGGCTGAGCCTCTTCTTGCCGAGGCGGGTCAGCTTGACCGTGAAGTAGACCTTGCCGGCCTGCTTGACCCGGCGCTTGGCGGGAACCAGCAGGCTGGGCCTGCGTCGCTTGCCCCCGCGCTTGCCCTTCTTGCGGCGCGCGCTCGCCGTCGCCGTCGGCGCCTCGCTGACGCGGGCGCGACCGAGCGCGGGCGCGAAGGCGCGCAGCAGGCCGGCGCCGGGCGCGGCGACACCGAGCCGGGCGCGCGAGCCACCCGGCAGCAGCCTGAACCCGGGGAGCAGGCGGAAGGGGGCAGCGACTGGTGCGAAGGCTTCGGGGACCGGCGTGGTCGTCGCCGCCGGATCGAACTCGCCGTTGACGAGCACCACCGATTGGGGGAAGCCGCCGAACGTCAACGCCTGCTGCCCGAGGCGGATCGCCGGGATGAAGGCGGTGAACGACGCGCCGGCGGCGGCCGGCGTCGCGCGATGCACCGGCAGCGTGCTGGCCGAGTTGAGCATGCTGATCCCGAGGTAGTCGATGACCTCGACCGGCTCGCCGTCGATGTCTTCGACCGTGTTGACCGCGGGCAGGTTGACGGCCACTTCGTTGACCGTGTTCGGCGCCGGGGTGAAGACCGCGCTCTCGGCCGGCGCGGTACAGCAGATGATCCCCGCGGGCGGCGACCCGGCCTGGGAGCGAAGCGCCCGGAGCACGGTGAAGACCATCGGCCCGACGTTAGGGCCGGTGCGCACGCGCGCCCTGGTGATCCTCCAGCTGCCGCGCGGCGCCTGCGAGGTCCACGCGCCGCCGCTGTCGCTGCCGAAGATCGTGCAGCTCGGCGCCGAGCCGACCAGGACGAGCCCCTGGCAGCTGACGCCGGAGTTGGCTTCAGACCCCAGCGGGGCGCCGACCGTGACCGCGCCAGCCCCGGCCGGAAGAAGCAGGGCGGCCACCGCAACGGCCACCGCTGACAACGGGCCAAACGGCCCAACCTTCAGCCAACCGAGAGAGGGAGCGTCGCGGGAGGTGCGTGTGACCCTCCCCCGAAGGCTCAAGAAACCACGCCCGAACCCAGACCCACGCCCCAGCTGCGCAACGGCCTTCGGGGGAGGGTCACACGCACCTCTCCCACACCCACACCTATGAGGCTTTGTCCTCAGAGTTGGTCTCGATCTCGTTGGCGAGCTCCTCGAGCTCCTCCGCGAAGGAGGGGCCGAAGCTCTCGACCGGGGTCTCGTCGCCGTTGACGCCGAGCTCGGCCGCGAGCTCGTCTTCGTCGAGCAGGTCGTCGTCGGAGGGCGGCTCGATCGGGACCGCGGGCTCGACCGAGAGCGTGCGGTAGTGCTTGAGCCCGGTCGCCGCCGGGATCAGCTTGCCGATGATCACGTTCTCCTTGAGCCCGACCAGTTTGTCGCGTTTGCCCTCGAGCGCCGCGTCGGTGAGCACCTTGGTCGTCTCCTGGAAGGAGGCCGCGGAGAGGAAGGACTCGGTCGCCAGCGAGGCCTTGGTGATCCCGAGGATGACCTCCTCGCCTTTGGCCGCCGTGCCGCCGTCCGCCTTGGTCGCCTTGTTGAGCCGCCTCAGCGCACCGCGATCCTCGAGCTGGCCGGGCAGCAGGTCGGTCGAGCCCTTCGACTCGATTTTGACCTTCTTCAGCATCTGGCGGGCGATCAGCTCGATGTGCTTGTCGTCGATGTCGACGCCCTGCGCCCGGTAGACCCTCTGCACCTCGGCGACGAGGTAGAGCTCGGTGTCGGTGCGGCCGCGGATCGCCAGCAGGTCGGCCGGGTAGAGCGAGCCCTCGTTGAGCTGCTGTCCGACCTCGACCTTCTCGCCGTCGCTGACGTGCAGGCGGGTGCGCGGCGGGAAGCTGTAGCTGTGCTCCTCGCCGCTGGACTCGGTGACGATGACTTTCAGCGCTTTGTCGGTCTCCTCGACCGAGACCTTGCCGGCCTCCTCGGCCATCTGCGCGAGGCCCTTCGGTTTGCGCGCCTCGAAGAGCTCGACGATGCGCGGCAGGCCCTGGGTGATGTCCTGGCCAGCGACGCCGCCGGTGTGGAAGGTGCGCATGGTCAGCTGCGTGCCGGGCTCGCCGATCGACTGGGCGGCGATGATCCCGACCGCGTCGCCGATGTTGACCGTCGCGCCGGTCGCCGGCGAGACGCCGTAGCAGGAGCGGCACACGCCCGAGTCGGCCTCGCACTTGAGGGTCGAGCGGACGGGCACCTTGAGCTCCTCGTCGCCGAAGGCCTCGGCGATCTCTTCGACCTCGACCAGGGTGATCTCCTGGTTGCGCTTGAGCAGTTCGCGACCGCGCTTGGTCTCGAGCTTCTTCGCCGCCAGGCGGCCGATCAGGTTCTCGTTGAGCGAGCCGTCCTCTTTGCGCAGCGCCATCTCGATGTGGTCTTTGGTCTTGCAGTCCTCGTCGCGGACGATCACGTCCTGGGCGACGTCGACCAGGCGCCGGGTCAGGTAGCCCGAGTCGGCCGTGCGCAGCGCCGTGTCGGCGAGGCCCTTTCGGGCGCCGTGGGTGGAGATGAAGTACTCGAGCACCGAGAGGCCCTCCATGAAGTTGGCCTTGATCGGCCGCTCGATGATTTCGCCTTTCGGGTTGGCCATCAGGCCGCGCATCCCGGCGAGCTGGCGGATCTGTTTGAACGAGCCGCGGGCGCCGGAGTTGGCCATCATGAAAATCGGGTTGAGCTCGTCGAGGTTGCTCTCCATCGCCTGCGCGACCTCGTCGGTCGCCTTGTTCCATTCGGCGGTGACCGCCTCGTGGCGCTCCTCGGCGGTGATGTAGCCGTCGTCGTACTGGCCCTGGATCGCGCTCGTCTGTTTCTCGTAGCGATCGAGGATCTCGGCCTTGTCGGGCGGCGAGACGACGTTGTTCTTGGAGACCGTGATCCCGGCCTGGCTGGCGTAGTGGAAGCCGAGGTCCTTGAAGGCGTCGAGCACCCGTGAGACCGCGGGCGCTCCGTAGGCCTCGACCAGGTCGGAGACCATCTCGTTGACGTCGCGCTTCTTCAGCGCCTGGTTGGCGAAGACGAAGCCCTCGGGATCGAACTCGTCGCCCAGCGCCTCGGCGAGGGCGCGCTCGATCTTTTCGTTGAAGATGATCCGCCCGACCGTGGTCAGGAAGTGCTCGTGCCCGGCCCGCCTGTACTCGGCCAGGTCGTGCAGCTTGCAGCCGCCGTTCTCGTAGACGAGCTCGGCCTCCTGGGCGGAGCGGAAGACCTTCGGCGCGCTGCCGTTCTTGGCCGCGCCCTTGCCCTTCTTCAGCTCCTCGTCGCGCTTGGCCAGCTCATCCGCCGCCGGGCCGTAGGTGAGGTAGTAGATGCCCAGCACCATGTCCTGCGTCGGCGTCGCCAGCGGCGAGCCGTGCGCGGGCGAGAGGATGTTGTTGGCGGAGAGCATCAGGATCCGCGCCTCGGCCTGGGCCTCGGCGGATAGCGGCACGTGGACCGCCATCTGGTCGCCGTCGAAGTCGGCGTTGAAGGCGTGGCAGACCAGCGGGTGGACCTGGATCGCCTTGCCCTCGACCAGGATCGGTTCGAAGGCCTGGATGCCGAGGCGGTGCAGGGTCGGCGCGCGGTTGAGCAGCACCGGGTGCTCGTGGATGACTTCCTCGAGCACGTCCCAGACCTCGGGCACCATCGACTCGACCATCTTCTTGGCCGCCTTGATGTTCTGCACCGCTTTGCGCTCGACCAGCTGGGCCATGATGAACGGCTTGAAGAGCTCCAGCGCCATGAGCTTCGGCAGGCCGCACTGCTGCAGCTGCAGGCTCGGGCCGGAGACGATCACCGAGCGGCCGGAGTAGTCGACGCGCTTGCCGAGCAGGTTCTGGCGGAAACGGCCCTGCTTGCCCTTGAGCATGTCGGAGAGCGACTTCAGCGGGCGGTTGCCGGGGCCCGTGACCGGGCGGCCGCGGCGGCCGTTGTCGAACAGCGCATCGACGGCCTCCTGCAGCATCCGCTTCTCGTTGTTGACGATGATCTCGGGCGCGCCGAGGTCGAGCAGCCTTTTCAGTCGGTTGTTGCGGTTGATCACGCGCCGGTAGAGGTCGTTGAGGTCGGAGGTCGCGAAGCGGCCGCCGTCGAGCTGGACCATCGGGCGCAGCTCCGGCGGGATAACCGGCACCGCGTCGAGGATCATCCAGTCGGGCTTGTTGTCGGAGTTGAGGAAGGCGGAGGCGACTTTCAGCCGCTTCACGGCGCGCGCCTGTTTCTGGCCTTTGGAGCTGTTGATGACCTGCTCCATCTCCTCGCATTCGGCCGCGAGGTCGACCTGCTCGAGCAGGTCGCGCACGGCCTCGGCGCCCATCCCGCCGCGAAAGTACTCGCCCCAGCCGAACGGCGAGCCGAAGCGGTCCTTGAGCTCACGGAAGACCGTCTCGTCGTTGACGACGTCCTTCGGCTTCATCTCGGTGAAGATCTTCCAGACTTCCTCCATCCGCTCGATCGCCTCTTCGATGTAGGCCTCGGTGTCGGAGATCTCGGCGTCGAAGGTCTTGCGCAGCTCTTTGATCATCTTGGCCCGCTCGTCGTCCTTGAGCTTGCGCAGCTGCGCCGCGGTCAGTTTCAGCGAGTCGGCCCAGATGTGGTCCTCGTCGTCGAACTTTTCCTGGCCGCCCTCTTCGAGGTACTTGACGCGCCGCTCCAGCGACTCGGCCAGTTCCTGCGTGCGTTTCTGCTGTTCGGCGGCGTAGCCGTCGGAGACTTTTTTGACTTCTTTCTCGAGTTTGCCGAGGTCCTTGTCGCGGGCCTCGGTATCGACCCAGGTGATCATCGAGGCGGCGAAGTAGAGGACCTTCTCCAGCTCTTTCGGCGCCATGTCGATCAGGTAGCCGATCCGGCTGGGCACGCCCTTGAAGAACCAGATGTGGGAGACCGGCGAGGCCAGGTCGACGTGGCCCATGCGCTCGCGGCGCACCTTCGAGCGCGTCACCTCGACGCCGCAGCGCTCGCAGACGATGCCCTTGTAGCGGACCCGCTTGTACTTGCCGCAGTAGCACTCCCAGTCCTTGGTCGGACCGAAGATGCGCTCGCAGAAGAGGCCGTCTTTCTCCGGCTTCAGCGTGCGGTAGTTGATCGTCTCCGGCTTGGTTACCTCACCCCAGCTCCAGGAGCGGATTTTCTTCGAGGACGCGAGGCCGATCTCGATCGCGTCGAAATTGTTGATGTCGATCATCCTCTAGTCCTCCACCTTCGTCTCTGCTTTGGCCTCGGCCTCGGCTCCGTCCCCGTCTGATTTACCGCCGTCGCTGCCGCCCTCGCCCTCGGCGACGACCTGCTCCTCCTGCTCGTCGGCCGCGCCGTCGCCGTTGGCGCCGTCGGCGCGCACGCCGGTCAGGTCCATACCGAGCTCCTCGGCGGCCTTCAGCAGGTCGTCGTCCTCCTCGGTGATTTCGACGTCGCCGCCTTCGGAGACGACGTTGGCGTCGAGCGAGAGGCTCTGGATCTCCTTGAGCAGGACTTTGAACGACTCCGGGATCGAGGGCTCGGGGATGTTCTCGCCCTTGACGATCGCCTCGTAGGCCTTGACCCGGCCGACCGTGTCGTCGGACTTAACCGTGAGCATCTCCTGCAGGGTGTAGGCGGCGCCGTAGGCCTCCAGCGCCCAGACCTCCATCTCGCCGAAGCGCTGGCCGCCGAACTGCGCCTTGCCGCCCAGCGGCTGCTGGGTGACCAGCGAGTAGGGGCCGGTCGAGCGGGCGTGGATCTTGTCGTCGACCAGGTGCAGCAGCTTCAAGATGTACATGTAGCCGACCGTGACCGTGCCCTCGTAGGGCTCGCCGGTGCGGCCGTTGTAGAGCTGCATCGAGCCGGCCGCGCGGGCGCCGGGGCGGGCGCTCTTGTCGACGCCGAGCTCGATCCCGCGCGCGGAGTTCTCGTCCTCCCACTTGACCAGGGCCTCGTCGACGTCCTCGACCGAAGCGCCGTCGAAGACCGAGGTCGCGACGTAGACGCGGCCGTCGCCGTCCTCGGAGTGGGCCTCCTTGTAGGAGACGGAGCCGTCGTCGTACCAGCCGTTGCCGGCGACCCAGCCGAGGTGCGTCTCGAGCACCTGGCCGATGTTCATCCGGCTCGGCACGCCGAGCGGGTTGAGGATCACGTCGACGGGGGTGCCGTCGGCGAGGTGGGGCATGTCCTCTTCGGGCACGATCTTCGAGATCACACCCTTGTTCCCGTGGCGGCCGGCGAGCTTGTCGCCCTCGGCGATCTTGCGCTTGGTCGCGACGTAGACGCGGACCAGGTCGTTGACGCCGGGCGGCAGGTCGTCGCCGTCGTCGCGGCTGAAGGTGAGCACGTCGATCACGACGCCACCCTCGCCGTGCGGGACCTTGAGCGAGGTGTCGCGCACCTCGCGCGCCTTCTCCTTGAAGATCGCGCGGATCAGCTTCTCCTCGGCCGTCAGCTCGGTCTCGCCCTTCGGCGTCACCTTGCCGACCAGCAGGTCGCCCGAGATCACCTCGGCGCCGACGCGGACGATGCCGCGCTCGTCGAGGTTGCGCAGGCTCTCCTCGGAGCGGTTGGGGATGTCGCGGGTGATCTCCTCGTCGCCGAGCTTGGTCGTACGGGCGTCGATCTCGTACTCCTCGATGTGGATCGAGGACATTTCGTCGTCCTTGACCAGGCGCTCGGAGAGGATGATCGCGTCCTCGAAGTTGTAGCCCTCCCAGGACATGAAGGCGACCAGGCAGTTCTTGCCCAGGGCGATCTCGCCGCCGGCGGTCGAGGAGCCGTCAGCGAGCACGTCGCCCTGCTTGACCTTCTGGCCGCTCTTCACGATCGGCCGCTGGTGGATGATCGTGCCCTGGTTCGAGCGCATGAACTTGTGCAGCGGGTACTCGTCCTTCTTCGAGCCGTGGGTGATCTCGATCGACGTGGAGTCGACGTGGGTGACCTCGCCGTCATTCTTGGCCAGGGTCACGTCGCCGGTGTCGACCGCAGCGCGGCGCTCCATCCCGGTGCCGATCAGCGGCGGCTCCGGTTTGAGCAGCGGCACGGCCTGGCGCTGCATGTTGGAGCCCATCAGCGCGCGGTTGGCGTCGTCGTGCTCAAGGAAGGGGATCAGCGCCGTCGCCACCGACCAGATCTGGGTCGGCGAGACGTCCATCAGGTCGACTTCCTTGGGCGTGGCGGTCGCGTACTCCTGGTCGGAGGCGCGGACCAGGACCAGCGGGCCTTTGAGCTTCTTCGTGTTCGGATCGACCTCGGCGTTGGCCTGGGCGATCACCTTGTCCTCCTCCTGGGTCGCATCGAGGTGGAGGATTTCGTCGCTGACGACGCCGTCGTTGACCACCAGGTAGGGGGTCGTGACGAAGCCGTGCTCGGAGATCTGCGCGTAGGAGGCGAGCGAGCCGAGCAGGCCGATGTTCGGGCCCTCCGGCGTCTCGATCGGGCACATCCGGCCGTAATGGGTCGGGTGCACGTCACGGACCTCGATCGGGGCGCGCTCACGGGTCAGGCCGCCGGCGCCGAGCGCCGAGAGTTTGCGCCGGTGCGTGAGCCCGGCGAGGCTGTTGGTCTGGTCCATGAACTGCGACAGCTGCGAGGAGCCGAAGAACTCCTTCAGCGCCGCGACCACGGGACGGATGTTGATGATCGTCTGCGGCGTGATCGCGTCGGCGTCTTCGGTCGTCAGCCGCTCGCGGACGACGCGCTCCATCCGGTAGAGGCCGATCCGGAAGGCCTCCTGGATCAGCTCGCCGACGGTGCGCAGGCGACGGTTGCCGAAGTGCTCGTACTCGTCGAGGTGCTCGGCCACGGGCTCGCGCGGGTAGGTGATCGCCTCCGCTGCGTAGTCCTTGATCGGGTGCTCCTCGTCGACCTCCTCGGGGATGCCGAGCAGCTTCGGCAGGCTGACCAGCTCCTTGATCAGGGCGATGATGTCGTCGTGGGTCAGCACCCGGTTGTCGAGGTCGATGTCGAGATCGAGCCGGGCGTTGAGCTTGTAGCGGCCGACCCGGGTCAGGTCGTAGCGCTTGGAGTCGAAGAAGAGCTGCTCGAGCAGCGCTTTCGCGGCGTCGACCGAGGGCGGCTCGCCCGGGCGCTGCTTTTTGAACAGCTCGATCAGGGCGCCGTCTTCGGTGCGGGTCACCTCGGTGTCGGCCTCGATCGTGTGCTTCAGGTAGATCGAGTCGTCGAACATCTTGAGGATCTGCTCGTCCTCGACGTAGCCCATCGCGCGCAGCAACACCGTGACCGGCAGTTTGCGCTTGCGGTCGATGCGGACGAAGACTTTGCCTTTTTTGTCGATTTCCAGCTCGAGCCAGGAGCCGCGAGCCGGCATCAGGTTGGCGATGAAGACCTGTTTTTCGGGGTCCTTGGGCGCCATCACGTAGGCGCCGGGCGAACGCACGAGCTGGGTCACGACGACGCGCTCGGTGCCGTTGATGATGAACGTGCCGCGATCGGTCATCCACGGGAAGTCGCCCATGAAGACAGCCTGCTCGCGGATCTCGCCGGTCTCCTTGTTCTGGAAGGCGACGGTCGCGCTGAGCGGCCGTGAGTAGGTCATGTCCTTCTCACGGCACTCCTCGATCGAGTGCGGAGGGTCCTCGAACTTGTAATCGCCGAAGACGATCGCCAAATTCCCCGTGTAATCCTCAATCGGGGATATGTCGTCAATCGTCTCTCGCAGCCCACCGGCCTTCGGATCCGTCAGCTCCGCGAACGAGCGGCGCTGGATATCGATCAGGTGGGGGACCTCGAGGGGATTTTCTAGTCGGGAGAAACTCCTGCGGGTTACGGGGGCAGCGTTGGAACGTGCCAAAGTCGGCGACTCCTCAGGCGGTCAGAGGGACGGGGATAATGCGCAAATATTGGGCAGGGGAGGCAACGGGCGCGCGACCACGGAAAATAACACACGCGCGCCCTTGACCGCGGGATCGGCTCCCTGCCTACGATCCGATCGCGGTCTATGCGGGTTCTATTTGAGCTCGACGGTGGCGCCGGCCTCCTCGAGCTCACCCTTGAGCTTCTCGGCCTCGTCGCGCTCGACGCCCTCTTTGATCGCTTTCGGCGCCTCGTCGACGATCGCCTTGGCCTCTTTGAGCCCGAGCCCGGTTGCGGCGCGGACGACCTTGATCACCGGCACCTTCTGGCCGCCGACCTCGGTCAGCATCACGTCGACCGTGGAGGCCTCCTCGGCGGCGCCGTCGCCGTCGCCGGCGGGCGCGCCGGCAGCCGGGGCCGCAGCGGCGACCGCGGTCGCGGAAACGCCGAACTCCTCCTCGAGCGCTTTGATCCGCTCGGAGAGTTCGAGCACCGAGATGCCTTTGAGCTCCTCGATCCAGTCCTCAGTTTTGACTTTGGTTGCCATCAGGCTTCTTTCTCCTTTTGTTCTTGCAGCTGCTGAAGTTGGCTGGCGAGCCCGGAGACCATCGAGCCGAGGCCACGGACGAGCCCGGTGAGCGGGCTGGCGACGACGCCGGCGAGCTGGCCGTCGAGCACTTCGCGGGCCGGCAGGCGGGCGATCGACTTGAACTTTTCCTCGTCGAGGGCGAGATCGCCCATGAAGCCGCCCTTGAAGGCGAGCACGTCGTGCTCTTTGGTGAAGCCGGCGATCGCCTTCGCCGCCTGCGCGGTGTCGCCGCTGACGAAGGTCAGCGCGGTCGGGCCCTGCAGCAGCTCGCCGAGGCGTTCCTCGCCGGCCTGCTCGGCGGCCCGTTTGGTCAGGCGGTTCTTGACGATGCGAAAGCTGGCTCCGGCTTCGCGCAGCTTGCCGCGCAGCTCGGCCGCCTGGGGGACGCTGATCCCCTTGTAGTCGACAGCGAAGATCGCCTCGGAGCCCTCGATCTGGGCGGCGATCTCCTCTATGGCCTGTGCCTTTTCGTCTCTGTTCATAAGTCACCTGCACCGGGCTTCCACTGCCGATGGGCCTGATCCGGACGCTATGCGTCCGTTTCCGGCCCGCCGGCGGCTGCCGGTGGTCTCGGGTTCGCGGCGGCGGAGTTTAGGCGGTCGCGGGCTCCGCTGCGGTCTCGGTTGCCTCGGCGGGCTCGGCGGCGCCTTCGGAGGCCTCGCGTTCGCCGGTCTTGCCGGTGTCGATGCGGATGCCCGGGCCCATCGTCGTCGTCAGCGTTGCCGAGAGGATGTATTTGCCCTTTGAGGACGACGGCTTGGCGCGGACGATCTCGTCGATCACCGCGAGGCAGTTGTCGAGCAGTTTCTGCTGGTCGAAGCTGGCCTTGCCGATCGCCAGGTGGACGATCGCCTGGCGGTCGGTGCGGTACTCGATCTTGCCCGCTTTCGACTCGCCGACCGCCTTCTCGAGGTCGTCGGTGACGGTGCCGACCTTCGGGTTGGGCATCTTGCCCTGCGGGCCGAGCACGCGGCCGAGCTGGCCGACCGCTTTCATCATGTCCGGGGTCGAGATCACGACGTCGAAGTCGGTCCAACCCTCCGAGACTTTCTCGACCAGGTCCTGGCCGCCGACGTGGTCGGCCCCGGCAGCCTCGGCGTCACGCGCCTGCTGGCCTTCGGCGAAGACGGCGACGGTGACGTCTTTGCCGAGCCCGTGGGGCAGCGCCAACGTGCCGCGCAGCTGCTCCTCGGCGTGGCGGACGTTGACCCCGAGCCGCATGTGCAGCTCGACCGTCTCGTCGAAGCCGGCGCTGGCCGTCTCCTTGATCAGGGCGACGGCCTCGGCGGGCGGGTAGAGCCGCTCGCGCTGCACCTTGCCGACCTCTTTGCGGAAGCGTTTGCCGTGGGCCATCGAAGCTCTCCTATTTGACGTCGACGCCCATCGAGCGGGCGGTGCCGGCGATGATCTTCGAGGCGGCGTCGAGGTCGTTGGCGTTGAGGTCGGGCATCTTGCGCTCGGCGATCTCACGGATCTGGTCGGGGCTGATCGTGCCGACTTTGTTCACATGCGGCTCGCCGGAGCCCTTCTTGATCCCGATCGCTTCGCGGATCAGCACCGCGGCGGGCGGCGTCTTGGTGACGAAATCGAAGGAGCGGTCCTCGTAGACGGTGATCTCGACCGGGATGATCGTGCCGCCGTCGCTCTGCGTCTGCGCGTTGAAGGCTTTGCAGAACTCCATGATGTTGACGCCGTGCTGACCCAGCGCGGGGCCGACCGGCGGCGCCGGGTTGGCGTTGCCCGCCTGGATCTGCAGCTTGATGAGGGTGAGGACTTTTTTCGCCATCGGGATCGGAGAGGGTAGCGGGCCTGGCTAGATCTTCTTCACTTGGTCGTAATTGACCTCGACCGGGGTCTCGCGACCGAAGATCGAAACCAGCACCTTGAGTTTGGCCGCGTCCTCGTTGATCTCGGCGATCTCGCCGGAGAAGTCGGAGAGCGGGCCGTTGATGACCTTGACCGATTCGCCGACCGAGAACTGGGCCTGGGTGCGGGGGCGCTCGGCGGTCTCGCGGTGCAGCAGCCGGTCGACCTCCGGTTTGGAGAGCGGCACCGGCTTGCTGGTCGGGCCGACGAAGCCGGTCACGCCGGGCGTGTTCTTGACCACGCTCCAGGCGTCGTCGGTCATCTCCATGTTGACCAGCACGTAGCCGGGCATCGTCCGTTTCTCCTTCGCCTCTTTCTGCCCGTCTTTGTTCAGCTCCATCACCTGTTCGGTCGGCACCACGACCTGGCGCACGTTGCGGTTCTGGGCCATCGTCTGAACCCGGTGCTCGAGATTGTGCTTGACCTTGTTCTCGTGCCCGGAGTAGGTGTTGATCACGTACCAGCGATACATCTGGAGGTCGCCTTTGTCTTGGGATCCCGCTTAGAGGATCTGCTTGATGAGGAAGCTGAAAGCGCTGTCGAGAGCGCCGAGGTAGGCGGCGGCGACGGAGACGAAGATGATCGTCACCGCGGTCGCCTGGACGAGGGTGTCGCGGTCGGGCCACTGCACTTTGCGCAGCTCGGCCCAGCAGGACATGAGGAAGCCGAGCACGCCGCCGCGCTGGCGATCGCCCTGGGCCTGCTTCTGGCGCTTGGCGAGCTGGTCGCGCTCGCGCCGCTTCTGCTCCTCGCGCTTGCGCTTCTCCGCCTGCTTGGCGGCTTTCGCCTCAGCGCGCTTCTCCATCCGCCCCTTCGGGGCGTCCGGCGTCTCCAGGTCGGCTTCGGACGCGCCGGCGCCGATCCCGGCCTCGACCGCCTCGATCTCGGCGATGTCGCCGGAGACGGGGACCTGGGTGTCGTGCTGGGCGCGCGACTCGGTCTTACGCTTGGAGCCCGAGTCGCCGCGCTTCTGCTGTTCGGCTTCGCGAGCGCGTTTCTCCGCCTTGCGCTGTGCGCGCGTCTTCGCCATGAGCCGCTACCGGGTCTCCTTGTGCGCCGTGTGGTGACCGCACCAGCGGCAGTACTTGCGCATCTCGATCCGGTCCGGCGAATTTCGCCGCGACTTGTTGGTCTGGTAATTGCGCCGCTTGCAGTCTTCGCAAGCCAGCGTCACCGCAATGCGGACATCTCCGCGAGCCATCGTTCTCCTCGTTGCCGAACGCTTCGTTACAAGAGAAAACCCCGGGCCGAAGCGCGAGGCTGGACTGGAGAATAGCGCTCCGCGGCCTACGGCGGCTGAACGCTTTGCCCCCTCAGCGGGGGGTCAATCGTTCAGCAGGCACCAGATGCTCAGAGGCCCAGGGTTTTGGCGATGATCGTGCGCTGGATCTCGGAGGTGCCGCCGTAGATCGTCGAGACCATCGTCGCGCGCACGAGGCGCTCCATGTCGTACTCGGAGGAGTAGCCGTAGCCGCCCATCATCTGCATGCCCTCGACCGAGACCCGTTTGGCGACCTCGGTCACGTGCAGCTTCACCATCGAGGCCTCGCGCGGCAGCATCCGGCCCGGGTCCTCGTCGGTCAGGGTCGCGACCCAGCGGGTCATCAGCCGGGCCGCCTCGATTTCGGTCGCCATGTCGGCGATCCGGTGCTGGAGCGCCTGGAAGGAGCCGATCGGGCGGCCGAACTGCTTGCGCTCCTTGACATAGGCGAGCGTGTCGTCGAGCACGCGCTGGGCGATCCCGAGCATCGTCGCAGCGAGGATCAGGCGCTCGACGTTGAGCCCGGCCATCAGCTGCATCCAGGCCTGGTCGACCTGGCCGAGCAGGGCGTCGGCGGGCGCCTCGACGTCGCTCATGTACAGGGTGTTGGTCTCTTCGCCGCCCATCGTCTTGATCGGGTCGATCTGTAGGCCGTCGGCGTCGCGTGGGAGCCAGATCATCGAGAGGCCCTCGTGCTTGTTCTCGCCCTTGGTCGTGCGGCAGACGACGAGGATGTGGTCGGCGATGTGGGCGTTGGAGATGAAGACCTTCTGGCCGTTGAGGACGAAGCCGCCGTCGACCTGCGCGGCCGAGGCGGTCAGCGAGCCGACGTCGGAGCCGGCCTCGGGCTCGGTCATCGCGATCGCCTCGACCGCGCCCGAGGCGATCCCGCCGAGGATCTCCCGCTTCTGCTCGTCCGTGCCGAAGCGCTGCGTGGCGCCGGCGACGATCAGCGTCGTCGCGTAGCCGCCGACCGGGGCGAGCCCGCGCGAGGTCTCCTCCATGAACAGGCAGGCGTCGAGCATCGAGCCGCCCGAGCCGCCGTGCTCCTCGGGGATCGTGAGCCCGAGCCAGCCGAGCTCGGCCATCTGCTTGTAGATCTTGTCGTTGTGGTGCAGGCGGTAGCCGTCGGTGAGCTGCTCGCGCTGCTCCTGGGTGCCGCACTCGCGGGCGCAGAAGTCGCGGATCGCGGCGACGAAGTCGTTCTGCTCGTCGGTCAGCGAGAAGTCCATGCTGCGGGCAGGCTACCGGCCCGCGGGGCCCCGAGGCGCGACGGACGAGCTACCGGCTGGCCGATCCGTTTTTCCGCTTCTGGTTCCGCTTCGTCTTCCCCAATCGCAGCCTGCTCGAACGTGGCCGGGTCAAGGAGGTGCTGCGGATCGTCGAGCGCGACCTAGACCTCGACACCTACATGGGCCTCGCCTTCGAGGACTGCTGTCGCGAGTGGACGGGGCGCTTCGCCGGCGACGCCTTGCCCGCCTCGCAACAGCTCGGCAGCTGGTGGTCGCGGGACGGCCAGACCGAGATCGACGTCGCGGGGGTCACGCGCGGACGCTACGACCTGCTCGCCTCCTGCAAGTGGGCCAGGACCGCACCGGCCTCCGCCCTCGATCGGCTGCTCGATCAGCGCGACTCGCTGCCGCGCGCCGGCGGCGCCCAGCTGGCGATCTTCGCCCGCGGCTTCTCCAAGGCGCTGGAACATCGTGCCGCCGAGGAGGGCGCGGCGCTGATCGGGATCGAGCGGCTGTTCGCGTAGCGGGCTGTGGCTCACCTGGCCACGGCGATTCGCCGGGCCTCCTCGGTCCCCATATATGGGGTGAGGACGAACTGGACCAGCTCGGCGTGCAGGTCGGGCAGCTGCGCGGCGCGGCCGCGGTCGAGCCTGTTGGCGACGATCGTCGCCACCCCGCCGGCGATCGAGCGCTCTGTGGTCGGCGGCAGGTCGGCGCCGTGCGGGCTCTCGGCGCGGCCTCCCTCGAGCAGGCCGGCGAGGTAGGCCATCAGCCGCTCATAGCGCGCCAGGCCATCCGCGCCGTGGGCGAGGGCGGCGGTCGTCAGCATGCTGGCGTCGTCGGGGTCGGCGGCGGCGAGCTCGAGCCCCTCGCGGACCGCGACGACGACCCGGCGGGGCCACGCCGCGTCCTCAGCGCAGGCCAGCTCGAGCCGCACCTGCAGGCGGGCGAAGGCGGACTCGAAGGCGCTGGCGAAATCGTCCGGCTGCTGCGCCCTGCGATCCAATCGAGACCCCCGCGTCCCAAGCTTCGGCACACATCCCGCCTCCCAGGCGGCTCGGGGCAATAATAAACGTAGCTGTCTTAGACCGCTCGGCCGTCGGCGACCGGCGGTCGCCCCTCGGCGCGCCGGGTCTATCCCGCAAACAGCTCTTCGACGAAGAACCGCGCCGCCGGGTCGAGGCGGTCGCCGAACGTCTCTTCGGCGATGGCCAGCACCTGATCCGCACGCTCGAGCCCGAGCTGATCGGCGAGGAGTCGAACGTCGTCCTCGTCCTCGCCGACCCGGTGCGCCAGCACCTTGAGGGCGAGCAGGGTGCGCGGCGAGGCGGCCAGACAGCGCAGGCCGGGCAGGTCGAGCACCGGCGTGGCGGCTGCATCGTCACCGGAGAGGAAGCCCTTGACCGCATCGTTGAGCCAGCCCGCCGGCAGGCCGCGCCGCTCGGCGACAACCGCGGCGGCGTCATAGACGGCGTTCTTCGGCTCGAAGACGGCATCGATGTCCCTCGTGGCGCGCCGCTCGTCGTAGGCCAGGGCGATCGCGGCGCCGCCGACCACGTACATGTCGGCGCTCATCCCCTGCCGTTGCAACTCGGCGGCCAGGTCGCTGAGGGCGTCGATGATCTCGTCACGATCCACGGCGCTCAAACCCTGTGCAGGGAGCGCTCGGGCACGAAGACGCCGCGACGGCGAAAGGCGGCGGGCGCCTGCGCGATCGCGATCGCGCGAAACCCGGGAACGTCGCTGACGAACCAGAAGCGGTCGAGAAAGCGGGCCGGCTCGATCGACCATGCAGGCCGCTCCAGGCCATGCGCGACCGCGAGATGCTCAGCGAGCGCCCCGAGGTAGGCGTCGTGGCGCCCATCGCCGGTCTCCTCGGGCCGCGAGGAGATCGCCTCGGTCCGAGAGCGATCGTCGCCGCGCAGCGAGAACTCGTCGAGGAACTCGCGCACCGCGTGACTGAACTCCTCGCCAGCGCGAACGCGGGCAGCGATGCCCGCGAGTGTCTCAGTCATGCGCTCAGCAGCCGGCGGGTTCGCCGCCAGCCACTCCGAGCTCGTCGTCAGCGGTGTCGCCATCACCCGCTGAGCGTACGGCCTGTCGCGGCGATTGTCGGGCCCCAGACCAGCATCGCCGCCAGGCTTGTGGAAGACAGGTGCGTTTGGCCGATCAGATGCTCGTCCTCGAGGGGCTCGTCGTCACGCAGAACGAAACGCGAGTGTCGGGCGGCGGCGTCAGCGCCTCGCGCTTCTCGGCGTTCAGACGAGCCCACTCGGCCTCGCTGCCGGGGGCCATCAATGGCTGCTTCTCTGACCTTGCCGCCATACACCGATTCTAGGCCATCTGCGGGCTGCATGAAACGAAAACATCTCGCTGACCCCAAGCGGCTCGCCGACCGCCTAAAATGCGGACATGGCGATGAGGCCGAAGCGAATCGGGAATTGGACCCCGGATGGAAAGGCGGATCGCGCCGCCGAACGGCGGGAATTCCTCGAAACCACGCCGGGGCAACGTGTCGAGCAGGCGATCGAGCTCTCGAGCGTCCTGTCTCAGCTCGCAGCGAGCGCGCAATCCCGACGGTTGCGAGAGTTGCGGAAGCAATAGCTCGCGAATCCGAACAGGAAGACGGCGCGAGCCTGCCGCCAGTGGCGCCCCTCGACGCCAAGAGCCTCTTCGCCGCTCTCGTCGCAGCGGAGGTCCGATTCATCGTGATCGGCGGGTTCGCCGTCAGCGCCCACGGGTACCTGCGGGGGACCAAGGATCTGGACATAGTGCCCGACCCCGAGCGTGAGAACCTGGAGCGCCTCGCCGGCACCCTCTCAAAGCTCGACGCCAGGATCATGGGAATGGAGGAGTTCGCTGAGGAAGAGGTCGTCCAGCCGGATGTCGCCGGTCTGGCAATGGGCGGCAACTTCGTCCTCACGACCGACTACGGACGCCTCGACATCTTGCAGCTGGTCAGCCCCGATTTCGAATATCGGGACCTCGACGCGGCGGCCATCGAGGACGAGGTTCTCGGGCACCGGGTGCGGTTCTGCGGCTACGAGGACCTGGTCGAGATGAAGCGGGCGGCCGGCAGGCTCGAGGACGAACTGGATCTCAAGCGACTGCGGGCAGTGCGCGGCGAATAGCGCTCGTCTCAGCCGCGTCGATACACGGCGTCAAGACGAGAAGCCCGGAACCGGACTCGAACCGGTGACCCCTTCAAGAATTCCGAGGCCCGAATCGCCACCGGATATGCCGCAATGTGCAGCGATTGACCTGGTTTTTCCGCCACTCGTGGAATCCAAGTGGCGGAACGCCCTTGCCTCGAACTCCCTGTCGATCGCCAGTCCGGGATGCCGCTACCGGCGCCTGCGCGCCCAATGCTCGTGCACCAGCCGGACCGCCACCTCTTCGCTCAACCCTTCGATCTCCTCGGCGCTCATGTGGAGCTCGCCAACGAGGACGGCGACCACCCAGGCATCGTGCTCGACGGTCGCCTCCTCGGTGTCGACCGGGCGCGCGACCGGCTCACCGCTGCGAATCGCCTCCCAGAAGTCGGCGCGCGAGACCTCCAGCTGCTCGCGAAGGGTCGTGCCGAAACGACCCGGACTGATCTTCTTCGAGCGATCGTGGGAGATTTGGGGCCGAAGGAGCCGTCCGTCCGCAAGCAGCTTCTCGAAGAAGATATGGGCCTGCCTGCGGCCACCGCGCTCGCCGGCGGGAATCTGCCGCCAACCGTCGATGCCGAGGAACTTCTCGACGTCCGCCCAACTGGGGGAGGCCGGCGTCACGCCGGCTGCGGAGCCCGAGTCTCCTCGGGAGGCGCCGCCGGCGAGAAGAGCGAATGCCGCTCCTCGGGGGCGGTGAGCGCGAACTTCAGCAGGTAGGCGAGCTGGCCGCGCCGGTCGGTCTGCATGTAGAAGTCGAGGCGGTCGAGAAAACCCTCGGCCTGCGCGTCGACCAGCTCGATCAACTCCCCGAGCGCATCCTCATAGCTCTCGCCTCCGGCGATCAGACCCAGCTCCGGCAGGCGGATGATGAACTCCCCCTCCGAGACGCTGACCCGAGGATGGAAGGAGAACCCCTCGAGCAGCATCGCCAGATCCTCGACGGAAACCAGCACCGCCTGCTCCTTGCCCCGGTGACGGTCGATCACCTGCGGGCGGTGAGCGTGGACCGCCTGATCCATCAGATTCGAGAGATGCGCCTTCGCCTGGGCGAAGGCCTCATGCTCGAAATATGTAGTGGCCGCATCGTTCATTGGAGGCGAAATCTACACTAGGTAGTCATTCTGGTCAAGTTGGTCATAACTCAGGCGGCCTCGTCCTCTCGCCGGTAGCGCACCGCACCCGGTAGGTCGCGGGTGCTGACCGGTCCCGAGTGGCTGCCGAGCCGATCGTCGCGTTGGGAGATGAGCAGGATGGCATGTCCCTGAGGGCCATCGCTGTCGGGGTGGAAGTCGACGAGATACGGATCGTCGCCGCTCAGCAGCAGAACCCGCGGACGCTCCCTCCCATCGGAGTCAGGCTCCGCATAGTCGACCACCGGCAGCCGGACCATCCCTGCCGGATTCCCGTCCTTGTCGATGAACTCGTAGGTCGCAAGCAGGCGAATCGCCATCGCACCGCGATGCTACTGCGGGGACCCGGAGCATCCCCTCGCACGGAGGCTTCCTTCTCGCGGTGCTGCCTCGGATGCCTGACGGCGACGACGTGGCGCATGGTCATCTGGCCGTTCGCGAACCCACGCAGGTATCCGGCCGGGACGATGTGGCCGTTCTCGACCTCCGGATATTCCACCCGGCGAGGATAGGGACGGCGAGGGTCGCCAGGGCGAGAAAGCCGACACAGGCGCCGCTCGCCGGCTGGGCCTGAGGCTTCGCTCTCGAAAGGTCAAAGGCAGTTTCTACGTCGCGCTGGACGGGCGGCTTCCGAGATGGCGGCGCTCTCCACCTACTGCTACGAAGGCCTGGAAGCGATCATCGCCACGGCGACGGCTCCCCCTGAGCAGCCGAGCGCTTCACCGACGATCGTGGCGAACTCCTACACCACGTCCTGGGACTTGACTACGCGCAAAGCATCGACGCGATGAGAGGCAGACCCCGACCTCGATCACCGATGCGATCTACGCTGCTCGATCGTCCCTCGTGGACGGGTCGCGCGAGGCTCAAGGGGAGCGTCTCGCGCCCGGCTGACCGCCGGATCGAATTCGGCAGTTCGACAAACAGGCACGGCTGTTCGGAGGATGTTCGGCTTACGTTCGGAGGAGGAGAGACGAGGCCCCGTCTGACCCCTTACCGATCAGGTTCATCGCCGCTCGCAAAGCGAAGCCCGGAACCGGACTCGAACCGGTGACCCCTTCCTTACCATGGAAGTGCTCTACCAACTGAGCTATCCGGGCGGATCGGCTTGTTAGAGCCGAATATGCATGAAGGTCGAAGTGGCCGACAGGGTGCCATGGAACACAGATGGCGCACCAGCGCGAAATCCGGCGCTTTCTGTGCCATGGAGTCCCATCGGTCGCTCAACCATCATGGAGCGATCTTAGAGGGTCGGGCCGCGGCGCCGCTCGTGGCTAGCGGCGATCGCCGGTGCTGGGATCGGGCCACCCCAGACGAGACGTCGGGCGGCTGGATCTCGGCCACCGGCTCGATCGGGTCTGACCGATCCTCGTACTCGGCGAGCTGCTCGGAGTAGGTCTCGTCGAGCACGCGGATGCTATGGCCCTGGATGCGCGCGAGGCGCTGCAGGGTCATGTCCGCAGCGAGCATCAGCGCCGAGTGGGTGTGGCGGCCGAGGTCGTAGGGCCGCGTCGCGGAGAGGCCGGCGACGCTCTCGCGCACCACGCTCGGGTCCTCGAGGCTCGCGGCCGTCTGCGGCATCGGGGGACCTCCTCGGTTCGCTGGACTACGACGACAGCCGAAAGGCGCCGGGCGCCGGGCGCCGGGCGCCGGTGCCAGGCTTGCTCGGCGTGGGCGGCGAATCAGTCGGGGCCCGGGATCTCGCAGACGATCAGCTTCGGCCAGTGATACTCTGTAGCGAAACGCTCGAGCAGTCGGCGCGGGGCGGGACGACAAAACGCGGCCACGGCATGGTGCCGGGCCATATGCGCCGCGAGCATGCCGACCTCGCGCGGAACCTGCTGCGCCTGCAGTTTGACCACTATCGCGTGACGCTCGCTTCCGATCCGCACGACGGCATTGGGGCGGTAACCGCGCTTGCCCTGCTCGCGCACGACGCTGCGCCCGCAGACCCAGCGCGCCTCGGGTGCGCGCGCGGCGATGTGCAGGCGGACCTCGTTGACGGCGCGCATCCGCGCCATCGCCCCGACCGCCGAATCAACCGCGAGGATTGCTGGGTGTCTACGGCGTTCGACTTCTACGCGGTGTCCGCTCAGATCATTCCGATCTTGTTCCTAGCGCTGGCTATTGAGCTGCGCTTCTACGAATGGCGACCCCACCACAACCGACTCTCGCGGGCCAACCGTTTGTTTGTGCCGCTGCTCCCGACTGCCTATGTATCCGCCGAGGTGCTGGCCTGCTTGACAGAGGCTCAAAAGGCAGGAGACGATGCGCTGCTGCGACAATTCGGAGTCGGATGAGGGCCGACCCGACCGCGCCAATACGGCGGGGGCAACCTACGTGGCGGACTCCTCGGTGGTCGAGCTGTCGGAGAAGTTGGAGAGGTAAGGCTCAGCGAAGAGACAGGACCAGCGTGAGCGCCTCATCCACATCACGCATCTCCGTGGCGTCCAGCCGACCGGCGAGATCGCCGAAGCGCCCGACATCGAGAGCGCGCAGCTGCTCGACCATGACCCGGGTGGACTCGCCGCCGACCTCCACCTCGGGTCGGAAGCTGGCGGCGAGGGCGCTGCGCGAGGTCGGCGCGACGAGCGCGGTCGAGAGGCCGAGCAGGTCGTCCGCCTGCACGATCACCGCATAGCGGGAGCCGTGCTGTTCGCGCCCGCCTCGCTTCGGCAGGCGCACGCGGTAGACCTCGCCGCGGGTCATTCCGGCCAGTCGGCCGAAACGGCGTCCATGTCGGCGGCGAGGCGCTCGCGAGCGACACGGTCGGCCGGGTCGGCGGCGAGGCGGGCGACCTCGGCGGCGAGTCCCGAGCGCCGGCGCTCGCGCTCGGCGGTCTCGGCGATCGCCTGCCGCGCGGCCTCCGCGCGGGTGATGCCACGCGTGCGGGCGATGTCCTCAAGAGCACGTCGACCCTCGTCGCCGAGACGGAGTGAGAGCGGCTGCGAGGAGGCGGCGGTGGAGGGCATGCAAAAAAGTGTAGCGCGTGTTGCGCTACATGGGTGTAGACGGGCGGCCTGAACGGACGGACCACCGCTCGTGCCGTGAGCCACTTCTCCACAGCCTGCTGGGCGTGGAAGCCGACGATCTCGTCGCTGATCTCCGGGTTGCCGGCGAGCTCGTGCATCGCGGCCGGCGGCTCTCGACCTCCGGCTCGATGACGAGCGGGTCCAGCACACCCCCCTGACGCCTAGGTCCCATCGATCCGCCCCTACCCCACCGCGCTCGCGCTCGCGACGCGGGCGTGGCTCCTGTTCGCCCTCTTGCGCTTGGCCTTGCGGCGCTTCTGGCAAGTCGTCGCGATCACGCGCGGCCGGGTCTTCGAGAAGCGTCCGTTCTGGCCCCTGATGTTGGAGGTGGCCCGGTTGCGCTTCGGCTTGCGGCACAGGTGGCGTGAGTTGACGATCAGGCCCTTCTTGCCACCCTGCATACCCAAGACGAACCGGCTGACCGGGACGTCGGGGATGCCCGCGAAGGTCGAGCGGATGCCGCCGCGGACCGAGTCGATCCGGGCACTGAGCTCGACCTCGAAGGGAGCCGAGGCGGGGCCTTTGAGCGCGACGACGAGGTCGGGCAGCTTGTTATCGGAGGATCTGAGGTAGACCGGCCCCTGGGCGGGACCGTCCAGCAGCGGGCTCCAGGCCCGCGCGTAGCCGTACTGCGCGCCGGGTGGGCAGAGCGCCCCGTTGCCCGGGCCGGCGGCGAACTGCACGCGGGTGCAGATCGTGCGGATGTGGGCCTGCTCGAGGAAGGCCGAGCGGGGCAGGGTGACCACGGCGCGGTCGAAGTTGGCCTGGCCGGGCCTCGGGGTGACCACGGCCTTCAAGGCCGGGTGGGCACCGCGCTTTACCCCGCCCTTGAGCTTGACCCCGAGCCTGGGCTCAAAGCCCAGCGCGGCACAGTCGGCGGCCTGGTAGCGGGCGCTGAGGCCGACCGGGGTATCGGGCGCGGGGTCCAGGGCGGTGCCCGCCCCCCAAAGCGTCGCCAGGGTATGGCTTTCGGCGCAGTTGGTCGCGTTCAAGGTGAAGCCGGGCCGGTCGGCGTAGACGCGCAGGTCCCTGAGGTTGAGCGGGATGCCCTTGAGGATGTGGGGGATCGGGTCCGAGGCGGCGCCGTCGACTTCCACGCGGGCGGTGATCGGATTGAGCGTCAGCGCCTCGCGGACCACTACGGTGCCGGCGTCGAAGGGGCCGGCCTTGGCCGGGGTGACCGAGACCACGCTGAGCGGCGCTCCGTTGTAGGGGCCGGCGAGGTAGAGGGCGCCGCCGACGTAGGTGAGCTGGGAGCCCACGCCCGCGCCGGCCACGGTGCGCCCGACCTGCGATGCCGCCGGACAGGAGGGATCGGCGAGCTCTTCGGTGGCGCCGTGGGGGCCGGTTCTCGCCTTGGCTTGGGCGATCGCGGCCTCCGGGCACCAGGGTATCCCCGCCACCGAGCCGAGCACCCCGGGCGGGAGCACGGCTGAGAACTTGGAGAGGTCCTGTTCGCCGTCGCCCCTGGTCAGGCGCATCAGGAAGGGCGAGTAGGCGCCGGCGGAGTTGTTGACCGTGCCGGCCGAGAAGCCCGGGGCAAAGGGGGCGGCGGAGGGGCATGGGCCGTTGTCTGGCCCCGAGACGATCTCAAAGGAAGAGCCCGACTCCACCGGGGGCCCACCGGCCCAGGGGTAGAGCTTCGCCTCGACGGTGTGCGTCCCGCAGCCCGGCGGGCTGATCAGCGGGCTGCGCCCGCCCTCGCGGAAGTGCAGGCGGAACTCCGAGAAGGGCAGCTGGGGCATCTCTTCGGCGGTGGAGACGAGCTGCCCGGTCTCGGGGTCGGGCTCGACTTTCAAGGGCTGGACGATCCCGATCCCCAGCTCGGGGTCGGAGATCACCACGTAGAGCGCGATCAGGGTCCCGAAGGGGTTGGCATAGGGCTCGGCCTGATAGAGGGAGCCCTTCAGGGTCTCGCCCTCCAAAAGCGGCGTCTCGACCTCGATCGTGCCGATCTTCGAAGCCTGCGGGCAGCCCGCGCCGGGCTCTGAGAACGGGGTCTCCCTGTCGACCTGGGTCTCTGAGCAGACCTCCAGCCCTTCGGCCAAAGACGGGTTGGCGGTCATCCCCCTGGGCAGGGTGACGACGGTCTTGCGGATGTCGGAGCCGGCGAGGCCGTCGGGGTTCGTCAGGCCCTCGTCTTCGACCTCGAGGCCGAAGTCCAGGCCGGTGGGCGAGGAGGCCGCCCGGGAGGTCGGGGAGGCGGAGATCTGCGGGCCGAAGGCCAGCCGCGAGCAGCCGCTGAAGCCCTGCGGGTTGGGCGGGACGGCGTCGTCGTGGGTGAGCACGCTGCCCCTGACCCAGTCCCCGGGGTCGACCCAGGAGGCCGTTTCATAGCTGGTGGCCAGCGGCCCCTCGCAGGCGCGCGGGACGGTGAGGAAGGGCTCGGGGGCGGCTTTGGCCGCGCAGGAGCCGTTGGAGGCGATCTCTTCCAGGGAATCAGGGAGCCCGGCGAAGACGCAGTGGCCGCGCAGGGTGTCGTGGGCGGGGTCGGCCGGGACCCCCCAGAGGGTCAGATCGGAGCCGAAGAAGGGCACCGGCTGGGCGATGTTGGAGACCGTGGCGCGGATCTTGTATGGGGGGGTGGGGTTGACCGCGATCTCGATCGTGACCGGCACGCTCAGCGCCCAGAAGCCGAGTTTCGCCGCCACCCCGGGGGGCGGGACGAGGTTGTATACGGCGGCGGCGGTGATCGGGGCGGGGCTTTCGAGGCTGAGCAGGGTGGCGCCGACCGCGGCGTTGTCCTGGCAGTCGGGATAGTGGCCGTCGGGTTTCACGCCTTCGAATTCCGGTTCGGCCTGCTCGAGGAACTCCAGGGTCGAGCAGCGCGGCGTCGCCGTCGGGTTGCCGGCCAGACCGGCGATCTGCTCGATCACCAGGTCCTTCACCTCCTCGTCGGGCACCTCGCCGAGCACCGGGTCGACCGTCGGGTTGAAGTGCACGCTGGTGCTCATCGCGAAGGGGTGGGCGCCGGCCTGGGCCACCGGCGAGCCGTCGGCATCGGTGAAGGTGACGTCGAACTCCGATACCCCGAACTCCGCAGCGGCGGGAGCGGCCAAGATCAGGGCACAGAGCGCCGCGGCAATCGCCGCGGCGAGGCGCCGGGCCGTGGAGTTGCCCCGCGCCCTCATCGTCCCGCCCTCCCGGCCGTGCGGGCTCTGGCGCGGCAGCGCTTGGCGGCGCGCGAGAGCTTGGCGGCGCTCCTTGCCTTGCCCCGCGCGGCCCGGCGCAGGCGCCTGCGCCTTTGCGGGGAGGTGGACCGCCTGGCGACCCCGCGGCGGTGCTTTGCCTGGCGCGCGAGGCGCTTTGCCCGCCGCGCGGTGGCCCCGCAGCGCCCCCGCGGGGCGGCGGCGCTCTGCGCGAGGTTGCCGGCCCCGCGGAAGGCTTCGGAGGCAGGGCTCGGGTCCTCGGGGGCCCCGGGCGGGCTCTGGCAGGCTTCCCCTTCGCAGCTCGCGGCCGCGGCCGGCGGCACCGGGAAGCCGCCGCCGGTCTTGGCGGCGTAGATGTCGACCAGGCCGAAGTCCTGGGGCAGGAGGCCCGACTCGGTGGTGAAGAAGACTTCCTCGCCGTCGGGGCTGGCGTCGAGGAACTCCGAGTCCCCGGCGCTCTGCCCGCTGGAGATCAGGTAGATGCAGCCGCCGTTGGCGGGGCTGAAGACGCTGCTTTTCTCCCTGCAGCTTCCCTTCCCCGCCTGCTCCCACTCATAGACGTCGAGGCGCCCGTTGGTGTCGCGGGGGCTGAGCGCGTCGGCGGCGGTGAAAAACAGGCGCGAGCCGTCATCGGAGAGCGCGTTGGACGCATACAGGGCGGTCCGCCAGCCGGGGATGTATGCGGCGGCGAAGCGGTCGGCTCCGTACCGGTGGGGGTTGAGATGCACCGCCCTCGGCCGCGCCCCGCTGGGGTTGCACGAGGCGCACTCCAGCCGCCCCGAGGCCGCGTCATAGAGGTAGACCTCGGCGTCGGCTTCGCCGCGCACCGCGTCGGTGTTGTCATAGCCGGTCGGGCTCGCCTTCGAGAGGAAGACGAGGTGCAGCCCGTCGGGGCTGACGCGGGAGGTGCGCCCGAAGGCAGCTTTGCTGTAGTTGTTTGTGTCGGCGTCGGCGAGCGTCGCCACGAACGTCGTCGCGCCGCCGGCTTCGCGCAGGTAGACGTTGTTCTGCCCGGCGGTGGCCCCTTCGGCCAATACCGCGTCCGAGGCGAAGTAGACGCGCCTGCCGTCCTCGCCGGCGCCCAACACGCCTTTGAGCGAGCCGGCGATTTCGCTCGTCGTTTCGCTCTCGGCGTCGTACTCATAGAGCGTGCCGGCGGAGGAAAACAGCGCCCGCGAGCCGTCGACCGCGGCCGTCACGAAGTCCCCTTCCCCGACCTCGACCGTGCAGGCCTTCGCCGCTTCGGTGCACTCGCCCGCGGAGATCGCCGACTGCTCCTCGGCGGGGTTGGTGCGCAGGTAGAGCACCTCCTCGCTGGCGAAGTAAAGGCGCGAGCCGTCATCGGAGAGCGCGTGGGTGTAGCTGCCGTCGCGGAGCGCTGCCATCGCCGACGAAGTGCCCCCCCTTCCGCCGCCCACGACGGAGTCTTTCCTGCTCGCCGTGCCGTCGGGCAGGACGCTGGCCAGGCGCAGCCCCTCGCCCTCGCTCCACAGGTAGAGTTGGAAGATCCTGTTGACCCGCGCATCGGGGGTCAGCTTGTCTTCGGCGCTGAACACCGCGTGGGCGCCGTCGGCGCTGAAGCCCTGCGGCCACGGCTCGGTGTCGCGGCTGGGGTTGGGCGGGACCGTGTTGATCGCCGCAAACGTCCCGTCGGCGATCGTGCGCCGGTAGACGTTGTGGAAGCCCTCCGGCGCATCGGCGGTGAGCTGCGGGTCGCTGTTGCGATAAAACCAGCCGTAGCCGAGGTCCGGGGTGGCCCCCAGGAACTGGTTGTCATAGGTGGCGGGTTCGCCCCGGGTGACGCCCTGGGGCGGGGAGATCGCCCTCGTCGACCAGCCCCCCGCTCCCCGGGTGGCGATGTACTGGCTGGTGTAGGGGGCGCCTTCGGCGTCTGGGAAGGCGCGGTAGGAGGAGTAGGCGAGGCCTCCGCCTTCCTCCGCGGCCTGGTAGAAGGCGGTCGAGGCGCCGGAGATTTCCAGCGGCGAGATGATGTCGCCGTTGCCTTTCTCCAGCGGGCTGACCAGCTCATAGGCGCGGCAGTCGGGCAGCGCCGCCGCAGCGGCGCCGCTGCGCAGCGCTTCGTTGGCGCAGGCGCCTTTTTCGGTTCCCCCCACTCGGAAGGTCCTGAAGGTCCGCTCGGCTTCCGCGCTGCCGAGTTTGTTGGTGGCGACGGCGCGGTACCGGTACTCGGTGCCAGGCGCCAGGCCATCGAGCAGGAGGCCGACCGTGTGCTCGGTCGAGTCCGAGCCGATCGGGATCTCGCCGGTGCTGTTGGCGTAGGGGCCTTCCGCCAAGCCCCACTCGAAGCGGTAGGTGGTGGGGAGGGATTCGGGGTCGACCTGCGCCTTGATCACGGCGGAGTCGGTGGTGACCGAGGTCGACCACGCGGCGGGGACCCGCGGTCTGGCCGGGGTCTCGAAGCTGTGCGTCTCGCCCTTGGGCGTAGCGCGGGGGTCCTCGGGGTAAAGCGCCGCGTTGGCGTTGGCGGTGACGAGGCGGAACCGGTACTCGGTTTCGAGCGCCAGCCCTTCCAGCTTTGCGTGGACGGGAACGGGGTCGCGGCCGGCGCCGATCTCGCTGACCGACTCGACACAGGGCTCGCTGTGTTCGAAGGAGCCCGCGCCGTATTCGAAGTGGCATTCGGTCAGCGCGTCGCCGTCCGGGTCGACGGTGCCGTTGACGGTGACGCTCAGCTCTTCGATCTCGGTTGCTTCGCCGGTTTCGGGCTCGGGCAGCGTCACCCGGGGGCCGTAGATCTTTACCGTGCCGCCGACGGAGTTGTAGATCCTCTCTTCGGCGCCGGCGCCTTCGGCGGCGATGCCAAATCCCCCCGGAGAACCCGAAAGAAGCTCCGCGCTGGCGCCGGAGACGTCGTACTCCCGAAGTTCGAGGCTGGTTCCAGTCGGTAGGCGCTTGACTAGGTAGAGGTGGCCGTTGTCGGGGTTGACGGCGAGCGAGGTGGTTGCCCCGCTGTTCTGTTCGCCGATCGCGTACTCCAATCCCCCGCTCGCGGCGTCGAGCTTGTAGACGTCGCTCTCGTGGGCTTGCTCGGCGACGAAGATGGCACCGGCGGTCGGACCGGCGCCGACCGCAAGGCCGCACGGTCGCTCGAGCGCCACCGCCGAGAAAGGGGCGCCGTCGCTGTCTTCGAGCGGGTTGTGGGGAACGGCCGGCTGCGTGAACTTGAAGATCTGGCCAGTGGTGGCGTTGCTGGCAAAAAGGTTGCCTGCGACATCGACGGCGACGCCGCAGGGACCGAACGGGCCGAACCTCGTCCCACCCGCCGCGGTGAGTTGGCCGACATATTCGCCGCTGGGGGCGAATATGTCGATCAGGTTGCCGACCGACTGATACGCCTGGGTGACGTAGATGTTTCCGTCGGTGGGGCCGCCGGAGTTGTCGACCGCCACTTGCGACTCGTTCGACCAAGAACTGAAGACGAAGCCGTTCTGCGACGTCTGATCGCACGAGGACGGTTCTTCGGCGCAGGCTTTGCCCCCCGGGCCTTTCTTGGCGTCGATCACGTTGGTGCCGAGGGCGGGGAAGGGATCCGGCTCGCCGTTGGGTTTGAAACGGCTCAGCGTCCTCGCCTGCGTGTCGATCACGAGCAGATCGCCGCTGGAGCGGTCGATGGCCAGGCTGCCGGCTCTATCGAAGCTCGGCTGTGCGGCGCTGCCGAGGTCTTCGACGATGAGATGGGTCTGAACGGCATTTGCCGGCGCCGCCGCGAGGAGCAGGAGGGCGGCGACTGCAAATCCCGCCAATCCGAGACGCTCGGCCCGCGCTCCCGCGACCCCCGATCCGATCCGCGCTTCCCTCTGACCTATAGATCCCATCTGTCCCGTTCCCATCTGTCCGTTGTCCCTTTCAAAGTCCTTATGTCCCTGCCCCCGCTCCCTGCTCGGGGGGTGCTGCGGCACTGCGAAGCCTTGCTCTGAGGCCCCTGGCCGCGGGGAGGGAAGCCTCCCCGCGGCCTGGCCTTGCTTCTCTGCTGCCTGGTGCTACTCCAGGGTCGCGACCAGTTCTTTGGCTGCGCTCATCGTCACCGTGCAGTTGCCCGTGTCGGCTTCTGATTTGCCGGTGCAGGTGCCTGCGCCGGTGGTCCACTCGATCGAGCTGGTGCCCGGGGCGAGGTCCCAGTTGACGACGACTTCCTTCGGCGTGGGCTCTCCGGAGAAGAACTCACCCGAGGTCGAGGTGCAGTTTTCGCTGCACCACAGCAGGCCCCAGATTTTGGCCGTGCCGCCGCCTGCCTTGTCGATGCTGAGCGTCGCCGTGGGGCGATCCTCGAAGACCGCTTCGACCGTGGAGTCTTCTTCGGGGGTCAGCGTGCATTCGGTTTCCCCGTCGCAGGCTGCCGCCGATCCCGTGCCGCCGGTGAATTCCTTGAAATAGAATTCTTTGTTGGGAGCTTCGCCGGTGAGCGTGACGCTCACATTGGGGAAGGGGATCGAGACGGTCCCACAGCGCAGGGTGCAGGTGAGGCCGTTTTTGTTGTTGTAGATGGAGCCCAGGCCCGAGCCCGCCTTGACGATGGTCAGGTCGTAGGTCTCCCTGAATTTGACGCCCACTTCCTTGGCTTCAGACATCGTCACCGTGCACTGGCGGCCGTTGAGCCCGCCGGCGCAGTTCTGCCAGTTCTCGAAGCGGTAGCCGGCCGCCGGAGAGGCGGTCAGGGTTACTTCTGCTCCTTCTTCGAATTCGGCTTCGCAGGTTTCGACCGCTGCGCCGATGCATTCGATCCCGGCTGGGTCAGAGATGACCGTGCCTTCGCCCTGGTTGATGTTGAGGGTCAGGGGTTGTTCGGGGGCGGCTTCTTTGTCGAAGTTGGCGGTGACTTCCCGGGCTTCGGACATCGTCACGACGCATTCGTCTTCTGCGGGTTCGCTGTCGCAGCCGATCCAGCCGGTTAATTCGTTGCCTCCGGTCGTGCCGGCTGTGAGCGTGACTTCGGTGCCTTCTTCAAATTCGGTGGAGCAGCCTGCGCCGCAGTTGATTCCGGCCGGTTCGCTGGTCACGGTACCCGCGCCCGTGCCGGTTTTTTTAACGCTCAGCGGGTAGGACGGCGTGCCTTCCCCTTCTTCGAAGTAGGCGATCACCGTGATGTTGCTTTCCAGGTTGCTGCCTTCGCCTTCGCCGATAGCTGCGCACGTTTTTGACGCGCCGCAGGTTCCTTCGAAATACGGTCCCCCTTCTTCGAATTCCCATTCGATGAATTCGGTGCCCGCCGCTGGGATGGCTTCCAGGCCGATGATCCCAAATCCCGGTTCGAATTCCTCCTCGGGCACTTCGGTTTCGCAGACCTCGCCTTCTTCTGAGGGCAGGTGACACTGGATAGGCGGTTCGCCCGCCCAGAAACCTTCGTATTCTTCGCCGAGGAATCCGAGCCCCCCTTCGCTGCTGACTTCGCCCGAGCCCGTACCTTCGACGATCACGGTGACGACACCGGGGCCATTGGCGAACGCTCCCGCGGCCGGCAAGAGCAGCAGGGCTGCCGCCGACGCAAGCAAGATGGTCAAACGTCTCACTGTCTTATCTCCCTTTTTGTAGCTATGCCCGCCGGGGTGGCCCGGCCGGCCGGATTGATGGATGGTCAATGGGGCCGACGGGAGTGCGAGAGGTCGTCCCGGTCCCGGCGGGTGCTGCGGTGACTGGGTGGAAGTCTGGGTGGTGATGGGATGGGGCCGCAGTGGCGAACGCCCCGGCGGAGGCGGGGTGCGAGGCGTCGGCGGTCGTCCGTGGGGCGCTCTGGCTGTGCGGGGCGCTTACTGCGGAAGATGCATGTAGGTCTGCATGGCGGGCTGCGCCCGACCCGCAGACCTCGTGAGATTGTGCGGCGGGGTCGCCGTCGAGGTGGACGTAGCGACGGCGAGCGGAGCCCGCGAAGGGGCTCTGCGGAAGGTCGGTGCTGTCCCGAATCGGTGCGATCTCTGTCTCCCTTGGCTGCGGGCCTTCCCATCGGCCCGGTGCTGCTTTCCCTGCCCTGTGCTGCGGGTGGGAGATCGGAATCGCGGGCATACAACCGCGTTTCTCGATCCGTCGTAAGTAAGACATAGGTGTCTTTAGATGTCAAGAGCGAGCGATTTTTCCCTGCAAACCGGGGGATTTTCGGAAGGCAATCAGACATGCGTGTTTCTAGGAAGGGACCTCTGAGCAAAAGTCGCCCCGGGCGGCTCGGGGTCCCCGAACGTCGCCCGCCTTCTGCTGAGCGTCATCCGGGCCGGCGGAGCGCCGCGTCGAGAAGCTCAGCAGAGGTGGCTTGACGAGCTGGCCGAGCTGCTTCCGAGGCACAGCGGAGAGGAGGTCCGCCCAGCGCCGCCGCCGGGTAGGCCTCGACGACCTGGTCGCCGCCGACGCGGTCGAAGCGGACGTGAGAGCGCTCGTGGCCGGCCTCGCGCTCCGCCGAGCCCTCGACCTGGCTGAAGGCGACGGTGACGCCCACGCATGCGAGCATCAGGCATAGGGCTATCGTCACCGGTCGGTTGACCGGCCGGCTCGGTCGGAATTGCATACCGCTCTCCTTGTTCTGGTCTGCCCGGTTCGCGGGCTATGTGGGCCTTGAGATCAGCCCCTCTCACCCTTACGGCGCCAGACACTCGTCGAGGACGGTGGCGACGTCGACCCTGCGGTCGGCGTCAGCCGAGAGGCTGGCAATGAGGCCGAGTTCGCGGCACTCGCGCTCCAGCTCGTATGTGGTGCGGCGGGCGCCCTGCGGGACGCCGGCGGCGCCGAGCAGCAGGTACCCGGCAAGGGTGCGGGCGCGCGAGGGGGCGAGGCGGCCGTCGGCGACGGCCTGGGCGATGCGGTCGACGAGGCGCGCGAGCGCCTCATCCACCTCGGGGGCCGGGAGCAGCGCGGAGGCGCGATGCGATTCCGGCGCGGAGCTCCGCGGTGCCCGCCGTCTGGGTGTGATCGAGGCCACCGTCTAGCGGGACACCGGCGCCAGCACCTCGCGCGTTCGCCGCGAGACCAGGGTGCGCAGGCGGGCGCTCCCGATCCGATCGGTCCAGCGCCGGAGCTCACGCCGATCAAAGCCCCGCGGAAGGTAGAGCTCGGTGAAGTACGCCTTGCCGCCGGCCGCCGCGCGGAGGTAGACGGTGTCGAAGACCGCCTTCTCCGCTCCAGCCACGTAACCGTCTCGATCGGTTCCCGTGTAGCCGCCGAAGAGCTCGGGGGCGAGCTGGTGGACATCGTAGGAGGCGATCGCCGTCTCGATCTTGCGTGGGTGTGAGAGCGAGACGAGGGAGACCCGTCGCGGCACCTGCTCGATCAGCCCGTGGTGGGCGAGCGCCGACCAGAGGGATACGTAGGCGGGATGTGGAGCCGTCAGGTACGGAGCGACCGCGAAGGGCCGGATGTCGGGGTCGAGGGCCCACAGCCCCGGGCGCAGGCGGCGGACCAGGCCGGCCTCCTCCATCGTCTTCAACCTGTGGCCAGTCGTCCGGGGGCTCGCCTTCCAGCGCGCCGCCGCTTCTCCGCTCGTCAGCACCGGCCGATCCATCCGGCGCAGGTCGCTGTAGGCGTCGGTCAGCCTCACCTGGCCCCCTCCAGCGTCTCGGCGACGAAGAGCTGCATTGCCTGCCAGGCCTCCTCACCCTCGTAGAGCTCGCGAGCATCCTCCTCGAGGAAGGGCAGGACCTGGTCGCGGAAGGCTTCGTAGGGCAGCTCGAGTGCGATCGCGGCGGCCCTGCTCAGCAAACCCGCTTCGACGCTCTCGACCGAACGCGGGCGCAGGCGCAGAAGGAGGTCCAGATCGAAGACGTCCCGTGCCTGCGTCTCGGGTCGTTCCGCCAGCGCGGCGACCTTCTGCTCGAAGGGCGCTCTCCGCAACAGGAGGGGAAGCGGACCGACCCCGCCCTTGAGGATGTAGCGACGACGGTCGACGCGTTTGGGGAGGACATCGAGAAAGGCAACGTGGAAGAGCTCGATGATCTGGACGTCAGTGAGCTTTCTCATGCGTCAAGACTACGGCTAGAAGCAACTATCTTGCCAGTAGTCTAAGCCCTGAAACAACTCGCCCGGCGGCTTCGTTGTCGCCGGGCGCGCGACGGGATCGTCGCTGCCCCGATCTGCCCCATCTCTTCGAGCGTCTCGAGGAACGGTCTCGCCTCCTCGGAGCGCCCCTGCCGATCCGCTGGGCGATCTCGTTGAGCCGGGTGTGGCCGGCGGCGATCGCCCGCAGACAGGACATGTAGGTCCTGGCGGGCGATGAACTGGAACTCGTCCAGCACGATCATCGTCTGGCCCGCGTCGAGCAGCTCGCCGAGGGCGGCGAAGACGGCCCGCCAGGAGCCCAGCGCCTGCTCCTCATAGAGCCGGCTGCCGGTGAAGCGGGCAAGCTCCGCCGAGATGTCCTCCAGCTGGTCGCCGCGGCTCCCTGACGACGCCTCGAAGTAGAATTGCCGGCAGCGCTCGCCGAAATGCCAGAGCAGCCGACTCTTGCCGACGCGGCGGCCCGCACCAGGCCTGTGGTGATCCGGCTGGCGCTGGGCCAGCCTGAGCGACCCCGCCTGGCTCAGTTGGCGCCGCGGCGGCGGGCGACCGCCGGGACGGTGCGGATCAGCAGCTTCAGGTCGTGCCAGAGCGACCAGTCGGTGACGTAGGCGTAGTCGATGTCGAGCATCTCGCGGAAGGGGATGTTGTTGCGGCCGAGCACCTGCCAGTAGCCGGTGATCCCGGGGAGGATGTCGAGGCGGTGGCGGTGCCAGCCGCTCACGGCGCGGTCGTCGCGCTCGCTCAGCGGCCGCGGGCCGACCATGCTCATCTCGCCGCGCAGCACGTTCCACAGCTGCGGCAGCTCGTCGAGGCTGTTGCGGCGCAGGAAGCGGCCGAGGCGGGTCACGCGCGGGTCGTCGTCCATCACCAGCCAGTCGGGGTCGACGCTGTGCGCCATCAGCTCCTCGTCCATGCAGTCCGCGCCCGGCACCATCGTGCGGAACTTGAGCAGCTCGAAGCGCCGCCCGTCCCTACCGACCCGGAGCTGGCGGTAGAGGACGCCGCCCTCGGACCCGAGCGCCACGGCGACCGCGATCGCCGCCAGCAGCGGCGCCAGCAGGACCAGGGCCAGCGCCGAGACGGTCACGTCGAGGCCGCGCTTGATCAGCTTCGCGGCGCGGGAGAGAACCGGCGGGTGGCAGGTGAGGACCCCCATCGCCTCCAGGTGGTTGACCTCGACCCCGGGGGCGAGCAGGCCGTTGACGCCCGGGAAGTAGCCGAAGCGGACGCCCTCCCGGTGGCAGGCGTGCATCAGGCTCCGCAGCCGTTCCTGGGGAAGGAACTCGGCGTCGAGCCGGACGATCACGTGATCGAGCTGGCCCGAGGCGAGCAGGCCTTCGACCTCTTCGAGGCCCTCCTCCCCGCCGCCGCCGGCGCCGACCAGCGCCATCTCGTACTCGGGATGGTGCTCGAGCTTGCGCCGCAGCAGCTCGACGTCCTCGTCCGGGGCAACCGCGAAGACCCGCTCGGGGCCCTGGAGCCTGAGGTTGATCATCCGCAGCGCCACCCGCAGCGCCGCGATCAGCGGCAGCGCCAGCAGGCCGAAGGTGACCACTTCCTGGAAGCCGAGCCGGTCGGCCGGCGCCAGCTTGTAGACGAGCCAGAGGCCGAGCGTGCCGACGATCAGCGCGTGCAGGAGGGAGGCGAAGTCGTCGAGGTGGCTCGGCTCGAAGCGGCGGACCGGGCGCCGGTAGAGGCCGTAGGCCTGGAAGAGCAGGGCGAGGGCGGGCAGAGCCGCGAGGATCCAGAGGGAATCGGCGAGCGGCGCGCCTCGTTTGGAGGAGAACGCGAGGGCCGCGAAGAGGGCCAGCCAGAGGCCGAGCAGGTCGGCGAGCAGCAGCGCCCGCCGTAGCGCGAAGTCGCGGTCGCGATGGCGGGAGCGGACGACGCGCCGGGGCCTTACCGGCGGCACGGATACAGGGTGCTCGAGTCGCCCGACGAGGGCGTCGGCTTCGCTTACTACGCCCACCTCCCCAGGGGGCGTCGAGATTCGACTGCCTGTTGAACCCACATGGTCGTCCCTGTTTCGCTACTGAGACAGCCACGTCTATCAAGTTTGAAATGGTCCGTCTATAGGAACATTTGGGTCCTGTAACGTCCTGTGCTGGCGTCCCAGGCTCAGCCGAACGGCGGCTGGTAGAAGTCGGGGACCGGGCGCAGCGAGAAGGGCAGCGAGCGCTCGCTCCGGTAGACGGCCCTGACGAGGCCGCGCCTGACCACACGACGCCCCGTCTCAACCCGGCCGCGGAAGACTCCTCCGCGGTCGGCGCCGACCGTCGCGGCGGTACGCCAGCCGCCGGCACGCCGGAGCTGGATCGCGACCCTCCCCGGCCCGCTGGTCGGCGTGCGCCCCCAGAAACGCAGCGTGCGCCCGCGGGAGTAGGCGACGAAGGGGAAGCGGAAGGCGGCGAGGTGGGGCTTCGGCCGGTCCTCAGCGAGCGTCGTGCCGCGGAAGTAGAGGCCGGACTCGAGTGTCTCGCTGAACGGGCGATCCGGGTTTGGCGCCTGGTCGCGCAGGCTGTACCAGAAGAAGCGGGAAACCCCGGCCCGCCAGGCGGTGTGCAGCGCCTCGGCCGTCCAACGGGCAAGGATCGACATCGGCAGGCCACCGGGGTCGGGCGGGTTGGAGTCCCAGGAGAACTCGGTGATCCACAGCGGCGTGCGGCCGAATGCGCCCTTGATCCTCCCGGTCTGGTCGGCGGCGCGCAGCAGCCGCCGGAGCTTGCCGAGGTCGCCGATCTCGACATCGTCGGCGTGGCCGCGGTGGAAGGGTCCGCCGGTCGTGTAGGGGTGGATATCGAAGATGTCGAAGTGGACGCCGCCCTCACAGCCGCGACGGGCGGGGCGGGGCCGACGCCGCCCCCGCATGCACAGCAGCAGGCGGGCGAAGCGCAGCGGGCCGATCGTGTGGCCGGGGATGCCGATCGGGCCGAGCCCGGCGGCGAGGACCAGGTTGGAGCGGTCGACCGACTTCACCGCGGCGTAGAAGACGTTGACCAGCTCTCGGTAGAGAGCTGGTGACACGGGCCGGCCAGCTTCGAACTGCGGGTTGAAGAAGAGGCTCAGGTTGGGCTCGTTGAGCCCTTGCCAGTAACGCACCCGCGGCAGCCCGCCAAAGCGGCCGCTGTAGCGGCGCGCGGCGGCGACGGCGAAGTCGGCGAGCGCCGCCGGGTCGGGCCGGCAGACGGCCAGCCAACCGGCCTCGCATCCACTAGCCCAGTCCGGTGCCGAGACAACGTCCAGCACGGGCGTCAGGCCCGCGGCAACCGCGTTGGTCACCCAGGTGTCCAGCGAGCCCCACTCGTAGTGCGGGTCGGCGGGGTCCTCGGGACTCCAGGTCGTCGGCTCGCTGCGCGGTGCGACGTCGCGCCAGCGAACAATCGTCTGGACCAGTCGCGCCCCGGCGGCCCCCACCCGGCGAAACGCCAGCGGCTCGTTCGCCTTCAGGTAGGAGACGCCGGTGGATAGCGGGCGACCGGACGCGCTCGCCCCGGCGGCTGCGGAGGCCGGCGCCGCGAAAAACGTCTGGACCGGCAGCGCGAGGGCGAGCGGCAGGAGGATGCAGCCGAGAGCGAACGAGCGACTCATCGGGCACACTTTACGATGAGTCGGAGGCGGCCTCATGGGATTGCTTCCTCCGCGGTGGATAGCATTCCGATGTGAATGGCCGTTGCGCCCGACCCGCCAGGGTGCCCGTTCCCACGCAATCACTCAGATGACCGCTCCACCAAATCCGACCGACAGCCACCCCGAAACAGACCTGGACCGGATCCTTGCGGTCCTACGGCGCCGCGCCGTCCTGATCGTCGTCTGCGCGCTGCTCACCGCCGCAGCCGCCTACGGCTTCTCCCAGCAGCAGACGAAGGAATACACGGCGACCGCCTCGCTGGTCTTCAACAGCGGCCAGCTCAGCCAGCAGGTGGCGGGGCTGCAGCCGGTCAACGGGAACGAAACCGCAGCACAGCAGAGCACTTGGGTGAAGCTGCTGGAACTCGAGCCGACGGCGATACAAACGGCCGACGAGATCAACCAGCAGAACCGGCAGACGGCGAAGAAGCGCCGTAGGTCCGAGAGGCAGGCGCGGCAAAGAGAGAAGCAGGCCCAGAAGGGCGCGAAGAACGGGCAAAAGCAGAAGGAGGGCAAGCAGACCGCGAATGGCGCGCAATCGCCGGAACGCGCCACGCAGGTCACTGTGAAACAGATCAAGAGCAGCGTCTCGGTTGCGCCGCAGGGGGAATCGAATGTGGTGGACGTCTCCGTCACCTGGACCTCGCCGAAGATGGCGGCGCGCGTCGCCAACACCTATGCGAATCGGTTCGTCGACGCCCAGGTCAGCGCCAATCAGAGCTACTTCGCCCAGGCCAGGAAGCTGGTCGAAAGGCAGTACTCGGCGCTTTTGGACGAAGAGAAGGAAGAGCCGCAGGGGCTGGCGCTGCTGGACCGCATCCAGTCGCTGACGCTCCTCGCCAAGCTGAAGACCGGCGAAGCGCAGATCGCCCAGGCGGCGAGCGCGCCCAGCGCGCCCAGCGCGCCCAAGGTGACGCGCAGCACGATCCTCGGGGCGCTGCTCGGCCTGCTGTTGGGCCTCGGCCTCGCGTTCCTCTTCGAGCAGCTGAACCGGCGGCTGCGCGAGCCCGAGGAGGCGCGGGAGGCTTTCGGGCTGCCGGTGCTGGCGACGGTGCCCGAGAGCAAGGCGATCATGGCTTCGAACAAGGGCGAGTCCGCGGCGGAGCTGCCCTTCATGGAGAACGAAGCGTTCCGCCTGCTGCGCGCCTCGCTGCGCTACTTCAACGTCGATGAGGAGATACGCACGGTGCTCGTCACCTCTGAGAACGCCAGCGTCGGCAAGAGCACGGTCGCTTGGAATCTGGCGCGGGTCGGCGCCGTCGGCTCGCGCACGGTGGTGGTAGAGACCGACCTGCGCAACCCGACCCTGGCCGGGCAGCACGGGCTGGAGTCGATGCCGGGGCTCGCGGAGGTGCTGACCGGCCAGACCGGGCTCGACGCGGCGATCCAGTTCAAGCCGGTGGCGACCAGCGCCAACGGGGGCGCGGCCGACGAGCCGTCACTACATGTGATCGTCGCCGGCGCGCTGCCGCCCAACCCGGCCGAGCTGCTCGAGAGCAAGGCGATGGGCCAGCTTCTCACCCAGCTAAGCGAGCGCTACGAGTTGGTCGTGATCGATACGGCGCCGATCGGCATCGTGTCCGACTGCTTCCCGCTGCTGCGCCGCGTCGACGGGGTGATCGGCGTGGCGCGGATAGGCCACAGTACTTTCGATTCGGTCGTCAAGATGCGCGAGCAGCTCGACCGCCTCGACGCGCCGACGCTGGGCATCGTCGCCAACGGCCTGAAGCTGGGGCGGCGCGACGGGCGCGGCTACGGCTACAGCTACTACGGCAGGCCGGTGGAGCAGCCGACCGAGGAGACCGCGCAGCCGCTCCCGCGCCCCAGTCCCGCCCGCGCTCCCGGGCCCGGGAGCGCGTAGGCGCCGGGGATGCCGGGCGCGTCCAGCAAGGACATACGCCGGATTGCCATCCTCGGCAGTCGGGGCTTTCCGAGCACCTACGGCGGCTATGAGACCCTGGTGCGCCACCTGGCCAGAGATTGGTCACAACGCGGCCATGACGTGACTGTCTATTGCCGTGATCGCAGCGAGGGCGCCCGACGCTGGGAGACCGAGGGAGTGACATGCCAGTGGACACCGGGCTACGACTCGACGAGCCTGTCCACGCTCACATTCGGTGCGACATCTCACGCGCATGCAGCCCTGCGAAAATTCGATGCTGCATTGGTTCTCAACATCGCCAACGGCTTCTGGCTGCCGTTGCTTCGAGCCGCCGGCGTTCCCACTGCTGTGAATACGGACGGGATCGAGTGGGAGCGGGGGAAGTGGGGGCCCCTGGCGCGTCGCACGTTCCTCGCCAGCGCATGGATGGCCAGCCGCCATGCGGATCTCCTGATTGCCGATTCTCAGGCCATCGACTCGATCTGGCGGGAGAAATTCGGCGTGAACTCGGTCTTTGTGCCCTACGGGGCTCCGGTTGAGCATGGTGTCGGGTCGGAGCGCGTTCGCGCACTCGGGGTCGAGCCTCGTAGGTACGCCCTTGCCGTCGCCCGCCTGATCCCGGAGAACAACGTCGATCTTCTCCTCGACGCGCTCGACGCGGCGGCAGAGGACGAGCGGCCCCAGGCAGTGGTCGTCGGCTCGGCCACGCGCGCATCCGATCTCGAGAAGAGGTTGAAGGAGCTGGATCGGCGAGGCCGAGTTCGATGGCTTGGACACGTCGGAGACCAGGAGCTGCTGTTGGAGCTGTGGGCGAACTCTGGTGTCTACATACACGGGCACTCGGTGGGTGGAACCAACCCGGCGCTACTGCAGGCGCTGGGCGCGGGTGCACCGACGGTCGCGCTGGACACCGTGTTCAATCGGGAGGTCCTGGGCGAGGGCGCAGCCGACCAGCTGTTCCCTCCGGACGCGAAAGGCCTGTGGGCAGCGATGGCCCGAGTGCTGACCGATGGGGATCTGCAGGAAGCCCTCTCGATGAGAGGACAGCAAGTGGTCCAGGCCCGCTACTCCTGGCAGGACGTCTCAGATAGATACCTGGGCGCGCTCGGCCTCGCTCGCGAGCGCGCCGGGGAAGGCAGCTCTCGGCTCACTGGACCGGGTTGAGCTCCAGCCAGGCGGCATCGATGGCATCGGATAGGGCATCGGGCATGCTCGGAGATGAGCGTTCCCCTCCGCCCGCCACCTGCTGCGGGGTGACGATCGCCTCGGCGTAGGCCTCGGTCCGCGGGCTGGCTGCCAGCCCGCAGAAACGCAGAACCTCGCCGATCACCTCTCGGGGGCGTCGAACGAGCTCGTCGTGGCATACGATCGTCGCCAAGGGGTCATCGCTGGAGATCGATACCGCCTCCCGCATGGTCACGGCCCACTCCACGGCCGCGCGCAGGAAGTCGTCATCCTGTCCGCCCAGGTCCAATGCGGCGATGTCGGAGTTCGTCGCCTTCCCCAAGACGGCTTCGTCCCAGAGGATGTTCCACTTCTGGTCGTCAGCGCCCCACCAGTTCGCGCCATCCCGTCCGTGTGACGCCGACCACCTCGCGACCGAGCTCAACACGGAGCGCGGCGACCGGGTGGCGACCAGGAACCGAGCGTCGGGAAAGACGGCCCGTACGAAAGCGTGGCGAAATATGAGCTCCGGGTACTTGTCGATGACCCGCTCGGAACGACTGACCCGTAGATACCACGAATAGAGGGCGTGAGCGCGCCGTATGACGGCGTCGTCCGCGTCGTCCGCGTCGAGATAGAGCCGGCCGGGCCTAGCTGGGGCATAGGAGCCGATGATGTCCTCATCGCCCCGGACCTCGTGCCACATCGCCTTCGGCTCGTTGAGGAACCCCACGGATGGATGTGCCGCCAGGATGCGCCCCAGAAGGGTGGTTCCACTTCTCCCCATGCCCACGATGAACACCGGGCGGTCAATCTGACCCCCCGTTCGGTGGGCGCCAAGCTGCAGGTTCCGAAAGACCACACGGTTCCACCAACGACCCTTAGTGGTAAGAGGACGTCCCTCGAATAGCGCATAGCCGACCATTCGTGATGCCGTACGGCCCGGAGCGATGCGAACGAAGGTCGGGTCGAGCTGCGCGGGCACGATGGAGGCAAGTCTACCCACGGGAGCCCTTCTCGATCGGCTACGGTTTGCCCTCAATCCGCGTGCCGGGCCAGGGCACCGTCGAAAGCGACTGAGCAGCGATGCGAATGGACACGGAAGGGCAGGTTGCCGGGCCTCGATCGTTGGCTACCCGCTCGATGAGGATTTGGGACGGCAAGGGCCCGTGGTCGACGCTGTCGGCTGCCGCGCTGGCGACTCTACTGGGACTGCTGACCGCGCTCGAAGCGTACAACGCGCTTGCGATCGTGTTGGGGTTGGGGGGTGCTCTTGCCCTCGGCGCCGTCTACGTCAACCGCCGCTTCGAGACGCTCGTCGGCATCTGGGTGTTCTTTCTGGCCCAGCCCGTTCTCGCCGGACTGGTCGGCGAACGCACCCCTCCCGGTCAGCTCGTGAGCGCCATCGATATCCCGATGCTGATCGTGGTCGGCGTGGTGGGCTTCGTCTGCATCTTCAAAGATCGGGCGCCCGGCAGGTGGCTGCTGCTGCTCGGCGGTCTCGCCGTGCTCGCCTGCGGCCTCGCATCCGCCCTTGCGGTCGGCGCACCGCTCAAACAGAGCGCCGTCGGAGCGGCCCTCTTCGTCAAGCTCTTCCTGATGCTGGCCGCGGGACTTGCGGTTCCCTGGACGCCGCAGCTGGCACGAAAGGGCCTCCGGATCATCATCGCCGGAGCGGTCGTAGCGGCGATCGCCGGGATCCTGGACTTCGTCACCGGAGGCGTCTTCCGCGGCATCTTCGGCGAACACCCCGTCAAGGCGCCGAGGCTCGGCTACATCGCCGCCGGGGGCCTGTTTCGAGACGTGTCGATCCTCGGGACCTTCATGCTCATTGCCTTCACCATCCTGCTCGGAACGACCTGGCGCAAGGATCGCATCGGCAGCGTGACCCAGCTGGCTCTCGTCGTGCTGGGCGCGCTTTCCACGTTGAGGTTGAAGTCAATCGTCGGCCTTCCGGTCGCTGCCCTGGCCCTGGCCGCGACCAACACGCGAGCCCGCGCCCGCCTGTTGGTCGTGATCGCCCTGAGCGTCTTGGTCATGGCCTCTGCGGGCAATCTCATAGTGGGAATCGTCAGTTTGCAGGCGGAACGGTACACCTCCTCCGTCCAGCCCCGGCAGCGGCTCCTGGGCGCCAGCTACAAGATCGCCAGAGACCACTTTCCACTCGGGGTCGGCTTCGGGCAATTCGGAAGCGCGCCTTCCGTGTGGAAGAGCGAATATAGTCCGCTGTACTCGCGCTACGGCCTTGAAAAGTACTACGGCTTCAGCCCCACGGACCCGGTCTCCTACGCGCTCGATGAGCCGTGGGCCGGCCTACTGGGCGAGACGGGCGTTTCAGGTCTGTTGTCCTACCTGGTGGCGCTGGTGGCGATCGGCGCGATGCTCGTGCGACGAGCCCAGCTGTCGGGGCCGCAGTCCGAGTTCGCGTCGATCGGATTTGCGATCCTGGTCGTCATCCTGGTCCATTCGCTGTCCCAACCGACGATCTTCGACAGCTTCTTAACGCTGACCACGGCCTTGGTCGTCGGGCCGGCGCTGCGACTCGGCGTTCGCAGCTAGCGGGGCGGTTGGTCCCAACCGGAGAGATCGCGCTCGATCAGGGCTTCGAGCCGGCGATTGCGGGGCTCGAAGTGCTCGGCCAGCTTCGCGCGGACGTCGTCCTCCATCGGAGGCGGCCGAAAGGGGACTTCGTTGTGGCGCACCAGGGCGCGAATGATCCGGCCGCGGAGCGCCGGCGAGAGCATCGGTCGCAGCATCCGGCGCAGGCGCGAGGAAGATGAGGTCAGCCGCGCGAGGCGCTGGGATCGCGCCCGAGCCGAGGTGTTGACACGGGCCGGCGGGAGCGCCGAGAGAGGGATGGTGACCCCGAAGGGCTCGAGTACGTCGTCGGCCATCCGGCGCGGATCGGCCCGCAGATCCTCGAACAGGCGAACATCGACACGTCCCGGACCGATCTCCTCGTACAGCCGTTCCAGGTGGACCGCGTATTCGCCGATCGCGATGTACTCGCGCAGGTCCTGGCGTGCGATTTCCAGCGACCGCCCGGAAAGCTCGCGGTCAACCGCCTCCGAGAACGACTGCGCGGGCTCGAATCCCCTCCGTTTGGCAAACCAGTAGGCGCTGTAGGCGCGGTCGACGGGATTCCGCAGAACCGCCACGAGTCGGACGCGAGGCGAGTCGGTCAGCAGGCGTCGAATCTCAGCAAGCGGCGCGTCCAGCAGATTGATGTTCTTTCCGATTCTCAGCGCGTCCGACGACGCCCCGGAGCCGAAGTACTTACTCACCGCCCCACGACCGCCTCGCTCGTACTCGTCGTCGTCAGTGAAGTATGCGATCTCAGGCCGGTGCATGGGAGCGACCCCAGGCGCGCACAGCAGATTGCTCAGCAGAGTGGAGGTGCCCGACTTCTGGGCACCCACGATCATGATGTCGAGATCGAGCCGATCGGTGACGCGCGGACGAGGCATGTCAGTCAATTCTGCGCTCCCGACACATCAACATAAACATCTCGGTACTGTGCACGCCAGTAGCCATAGCTGAGGTCTCGTTGTGAATATTCTCGGGCGTTGGCGGCTCGCTGGGCGGCAGAGGCTTGGTCCTCCACAACCGCATTGAGCAAGGCCGCAAGGCGGGCGACGTTTCCAGCCGGAAAGAGGAAGCCGCGTTGCTCGGCGAGCAGGTCGCTGATGCCGCCGACATCGCTGCCGATCACAGGGACCCCGGCCGAAAACGCCTCGCAGATGACGAGAGGGAACACCTCCGGCCAGATCGAGGGAACGACCAGAGCGCGAGCGGTCCGCAGCTCCGAGAGGACCTCGTCATGGTCCATCCAGCCGAGGAATGTCATATCGGCGCCAACCTCGGCAGCGAGGGCCTCCAGATCCGCACGTACCGGTCCGTCGCCGATCACGCGGATCGGGGCACCTGCCTCCCGCGAGGCCTCGATCAAGGTGTGCACCCCCTTCTCGCGCGCGAGCCTCCCCACGAAGAGAATGTGATCTCCGGCGGCATGGCTGCCCTCGGTATGGCTCTCAGCCACCCAATTGGGGATTACCCGGACACGGTCCGCCGAGACGCCGACATGGATGGCCGCCCTTCTTTGCAACTCATTCCGTACGACCACGCTGTCTGCCGCGGTGTATGCACGCGTGACTTTCGCTGAAAGCGCCTCTGCGGTCAGAAGCGCTCCACTTACACCGGAGCCGTTCCAGCAACGGCGCAGTGTAGGCGCCCAGGCCCAGGCCCCCTTGCGGTCCATGCACACAGTGCATTGCGCGTCGGCATGATCGTCGAACAGTAGGTATCGAGGGCAGCCGATCTTGTAATCGTGAAGGTCGAGGATCGTGGGAATGCCGTGCTTGCGCAACAGGGGCATGAATGTCATCCCTAACTGGTGGTACGCGTGCACGACGTGCACAACGTCGAAGTGCTCGGTCGCGAGCAGGTCCCCGATCTTGCGGCGGGTCTCCAGGCCGAGGCAGGCCCTGGCGGCGGCGCGGGAACGCTCGCGCAACCCACCGCCATGGAATGACACTGCGCTGACAGTTCGCTCTTCCGGCAGGGATGGCTCGTTCTCGGGATCGGACATTCCGAAGAGCACGACCTCATGCCCTTCTCGGGAAAGAAGCTCAACCAGGCTCCGGCAGTGCTGCTCGACACCGCCGACAGGCTTCCAGAACTTGTTGACAAGCAGGATGCGCAATGCTCTCCTTGGTCTAGGCATTCCAAGCAGCGCGGTCGTGGTTTGAGCAACCCAGGACAGTCGCTTACCCGACCCAGCGGTCTTGTAGTATCGGAAACTGGATGTTTATAGTATCGAACGCCGGGAGGGTCGGTAAGTGAATGAGCCAACGCCCCCACCGGAACGGCGGCCGGCGAAGGGCGGTGTGCCCACTCTCACGGTCGGCAATGCCGTCTCGCTCGCAACGCGCCTCCTGACGTCGATACTGGCTGCGCAGATCCTAGGCCCGGTCGGCCGTGGGGCCGTCGCACTCATAAGCGTTCTCGACGAAGCGTCGACGGCCCTATTCACGGCCGGAATACACATTGCCGCCGCCTACCACGCAAAGGTGGGTTTGGATTCCGACCGCGCGCTGATCAACGCAGCCCTTCGCGCGGGCATTCTCCTGCTTCCGCTTTCGGTCACGGCCGCGCTGCTGGTCGGGGTGCTGGGGCTTGCAGAGCTCGAACCGGCGGCGCGCTGGCTCACCGTGGTGCTGATCGGCTGGACCGGCCTCGTGAACCTGCCGGGCATGGCGGCGGCAAACATCCTCCGCGCGCATCGGGAGTTTCGCCGCTTCGCCGTCTATTGGGGCATGTTCAACAGCGTCACGCTGATCGTCGTCGCGATCTGCGCTGTGCTGGGCAGTCTGTCCGTCGCCTGGGTTGCTGCGGCATTTGCCCTCGGCAGGATCGTGACCGGTGCGTATGGCCTGGCGGCAACCGCTTGGCCGTCCTTGCGTCCCCACGCCCAACTCGGACCCTTGTTCCGGTACGGCCTGAGGGCTCTGCCGGGATCCGTGGGCACGCTGCTCAACAACAAGCTGGATCAGCTGGTCCTCGTGCCGATGGTAAGCCTCAAAGACCTGGGTCTATACGCTGTGGCCGCAGGAACCAGCTTTGCGCCCGCGGTCCTGTCGGTGTCGATGGCTCTGGGTGCGTTTGCCGCGGTTGAGAAAGATGCTGACCGAGGCAGGCAGGCATCGGCGGCGACCGCCATTCGACGCGGCATCTTGGTATCTGCGCTGGCTGCAGCCGGCCTGGCTCTCGTCACGCCGGTCCTCGTCCCGCTGATCTACGGTTCCGCGTTTTCGGCGGCGGTAGTCCCAACCATCATCCTGCTGGGCGGAAGCGTAGCCTGGGGAGGCACGCTCGTTGCCTCCCAGTGTGCCAATGCGCTGGGCCAGCCAGGTTACTCTTCCATCGGCGAGGTAACTGGAGTGTTGTTGACGGTTGTCGGCTTGGTGATACTTGTTCCTCTGTACGGCATCACCGGCGCCGCGGTCGTATCCCTGGCAGCGTACGTGACGCGATTGGCTGTCACTCTCTTCCTGTTACGAAGGGAGGGCGTCAAGCACGTTGTACCCGGGATGGATGATGTGACCTGGCTCTGGCGCCGGAGCACCCAGAGCCTCAGACAGGGACCCGGCTAGGGTTTGCGACCCACACCGAAGATACGAGGTGGCCTATACACCTCACTCACCTCGAGAACGTCCAAATGCGCAAGGAGCACGCGCCGCATAGCCTCAGGACTGAACCGCCAATAATCGCCAGGACGCCCATGAAAGGGTAAGGTTCGCGCTGAGATCAGGCCGCCGAAAAAATGCGATCTTATGATCCGGTCCCCCCGCCCGATCCGCTCAAGCGCTCCATTGATGCGCAGCCCAAGCCTGGCCAGGCGGCTGACGCTGGCAGAAAACCCCGGTGCACCGAGGTAAAGCATCCCGCCTGGGCGCAGCACCCGCCTCGCCTCACCAAGGCTGAGCCAAAATGCCGGATCATGCTCAAGCATCGCGTTGCAGATCACCGCATCGAAGGACGCGTCTTCCAAATCGAGGTCGTTGGCGGTGCCGCGCACTATCCGCCAGCCATCCCCCTCCGCCTCCACGTCGAGATTGATTCCCAGATACCGCGTGTTCGAAGGGAGGGCAGCGCGAAAACGCTTCGCAGTAGTCTCGATAGAGCCAAGCTCCAGAACATCAGGCCCCGGTGGCGGAAACCGGTGAAATGCATCGAAGTAGGCGTCGAGGACCACCCTGTGCATGGCACTCAACCCTCCGTGATGCTGATCTTTTCGATCAGGACGGGCTGCGAGGTCTTCTGCTCGGGGGTGGCGAGTTCGTCGATCCGGGCGACGGCCGCGAAGCTTCCGGTGACTTGGCCGAGCAGCGCGAAATCGGGCGGCAGCCCGGTTTCGAGGCTGGTGGCGACGAAGAACCGGCTGTCCGAGTAGCCGGGCGGCTGGCTGGGCTCCCTCGCCATCGCGACCACGCCTTTGCCGTACGTGGTGTTGGCGGGCGGCGGCTCGACGATGCTGTAGCCGGGCCCGCCGGCGCCGTCGCCGAGCGGGTCACCGCCGTAGATCGCGAAGCCGGAGATGGCCTTGTAGAAGTCGAGGCCGTCGTAAAAGCCCTCGCGGGCGAGGTAGACGAACGAGTTGACGGTCTTCGGCGAGCGCTTGCTGTCGAGTGCGATCTCGAAGCTGCCGCAGCTTGTCTTGACCTCGGCGGTCAGCGCTTCGCCCCGCTTGACGGTCTGCTCGGGCGTCGACAGGCTGACGTCCTTGGGCTCCGGCGCCGAGGCCTCCTTGCAGCCCGGCACGGTGACGCTGGGCGAATCGTCGTCGCCGCCCAGGGTCGCGACAAGCACGACGACCGCGAGCGCCGCCAAGACGGCCGCAAGGACCCACCTGAGAACCCGGACCGTCGTCATCGCGGCAAGACTAGATCATCCACCGAACAGCGGCGAGCGGGGGTTGAGCGCCTTCGCGCGCCGGTAGGAGGCGAGCGCGGGGCGCGCCCGCCCGCGCGCTGCCTGGAGCCGCGAGAGGGTCGCCCAGGCGCGCCACTCGAGCGGTTCGCGGCGGGCGCCGGCGCGGGCGGCGGCTTCGGCCGCGGCGAGATCGCCCAACCGCTCCAGCACCAGCGCTTCCTGAAGGCGCGGCGCGGCCGCGTAGGGCTCGACCCGGCGCGCGTCCGCCGCCTCGCGCAGGGCGGCGCCGAGGTCGCCGGCGCGGACATCGGCGCGGCTGCGCTGTAGCGAGGCGGCGGTCGAGAGCGGAATCGCGATCGCGACCATCGCCGCGAGGGCGAGGCCGACGCCGGCCAGCCTGGCGGGGAGCGACAGCGGCCGGCGCCGGGTGCGCTCGCCGGCGCTGACCAGGACCGAGGCGAGCAACAGGAAGGCGATCGGGATCACCGCCAGCTCCCAGAGCCAGTCGAAGCCGGCGCCGAGGCAGAAGGCGGCGCAGCCGGCCAGCGCCGCGGCGAGCTGCGTGCGGCGCTGCCGCGCGGCCAGCGCCCAGCGCCGCGTTCCCGCCGCCAGCACCCAGCCGAGGAAGCCGGCGATCAGCGCCAGGCCGACGATCCCCAGCTCGCCCAGCGTCTCCAGGTAGAGCGAGTGCGCGTCGCGGACGAAACCTCTCCCCGTCCCGTTCCGCGCCCACCACGCTTCGAAGCTGCCCGAGCCCTCGCCGAGCAGCGGCGCGGTCCCGCTCTGCTCCAGGGCCGAGCTCCACAGCGGCCAGCGGCCGTTGCTGCTGAAGCTGGCCAGGCGGGCCGAGCCGCGCGCGCTCACCCCTTCGGCCTGCTTGAACTCGTGCCAGGCGTCGGAGGCCTCGCCGGGGGCGCCGACAGCGACCCCACCCGCCACCGCCACCGCGGCCACCGCGGTGAGCAGCGCCAGGGAGAGCCGCCGCGAGGGTCGCGTCCAGGCCGGGCGAGTGGCGTGGCGCAGGGCCGTGGCGAGGCCGACCTGGAGCATCCCGACGCTGGCGCAGACGACCAGCGTCAGCCTCAGCAGCTCGTCGCCCTGCTCGCGGGCGAGCGGCCCGGCGAGGCCGGCGTCGAGCGCCTCGCGCTGCCCCGCGGCGGCGATCAGGATCGCCGCGCCGGCGGCGGCGATCAGCGTCGCCGTCAGTTTCGGCAGGCGGTCGTGGGCGAGCGCGAGGAAGAGCACGACCGCGGCCAGCGCCGCCAGCGTGCCCCCGCGTGAGAAGGTGAAGTAGATCGCCAGCGCCATCGCCGGCAGCGCCGCCGCGGCCAGCCCCTGGGTAAGGAGGTGACGCGCGGAGCAGGCGAGGTAGAGGACGAGGGGCAGCCCGATCGCGGTCAGCGAGGCGATCCCGTTCCAGTAGCCGAGCGGGTAGGCGAGACGAGCGCGGGAGGCGGTCAGGAAGGCGACCGTCTCGCCCGCCTCCGGGAACCAGGCCGGATGCAGGCGCGAGAGCAGCGCGACGCCGGCGATGAGGACGATCGCGGCGCCGAGCGCCCCGGCCATCCGCCGAGCGGATCGCGGGTCGCGGATCGCGAGCGCCAGGGCGAAGACCCCGAGGTAGGTGACGACCCGGCCGAGGTCGCCGACCGTGCTCGCCGGGACGTCCGACCAGGCGAAGCTGAGCGCGACCCAGGCGACGTAGGCGGCGAGCAGGCCGAGCGCGATCCAGGACCCGTAGCGCAGTCGGCCCAGCGGCAGCACCCCGACCGCCAGTCCCAGCAGCAGCCCCCACCAGACGGCGATCCCGAGCTGGCTGCGCACGATCGGGTCGTAGCCACCGCCGCTCAGCCCCAGATAGGCGACGAGGGCGAAGCCGAGCAGCCAGACCGCCACCGCCTGGAAGTCGATGCGGCCGGCCGGGGTGGCGGGGTCGCGCGGGCCCGGGGTCGCGGCGTTCGTCTCCGTCTCTGCGGCGGTCGTCTCCATCGGCAAGGGATTAAGACAGGCATTTACAAACGCCTGTGGCTATCCTACGTCCATGGCACCTCGCACGGGAATCGCGCTGTTGCTCGCGCTGTCCGCCATGGCCCTGTCGGCGGGTCCGGCCATGGCGGCGCCGGACACGGTGCCGCCCGACAACTCCGGCGCCGCCCAGTACACCGAGGCGCTGCCCGGCGCCGGGGGCGACCGCCCGACCAAGAACCTGGACAAGGGGCGCGGCGGCAAGGCCGGCGGGCAGGTGCTCAACGCCAAGCAGAAGGCGCGGCTGAAGGCGCTCGGCAAGGAAGGCGCCGAGGCGGCGGAGCTCGCGGACGCGAACGGCGGCGCGGCAGGCGACCGGCAAGGCGGCGGCGCCTCCTCAGACCCCGACGGCTCCTCCGGCGCGGGGGAGGTCCTGAGCACGGTCACCGGCTCCTCGGACGACTCCGGCGGAATCGACCTGCTGCTGGTGCTGCTGGTCGCGCTGGCCGTGCTCGCCGCGGTTGCCCTCGTGCTCGTCCGCCGCGGCAACCGAACCACCTGAGGGTCGCGCCCGGCTCGGCCGGGTCGAAGGCGGCTCGAAGCTAGCCGGAGTTGTTGAGGCCCTTGACCGGCTCGCCAAGCTTGTGGAAGGCGCAGCGACTCGACTGCGGGTCGATGCTGTCGGCGAGGGCGCGGCCTGCGGGCGGACCGCCTTTGCGGCCGCACTGGATGACGAAGTCGCGGACGCCGTCGCGGGCGTCGATCACGTCGTCCCCCCCGTTGCCATAGAAGCGGTCGGAGCCGGGCTGGCCGAGCAGGTTGTTGGCGCGGCTGTCGCCGATCAGCACGTCCCAGTCGAAGGACCCCTCGATGTCCTCGTTGGAGCGCGGCAGCTTGACCGGGTTGCAGCCGCGCTGCTCGTCGACCCAGGCTTTGCCGGCCGGCAGCGAGATCCAGAGCAGGCCGGGATGGGCCTGGGTCTCGGCGAAGGAGGCGTTGTCACGGCCGGGGCCGCCGACCAGGGCGCCGCCGGCGCAGCCGCCGCCCGCCGCCAGCAGGTCGCCGTCCTCTTCGCCGTAGAGGAAGGTCGGTCCGGGCAGGCCGCCGATCAGCCCGTCTTCGCCGGCGCCGCCGTAGAGGCGGTCGGCGCCCGGGCCGGACTCGATCAGGTCGTCCTCGGGGCCACCGCGGATCTTGTCGTTGCCGGGGCCGCCGGCGAGGCGGACGTTCTGGGCGCCGGCCAGCGAGCCTTCGACGCGGAGGGAGTCGTTGCCGGGGCCGAGGTCGGCGGTGAGCCAGCGCGCCGGCCCGTTCAGCTCGCAGATCACCTGCTTGGGGTCGGTGCCCGGCCGGTCGCAGCCTGGGCCCAGCGCGATCCCCCTGGTCGAGGCGACGGTGAAGGCCCGGCTCGCGTCGTCGTAGCCGACCGCGGTGAAGACGTCATTGCCGCCGCCGCCAATGATGATGAGCCCGCCACCGCCGCCGCGGGCCCGATCGACCTGGACGTAGGCGGGGGCTTTGGGCGGGGCTTCCCTGCCGCAGGAGGTCGTGCGGCCCCTGGCGCCCTGGCAGCCGTCGATGCCCTGGCCGCCGTCGAGATGGTCGATGCCGCCGCCGCCGCGCAGCGTGTCGTCGCCGGGGCCGCCGTCGATCTCGTTGTCGCGCCTGTCGCCGATCAGCTGGTCGCGGAAGGCCGAGCCTTCGATGCTCTCGAGCCGGTAGAGGCGGTCGTGGCCGTCGCCGCGCGCCTTGCCGGCCTTCAGCGAGACCCAGACGCCGGCGCCGTTCTTCGCCGCCGCCGCGGTCGCGAAGGAGGCGATGTCGCCGCCGCCGGGGCCGCCGTCCATGCGGTCGTAGCCGTAGTCGCCGTGGACGAGGTCGAAGCTGCCGGGGCCGCCGTTGAGGGTGTCGATGCCGAGGTAGCCGGCGACCTCGTCGTACTCGCCCGGCCCGCCGGTGATGTGGTCGTCGCCGAGCCCGCCGATCGCGCGGTCGCGGCTGCCGGCGCCGGCGTCGATCGTGTCGTTGCCGCGCCCGCCCTGGATCAGGTCGGCCCCCGGGCCGCCGCAGATCACGTCGTTGCCGCGCCCGGCGTAGACCTCGTCGTCGCCGTCGCCGGCGACGATCACGTCGCGTTCCTCGGTGCCGAGCAGCACGTCGTCAGCCCCCGTGCCGACGATCGTCGCCAGCGCGCCGCGGCAACGTGGCGTCTTCTCATCGTCCGCCGCCGAGCCGGCGCCCACGAACACGACCGCCGCCAGCACCGCCGCAGCGGCTCCGAATCCCCTACCTCTAAACCTCACCGAACGAGGGTATCGAGCAAGGCGGCTCATTCCCAGATCACGGTGATCTCGTAATCGTCGAACGCTGCATCGGCGCTGACGATCGGCAGGCGCTCCAGCTGAGCCTGGACGATCATCAGGCGGTCGAAGGGGTCCCCATGATGATGTGGCAACGAGCGAACCTGCCAAGCGTGCTCGGCGGAAACGGGAAGCAGCTCGAAGCCGAGCTCCTGAATGCGCTCCGGCAGGTCAGGAGGCGCGTCGAGCTTGCCGAGCGCCGACTTGATCGCGATCTCCCAGAGGCCCGCGACGCTGATCGCCGCCTCTGAGGCTTCGATCCTGGCCCGCAGCGCAGACGAGATGCGGCGGCGGTCGCCGGCGACGAACCAGAGCAGCGCATGGCTGTCGAGCAGCAGTCGAGCCAACGGCCTACTTTTCGTACTCGGCGAATTCCTCGAGCGGCTCGTCGAAATCCTCGCGCATGTGAATTTCCCCCTTCATCGAGCCAAACCCCCGGACTCCGCCGCGCTTTTGCTTCAGCGGCCCGATCTGGGCAACCGGGTCCTTGCCCCGCCGCACGACGATCTCCTCGCCCTCTTCTGCCCGACGAACGAGCTTGGAGAACTGGGTCTTCGCCTCGTGGATGTTGACGCTTGTCGCCACGGCCAGTGACGATAGCAACTGTTAGTCCACTTAGTCCACTTGATGACTGCGTGGCTTTTCAGGCGGTGCGGATCAGCTTTTTGTTGACGAACTCGTCGGCGCCGTAGCGGCCCAGCTCGCGACCGAAGCCGGAGCGCTTGAAGCCGCCGAAGGGGAGCTCGGGGGCGTCGGCGCCGACGAGGTTGACGTAGACCATGCCGGCTTCGATCCGGTCGGCGACCCGGTCGGCCTGCTCAGGATCGGTCGTCATCAGGTAGGAGCCGAGGCCGAAGGGGGTGTGGTTGGCGAGCTCGATCGCCTCCTCCTCGGAGCCGACGCGGTAGACCTGCGCAACCGGGCCGAAGAACTCTTCCTGGGAGGCCTCGTCGCCGGGCGCGATCCCGGTGAGGATCGTCGGTTCGATGTAGTTGCCGTCGCGGTCGCCGCCGAGGACGACCTCAGCGCCGTTCTCGACCGCGCGCTTGACCTGGTCCTCGAGCCGGTCCGCCGCGCCCGCCGAGGAGAGCGGGCCGACCTCGGTGCCCTCGGCCGTCGGGTCGCCCGGCTTCACCGCGGCGAGCTTCTCGCGAAACTTCTCGAGGAACTCGTCGTAGAGCTCGTCGACGACGATGAAGCGCTTGGCCGCGTTGCAGGACTGGCCGGCGTTGTCGAGCCGCGCTTCCGCGGCCGCCCCGGCGGCCGCGTCGACGTCGTCGGAGCCGAGCAGGATGAAGGGGTCGGAGCCGCCCAGCTCGAGCACGACCTTCTTCAGGTTGCGCCCGGCGGCCGCGGCGACGGCGGCGCCGGCGCGCTCGGAGCCGGTGACCGAGACGCCGTGCACGCGCGGGTCGGCGATGACCCACTCGATCTGCTCGTTGGTCGCGTAGATGTTCTCGTAGGCGCCCCCGGGGAAGCCGGCGTCGTCGAAGATCCGCTGCATCGCCGCGGCCGATTCGGGGCACTGCGGCGCGTGCTTGAGCAGGATCGTGTTGCCGATCGCCAGATTCGGCGCCGCGAAGCGGGCGACCTGGTAGTAGGGGAAGTTCCAGGGCATGATCCCGAGCAGCACGCCGAAGGGGCTGCGGCGGACCAGCGCCGTGCCCTCGCCATCGAGCAGCTCGATCGGCTCGTCGGCCGTCAGTTCCTCTGCTTTGTCGGCGTAGAAGCCGTAGATCTCGGCCGTGAAGTCGACCTCCGCCAGGGCCTGCTCGATCGGCTTGCCCATCTCGCCGACGATGATCTCGGCCAGCTGCCGGCGGCGCTCGCCGTGGAGCTCGCCCGCCCGGCGGATCAGCGCCGCACGCTCGGCCACGCTGGATGAGCCGGGCCACGCCCGCGCGGCCTCGTCGGCCCGCCCGATCGCGGCGCGCAGCTCCTCGTCGCTTATCTCCGCGTACTCCCTGACCGTCTCACCGGTCGCCGGGTTGACCACCGCATAGGCGCTCATTCAGTCAATACCTCCGCATGTCGTAGGGCTTGCTCCACGGGGACGCACTCCATGCCTACCGCTTCGGCGACCGCCGGGTGGGTTACGTGGCCGGCGGCGACGTTGACGCCGGGGCGCAGGCCGGGGTCGCGGCGGATCGCGCCCTCCACCCCGCGGTCGGCGAGCGCGATCGCGTAGGGCAGGGTGGCGTTGGTCAGCGCCTGGGTCGAGGTGATCGGGACCGCGCCGGGCATGTTGGCGACGCAGTAGTGGGTGATCCCGTCGACCGCGAAGGTCGGCTCGCGGTGCGTGGTCGGGTGCGAGGTCTCGAAGCAGCCGCCCTGGTCGATCGCGACGTCGACGAGCACCGCGCCCGGCTTCATCAGCGCCAGCTGCTCGCGCCGCACCACATAAGGGGCGCGTGCGCCGTGAACCAGCACGGCGCCGATCACGAGGTCGGCCCGCGGCAGCATCTCCTCGATCGCGAGCGTGGTCGAGAACACAGTCGAGCAGGCGCCGGCGAAGCCGACCTCGAGCTCGCGCAGGCGGTCGATCGACTTGTCGTAGACGAAGACGTCGGCGCCCATCCCGATCGCGACGAAGGCGGCGTTCATGCCGACCGCGCCGCCGCCGATCACCATCACGTTGGCCGCAGCCACGCCGGGCACGCCGCCGAGCAGGATGCCGCGTCCGCCGAGCGGCTTCTCGAGCATGAAGGCGCCGGCCTGGGTGGCGATCTTGCCGGCGATCTCGCTCATCGGCGCCAGCAGCGGCAGCCGCCCGTGCGCGTCCTCGACCGTCTCGTAGGCGACGCAGGTGGCGCCGGAGCCGCAGAGGCCCCGGGTCTGCTCGGGGTCGGGCGCAAGGTGCAGGTACGTGAACAGCAGCTGGTCCCTGCGGAGCATCTCGATCTCGGCCGGCTGCGGCTCCTTCACCTTCAGGACCATCTCCGCTTCGGCGAACACGGTGGCCGCGTCGGGCGCGATGCGCGCCCCCTGCGACTCGTATTCGGCGTCGGCGATCGCGCTGCCCTCGCCCGCCCCGACCTCGATCAGGACCCGGTGGCCATGCTCGGACATCTCGCGCACCCCGGCGGGGGTGATCGCGACCCGGTACTCGTCGGGCTTGATCTCCCGCGGGACGCCGACGATCATCGTCTCACCCCGGTGCGTTCGTCTTTTGCAGCACACAAGTCGACAAAAGGCGAACGCGGGGTCATCCGACCAGCTCCCTGGCGCGCAGCGCCAACCAGAACTCGATCCGGTCGTGGGCGCGCGAGAGGTCGCGCCCGGTCAGCTCTTCGACCTTGCGCATCCGGTAGCGCAGCGTGTGGCGGTGGCAGTAGACCTCTTTCGCCGCCCGCTCCCACTGCCCGTTCTGCTCGATGAAGGCTTCCAGCGAGCGCAGCAGCTCGCCGCCGTACTCCTCGTCGCCCTCCTTGATCGGGCCGAGCACGCTGTCGCAGTAGAGCCCGAGCGCGTCGTCGTCCTGGATCGAGAGCAGCAGGGTGAAGGCGCCGAGGTCGCGCCAGGAGGCGACGTCCGGGGCGCTGCCGTTATCGCTGAAGGCGGTCGCCTCGAGCGCGCAGCGGGCCTCGTGGAAGGAGTGGCGCAGCTCCTCCGGCGGCGCCGGGCGGCTGGCCGCGGCGCGCACCGAGCCGCGCTCCTTGATCAGCGCGTTGCGCGCTTCGGAGGCGAGGTCGATCGGGTCGCGGTCGGCGGCATCGACGACGGCGCAGAGCAGCTCGCGGCTGCCGCTGGAGTGCGGCGCGACGACCGCGGGGCAGGCGTCGGCGGCGAGCGCCCGCTCGAGCGCGTGCTCGGCGGCGGCCGGGTCGTCGAGGTCGAAGACGAGCACCGCCGCTTCGTCGCCGATCCCGAACGGCTCCAGCCGGCGGCGCAGCTCGCTCGGGTCGAGCCGCCCGCCCAGCGCCCCGGCGAGCACGTCGCCGGCCAACCGGCGCTCGGTCTCGCGGGCGACGCGGCGGCGCATCAGCTCGAGCGCGACGACGGCGACCGCCTGCTGCAGGATCAGCCGCTCGAAGTCGCCGAGGCCGCCCGAGTCGCGCACCATCACGACCCAGGCCTGGGGCGGGCCCCCACCCGGCGAGATCACCGGGTGGGCCAGCGCGCGACCGGCAACCGAGGGGTGAGTGGGAACGAAGGGATGCCCGTCGGCGGTGTGCGAGAGCGCTTCGTCGCGGATCGCGTTGACCGCCTCGGCCGAGAGCTGGCGGCGGAAGCCGCGCCCGGCGAGCCGCTCGCCGCGGCTGTTGAGGATCGCCACGGTGCCGCCGACCGCGGAGGCGATCGTCGCCACGATCTCCTCCAGGCCGCGCTCTTCGAGCACCAGCCGCTCGAGCCGGCGCTGCACGGCGATGCCGCGCTGCAGCACCTCGTACTGCTCGTTGACGAGCTTGGCGAAGGCTTTCTCGGTGAGCGCGATGAACGGCGTCGAGTAGGGCACCTCGAAGAGCGGGAAGTCGCGTTTCTTCGCCTCCTCGAGCAGCGCTTTCGGCAGCTTCTTGTGGCTGAAGCCGGTGCCAAAGCCGAGCCCGGCGAGGTTGTGCTCGACCAGCAGGCCGATGTAGCGGCGCTGTTTCGCGGCGCTGTCGAGCGGGATGCCGGTGGTCAGCATCAGCTCGCCGCCCGAGAGCCACGGGGTCGGGTCCTCGAGCTCGGAGATGTGGATCCAGCGCAGCGGCGCCTCGGCCGCGCCCGCGCCGGCTGCGAGGTCGAGACCGACCTCGTCGAGCAGGCTCTGCACGGTCAGCATCGGCACTCCTATCTGCGGACCCGCTCCCACGCGTCCGTAAGTACTCCCCGCAGTACGTCGTGGATCTCTTCGAACTGCTCGGTGTCGGCGATCAGCGGCGGCGCCAGTTGGATAACCGGGTCGCCGCGGTCGTCTGCCCGGCAGATCAGACCCCGTTTGTAGAGCTCGCCGGAGAGGAAGCCGCGCAGCAGGTCCTCCGCCTCCTCGTCGTCGAAGCTCTCCTTGGTCTCCTTGTCCTTGACCAGCTCGATCGCCTGGAAGAAGCCGGCGCCGCGCACGTCGCCGACGATCGGCAGGTCGTGCAGGGTCTCGAGCATCGCGCGGAACTCGCCCTCCTTGGCGAGCACGTGCCCGCAGAGGTCCTCGCGCTCGTAGACGTCGAGGTTGGCCATCGCCACCGCCGAGGCGACGGGATGGCCGGCGAAGGTGAAGCCGTGGGCGAAGGAGGCGTCGCCCTGCATGAACGGCTCGGCGATGCGGTCGTCGGCGATCACGGCGCCCATCGGCACGTAGGCCGAGGTCAGCGCCTTGGCGACGGTGACGATGTCGGGCACGTAGCCGAAGCGTTCGCAGCCGAAGTAGTGGCCGAGCCGGCCCCAGGCGCAGATCACCTCGTCGGAGATCATCAGCACGTCGTGGCGGTCGCAGATCTCGCGCACCCGCTGGAAGTAGCCGTCGGGCGGGACGAAGCAGCCGCCGGCGTTCTGCACCGGCTCGACAATCACCGCGGCGACGGTCTCGGCGCCCTCGAATTCGATCCGCTCCTCGATCGCGTCCGCCGCCCAGAGCGGGTGGCGGTCGGCGGGCCAGCGGTAGACGTTGGTGTTGGGCACGTGGCAGCCGCCCGGCGCGAGCGGCTCGAACTGGCTGCGCAGCTCGGTGATCCCGGTCGCCGAGAGCGCCCCCAGCGTGGTCCCGTGGTAGGCGATCTCCCGCGCGATCACCTTGTGCTTCTGGCCTTTGCCGAGCGCACGGTGGTAGTTGCGGGCGAGCTTCAGCGCCGACTCGACCGCCTCGCCGCCGCCGGAGGTGAAGAAGACGCGGTTGAGGTCGCCGGGCGCGAGCGAGGCGATCCGCGCGGCGAGCTCGATCGCGCGCGGGTGGGCGTAGCTCCACAGCGTGTAGAAGTCGAGCTCTTCGACCTGGCGCGCCGCCGCCTCGCCGTACTCGCTGCGGCCGTGGCCGGCGTTGACGCAGAACAGCGCCGAGAGCCCGTCCAGGTAGCGGTTGCCCTGCTCGTCGAAGACGTAGCAGCCCTCGCCGCGGGCGATGATCGGGATCTCGTGGCCCGGCCCGTAGGAGCCCATGCGCGAGAAGTGCATCCAGAGGTGGCGCATTGCCAGCTCCTGGAGGCCGGTGTCGACTGCCCCGGGCGACTTCGACGCGGTGGCCATACTGGTTCTCCTCTCGTCCTACGACGTTATGGACAAAGCTAGAGCCGAACTGGCCACTGTGCAATGGTCGGTAAGTCGAGGACTTGGAAGTTGCTTATACGTGATGTACAAGTGTAGAGCCTCGTTTTGGCGCCGCCGCCCCTTGCAATGCCTACTGGTTGGACATACGGTCTCAGGCGGCACTCCGCCGAGGCAGGGACGTCAAGGAGGAGGATGGAAGCAGAGGTTCCGAGCGTCGAGTTGGAGCACGTGACCAAGCGCTTCGGCGAGCTGGTCGCGGTGGACGACATCAGCCTCGACCTGGCCCGCGGCGAGTTCTTCACCCTGCTCGGGCCGAGCGGCTGCGGCAAGACGACGACGCTGCGGATGATCGCCGGCTTCGAGCAGCCGAGCAGCGGCAATGTGCGGATCGAGGGCGTCGACGTCGCCGGCCGGCCGGCCCACAAGCGGCCGACCAACACCGTCTTCCAGAGCTACGCGCTCTTTCCCCACCTCAGCGTCGAGGACAACGTCGCCTTCGGCCTCAAGCGCAAAAAGGTCGGCAAGGCCGAGATCCGCGAGCGGGTCGGCGCCGAGCTCGAGCGGGTCGGGCTGGCGGCCGAGGCGAAGCGCCGCCCGGCGCAGCTCTCCGGCGGCCAGCAGCAGCGCGTCGCGCTGGCGCGGGCGCTGGTCAACCTGCCCAAGGTGCTGCTGCTCGACGAGCCGCTCGGCGCGCTCGACCTGAAGCTGCGCAAGGGCCTGCAGGTCGAGCTGAAGCGGATCCAGCGCGAGGTCGGGATCACCTTCGTCTACGTCACCCACGACCAGGAGGAGGCGCTGACGATGAGCGACCGGATCGCGGTGATGAACCGTGGCCGGGTCGAGCAGGTCGCCGATCCCGAGAGCGTCTACGACCGGCCCGCGACCACCTTCGTCGCCGGCTTCATCGGCGTCTCCAACCTGATGCCGGCCAGGGTCGTCGGCGGCGACGAGATCCAGCTCGACAACGGGCCGGCGGTGCGCACCTCGGCCAACGGCTTCGCCGCCGGCGAGCGCTGCTTCGCCGTCGTGCGGCCGGAGAAGCTCGAGATCGAGCTGACCGGCGAGGGGATGGCCCGGCAGCCGCGGGTCGAGGGCGTCGTCGAGAGCTCCCTGTACCTGGGCACGTCGACGCAGATCGTCGTCGACCTCGGCGACGAGGTGCGGATGACGGTGCTCGTCCCCAACATCAACGAGGCCGAGCGGCAGCGCCTCCCCGGCGGCGGCGCCCGCGTCGGCCTCGCCTGGGAGGCCGAGCACATGCACGTCGTGCGCGAGAGCTTGAGTAGGCAAGAGGTCCAATCCAGAGAGGGTGAGTCGGATGAGGAGTCGTAAATCGACGATGGGGCGCGTTAGTGACGCTATGCGTCACAAAGGCGCCCTGGCGCTGGCGATCGGTGTGCTGGCGGCCGCGCTGGGCCTGGCGGCCTGCGGCGACGACACGGTCGGCGGTGGAGGCGGAGGCGAAGTGAGCACCGCCGAAGCGGGCAACGTCAAAGGCAAGCTGACGATCTCCAACTGGCCGGGCTATATCGACCCGGGCAAAGAAGGCACGGTCAAGGAGTTCGAAAAAGACACCGGCGTCAGCGTCGATTACATCGAGGACGTCAACGACAACGACGGCTTCTTCGGCAAGCTGCAGCCGCAGCTGGAGCAGGGCGAGTCGGGCGGTCGCAGCATCTTCGTCGTCACCGACTGGATGGCGAAGCAGATGTACGACCTCGGCTACCTGCAGGAGATAAACCACGACGACCTGCCGACCGCCTTCGCCAACCTGCTGCCCAGCCTCGAGAGCCCCGCCTTCGACCCGGAGCGCAAGTTCTCGCTGCCGTGGCAGAGCGGCATGGGCGGGATCTGGGTCGACACCGCGAAGGCGCCGGGGATCAAATCGGTCAACGACCTCTTCGACCCGAAATACAAGGGCAAGGTCACGATGCTGAGCGAATTGCGCGAAACCGTGCCGCTGGTGATGCTGGCCGAAGGGATCGACCCGGTCGAGGCGACCAACGAAGACTGGCTGAACGCGATCGACAGGATCAAGAGCGCTTCGGAGTCCGGGCAGATCCGGCGCTTCACCGGCAACGACTACACCGAGGACCTAACCTCGGGCAACATCGTCGCCGCGATCGGCTGGTCGGGTGACGCCTCGCTGGTCGAAAACGACGACGCCGAATGGCGGATGCCGGCCGAGGGCTGCTCGCTGTGGTCGGACAACATGGTGATCCCGGTCGGGGCGCCGAACACGGCCGCCGCGCTCGGCTGGATGGACTACGTCTACGAGCCCGAGGTCGCGGTCGACATCACCGAATACGTCGAATACATCTCGCCGGTCGAAGGCGTCAAGGAACTGCTCGAAGGTCGCGGCTCCGAACTGGCCGAAAGCCAGCTCACCTTCCCGACCGAGGAGTTCACCGCCGACTGCACCGACCAGGACTCGCCGCCGGAACTGGAACCGGTGAACGAGGCCTGGCAGGAAGTGATCACCGGCTGAGCCCGGTGAGGTAGAGCGATGAGCCTGCGGCAGCGCCTGGTCCCCTACTGGCTCCTCGGACCGGGGCTGCTCTGGCTCATCGTCTTCTTCGTCGTGCCCATGTACTTCATGGGCGAACTGGCGCTGCGCTCGGGGACCCTGACCACCGGCTACACCTTCAGCTGGGAGTGGGCGAACTTCCCCGACTCGCTCTCCGGCCACACCGAGCAGATCGTCCGCTCGCTGTTCTACGCGGGGACGGCGACGCTGCTTGCGCTGCTGATCGGCTACCCACTGGCCTACGCGATCGCCTTCCGCGCCGGGCGCTACCGCAACCTGCTGCTGTTCGCGGTGATCGCGCCCTTCTTCACCACCTACCTGATCCGCACGATCGCCTGGAAAACGATCCTCAGCGACGACAGCCCGGTGGTCGGCGTGCTGCAGACGCTGGCGCTGGTGCCGCAGGACGGCCGCGTGCTCGCGACCTCGGGCGCGGTGATCGCCGGGCTCACCTACAACTTCCTGCCGTTCATGATCCTGCCGCTCTACGCCAACCTCGAGCGGCTCGATCTGCGCCTGGTCGAGGCAGCCAAGGACCTCTACTCCTCCTCGCGCGCGGCCTTCGTCAAGGTGACGCTGCCGCTGACGATGCCGGGGATCGTCGCCGGCGTGCTGCTCACCTTCATCCCGGCGCTCGGCGACTACGTCAACGCGCAGCTGCTCGGCGGCACCCAGCAGTCGATGGTCGGCAACGTGATCCAGTCGCTCTACCTGACCCAGCGCGACTACCCCGAGGCAGCGGCGCTCTCCTTCCTGATGATGGCGCTGATCCTCATCGTCGTGATGGCCTACATCCGCTTCGCCGGCACCGGCGCCTTCATGGGCGACGCCGAGGACGAGAAGGCCTGAGATGAGGGTTCTCGCCCGAGCCTGGGCCTGGCTGAAGCGCAACGCGCTGCTCATCTACGCCGGGCTCGCGGTCGCCTACATGCTGATCCCGATCGTCGTCATCGCCGTCTTCTCCTTCGGCGCGACGCCGAAAGGCAAACTGACCTTCGGGCTGAACGACGGCTTCACCACCGAGTACTGGACCAGCGCCTTCGCGCTGCCGGAACTGAACGAGGCGCTGATGACCAGTATCCGGCTCGCCGCCTTCTCGACCGTGATCGCGACGGCGATCGGGACGGCGATGGCGATCGCGCTCGTCCGCCACACCTTCCACGGCCGGCGCGTCGCCAACCTGCTGATCGTGATCCCGATGGCGACGCCCGAGGTCGTGATCGGCGCCTCGCTGCTCTCGATGTTCATCTACTACTCGTTCGCGCTCGGCTTCACGACGCTGCTGATCGCGCACGTGATGTTCTCGATCAGCTTCGTCGTCGTCGTCGTGCGCTCGCGGCTGATCGGCTTCGACCGCAACCTCGAGGAGGCGGCGGCCGATCTCGGCGCCTCGCCGCTGACGACCTTCCGCACCGTCACCCTGCCGCTGCTGGCGCCCGGCATCGTCGCCGCAGCGCTGCTCGCCTTCGCGCTCTCGATCGACGACTTCGTGATCTCCAACTTCAACTCCGGCACGACCGTGACCTTCCCGCTCTACGTCTACGGGGTGAGCCTGCGCGGGATCCCGGTCCAGGTCAACGCGCTGGCGACGATGCTCTTCGTCGTCGCCGCGACCGCCGCCGCGCTGGTCCTCTGGCAGCAGCGCCGGGCCGAGCGCATGGCCGCGGTGCGGCCGGAGCGCGAGCCGGATATGGGGACGCCGCTGCCGGGGACGGCGGCCGCGCAGTGAGCGCGGTGCGGCTCGCCAATTACGTCGGCGGCGCCTGGCGGCCTGCCGACGCGGTCGACACGCTCGACGACGTCGACCCGGCGACGGGCGAGGTCGCGGCGCTGGTGCCGCTCAGCGGCGAGCGGCAGGTGCGCGAGGCGGTCGAGGCGGCGCGGGCGGCGCAGCCCGAGTGGCGCGCGGTGCCACCGCAGCGGCGGGCGCGGGCGGTTCTTGCGCTGCGCGAGGGGCTGGAAGCGCGCCGCGAGGAGCTGGTCGCGCTGGTCACCGCCGACATGGGCAAGACTTTGGCCGACGCCGACGGCGAGGTCGGCCGCGGGATCGAGTCGGTCGAGTCGGCGGCGGCGATTCCGCACCTGCTCAAGGGCGAGATCCTCGAGGGCGTCGCGGCCGGGGTCGACGTCGAGATGCTGCGCCAGCCGGTCGGCGTGGTCGCGGCGATCACCCCGTTCAACTTCCCGGCGATGATTCCGCTCTGGTTCCTGCCCTACGCGATCGCCTGCGGCAACTCGTTCCTGCTCAAGCCCTCCGAGCAGGACCCGCGGCCGGCGGCGTTGATCGCCGAGATCGTCGACGCGGTCGAGGAGATCCCGGCGGGCGTGGTCAACCTCGTCCACGGCGGCCGCGACGCGGTCAGCGCGATCCTCGACGACCCCGGCATCGACGCGGTCTCATTCGTCGGCCGCGCGGAGACGGCGCGGATCGTCGCCGAAGGGGCCGTGCGCACGGGCAAGCGGGTGCAGGCGCTGGGCGGCGCCAAGAACTCGCTGGTGACGATGCCCGACGCCGATCTGGAGCAGGCGATGCCGGCGATCATGGGCACCGCCTTCGGCGCCGCGGGCCAGCGCTGCCTCGCCGGCTCGGTCTGCGTCGTCGTCGGCGATGCCGGGCGTCGCGCCGAGGTGCGCGAGGCGCTGGTCGCGGCGGCCTCGGAGCTGACCGTCGGCCTCGGCGCCGACCCGGCGACCGACGTCTGCCCGATGGTCTCGGCGGCGGCGCGCGAGAAGGTCGCCGAGGCGATCGGGCGTGCCGAGGCGGACGGGGCCGAGCTGCTGCTCGACGGGCGCGGCGACGCCGGGGCGGCGGAGACCCTGCTCGGCCCGACGATCCTCGCCGTCTCCGACCCCGAGGCCGAGCCCGCCCGCGAGGAGCTCTTCGGGCCGCTGCTGACCGTGGTCGAGGTCGACGACCTCGACGCCGCGCTCGAGTTCCTCAACGGCTCGCGCTACGGCAACGCCGGGGCGATCTTCACCCGCTCGGGCGAGGCGGCGCGGCGCTACCGTTACGGCGCCGAGGCGGGGATGCTCGGCGTCAACGTTGGTGTGCCGGCGCCGGTGGCGTGGTTTCCGTTCAGCGGCTGGAAGGACTCGATCGACGGGGATCTGCATGCGAACGGGATGGACGCGGTTGAGTTCTATACGCGGAAAAAGGTCGTTACCTCACGCTGGTAAGGAGGAGGGATGGGGTGCCCCTCCGGCTTGCTGGGTTTTTCGCCTGCTTCGTTGGCGGCCGTCCGAGATTGTGGGTGGGGCGAAAAAGAGGACGCCGCTGCGCCGGAGGGGCACCCCATCCCTCCTTCACCGGCCGATGTGGAAGCCCAATAGCTGGGGGACCTTGGAGACGAGTTGGCTGATGGGGTGCGGGTGGCGGCCCGCTAGCTCTGCGTGCTCCTTGCTGGTCAGGGCTCGGCGGATCAGTTCTCCTCCTAGCCAGTGGAGGGGCTCTGGGGGGACGCGTTGGGGGGATGGGTCTACGAAGGGGAGGTTGGTGGGGTCGTCGCTTCGGTCCAGGGCCAGGGAGGCGAGGGTTCTTCCGACCATGTGGGAGGGGCCCACTCCGTTGCCGGTGTAGCCGGCGGCGGCGAAGCTGCGGCTGCCTTTGAGCGGGACGACGAGGGGGATGTGGGTCGGCGAGACGTCTATCGGGCCGCCCCAGGCGTGGGTGAGGCGCTTGCCGGCGAGGCCCGGGAAGTACTCGAGCAGGCGCTCGCTGGTGGCCGCGATCACCGCTGGGTCGAGCTCGCTGCGCCCGCGCAGGCGGGCGCCCATCGCGATCTGGCCGCCGCCCCAGCCGAAGGCGATGCGCCCGTCCGGCGTCGTGCGGAAGTAGTCGATCAGAGCGCGGCTGTCGGTGATGCACTCGCCCCCGGTCCAGCCGATCTCCTCCAGCAGCTCCGGCACCGGCTCGGTCAGGACGATGTGGGAGGAGGTGACGGTGAGCGCATCGCGCAGCGGCGCCCGCTGCGCCTTCGCCGCCCCACCGATCGCGACGACCGCGGCGCCGGCACGCACCGAGCCACGGTCGGTCCAGGCCCGAACGCCTCCCCCGCTCCGCGCATCCGACATTGACCCCCCTCTGGTGTGGTCAATGTCGGATGCGCCGGCGAGACGGCGGACGGGTGAGCGCTCGTAGATCTCGACGCCGGCGGCGAGCAGGCGCTCGCGCAGGCCGAGGGCGAGGCGGGCGGGCTGGACGGTGGCCGCGTCGGGGAACCAGGCGCCGCCGCGGAAGGCCGGCGAGGCGCAGCGCTCGGCGACGCCGGCGGCGTCGAGCGGCTGCACGACCGTGGACCCATCAACGGCCGCCCCTCCCGCGGCGGCCTCGCCGAGGTCGAGGCAGGCGGCCAGCGTCTCCTCCCAGGAGCCGTCGTGCGCCGCCGCGGTCGAGACCTGCAGGTAGCCGCCGCGCCTGAACCAGGCGTCGACGCCCTCGTCGCGACAGAACACCTCGACCCCGTCGATCGCGTCACGGGCGGCGCACGCCACTGCCAGCGCGGCATCGTCCCCCCAGCGCCCCCGCATGTTCGACAGCGAGAACCACATCGAGTTGCAGAACCCCCCGTTGCGCCCGCTGGGGCCATGCCCGCAAACATCGGCCTCAAGCACGACCACCCGAACCTCCGGCTCCAGCTGCTTCAGATGCCAAGCGGTCCAAAGCCCGGTGTACCCCCCGCCAATGACGACCACGTCGGCGCTCCGCTCCCCCTCCAACGTTGCGAGAGGTGTCGTCCCTCCAGCCTCCTCGAGCCAGTAGCCATGCGCAGTGTGCTTCACGGGTGTCGAGTCTGGCAGGACGAGGATGGGGTGTCCCTCGAACCGGCGGATACTCAAAACGGCGGCCTAATTAGGCCGCCGTTTGTCGGGGCGAGGGACACCCCTTCCTCGTCCCCCTAGACTCCGGCCATGGCCACCTTCGACCGGATCGCCGGCCTCCCCCTGGAGATCGAGAGCTACGAGCTCGAACGGCTCGAGTACAAGGAGGGCGACTTCGAACGGCTGAGCACCGTGATCCGCCTCCACGGCGGCGGCGAGGAGGGGCTGGGCGAGGACGTCACCTACGAGGCGCTCGACCAGATCGCCCTGCAGGACGCCGGCCCGACGCTGGACCTGACCGGGCACGCCAGCCTCGAGGAGTTCTGCGAGTTCATGGGCGGCGTCGACACCTTCCCGGCCGAGCCGGGACGCGAGGTCTCACGCCGCTACCGGCGCTGGGCCTTCGAGTCGGCGGCGCTCGACCTGGCGCTGCGCCAGGCGGGCACGGGGATCGCCAAGGCGCTGGGCCGCGACCCCCAGCCGGTCGAGTTCGTCTGCTCGATGCGGCTCTCCCCGGGAGGCGAAGAGCCTTCCTCGATCGAGACCCTGCGACGCAAGCTCGATCCCTACCCTGAGCTGCGCTTCAAGCTCGACCCGGTCAACGACTGGGACAACGAGCTGATCGCGGCGCTGGTCGCGACCGGCGCCGTCGACTCGCTCGACCTCAAGGGTCACTACAAGGGCACCGTGGTCGAGGTCGAGACCGACCCGGTCCTCTACGCGAAGCTGATCGAGGCCTTCCCCGACGCCTGGCTCGAGGACCCGGATGTCAACGACGAGACCCGGCCCGTGCTGGAGCCCGTGCGCGACCGGCTCACCTGGGACGCGCCGATCCACTCGATCGCCGACATCGAGGCGCTGCCGTGGCAGCCGCGGATGGTCAACGTCAAGCCCTCGCGGATCGGCAGCCTGCGCGAGCTCTGCGAAACCTACGACTACTGCGCCGAGCGCGGGATCGGCGCCTACGGCGGCGGCCAGTGGGAGCTCGGCGTCGGCCGCGGCCAGATCCAGGTGCTCGCCTCGCTCTTCCACCCCGACACGCCGAACGACACCGCCCCGCGCGGCTACAACGAATCGCCGCCGCCGCCGGGCCTGCCGACCAGCCCGCTGCTGCCGCAGCTCACGCGGACCGGCTTTCGGTGGGCCGAATAGCCGCTTCGGAGAGCCGAATTCGCGCTTTCGGCTAGGTTCCGTCCACCGTCCCGCCAAGCAAGGAGAACCATGGCCGAGAAAAGCTTCCCCGCCGCGCTCAACGAGCAGATCGCGAACGAGTTCGCGGCCTCCCAGCAGTACGTCGGCATGGCCGTCTACTACGACGCGGAAACGCTTCCCCGGCTGGCCCAGTTCTTCTACCGGCAGGCGCTGGAGGAGCGCGAGCACGCGATGATGATGGTCCAGTACCTGCTCGACGTCGGCGAGGAAGTCCACATCCCCGACATCAAGTCGCAGGAGACGAGCTACTCCGACGGGGTCACCCCGGTCAAAAAGGCGCTCGCCCAGGAGAAGACGGTCGGCGAGGAGATCTTCGCCCTGTTCGAGCTGGCGCGCGAGGTCAAGGACTACCGCGCCGAGCAGTTCATGCAGTGGTTCGTCAAGGAGCAGGTCGAGGAGGTCGCGCTGATGGGCGACCTGCTCAACGTGGTCGAGCGCTCCAAGGACAACCTGCTGCTGGCCGAGGACTACATCGCCCGCGAGGCGCCCGGCGAGGAGAGCGGCGATCCGACTGCTCCTCCTGCTGCAGGCGAGGGATAGGAGGGGGTGTCCCTCGAACCGGCGGATACTCCAAAACGGCGGCCTAATTAGGCCGCCGTTTGTCGGGGCGAGGGACACCCCCTCCTATCCCAACCAACCGGCTTTTTTCCTCATTGCGGTGATCCTCCTGAACTCTGCGATGTCCTCCCTCAGGGCTGCCGGAGCCGGCGCGGGTAGGAAGCGAGCGGGGAGCGGGGACTCGATGACGCTGCCGTTGTCGCCCTTGGCGACGCGGTAGGCGCGGGCGCCGCGTTGGGCGGTGACGGCGCTGGGTGGGCCGGCGCCCTCCCAGATCAGGCCGGCGTAGTCGTCGAGGCCGTAGCCGCTCGGCATGCCGTCGGCGACCGCGCCGAGGTAGGCGGCGCGGCGATCGGGTTCGTTGTTGTAGTGGACGCAGAGGCTGCCGCTGAGCAGGCCGAGGCCGGCGCCCGGCAGTGGCTTGCCCGAGGACTTGGTGATGCCGGCCTCGAACCAGCACATCGCGCCGGCGCTCTGCCCGGCGAGGACCACCCCCTCGCGCCAGGCGAGGCTGAGGATCGCGCTCAGTTCGTGCGCTTCCCAGACGGCGAGCAGGTTGAGCAGGCTGCCGCCGCCGACGTAGATCAGGTCCTGTTCGAGCAGGTGGTCGCGCAGCTCCATCGGGCGGCTGCCGAGGCGGAAGAGCGAGAGGTCGGAGACGTCGCAGGAACGCTCGCCGAAGGCCGAGTAGAAGCGGCCGATCTGCTCCGAGGTGTCGCCGCTGGCGGTCGGCAGGATGCAGATCCGCGGCCGCCCGCCGGCGCGCGTGGTCGCCAGCCGCAGCATCAGCTCGCAGACAGCCCGGTCGCCGGGCCGCGAGGTGAAGTCGTGGCCGCCGAGGGTGAGCACGCGGCCGATCATGCGCCGGTAGGAGCGGACAACGCGATGGCCGGCGGCGTCATCCTCGAATGGTTGCGGCGCCCGGGCGAAAGGTCGTTGTACAGCGGTCCGAAGTTTTGGGTAGTGCGCTCTCCCGCGTGTACAGTGATCCTGAGCGCGTTCTCAGGCGGAGACGGATTGTTAAACCGGTACTGATCCGTCCACAGAATACCGCTCGGCGTGTACAATCGCGTTTATCGTGAATCTGAGCGGCGTGATCGAGAAGGAACGCCTCCCCGCCGGCCGCAGCGACCTTGCCGAGCCGCTCGTCGCCCACTCCCAGCGCGAACGGATCCTCGTCGCAATGGCCGACAGCTGCGCGAGCAAGGGCTACAACGCGACGACGATCGCCGACGTCTGCGAGCCGGCCGGCGTCTCCCGCGCCACCTTCTACGAGCTGTTCAAGGACAAGGAGGACTGCTTCCACGCGGCGATGGAGGTGTCGCTGGCCGACGCGATGGGCCGCATCCTCTCCGTCTACTCGGCCGACAAGCCCTGGGCGACGATGGTCCGCGATGCCGCCGCCGAGTTCCTCGACCTGCTGGCGAGCCGGCCGGCGTTCGCGCGCATGGCGCTGGTCGAGGCGCCCGCCTCGGGCGAGCGCGCCTTCGAGCTCTACGCCTCCGGCAAGCGGGTGCTGCAGACGCTGCTCGACCGCGGCCGCGACGACCCGGTCGAGGAGGAAGCGATCCCCTCCAGCGCCGGGCGGGCGGCGCTCTCCGGCGCCGAGGCGCTGATCGTCGGCCAGATCCTCGCCGGCAACGCCGAGCGCCTGCGCGAGCTGCTGCCCGACATCGTCTACATCACGACCGTTCCCTACCTCGGCCAGGAGGAGGCCCTGCGCCAGTCGCGCGAGGCCGAGAAGCTCCTCACCTCACCCGGAGGCTGACCGGAGTGGAGGGGGCAGGGGTGGGAGGCCGGTGGCGTCCTCCGCGCGGACGCCACCGGCTGCCGCCGGAGGTCATTGCCCGCTCGCAGCGCGAGCGCCTGCTCGAGGCAGCGGTGCGGGTCGTCGCCTCGAAGGGCTATGGCGCGGCGACGATCGGCGACCTGACCAAGGAGGCCGGCGTCTCGCGCACGACCTTCTACGAGCTCTTCGACGACAAGGAGGCCTGCTTCCTGGCCGCCTACGACAGCGCGGTCGAGACCCTGGTGCGGCGGGTGATCGGCGCCTACGAGGACGAGCGCGAGTGGCCCGAACGCGCGGCGGCGGGGCTCGCGGCGCTGCTCGAGACGCTCGCCGGCGAGCCCGCCCTGGCGCGGCTCTCGCTGGTCGACATCGGCAACGCCGGGCCGGCGGCGCAGCGGCGCTACCGGGCGGCGATCCAGCGACTGACGCCGCTCTTCGAGGAGGGGCGGGACTACGCGCCGGGGGGGCGCTCGCTGCCGGCGAACACCTCGCGGATGGCGATCGGCGGGGTGACGGGACTGATCGCCGACGAGCTCCTCGCCGGGCGGGCCGAGGGCCTTCCGGGCTTGCTTTCGGACGTGCTTTTTGCGACGCTGGTGCCGTATATCGGCCCTGATGCGGCAGCAAGGGAGGTCGAGAGGCTGACTCGATAAACGCCTACGTACACGTTGCCGCTATGATCCAAATCCCCGATAGTTCAACCCTGACGGGTGGGCCGACGGCAGGCAGCGAGACACGGCGGCAAGCGATCTTGGAGGCGATGGTGCAGGTCGTCGGCCGCAAGGGCTACAAGGCGACCTCGGTCGCCGACGTGATCGCGGAGGCAGATGTCTCCCGCACGACCTTCTACAAGCACTTCGACGACAAGCACGAGTGCTTCCTCGCCGCCTACGACCTCGTCGTCGAACGGGTGGTCGGCGAGGTGATCGCCAACTGCGACGGCGAGCAGGCCTGGCTGGAGCGGGTGCGGATCGGCCTGGCGACGATCGTCGAGATGTTCGCGCTCGACCCCGAGCTCGCGCGCACGGCGATCGTCGAGGTCTCCGCGGCCGGGGCCGACGCCCGCGCGCGGCACTGGAACGCGATCTCCCGCTTCACCGAGTTCCTCGACGAAGGCAAGGGGCTCTCCGGCGCTCAGGAGCTGCCCGAGAACATCGGCCTGATGGCCGCGGGCGCCGTCTCCGGCCTGATCTTCGACGAGCTGCTGACCGGCCGGGCCGAGCGCCTGCCACAGCTGCTGCCCGACCTGCTCGTCGCCCTGCTCGTCCCCTACATCGGTCCCAGCGCGGCGACCGAAGAGATGCGGCGGGCAGCGGCCGGCTGAGGCCCCGCGCCTCGCCGAACCGCCCGCCTCCCCCGTTTCTAGATGGCGCCGATCTCGCGGCGCAGCTTCGCGCGCACGCGATGCAGCCGGACCTTGACCGTGCCGAGAGGTATGCCGAGGCGATGGGCAATTGCCTCCTGGGTCATGTCCTCGTCGTAGCGCAGCCGCACGAGCTGGCGGTCGCGCTTGTTGAGGTGCGTAAGCGCTGCGTGGAGGTCGGCCCGTTCGACGGTGGCCAGGACGCGCTCGTCATCGCGGCCCTGCCAGGCATCGAGCGTGTCGGTCGGAGAGGGGCGGTTGCGCTTGAACTCGCGAATCGCCTCATTGCGGACGATCGACGACAGCCAGGCCTTGCGCGCTCCCGGGTCGCGCAGGGTGCTGCGTTTGCGCCAGGCCCGCACCATCGCGTCCTGGGCGATGTCTTCGGCCTCGATCCGGTTCTTCGCGTAGCGGAAGGCGAAGCTCAGGCAGATCCGGCGGACCTCGTCCCAGTCCCAGGCGTCACCGGTATCGGCTCCCAAGCCAACCCGGTGATCGAGACGACGGACCTCCACGATGCCGAGCAGACTAGCATATTTGATCATTGAAACGATGTGGATAACTAGTCGGTCTGGGCCGCCGTGGATGCAGCAGCAGTCCAGCCGGGGAGCCAGTGGGCCGAGCAGGCCTACGAGGCGATGGCGCCCGTCTATGACGATTTCACCGCCCACCACGACTATGGACTGTGGCTGGGCAACCTCATGCCGAAGCTCCGACGCCACGGGTTGAGCGGGCAGCGCCTGCTCGACGTCGGCTGCGGAACCGGGAAGAGCTTCCTGCCGATGCTCGAGCGGGGATGGGAGGTGACCGCTTGCGACATCTCAGCCGCGATGGTCGGCCTGGCGAGAGCCAAGGCCGGCGATGCGGTGCGCCTGTCCGTGCAGGACATGCGAAGCCTTCCCGTGCTCGGCGAGTTCGATCTCGTCTGGTCGCTCGACGACGCCGTCAACTACCTGCTCAGCGGAGACGAACTGGAAGAGGCGCTGAGCGGGATGCGGGCCAACCTGGCCCCCGGCGGGCTGCTGATGTTCGACGTCAACTGCCTCGAGGCCTACCGCACCTTCTTTGCCGAAGAACAGGAGCTCGTGCGCGGCGGACGGCGGCTGATCTGGCGCGGCCAGGGATCCGGCGACGCGGAGCCCGGCGCGATCGGCGAAGCGCAGCTGGAAGTCGAGTCGGGCGAGGGCGCGGAGCCGGTCGAGACCCATATCCATCGCCAGCGGCACTTCCCTGAGGCAGAGGTGCGCGAACGGCTCGCCGCGGCGGGGCTCGAGTGCCTCGATGTCTACGGCCACGGCTTCGACGCAGTTCCCAGGCAGCCGGTCGAGGAACTGGTCCACTCCAAGGCCGTCTACATCGCAAGGCGCGCCGCCTGACCAACACTTAGACTACGCGCTTCGGGGCGTTTTGACTGCTTACACACCATGTAAGAATCGACCCAGACAAAAAAATTACCCGAGTGATCCAGTGGCGTTTCACACGGTGTTTTCCCTTTCGGTTTCCCAAGGGTATTCCTCTTGGTACGCATAAATGTGGGTGTTTGGAAGCGATGATTAGCTACTTATATTCTGTAGACTCGTAACGAGATAGCTGGAAGGCTCGGCGCGTGTCTGAGTTTGCTCTAAAGGCTCTTGGCGAAGCGATACGTACGCGGCGGGGCGAAATCGACGGTCTCTCTCAGGAGGGGCTGGCCGATCTGGCCGGAATGCATCGCACTTACGTCAGCGAGATCGAGCGCGGATTGCGAAATCCGAGCTTCCGCAACCTCTTCAAGCTCGCCGCCGCGCTCGAAGTGCCCCTGTCGGAGCTGGTCGCGCAGGCCGAGCGCAGCGCCGGCGGCGAGGCCCTCAAGTCCGGGAGCTAGTCAGTCACACACCATTTGGTGTGACTACCACTACCCGAGCAGGAGGATGAGTAGGTTGGCGACGATCGCCGCCGGGGTTCCCGTCAGCGACAGATAGCGGAAGAAGCGAGCGAACCCGCCCCTGTAATGGACGCTCTCGAAGAGGGTGAGGCCGACGACGTGGGCCATGTTGACGAGCGAGATCGCGATCGCGATCAGGATCGCCGCGGCGCCCGCGGTCGTCTGCGGCCCGGGCCCGGCCGCGGCGAGGATGATCGCGACGATCGTCCCGGTCACGCCCATGACCATGCCTGCGAGATCGCCACGGGAGAAGCGCGGCAAGTTCTCGGAGATCTCGAGCTCCGGCTCGGCCTCGCCGCGAACGTCCTCCGCCGCGAGCACCGGGTCGGCCTCTCCGACAGTCCCGGTCGCGTCGACGCCGTTGCGCCACAGGGTGTCGAGCGAGGCCTCGAGCCTCGCTCGCGCCACCCGGACCGGCTCGTCGACATCCCCCATCAGGTGCCGGAACTGCGTCTCCTCGACCGCCGGCGTCACGATCTCCACCTCCACCGGCCCGTCCCCCCCACGCAGAATCTCCTCCGCCGGCTCGGGGCCATCGAGGGAATCGGCGACGACGACAAGCACCCGCCGTCGCCCGGTCTGGCCAGTTCCATGCTCCATGTGCCCCGACTACCCGGAGCGAAACCGGCGAACGCAGCTAACAGAAGACACACATCCGGAGTCTTACTGGTAACGGATCCGGGCGATTGTCCCTGTTGAGCGGCAGTCGATGTCCGCACTGTTGAACACACCGTACGGACTCAAGACCGTCCCCTCAGCGTAAGCAGGCCCACCGCACCCAGGGCGACAGCGGCGAGCACGAGGGCGGCCGTGACAAGCCCCGGATTGCGCGCGGTGAAGGAGCGCGTGTCCGGGGGCGGCTCGAACGCGGCCGTCTGGCGCTCGGGGCCCAACTCGCCATGCACGGCGCGTTTGACCTCGATCGCGCCCGCCGGAAGGCGGGCGAAGTCGTAGCTGGGAGGCCTCGCGACCGGGTTCCCGTAATGGACGGTGTAGGGACGCGGGGCTCCTCCCTCGGCCAGCAGGGCACGCGAGCGGCTCCATGCCGACACGTCGATTCCGCGCAGCGGCGGATCGTCGCCGTTCTCTATTTCGACCCGGACGTAGCGGTGATGGGCTTGGACGTCGATCGGGGGGGAGGTCGACCCGGGGAAGCGGAAGATCCGTGCGGCGGTCAGAGGGGCAGACCGCCCACGGCGGTTCGATCCGAGAACCGTCACCGGACGCTCGTAGCGGGGGGGCGCCGCACTGACCCGCAGCTCGTCGACCGGGACATCGCGGAATCCGAGATCGAGGGTGACGATCGTGCGCGGCCCCTCCTCACGTCGCGAGACCGACCTGACCGCGCGCCGGAGCAATTGCGGGCGCTCGCGGGCGCTCGACACCTCGGCGCCGGCAATGCGAGTGACGCCACTCGCCCGCACGAGCAGGTAGCGAAAGTCGCTGGGCGGGAATACGGCGGTGGTGCTGTGGGCCGACCGCGCGCCGCGCACGTCGTAGATCCCCGTCGTCGAAAGTCGCGTGAAGGGTCCGTCTCGATCGTCGGCGCCGCGCACCTCGGCGCGGCCGACGAAGTCCCGGCCGGAGACCTCGAGCTCGGCGCGATCGCGCACCTTCCGCCGCTTGCCCAGATCGAGGAGGGCAACGGCGAACCGTCCCTGGCGCCCGCTGTTGATGATCCGGACCGACTCCGCGCCGTCATTGCGACCGCTTGGTCGGTGTCGCCAGGGAACCTCGCGTCCGCGGGCATCCGCTACCCGCAGGTCGGCGAAGCCCGGCGCGGAGTGACCGAACAGCGCCCCATCGGGCTCGACGAGGACTGGCTCACCACCATCGCCTCTTTCCGCTACCAGCGGCCGCTGGTAGCGGAACTCGGCGCTGTCGAACCCGGCCGCCGCGACCGGCTGGACGCCGGCCACGAGCGACACGAGTGCGACCAGCGGGAGGACGACGCGCTTCATGCCTCCTCCCCCGCGGTCGGTGCGGTGTCGCCGTCTCCCACCCGAATCCGCTGGTAGGCGAAGGCGCCAACCAGCAGGAGCAGGCCGAGCACGATGAGCGAGAGAACCCGCGGTAGCTGCTCGAGCGCGGCGAGGTCATAGGTGTAGACCTTGGCGATGGCGAGGGTGAGCAGCGCGAGGCCCGCGATGCGGGAACGCTGGATGTCGCGCAGCAGTCCGTAGACGACAGCGCCAAGACCCGTCACGGCCCAGAAGGCCGAGAGCAAAGCCTGGCCCATCTGCCGTGCGCCACCAGAGCTGGTAACTCCCGCGACCTCGATGATCGTCACCGACCCGAGGTAGAGGAGAACAACAGCCGCGACGGCCTCACAGGCCAGGCCGACGCGCGGCTCGACCCTGCCCAGAGCGAATCGACCGTAAAGCGCAGCTGCGGCGCAGGCGCCCAGGCCGACGACGGCTTCACCCAGGTCGACGACTCCGGCGACGAGCGCCTCCGGCGGAGCCTCGAAGAGAAGCACGTGGCCGAGGGCGAGGCCGAGGGATGCGCCGGCGGCGGCCAAGAGCAGGTCGGCATTCGACGCAACGTGTCCCGACTCCCGGCTTGTACGGGTCGCCAGGTAGGCGAGCACGGCTGCCTGAATCGCCCAGCCGACTACTAGAACGGGGCCGTCGAGGGCGCCGGCGAAGCCAAACACCGAGAGGCCCAAGCCGACGGCGACGAGCAGCGAGCCGACCTCGTCGGCTATCGCCTGGCGGAATGAAAAGGCGCCCAACAGGATGTGACCCGCCGCCAACCCCAGAAGCCAAGCGGCCGCGGCTTGCGGGTGGCCGGTCTGATCCAGCGCGAAGTATCCGGTGACCGCGATCAGGGCGACGTTGGCGAGCAGCACGAACAGGGACGGGATCGGCAGCTCGCCGGAGCTACGCGCCCGCAGCTCGTAGCCGATCGCGGCGATCAGGTAGAGGGCCCAGAATCCGACCAACGCGCCCAGCGCGATCGGGAGATGCTCGTCTTGGTTCGTCAAGACCCATGCCACGAGCTGCGGCGCTGACACCACGAAGGCCCCGATCGAGAGCCAGTTCCACCGTTGCCACAGCAAGACCCCGACGGCCGCCGTCAAGGCGATTGCCAGAAAGGCGAGTGAAAGGCCCGAGGTGCCGGTGCCGGCCAGGAGCGGCGCCGACAGCGCGCCGAGTATCCCGATCGCGGCGACGATCGTCGATTCCCACCGGACCGCCATCGCCACGCCGACGATTCCGACCAGGCCTGCCCCGGCGAGGCCGACGTCGGCGGGGATCACCTCGTATATCTGCGTCCCCACCATGAGCGTGGCATCGAGGCCCGCGAGCGCGCCTCCGGCGGCTGCCAGCGCCGCCTGGGTATGGCCCTTGCGTTCGTAGAGCCAGACGCCGACGAGCAGAAGCGCCGTGGACCCGAGCAGGCCGGAGATGATGCGCGTCGACTCGTCGATCCAGCCCCGGTCGAACCCGATCCCGACCAGGAACGCGATCCCGAGCATGATCGCGATCCCCCCGATCCAGGCGAGCGCCCGCCCGCCTAACTCCTCGAAGCGATCGGCTTACCGCAGGCTTCAGGCCGAGGACAGGCGCCGCCAACTGCTGGAGCAGGGCGCGGAGCTGTTCGCCCACCACTCCTACGACGAGCTCTCGATGCGCAAGATCGCCGGCGAGCTGGGGATCTCCAAGCCGCTGCTCTACCACTACTTCCCGAGCAAGCGAGAGTTCTTCCAGGCGACGATCGCCCAGGCCGCAGCGGAGCTACAGGCGCGGACCGAGCCAGACCCGACCCTGCCGCCACTCGATCAGCTGCGGGGGAGCCTCGAAGCCTTTCTCGAGCTGATCGACGAGAACGAGCTCGCCTACCGCAAACTGATGCAGAGCCTCAGCAGCGTCTCCGAGGTGCGTGAGCTGATCGAAGAGGTCCGAACGAAAACGGCGGCCCGCATCCTCGAGGGGCTCTACCCGGCGGACCCGCCACCCAAGGCGCGGGCCGCCGTGCATGGCTGGCTTTGGTTCATGGACGGCGCCTGCCTCAACTGGATAGAGCACCGCGACCTCTCCCGCGACGAGCTGCGCGACCTCCTGCTCGGCACCCTGCTCGGCGCGCTCACCGCCGCCGACGCCATGCCGCCCGATGGAGAGATTCGGAGCTGAGCTACGCCGCGGCGGCGAGCGCCTTGCCCGCCTGCCTGCGGCGCTTGGGCGCCGGCTCATCCAGAAGCCCGCGGATGTCCTCGGCGGTGATGCTGCCGGCGAACAGGTCGCCGTCGTCCATGACACCGCTGAACAGCTCCGCCTTGCGACGGGCGAGGGCGACGACCTTCTCCTCGATCGTCTCGCGGGCGATCAGCCGGTAGGCGATCACCGGCCGCGTCTGCCCAATCCGGTGGGCGCGGTCGATCGCCTGCGTCTCGGCCGCCGGATTCCACCACGGATCAAGCAGGAAGCAGTAGTCGGCCTCAGTCAGGTTGAGCCCGAACCCACCCGCCTTGAGGCTGATCAGGAAGACCGGGTCGGCGCCCTGCTTGAACCGCTCGATCACCTTGTCGCGCTTGCGCGTGCGCCCGTCGAGATAGCAATACTCGATCCCCTCGCGGTCGAGGCGGTCGCGGACCTTGGCCAGGAAGCCCGTGAACTGGCTGAAGACCAGCGCCCGGTGGCCGCCGCCAATCACCTCGTCGAGCTGCTCGACCAGCGCCGCGAGCTTCGCGCAGGGGACATCGTCGTGACCCTCGTCGACAAGACCCGGGTCGATGCTGAGCTGGCGCAGCAGTGTGATCGAGCGCAGGATCGTGAAGCGGTTGCGGTCGAAGTCGTCGATCAGGCCGAGGATCTTCTGCCGCTCGCGCTGCAGGCGGGTCTCGTAGAGCTTGCGATGGCGCGCGTGGAGCTCGACCTCGAGCGTCTGCTCCTGCTTGGGGGGAAGGTCGGCGGCGACGAGCTCCTTGGTGCGGCGCTTGACCAGGGGCTTGATCCGGCGCCGCAGGCGGGCCAGACGCTCGCCGTCGCGCTCGCGTTCGATCGGCCGCGCGTACTGCTCGGCGAACCGCTTCGGGTCCGGGAACAGCCCCGGTGCGGTGATCGAAAGCAGCGACCAGAGCTCGGTCAGGTTGTTCTCCATCGGGGTTCCGGTGAGGGCGAGCTTGAACGGCGCGGCCAGCTCACGAACACACTTGTACGTCTTCGACTGGTGGTTCTTGACGGCCTGCGCCTCGTCGAGGACCAGGCCCGCCCACTCCACCTCGTGGTACGCCTCCGCATCGAGCCGGAACAGCGTGTACGTCGTCACCACGATGTCGGCGGTCGCGAGCTCGTCGATCGAGCGGCCCGACTTCCCCAGTGTGTCCGTGACGGCGCTGACCGTCAGCCCGGGGGCGAATCGCGCCGCCTCGCCGACCCAGTTCGGCACGACGCTCGTCGGCGCGACGATCAGGAAGGGGCCGACGCCGGGATCGCGCTCACGCGCATGGCAGACCAGCGCCAGCGTCTGCAACGTCTTGCCGAGGCCCATGTCGTCGGCGAGGATGCCGCCCAGCCCGAGATCCCACAGCGACGCCAGCCAACCGAATCCCTCGCGCTGGTAGGGACGCAGCTCGGCCTCTATCGCCACCGGCGGCTCGTGATCGGCGACCTCGTCGAGCTCGAGCAACGCTGCCGCCTGGCGTCGCCAGGCCTCGGCCTGCTCGGTGACGACGCCGAGCGCGGTGAGCTCGGCCCACAGCCCGGCCTGGTAGCGGCTTATCCGCAACGACTCCGGCGGGGAGTCGACGAGCGCCTGCGCCTCGACGATCAGCTGCCGCAACGAATCGAGGCGGGGATCGTCGAGCGCCAGGTGCGCGCCATCGTCGAGCAGCAGGTGCGACTCGCCGGCGGCCAGGGCGGCGAATACCTCGGCGAACGGCAGCTCGCGCTCCTCGACGGCAATCGTCACGCCGAGGTCGAACCAGTCGCTCTCGCCGGCGATCTCGGCGGTCGAGACGCCGATCGTCAGCGAGTCGCTCACATCCCGGTAGTCGGCCGGCTCCCCCGTCACCTCGACGGCGATCCCCCTCTCCTCGAGCCGCGGCAGCACCTCGGTCGTCAGGCGCATCGTCTCGATCCCGTCGAGCGAGGCTGCCGGGACTTCGGCCGGCCGCGCCGCGGCATCGAGCAGACCGAGACGCTCGAGGCCGGTTCCGGCGAGCTCGGCCCCGGCGAGGATCGCCTGCTCGGCGCGGCGATCGCGGAAACCGGAAGCCTGCGAGCCGATCCCGAGCGGCGCCCGCCGGGTCTGCGATCCGATCCGGTAGTCCCAGCCCCAAGCGAGCTCGAGGGCGTGCCCGGCGCCGTAGCTCGCCCGCAGCGCGAGTGAGGGCTCGGAGATCTCAGGCGGCGTGAACGAGCCGTCGGACGATGCCACGTCGGCGACGTGGCGCAGCTCCGGGTAGATCTCGGCGGCGAACCGGTCGAGCTCGGCCGCCGGGATCTCGAGCCGCTCTCCGGCAAGGAACAGTCTCTGGAGCTGAGGCGGAGCAGGCCTGGTGAGGCCCACCAGGCGCAATCGCCGGTCCGGGCGCTCGTCGCCTTCGTCGTCCTCTCCGCGTTCGGCGCAGACGAGTCCGTGACCGCCCGCACCGAGGAAGAGCAGCGGCTCGAGATCCCCCGCATCCTCGCCGTCGTCGAGGCGGAGCACCGCGGTCGCGACCGAGCCCCGCTTGCCGCTGCGGCGCACGTCGACGAACAGCTCACCCTGCTCGCAGGGGCCCAGCTCGCCGAGCTCTGGCACGTCGTGAATCAGGCTCATGCCGATCCGCGCTGCCTCGTCGAGCAGCGACCACAGCTGCGGGCTGTCGAAGGCGCTCAGGTCGAGGGCTCGGTCGCCGGCTTCCCCGTAGCCGTAGTAGTAGCCGCCGCCCTGCCTGCGGGTCCGGTGGACGGCGTGGAGCTCGCGGGCCAGCGCCAGGTGGTCGGAGCGGTACTCGCCCTCCCGCACGTTCCAAGAGTCGAGCCCGCCCCAGGAGAGCGAGCCGTTGACCCAGCCGCCGCGCGCCCCCGGGCGCATCAGCCGGGCCATCAGCTGCCGGCCGGCGTTGCCCGATTGCAGCGAGAGCTCGATCGCCAGCGGCCGCTCCCCCACCGGCGCCGCCGGAGCATCGATCAGCTCCAGCAGCGACCGCTCCCAAGACGGAACGTCGGTCGCAGCCGGGCGAAGCGGCGAGGCGCCACCGGCATTCGGCACGGAGGCATGCCCCTCGACCACGGCGATCACCAGCGCGGCGGCATGCTTGCAGTCGTAACCCACCGGGCAGCTGCATCGTCCGGTGTCGAAGGCGAGGCCCCCGTCGACCTCGGCGAGGTATGCGGTCGTAACGTAGGGCGCGGTGCCGACCACCGTGCCCGTCAGCGTCAGTTCCTCCGGGTCCCAGTCGACGGCGGCGACCCGCTGGGCGCGCGCATAGCTGCGCCCGCGTTCAAACGCCCTCGATCCGACCTCATCCCGAACCTCCGACAGGTCGATTCGGCTCAACTCTTCGAGGGGGCGGGGCATAGGCGACCACAGTAGCCCGCAGCTCGGAAACCGGCCGGGACGAAAGCGCCCGCTAATTGCGGGCTTGAGCGAGTGCTCGCTGCCGCAATCGGTCAGCGTTTGCGCTGCGCCCGCTGAAGCAGCGACTGCGCACGCTCGAGAACCAGCTTGTCGAGGCGAAGCTTGTGGACACGCGTGATCCACTCGTGCAAAGTTCGCAGCTCGTTGTCCTCGAGGGCGCCGAGCGAGCGGCGGCGATCCAGCGCCGCCGCCGGCAACCGCAGCAGCGAGCTGACGATCGCCGCATTCTCGACCGGCAGACCCGAGAAGCGACCGGGCTTCAGGTGGAAGAGACCGGGGTCGGAGCCTTCACGCACGCGCTCGCGCTCTGCCTCGGTGGCGAGCTTCTCGAGGCGGCGCAGACGCAGCGCCAGCACTTCATCGTGCTCGGGGAGAACCTCGGTGATGACGAGAACCGGACGGGCCTTCACCGGCGTGAGCAGCGCGAACTCGCTCGCTCCCTTGCGGGCGGCCTCGGTGAACGGCTCCACCGAGTCGACCGACCTGGGCGGAGCGCCCTCCTGATAGATCTGGAACGGGGGCGCGGGGGCGAAGGGGGCGAGCGCCCAATAGCAATGGCCGAGCGGCTGCGGCAACTAGCCGAAAAGCTCGGCGAGCGCCGCCGGGTCGGTGATCGGCTCACCTGGCGTGCCCTCCTCGAGGTGGGCGCTGAGAGCTTCCGAACTCGGCTTGAGCGGCTCGAACTCAGCGGCCTCGGCCAGCATTCGGTCGAGCTCGTCGAGGCGGTGGAAGTCGTCGGGGTGGATGAGCATGGCGCGCTCCTTTCCGTAGCGAGAGATCACGGTCACCTCGCCCGCTTGCGGGTCAGGGACCCGAACCTCGTTGCCGTTGACGACCTTGGCGGTGAGCGTCATGGAAGCAAGGTAGCACTCTCGGACGACAAAAACAAAGCCGGACGAGACATGCCCGTGACGGCCGAGTGGAGATCCGTGGCTGAGCCTGGTTTGGCGTTCACTGCGAGCCGATGTCAGTCGACTGAACCGGCGGGCGCAATCCACTCGCAGCGCTGCCCAGAGACCGAGGCGATCAGGTCGAAGTCTGCGTCGTAGTGAAGGACGATAAGGCCGTGCGACTCAGCAGCGGCGGCGATCAGCAGATCGGGCACCTTGCGGCCACGCTGGTGCTTTGCGGCAAGCATGCGCTGCACCTGCCTGGCTCGTCGCAGGTGATCGGCCGTCGTCTCCACCAGCTCGAACGCCTGGAGAGCCTCGGCCAGGCGGTCCCACTCGGCGGCGTTGCGAGCCGAGTAGCCGATCTCCAGGTCGCTGATCCCGGCTCGGGCGAGCTCGCCGCGCTCGGCAGCCGGCTCGACCACCTCCCTGACGGCGTCGTGGTGCAGCCGTGTGAGGACGCTCGAGTCGAGCAGGTGAGTCAGCGCCACGCCTGCTCGCGCTCGGCCAGATCGGCTCCAGCGAGGAGATCGAGGCGTCGCTTCACCGCCTCCCGATGCTCATCGCCGGCCTGGCGAAGCGCGCTGTTGACGGTCTCCTTGATCGTCGCGCTGCCGAGCCGCGCCCGCGCAGCCCGCAGCGCCTCCTCGTCGATGTCGACCAAGTGCTTGCCCATGCCATCGAGTATATACGCGGGACTGGGCCATATATACACCGAGGAGGGGGACCCACCAGAGCGCTGCGCTCAAGGCCGGATCGAGTGAGCAGGCGCGAGGGCGCGGGTCCGCAATGGGAGGCCGCGCGGCTAGCTCGATTGACCTTCCTGAGCCGCCTGCTCCTTGACGCGCCTTGCAGCCTTGGCGTAGGCGATCATCCGGTCGCGGCGGCCGATCGCGAGGACGACGCTCTTTGCCGGAGCGCCGTCGCTCGGCTTGTTGCGGTAGACGAAGCGGTAGCGGGGCTTGCCCTTCCAGCCCGGCTCGTCAAAGCGAATCTTGCGACATCCCTGCAGCACGCGGGGAGGCTTGTCCCCCATCAACTCGCCGTGGTGCGGGTTGCCATGCAGTGCGATGACGATACGCGCGACCTCGCGCTTCAGGACTTCGTCAAGCTCGTTGGCGTCGGCCGTCGCCTCCGCCAACGCTTCGACCTGGTGCTGCTCAGCCTCCGGGGAGCTGCTCAACGAACTCCCCCATCCCGATCTCCGCCAGGAAGTCGCCGGCGCTCAGCCGCTTCCCTTCTCCCTTCGCGACGCGCTCTTGCAGGAACAGCGCCAAGCCGGCGTTCTCGAGATCCTCTTCCAGCTCCTCGATCCGGTCCTTGGCGGCTAGGAGGTCAACCGTGGGAATCAGCGACGCCGATCCCTCCTGGCCCCGGGTCGTGATCCTGATCGCATTGCTCTCGGGATCAGGTGAAGGCTTGCGTCGCGAAGACGCCTTCTTGACGAGCTGCGGCAAGCTGCGCCGCGCCTCGCTCGTACCCAACGCCCCAGGGATCTTGCCTCTAGCCGCTGCCATGCAAGTAGGGTACCACTAGTTGTACAAGTCAAGAGGGCCTACGATCCGAGTATCGCAGCCTGACGAAATCAGCGCGAAGCGGGAGCGACGGGACTCGAACCCGCGACCTCCGGCGTGACAGGAGCGACCGAGAAGACGGCGCAGGACCGCCCGATTCCGCTTGCCATGCTGAAGGCCTGTGCGCGTCGTTGTCTGCAATCATCTGCTCGATGATCGGAAGGGTCTACGCCGAATTCAGCAACGGTCGCGAGGGCTGGTACGTCCTGGCCGAGGAGCACCCAGACGGCTCGCTCGTCATCAGGCCCGCCACATCCAAGGAGGCCTACCGAGCCGAGAGCGGCGAACTCGACACCTTCGACCCTCCGCCTCCTGACTGGTAACCGCTCGTCCCCGGCTCCTCAGTCGCTCGCCGCGAGCGGATCGACCGCGAGGTCGGCCTCGCCGAGGCGATTCTCCCGCCAGAGGTCTTCCACGTTTTCATGCTGGTGGTCCGCCGCCCGCTTCAGCTCGTCCCAGGGCCGGGTCGAGAGCGAAAAGCCGCGGCATCGGCTCATGCAGCGACCGGATGCAGATTCCGCTCTAGCTGCGCCTCCAGGTCGATTGCCTGGCTGATGGCGGCCTTGCTGAAGCGCGGATACAGCTTGTAGATCTTCGCGGTGTCCACGTCCTGCCGCGCAAGCGCGGCCAGAGCACGCGACTCAAGCCGGGTATGGAGCAGATGCGGCGATCCGCCCAGCTTGCCCGGCACGATCCGCAGCATCGGACGGGGATGGACCAGGTGAGGACCTTTGCCCTGCTTGGTTGGGAACGGCTCCAGAACATCCAGTTCCCCACTTTGGGCCAGCACCGCTTGCCCCGAGGCGTCCTCCGGGTGCGGAGCTGGGGTGACGAGAATCTTCCCCGCAAGATCCACGCGGACACGCGGTCCGTGCTCCTCTGACCAGAGCGCAAGGTCCAACTCCTCGAGCTGGGCGAGAACGGCCTTCACCATCGGCATAGTGCTGGCGGGCACCTCCTGACCGTCGCGACCGGTCTTGGCGTGTCGCAGCCAGTAGATGATGCGAAGTCCCATGAGGTCCGGGTACGACCAAAGCTTTCGCCGCTCGGGCGAAACCGAAGGAATGAGGATGTCCTTCCTCGCCCAGTAGTGGACGGTCGAGATCGGGACTCCCGACAAGGCAGCAGCTCGATCGGCCGTGTATGCGCCATGCGGCAGTTTCATGCCCTGACTGTATTCGGACGCGTCCCCGGATCAAGCCTGCCGGGCGTCCAGTGGACGACGGCTACTGCTCAAAAGAAGTGCCGGAGTGGCCTACGGCGAGTTGCGGCGGGCGGAGAACGCCAGCTCGTAATGATCGGCGAGAACAGGGTCTACGCGGAATTCAGCGACGGCCGCCGGTTCGATGGCAGCGCCCCAAGCGCAGCGTGACTCAGCATGTTTGCCTATTACGACTCAGACGCCGAAATCGCCTGGTTCCCGACCGAGAAGTCAGCGGAAGGTGGGGGCAGATGGGGATGTCGTTTAGAGCGTTGTTTACCCTGCTGTCGTCCGCTACGATGCGGGTGTCATGCACGCAATCCAAACCCCCCCTGTCGCTGGCCTCTACGCCCACCTCGTCGACGATCTGCGAGGTGGCGTCTTGAACAACGCGGAGCTGGCGACAATCACCGGCGTCAAGGCTCGGCAGATCCAGCACTGGGCCGCCGGCACCCACCGACCCCAGGGCGAGGCGAAAGACCGACTGCTGGAGTTGCACTACATCCTGGAGCGGCTGCGCGATGTCTACACCGCCGAGGGCGCCGACATCTGGATTCACGGCCGCAATCGCGACCTGGGCGGCAACAAGCCGATCGACCTGCTCTCGGCCGGCCAGTTCGAGCGAGTGCTCGCGGCCGTCGAGCGTCTCAGCGCCGGAGCAATGTAGGAGTGGCGCGCGACATCGCCGTCGCGGTGTCGCGCGCAAGCACGGCCACGGTCGCGGGCCGCTTTCAGCGCCACGTCTCGCCGCGTCAGGAACCGCTCCGCGGTAGCCGTGCCGGCGGACGCTGGGGTCCCGAGGGCGCCTATCCCGTCCTCTACCTTGGCCGACCCACCGACTCGGTGGTCGTCGAGGCCTACCGCCACCTCGTCGAGACGGTGGAGGGCATGCACCCGCAGATGGTCGGCCCGCGTCGCTTGGTGACCTGCGAGGTCGAGGTCACGAACGTGCTCGATCTCCGCGTCGGCACCAGCCGGGATGCCGTCGGCTTGACGACCGCCGAGCTGTGCAGCGAGGTCGGCAACTACGAGATATGCCACCACATCGGCCAAGCCGCATACAAGCTCGGTCTACACGGCGTCATCGCCCCGGCCGCCGGTGGCCTCGGCGAGACCCTGGCGGTATTCGAAGATCGGCTGGGCGAGGAGGAGCAGCCGGCGCTGATCGAAGAGCAGACCTGGGAGTCGCTTCCGGCCGATCCTCGCGAATCGTGACGGCCAAGCTGTCGATCTCTCAGCAACAATCGGCAAGGTTCGATTTGCTGCCGAGCCGCCTCCGGATCACCGTTGGCAGCGGGACGGCGGCGACACCGCGCTACCTGGCGGCATCGGGCCTGTGAGGCCGTCGCGGCGGACCGTCGAGCCGCCTCCGCCGCCGAACGGGATTGCAGGCGTAGCGAGTGAGCGGGCGGTTTTTGTCTACATGCGCTTCTTCGCGCCGATCACCGAGCCCGATTAGTCCCTTTGTATCGCTCTCAGATTCATTTTCTAGGCGAGCGAGCAGGGCATCGGCGCCGGCGCCGGGGGGCAGTGCATGTCGACAGGAAAGGCGACCTCCTCTACCTGGATCGCTGGCATCTCCGCCGCCTCTCTGATTTCGGCCAAGGAAATGGCCGGGATCGACAATCGCTGCCCGGGCGGACCAAACCTCACTGCGCTTCTGGAGTAGCGACGCGGCGAGTGTCTCCATTGGGCACTGGTGCCCAAACAGCCGGAGGTCAGGGGAATAAGCTTCCCAACGAAATCGAGCACGAAACCGGCTCAGACGCAGGCACTTCAACGAGCGGGAGCGACGGGACTCGAACCCGCGACCTCCGGCGTGACAGGCCGGCGCTCTAACCAACTGAGCTACGCCCCCAGGGGATGGGCGGTGGGCCGCCCGGCGGGGATTATCTCAGGGTCGCTGGATTTGCAGCTTGTAGGCCCCTGGGCGGAGCTTCGAGCGGAGGGCGAGGCGCAGGCTCGACTGGCCGCAGACGGTGAAGTTGAGCCGGTGGCGGAAGCTGAGGCCGTGGCGGGAGGAGCGCAGGACGCGGCCGGCCGGGTTGAGCAGGCTGAGGTCGTAGCGGTGGCTGCCACTCGGGCGCAGGCTGACCATGCCGTCGATCGGGGTCGGAAACCCGCGCACGGCCGGGCGCCCCTGCCGCCCGGGAAGGCGGCCGCGCAGGCTGAACGCCCTGCGGCCCCGCCAGGGGTCGAGCGCGTCCTCGCGGATCGCGCGCAGCGCGCCGGCGTCCGGCTTCAGCGCCCGGACCCAGCGCCAGGGCACGCCAGCGTCGGGGAAGCGCAGATTGGCGAAGCTCTCGGCGAAGGCCTCGCCGGGATCGCGGTAGTAGCGCAGGCCCAGCGTCCCGGGAAACAGGGAGCCCGTGCGCGAGCGCCGGCAGACGTCCTCGTAGCTCGCCCAGCGCGCCGTCCCCCAGTCGATCGCCGGCGGGAAGGGCGCCGGCGTCTCGCGATGGCGGGCGAGATGGTGCCCGTACTCATGGGCGAGGACGAATTCGCGGCTCGCCCCGTCGGGCGCGGGCGCGTCGTCGCCGCTGAGCACGATCTTGCTTTCGCCGCCGTAGTAACAGGCCGCCGCGCCGTAGCCGCAGTCGAACCCGATCTGCGACGGCGTCTCCAGCTGCACGGTGAGCCGCTCGATCTCCGGGCCGTGGACGAGCGTGCCGAGGAAGGCGGCGATCTCGGCCGGGTCGGCGGCGTGGCAGGACGCCTGGCAGGCCGCTGTGACCCCGATCGCGACGGTCTCACGGCCGGTGGCGTCGACCGGGTAGCGGCTGGTCGCCGCGGTGGCGGAGATCCGCGCCGAGCCCGGGCCGGGCGCCTCGATCACCGTGTCACGCGGCGGCATCGCCCCGCCCGCCGGAGCGGCGAGGAGAAGAGTCATGACCATGCCCGCAAGCGCCCCCGCCGGGCGCTTGCTCAAGGAGCGGGCCCCGGATCGATCTCGTAGGCGCGCGCCGGCAGCGAGGCGGAGCGGGGACGGCGCGGCGGCAATGCGCGGCTCGCCGCCGCGCCGTCCCCCCGCTTCGCCCGGCGACCCGCCCACTGCGGACGTACCGGGTCGAAGTCGAGCAGCGAGCGCCAGGTCCGGGTGCCGATCCTGCCGTCGGCCGGCAGCCCCGCGCTCGCCTGGAACTCGCGGACGGCCCCCCGCGTCCGTTTGCCGAAGATCCCCGTCACCGGCAGCCCCGGCCGCACCGCGGCGCGCAGGTGCGACTGCGCCCAGACCACCATGTCGCCGCGGCTGCCGCGCTTCAGCAGCGGATGCACGTTGACCGCGCGGTAGCCGCGCACGCGGCCGGCGGTGCGCGCGCCCAGCGCCCGCCAACCGGCGCGGCTCGTCTCCTGCCAGCTCCACCAACTCGGCGCGAGGCCGCCGTAGCTCTCGGCGAAGCGGCGGAAGCGCAGGATCTCCTTGCGGCCGGCGCCGCCGTAGGTCTGCCCCAGCGGGTAGAGCGGCCGCTTCCAGAGCCGGTTGAAGAGGAAGGTGTGCTCGTAGACGGCGCGGACCGAGGTTTCGATCGCCCGCCAGTACATCTGCGGCTGGTTGACCGTCGCCCCTTCCGGGCCGAGGAAGACCGAGTAGGGGAAGGACGGGTGGTAGTCGACATAAGGGAAGGCGGCGAGGGAGAGCGGGAAGCGACGGCCGATCCGGCCCCGCAGGGTGCGGATGTAGCGGTCGGCGGCTGCGTATTTGCCCTCGTACTGGCCCTCGGCGTCGATCACCAGGCAGTCGGCGCCGCGGCGGACGGCGGCGGCGCCGACCTTTGCCTCGGCGACCGGGCTGTCGCCGTAGACGAACTGCCAGGCGCAGACGTCGAGCCCGCGGCGGTGCAGTCCGCGGACCAGGCTCCGGCTGAACTGCGACCAGTAGTTGCCCGCGTCGCCCGACTTGATGTAGAGGGTGCCGATCCCGGCGCGCTTGGCGCGGGCGGCGATGCGGCCGACGTCGCCGCCCTCGGAGCGCTCGACGTACCAGATCCACATTCCGTGGCGGTCGAACGGGGTGCCGCCGGCGGCCGGTGGCGGGGCGAGTTCCTGGCCCGCCCCTCCGGGAGCGGCGGATGCAACGGGCGTGTCAGCCATCAGCGCCATCACGAGCAAACCCGTCAGGAGCACCAGGCGGAGCCCTGGCGCGGAGGTGCTTCTGACCTTCACAGCGACTTCCAACACGGTAGCTCGCCGCAGGCTGCGGCGCCACTCTTTCAGCGCCCATCTCCGTACCGAGCCCATGCTGCCGCTGTCTGACACCGGGCCAGTATGCCCGGGCGAGGCAACCGATTCGAGATCTCCCACGTATTGCAGGGCGATGAGGATCGCAATAGTCGGCACGGGCGTCTCGGGGCTGGTCGCTGCCCACAGGCTGCACCGCGAGCACGAGATAGTCGTCTACGAGGCCGCCCCGAGGCTGGGCGGGCACACCAACACGATCGCGGTCGAGGACGGCGCGACGAGCCACGCGATCGACACCGGCTTCATCGTCTTCAACGACCGCAACTACCCCGAGTTCGAAGCGCTGCTGGACGAGCTCGGGGTCGCCACCCAGCCCTCGCAGATGAGCTTCTCGGTCTCCGACGGGCGCGGCGAGTTCGAGTACGCGGGGACGCCGCGCGGGCTCTTCGCCCGCCCCTCCCACCTGGTCAGCCCGACCTTCCTCGGCATGCTGCGCGACTGGCGCCGCTTCAACCAGGAGGCGCAGGGGCTGATCGGCGCCAACGGCAGCTCCCCCACGCTCGGCCAGTGGCTCGAGCAGCGCGGCTTCTCCGAGCACTTCATCGAGCGCCTGATCGTGCCCCAGGTCTCCGCCGTCTGGTCGACCGACCCGGAGCAGATCTGGAGCTTCCCGGCCGGCTTCATGGCCGAGTTCTTCGACAATCACGGCATGTACAGCCTGCGCAACCGGCCCCGCTGGCGCACGGTCGCCGGCGGCTCGCAGCGCTACGTCGAGGCGATCTCGGCCCCCTGGCGCGACCGCGTGCGGCTCGGCGCCGCCGTGCGGCGGATCGAGCGGCTCGGCGACGGGGTGCGGATCGAGGCCGACGGCTGCGAGAGCGAGGAGTTCGACCGGGTGGCGATCGCGACCCACTCCGACCAGGCCTTGGCGATGCTCGCCGACCCCAGCGAGGCCGAGCGCGAGATCCTCGGTGCGATCCCCTACCAGCGCAACGAGGCCGTCCTGCACACCGACACGTCGCTGCTGCCGCGGCGGCGCAGCGCCTGGTCGAGCTGGAACTTCCATCTCGCCGAGCGCCCCACCGGCCGCAGCACGGTGACCTACTGGATGAACAACCTGCAGCGCCTGCGCGCCGAGCGCGAGTACATGGTCACGCTCAACCGCAGCGAGCAGATCGACCCGGAGAAGACGCTCCACCGGATCGCCTACGAGCACCCGATCTACACCCCCGAGGGAGTCCGCGCGCAGGCGCAGCACGGCGAGATCAGCGGCGTGCGCAACACCCATTACTGCGGCGCCTACTGGGGCTGGGGCTTCCACGAGGACGGCGTGGTCAGCGCGAACCGCGCCTGCGAGGAGATCGCCGGAGCGCGGTCGAGCTTTGCACCGCTATCCGGGTCAAACCTCGACCACGCCCCGGTCGCGTGAGCGCCTCGGCCGTCTACGAGGGCTGGATCCGCCACCGCCGCTTCGAGCCGGTCGAGCACGAGTTCCGCTACCGGATCTTCATGCCCTACCTCGACCTCGACGAGCTGCCGGGCGTGCTCGACCCCCACCCGCTGTGGTCGGCGCGGCGGCCGGCCCCCGCCCGCTTCCGCCGCGAGGACTTCATCGGCGACCCCAGGCGGCCGCTGGCCGAGTGCGCCCGCGACACGGTCGAGCAGCGGACCGGACGGCGGCCGACCGGCCCGGTGCGCCTGCTCGCCAACCTGCGCTACCTCGGCCACAGCTTCAACCCGGTCAGCTTCTACTACTGCTTCGACCCCGCCGGCGAGCGGGTCGAGGCGATCGTCGCCGACGTCAACAACATCCCCTGGGGCGAGAGCCACCCCTACGTGCTCGCGAACGGCGGCGGGGACGGCCGGGGGATGAGCGGCGAGGTGGAGAAGGCCCTGCACGTCTCGCCGCTGATGGGCATGGAGCAGACCTACTCGCTGCGGGCGAGCGAGCCGGGGGCCGGCCTGTCCGTCCAGATCGAGTCGCGCCCGCGGCAGGGCGCGGGCAAGTCCTTCGATGCGACCCTGACCCTGCGTCGCCGCGAGCTCAGCTCCGCCGTGCTCACCCGCATGCTCGTCCGCTACCCGGCAATGTCGCTGCAGGTCGTCGCCAAGATCTACGCCCAGGCGCTGCGCCTGAAGCTGAAGGGCGCCCGCTACGTCCCCCACCCGGACGGGAGGCGTCCGCGAGGATTCCTCTCACCATGAGGAACCGCCTCGCCCGCCGCATCGTCCTGCTGGCGCTCGCCCGCCTGCGCGCGGGCCGGATCGAGATCGTCGAGGACGGGCGGCGGCGCGGCTTCGGCCCGGCGGCGACGGAGCTGCGGGCGACGGTGGAGATCCGCGACCCGGCCGCCTGGCGCGGGCCCCTGCGCGGCAGCCTCGGGCTCGGCGAGACCTACCTCGAAGGGCAATGGGAGTGCGACGACCTGCTCGCCCTGCTGCGGATCGCCGCCCGCGACCTGGGCCGGCCGAGCCGGCTGCGCGGCGCGGTCGGACGAGTGCGCGGCCTGCTGCACCGCCTGCGCCGGCTCGTCCCCGAGAACAGCCGCCGCGGCGCCCGCGCCAACATCTCCGCCCACTACGACCTCGGCAACGACCTCTTCGCCGCCTTCCTCGACGAGCGGATGCTCTACTCCTGCGCGCTCTTCGACGGCGGCGAGGCGAGCCTCGAGCAGGCGCAGCTGGCCAAGCTCAAGCGGATCTGCGCCAAGCTCGAGCTCGGCCCCGGCGACCACCTGCTGGAGATCGGCAGCGGCTGGGGTGGGCTGGCGATCCACGCCGCCCGCGAGCACGGCTGCCGGGTGACGACGACGACGATCTCCCGCGAGCAGCAGCGGCTGGCGCAGGAGCGCGTGCGCGAGGCCGGGCTCGGGGACCGCGTCACCGTGCTGCTCGAGGACTACCGCGACCTGCGCGGCAGCTACGACAAGCTGGTCTCGATCGAGATGATCGAGGCGGTCGGGTGGCGGCACTTCGACGAGTTCTTCGGCCGCTGCGAGGCGCTGCTCGCGCCGGGCGGGCTGATGTTCCTGCAGGCGATCGCGATCGAGGACGGCCTCTACGAGGCCGAGAAGGCGAGCCGCAGCTTCGCCAACACCCACGTCTTCCCCGGCGGCTGCCTGCCCTCGCCCGGCCTGATCGACGCCTGCGTCGCCCGCGCGACGAGCATGCGCAAGGCCTGGTCGGCGGACATCACCGCCGACTACCCGCCGACCCTCGCCGCCTGGCGGCGGCGCTTCCTCGCCGCCTGGGAGGGGCTGCGCGAGCACGGCTACGACGAGCGCTTCCGCCGCCTCTGGCTCTTCTACCTGACCTCCTCCGAGGCGGGCTTCCGCGAGCGCCGGATCTCCGACCTGCAGGCGCTGTTCGCGAAACCGCGATACTCCGGAACTCGATGATCGTCGAGCGGACCGAGAACCCGATCTGGCTTTCGAACGCCTACCTCGTCGCCGACGACGCGGCCGAGCGGGGCGTGCTGATCGACGGCAACGACGACCTCGGGCCGCTGCTGGAGCTGGCCGAGCGCCAGGGGATCGAGATCACCCACGTGCTCGTCACCCACCCCCACCCCGACCACGTCGCCGGCCTCGCCGAGGCGCGCGAGCGGCTCGGCAACCCGCCGCTCGTCGCCCACGCCGAGACCGCGGCCGAGCTCGACCAGGAGGTCGAGCTGACGCTGGCCGACGGCGAGAAGCTGAGCGCCGGCGGGCTCGAGGTCGAGGCGATCCTCACCCCCGGACATGCCGCCGGCCACCTCGCCTTCCTGATCGACGGCTCCGATGTCTTCACCGCCGACGTCCTCTTCAAGGGCACCGTCGGGGGGACGATGGCGCCGGGCGCCAGCGGCTTCGCCGACCTGCAGGCCTCAGTGATGCGGCTGATGCAGCTGCCACCGGAAACCGTCGTCCATCCGGGCCACCGCGAGCCGACGACGATCGTCGCCGAGTGGGAGTCGAACCCCTTCGTGCGGATCTGGCGCGACCTCGAGCAGACCGGTGACGAGCAGGTCACCGTCTGGGACCGGCCGGCGACGCTGAAGCTCTGGGCGCCGGACTACGACGGCGGCAACAAGGCCTGGATCGTCTTCGCCGACGACGGCACGGAGGCAATAGTCGGCGGCTCGCAGGTCGTCCGCAGCTGAACCTGCACCCCCGGCACCCGGCGCCCGGAGCCAAAAACGGGGCGGCGGACAGATATGCGATAGGAGCCTGGACGCTTTGGCCTGACACTGCCGTGCAGGCGCATGCACTTGGTCCAGGCCCTAACCGCAAGCGAAGTCCAGAACTTCTTCTTCGACTGGTACCCGATCTTCGGGGTCGTCTTCATGTTCGGCCTGCTGATCGTCTTCGTCACCCTGCTGCGCGGCACGATGGGCTCGACCAAGCCGGAGACGGTGAAGGCGAGCAAGACCGAGCCGGTGCTGTGGGAGGAGGTGCAGGGGGTCGACGCGGCCAAGGACGAGCTGATCGACGTCGCCGAATGGCTGCGCGACCCGGACCGCTTCGCCTCGCTCGGGGCGCAGCCGCCGCGCGGCGTGCTGCTCTTTGGCCCGCCGGGCACGGGCAAGACGATGCTGGCGCGGGCGGTTGCCGCGCAGGCCGGCGTCGACTTCTTCTCGGCCTCGGGCTCGAGCTTCGTGGAGATGTTTGTCGGGAGGGGTGCTGCCCGCATCCGGCGCCTGTTCAAAGAGGCGCGGAAGTCGGGCCGGGCCGTCATCTTCATCGACGAGCTGGACGCGGTCGGGGGAGCGCGCAGCGGCGGCGGTGGAGATGGCGGCTCGAGCGAGCGCGAGCAGGCGCTCAACCAGCTGCTGGTCGAGCTCGACGGCTTCGAGAAGGACCCGGGGACGGTGATCGTGATCGCCGCCTCCAACTACGTCGACAAGCTCGACAAGGCGCTGCTGCGGCCGGGCCGCTTCGACCGCCAGGTGTTGGTCTCGCCGCCCGATCGCGACGGCCGTGAGGCGATCCTGCGCGCCCACGCGAAGGGCAAGCCGCTCGGGCCCGACCTCGACCTGACCGACGTCGCCCGCAAGACCACCGGGATGACCGGCGCCCAGCTCGCCAACGCGCTCAACGAGGCGGCGATCATCGCCGGCCGCGCGGGCCGCAGGGCGCTCTCCCGCGAGGACCTCGACGAGGCGCTGCTGCGCCAGTCTGTCGGCTCGCAGCAGGCGCGGCGGCTGAGCCAGAAGGAGCGGCGGATCGTCGCCTACCACGAGGCCGGCCACGCGCTCTGCCGGCGGCTGCTCGGCCTCGACCCGCCGGAGATCCTCAGCATCGTGCCGCGCGGGCCGGCGCTCGGCTTCGTCGGCCACTCGCCGCAGGAGGACACCTACCTGAAGTCGCGCGAGGAGCTGCTCGACGAGCTCGTCACCCTGCTCGGGGGGCGCGCCGCCGAGGAGGAGGCGATGCAGGCCTCCTACTCGGGCGCCGTCGACGACCTCTCGCGGGTGCACCTGGTCTGCCGCCAGATGGTCGCCGAGTTCGGCATGGGCGTCGCGATCGACGCCGACGGGGCGCCGCCGATCGCGCTGCCGACCGGCGACTACGCGCTCTCCGACCGCACCCGCCGCGACGTCGACCTGGCGGCGATGACGCTGGCGCGCGAAGCCTACCGCCGCGCGAGGGCGCTGCTCGCCGCCAACCGCCGCTGCCTCGACGACCTCGCCGCGGCGGCGCTGGAGCGCGAGACGCTGACCCGCGAGGAGCTCGACGAGGTCTTCGCCGCGCACGAGCTGCGCGAGAGCAAGGACGGGAGCGGCAGGAGTAGAGTCACCACTCGGTGAAAGCCGAGGAATACCACTTCCCACCCGGACGCTCGATGGCCCGCCGCGTGCACGGCGAGCGCTCGGTCGGGCTGCTCTACGGGCAGCGGGCGCTGTTGATCGGCGCGCTGGAACCGCTCACCTACACCGGCACGATGCTGCAGACGCGCTCCGGTGACCGGCCGTTCGAGCGGCTGGCGCGCACGGCCAAGGTCCAGGAGACCGTCTTCCTCGGCACCCGCGCGGAGGCCGACGAGGTGCTCGCCCGGGTCCACCGCCTGCACGAGACGATCGCGGGCGAGCTGCCCGAGGCGGCCGGGCCCCACCCCGCCGGCAGCCGCTACTCGGCCTTCGACCCGGAGCTGATGCTGTGGACGCTGGCGGTGATAGCCGACTCGGGCCGGGAGATGTACGAGACGTTGGTGCGGCCGCTCGACCCCGACGAGCGCGAGCGGCTCTGGCAGGACTACGTGCGCTTCGGCGAGCTCTTCGGCCTGCCGCGCAACGCGGTGCCGGCGAGCCACGTCGAGTTCAAGGCCTGGTTCGACGGTAGGCTCGCGGCGCCCGACCTGGCGGCGACCGAGCACGGGCTCGAGATGGCGCCGCTGGTCGCCTTCCACCAGCCGGTGCCGGTGGCGGCGCGGGGCAACCTCGCCGTCCAGAACCACCTGATCAAGGGCACGCTGCCGCCGCGGGTGCGCGAGATCTTCGGCATCCGCTGGAGCCGGGTGCACGAGCGCAGCTTCCGGGCGCTCGCCGCCGCCCACCGCCGCAGCCGCCGCGCCTTCCCGCGCCGCATGCGGCGCGGTCGCAACGACGTCTTCTTCGACGTCGTGACCAAGGCCGAGCGGCGCCGCGGCGGCACCGCGACGCCGCAGCTGCGCACCGGCGTCTGAGCCGCACCGACGCTAGAGCAGGCCGAGACGGGCGGCGTGGGCGGCGGCCGCGGCCCGCGAGGAGAGGCCAAGCCTGGTGCGGATGTTGGCGACGTGGCGATGGACCGTGTGCGGGCTGAGCACGAGCCGCTCGGCGATCTCGCGGTCGCTCAGCCCCGCGGCGACGAGGCGCAGCACGTCGAGCTCGCGCTCGGAGAGCTCGCTCGCGCCGGCGGCGTCGGCGTCGCCGGGCGCGGGCCGCGGCTCGACCGAGTCGATCTCCCCCGGCTCGACCCCGAGCCCGGTCAGCGTCGTCTGGATCAGCTCGTCGGCCGGGCCCAGCCAGGGGAAGTGGTCGGCGCCGGAGAGGGCGACGAAGACCGCCTGCGGCAGGCGCGGCGCGAGGTCCTGCCCCAGCCGGAACGGGATCGCCCGGTCCTCGCGCCGGTGCAGGACCAGCACCGGCGCGCCGACGTCGCCGAGCCGCTCGCTCACGTCGAACTCATAGACCGCTTCGAGCGCGGTGGCGGCGAGCTCGGCCGAGGCCGCCTCGCGCTGGAAGGCGACGAAGGCCTCGCGCTCGGCGCCGCTCGCGCTCGGCATGAAGAGGTCGGCGAGCATGCGCGAGCCGAGCCCCCAGTGGCGGCGGATCACGGCGAGGATCGATTCGCGCGCGTGCCGGTCGGCGATCTCGGCGCCGGTCGCGTAGGTGCCGTAGGCGACGATCCGCTCGACCCGCTGCGGCCGGGCGGCGGCGTAGGCGAGGCCTACCGGGCCGCCGGAGGAGGCGGCGAAGATCTCGACCGAGTCGGCGCCGAGCGCGTCGACGATGCCGTCCATCAGCTCGACCTCCGCGTCGAGGTCGGCCGGCGGCTGCGCCCCGCGCTCGGAGAGGCCGGTCCCCGGCGCGTCGTAGCGGACGACCGTGCGGTGCCGGCCGAGGCCCTGGACGAAGGCGCGGAACCTCGGTTCGCGCCAGTTCAGCTCGAGGTGGGACATCCACCAGCCGCCGAAGATCAGCGGCGGGCCGGCGCCGACCGTCGCCCAGGCGATCCGGCGGCCGCCGATCGAGCTGTAGCGGATCGACTGCTCCATCGCGGCAAGCGTATCCCGGGCGGATGGCCGGATCCGGCCAGCGAAGTTGGCCGGATCCGGCGAAGCGGGATCGGCTGCGGCGCGCTCTAATGGTCGGCAGTGCCACCGAACGATGGGAGCAAGCATGACCACGACGACCGAGACCATCACCATCCCCGCCCGCTTCAACGGGCCGCTGCAAAGCGGCAACGGCGGCTACAGCTGCGGCGTCCTCGCCGCCCACACCGAGGGCACGGCGGAGGTCAGCCTGCGGGCGCCGGTGCCGCTGGAGCGCCCGCTCGAGCTGAGCCGGGACGGCGACGCGCTGCGCCTGCTCGACGGCGAGCAGACGATCGCCGAGGCGCGCCCGGTCGACGGCGTCGATGTCACCGTGCCGGCGCCGGTCGGGATCGAGGACGCCTGGCGCGCCTCGCGCGGCTACCGCAGCCCCCACGACGGGATCTTCAGCCGCTGCTTCGTCTGCGGGCCGGCACGCGAGGACAGCCTCGGCGTCTTCGCCGGCGCGGTCGAGGACCGCGACCTGGTCGCCTCACCGTGGACCCCGCCCGAGTGGGCGGCCGGCGCGGCGGGCGAGGTGCGGCCCGAGATCGTCTGGTCAGTGCTCGACTGCCCGACCTACTTCGCCGTCTACCCCGGCCCGGAGATGCCGCTGAGCATGCTGGTGCGGCAGAGCACCGAGATCCAGCGGTCGGTCGCGGCGGGCGCTGAGCACGTGGTGATCGCCTGGCCGATCGAGATCGACGGGCGCAAGCGCCACGCCGGCTCGGCCGTGCTCTCCGCCGAGGGCGAGGTGCTGGCGACGGCGCGAGCGCTGCTGGTCGAGGCGCGCCAGGGTTAACGCGTATCCGAGATTCACCCCACCCTGGGGTGGTCAATATCGGATGCGCGATCAGGAGACGACGGCGAAGCGCAGGCCGGCGCGCGCGAAGCGCTCGAGCCCGGTGGTGCCGAGGGCGGTGGCGGGCGTGAGGCAGCCGCCGCCCGGCGGCGTCGCGCCATCCTCGGCGAGCATCAACCCGGCCTCGCCGAGCATCTTCGCCGTCGCCAGGTAGCCGGGATGGCCGTCGGCGTCGAGCCGGGTGCGCACGTGGTGGCCGCCGCTGGTGACGGCGTCGACCTCGACCTGCCAGCTCCACTGCTCGAGCCGCTCGCCGGAGGGGCCGAAGCCCGAGCCCGGCATCAGCTTGCGCAGCCAGCCGGCGGCGCGGCTGCGGACGCTCGGCTTGGCGCGGCTGAGCGCGCGGAAGCCCGCCTGGGTGCCGGCGAGGGCAGCGGCCCCGGCGTAGCGCAGCGGCAGGCTCGGCGCCGAGCCCTCCATCGTCATCCCCTCGCGGTAGCGGAAGGGGACGGCGGCGCGGCTCGCGGCCTTCGCCGAGAGCATCGCGGTGCGGTGGATCACGGCGGGGTTGATGAAGGCGGCGGGCGCCATCGGCGCGATCACGTCGCCGTCGGCATTGACCCGGGGCGCGAGCGGGATCGGGCTGCGCTGCCGCACCGCGGCGGCGAGCTCGGGGTCGGGGATCAGCGCGGCGGGATCGGAGATCCCGGCGGCGCCCTCGCCGCCGACCGCCTCGGCGGTGCTCTGCATCGTGCCGCCGGAGACGATGTCGGCGAGCCCGAGCCGGCCCGAGGGCTGCTGCGTGGCGATCTCCAGGTCGACCTCGGCGAGGTCCTCGTCCCAGCGCTCGCGCGCGGTCTCGGCGGCGAGCTGCACGGTCAGGTCCGGCGGCAGCGCCTCGAAGCCGCTGACCTGGACGATCTTCGCGCCGGACTCGGCGGCGCGGGCGTCGAAGGCGTCGATCGTGCGCCGCGCGAACGGCATCTCGCCGGTCAGGTCGACGTAATGGGTGCCGGCGGCGACGCAGGCCTCGATCACCGGTTCGCCGTAGAGCGTGTAGGGGCCGACGAGGTCGAGGACGACGCGGGTGCGCGCCGCCATCGCCGCCAGCGAGGCGGGGTCGCCGACGTCGGCGGCGATCGTCTCCGGCGCGCTGACGCCGATCTCGCCGAGCACTCGCGCGAGCTTGTCCGGGTCGCGCCCGGCGACCGCCCACCTGGCGTCGACCTCGCCGGCGCGCTCGGCGAGGTAGCCGGCGACGCGTTTGCCGGTGACGCCGCTGGCGCCGAAGACGACTACCGAAAGATCCCGCTCAGCCATGCGAGGACCATACTGGCGCGCCGCTGCTAGCGTTCTGAACGAACATTCATTCAGATAACGGGAGAGCGATGCCCTGGAGCGTCAAGGACATACCGGACCTGAGCGCCCACACCGCGGTCGTGACCGGGGCCAACGGCGGGCTCGGGCTGGAGACCGCCCGTGCCCTGGCAGAGGCCGGCGCGCACGTGGTGATGGCCTCGCGCGACCAGAACAAGGCCGAGGACGCGGAGGAGGAAATCCGCACGACAACACCGCACGCCTCGCTCGAGCACGTCGAGCTCGACCTCGGCTCGCTCGACTCGGTCGGCGCCGCGGCTGACGCGATCCTCGCCGAGCGCGACAGCCTCGACCTGCTCGTCAACAACGCCGGCGTGATGGGGATTCCGGAGCGCGAGACCGCCGACGGGTTCGAGATGCAGCTCGGCGTCGACCACCTCGGCCACTTCGCGCTGACCGCGCGGCTGCTGCCGGCGCTGCTGCGCGCCCCGGCGGCGCGAATCGTCACCGTGACCAGCACCGCCCACCACATGGGGCGGCCGGTCGACCCCGAGAACCCGCACCTGCGCGGCCGCTACGGGCCGTGGCGCGCCTACGGCCAGGCGAAGCTGGCGAACTTCCACTTCGGCCTCGGCCTCGACCGCAAGCTCGCTGACGCGGGAGCGCCTGCGGCCAGCCTGGTCGCCCACCCGGGCCTCTCGAACACCGAGTTGCAGGCGGTCAGCGTCGAGGAGACCGACGGCGGCCTCTCGCAACGCTTCTTCCACGGCCTCGCCGGCTCGATCGGGATGTCGGCCGCGACCGGGGCGCTCTCGCAGCTGCGGGCGGCGACCGATCCCGACGCCAAGGGCGGCGAGTTCTACGGCCCGCTCTTCGTCAACAGCGGGCCGCCGGTGCGCAAGCCGATCCTGCGGCGATTGGGCATGCGGCGCGCGATCGAGCGCCTCTGGCAGGTCTCCGTGCGCGAGACCGGGCTGCAGCTCGCGGTCGATCCGCCTCAGCCGGTGGCAAGCTGAGGACGTGAGCCCCGTCGCTGTCGACCGTGCCGCCGCCGTGCGCGCGGCGCTGCGCGCGCTGGTCGCCGAGCGCGGCTTCCACGGTGCCTCGATGAGCGCCATCGCGAGGGAGGCGGGGGTCGCCACCGGCACCGCCTACACCCACTACGGCTCCAAGGACGAGCTCGTCCTCGCCACCTACCTGGAGACGAAGGCACAGCTCGGCGCCGCCGCGACCGCCGGGATCGACCCGGCGGCGCCGCCGGCGGAGCGCTTCCGCACGATCTGGGTCGCGACCTACCGGCACCTGACAGCGCACCCCGACCACGCCCTCTTCCTGCTCCAGGTGGACGCGTCTCCCTACCGGGCGAGAGCGCGCGAAGCGATGCTCGCGCAGGAGAGCGACCCGATCCTGGAAGCGGCCGCCACCGCCGAGATGGCCGCCAAGGTCCTCCCCCTGCCGCTGGAGATCCTCTACGAGCTCGGCCTCGCCCCCGCCGTCCGCCTAGCGGCCACCCAGGCGAGCCTGAGCAAGGCCGAGCTGGATGCGACCGCAGCCGCCTGCTGGCGCGCCATCACCCGGTGATGGGCGGTACTGGGCTCGAACCAGTGACCCCCTCCTTGTAAGGGAGGTGCTCTCCCAACTGAGCTAACCGCCCGGGGTCTCTCGATTATGGCAACGGCGGGCTAGAAGATGGCGCCGCTGGTACCGGCGGCGCGCAGGCCGAGGAAGAGGATCACGCCGCAGCTGACGGCCATGATCCCCATCTCGCGGCGGACGATCGCGAGGGCGAGCTCCTGCTGCTCGGCCTCGGGCAGGGATTCGAAGTCGAGCTCGCCGAGCTCGCGCTGGGCGGCGCCGGCGCGGGCGCCCTCGGCGAGGAAGGAGACGAAGAGCGGCGCGATCCCGTAGAGGTAGTGCAGGTCGTCGGGCGGTTCGCGGCCGCCGAAGACGAGCAGGGCGCCGAGCACGGCCTGGAGGAAGACCGCCAGCTGCGCCGCGCGGAGCAGATACCAGAAGGGGATCGAGGGGCGGCTGCGCAGCCAGGCGACACCACCGGCGGCGAAGGCGGCGAGGTTGAGGACGATCAGCGCGACGCCGACGATGAGGTGGATCTCGGGCATTGCTCTATATCCGCCCGAAAGGGTCGGGATTCCGCTTGCTGATGCGGAAAATCACTATGTAGCAAGTTGTCACAATGTGGTTGTATAACGACTCGGTACCCGTGCTGAAGAGCTACCTGCCGATACTCGTCTTCGCGCTGCTCGGCCTCGGTGTCGGCGGCGCCCTGGTGATGCTCAACCACGTGATCGGGCCGAAGAAACCGGCCCGGCCGACGGCGGCCAGCCGGCGACAGACCGAGCCCTATGAGTCAGGCATCCCGGTCGAGGCCAGCCACGGCCTGCGCTTCGGCGTCAGCTTCTACCTGATCGCGATGCTCTTCATCCTCTTCGACATAGAGGTCGTCTTCCTCTATCCGATCGGCGTCATCCTCAAGGACGCCGACAGCATCTTCGTGCTCGGCGAGCTGGTCGTCTTCGTCGTCCTGCTGCTCGTCGCCTTCGTCTACGTGTGGCGAAAGGGTGCGCTCGATTGGAGGTAGAGCGGCAGACGATGCGGGACCGCCAGCTGCGCGCCCGCGACATGCTGCGCGGCGACCTCGAGGGCGATGAGCTGGAGCGCTACGTCGAGGAGAAGGTCGTCACGACCACCTTCGAGAAGCTGCTCAACTGGGGCCGGGCGAACTCCTGCTTCCCGCTCACCTTCGGGCTCGCCTGCTGCGCGATCGAGGCGCCGATCGCGCTCGTCGGCAGCCCCCGCTACGACCTCGCCCGCTTCGGCGCCGAGGCGCTGCGGGCCTCGCCGCGCCAGGCCGACCTGATCATCCTCTCGGGCCGGGTCTCGATCAAGATGGCGCCGGTCGTGCGCCGCCTCTACGACCAGATGCTGGAGCCGAAATGGGCAATCTCGATGGGCGCCTGCTCCTCCAGCGGCGGCATGTTCGCCAACTACGCCGTCGTCCAGGGCGCCGACAAGTTCATGCCGATCGACCTGCACATCCCCGGCTGCCCGCCGCGGCCGGAGGCGGTTCTCTACGGCTTCAACAAGCTGCAGCACAAGATCATGGGCAACCCCGACCAGGGCTGGCGCCAGCGCTACGACGCGAGCGGCAGCGAGGAGTGGGCCCGCGGTGGCCCGCGCAGCGAGCCCAGCCCCGAGGCGGCCGCGGCCTACGAGGAAGCGCGAGGGCTGATCCGTGCCTGACGGCCCCGGGCTGGAGCTGATCCGGGGCGAGATCGAGCAGGACCACCCCGGCGCCGTGCTCGACACGAGCTTCGACCGCGAACAGGCGGCGCTGGTCGTCGACCCGGCCCAGATCATCGCCGTGCTGAGGTGGCTGCGCGACGCGCCCGGCCAGGGCTACGGCTTCCTCTCCAGCCTGCACGCCGCCGACTACCTGCCGGCCGAGCCGCGCTTCGGGATCCACTACGAGCTGCTCAACCGCGACCGGATCGAGCGCGTCCGGGTCAAGGCGATGCTGGCGAACCCGGCCGAGGGCCTGCCCGAGATCGACTCCTGCGTCGAGCTCTTCCCCACCGCCGAGTTCCAGGAGCGGGAGGTCTACGACTTCTTCGGCATCGTCTTCAGGGGCCACCCGGACATGACCCGGATCCTGCTGCCCGACGACTACGTCGGCTGGCCGCAGCGGCGCGACTTCCCGATCGGCGGCGAGCCGGTCACCTTCACCTACAACGAGCGCAACTATGGCTGAGCTCGCGACGGCCGGTGGCAACCTCGACACCGAGGTGATGACGATCAACATCGGGCCGCACCACCCGGCCACGCACGGCGTGCTGCGCCTGGTCGTCGACCTCGAAGGCGAGATCGTGCGCGACCTGCGGCCGGTGATCGGCTACGTCCACACCGGGATCGAAAAGTCCTGCGAGGACAAGAGCTACTGGAAGGTCATCCCCTTCGTCGAGCGGATGGACTACGTCTCCTACTTCTTCCAGATGGAGGCCTTCTGCGGCGCGGTCGAGCGCCTCGTCGGGCTCGAGATCCCGCCCCGGGCCAAGTACCTGCGGATGATCTTCCTCGAGCTCAACCGGATCCACTCGCACCTGGTCTGGCTCGGCACGACGGCGCTCGACCTCGGCGCGGTCTCGATGCTCTGGTACTGCTTCCGCGAGCGCGACCGGATCCTCGACCTGTTCGAAATGGCGACCGGGCAGCGGATGCACACCCGCTACTTCCAGGTCGGCGGCGTGATCGAGGACATCCCCCGCGGCTTCGAGGCGAAGCTGCGCCAGTTCGTCGCCGACATGCCGGTCCGCGTTGGCCAGTACCAGGACCTGCTCGACCGCAACGAGGTCTTCCTCTCGCGCACCAAGAACACCGGGATCGTCTCCCGCGAGCGGCTGCTCGAGCTGGGCGTGACCGGGCCGCTGCTGCGCGCCGCCGGCGAGCCCTGGGACCTGCGCAAGGCCTTCGACTACCTCGCCTACCCGGAGATGGACTTCAAGGTCCCGGTCGGCACGGTCGGCGACAACTACGACCGCTACCGGGTGCGGGTGGCGGAGATGATCGAGTCGGTGCGGATCATCGAGCAGGCGCTCGACGGCCTGCCCGAGGGGCCGTTCATCGCCGACGACCGCAAGTACGTGCTGCCGCCGCGCTCGGAGCTCTCGACCTCGATGGAGTCGCTGATCCACCACTTCAAGCTCGTCACCGAGGGCTACCGGGTCGAGGCCGGCGAGGTCTACTACGCGATCGAGTCGCCGCGCGGCGAGCTCGGCTGTTTCGTCCTCGCCGACGGCTCGGCGAAGCCGGCCCGGGTCCACATCCGCGACGCCTCCTTCGTCAACCTGCAGGCGTTCAAGGACATGTCGGTCGACAGCTACGTCGCCGACATGATCTGCAGCCTCGGCATGCTCGACCCGATCCTCGGCGGGGTGGACCGGTGAGCCGGCTCCCGGTCGACCGCGCGGTCAGCGAGGGGCGCGCGCCCGAGCGCAGCGCGGAGGCGGTCCCCGAGCTGCACGAAGTCGGGTGCCCGCCGGAGCTGCGCGAGCAGATCGAGACGCTGATGGCCAAGTACCCCGACCGCCACTCGGTCTCGATCCCGGCGCTCTGGGCGGTGCAGCGGCTCTACGGCTGGTGCACGCCGGAGGGGATCCGCCAGGCCGCCGCGGTGATGCGGGTCACGCCCGCCTACCTGGAGTCGGTCGCGAGCTTCTACGACCTGCTGCACACCGACCCGGTCGGCAGCCACAAAGTCGCCGTCTGCACCAACATCACCTGCTGGATGCGTGGAGGCGACGAGCTGCTCGACGCCTTCCGCCAGGCGGCGGGCGACGCGGACGTGTTCGTGACCGGGTTCGAGTGCCTCGGCGCCTGCGACATCGCCCCGATGGCCTCGATCGACGAGCGCTACTTCGGGCCGCTGGAGAACGGCGAAGCGCGGACCGCGATCGACCAGCTGCTGGCCGGCGAAGCGGTGCTGCCCGAGAAGGCGCTGGAGAAGCGGCCGCTGCCGGGGGACACGGCGATGAGCGGGGACACCGATGCCTGAGACCCGCCTGCTGCTCGAGCACGCCGAGGACCCGGCGCTGCGCACGCTCGCCGGCTACGAGGGCTACGGCGGCTACGCGACGCTGAAGCGCGCCTACCGCGAGCTCGAGGCCGAGGAGATCCTCAAGCAGCTCGAAGACTCCGGCCTGCGCGGGCGCGGCGGCGCCGGCTTCTCGATGGGCAAAAAGGCCTCCTTCCTGCCGCGCGGCGAGATGGACAAGTACCTCTGCTGCAACGCCGACGAGTCGGAGCCGGGCGCCTTCAAGGACCGCGAGCTGATGCAGCGCAACCCGCACCAGCTGATCGAGGGGATCGCGATCGCCGCGATCGCCGCCGACGCCGGCCACGCCTTCATCTTCATCCGCGGCGAGTACGACTCGCAGGCCGACATCCTCGACGCCGCCGTCGCCGAAGCCTACGAGGCGGGCTACCTCGGCGCGAACATCCTCGGCAGCCACCGCGACCTCGAGCTGATCGTCCACCGCGGCGCCGGCGCCTACATCTGCGGCGAGGAGACGGCGCTGCTCGACGCGCTCGAGGGCAAACGCGGCAACCCGCGCCTGAAGCCGCCCTTCCCGGCGGTGCAGGGCCTCTACGGCGGGCCGACGCTGATCAACAACGTCGAGACGCTCTCCAACGTGCCGCGAATCGTCGCCCACGGCGCCGAGTGGTTCCGCGGCTTCGGCACCGAGCAGTCGCCGGGCACCAAGGTCGTCTCGATCTCCGGCGGCGTGCGCCGCCCCGGCAACTACGAGGTCGAGCTCGGGATCCCGACCCGCGAGCTGATCTGCGACCTCGCCGGCGGGCCGCTGCCCGGGCGCGAGATCAAAGCCTTCTACCCGGGCGGCTCCTCCGCTCCGGTGCTGACCGCTGAGGAGGGCCTCGACCTGCCCTACTCCTTCGAGGCGATGGCCGAAGCGGGCTCGATGCTCGGCTCGGGCTCGATCATCGTCGCCGACGACCGCGTCTCGATCCCGCTGATGGCGCTGCGCACGGCGCGCTTCTACCACCACGAGTCCTGCGGCAAGTGCACCCCCTGCCGCGAGGGCACCAACTGGACGGTGAAGATGCTCGAACGGGTCGTGCGCGGCGAGGCGACGCCGATGGACCTCGACATCATCAGCTCGGTCCAGGACAACATCATGGGCCACTGCCTCTGCGTGCTCGGCGACTCGATGGCGATGCCGGTGAGCGCGATGGTGAATAAGTTCCGGCCCGAGTTCGAGCGCGCGATCGAGGACGCGAGCGAGCGGATGACGGTCGTGCAGGCGCCGGCGGAGACCCTGGGAGCGGCGACGTGAGCGGGCGAAAGATCACGATCGTCGTCGACGGCCGCGAGATCGCCGCGAGCGAGGGCGAGATGCTGCACGACGCCGCCAAGCGCGGCGATGTCGAGATCCCGGTCTTCTGTTACGAGCCCAAGCTCGGCGACCCGGTCGGCGCCTGCCGCATGTGCCTGGTCGAGGTCGAGGGGATCCCGAAGCTGCAGACCTCCTGCTCGACCCCGGTGCGCGACGGCATGGTCGTCCACACCCGCACCGAGCAGGTCAAGCACGCGCAGAGCGCCGTGGTCGAGTTCCTGCTCGTCAACCACCCGCTCGACTGCCCCGTCTGCGACAAAGGCGGCGAGTGCCCGCTGCAGGACATCTCGATGGGCTGGGGCCCGGGCAAGAGCCGCATGACTGACGAAAAGCGGCACTTCCAGAAGCCGATCGAGCTCTCGCCGCTGGTCGCGATCGACCGCGAGCGCTGCATCCTCTGCTACCGCTGCGTGCGCTTCAGCCAGGAGGTCAGCGAGGACTCGCAGCTGCAGCTGCTCGAGCGCGGCGACCGCACCTTCGTCGGCACCTTCGACGACCGCCCCTACGTCGACCCCTTCCACGGCAACATCACCGACCTCTGCCCGGTCGGCGCGCTGACCAGCTACACCTACCGCTTCCGCGCCCGGCCCTGGGACATCGAGCAGGCCGGCTCGGTCTGCACGCTCTGCCCGAGCCAGTGCAACGTCAGCTTCACCGTCCGCGACGAGCAGGTGAAAAGGGTCGTCGCCCGCGACAACCCCGACGTCGACGACGGCTGGCTCTGCGACCGCGGCCGCTACGGCTTCGAGATGTTCGCCGCCGAGCAGCGCGTCACCGGCCCGCGCCTGCGCGGCGGCCCGACCACCTGGGAGGACGCGATCGCGAAGGCGGCCGAGGCGCTCGCCGGCGCAGTGGACTTTGACCTTGTTGGAGCACGGTCAAACTCCACAGCGCGGGTGGCGGCGATCGTCGGCGACGCGTCGAACGAGGAGGGGTACCTGGTGCAGCGCGTTTTGCGCGAGGCGCTGGGGTCGCCGCATGTCGAGTCGCGCCCCTCGCGCGGGCCCGGCCGGGACACGCTGCTGAGCCTCTCCCGGCCCGAGCTCTCCGCCCGCGTGCGCGACATCGACGAAGCCGGCGCGATCCTCCTGGTCGGCTCCGACCCGCTGCACAGCTCGCCGATCCTCGACCTGCGGATCCGCAAGGCGATGCGCCGCAAGGGGGCGAAGCTCGCCGTCGCCACCGACCGCCCGACGACGCTCGACGGCGGCGCCGACGCGGTCGACCGCTACGCGCCGGGCGGCGCCACCCACTTCCTCTCCGAGCTCTCCAACGCGCTGCGCACCGGCGACGAGGGCAGCCCCGCCGCCGGGGCAGCCGAGGTGCTGAGCGACGCGACGAGCATCGTCGTGATCTGGGGAGACCGCATCGCCCGCGAGGGCGAGGCGGCGACGGGTGCTCTGCTCGACATCGCCGCCGCGCTCGATCTCGCGGGCAAGGACCGCAGCGGCCTACTCGAGATCCCCGACGTGACCAACGCCCGCGGCCTGCGCGAGGCCGGCTGCCTCCCCGACGCCGGCCCTGGGCTGGCGCAAGCTTCCGCCGGCAAGGCGACCGAGGAGATCCGCGCTGCGCTCGAGGCGGGTGAGCTCGACACGCTGCTGCTCTTCGGCGTCGACCCGCTGCGTGACTTCCCCGACACCCCCGCCTGGGAGCGCGCGCTCGGCGCCGCCAAGCAGATCGTCTGCTTCTCCACCTTCGAGACCGCGACCACGGCCAAGGCCGACGTCGTCTTCCCGCTCGAGACCCACGCCGAGAAAGACGGCACCGTCACCCACCCCGACGGCCGCCTCCAGCGCGTCCGCCCCAGCGCCGGGCGCCCAGGCGACATCCGCCCCAACTGGGGCGTCCTCGCCGAGTTGTCCCTGGCCATCGGCCACGACACCGGAATCGACTCGCAACCCTCGGCGTTCTCTGCCCTCACCGAAGCGGTCCCCTTCTACGCCGGCATCACCGACGCCGAGATCGCCGGCCGCGGGGTCCGCTGGCAGGACCGCCCCGCCGCTTCGAAGCTCTCGCGGGCCACGGGGGATGACTCCCCAGGCTCGCGTTCGCGAGGAGTTCCTGGTGAGTCATCCCCCGCGTCCCGCCAGGGAGTCGACGAGACGACCGAACCTGAGAGGGCGTCGGGTGCAGGGTCCCCAGGAACTCCCGGCGAAAGCCGGCCTGGGGACCCTGTGCCCGACGCCCTCACCCTCGGGACCTACCGCGATCTATGGGTGGGGCCGATCACGGAGCTGAATCCGCCGCTGAAGTTCCTGAAGCCCGCGCAACGTGTCGAGCTGTCCCCATCGGACGCAGAGTTGCTTGGGCTGCAAGGTGGCGACAGCGTCCGGGTGTCGCAGAACGGAAGCAGCGTCGCGGCCAAGGTTGTGATCCGCGAGCGGATCGAGCAGGGCGTGTGCTTCCTGGTGGAGGGAACGACGGAGGGCAACGCCAACCAGCTGCTCAATGGCGGGCCGGTTGAGGTGCAGATCACGAAGGAGCTTGAGTGATCCCGCTCGCCGACACCCAGTTCGTCGAAGCGACCTGGATCATGATCGCCAAGTCGATCGTGATCTTCGCCGTGATCTTCGGGATCGTGCCGGTGATGACGGTGGTCGAGCGCAAACTGATCGGCCGCTTCCAGCACCGCTACGGGCCCAACCGGGTCGGGCCGTTCGGCATGCTGCAGCCGCTCGCCGACCTGTTCAAACTGATCAGCAAGGAGGGCTTCCGGCCGGCCAACGCGATCCCGATGCTCTACGTGCTGGGGCCGCTGCTGCCGGTCCTCTCGGCCGTGATGGCGCTGGCGATCATCCCCTGGGGCGACGTCCAGGGCGGCGTCGGCCTCTACGGGATCGACGTCCCGATCGCGATCCTCTACTTCTTCGCCGTCGGCTCGCTCGCCTTCTACGGCGTGCTGCTCGGCGGCTGGGCCTCGGGCTCCAAGTACAGCCTGCTCGGCGCGATGCGCGGCGCCGCCCAGCTGATCTCCTACGAGGTGGCGATGGGCCTGGCGCTGCTGGGCGCGATCATCATGGGCGGCTCGCTCTCGCTGGTCGACATCGTCCACGCCCAGGGCGCGCTCTGGTTCGTCGTCCCCCAGTTCGTCGGCTTCCTGATCTTCATGCTCGCCGGCTTCGCCGAGACCAACCGCACCCCGTTCGACATGCCCGAGGCCGACGCCGAACTGGTCCAGGGCTTCATGACCGAGTACGGCGGCATGCGCTTCGGCAGCTTCCTGATGGTCGAGTACCTCGAGATCATCGTCGTCTCCGGGGTCGCCTCGGCGATCTTCCTCGGCGGCTGGATGGGCCCGGGGCCGAGCTTCCTCGACCCGATCTGGATGCTGATCAAGATCTTCACCCTCGTCTTCCTCTTCATCTGGGTGCGGGCGACGCTGCCGCGGCTGCGCTACGACCAGCTGATGAGCCTCGGCTGGAAGGTGCTGCTGCCGCTGGCGACGCTCAACGTGCTCGTCACCGCGGTGCTGGTGGTGGTGACTTGAGCGAGCGCTTCCCCTACCTGAAGGACGACAGCGTGGTCGAGGTCCAGCGCGGGCCCGAGCCGGGCGGCGCCGGTGGCGCCTACCGCGCCTTCGGCGAGACCCTGCGCGGGCTGAAGACGACGATGGCGCGGTTGATCGAGGGCCCGATGACGATCCAGTACCCCGAGGAGAAGACCCCCGTCTACCCGCGCTTCCGCGGCCGCCACAAACTGCACAAGTTCGACGACAGCGGGCTCGAGAAGTGCGTCGGCTGCTCGCTCTGCGCCGCCGCCTGCCCGGCCGACTGCATCCGCGTCGTCGCCGCCGAGAACATCCCCGGCGACCGCGTCTCGGCCGGCGAGCGCTACGCCGCCGTCTACGAGATCAACCTCTCGCGCTGCATCTTCTGCGGCTACTGCGAGATCGCCTGCCCGTTCGACGCGATCACGATGGGCCACGACTACGAGATGGCCGACTACGACCGCGAGGACCTGATCTTCACCAAGGAGATGCTGCTCGCCGAGCCGCTCGAGCGCTCGCCGCTGAAAGCCGAGGGCGAGTAGTGGAAGCGGTGCTGTTCTTCGCCGCGGCGATCGGCGCCCTCGGCGGCGCGATCGGGGTCGTCGCGATGCGCAATCCCTTCTACAGCGTGCTGGCGCTGATCGTCCACCTGTTCTCGCTGGCGGTGCTCTTCCTGCTGCTCAGCTCGGCCTTCATCGCCGCCGCCCAGGTCGTCGTCTACGCCGGCGCGGTGATGGTCCTCTACGTCTTCGTCGTCGCCTACGTCGGCAGCGGCGACGAGTCGGCCTGGGAGCCGCTGCCCGGCCAGCGCCTGCTCGCGCCGCTGCTCGGCGCCGCGCTCTTCGTCGAGCTGGCGATCGCCGTGCTCGCCTCCTCGCTGCTGGCGCTGGGCAGTGACGGCCCCGAGGTCGAGGCCGGCTTCGGCGACCCGGCGGCGATCGGCTACCTGCTGCTGGAAAAGTTCCTCGTCCCCTTCGAGGCCTCCTCGATCCTGCTGCTGCTCGCCGCGGTCGGCGCGATCGTGCTCGCCGGCCGGCGCCGGGAGGGCGGCCGGGCATGAGCATCGAGTGGTACATCGTGCTCTCCTCGCTGCTCTTCGCCACCGGCGCGATCGGGATCCTGCTGCGCCGCAGCCCGATCGTGATCCTGCTCTGCCTCGAGTTGATGCTCAACGCCGGCAACCTCGCGCTGGTCGCCTTCAGCCGCATGGTCGGCAACGAGGAGGGCCAGGTCTTCGCCCTCGTGGTGATGGTCGTCGCCGCCTGCGAGGTCGTCGTCGGGCTCGGCCTGATCGTCGCGATCTTCCGCCGCAAGCTGCCGCTCGACGTCGATGAGCTGACGGAGCTGCGCGGATGAGCGCGGGGAGGACAGCGTGAGCGCTTCATCTTGGGCCTGGCTCGTCCTGCTCCTGCCGCTGCTCGGCTCGGTGTCGGTGGCGCTCTCCTTCCGCGCCGTGCCGGCCCGGGTCGCGGGCGCCGTCGGCACCGCCGCGGTCGGCATCGCCTTCCTCTGCGCGGTCGCGGCCCTGCTCAGCCTGCTCGGCGAGGACGCCGACTCGCGCCACCACGCCTCGACCCTGTGGACCTACGCCGAGGCGGGCGGGCTCGAGATCGACCTCGGCATCTACGTCGACCAGCTCTCGGTCTTCATGATGCTCGTCGTCACCGGGGTCTCGACCCTGATCCACCTCTACTCGTTCGGCTACATGAAGTCCGACGAGGGCTACCACCGCTTCTTCAGCTACCTCAACTTCTTCGTCTTCTCGATGCTGCTGCTGGTGCTGGCCGGCAACTTCGTCCTGCTGATCGTCGGCTGGGCCTTCGTCGGCTTCGCCTCCTACGCGCTGATCAGCTTCTGGTACCGGCGCACGACCGCTACCGGGGCCGGGATGAAGGCCTTCGTGATCAACGTCGTCGGCGACATCGGGCTCGTCCTCGCCGCCTTCCTGATCGTGCGTGAGCTGGGCAGCTTCGACTACGAGACGGTCTTCGCCAAAGCGCCCGAGGTCTTCTCCCAAGGCGAGTGGACGATCACCGCGATCTGCCTGCTGCTGCTGGTCGGCGCCTTCGCCAAGTCGGCGCAGATCCCCTTCCACACCTGGCTGCCCGACGCGATGGAGGGCCCGACCCCGGTCTCCTCGCTGATCCACGCGGCGACGATGGTGACCGCCGGCGTCTACCTGATCGCGCGCACCAACGTGCTCTTCTACCTGGCGCCGACCGCGGCCGACATCGCCGCCTTCGTCGGGCTCGGCACGCTGCTGATCGCGGGCACGATCGCGATCGCCCAGACCGACCTGAAGCGGGCGATCGCCTACTCGACGATGAGCCAGATCGGCTACATGATCATGGGCGTCTCGATCGGCGCCTACTCGGCCGGGCTCTTCCACCTGATGACGCACGCGACCTTCAAGGCGCTGCTGTTCATGACCGCCGGCTCGATCATCTCGGCGATGGCGAACCGCCAGGACATCGACCGGATGAGCGGCTTCTGGCGGGCGATGCGCTTCACCTCGATCATGTTCGTGATCGGCGGCCTGGCGCTGGCCGCCTTCCCGCTCACCTCGGGCTTCTTCTCGAAGGACTCGATCCTCTCCTTCGCCGAGGCGCGCGGCGGGATCTACGCCTGGATGGCGGTCGGCGGCTACGTCGGCGCCTTCCTCACCGCGCTCTACACCTTCCGCCTGATCTTCCGCGTCCTGCCCGGCCGGCCCTGCGAGGAGGCGCAGCACCTGATCGACACCGGCGAGCTGTACCACGGGCCACCGATCAACCCGGCGACCGAAGAGGAGGAGGACACCGACGTCGGCTTCCCCGGCGCCCACCACCACATCGCCGAGCAGTCCTGGCCGATGGCGGTGGCGATGGCGGTGCTCTCCTTCGGCGCGCTCTTCGCCGGCCTGGTCCAGGTGCCCGGCGTGACCAATGTCCTCTTCGGCTTCCTCGAGCCGGCCTTCCACGACTCGCCGCTGGCCGAGATCCACCCCAGCGTCGCCGCCGAGTGGCGCGGGCTGGCGATCGGCGCGGTGATCTCGATCGTCGGGATCGCGCTCTCCTGGCTCCTCTGGGTGGCGCGGCCGGAGCTGCCGGGCCTGTTCCGGGAGCGGCTGCGCCCGGTCTACCTGCTCTGCCTCAACAAGTGGTACTTCGACGAGGCGATCGACCTGCTGATCGTGCGCCCGGCGCTGGCGATCGGCCGCTTCGCCAACGACGTCTTCGAGCGCCTCGTCGTCGACGGGATCGTCGACGGGACGAAAGGGGCCGTGGGCGGCGCCGGCGGCATCGTCCGCGTCGTGCAGAGCGGCTTCGTGCGCGGCTACGCGCTGCTGCTGATCGCCGGCTTCGCCGGGCTCGCCCTCTACTTCCTGGTGGTCAGCCAGTGAGCGCGAAACTCGCAAGCGTGCATCTCTGGTTCTTCGCGCCGCGAGTTTCGCGGGAGGCGATGTGATGACCAACGCGCTGCTCTGGGCGCCGCTCGCCTTCGGACTCGCCGGCCTGGCGCTGCCGAAGCGCCTCGCCGGCTGGTGGGCGACGATGGGCGCGGCCGTCACCCTCGGCCTCGCGGTCGCCGCCGTGATCGGCTTCGACTCCGGCACGGCGGGCCTGCAGGACACGGTCGAGGTCGAGTGGATCCCCGGCCTCGGCGTCGACTACAGCCTCGGCATCGACGGGCTCAACCTCTTCCTGATCGCGCTCACGGCGCTGCTCTGGCTCGGCGGCACGGCCTTCGCGGCCTTCCGCGAGCAGGAGCGGCCGCACCTCTTCTTCCTGATGATGCTGCTGGCAGAGACCGCGACCCTCGGCGCCTTCCTCGCCCAGGACCTGCTGCTCTTCGTCCTCTTCTTCGACCTGATGCTGGTGCCGTTCTACTTCCTCTTCGGCGCCTGGGGCAGCGACCGCGAGGGCGGGCCGACCGCCGCCGCTGCGACGCTGAAGATGATCGTCTACACGCTGATCGGCTCGCTGCTGATGCTGGTCGCGGCGATCGCGACCGCGATCATCGCCGCCGACGGCGGCCAGATCAGCTTCTCGATCGCCGAGCTCGCGCGGAGCCCGATCGGCGAGGGCAGCCAGCGCTGGATCTTCTGGTTCTTCGCCGCCGCCTTCCTGGTCAAGATGCCGGCCTTCCTCCTGCACGGCTGGATGCCCGACGCCTACCGGGCGGCGCCGCTGCCGGTGTTGGTGGTCTTCTCCGGCGTGCTCGCCAAGGTCGGCGCCTACGGCTTCCTGCGCGTCGTGCTGCCGCTCTTCCCCGACGCGACCGTGCAGTTCCAGGAGGTCGTGCTGGTGATTGCGCTCGCCTCGATCCTCTACGGCTCGGTGATGGCCTTCACGCAGACCAACGTGCGCCTGATCGGCGGCTACTCCTCGGTCGCCCAGCTCGGCTTCATCACCGCCGGGATCTTCGCCCTGCGCGCCGACGGGGCCGACGGCGCGGTGCTGCAGATGGTCAACCACGGGCTCGTCGTCGCGCCGCTGTTCATCATCGTCGCCGTGCTCGCCGAGCGCAGCGGCAGCGAGGACCTGCGCGAGATGGGCGGCATGGCGATGCGCGCGCCGGTGCTGGCGGCGCTCTTCCTGATCGTCACCCTGGCGACCCTGGCGATGCCGGGCTCGGCCAACTTCGTCGGCGAGTTCTACATCCTCAACGGCCTCTTCCAGGCGAAGATCGTCTTCGCGATCGTTGCGATCAGCGGCGTCGCGATGGCGGCCTTCTACGCCCTGCGGCTCTACCAGCGCACGATGCACAACCGCAGGCCGGCCGGGATCGAGTCGCGTGAGATCGGCCTGCGCGACGGCCTCGTCCTGGCGCCGCTGGTGCTCTGCATCCTCGGCCTGGCGCTCTACCCACAGCTGATCCTCGAGCGGACTGATCGGTC